>CEVA01025632.1_pt1 | contig 123565 bp, 102 predicted proteins | sample 361521 | NCBI WGS metagenome assembly CEVA01 (sample SAMEA2622823, study PRJEB7988) | marine metagenome | isolation source: saline water (ENVO:00002010), including | reverse complement strand
TACTTCTTTTCTTGGCTGACTGGCATAGAAGTAATACAAACCACTAGCTTCATCTTTACCCATGAAGCTATCTATATGAATACCCTGAGGTAAAGAGATCTCTTTTTTCAGCGTTAAATCACTAAGGTTATATATAAACAAACTACCTATAAGGTAATTAGAATAAAATAGGCTATCACCATCAATATAGGTCGATGCGCTCTCTAACACTAAGCCTCTTTCCCTTTGCTTATAGTTACTAACGTCGACAACATCTAGCACATCACCGTTTATAGGGGATAAAAAGTAAACACCATCAAGAGACGAAACTACCAAGGCTTCGTTATATATAAAACACTCTTTAGCCTTAAAGCCGTACTCTTTAGTCCACTTTTCTGCACCATTAACCTGCATAAGCACTCTAATTTTCGTCTTTTTTTCTTCTTTTTCGTCACTAGGTGAAATAAATAATACCGAATCATCAAAAAGTAATGGGGGAAGGGCCCAAGGTTCATGCCGAGCAAGCTTATACTCCCAAATTAAACCTAGTTTTTTATCTAATTTTTTAAAGCTGCTCGTTTTTCTTGCGCCTTGCAAATATATAAAACCATCTAAAAAGCTAACCCCTTTAGTACCTTCAAGTAATGAATACTCCTCCCCGTTATACTTAGAAACAAGAAACCTCTTTCCACCATCTCGATTGAAAAATAAGACGAAGCAGTCAGTTACTGCCACTATACTACTCGGTCTTATATTTAAAAGCTCATTTCCAAGCCAACTATCAGAGCACACACCATCGTATAAATAGGATCCACAATTAAGCTTGTAAGCTGGACAATTACTACCATTTATTTCAACATACTTATCAAATGATTTTTCTTTATCTAATCTCTGTAAGACCCAATTACCTTCTATTTTTTTAAATACTATCCCTTCAAGGAGGTTAACCTGTACTTTCCCACTTTCAAAATGAAAGAAACTTAGGCTATCGCTGAAAAAAAGTTTCATTTATAGCTCCCGTACCAAATTCTCAAAGGAAATCACCTCAAATAGCATTTCTTCTTCAACCTTTTTCAATAAATAAGATTTACACAAATTCCGCTAAGTCCGCTTCATTGGCGAAGCTTGCAACAACCACTACGACATTTTCCATTAGGCTGTACCCTCCTTGGCGGCTTTAATATAAGGGGCGAGTAAAGCATGTACTGAATCAGGCAAGTCTGCTTCATTGAATAAACGAGTAAACTCTTGCGCCGTTTCCACAAAGCACTGCGGGTAATCGTCTGGGGAAGCAGTAATTTTTTCGAGAGCAGCAAAAAAGGTCACTAAATTTTCTTTTAATGATTGCGCCTCAAATTCACTGCCTTTAAAGTGTTTGAGTGCACTAATACAGTAAGAGAGGCGATAGCGATAAATAAAATTTGGATTCGGGTTTTCCATGTGTTTGCTAAAGTATGATGAAAGCCTATTAATTGCCATTCTAAAACTTCTCTCACATTTAGCTTTAAGCCTGTCTTCGTCTCCATCTCTTAAGCTATTTTTAAACCAAGACTCCTCCTCTACCGAACTGGGAAATAATAACTCGGCCAGTAATTGTTCTTTACCCTGAAAAAAGCTAGTGTCCCGGTTGTCTGTGGCACTTTCATGAGTTGCATAATCTCGATCACAAAACTCTAATACACGCTTAGCCCCAGTGTCATAATGTATAATGGAACCATCTTGATTTTGGACGGTTGACCTAAATTTATGTAACTCTTCAATAATAGATTCTTTATCGAATGATGGGTATAGCCATATAGAAACCATGTCCATATAGGATATTTTTCGTTTAACTCCTCCATCGTTATTCACCGTTCTCATAGGCTCTTTATCCGGGCCATAAAGAAAGTATTCTTTTATTAATTTAACGTCTTTTGGCTCGTATACATACATTTCTTTCAGCGACTCTTTCACTTCTTTCCACTGTGCTTTACGTGCTTTTAGCCATGTTTTATCGTCTGGGTACCAACTCATTGTCTTCCTTGTTTTTTAATTATATTTTTGCGGAAATAACAATGGAACGAGCGTAAGTCATTGACCGAGCAAATATTGCTGGCTGAGAAGGGGTCATTCCATTGAGTGACAGCTTACTTAGCTGTCTTCCCTTTGCATGTTAATACGCGATAAACATATCGCAAAGAGCAATAAAAACAAAGAGCCTGCTCTTATCAAGTGGTGTAGAAAAAATCGCCACCACTTTCCATTAAGTCATAAAACTGTCATTTAACTGCGGCATAATTGTGCGCAAATTATCAATATTAAGCAGGATATGGCGCAGTATCGCTCCCCTCTCGCTGTGTTCGCATTGCGAAGCGAAGGATTATTATCAGACTTTGAAACTTTAGCTGCCCGGCCAACCACTCTGGGCGGTGCAGGTGTGCCTGTACAATTGCTGTGTCGATTGCCCAGCAGTGCGCAGCAAGGCGATGCGCTGCAGGCCAGTATCACCTTTGCACAGCAACGTGATGCCCAACTTTTGGCACATCAGCCATTGCATTACAAAGATATCGACAGCGGTATGGTGGCTTTGACCCTCTGCGCGCATAGCACGATGCAGGGTGAGTGTGAGTATGAACATGCACAATTGCAACTTACGCTACATGGCCTGCACAACACCGTAAAAGAAAGCGCGCAATACACCGTGCATATTCATCCGCAAGCGCAGTTAAGCTCGCCACAAATGGTGAATTGCACCGGCCTGCGCCAACGCCTTGGCCAGTATTGTCAACGCCTTTGGCGCAGCACAGCGTCAGTCGGGAAAGCTTAATTTACCCATAGAGATTTGCGGCATCCCCTCTGTGGCCGCTGCTTTCGCTGACTGACCGGCAAGCGTCTCATTGGCGAGTAAGGCAAACAACACCGCCTCTTTGGCGTCAGGGTTCATGCCCAGCTGCGTCAGTGAATCTAGCTGCACCTGCTCACCGCTGAAATAGGCAATGCGCGCCATTAGCAATGGGTTGTGCACACCGCCGCCACTGGCATAGACATGCAGCGGGCCGTGGAATTTCGCCAACCGTGCTAACTGCGTTCCTACTTGATAAGCCGCAAACTCACATAAGGTTGCCAGCACATCTTCATGAGCCAGGTGCGTTTCCCCGAGTGCAGCTTGGCACTGTGCTAAATAGGCAAGATTAAACACTTCCGGCCCTGTGGTTTTGGGCATGGCGGCGTGCAAAAAGGGATGCTGCGAAAGCTTCGCCAAAAGAGGCTCATGCACCTGCCCCTGCCGCGCCAGGGTGCTATTTTCATCGAATTGTCGTGGCGCAAAGTAGCGCTGCACATAGGCATCGAGCATGGTATTGCCAGGGCCAAGATCAGCACATAGCGTATCTCTCAGCTCCCCGGCCTTGGGCAGCAAGGTAATATTGGCAATGCCCCCTAAATTTAACAACACCCGATGCTCATCGGTGCTAGCAAAATAGAGATAATCACCATACGCGGCCAAAGGCGCACCTTCACCGCCTGCGGCGATATGCTTTTGGCGAAAATCACTGATAGTCAAAATACCGCTGGTGCAGGCAACATGGCAGCCATCACCAATTTGTAAGGTGGCATTAGGGTAACCATCCAAACCATGCTGAGCTTTAGGGCAGTGGTACACGGTTTGCCCGTGACTGGCAATGGCATCGACCTCTTCCGCATTGACCTGCCACTGTGCTAAACACTGCTTGACCAACTGGCCATGCAAGCGCCCCACCCACGCATTTAATAAGGTGAGGTGTTGTAAATCGATATCGCGCTTAGCGAACACTTGACGCAGTCGTTGTGAATACTCTTTCGGGTAAGCACAGGTGGTAAAGTGCTCAACTTCAATACGGGTATCACGACCCGCACCGCTGACCCGGCACAATGCCACATCCAACCCATCCATTGATGTGCCACTCATCAGGCCGACAATCGTACGCTGCGGCTTGGCACTGAGCTCATATAGGGCATGAATATGAGGATGCATAAGGGCTCCATGGAATAATTTATGACAACAAAATAGCCTGTTTATTATCATCATTCAATCTTTACGCTGCGGATGACATTGCCGCGCGATAGGCGTAAGCTAGGAGTTGGAAATCCTCAAAAACAAGCAGTTAGCCCCTGGGTTAATGATACCCAAGTGCATTTAAGCGGTACTGGGCGTGCATTTGGGTATGCAATTTTTGAGGAATAAACCATGAACCAAGACTCTGTGGAGCGTATAATTGTTATTGGCGGTGGTGCTGGCGGACTCGAGCTGGCAACCGGTCTAGGAAAGTCTCTAGGCAAAAAAGGCCGCGCTGAAATTGTACTCATTGATAGAAATCGCACCCATATATGGAAGCCGCTGCTGCACGAAGTCGCGACGGGCTCTCTTGACGCCAGTTTAGATGGCGTGGTGTACTCGGCCCATGCCGCTAAGCATCATTTTCAATTCCAACTCGGCACCTTCTGCGGCCTAGACCGCGACAGTAAACACATTACCTTAGCCCCGCTTCGCGACGAACGCGGTAACGCTATTCTTCCCGAGCGTACTCTCAGCTACGACAAGCTAGTAATTGCCATTGGCAGTGTCAGTAACGATTTTAATACCCCTGGAGCGCAAGAGCATTGCTTCTTTTTAGACTCGGTCAAAGGAGCGGAGCACTTTCAGCATACCTTATTAGACAGTTTTACCCGTTTGCAGCAAGGCGAAAGCGATAAAAGTGCGCTTAATGTGGCGATTATCGGCGCTGGCGCGACCGGTGTGGAGCTCTCCGCCGAGCTTTACCATGTTACCAATTTGCTCAAAGCCTATGGCCTGAATAAAGTCTCCAAAGAGCGTTTAAAAATTCATTTACTGGAAGCAAGCCCACGCATCTTACCGGCTCTGCCAGATAAAATCGCAATCAAAGCCAGCAAAGAGCTGCAAAAAATTGGCGTACAATTGCACCTTGGGCAAATGGTAAAAGGCATCGACGAACACGGTATTGATGTCGGCGATGAACGTTTGGATTGCGATATAAAGGTATGGGCCGCCGGTGTAAAAGCGCCCGACTTCTTACGCGACTTAAATACGTTTGAGCTTAATAAAAACAACCAAATTTTGGTTAATCAATACTTACAAGTGCGCGGCGATGACACGCTTTTTGTGATTGGCGATAGCTGTGCTTTTGAGCAGCCAGATGGCAGTTTTGTGCCGCCGCGAGCACAGTCTGCGCACCAAATGGCCAGCAACGTACTTGCTAATATTAAACGTCAATATAAAGGCCAGGCGCTGCGTCCATTTCACTATAAAGACCATGGTTCGCTGGTCAATTTAGCGCGCTTTAGCGCGGTCGGGAACCTCATGGGTAATTTAAATAGCAATGTGTTTATCGAAGGTAAACTGGCGAGATGGATGTACATGAGCTTGTATCGCATGCATCAACAAGCCGTGCATGGCACATTAAAAATGATGGCCTTATGGATAAGTGAAAAAATAACGCGGGTGGTACGACCAAAGATGAAACTGCACTGAGGCATCAAGTTTAGGGATGCGCAGCACCCAGCTGGTTTTGCAATAACGCCGTGATAGCCTGTTGCTGCGCTTCAATGGCTAGATTGAGCTCGCGCATAAAGCCTGTGTTACTTAGCTGATGGCTAATAAGAAAATGAATAGGTTGTGCCGAGACTACCTTGGGGTGCAGCATCAGTTGCGCGCCGCCATACTCGCTCAATAAATGCCTGGCGACCTGCTCGTCTTCTATGGTGACATCAGCACGGCCCGCTTTGAGCATTAAGTAACGCTTCACCGGCTCACTCACTGTTTGAATCTGCTGTTGATAACGGCTTTGTTGCACCAGCGTTTCCACTTCTTCACCATAATAAGCGCCTGGCGTGTACACCAGCGTTAGGCCACTTTGCAGCATCGCCTGTAAATCGGCTAAAGCAGATGCTTGCACTCGCTCGCTGACAACCAAACGCACAATTTCTTGCCGATAAGGTGCGCTAAATTGGCCGATATCTTGGCGATAAGCGGCGAAACTCACCCCACTGAGCAAGTCAATTCTCCCAGCGCGCAGTTCATTCATAGACCGTCCGGCACTGGGCAAACGCACGTAGTTAAAACAACGGCCCATACTCTCTAGTAATAAAGTAATAATCGCCATGTCTAAGCCGCCGATATGGTCATTCTCAATCGAAATATAAGGCGGCCACTCGCTGTTTACGCCAACTCGAATAGGGTTTGTGCACTGGCCAAACGCGGTGCTAGAGAAAAGTAAAATAATAAGCAGAAATTTGCCCACGCACATCTCTGTGGAAACAACCTTAAGTATCCATGAGTATGGTGGCGAACATGAAAAAGGGCAACTTTCGTTGCCCTTGGTCTCTCAAGTAGGAATCTTATTTATAGCTGGTTCCACACAGCGGCAACGCCAGGTTCTTCACCTTTTGTCCACCATTTAGCTTCAAAACGTGCGCCGTTATAAGACACAACATCACCGGTGTTGTAGATAGCCGATGCACTCCAAACTAGGTCGCCGTTACCATCTGTGGGTGCTGATACTGGCTCCCAAGGACCACCCAAGTCAGGTTGGTCGCCTTGAGTCCACCATTTAGCACGATACTCAACACCGCCATAGATCACCGTATCACCACCGGTATACACAGCTTGTGCATCCCAGGTGTCACCCGGTGTGGTGGCGCCTGAATCGGTCACCGTAACGACAAAGCTCTGGCTGCTGCTGGCTTGACCATCACTGACAGTCACCGTGACGGTATAACTTGTATCCGCATCCACAGGGTCCGCACTCAGCGTCGCACTGGCACCGCTGCCAGAAAGCGTCAACCCAGCTGGTACGTCCCAGCTGTAAGTCAAAGCGTCATTGTCAGCATCGCTGGCAACCACGTTAACGGCTAGGCTTGCGCCCTCTTCGATACTGGCATCAGCGATAGCATCAATCACAGGTGCCGTGTTGCTGCCGCTGCCATCCGCTACAACATTAACACTCACCACTTTACTGACCGTGTCTTTGCCATCAGAAACCGAAACCGTCGCACTGTACTGAGTGTCTTGGCTTACTTGCGGCGCATTGATCACTAAAGTCGCTGAGTTTGCACCGCTCACGCTTAGCGCGCTATCCGCCTGCCAGCTAAAGCTGAGCGGGTCATTATCACCATCAGTGGCCGAGGCAGTAACTGACACCGAGCCACCGCTTTGCACTGTAACACTGCTGTCTACGCTGAGCACAGGGCGTTGGTTGGCCGGCGGTACATCACCTAAACCTTCATGCATAGCATTAAGAATATCGCCATTATCGGCATCAATTTCCCATGCGAACAAACCACCTAGGTTATGTTGTTGCACGTATTGACCCTTGGCCATGACTGTTTGCGGGGTGTCTAAAGTGATCAGCTTACCGCTGCTGCGGTTCCACACATAAGCCGCTTGTGCTTGCGCATCATAACCCGCTTCAAAACCGTTAATACCTTGGAAGTTAGCACCGAGCATATTGGCTTTTACGCCTTTATAATCAATGACTCCATCTTCCCATACACCTTGTGCTGTGGTGCCTTTAAGCGGTCCATTACCAGATGCGGTCATCGGGTTGCCTGCGGTACTCGCGTTTTCAGGATACACGCCTTCCCAACCACGACCGTACATAGCCACACCCGCCACTATTTTTTGCGATGGCACGTTTTGCGCTAGCAACAGCTGAATGGCGTTATCCATGGTGTAAGCCGGGCCTTTATAAGGCTGGCCATTTTCATCGGTGCCAGAACCGTCACATTGACCCGGGCGGAAGTGCTCGCCACAATAAACGGCTGTTTGGTGTCCGGTCACATTGCTCCAAGCACCATAGAAGTCATAGGTCATGGCGAAGATGTAATCCATGTACTGCGCTGCGGTAGCATAGTCAACATCTTCAATCTTATCGTAACCTGCACCGATGGCTGACGTCAGCTCATACTGGCGGCCTGTTTCCGCTTCCAGCTCATCGAGCATGACGCGTAACTCACGCATCAACGCAATGTAAGTAGCGCCATCGGTGGTTGGGTCGCCAAGGTTCGGGTTAGCACCATCGCCCCCTGGGAATTCCCAATCAATATCAACGCCGTCATAGAACTTCCACGTTTTAAGGAACTCTTTCATCGACGCCACGAAGGTATCGCGGTTGGCTTTATCGGTGAAATAGTAGAACGGATCAGAGAGTGTCCACCCCCCCACTGAAGGCACGATTTTCAGATCTGGATAACGCTGCTTCAGCGCCATTAACTGTGCATAAGTACCACGAATAGGGTCATCTGCACTGACACCCGGTAGGGCTTTTTGTACTGCCGCCCACGGATCGTGAATAACCACTTCAAAGTCTTGTGACCCCTGACAAGCGGTATCAAGCGCACGCTTTGGCCCGCCAGTCAGTGAGTCATTCGGGCCACAAATCGGAATAAAGCCGTATAAAATGTGGCTAAGGTTTTGTGCTGGCATGTTAGTGACATCATAGTCACGACCATAAATGCCCCACTCAACAAAGTAGGCCCCCGTAACCATACCTTGCTTTAAGCCATAGTCTTTGTTGTTAGGATCGTAATCCATCGGTAACGGTGCTAGATGCGCGCCGTCGGTATCGGCAATGACGATGGGCTTGCCATCACTGCGCGCGCACACGGTGCCTTCACACAATTCAACATACAAGGTATGACGGCCAGCCTTATCATACGGGAAAGTGATCACGCCACTTTTAGTGCCCGCAGGCAGTGCACCAGAGTTCACAACTTGGTCATCAAAATACACTTTATAGTTGTCACCGCCATCACCACTCCAGGCATTCCACTCGATGTTGATGTTGATTTGGTCTTGGCGACGTACCAAGGATTTATAGCCACCTGTGCCTTCTAAATCTACTTCAACAAAGGAGTACTCTTGCGGCTCCCAGTTTAAGCTCGGTGTCGAAGGCGCGGCAACGGCGACACCCGATGCCATAGCCAGCGTAATGGCTGCGGTTAATTGAGTTAATTTCATATCTTTCTCTTCTTGTTGTCTTATTAAAGGCTAAGCACGACGCATAGGTACTTGCCCGACTAGCGGCGATTTAGGCGCCTCCGTGTGTCCATCATCGCCATTGTTTACTGCTTAAAGTGCTTGCCAAACGGAGGCCTGACCCGGGGTATCCCCTTGAGTCCACCACTTGGCTTGGTATTGTTGCCCTTGATAGAGCACCGTCGCGCCACTTTCATAAGCGCGCTGACTATCCCATTGTGCGCTGCCAGCATCTTTGCTCAGCGTTTGCCATGCCGAGGATTGATCGGGTTGTTCACCTTGATTCCACCACTTCGCCTCATAGTCGCTGGCGTTGTAGCTCACCTTGTCGCCCGCTACATAAGTAGCACTGGCCTGCCACGCAGGGTAACTTGGATCAGGGTTAGTGCTGGTATCGGTAACGGTGACGACAAAGCTTTGGCTGGTACTGAGTTCACCATCTGAGACAGTGACTGTAATGGTGTACGGGGTATCGGTATCGACATTGGCAGCGGTGATCGTTAGGTTGGCACCCTCACTGCTCATAGTCAGTGGTGCTGGCACATCCCAGCTATAGCTCAGAGTACTTTGCTCATCGTCAAAAGCATGCACATGAACGACACTGGATTGTCCTTCAGCCAAGGTAATATCATCAGGCTTAACCACAGTGGGCGCACTATTGCCTGGTGCCTGTTGCACACTTAAGCTATAGCTGTAGTTGGCATTGGTGGTGTATACCTGATTTACCAGCGGGTCGCCGCTTTGGTAGACCACTTGACCTTGCTGGTCTTGCAAACCAATTTGCATATATTGGCTGTAGTCGAGATTAAGCATAGCCGCGAGGTCTTGCTGCCAGCTTGCTTGGTTATCGGCGCTGACGGCAAACATTTGGTTAACTAGCTCTTGACCGCTCTCGTCAAATAGCCGCACCCAAATAGAATCACCCACCGCCGGCGTTTGACCTTGTTGCAAGTAGTAACCAATGCTTTGCCACTGGCTTGGATCACTGGGCCCGCCATCACGCACTATGGTGATGTCACTACAGTTGTAAAACCCCTCTCCAGCTGCGTCATCACGCTGCCAGCGTGTGTACAAGATGGCATCACCTTGGCGCTCAGCGGGAATAGCGACATTCATTTCATAGTAGCGATGACCCTCAGCGTCCTTGATAAAGTCGATATTGCCCACTTCTTGCACCAGCTCTAAATCGCTCCAAGCCAGTGTTTGCGTAGCGCCATCAAACCCAGGTTTGCTCAGGTAAAACTTCCAAAAGCTGGGATTATGTGGAGTGGTCGCACGAAAGCGCACCTTAATCTCGCCATTGGCATTGGGGGTCACGTCACTGCGTTGCCAATGCGGTGAAGGTATATTCATACCGCGCTTGTTGGTGTCTCCAGCGGCGCACAAGGTGCCACCGGGAACGCTCGCCTCAACCGCTGCTTGGTTGTAGTAATCAGCGGTGTTAACGGCAAATTCATGCTCTTGAATAAACTGAAAGTGCCCTGATTCCAAATAGGCTGCGCGACACGCCAAGTTAGGAATGTTGGAGCCATCTTCTGGCCACCAATAACCGCCCTGAGCCTGACAAATAGCTTGGCGGGCCTTCGGGCTATCCATATAACCGTGGGCATAAGCTTGGCTGGCGCTGAGGGCAGCACCAACGGCTAGCGCTGACACAGCCAGTGATAATAATTTCGCTTGTGGTGTTCTCATAACAATGTCCTCGTTGACAAAAGAGACCCGAGGCAGCCCTTGCAGGGAGGGCATGGGGCCGCCTCAAGTCTAAGATGGCGAGTTACAGGCTACAGACCTGATCCCAATCGGCGCTGCTACCCGGCTCAGCGGATGTCCACCACTTCGCCTTATAGACGGCATTACCGTTGACCATTAAGTCGCCACCTGCAGCATGGCTAGGGTTACCGGCATAGTCACTTTGTGGCCAGTTAGGATAAACGGGGATATCGGCAATCGCGGTGCCTTCACAGGTACCATCGCCGCTGCCATTGCCACCGCCAGTGTCGCCGCCGCCTGTTCCAGGCTGGGCATCAGGAAGGTGCGGGTATTGCGATTTAAAGGCATAGGTTTTGCCATTTTTCTCGATGGTAAAGTTTGCAGGACCGGTAATAGGCATGTAATACATTACCTGCGCATTCACCGTGTCACCCGGAGCAAAGGCTTTCTCTTGTCCGCCCCATTCGTTAGTCAACGTGATTGAGAAACGGTGGAACTCATTCTCAAAACCACCAATATTGTTACCCGCTGCATTCGAGCCATTGACGTCGACCGCCATGCCCAATTTCTCTTGTGCGTTCCAGTTAGACTTGAAAATGGCTGAGGTCGCCACTGGCACATCGAAGGAAATCTTGGCACCACTTAAATCAATGTTTGAGTTGTTAGTGAAAGCAAAGGTTGGAGCAATCGGGTAGTTGTCATCACCGACGGGGAAGTCCTTGGCTTCAAAGCTCACATCAACCGCTTCAGTTGGCACTACAAAATTAGTATTGCCTTGGTCAATGCTGTACGGCACGCCGCTTTGATTAAACTGATTATAAGCAAGAGTAGTGAGCGTTGAGCCCATGAAGTACTCGCCCTTAGCTTGGTCATAATCGTAGTCACCCGCCAATTCCCAGAACATGATGCCGCCAATGCCTTGGTCGATAACGTATTGCACTTTAGTGGCCATTGATTCCTCATCTTCCATAGACAAGAACACATTCTTATCGGCATTCCATAACCACGGTGCAACGGCCACGCTGTCATAATGACGCGTGTAGGTGCCACTGAGCTGATCGTCTGGATCGGTTTGTGGCGTTAGGCCGTAGGTTGCGCCGTAGCTTGGGTAAATGCCGTTTTCTAAGTTCTTGGCATGCCAAAGAGGGTTAGAGCCTGCTGGCATTTCTTCGCCATTGGCATCTTTATCGTGCCAAAGGTTATCAATGCCAATGGCACCGTTACCGCATTTGTTTTGCTCGCCAACGCCCGTGCCTGCAGGACACTCGCTTTGGTTCGGCAGCGCCGCTTGGCCCCACAATCCATTGGTGCCACCTTGTACGTCTTTAAAACCACGGGTGTAATAAGGAATACCAATATTGATACGCCCGGCCGCTAGCGCGCCACGGAAATAGCGTACCGCCCAATCGGTGTTCAAATAGCCAATGCCTTCGAATTCCTTGGTGCTGTATACATTCCATTGTGCCAACTCCGAGTCTTCACCAGTGTCGTACAATGCCGCATTGTGCCCGACATGAGAGTTCCACGCGCCGTGCAAGTCGTAAGACATAATGTTGACGTAATCGAGGTATTTAGTGACCTGGAAGGTCTCCATACCCCGCAGTAGATAACCCGATGACGGTGAAGCAATCGTGAGCATATAGTGCTGACCATCTTGTTCACCCGCTTTATCAAGCTCTTCACGTAGCACCTTCATCAATTCTTTGTAAGATGCATTGAGACTAGCGCGCAAAGGGTTGGAGATAGCAAAGTCATCTGGGTGACCAGAGTCCTTCATTGACGATGGGTATTCGTAGTCAATATCCACACCATCGAAATCGTAGGTACGAACAAATTCAACCGCACTTTGTGCGAACGCGGCAATACCTGCGTGGTTAATTGAGCCATCAGCATTGGTGGTCATGGTGTAGAAGCCACCGCTGTTGACGCGGTTGCCATTTTCGTCAAAATAACCGCCAGTTTCAGCCCAGCCACCAACAGAGATCAGCGTCTTCACGTCTGGGTATTGTTTCTTGTACTTGTTAAGTAGGTTGAAGTGACCTTTGTATGGCAGGCTTGGGTCCATTTCAGCGCCCGGTTCACCCGGCCATTCCATATTCGTTGCCGGATTGCCTGGGGCACTGGGATTGCCGATAGACAACTTATTGTTGGCATCAACGTGTGCGAAGGCATAGTTAATATGGGTAATTTTATCCCATGGAATATCGTCAACTAAATAACTAGGTTGCTCATTGGCGCCGTTACGCCAACTGGTAAAGTAACCGATGATACGACGAGGGTGATCTGGGCCCATGAGCTCACGGCCGTCTTGATCATAAATAGTACAATACGGCGTGTTCACTCCCGGCGTTTGGTATAAACCCGCAGGGCGACAAGCGTCAACACCAGTTCCTGGCTCAGACACATCTACCACATTGATCACTTGAGTGGCCGTCCCCGTTGCCCCTTGATCGTCGGTCACATTGAGTGCGAACTCAAATTGCCCCGTTGCTAGAGCCTGCCAAGTGTAAGCTTCACTGGCGTTTGCTGAGCTCAGCACTTGGGTGCCATTCTCACTGAACGTCAGCGCGGTGACTTGGCCATCGCTGTCTGTGCCGCTGAGGGTGAAGTTCAAGCTATCTCCCACCATCACTTGCGTGGGCAGATTGGCAATTTGAATGCTTGCGCTTGGCGCTTCATTCACGGGTGTACCGCCGCTTACGCTAACAGTATTAGCAAGAGCCGCAGATAGTGCGCCCTGATCGTCTGTAGCAACCGCGCTTATGGTTGCATCGCCGGCTACAGCTTGCCACGTAGTGCTAAACGGCGCGGTGGCATCAATCGCGATAGATTGATTATTAACGAAGAATTCTACCTGGCTAACTTGACCATCACTATCACTGGCTGACGCCTCGATGATAACGCTGTCATTTTCAGCAAATTGACTGCCTGCAGCGGGGCTCAACGAGGTGACCTCTGGCGCCTGGTTGACAGCGCTGTCACAAGCACCCAAAAGAGTCCAGTCTTGCCATTGTCCAGAATTCTCCACAGGGTTCGTTTGCGTCCACCAGTTCGCCTCATAGGCACTGTTTTGGGCCTGAACTTGGCTTCCGCCAACGTAAGCGTCACCACTTTGCCATTGGGCTAAATTGCTGCAATCAACAGCAAAAGCACTGGCGCTGCTCATACCTAAGCTGGCAAAACACATCGCCAAGGCGCTGCGTTTAAAGCCGCTTTCGCGCATACTTTGTTTACTCATTTTGTTCTCCACGACGTAAGGTTTGTTGCGTTATTTTTATAACAATATATTTACAATGCTTTTAAAACTTATCACACCTATCCGGCTCTTCAAGCAATAGTCGACCACTTTTTAGACGTTTTAGTTCTAGAAGAACCGTTTGTTTATTCGAATAAATTGCTAAAAACAGGGGTAAGCATGCCACTTTATTCATTCAGTTTTTTGTAAGTTTGTACCTCAAAGCCGCGTGGAGTCTAGCAATCACAAAATGAACAAAAGATTAACCTTTAGTAAACAATTAGAGTTATATTGGGTACATATTTATTTCGTCTAGTTTATAACCAAAACAGTTTTTTAATAGCTTTGATGATAGAAAATGCAAAGAGTTATGCTATTTAGAAATATAACATGAACGTTAACATTAATGCCTGTGCCTACGTTGGCAGTGTTTACTTGCCGTTCACAAGCACTGGGCAAAGGGTTGACGGGGGAGAGTTTAGTGACACGTGTGCTAACAGGTTCACCGCCATAAGCGTAACTCAGGCGGTGATAGGCCTAGTCAGCACGCTCAGCGTGCTGACAGTTTAGGTATTAATCATGTGAGCGAGAGAAGCGCACCACCAGCTCACAGAGTTCATCTGATACAGTTGTTAAGCGAGTAATGGCTTGTTGCGCTTGATCCGAGCTTTGCTGACTATCATCAGCCAGGCCAGCAATACTGACCACTTGCTGGTTAATATCCTCAGCCACATGAGCCTGCTCTTCAACAGCCGCAGCCATTTGGTTCGCCATGTCGTTAATGTTGGCCACCGCCTGAGCAATACCACTGAGTTTTTCGGTGCTTAGTTGCACTTCATCAAGGCCTTGTTGCGACTCTTTACGCCCTTGCTCGGCAATGGTGACCGCCTGCTCACTGCGGCTATTGAGCTCGCTAATGATCCCCTGAATCTCCCCGGTCGACTTTTGTGTGCGTTGTGCAAGTTGCCTTACTTCATCGGCTACCACCGCAAAGCCTCGGCCTTGCTCACCGGCACGCGCCGCTTCAATCGCCGCATTGAGTGCCAATAGGTTGGTTTGCTCAGCAATTTGTTCAATCATTTGCGCCGCTTGCGCAATCAAGGCTGACTGCTCTGAGACCCCCTGTACCGAGTCACCGATTTGCTGCACCGTGTGCCCCAAGGTTTCAATAGATTGACGAGTCTTATCTGCCACTGCGGCACCCTCTGAAGCTAAATCATTGGCCTCGCTGGCTTGCTCAGAGGTCAGCTGTACATTTTGTGATACTTCACCAATGGTGGCAGTCATTTCGTTCATTGCCGTGGCAACTTGCTCGGTTTGCTGATGCTGAGCGTCTATTTTCTCTCTCGCATCGACCGACATGGAATAACTGCTGCTGGCATCTGCAGCAACACGGTTCGCGGCATTATCAATACGCGTTAGGATGGTATTTAAATGCGCCCTGTCTGATTTCACCGCTACGCTTAAACGCCCCAGAGGGCCAGCATGATCGCAGTAGCTTTGCACCGCAAGTGGGTCGCAAAAGCGATCGCCTATGAGTGTGTCTAAGCGTTTTTTTAAACGCACCCGGGAAAAGGTATTAAATCCGGCAAATACTAATACACTCACTAAGGCCACCGCCTCGGCGGCGACAGTGTTGCCACTTAGGAAAATCATAAAAGCGACAGCCAAGGCAAGGCCCAAGGCATAGAACTCAGTATTATTAGGCAGTGTGAACGTGCTTTTGTTGTCTCTGATGCGCGCATAAAGTGCCTCTGCGCGGGCAACATCTTCACGTCGTGGGCTGGTGCGTACCGATTCATACCCTACCACTTTACCTTGTTCGGTAATCGGCGAGACATGGGCATCAACCCAGTAGTAGTCACCATTTTTACAGCGGTTTTTTACTAGCCCCATCCACGCTTTACCTTGCTTTAGGTAACCCCACATTGTTTTAAACGCCGCAGGTGGCATATCGGGATGGCGGACGATATTGTGAGGTTGGCCAACCAGTTCGTCGCGGCTAAAGCCACTGATATCGACAAACGCTTGGTTACAATCAAGGATAGTGCCGTTTAAATCAGTGACGGAAATGAGCTTTTGCTCGGGAGGAAAACGCTTTTCACTAGCGGTGATGGGTTGGTTATTTCTCATTAATGATTCCCTGTTACGACGCCCGTGCCATGCTGCACGTATAAAACTCTATATTAACAAAAACTTATACTTCATAGATAGCATTTGCTTGGCAAAAAAATAGCAGCAGCCATACTAATAGTGATGGTGTTGTAAGCTGCTGTAATTTATTACTTAGTTCAGTCTAGTTAAGCTCTGCCCGAAATTGCAAAGAATTCGCTGGGTACAGAGCCGTTGTCGGTCAGTTTTGCATAAACACTACATCTTAACGGTAAGTTGTTTACCTTTGTTCACCCTAGGTAAATTATTGCGTAGACGCATTACCCAAGAATGTGACATAATAGCGGCAAACTCACCCTAAAGAATTAGTTTTAACAACATTCTGTAGCAAGCTATTAAAGGGCTTACCCAGCCGCACATCATCACTTGGTTTAAGTTAATTGGCAGTATTACTATTGACTAAATGTAAATTTGTTTTCACTGTGATTGTTGCTCTGTTTGTCTCGGGTTTAATAGCACAGCCTACGAGAGCAGTTGCACCCACCCACTTCGAACAGTCAATCGCTTTTTATTACGGCGAAGTTGACTCCGTGCGCGAGCTTATAAGCTATCAACGGGTTGTGGTGTCACCGGAGCAGCTATCAAAACGCCAATTACAGCAATTAAAAAATGCCAATACGCAAGTGTATGCATATCTCAGTGTGGGGGAATACCTAGGCGGGGATACCAAGCTTTTAGACACCGCAAGCATTGGCCGTAACAGTGCTTGGCAAGCCGAAATTATGGATGCGGCATCACCTGTGTGGCGTCAACATCTGCAACAGCAAACTGAGCGCTATCAGCACCAGGGATTCAGTGGTGTTTTTCTCGATACTTTAGATAGTTATCAACTTGCACTGCCTCGCGAACAACATACTTCGCAACAACAAGCGCTGGTCTCGCTCATCGATAGTATCGCCACATCTCTGCCAGTGATGCTCAATCGCGGTTTTGAATTGGTCGACAAGCTGGCCCAACCGCCGCAAGCGGTGGTCGCCGAATCACTGATGTATGGCTTTGATATAACCAATAATGACTATACTCGCCAAAACGATAGCGATATCCAGTGGCTTCGCACCAAGCTTGAGCACATTGAGGACTTGGGCATTGAGGCCATTGTGATTGACTACCTGCCAGCGGGTGTAGAAGCCAGAGTCGCGGCAGCAAAAGAAATTGCTGCTTTGGGCTTCACCCCCTATGTCAGCGACGGCTTATTACAGCAGTTTGGGGTGTCTTTGCACTACCCTGTTCGTCGGCGAGTACTGGGGGTCTATGACTCGAGCGTAGTGCTAAAAAAACAATCTGCGTGTCATAAATATTTAGCCACCTTAATTGAGTATCAAGGCTATGTTCCCCAATGCGTTGATATTCGTGACAGTCGCCTTGCACAGCTTGACTTAAATCGGTTCGCCGGCGTCGCGTTTTGGCTCCCTCAAGCCAGTTATCAGCATTTAGATGCACAACAGCTGCTACTGCGCAGTATTTCTCAGCGGCCAACAGTCATTATCGGTGAGCTTCCCGATGATGAAGCCTTGCTAGCGCGTTTAGGGATACGTGAAAACGGCAGTTACATCGGCGCGCTTGAAAGTAGCGGAGCCAAGCTTACCTACCCTATGCCCCATGCTGCGCCCAAACAATTTCCTCGATATCAGTTAATGGACTCGCGCACACCGGCGTTAGTGAGCATTAATGATAGCCAAGGCAATACGGGCGTGGGCGTAGCGCGTATGCCCTGGGGTGGGCTGTTTCTTGAACCTCTGACGGTCCAAGAGTTAATAGGCGACCGCAACCGTTGGCCACTAGAGCCATTTGCGCACCTAATGCCACTGTTTTCCCTTGCTGCTATTCCGGTGCCCGATGTCACCACCGAATCCGGGCTGCGCATCGTTACCGCGCACATTGATGGCGATGGTTTCCCCTCAGTCGCTTGGCTTCCTGGGCGTCCCTATGCTGGCGCATCAATACTCAATAATGTGCTGAAAAAATCGCCCCTCCCCCATACGGTTTCAGTGGTTGAAGCGGAAGTTGCTCCTCATGGCCTATACCCTGACATTGCCAGTGAACTAGAGGAAATAGCGCGGCAAACCTTCGCACTTGATAACGTTGAAATAGCTTCGCACACCTTTAGCCACCCTTTCTTTTGGGACGACCGTATTGATGCGAAAGAAAAGCTCTACGGCGATTCCTTACCGGTCCCCAATTACACCCTTGATTATGACCGTGAAGTGTTTGGCAGTGTGCGTTATATCAACGAGCATCTAGCCCCTAAGCATAAGCAAGTAGAGGTGTTCTTGTGGTCTGGCATGGCCGACCCAACCGCCGATGTCATTGCTAAAACCAGGCAACTCGATTTATACAACGTCAATGGCGGCAACACCTATGTACTCAACGACAACTACTCTATTGCCCAAGTATATCCACACCTAAACTGGTATAAAGACGGCATTCAAGTCTACGCTGCGGTGATGAACGAAAACCTCTACACAGAGCTGTGGACTGAAAACTACCGAGGCTTTGCCCGTGCCAGCGAAACCTTTGAATTACTCGGTGCGCCACGACGCTTAAAGCCTGTGAGCATTTATTACCATATGTATTCCGGGGTTTATCCTGCTTCTTTAGGCGCATTAGATCACCTCTATGATTGGGTAGAGAGGCACGAATTAACACCACTGTACTTAAGCGAATACGCCCACCGTGCGCGCACGCTTTATGAAACTGGGGTGGCTCGCGCCATTGATGATGATAACTGGCATATTACCAGTACCGGCGTGAAATCGTTGCGTATCGCCAGCAATCAACTGCCAGATGGTGACAGTGAAGGCATCGCAGGGTTCACCCCAGGCCCGGATGGTAACTACATTACCTTAGTACAGCCACGCTCAACTTTATCGCTTAGCCAAGGCGATGCGGCAGCGTTTTCTAACCGTGCCTATTTAGCTAAAGCCAACGCGGTGATTGAACACTGGCAGTGGCAAGGAGCGAAGTTACGCTTTACGGTGCTGGCTCATCGTGATTTGCAACTAACGTTAGATAATGTCGCTTCATGCCAAGTAAACAAGCTCAGCGATCCCGCGCTTACGCTTGATAAAGCAGCTAATCAATGGACAATTCGCAGCACTCAGCGTGGACGCTACCATGTTGAGCTCCATTGCCCGGGGCAGGGTCAATAACGATGAACCCGCCAGCGCGTATTCACACCAAGGGCGACCCTCGCGGCGACAAGCGTATCGTGTTGATGAGTCGTCGTGCGCTGATCACCCTTGCAACGGTAACGTTGGCGCTGTTGTGGATACTGCAACCCAATCGCGCTCTGCTGATTGATATGCTTGAAGACGCGCAAGACCCCACTGTGGCCATCGCCTTCTTGAACGTACTTAAAAGCAACCAAGTACCGAGTTTAAAACTGGATTTAACCCTCGCAAAGCAACACTTCAAGCTCGATCAATATCATCAAAGCTTGGCCCAGCTAACACCGCTGACTAAATTTGCCGACTCCGCGTTACTTACACAAGCGCAAACGCTCTACGCCGACAGCCTACTGCGACTGATACAGCGCCAAGACCCAACGGCGCGCAGACAATTAATCGATTATTTAAACGCCCTAGTGCCAGAGCTCAACTCATCACAACGTCAACACTTTGCCAGCTATGCCTTGCAAATAGGCGAGCCTCGCCTTGCTTATCAGTTGTTAAGTCAGCAACAAGGTGAACATCAGGCTTTATTGTCTTTAGCGTTGCAGGCGGGGCTTAAAGAGCGGGCTATTTTTCACAGCCAAGCCTTGTACGAGCAACAACCCTCAGATGCGCACTTTGAGCAGTTACTTGGGTTATATAGCGCCCAACAACACTGGCAACAAGGTGAGGCGCTTATTCGCCGCCATCAGCATCAGTGTGACAACACCTGTTTGCAGTTGAGTATTAATTTTTTACGGGCCGCCAACAAGCCAACGTTAGCAGCCCAATTAAGTGCGAGTAAGGCCAAACAAAGTACTGATCCCGCTGATTGGCGCCAAGCCAGTGAACGCTTTGCTGAGGTGGGTGATATTGAACAAGCCGCAGTGTGGCTTGCTAAAGTTTTGAGTGTTGCACCTACTTTGGCAGATAAGCGCCAACTTCATGATTACTATCTTTGGCTGGGCGATACCGCCAGTGCGCTGGTACTTGCAAAGCAAATTATTGCCACGCAACCTGACAAAGCCCTTCTGTGGCAAGGTGTCAGTGAAGCTTTAGCAGAGAGTGACCTATTTGCTTTGAGCGACTTTTACTATCAGCTAGCACTCAAAGACGAGCTTGATGATAGCACCCTAAAACAATGGGTCGACTTCAGTGACAAAGCCTTAGGCGCACAAACGACCCTCACGCATTTGCAAACGCTGCATCAGCGCTTTCCAGAACGAGAGTTTTATTGGTTCCAACTCGCGCGTTTTTATAATTTTGTCGGCGCACCAAAGCAAGCCACGGCCTTGTGGGCAACTTTGCCGCTTGAGCCGACATACGATTACATCAACTTGAATTACTTTGCGCAAAGCTTTGTCGCGATTGGCGACGTATATAAGGCGCTGATGCTACTTTATCGATACAGCGATGAAGAAGCCTTAGATGTAGAGCAGCTTACCAACTTACAAGAGCTGGCGACCTATATCGCAAACAGGCCATTGCAACAGCGCTTTCAGCGTGCTCGTGTGCATCGAGGCGATACCAGTTTGGACCCCTACTTACTGATTGCCACCCACAATAAGCTAGACCAACAAAGCTTGGATACCTTGTGGCTTTATTATGCGCAAACAAAAAGCATTGTGGTGCTCAATCATCTCCTAGAATACGGCCTCAGCGAGCAAAATGCAGCACTGATAAACCGTGCCAGCGGCGCGTTAACAGCCGATCACAGTGGCGACAAACGCTTATCCGTGCAGCTATTGCGCGTGCGTTTAGCCATGTATAAAAAACACCATACTCGCGCCAAAGAGCTGCTAAGTACATTACTCACCCAGTACCCGCATAACCCGAACGTGCAACAAAGTGCATTGTGGCTGGCGATAGACAGTCAAGACACCCCATGGCTGCGTGAGCTGTACTGGTATTTAGCACCACACAACCAGCAAACTGCGTCCATGTATCAAGCGTTAGCTTATGCGGCGCAGCAACTGGGCGAATATACTCATGCTGATAGCTGGTATCGCAAGTTAGATAACGCCGAGTTAAGCACCGCCGCTGATAAATTAGCCTGGGCTTCGCTGTTGCAAAATCAAGGTGCTTTAGCGCAGGCTCAGCGCTTGCGCGTGCAAGTGCTCACACAATTAAGTGCTGAGCTTCGCGCCCTCCAGGACGGCGAAATCAGCTACGTATCATTGCTACGCACCTTAGTATCGCCCGCCTATGCCAGCGCACAGCTCAATTGGCATCTGCACCAAGGCAACGGTGGCGCTGATATCAATGCCTTATTTAGCGACCCAACGCTTGGAGCCTTGCAAAAGATAGCCTTGTTACAAGCCCATCAAGTCATCGCTTCCGAGCAGTTCAATGACAGCATTTTATTGTCTTTAGCGCTGGCACAGCACAACCACTCGCAAGCGCGCACTTTGGCTTACCAATCAACAACACTGACCGCCACTGAGCGGGCCACAGCACTCTCGCAATTAGGTGACAATTTTGCTGCATGGCAACTGGGCCAACAAGCCCTTAATGGTGGTGTCGCCAAACAAGATTTAGCACCATTGCAACGCTTTTTAGCTGCCCAACACGACCGCCATGCTCATGGTGTGCGTTTTGAACACAGCCTGCTTGATACCTGGCAGCTAAGCACAGAGCAGCTTAGCTATTATCGTCCTCTGGGCGATGGTCATATGGCACTCTCTTATCAATATGATAGTGGCGACCCCGCCTCAACCCTAATCGATCATTACCAAAACCAGAGTGTGAATCTAGATTGGCGGATACGCGCTCGACCGCGTTGGCAAGACTTGCACTTTGGTATAGCCATCAGCGAGCGCGATACCAACACGGTATTTGGTCAGCACGCAAGCGCAACGTGGCAATCAGATAGACGTCTAAGCCACACCTTGAGTGTGCGTCACAGCATGCCCTCGCAGCAAAGTGAAAATCTCTACATGTTCGGCAATGAGGATAGGCTCGCCTATCAACTGAGTTGGCAGCCAACGCGCTACGAGCAAGTAAATATAAATATTTCGCGGGCGCTGTTTCATTCCGACTTTGGTGAACCTATCGGTCAACAATGGCAAAGCAGCGTGCGTCTGAGTGAGCAATTCAACTTTACTCCGAGTTGGCAGGTGTATGCGCAATATGACCACCAGGAGAATACCTTGGACGAGCGGCCATTACAGCGATTAACAGCACACTTGCAGCGCCCAGAGCTAGTTAGAGCTGTGGATTTTCTAACCCCTAAATACCGACGTTTAGCGTTGGGCCAATCGTTGCTGCGTGGTGAAGTCTCACAACCTGGGCGAAACACCCCAGGTATGCGCTATTGGCTTGATACGGCCGTGGGTTATAACTTTATTGAGCAACGCGTCGATTATTCGGCTAACGTAGGGCTGGGTGTGCAAGCATTTGGCAATGATGAATTTTTCATAAAGGGTGTGTGGCAAAGTGCCGACCAAAATGGCCGTGAGAGCTTAACACTCAACGTGGGATACTTTATCGACTTTTGATGTGAGGATAAAATGATGAAAACAATAATGGCATTGGCTTTGGCCTTCATACTCAGTGGTTGCGCAACGCACTATGCCGGTGAAAGCCCGACGCTCAGCGCCAATCAACAGGTTTATATTATGCCCTTGGCAAATCAGTCAAATATGCCTATGGCGCAGGCTCAGGCTGAGCAACTGCTGGCATCTGCACTTGCTGAGCAAGGGTTGAAGGTAACACTCTACCCCAAGCAACAAGTAGGTGATTTACAGGCGAGCCTTGAGCCTGCCCAGCGTAATCAAGAGGCGCAGCGGTGGCTGAGTGAACAACAGCCGGGCTATGTGGTATCTGGTTCAGTACAAGAGTGGCAATACAAGTATGGCTTGGATGGTGAGCCGGCTGTGGGGCTGACACTGACCCTTGCAGATAGCAGTGGCAATGAGCTTTGGCGTGGTTCCACATCAAAAACAGGATGGGGCCGTGAGTCGCTCTCGCAGGTCGCACTTGAGGCCATCGATACCCTGATTGATGAACTAGACTGGGATTAGTCGCGCTATGCCTCACAGTAAACGTCGTGGCCTTAATGCCGTTATCAGGCGCCTGCTTTTTGGCAGTGACCACCAGCCTATCGCCTGGTTTGAACTGGTTTTTATCACCTTTATTGCCCTGAGCATCTGGGTGTATCAAGCCAGCCTCGCTCATGAACACGCCACTGATTACTTCTATTGGCCGATGTTGGGGCCCCTTGTCATCGCCCTGCGCTATGGGTTTGGTCGCGGAATGATGAGCTTCGTGCTGTTACTTGTGAGTGTCGGTGTGGTCGATAATTTTATCGCCACCGAAGTATCGATTAGCCTATCTGTGTCTGTGGGCACAGCAGTGGTGACCATGTTGGTGGGCGAATTTCGCGATCACTGGCATGATATCAATCAGCGCTTTGAGCTAAACCACCGCTATATGGAACAAAAGCTAAAAAGCTTTACGCAAAATTACCATTTATTGAAGATATCCCACGACCAGCTTGAGCAACGCGCGGCTGGCAAACAAATGAGCCTACGCACTGGCATTCAACTACTCCAACAAGCGGCCTCCGGCCATGCGGAAAATCGCCTTGCCAACCTGGCCCAAAAGAGCCTCCAAGTATTTGCTGATGTGATTACCATGTATCAAGCAGGTTTGTACGAAATACGTGACGGCAAGCTGGTGCCCGGCGCACTGGCCACCATTGGCAGTGAACATGCCCTTATCGCTGATGATTTAATGCTACAAGATGTGTACACCTCTAAGGCTGTACTCTCTCCGGCGAACTTTATCGACAGCGATGAGTATAATCTCAATTATCAGTTGGTGATCCCCCTCGTTGATGTCAGCGGCGAGCTGCAAGGAGTGGTGCTTGCAGAGAAGGTCAAGTTTGTGTCCCTCACGCAAAGTAATATTGCCCTGATTGCATTACTGGCCGGTTATATTGCCAACTTTATGTCACACCAGTTGTTCGCACCCATTCTCAAACCCGAACAACGCCAGCTGTTCCGCCAGTATTTGGAAAACCAACTGTGGTATAAGCGCCATTACGGTGCAGATAGCGCCATGGTGGTGTTTTACGACAACAGTGAAGCGCAACACCTCGATTTAGAACATGTTACCGATTTTCGCCGTGGTGCCGATATTTACTGGTCTTGCGAGCGTGAGGATGGCCGCCAAGCATTGTGCGTGCTGTTACCGATGACCACAGTGATGGAAGCAGAGCAATTTGTGCAGCGGATCCGCAGCATCCTCGCCAATAATGCCCCCATTGCCGAAGGCGATTTAGACGTATTTGGTCCGCTGTTGGTATTTGAGCAATACCAGCAAGTAAATACCTTGCTCGAAGACTTAGGAGCGTTCGATGAAGATTTGGCTGATTCTTCAAACGATTCTCTTTGAGTCGGCAAGCCTTTACCTACTCGGCGAGCAAGACCTTAGTCTGCTCGGCTGGTTGGGTTATGCTGCCAGCCATGGCGCCGCTGCGGGAACCTTCACCTTAGTGTGTTGGCTGGCGCTGCCGCGACGCTACAAACAACCCGTTATCGGTGCCATTACCTTTATTTTTGTCATTGCGTTCAGTATGCCCATGGTCGGTATGCTGGGGTTGGCGACGATTTTTATCGTCGCCTTGTATTTCCCGAAGAAAAAGCAGCCGGCACTATGGGAGCGCTCCGAAAGCTTGGAATTACCCCTGCACCCAGAGCAACTTGAACAAAGCCAGTTTGGTGCCGCCGCACTGAAAGATATTTTGTTGTTTAATCCCTCCGATGAGCGTCGCCTGATTGCGGTCAATGCCTGTCGCTTTTTACCAGAGCGCGTGGCGGTGCCGCTGCTTAAGTTAGCGCTCACCGATAAGGTCGATGACGTGCGTTTACTTGCCTACGCCGCCATCGAAAAAATAGAATTTGGTATCAACCGCAACATTGACGCATTAAAAAACAAACTAAGCGAAGGCGCACAAGCCTCGTTGCACTTTCAAATTGCTGAGCTGTATTGGGAGCTATGCTACCTTGGCATCGCTGAAGGGCCACTGCGCAATCACTATTTAGAGCAAGCGAAAAGTTACCTACTGCAAGCCGAAGCCCTCACCCCTTCACCGCGCAGTGAGTTACAACTCGGCCGGGTGCTGCTGGAATTACAAGAATATGATTTAGCCACGCAGTATCTAGAAAAAGCGCGTCATCGCGGCCTGTTATTAAAACAAGTGGCGCCCTATTTAGCCGAGGCCGCTTTTGCTCAGGGCGATTACGATCATGCCGCTTTATTAGTCAGTCACCTGCCCACCGAACCCGGTGATGCGCTAAATGAATTAAGGGAGTTTTGGCGTCGTGAAACGTATTGATGTGTGTTTATTGTTAGAGGGCACGTACCCTTACGTGCGCGGCGGTGTATCAAGCTGGGTGCATCAGCTGATCAGTGGCCTTAGCCACCTTAACTTTTACCTTGTATTTATAGGCGGGAGCCGCTCTTTTTATCAACAGCAGCATTACACTTTGCCCGACAATGTGGTCGGCATGGAGACCCATTACTTGATGGATAAAGACGGCTTGCTGGCACCGCGCGCTCGACGCGGGAAAAAATCCGCCTTCAGCCTTTGGCAAAATGTCATCTCACGCTTTAAAAACCCAGAGCAAACCTTAGATGGTGAGCATTTACAAGGCTTGTTGGCTAACTTGGGTAAAAAACATGGCCTAAGTTATGATGACTTTTTATACAGCGAGCGCTCATGGGATGTGATTGTTGATTTGTATTTCCAACACGCACAAAACCAATCGTTTGTGGATTACTTTTGGACCTTTCGCAACATCTACAGCCCCTTATTCACCTTAGTCAAAGTGGCTGAAAACCTCCCCCCTGCGCGGCTATTTCACAGTATTTCGACTGGCTATGCGGGGTTTCTCGGCGCCTTGGCGAAACAAAAACAGCAGATGCCTTATTTATTAACCGAGCACGGTATTTATACCAAAGAGCGCAAAATCGATCTCACTCAAGCAAGCTGGATCAAAGACCGCCACAGTGCGCTGGACACCAGTATCCATAAAAAAATGGAGCAAACACGGCAAACCTGGATAGATTTTTTTGAGCAATTAGGGCGTACCGCCTACGACCAAGCAGATAGCATTGTCGCTTTGTATGAAGGCAATAGACAGCGGCAAATAAAAGACGGCGCACCGGCCGATAAAACTGGGGTGATTGTCAACGGTATCAGTATGGAGCGCTTCAGTGAGGCCTACGCCAAGCGACCGCAACAGGCGCCAAAAGTCGCGGGGTTAATTGGTCGCGTGGTGCCCATTAAGGATATTAAAACCTTTATTCGTGCTATTCGTGTGGCCCTTAATAGCGAACCAGAACTACAAGGGTGGATCATTGGCCCCACCGAGGAAGATCCAAGCTATGTTCGCGAGTGCGAACTGCTGGTTAATAGCTTAGGGCTGCAAGACAACGTGCTGTTCTTGGGCATGCAAAATGTTGCCGAAATTCTTCCCAAACTTGGCGTGTGTATGCTCACCTCCATCAGTGAGGCACAACCTCTGGTACTACTTGAGGCCATGGCCGCAGGTATCCCTTGTGTGGCCTCAGAAGTTGGCTCATGCCGCGAAATTCTCGAAGGTATGAACGAACACGACCAGCAACTTGGGCGCTGTGGCTATGTAACAAATATAGCCGACCCCAACCAAGCCAGTGAAGCCTTGCTGGCGCTATTGGAAGATGACCAGCGCTGGCGACAAATGGGTGATAACGGCTACCGCCGAGTGCAAGCATATTATCAGGAACATACGATGTATGAGCGCTACCAAACGCTGTATGAGGAGCATTTAACATGGCAGGAATAGGCTTTGAGCTACGCCGAATATTAAAGAAAAACACCCTGCTCTCTTACCTCGAAGCATACGGCTTGGCGGCAGTTGTGGGCTCAGGGCCCTGGGTGCTATCCATTTTAGCGCTGATGATCATCGGTATGATAAGCATCGGTCGAGTGTTCCCCAACACTCTGATCATACAGTACCTAGTGCTAGTCACTTACATGATGGCTGGCTCACTGATCCTCAGTGGTATGTTCCAACTGCTACTAACACGGTTTATCTCCGACCGGCTATTTGAAGGCAAAGATCACAAGGTAACGCCAAATTTATTAGGCTGCATGTTACTTGTTTCGGTGCTTGGCACAGCCATTGGTATTGCGGTACTGGCCAATACATCGTTAGATGCAGCAGTGAAAATGGCGTTGTTATGCGGCTTTGTGGTGCTGTGCAACCTATGGTTAATCATCGTATTCCTAAGCGGTATGAAGCAGTATTATCGGATTGTTGCCACCTTAGCGATTGGCTATACGCTGATGGTGCTGGCTTCATGGTTACTGCCACCTTACGGTATTTTGGGGCTATTGATGATCTTTGCCGCGTGTCAGGGGCTTATCACCTTTGTTTTGCTCTTTTTTATTTTACGCAATTACAGCGCCGGTTCGCTTATCGCCTTTCAGTTTTTAAACCGCAAGCAAGCTTTTTACTCATTAGCATTATGTGGGTTGCTTTATAACTTGGGAGTGTGGGTAGATAAATTCGTATTTTGGCTACACCCCGAGGTGTCTTTTGCCGTTATCGATATGTTCCGCGCCTCATATATCTATGATTTACCAATCTTTATCGCGTACCTCGCCATTATTCCTGGCATGGCGGTGTTTATGCTGCACATGGAAACCGACTTTGCCGCCTCAAACGAGCGGTTTTACCAAACGGTGCGCGAAGGCGGCACCTTGGAGTCGGTGTACTTACTTAAAGACCAAATGGTATTGCACTGCAAAGACAGCTTGTATCAAATTTTTAAAGTGCAAGGGATCACCCTCGCATTGCTGCTGTTGTGGAGTGAAGAAATTCTCACACTGCTGAAAATAGACCTCGCGTATCTACACTTACTGTATGTCGATTTAGTCGGCGTGTCTTTGCAAGTTATTTTGATGGCCATACTCAACGTCATGTTTTATTTAGATAAACGTTATCAGGCCACGGCCTTGGTGACGGTGATGACCCTCGCCAACTTGATGCTCACCGAGCTCTCCATTCAGCTTGGGCCAGAGGTCTATGGCTACGGTTTTGCTTTAGCCATGCTGATCAGCACCGTCTTGGGGTTAGTGATGCTAAATCGTCAGTTTAACCGCCTCGAATATGAGACCTTTATGCTGCAACGCTAATAAGTAAAGCGCTCATTGCTCGCTACAGCTAAAGCGATACGCGTCATTCAATGCCGTGGGCAGCACCAAGGTGGAAAAGCCCAGCGGCTCGGTTTGTGCACAGACTCGTTGCAGCTCACCGCTGCCGACCTCGGCCACCGACAAATATTCCACGTGAAAAACCGCCTTTTTAGCATCAACAAAAGGAGTTAAGCGTGCACACTCATTAAAGCGAAAGCACGATTCATTGACCGCAAAATCAAAGTAAGGCTCCAAGGTTTGCGCCAAGCCAACATTGTTTTTAAGACCCACGTACAAGCCGAGCGAGCGCGCATATTCAGCAATAAACTGGCTGTAATTAATGCTGTTCTCACGAGTCAGTGCAAAACCGGTGTTATTAATGTGACCATCAACATTATCCGGCTCCACCGCATCACAGCCTTTGGCGGCGGCCAAATCCATCCGCGCGCGCATGATAGCGCGGACATTGCTACTGCGTGTGTCCAACCAACGCTCATTAGCAAAATTGGCCAAGGTATTGCCAAGCTCGGAGTCTAAAAACTCGCCGGCATCCTCACGGTAAGATTCATAACTTCCGGCTGAAAAATAACAGATGACGAAGCGCCCTTGCTGTTGGAGGCTAGCAATAGTCTCGGCAGCGGTATTAAACAAATCAATGTCGTAAGCGAATACATCGTACTCGCTATTGAGCGCCCCCAATAATTGCCATTGCCATGTACTACCTTGCGGTGGATACGGCGGCGGCCCTGCAGGCGCTTGTGAGTCGGAGCTTGACCCACCGCAGCCCACCAACATACCCATACTTAGCAGCAATGCACTGCTTAACCGTCTTATCATTGATGACTCTCTTTTCTCTGCTTAGCAGTCCATTGCGCTGTTATTGCTTATTAATTGTGTGCCTCATGAGTCCATACCCTGAGACCAAAGCACTTGGTTATCTAAAAGCGGCCATCATTTGGGGCAATGCTGCGCTTTCGTATAGGTGTTATATTCCGTATCATTGGGTTTTAGTCAAGTGAAAGAAGCGGATGAATATTCAACAGGTTATTGACGACATTAACACCGATGTACGTTCACGATTGTCGCAGTTCGAGGGCGCGGTGGCCAGTTATATTCCGGCTTTGGCTGAGGTCAACAGTGAGCAGTTTGCGATGGCGGTGCATACGGTGGATGGGCAAACCTTCAGTACCGGCGGTGTGGACGTGCCTTTTACCATTCAATCGGTCTCCAAAGTACTCACTCTCACCTTAGCATTGCAACGCTATGGCAACTCGTTGTGGCACCGCGTTGGCAAAGAGCCTTCGGGCACTGCGTTTAACTCGCTTACCCAGCTTGAATTTGAACAAGGCATTCCGCGCAACCCGTTTATTAACGCCGGCGCGATTGTTACCTGCGATGCGCTTTACTCCCGCTTAAGCGCGCCCACTCACCACATGTTAGAAACGGTGCGTTGGCTCAGCGGTAATCCTCGGGTGTGTATCAACCAAACAGTATCTCGTTCAGAGTTTCAACACCGCCATCGTAACGCGGCCATGGCGCACTTAATGACCTCGTTTGGCAATTTTGAAAATGATGTAGAAGAAGTGCTCAAGGTTTATTTTGGCTTTTGCGCCATCGAAATGAACTGCCAAGAATTGGCGCGCACCTTTGGCTATCTCGCTAATCGTGGTGTCGACATCGCCTCGGGCGAGCGTATTCTGACTAGCAAACAAAACTCGCAATTGAACTCACTGCTCTTTACCAGTGGCCTTTATGACGCCGCTGGCGATTTTGCATATCGCGTTGGCATGCCCGGTAAATCCGGAGTAGGCGGTGCCATTGTTGCCGTTGTTCCAGGGCAGTTTGCGGTCTCGGTCTGGTCACCCAAACTCAATGCCTTTGGCAACTCCAGCGCCGGTCTTTATGCGCTGGAGCAGTTCGCCGATAGACTTTCGCTGCATCTGTTCTAAACCTTAAATTGACTCACTAAATCGCGCAGATGCTGCGCCCGCGCTAATAAACTTTGCGTTGCGCTTTGCTGCTGCTCAGCATAAGAGTGAATACTGCCAGCACTGTCTGATATTTCATGGGCCGACTGGTTGATGTGCTCAACCACTGTGCCCTGCTCTTCGGTGGCGGCGGCAACCTGATGATTGCCTTGACTGATCTCCTCAAACTTTTGCTGAATCGCGCGCAGCGACGCCACCGCCGTTTGCGTGTGCTCAGTGACTTGGCGGCTACTTTCTGTACCTCGTGCGATGGCCTCTTGTGATTGCGTCGAGGTGCTTTGCAAGCGCGCCACTTGATCGCGGATCTCTGAGGTAGACTTTTGCGTACGCTGCGCCAGTGAGCGCACCTCATCCGCAACCACAGCAAAACCGCGCCCTTGCTCACCGGCGCGAGCAGCTTCGATAGCGGCGTTCAGGGCTAATAAATTCGTTTGTTCGGAAATGGCATTGATCACTTCCACCACCGAGTTAATTTCTGCCGCCTGGTTAGCAAACTCACCCACGCTGGTATCCACATTATTGAGAATATCGTTGAGTTCTTGCATGGTTTGCGCGGTGAGCGTCATATTGTCGTTGGTGGTGGTCGTTTCACGCACCGCTTCTTCGGTATCACTGGCGGTACGGTGGGCAATATCGGATACCTCGGTAATCGTTTGCCCCATTTCAGTGATCGCTGTCGCGACCTGATCCGTCTGTGAGCGCTGGCTTTCTGTGGCGCTAAAGGTTTTATCGGAAAAATCAGCCAGCTCAGCAATGCCCTCGCGCATCGCTTGTTCGGTGACACTGATTTCATCCACCAGCTCAGCGACTTTGGTAATAATGGCGTTAAAGCCCTTGGCCAGATGCCCCAACTCATTATCAACGCTATCATCAAGGCGCGTACTTAAATCGCCTCCTTGCCCAGACATGGCAAGGAGGTCATCACCCACGGTACGAATGCGGCTGCTCAGCCAGTTGGCAAAATACATGGTTAGCACCAAGAACACCACTGCAAGTACCACACTGGCAAGAACCGAAGTCCAAATAACCGAGTTAATTGCGCCGGAGATCTCATGCTCTGGCAACACCGCGACCAATTTCAACTCGGTGCCTTCAATGGGCATCACCGCACCATAAACCGCCTCGCCATCGAGCTCAGTTTCATTGAGTACAAAGCCACTGCCATTGCCAGAGAGAGCCGAGCTCAGTGGTGCTAACTGGTTTACCTCGGCCACCGTTTTACCAATAAAGCGGCTGTTTTCATGAGCAATGATGCGCTGTGTGTCATCGACCAGGAACAGATACCCTTGCTCGCCGACTTTACGTGAGGTAACCATATTGGCAATTTTCGACACATCATAACCCAGTCCCGCGACTCCTGCGCGCTGGCCATCAATACTCACTAAGGTATTAACGTATAAAGTCAGTTGCCCACCTTGTTCACTGGCATCCAGCGCCAACTGTTGCTGTGCACTGCTGGAAATGAAATCAAAGAACCAGCTGTCCCGTGATTCACTGCGCGATACCTGCTTAAACAGCCCACCCTCGGTGTAGTAATTCAGGCTTTCTCGGCTTACCCAAAATACCGATGTCGCACCGGATTTTTGCTGTAAGTCGCGAAAGTAATCAAGCACCAGTCCATGCTGAGCACTCCCTTGCTCGCCATCGCGCACCCATTGATGCAACATCGCGTTTTGCGACAGCGTTTTTGAGACCGTAGTGGGATACATCAGTTCAGCTCTAATTTCGTTCGCTACTCGCCCAACAGTATCTGGTAATAACTGCGTTTCAGTTTGCCGATAATAAAGGCTGGAAAACTGCCCAGTATTAATGAGTGCGGTCACTAACGTAACCACAAACAGGGCGACAAACACAAAACCAATGAAAATGGTTTTGAGGGTGAGGTTCTGCATGGTGTAGCTCCTAAAACATCGGTCTTATTCACTATGGCACAAGATTGTTAAATTGCGATTAAAACGCTGCTAATCGCTTCATTTTTAACACTTTTTGAACCTATATTGGAAAATTCATTGGGGCCGTTGTACATCGCCATTATGCTTGGCTAACAGCACCATCGCCTCTTTTAAAGGAACTGCAGGAGAGTAATAATAACCTTGGCTAAAGTGACAACCATACTCACGCAATTGTTGCTGTTGCTGCTGTGTTTCCACGCCTTCGGCAATCACTTCCATATCCAGCTCTGAGGCAATACGAATAACGCTGGCAATCACCACTTGGTGCTTGTGTTCGCTGAGCATTTGCTGGGTAAAGCTCTTATCGATTTTAATGTAATCAGCATGTAGGTCGATAAGGTGACTCAATGATGAATACCCTGTACAAAAGTCATCTAAGGCCACCATGACTCCTTTGCTACGTAACTCATTCAGCACCCCTTCGGCTTGCTTTCGGGCATGAATGGCCACCGATTCGGTCACCTCAATGGTCAAACTGCTGGGCTTTAAGTTATAGTCAGCCAAGGTATCGAGCACCGTATCAACGGGATGCAATACATGGTTAAATTCTGAGGCTGAACGATTCACTGCCATGCTGATGTCGTTGTAGCCTTGGCTATGGATCCATGCCAAATCGGCCAGCGCTTTGCGCAGCACAAACTGGCCCAAAATGGCCACAAGTCCGAACTCCTCAGCGATGGCAATAAACTCATCGGGACGGATCACCCCAAGCTCTTCATCGCGCCAGCGTGCTAGGGCTTCAAACTTAACAATACGCCCGCTTTGGTTATCGATAACCGGTTGGTAGGCCACATCTAGGCCATCAAAGCGCAGTAGCTTATGGAGTTTGTCGCGCAGTTTAAGTTTACGCAGGTAAATGGCTTCAATCTCTTGGCTGTGTACGGCAATGCTGTGAGACTGAGCGCGCTTAACACTCAACATGGCATGATTGGCGTTGCGAACGAGCACCGTGGCGCTATCGGTATCGCTATGCATGTGAGCAATGCCAATACTGCAACTTAATTCAATGCTTAAATCACCCAAGCGTATGGGCTGGTGGATTCGCTCCAACACTTTCTCGGCGCAGCGGTGCGCGTGCCCAGGTTTGGCATCGGCAATTAAAATAGTGAATTCGTCACCGCCATAGCGGCTGATCACATCATGATTACGCACACAATTTTGCAGCCGCAACGCCACCGCAATCAGTACCTTATCGCCAACTTCTGGACCATATAAATCGTTGATATCTTTAAAACGATCGAGGTTTAAAAACAGCACTGACGCGTGCTGCTCCTGAGCGCGAAACAACGAAATATGTTGCTCCACTTTCTCTAAGAAACTGCGACGATTTAAAAGCCCAGTTAAGGGTTCTTGACTGGCGTAAAACCGCAGTTGGCGCTCACTTTCTTTCCATTGGCTAATGTCACGAAACAAACCAATATAATGGGTAATTTGCCCATTAGCACCACGGTTAACAGTGATCGACAGCTCTTCTGGGTAAATTTCACCATTTTTACGACGATTATAAATCTCGCCTCGCCAATGGCCCATTTGCTCGAGCTGCCGCCACATTTCATGATAGAACTCTGGAGGATGCTGACCTGAGGAAAGCACTGCGGGTGAACGCCCTTTTAGTTCACTTTCACGATAACCGGTATACAACTCAAAGGCGGGGTTAACCCGCAGGATGCGGTTATTGTTATCGGTGATCATGATGGCTTCTTTGCTTTGCTCAAACACGATATTACGCAGTGATAGCTCGGCTAACAGCTTATCCTTTCGCGCCAAGTCAGCATCATGGCGGGCTTGAGCAGCAACGATAAATGCCAAGTCCTTGAACCACTGCTCATCGACTTGGTCAAACGTTCGCTGTTGTTCAAATAGCGCCACCAAAATACCAATGGGCTGGCGTGATACATCGCGCAGCGTCACACCGATGTAGGCTTCAATCCCCAGCTCTGCAAGCATGGTATCGTCGGGAAATAAATCAGCCACATTATCGCCAAAAGCGCACACATCGACGCTCTGTAATGCATCGGCGCACGGAGAGCCAGCCAGAGGATATTGGAAATTTGCGCGTACGGCACCGTCTTGATGGTAGGCCACAGTCTGTACTTCTGTCGCGTTGGCGCATAACTTACCAACAAAGCAATGGGCTGCGCCAAAAGCTTCATCAATCATACTCAGTGCCAGCTCATAGGCTTGCTCGCTGCAGCTACATTGGTAAAGCGCGTTAAAAGACGATGTCATATGATTCTTGTAATTTTGTATACCATTTCATAAGAAGCTTAGCACAGTATCAGGAACAGGCTTTGAGGGAAATTCTGGTTATTGGTTAGCTGGCGAATGTATGATTCAAATCAATAAATTACAAGAGTTTAATTGTTACTTTCCAACAGTTTAACAGCTGTGATCGGCGCGCATGCTAGCCGGTGGCGAAACTTTGCTCATCGCATCTTGAATTAAGTCGCTAAGTTACAAAGTGAAGGATGATCAGCGCCCAGAAGTTGATATACTATCGGCAGTTTCTAAAACGGTAGGTGTGCATGACTAAACAGGCGAATAAACGCAAAAATACTTTACTGAGCATTTGTGTGTTTTGTTGCATTGTGCTGAGCCTAAGCTGGTTGTTTATTAATGACTCGGCGCTGCTATTGGTGATCACACTGCTGATGATTTTGCTGTTGGTATGGGGCATTGCGCAGCGCCTATTGTCGCTTTGGGATAAACAGCAACCACGCAAATAGCCCTAACCTAGCAACTCCACCTCGCAGCGATTGCGGCCTCGTTGTTTCGCCCGATACAACGCATTATCAGCAGCTTTAAGCACCGCATCCACCGAGCAACCCGGCTGCCATAAACTCACACCAAGAGACACCGTTACTTGCGGTACTGGTGTAAAATCATGGGCCTGGATAGTCACTCGCAAGCGTTCTGCCAGCTCTAACGCAATGTCTTTACCTATGCCTGGGAGAATAAGTAGGAACTCTTCGCCACCACTGCGACACACGCCATCGTATTCTCGACAACTGCTCTGCAATAGCTGCCCTAGCCCTTGTATAACGTCATCACCCACATCGTGGCCATAGTTATCATTGACACGCTTAAAGTGGTCGATATCCAAGGTGATCACCGCAAAGGCTTGTTCATCGGCGACCATAGATTGAATAAACACTTCCATATAACGACGGTTGCCAATGCCGGTGAGCGGATCGGTTAAGCTTGCTTTGTTCAGGTCGTTAATACGCTGGTGCTGCTCATTGCTGTATGTTCTCAGTGCATTGCGTAGCGTTTTCGCTTCAAAAAACCAGGTTGGCACATCATCATATTCTTTACTTGAATCGGCCACGCGTTGCGCGAGCTGTCGCAGCGGAGCACTAATTAAATTCGCTAAATACCAAATCACTAATAAGGTGATCACGGTCACTGGTGCAGCTTTGGCAAGCACATTCATTATGGTGTTGCCGACACTCTCAACGACTTGATTGCGCTCAGTCCCCACTAGCACCACCCAATTCGCTGTGCGCACAGGTGCATAGCCCACTAACATAGCGCCAACACCTTCGCTGCCACTTTGCATTTGCGCATTGGCAAACGCAGGCCACAATGGCGAAGCGGGTGTGATTTTGGAACCCACACGCTGGCGTTGAGAATGATAAATAACACTGCCATTTGCGCTGAGCACCATAATATTGGCTTTATCGTTGTGAAAGTGCTGCCCGAGTAGCCGCGAGAGAATATTGTCGCCATGCAAATAAATGGTGCCAGCAATGTAGCCTTGATATTGCTCATCGGCGCTAAAAATGGGGTGTGAGGGGCTCACAATTAAATTGCTAGCCGGCGATACAAACGGTTGAGGAATAGTAGGTGCTTGTGCGCGCAAAGATTGCTTAGCACTGTCGCTTTGTAATCTCACACCTTTAACACCCAAGGTTAACGGCGCAGTGCTGGTAATAACGCCTTGCTCGTTCACCACCACCACAGAGTTGAAAGACGCGGTTTGCTCTAATAAGCGCAGCGTTTCTTGCTGCTGTGATTTTAGGGTATTGTTATCAGCTAATCGCGCAGCGCTATAGCGCAACTGCATTTGTAAAGAATTGAGGAACTGTTCGGTAATATCAGAGAGCTTACTGGCATAAGCCTGATTAGATGCCAAGGTATGGGCCACCATTTGCTGGCCGTGTACTCGGTAGTTAATAATGAACTGATTACCCAGGGTGACCATCACACACAGCACCGCAAACCCGAGAATAACTTGGCGTAAGTCAATCACACCAAAACGGGAAAACTTCATATACACAGCCCAACTACAAGCACTACCTACTACTTTATGAGTATAACAATAGCACTAATCATCAAGCTTGTGCTACATCAAATGATCTTCCTACTGCGATGCCCCGTACTGCTCGGTAGAGAACTATGTATCACCTTAGGTGCAATCGTTTAACTACGGTTGTCGAACAACAATGCTATTGCTGACACGGCTGTAACTATGAATCAACCAAGCGCACATTTAGATTTAGCCGAACTCACTGAGCTGGAACTGTTTACATTATGGCTTTGCCTGCATGCAGACAAAAGCAAAGAACAGGTTTTGGCACAATTACAACCCATGCTTGGCAGCGCTTTTTTATCGCCGCAAACCATGGCGCAGCGTTGGCGTGAGGATGTTTACAGGCAACTTATGCACAAAGGTATGGCCACAGAGCAGCGCCCGGCAAAGCCTGGGTTTGCGGATTATCTATTTTGCCTGTTATCAAAAGTGCCTGATGTAGAAACGCATTATGCCAAAGAGCTGGCGCTCTTGGAGTCCATTATTCAGCACCCTGAGAAGTATCAAAACAACCCAACCATCATTCAGCACTGGTTGGAATCCCCTATTCACTGACCTGAAAAACAGGCGAAAAATTCATCAACTGTTCAGTGTGATTGCGAATCGCGCTTTTTGGCTATAGCTAAATGTGGCCACAAGCTTTAGACTAGGTGTAGATAACACCTTGTTTACCCATGTTTATAAAATGAGATTCGCGTATTTCGTCTTATTCCTAACCTTGAGCCTTGCGAGCACTCAAAGCAGTGCCCGCGAGTATAACAGTGCCATGTGTATTCTTTTGAAGCAGCAAATGGCGCAGTTTGATCACTCTCGCACGCACCCAAGTTATCGCAGTGCCAAACGAGATTACGATGCCAATTGTAAGAATATAGAAAAGCGCACACCGCAAGCGAAAGCGACCTCAAAACCCGAAAACGACCAATCTCAGCCTCAGGAAGTAGCCAGCAAACCTAAGAAGGTATTAAAAGAGCAAAGACCTGAGGCCGAACCAACAGTTACCACCTCTGAGCCGCAACTTACTATTGTCGAGCAGCGTGCCGCCGAAGAGGCTGCAAAACAAGCGAAGGCAGAGAAAACACAAACTACCACGCCAAAAACAGCTCCGGTGACAGCGAAAAAGGTGGCTCCTGCTCCTGTACAAAGCCAACCTTCAGAGCCAAGTTCACCTTTCGTTGGCTTGATTTTCCCTGCATTAATAGCCTTGGTGCTTATTGCCATGCTAATTACGTTGCTGATTTTTATTCGCAGCAATCGCAGTAGCCAAGGTAAAACTGTGAAGCCGAAAAAGACAGCGGCTATCAAAGCTATTCCTGTGCCGAAGTTGCCTAAGAAACAGGTTAATTACAAAAAGATGTGGCAAAAGGTCACCGGTAAACAGCCTGACACGCTCGACCCACAAGTTTATAAGCGCTTTTCTTCGGTCCCTGTACTGGTGGGTCCAAAAGCCAAATCGTCAGCCATCGAGCAGTTGTACATTAGCCCGTACGGCGTGTTTATCGTGGCGCGACCAAATCAAGAAGGCGATATTTTTGGCGGCGAGCACGCTCAAGAATGGACCGCCCGAAACGGCGATGAAGAAATCAAGTTTGATAACCCCATCACCGAGCTCAAGGCCCAGGCTGGCGCGCTTGCCAAAGTACTGGACATACAAGAGCAACAGGTTAATTTACTGGTACTGTTTAGTAACAACGCTTTATTCAAATCTGATTTGCCTCCGTTGGTGATGCAGCGTGAAGACTTGGTTGACTACATTCTTAGCTACAGTGTTGAAAGCTTCGACGCCCAACAATGTTCTAACCTGGTCGACAAGGTGAAGCAATTGCTTGCTCAGGGAAGCAACGCCGCGCTGGGCGCGTCTTCAACCAAGCCGTTAATCGAGACGCCCGTGCAGCCACCAAAATCAGAGCCGCGCACTGAGCCTACGCCTCAACCAAGCGCTGCACAAGAAGATACATCTCGCCCAGAGGTGCCCGCAGAGAACGTTGCGCCGATGCCCAAACCTGCCGCAGAGCCTCGCTCCAGCGATCCGGAAGGAGCAAGCAAAAGCGCGGAAATTCACCCGTTCAAACGCAAAGACGACGCACCCAACTCGGACGATACAGCGCACTCTAGTAAAGATTCAGCACCCGCGCCGACTCCCAAACCGACACCTGCAACGGAGCAACAAGAGCAAACTCCTCTGCCCAGCAGTGACAGCAGTAGCAAAGACTGGTCGAATATGAGTGATGAGGAGTTTATGGCGTTTTTAGAAGCCGCCAATAAACGTGCAGGTGGCGAGTCCGACCCAAGCTCCGATGAGCAAGCATCATCCACTTCTGCCGCAGAGCCGCCTGCATCAAGCTCGCCGCAAAGCCAAGGAGATGACCCGTTTGACGACTTTGACCCATCACAACCCTTGTTAGAGACCTCTGAGCCTGAGCCTGAGCCTGAGCCTGATCCATCAATTATTGAGCCCCAAAGCACAGCAACACAAGCGCAAACATCATCAAGCGATGAAGAGTTGGCGCTAGATATTGACGATGGTAACAGTCAAAGCCTTGATGACGCGCTTGCGGAGTTAGAATCTGCGCTTTCAGAACAAGACCAGCAAAGTGAAGAAGCTCGCACTGATGACTTAGAGCCGGAACAAACGAGCGCTGAAGACAAAGACAAAGACAAAGACAAAGACAAAGACAAAAAGTCGAACCCTTTTGCTAACCTTTCGCTAGACCCTGACTTTAAACCAAGCGAAGAAAAAGTAGATATTGGTGCCGGCCCGCTCGATGACGAGAAACCAAAACGTTAGTGCCTACGTATTATTTACTGGTGCGCGTGGTATTGAGAGAACGTGCAAAAATAGTCAGGCTACAACGCCGTGTGGTGCCTATAATAAATAATTGCCAGTGGCTCACACTGGCGCAGTAAAGCTCCAGTTACGTATCTAGCGTACGGAGCAAGATTGGGCATAGTCACAACGTTTTTGTTGTGAGGAGAGTGGCAAATGGTTGATTTATTTCAGCTTAACTTGGCTTTAACTAACCCAGGTTTAAGCCACATAGAAAAGCTGCAAAAGATAGTTCACACTGCAGCAGAGCATGTTCCCCAAGCCGATGTCGTAAGCCTTTGGGTGGCCAATGAAAACACCTCAAGTATTGTGTGCATCGCTAAATTTGATAAACACACCGGCGCCTATTCTGACGGCGGGGTTATTGGCCAAGATACAGCCCAGGCTTATTTTTCTGCGCTTTTCAGCCATGATTTTCTTGCCATTGAAGATGTGCGTCACCACCCGTTTACCAAACACATGGTCGCAGGCTACTTTGAGCCATGTGGCTTTTACTCTTTGCTTGATTACGTGCTGCACGATAACTTCGAGCCAAGAGGAGTGCTTTGCTGTGAAAGCCGCACGCAAGTGCCGCAATGGCAGGACCAAGAAAAAGCAGCATTGAAGCGCATTGCCAATATGAGCTCGCTGTTCTTCGATTTGCCCACCTACCAACGTGCCGTGGGCTAGTTTATTGACTGATAAGTGCTATCACTCACACTGAAATAACACATTGATTTGTGAACTAAAGCTGCTAATTTAGACGCAGGTCAATTATCTAGGAGTGATGATGGCGCACATCGATTTTACTACAAAAATAAACACCGCACGCCAAGTGAACCCGCTGAAAACTTTGCATACCAGCTTAGAGAGCGATCGCGGCCGCATCATCAATTCCTCCGGCATACGTCGGTTGCAGCAAAAGACTCAGGTATTTCCATTAGAGCGCAATGCCGCCGTACGCTCACGCCTCACCCACTCCCTTGAGGTACAGCAAAATGGCCGCTTTATTGTGCAAAAACTGTTTTCTAAGCTCAATGCACAAGAGCGTGCACACTATGGCCTCACCGACATGGAGCGGCCCTTTGAGACCTTAGTGGAAATGGCGTGTTTGATGCACGATATAGGTAATCCGGCCTTTGGCCATTTTGGTGAGGCCGCCATCAACCACTGGTTTAGCCGCTACCTGCAGCAACGCTTTGGCCCGTTGCCGACGCTTGCGCAAACACACCCGCTAAAGCACCAGCTAATGCTTGATTTACAAAGCTTCGAAGGCAACGCGCAAGCTATCCGCGCAGTTCACTCGCTGTTAGCGCTGAACTTAAGTTACAGCCAAATAGCGGCCATTCTTAAATACACTCGCCCCGGCACTATGGCGAAAAACGCGCGTCCTAAAGATAAAAGCTACCTTATGAAAAAAGTCGGCTTTTACCACAGCGAGGCCGCGTTCATCGCTCAATTGGGTGATGCCTTAGAAATGGATAATGGCTGTCGTCACCCCGCCAGCTACATTATGGAAGCCGCCGACGACATCGCTTATTGCTTAGCCGATATGGAAGACGCGGTAGAAAAAGGCATACTCTCGGTGGAGAAATTGGTGCACTACTTAGATGACGCTTATCGCCAGAGACTGGCCGCACTGGATACCGCAGAGCAAAGTTACAGCGACCTGGTGGCCAAAGCCTGCGAGTTTGCCCGGCAAAAAGCAGATGAGGCCGAGTTTAACTACAACAACACCTTTTTCATTTATCTGCGTGTAAAACTCCTACACCCGTTGGTCGAGCATGCGGCAACTCGCTTTAAAGACAACATAGAGCAGGTTTACGCCGGCACCCTTAACGCCTCATTAATCGAAGATGGCAGCCACCACCAAGCCATTACCGATGCCTTGAAAACAGTCGCTCGTGAACGCGTATTTTGTCACCCCGAAGTTGAAAAGCTCGAGCTACAAGGCTATAAAATCATCTCCGGCCTGCTTGATGAATACCAAGTGCTACTCGATTTAGAGTATGAGCAATTCACCCAAGTGCTCAGCCACCACAAAGACTTTTTAATTGCCACACGCATGGTGAAGAAACTCTCGGGAAAATACCTCAACGTTTATGAAAAAGCCGTTGCTGCGCTGAATAAACACGCCGAACACTTTCACCTGTACGAGTTTTACCACCGCTGTCGACTCATTCAAGACCACATCAGCGGCATGACCGACCAATTCGCCTACGACGAGTACCGTACCTTAAAGGTGGTGGAATAAGTAATGGTGATAAAGCTTCGAGCTTTATAAAATCTAAAAGTAAGGCATCACCATTCTTGAAGCTGTTGCATTTCTCGTAAACGATCACGCTGCAACACTAAGGCGTCGAAAAGATCATCGACTGAGGTGTTATTAATATCTAAATTCGGTAGAGCCAGGTTAGCCTCTGCAAAAAACCGTTGCTTTTGTCGATTCGCTGCATCGCCAGTATTAAGCCAAGCACTGCGCCACCAGTGCTTTATTAAACCTTCTTGAGCTTCTAGGCGCTGCACACTTGGCAAGCGGTCACGCTTTTCGTTGTTGGCTTGAGCTGATGCGGGAAGCAGATTCCACAGGTCATTATTGGGCCATCGCGCAAAGGGCATGCAATGATCAATATCATACTCTCGTTGCAGCTTGCGGGTTGTCCAAACACAAGATAAGCTCTCACCTGCATGGCGCAGTTGGTCAAAGCGCTGGCGTACCTCGGTTGTCGTTCTTTTCGGTTCCAGCCAACTCAATGCTTCCATAAAGATATGACGCTTAGTAGGGCACTGGTACTGGTTGTTGCCCTGATAGGACTGCATGGTTTTAGCCCATTCATTGACTAAAACAGGCTCAATCCAGCAGGCATAGCGATTAAGCGCTGTCCAGGTGTGCTCAGGCAAAGAGAACTCGCCCCATTTGCATAACGTTTGAAAATCAAGAAATAGTAAATCAGTAGCTCGCACTACCGAACTGCTGAGTTCAAACACGCATTGCTGCGTATTAGGGAAAGTAATGTAACGACAAGGCATATCACGAATGTTACTCACCGCATGCGACAACGTGCGACACACAGATTTTGCCTCTTCTCCTTTAAAGCCATTCCCGACTTTCAGATCTGAGGCGGTGAGGTGGCCTAATTTGTGCCAACCATTTTTCTTCATAAAACCCATATTGGGGCTTTTATTGGGCGTTTGATAAAGGCTGTAGTGATCAATTAAGGTTTTATATTGATGGCACCAATAAAGAGCAACTAAGCCAGCTGGCAATATCACGCGATTATCCTCGCGCCGTATTACAGCACCGGGGTGGCCATCGGCAATACGCAGTAGCACTCGCATTAAGGCGAGCTTATGTGTCGCTGACTTACCATCATTTAACGCCACATGGCGGATCAGCGGAAATGCACCGGAACCATCATCTGGTAAACGAAAAACCAGCGTTTGCCAGCTTACTTGTTCACGTTTTAGCTTATCGCCCTCACGTTCAGTACATAGAGTGCAACTAAGGCCCAAACTGCGAGCCATCGCTTTGAGCGAATCGGCGCAAACTTGATACATAGCTCGCTCGTTACGCTCATGCTCACCTTGACCATAACGCAGGGAAATAACAATTTGTCCACCTGGTTTAAGTAAGTTGGTCAGTTTACGCAACGAGCGCTCGCGTTGAGACTCCGGAATGTGCATCCAAACGGCGCTAAGTAAAATAAGATCGAAACTGATTTCTAATCTTGTCACGGCGTGAAGTGCTGGTAATGAGTCCGTGAGCCAAGTCACAGGTAAGCCTTGCGTATGCTGCTCACCGAGCTGAGCTAACAGTTCCGCTGGCTCCACAGCATAGACTTGAGTTTGGTTACCTTGTTCAGCAAAATAGCGCGCGTCACGACCTGCTCCAGCACCAATATCAAGGATCCGAGCGCGAGCCTTGCTCAGTACCGGCACAATATATGGCATACACTGCTCATGTACCTGCTCAAAGTCAGTGCTTAGATACTGTTCAGCTAAGCGCTCAGCATGGGTGTTGTAAAAGTCGCTACTCACAAAAAGCTTTGTTATTTATAAAGTTAGTTAAAAGCTATCATATAACAAACAAAAAGTAATGAAGTGCTTTGCACATAAAAAACGCCTCACTGAGGCGTTTTTAAAAATTAATGTCTGCGGCTGATAATCTCGACTATTTCTAGGCTGTTCTCTAATAGCCGGAACACATCGCCGTGCATATCCACAATTACGTGGCCATGGCGGTCTCGCCTCAGAACTTTTCCATGACGGTATACGTCATAATCAATATGTCGGCCTATACGCCAGTAGTCATCGTCGTATCTATGGCTGTAATGATCACAGTGATGATGGCGCTCATAGCGCTCTTTGTGTTTGTGTTTGTGTTTGTGCTTATGTTTTTTGCCGTGGTGCATTTTCTTTGCATGGCCTGGGGGCGTGAAGTGTTCAGGCTTAGCCATTGCCTCACTCATAGGAAGGGCACCGGCCAGTAACGTAGTTAAGCATAAAGCTGTCAGTCGCATAGCAACCTCCTTAATTGGTCTGTTGACCATTTCGCAATAACTTTACTGTAAATGTGCGCCAATGAACCCAAGCTAAACGTATTGAGGGCAAAAATATTGCGGTTTTCTCATTTTTTAATCTAGTAACGCACTAAAAATAAATAGCTTTTAATAATTAGCCTATACTTTTGTATGAGCTATCGAAATAAATACACTCTAAAGTATCGGTACCTTAAATAGGTCATTGATTTGGCTGAGGAAGGAGGCACTTTGCAGACACAGTCGCACACATCACTGCTTATTTTCGACTCGCAAGGAGTTTGCAGCGCTGCGCACCCCGCTCAGCTTGAGCGCTATGTAGGTCTGCATTTTGATGATTTTTCATTTTTTAACAAACAAGATGTGTGTGTGTTTACTACGTTTTGCAAGCAAGCCCCCTACATTACCCTGCAAGTTGAACTTGAACAACGTACGTTTATTGCTACAGCGCAGTGGTGTCAAGGCAACCAAAGTAGTTTAGTGGTCTCATTAAGCGAACATTTTGAGGGTTACCGACAACGCTCCAATGCTGAGCGTTTGGAGGCCTTAATCGAGGGCACTCAAGCCGGCACGTGGGAGTGGAATATGCAAACCGGCGAGGTTGTGTTAAATGAGCGCTGGGCCAATATTATTGGTTATACCTTGGATGAGCTTTCACCCATTTCAATTGATACCTGGCTGCTCTACGCCCACCCTGAGGACTTACACGCATCGGATGCAGCCTTTGACCGCCATTTCAGCGGTGAAGACCCTGTTTATCAATGTGATGTGCGCATGAAGCACAAGCAGGGTCATTGGGTTTGGGTTCGAGATTGCGGCAAAGTGGTGACCCGCACCGCAGATGACAAACCCGAGTGGATCTCTGGCACTCATATCGATATAACCCAACGCGTGCATGACTTGGAGCAACTCACACAAGTAAGAAACGAGCTTAAAACCATCATCGACAGTGTCCCTGCCGCTATTTATAAAGCCCCCTTTGATGAGCCTTGTTGTTTTAGTTTTATTTCTTCGCAGATAAGCCACATTACCGGTTATAACCGCATAAAGTTCGTACAAAGCCCGCACTGGTGGCGCGAACATATTCATCCTGAGGATTTAGATGCACAGGACACACAAACCCGCCACTGGCGCAAAGAAGGGGCACAAGGGGTGTTTAAATCCGACTTTCGGTTTCGCCACAAAGACGGCCATTATATTTGGCTTACCAACTACAGCCAACGAATGCAAACCACGGCGAATAATGGCCAAGATTACTTAGTGGGCTCGCTCACCGATAAAAGCGAAAATGTCAGCCTCTCGAATCGGCTGGATGCGTTTGCACAAGTGCTTCCGGGAATGATTTATCAATTTGCGCTAACGGCTGAGCGCTCTTGGCACTTCCCTTACATAAGCGAGGGATGTACGCGCATCTTTGAAGTCGCACCCGAAGCAGTGCAACAGGACCCCGCCTCGTTGCTTACCAAAATCGCCCACGACGATCGTCAGCGGGTGGTACGTTCTATTTTAAATTCCGCGCAAAGCCTAGATGACTGGGAGTGCGAGTTTAAAGTGGAGCTTGAAGACAATGAAGAAAAATGGTTATTCGCTCATGCTATTCCCAAGCGCCAGCTCGATGGCACAGTGTTATGGTCTGGCATGGTGATTGATATTACCGATCGTAAAAGCTTGGAGCTCACTTTACTGCGCGAATCAACAACCGACCCTCTCACCGGGCTGTATAATCGCCGTCATTTCAATGAACAATTGCAGCAGCAACTAGCTCGCGCAGAGCGAGATGGTACCCATGTATCGCTGATGATCATCGACTTTGATTTATTCAAACAGATTAATGACCAATATGGCCATCATGCCGGTGACATTGTGCTCAAAGAAGCCACCATGCAGATCAGCGCCATTTTACGTAAGTACGATATTTTTGCTCGCATTGGCGGCGAAGAATTCAGTGTTATTTTACCCAATACATCCTTAGCACAAGCACGCCATGTGGCAGAAAAAGTACGCCGCCAGGTGGAGCATAGCCACATTCAAGCGCACGAACACAGCATTTCGGTAACCACCACAATAGGTGTTGCCTCTACTGAGCAAACCACCGCCCACCCCGGCGCACTTTTAAAGCAAGCAGACAATTGTTTGTATCAGGGCAAGCATCATGGTCGTAATTGCGTAGTGAGCGACTAGGCGTTGGCCTACGTATCAGCACCATAGACAATACTTAAATCTTAATGCACCCTGTGCTTTTAATTGCAGTTATCAACGAATATGAGCCTACGCCAACCTTACTCTGTACTCGTGGTTATCTACACCCTCGAGGGAGAATTTCTGTTACTACAACGCGCTGATGACCCTGACTTTTGGCAATCGGTTACCGGCGGTATTGATGAGGGTGAGCTCCCCTGTGCTACCGCAGCTCGCGAAGTGTTCGAAGAAACCGGCATTGATATTAGCCAACAGCAACTCAGGCTGATGGATGAACAGCGCTGCCACCGTTATGCTATCCGCGAGCAATGGCGCTATCGCTATCAACCGGGGGCAACGGTGAATACCGAGTATGTATTCTCATTGTGCTTGCCCAAGCGTTATCCAATCCAACTGGCCGCCGACGAGCACCTTAGTTACCTGTGGCTTGATGCCAATCAAGCCAGCGCCAAAGCCTGGTCTGACAGTAACGCGCAAGAAATCCGTACACTGGCGTCGAAGCTTGCACATAACAGCCGTTAAACACGAATATTTGTTCCGCCTTTAGCTGCTGTGGTAATCTTTGCTTCCTAACATGGAAGTGTGAACGCTATGGATACTGCACAGATACTAATCAACCTCTTACTCTTCGTTTTTTTGCCGCTGTGGGGCATTGCCGGCTTCATTGACTGGTGTTGTCACCGCGCAACCGATATCGAACACACCTCTGGGTTAAAAGAGTCATTAATGCACTCGGTGATGGGCATCCAAGTGGGTATCCCTATCCTGATGTGTTTGCTATATCGCGTAAATGTTTTGGTGCTGCTGATATGCTTTGCCGCTTGGCTGCTGCACGAGGTGGTGGCCCATTGGGATGTCTCGTACGCGACGGGTAAGCGCCACATCAGCATATGGGAGATGCACGCACACAGTTACCTGGCGACCTTGCCGCTTTATATGTTGGCGCTCATCGCAGTAGTTAATTGGCCGGTGGTGGTCGATTTAGTCACCCTCAATTGGCAAGACCAAATGCAGCTTACCCCAATGGAATACCCCCACGGTGGCTCTTGGTTCTTACCTGCTTACTTAACCTTTATGGCGGTGCTGTGTGTGTTCCCTTATTTAGAAGAAAATATTCGCTGCTTGCGCAGCAGTTTGAAAGGACTTTAACGTGAGCGTTTATATCACCAGCACGGGTTACCACTTGCCGGGCCCGGCCATTAATAATGAGCAAATTGAGCCGCTTCTGGGCTATGTGCACGGCAAAGCAAGCCGTCTAAAAAAGCGCATTTTACAATCCAATGGTATTAAAACACGCCATTACGCCATTGATAGCGATCACAACACCACTATTTCTAACGCCGAAATGGCCGCTAAAGCGGGTGCCGACTGCCTTGCGCAAAGCTATCTTGATAAACATCAGCTTGGCTTATTGTGCGCAGCCACCAGCCAAGGTGATTTGGTGTTGCCCGGGTTTGCTTCTATGGTGCAAGCCGAGCTGGCACTCAGTGATGTAGAAATCCACTCCAGTCACGGTATTTGCTCGAGCAGTTTAATGGCATTAAAGAATGCCTATTTACAACTGTTGGCTGGCGAGCACGAATCGGCCATGGTGGTCGCCAGTGAACTCACCTCGCGACTGTTCAAAGCCAGCCGTTATGAGGCGGCAGACGCGCAGCTAGATTTTAACGCCGAGTTTTTACGCTGGATGCTCTCCGATGGCGCGGGCGCCCTCATGCTCGAGCGCCAACCCCGTGGCACCTGCTTTAAAATAGAGTGGATCCGCAGTTTTTCGCACGCCGATGCCTATCCTGTGTGTATGTCGGTGGGTACGGCGGATAAAAGCACTAAGCCATGGCAGGATTACCCCAGCTACCGCGATGCCGAGGCCGCAGGGGCTATCTTATTACGCCAAGATGTGCGCTTACTCGATAACATCGTCAAACTGGGCGTGGATGGCTTTTTACGGCTATTAGACCAAGGCCGTGTCCAGGTCGACGAGATAGACCATTTGCTGTGTCACTACTCATCCGACTATTTTCGCCAGCCCATCTTCGACATGCTTAAGCGCGCTGGCTGCCATATTCCCGAACATAAGTGGTACACCAACTTGTATGAACGCGGCAACACCGGCTGCGCCTCTATTTTTATTATGCTTGATGAATTTCGTCGCACTCAGCAGTATGACGTAGGCGATACCATTATCTGTATGGTGCCGGAAAGCGGCCGCTTTAATAATGCCTACATGAAATTAACCGTGGTACAGGAGTAAATATGGAACACTATGTATTAAGTGAACACGGCCAGCAGTGCCTGCAAGGGCTAATGCGCATTTGGTTCGACTTTGAGCGCCAACTTGGGCGTGTCGACATTATTGCGCGCCTACAGCGTGGTCAGTTTACTGTGCACGACTACCAAAAATTACTCCTTAATCTGCGCCAGCAAGTGGTTGAGGGAGCCCGTTGGATCACCCGCACCGCTTCAAGCTTTGATAGAGACTATGCCGATGTACGCGCTGTGGTCATTGGTCATGCCCAAGAAGAGCACCGCGATTACGAGGTGTTAGAGCAAGATTACCTTGCCACCGGCGGCCAACTTGACGATATTCTCAGCGCCCCTCGCAACGCCGGTAGCGAGGCCTTGCATGCGTTTTTAATGTATCGCGGCTCGCAGCCCAACCCGGTGGATATGATAGGCGCGATGTGGATCATTGAAGGCCTAGGCCACAAGATGGCCAGCGATTGGGCAAAGCAAATAGAGCAATGTGTCGCGTTAGAGGGTGAATACACTCGCTTTATGCGCTACCACGGCGAAAACGACGATGCCCACTTAGAAAAGCTTTATCAATTAATCGACCGGGTGTGTCAAAACGAGTCTCAAGTGCAAGCTATTTTACGCACCGCCAAGGTTGTCGCTCGCCTTTACGCCCTGCAATTGGAGGAAGTCGATGGCTAATAATAGCGCCAATAAAAACGATTCAGCGCTGTTGCAAGCACTGGCCGTTGATAATTCCATCCCCATTGAGCAAGCGGCCGTGGATTTGTGGCTTAAAGACTTAAACAACCCGCTGCGCTGGTTAGTGCGCCCGCTTTTTCAAGGGCTATTCGCTATTTTGCTGCATTTGGTGTGGTTATTTAAACGCTTACCGCTGCCCCAATTTAGTGCCCATGGACTACTACAAAAGCTGATTTGCTGGTTTTGTCGCCACTTTGTGAGTGTGGAGGCTAATTTGCTGATTTTGCGCCACTATGCCACCGAGTCTAACATCTTGAATTTTATCATCGCCAATAGTGACAAAGCCGATGTTGAGCCAGTGCCGCTGTATCCAAAAACCATTGATGATATGCGCCATGCCAGCTTTGTTGAACATGATCAGTGCTTGTTTAAAGCCTTTGCTCAGCTCGGCCACTGGCAACCGCTATCAAAGCCTAAAGCTGAGCTTGATTGGCGCCATTGGCAAGCGGTTAATATGGATGATTTTCAGGTGGAAAAGCGTTGGAGCCAGTTTTTAGACTTTGAAAGTGCCCATGCACTGTTTATGTGCCTGTTTTGTTTACTGCTCAAACGCGACGAATACCGCGACGCCATTAATGGCTTTAACCTAGACCAATCTATGGCGATTCGCATTGGCCAAATGATTGGCGAACCTAACCTCACAGAAATGGCTTACAACAAACACCCACTATATTTAGTTGGGCCATGGAACCTCAGCCAACGCTTTTTAATGCATGGCTTTTTTACCGAGTATATGTACGCACGCTTGGAACAGCTGCGTGACTCATCTTGCTAATATCAACAAGGATTTACATAATAAACATGAAACATTCGCTTCTTTGTAGTGCTATTGCACTGTCTCTTTTTGGCTGCGGTGGCAGCTCTTCTGATTCAGAAAATACTCCTTCACAGCCACAAAACACAGCCCCATCGCTCAGTGGTGTTGCCAACAACACGGTTAAAGCTTTGCAAAGCACCACGGTCACGCTAGAGATGAGCGACAATGAAAGTGATGCGCTCACCTTGACCATTGAAGACAAACCACAATGGGTCACTGTGGACCTTAGCGAGAATACCGCCACGTTAACGTTGGCACCGGATTTTTTTGATATTGGCAGTCACGAATTAGCACTGAATGTTTCCGACGGTGAGCTTAGCCAAGCCTATTCTTTAACCGTTGAAGTAGATGACAACCCCGAACAATGGCGTGATGATATCAGTCTGAGTCGCGCTGAACTGCGTGGTGCTTGGTCAAACAGCGCTAATGACTTTAATATTGTATTTAATGGTTATGATGCTGGCGCGCTCATTATTGATGACACCATGAAGCAGTTTGACTATGAGTTAAACAATAGTGCGACCGCTGTGAATTTAGCTGTTGCCCCTGCTTTTTGTGGCCCATACTGCGAGCGAGAGCAACAAGCTGCAACGCTGCGCGCCGTCGCTGAGTCTGACTCGCAACTGCGTATCCATGTCGAGGGGCTAGAGCAAAACTACACTTTTAATATGGCCAAACGCTCGGCTCCTGCAATCGAAGATGCCTACTTTACAACAGCAATAGACCCTAGACTCACATTTTTAGGGCTGTTCACCGCTAACGCTGAAACTCGTTTAGAAGCGAAAGTTTCGTTACCTGATCGCTCTTTTTATTACGCTAGCCTAGTTGGAAAACTCGATGGTGAGCACTTCACTGTGAATGAAACCGAGATTAGTTTTTCTAAAGACTTTGAAAACGCCAGTGCACCTCGTTGGGAAGAAGTGACGATAGGTCGCAACATCGATTACATCGAGCCACTTTACGTTGATGATAACTTTGTCGTGTATGATGCACTGCACAGTGGCGAAGTATTGTCTTCATTAAATGGCTACGAAGTAGATGACTTTATTGGCTTAGCCCCTTTATTAGCTGACTATGCTTCTTTAAGCGCCACCTATCGCCTGCACAAAGTAGCCCCCCCCTCTTTAGAATTCGGACAAAAATATGTTGGTCGATTAGCATCAGTTCACGATGATCTTGCCAGTGAAACACAATTTAAAGGAGTGGTTGAGGTCATCTTTGATTCTGCCAGCGAGCTGACCTTTCCTCTAACTATTCCACACACTGAAGGGTCGTTGGAGCTAAAGTTTCCTTACCAGATAAAAGCAGACCACATGCTTTTAGGTAATCCAAGCAATGAATATAAGGTAGGTTTCTTCCAACACAAAGATGACGATATTTTTGTGTCGCCAGATGTAAGCCATGTATATACAACAAAAAGACCTATGAGTCTGTTTATGAAGGCCGAAGAGCAGCCGCCGCTCTCAGTGCAAAGCTTTGCCGGTTTGTATGAGCACCTAGATTGGGTAAATGAAAATGACGATATCTATTACTCAGTTTTTCACGACAATGGCACATTGGGTTTCAATTTACGTGCCGATGGCCCTCTCGATGAAGTTGAATTAAGTGAGAAGACAACACACTTTTGGGGAGTTTACGATAACCGCGTCGTTTTTATAAAGTATGATAATTGTCCTCAAGCGACTGACTTTACTACATGTTTTGGCATCGTACAAAATGCCTTAAACAATAATGAATTAACTCTTATACACAGTTTTGCACCTCTGGCAACAGAGGGTGAGAGTATCATTTTTAATTATTCATCATACTATGGTGGTTGGGCGAATAGTGAATCTGACTCAGTTTCCAATACCGCTGTAACCTCACTACGACAACTAAAAAAGCATTAGCGTTTTAACGCCGAGGCAAGCGCCTCGGCTCGCTTTCCGTTATTCAGGGTTGTTTATTTTGACGACCATTTTGCCAAAGTTACGCCCTGCCAAAACATCATTGAGGCCTTCAGGTGCATTTTCTAGCCCTTCAATTAGGTGTTCCTTATACTTAATTTTTCCCTCTTGCACCCATTTTTGCATGTCGGTGGCAAACTCTTCATAGCGATGAGCGTAATCATCAAAAATGATAAACCCTTTCATGGTCATACGTTTAGTAAGGATTTTCCCCATCAGCAATGATAAGCGATCAGGCCCTGGCGGTAATTCGGTGGCATTGTATTGCGACACAAGGCCACACACCGGAATACGCGCACCGGTATTTAATAACGGCAATACGGCGTCAAACACTTTGCCACCGACATTTTCGTAATACACATCAATACCGCTGTCGCAAACCTTGGCTAATTGCTCAGCAAAGTCATCGGCTTTGTGGTCGATGCAGGCATCAAAGCCGAGTTCATCTTTAACATAACTGCATTTTTGCGCGCCACCGGCGATACCAATAACCTTTGCCCCTTTTAGCTTGGCGATTTGCCCAACATTAGCACCTACCGCGCCACTGGCCGCAGCAACCACGACAGTCTCCCCCGCTTGTGGCTTGCCAATATCAAGTAGCCCCATGTAAGCGGTAAATCCTGGCATGCCCAAAACACCTAAAGCATAAGATGGGTTTTGTGGCTGGGAGCCTAGGTTAATAACGCCTTCACCATTGCTGATGGCGTAATCTTGCCAGCCATTCATTGATAGTACCCAGTCCCCTGCTTTAAATCCTTCAATATGAGATTCAACAACCTGGGAGACCGTACCACCGACCATCACCTCATCGATAGCCACAGGATCGGCATAAGACTCAGCATCGCTCATGCGCCCGCGCATATAGGGATCAAGAGATAAATAAATCGTGCGCAGCAGCATTTCCCCTTGCTTCGCTTTCGGGGCGTCCACCTCTTGCAGGCGGAAGTTATCTGCTACGGGCTCACCTTCAGGGCGAGAGTTCAATACGATCTGGCGGTTTGATAATGACATAGTCACTCCTTTTTGAATAGCCGTTCAAATTTAAATTGGGACACGCCGATGAATTTCAATAGCTGAGCGTCGATTTATTTTGAAGATGCGAAGATATCAACACAGTATAAAATGTTATAATATAACACTTGAAATTTAAGGGAGGACCTATGAAAGATAAATTAGCTATTTTTTTCAGTGCTTTTTGCCTAGTCCATTGCATTGTATTGCCCGCAGGCTTTTTGATATCGACATCTATTTTAGGGCAGTTTTTGTTCTCAGAGCGCATTCATCAAGGACTTTTTCTCGTTATTGCAGCCTTGGCGTTATGGGCTCTTCCTCAGGGGTTGCGTCAACATCATCAACCACTGCCGTTACTGCTCGCGTTGATTGGCTTGTCGCTGCTTGGCACCGCGTTATTTGTGCCAAGCTTAGAGGTGCTTTTCTCCGTTGTCGGCAGTTTATTGCTGATGGCTGCGCATCTACGCAATTTTTGGTTGTTAAAAAAAGCCAAGCCACTGTGTGTATAGTGCTTATCTGACAGTATGTACGAGGGGCTTAAACGCCCCCGGCGATGAGTTAGAAGCGCGCTCGCAACCCCAGGGCTATGCTGCGACCTGGCAATGGAGCAATAAAGCGTAAGTAACTTTGGTGCGCACGGGCATCTTCATCAGTGATGTTATCGATATTGACAAATAATTCCCCGCTATCTCCTAACCAAGATTGCACAACACTGGCATCAAAACCTAACAAGGCATAGCTTGATGAAGGCCTTTCATGCTTACCGACATTTTGTTGTTTGTCATGATGTGTGTAATTTACAGTGAATCGCAAGCCATCATACTGCCAACCTAGCTTTAGGCCCGTTCTATTCGCTGGAGTTTTAGGTATGCTGTCTCCTTCCATAGTGCGCCGCCAATATTCAGCTTCTTGTGCTTTATCTGGGTTTAGGAAGTTATCTAGTTCAAAAGGATCGTAGCTGCCATCAAACTGATAGCGAGGCGTATTTTTTACACTGTCTGTGAAAGCAGATAGCGTTATTACGCCCCAGTCTGTAAAGGTATATGAATAATCTAAAGTAATTTCATAGCCTTGATTGTCGGTATCAGCCTGACGCCACTCTTGAACATACACACCCCCTCTGTTTACGCCAGTATTTCCTAGATAAGTGAAGTCGGTGTATTCATTATCAAACCATGTCGCCGCCAATTGTAGGTCACCCAAGGTAACGCGCGTCCCCCATTCTAACGCTCGGTTTTGTTCGACATTTAAATGCGTATTGCCTTGCTCTTCAATTAATAAAGCCAAATGGGGGTTACTTGCGTAGAGCTCATTAATTGCAGGTGCACGCTGCGCATCAGTGTAGCTAGCATGTAGGGACCACATAGGCACGGGATTATAATTCATGCTTACACTGTAGTTTTGCAAGTGAAACTCACGTTCCTGCACGTTTGCTCCTTGGCCACGTCCGGGCACATAACTCCCTTCAAGATTCGGCTTATATTGAATATGGTCATACCTTGCGCCAAACTGAAGCTGCAATGCTTGTAAGTGCAGGTTTTGAAGTAAATACAGCGCCTCTCGTTTGCCCTCGATCTCAGGCAAATAGTTATCGCTCGCCTCGGTGTTCACTGCGCTCTATCTGTAACCCTATCGAGGCCGGCGCTTGGTCGTGCCATTTAAAGCCAATTCGTGGGTTGAGTTGCAAAGCATCTACTTCGAACAGGTTAACGGAGGTGCCCGCTAACGCCTCGTCATCTCTTTGTTGAGAATAAAAGCCATTAATTTCAAGGTAGTCTAGATAGCTTTGGGTATTGAAGTGTTGACTGTAGCGGCCATCAATACGATGAAAAGAAGAGTAAATGCGAATATCCGCTGCTTGACCTACTTTTGGGGCCGTTGCGGACCCTAGATGCATAAACCCAGGGATCCCTCGGTTAGCTTTACCAAAGCTGTATGCAAACCCGAGCTCTTGATGCTCTGAAAGTAGCTGGCTTCCGCCAATTGAGCCAGAGGTTTGATAGCTACTAGAATTGCTAACTTTCCCTTGGTCATTGAGGCCATAGTGACTAATTATTCGCTCATCAATGGGGGTAATATCAACCCATTTTTCACCATTAAACTGCCACTGCGGCGACGCTAATTTAACCTGACAGTGGTCGTCTAGGCGCACATCAGTCACTAACTCTGACCAGCTTGCACACACCGGTGCCTTGGCGCTGTCTGGCACTTTGTAATCATCTCGTTGACGCACAAGAATATTGGCATTAAAGGCGAATCCTTGTTGCTGCCCTTGAGTTTGCGCTAGCAATGAGCTGGCACTATTGTAGCCACTTTGCAATTCGACTTTTTCTTGCGCTTGCCAAGCACTTAGTTGTTTTGGAATACGGCTATCATCAACGTCGACAACACCTGCCATCGCCTCACCGCCAAAAGGGATCACCGCAGTGGCGCCTTTAATCACACGGATATTGTCGGCAAAGTAAGGCTCTATCGGCACGAGTTGATCCGCACTGATAGAAGACATATCACGCACAGCCATCGCATTGGTCGCTAAGACCACACGTTGAGCGCCGAATCCCCTGAGTTGTGGACGACTAGCAGAGGGGCCAAAGTGACTTGCGCTCACACCTGGCAGCGTATCAAGGGTGTCGCCGAGTGTTGGTGCTTTTAACTCGTTTAATTGGGCACCATTGAGCTCAATATTTGCGCCAATCAATTCACTGCTTGCAGAAGGAAGTTGATGCTGCCCGCTGACTTCGATGTGCTCAATGGCACCACTCACATTGTGGCTGCTGACTAACGCTAAGGAGATAAGAGAAAGTGAAAGATTCATGATTTACTATAAAAGCTATGATACAACACAACATTACCACCACAATGATAGTTCCTTTTCAAGGAAATTAGACAAACTCTAGGTTCTTTCGTTACGCTTAACTTCTCGTTATCGCTAAGTCTGTTTGCTGTATGGCCTTGAATCCGCATTTACCTTTGGTTTATCACCCCAATTACTCGTTTAGCTTTGATCCCAATCATCGCTTTGTGATGAGCAAGTTTGCGCGCCTGTACCATCATGTAAAAGGCTTGGGCCTGGTCGGTGATAACCTTGAGCAACCGCCGCTCGGTACCCCGGATGATCTCAGCTTAATTCACTGCGATAACTATGTGCATGACCTATGGAATAACCGTTTAGATGCCAAAGCGATGCGCCGTATTGGCCTGCCCTGGTCACACAACTTAATGGCGCGTACCTTCACCGCGCCTTTGGGGACGCTGAAAACAGCCCGCCTTGCCCTTGCTCATGGGGTGGCTTGCCATTTGGCAGGAGGCACTCACCATGCTCATTATGACTTTGGCTCTGGCTATTGCATGGTTAATGATTTAGCGTTCACGGCGCAAACGCTGATTAATAGTGGCGAGGTCACCAATGTGTTGGTCTTTGATCTTGATGTACACCAAGGCGATGGCACCGCCGCGCTGCTGCAACATCAACCATATGCTTTTACCTGCTCCATTCACTGTGAAAAGAACTTCCCGTTTCGCAAATGCCCCAGTGATTTGGACATCGGCCTTGCCAATCACATAAGCGGTGACGAATACCTCGGCGTGGTCGATGACACCCTAGAGCACTTGCTCGACAGCCTAAACCCCGACTTAGTCTTGTATGACGCAGGCGTTGATATCTGGCAGCAAGACGGCCTAGGCAAGCTGGATGTCAGCTGGCAGGGGATCGTACAACGTGATCGCTCAGTGCTCAAACGCTGTGCACAGCACAATACCCCAGTGGCTACGGTGATTGGCGGCGGCTACGATAAAGACCATGAACGCCTAGCAGCACGCCATGCCATTGTGGTTGAGCAGGCGGCACAACTATAAGAAAAAAGGCCCTTACGGGCCTTTGGTTAACTTTGGGAAAATGCTGCTAAAAGGTGCTAATTAAGCACCAGCAACTGTGGATTGGCAGCGTGATAGTCCACAGCCATGGTGATGCTCAACACGGTGATATTAACAATGGAAAAGGCAAACACTTGGCGTGCCCAGCCATGCATATCAATATCGCGGCGATAGCCACGTAGGGCCATCAGCAACCACCAAAAACTGGTCGTGCATGCCACCGCCATAAAGGCGAGCCCGGTGTAGCCACCGAGCGGCAATAGCATGACCACCAAGGCATACAAAGCAATGTAGAAAACAATATGCCGCTGCGCTCTAGCTAAGCCCTTTGCCACCGGGAGCACCGGAATATTGGCGTCGCGGTAATCCTGATAACGGAAAATCGCAATGGCATAGGAATGCGGCATCTGCCATAGGCAAAACATCAGCAACAAAATGGCTGCCCCTGCATCAAATTGGCCGCTGACGGCGCCATACCCCACCACCGGAGGCACCGCCCCAGAGAGGCTGCCAACCAGGGTGCCGTACACGGAGTGACGTTTCATATACAAGCTGTATACGCCCACGTAGATGATGTAGCCAAAGGCAGCAAAGCCCACCGCCAAGGTATTGGTGTAGTAGATTAATGCGCCAAAACCACATACCGCCAATACCAAGGCGTGGAGCAGTGCCGCCGACGCCGATATTTCGCCGGTGACGGTGACGCGGCCTTGGGTGCGCGCCATTTTGGCATCAATGTCACGGTCAATAACATTGTTTACAACGCACCCCGAGGCCACCACCAACGAGAGTCCCATGAGCGTAGCTAGCATAAGTGGCCAGTCTATCTCGCCGCGTGCGGCCAGCAAGAAGCCCCCCGCCACAGAGATAAGATTGCCGATGATGATCCCCGGTTTAGTCACCGAAAAATAACGACGAAACATAAGCACGACCTCGACGTTAGTACATCATCATGGCGTTGGACTCATAAATGATCCACACCGATAAGCCAACCACCATAACGATGATAAGGGCACTAAAAATAAAGGAGATACTATTTGCTTTGCCTTCTTCACTAACAAAGTTAAGGTGCAAAAAGTATTTTAAATGCACGCAAATTTGCACTATGGCTGCCACCACCACAGTGGCCAAGGTACTGGTTGTCGACAACACTCCACTGCTCACCGCCCAAAACGGTGCGCCGGTAAGTAATACCGAGAGCACAAAACCAATGACATAATCCTTAGCGTGATTAACTAGGCCTTGCTCTGCGACTGCCTCAACCTTATCCATAACGTGAGTTTCACTATGACTCATGACATCACCCCCATTAGATACACCACGGTAAATACACAAATCCAGACAATATCCAAAAAGTGCCAAAATAAGCTTAAACAGCTTAATCGCGTTACCGTTTGCCCCTTAAGCCCACGGCGTAGCACCTCAATCATCATCACGCTCATCCAAATCAACCCTGCACTCACATGCAGGCCATGCAGCCCCACCAAAGAGAAAAACGAGGTTAAAAACGCACTTTGCTGTGGGCCATTGCCAGCGGCAATTAAGTGATGAAACTCATACACTTCCATAGCGATGAACATCGCCCCTAGGGCAAAAGTAACCGCCAGCCAGCTCAATGTAGCCGCCTGTTTTTGCGCCTTAGCGGTTATCATGGCAAAACCAAAGGTAATACTGCTGAGCAACAAGGCCGCCGTTTCTAGGGCAACAAAGTCAAGCTCAAAGATATCTTTGCCGGAAACCCCGCCGGCGGTGTTCATGTACAGCACCGCGTAGGTGGCAAAAAATGACGCGAATAACAGGCAATCGGTCATCAGGTATAACCAAAAACCAAACACGGTATTGCTTGATGTATCGTGGTGCGCACAATCGGGGTGATGCGCCTCACCTAAGGTGTGAATAGCGGTTGATGTAGTGGCACTCATGAGCGACCCTCCGCAGTTGCATGATGGATATGGGCTAACTCGATGGCTTCAATTTCAGCCACCGGCACATAGTAATCAACGTCATTGCTGTAACAACGCTTAATAAACACGGTTATAGCGGCGCCAAGGCCGGCAATGGCAAGCCACCAAATATGCCAAATCATGGCGAAGCAAAATGCCGTAAGCGCGGCGCTCATAAGCACGCCAGCTGAGGTGTTTTTCGGCATGTGGATGGGCGCATAGTGTTGCCCTTGCTGATAAGCCTGCCCCTGCTCTTTGGTGTCGGTCCAAGCGTCAATATCACGTACCACCGGGGTGTTTGCGAAGTTGTAGTACTGGGGCGGTGATGCCGTAGACCACTCTAAGGTATGGCCATTCCAAGGATCGCCGGTGGTATCTTGCAATTGCGCACGGTTTTTATAACTCACCACCAGTTGGATCACCTGAAATACGATGCCAAACATAATGATCACAGCACCGACAAAGGCAATGTACAGCCAGATGTTCCAATCTGGGTTGTTGGTGTGGTTTAGGCGTCGCGTCATACCTAAAAAGCCCAATACATACAGCGGCATGAAGGCAACAAAGAAGCCCACCAGCCAACACCAGAATGACGCCTTACCCCAACGCTCATCCAGCTTGTAGCCCATAGCTTTAGGGAACCAATAGGCAAAGCCGGCAAGGTAGCCGAACACCGCGCCACCAATAATGGTGTTGTGAAAGTGCGCAATCAGAAACAGGCTGTTATGAAGCACGTAGTCTGCGCCAGGAATGGCCAATAACACGCCGGTCATACCGCCCACGGTAAAGGTGATCATAAAGCCAATGGTCCATAGCACCGGCACGGTGATGCGCAGACGCCCTCGGTACATGGTAAATAGCCAGTTAAACAACTTCACCCCAGTAGGCACCGCAATGACCATGGTCATCACCCCGAAGAAGGCATTTACGTTGGCACTGGAGCCCATAGTGAAAAAGTGATGCAGCCAAACGATAAAGCCCAAAATGGAAATTGCACCACTGGCATAAACCATGGATTTGTAGCCAAACAAACGCTTGCCAGTGAAAGTCGAGATCACTTCAGAAAAAATGCCAAACGCTGGCAAAATCAGAATATAAACCTCAGGGTGACCCCATGCCCAAAATAAGTTGATATACATCATGGCATTACCACCTGCTTCATTGGTGAAGAAGTGGAAATCCATGTATCTATCTAGAGTAAGCATGGCCAGCACCGCTGTTAAAATGGGGAACGATGCGGCAATAAGAATATTCGCCCAGGTGCATGCCCAAGTAAAAATAGGCATTTTCATCAAACTCATGCCCGGCGCGCGCATTTTAAATACCGTCACCAGGAAGTTTACCGCCGTCAGCAAAGTACCCAAGCCTGATATCTGCAACGCCCAAATATAATAATCGACTCCCACACCGGGGCTAAAGGATAACTCTGATAGCGGCGGATAGGCGACCCACCCAGTCTTAGCAAATTCGCCAAGCCCTAGGGATAAATTAATCAGTATTGCGCCGCCCGCCGTAAGCCAAAAGCTCAGGTTGTTTAAAAATGGGAAGGCCACATCGCGGGCACCGATTTGCAGTGGCACCACAATGTTCATCAACCCAATCATAAACGGCATCGCCATAAAGATAATCATGATCACGCCGTGTGCGGTAAAGATTTGGTCGTAGTGCTCAGGGGGCAAGTACCCGGCTGCCCCGCCGGTAGCCATGGCCAGCTGAGTACGCATCATTATAGCGTCAGCAAAACCACGGAATAACATGATCAGGGCAAGGGTTATGTACATCATGCCCAATCGTTTATGGTCAATGGAGGTGATCCAATCTCGCCATAGCACGCCCCATTTTTGATATTTTGTCATCGCTGCTGCAAGCAGCAGTCCCAGTACAGCCACAACCGCCAAAGTCACCATAATAATGGGCTCGTGGTATGGAATGGCCTCAATTGATAGTTTTCCAAATAGATTCATTCTCACTCCTCGACACGATGTTGGTTATGCGCCGCATGCTCGGGCTTGGCGTAGTAATTCATTTCACCGTGACCTTGCATGTACTTCATCACGATGCTGTGAAACAGCCCCTGCTCCACCTCGTTGTAATAGCTCACCGGATGGTATTCACTGGGTTGGGTTAACGCCTCGTAGCTGTGTTGGTCTAACTTAGTCCCTTTGGCTTTGACATTGGCAACCCAGGTATCAAAGTCGGCCTGTGTGGGGGTGGCAATGGCATTAAACTTCATGCCGCTAAACCCGGCGCCACTGTAGTTGGCTGAAAAGCCTTTGAATGTACCAGGCTCATTGGCAATCAGGTGTAGCTGGGTTTCCATGCCTGCCATAGAGTAAATTTGGCTCCCCAGCTGGGGAATAAAAAAGGAGTTCATGGTACTTTGCGAGGTGATTTTATATTCCACCGGCACATTGGCTGGAAACACCAGCTCATTGACCGTGGCAATACCCTGCTCAGGGTAGATAAATAGCCACTTCCAATTTAGCGACACCACCTGCACGGTTAAGTGCTCCCCTTTACCGGCCAGCGGCTTGTATGGGTCAAGTGCTTGTGTGGAGCGCCAAGTGATCACCCCAAGCACAATGATGATAACGATGGGAATGGTCCACACCGCCGCTTCTATTTTGCTCGAGTGCGCCCATTTCGGGGCATAGATCTCATGGTCGCGACCATCGCGATATTTCCAGGCAAAATACAAAGTCATGATGATCACCGGGATCACCACAACCAACATCAGAACGGTGGCAATAATAATGAGATTTTTCTCATCAATGCCAATTTGCCCCTTGGGGTCCAGCACTCCGCCACTACAGCCACTGAGCGCCAACACCATAAGAGCGAAAGCGAATGAAAAGAGTTTTCGAGTTAACAAAACACTACCCTACAACCTAAAGGTTAAACCTCGCCACAAAGTGGCCTGAGCTACTTCAAGCGCATAAATACAGCGCTTAAAGGGCGAAATTCGCGGTTAAGGGAGCATTTTCAAGATGCAAAAATGCTGCTTTGCCAAAGGTTCTCTGCAGCCGCAACATGGGCGACTGAGTCAGCGTATAGCTTGACCTTCACTAATGTAGAGTGTGCAGAGATAAATTAGCATTGCTGCCCGAGGCACCGCGAATAACACTGCGGTGGGTTGACTGTGGTCAGTGACAAAAATTAAGCAGACGCACTGAGATCGCTACCGAGGACACGCATTTCCTAGGGGATAGCAACTAAAACAATCAACCGGCAACTGATGGAGGAGCGCGGCACCCATGCGCGCCTTGAGGATTCTGGCAACGGGTGGGAGCGACAAAGGCAAACGCCGCTTTACGCAGCGAAATGGCTGCGCGCTTAGGCGCAAAAAAGTGAAACAATAACCAACATAAACCAATTAACAACTGGGCGCCAAGCACCGGCTGGGCAAAAAACTGCATCGCCGCCACTGACCAAGGCTCTTGGCTTAAACCTTCGCCCATTAGCGCTTCAAGCTCGATGGCATCTCCAAGGGAGCCGCTGAGCAACAACGCCGTATTAAGCGCAAAGAGCACACAAGCAAGCACAACACCACGACCAAAGCACGCGCCCAACACCAGCGGTTGCGTTAGCAAGGTTGAATTGTTCGTGTTAGCTGAAAGCACTGTGTACATCCACTTCGGGTTTAATTACGAAATATTGGTTAGGAACTTTCACTACTTACTGAAAGTTCGCGCCGAGTATAACAAAGGCATGCTAGGTTGCAACTAACAAATCACCTAAGTCCGCGCATTAAAGTATGGTGTTAGTTCTCTAGCCGCGAGATAAACGCGAGATAGACGCGAGATAGACGCGATTGTTATTTTTTTAAAATAAAAGTGATCGCTCTATTTATAAAGTTCCGTAAAAGCGTGCGAAGGGTTTGCAATTGCAACCACCTTTTGTTCCTCTCTAACTGGATTCAAACAGGGGGTGTGCATAGGAATTGGCCCCCCTTCACCATAGCGTAGAATAAGCGCCCTGACTGGGCGCTTTCTTTTTATTGTGCTTTTTTTTGGGCAGCACATCGGGTAATATTGTCGCCAGTTAAAAACAATTTATGTGTGCTATGGAAAGCTCTAGTCTTGTCAAGGATTACAACCCAGTAACGCCTGCGGCATTCGCTCGCGGCTACATTGTGTATTGCAGTTTTGGTCATCCTCATTTGGTGTGTCGCCCTGAACATATCCCAGATGATCCTATGCTCCCCCATCCTATCTATGCATTTCGGTCCGGGCGTGTATTCGCCGAGCAGTTTTTGCATGATCTCGACCCATGGCGCAATAGTCAGTTTATTATTAGCACCTTGTTCGACTATTTACATATCACCAGCTTCGGCTCAGGCTATAAGCCAGTCACTTCACAGCTTAATGAGGTGGCCGAAGCTTTGGTGGATGAACGCTTAGTGATGTTCGAGTTGTGGGATATTGCGGAGCACCCTAATGTAGTGAAACAACAGCTGCAAAAATCAGATAAAACACGCAGTAGCGATGCCGCTGGCTCAAGCGCACCGAATCGCAGCAGCGGCGCCGATTTGGCAAGCCCAGAGAAAAAGGCACCCGCACCCAGCTCCACAAGCTCAGCGCCTGTGGTCACCGGCGCAGGCAAAAAAACGGATACCAGCAAAGCAAGCGAACCGCAAGCAAGTGAAGCAAGCGCTAAAAAAGCGCCAGCACCGAAAAAGGCCCCACCGCAAAGCATGGAAGAGTGTGTTCAGCGCTTGGCGGATGCGCGTAAACGTCTAGAAGAGACCGGCGAATATCAACCTAAATATTCACAGAGTGAACTTACGGAATTAGCCGAAAAAGGTGAACTAAACGACCGTTTCTTTGTGAGGCTAATCTTCGGTGATGTAAGTAAAGCGGAAAACTCCAGTCTTGGCTTCCCCAGACCAGATTCAAAAAGAGCTCCATATTGGGCGACTACTTTCGATCAAATGGAAAATGCGGATACAGACCCAACGCTACTGGCCGCCTTATTCGGTATTGATCATAAGGAGATATCCCCAGATCAAGAGTTTACTTTAGCCATCATCGACTCACATTCAATGCCACCAAAAGCAGAACGGGAAACTTTTATCCCTACGTTCGAGAAAATGAAAGACTTTAGTAAACGCGAGCTAAAAGACGACTTGAAAAAGCGGAAAATCCCCCACGGAATAATCGATAAGGTGCTCAGCGACGAAGGTGCGCAGGACTTTAAAAAAGCTTTAGAGCAATATCAAAGTAACGGAGGAAACGTTCATAATGAAAAACATTTCAAACAGTTTTTGATAGCTACAAATGCAAAAGCCCAAAACCAAAAATTGGCTAGATTTAGAATTATGAACCAGTTTGGCGCCAATCACTTATTTAGTGGGAATGGATTAACCAAAGTCGATAAGTCATCGAACTGGGGAAAGAAAGTAAACAGCGACTATGGTGTAGTTGAATCTTTTACATTTGAAAGAGATCCCTTGAAAGTCAACCAACTTGGAGACGCAGTGAAGCTTATCAAAGCTCCTAGAGTGTAACACTATGAAATTATTAAACCCCTTTGACTTACCAAAAAAAATGAGTATCAAATTTAAGAAATACTCGCCAGACTCTAAAGAGCATTTGTTTATTATATCGAACGAAGACATAAATGTGCTCATAAGCCTCTCTCCTCCAAAGTTCGGTAAGCCGGACATCCCTGATTTTTACGTTGACCAAACAGAATTTCCAAAATCTGCTCTTTCCCAAATTGCGAAAACAATAGAAGAGAAGTTTTGGCGCAGCGCCTCTGAAGGAGGTCTTCCTGCTGGAGTAAACCAAACGGATATCTTTGTAAATGGCGAAAAGATAAGTATTTACAGAGAAATGAATGTTGGCGCGCCACATAGAAAAGGCTTTAGGGTCACTAACTTTAGCCGACCCAGCCGAAAATATGAGGAGGACTTTCAAGACTTCTGGTTAACCGATGATGAGCTTTTAAACGAAGGTGTTCTGCAAGCTTTTAAAGAATGCGCTTAAGCATCACAATGAATAGGGCTTTAGATATTTGAATATACCAGCAGAGAGACTCCAGTATATCGCTGATCTATTTTTACTCTGTAAAAAGGTAAAAGAGAACCCATGGACAGAACTTGCTTTTGTCTTTGAGTTTAACGATGGCCATATGGCCAACTCCGGTTTTCTATACAACGGAGATGCTATTCGTCCGGCTACAGCAAGGATTGAAGAAGATATGCTATTGCTCAGCGATACACTCCGTGAATTCCGTGAAGAAATTTATAAACAATGCGACTGGCGTTTTATCAAAATGTTGTTTCAAATGGAAAGCGAAACAGGGCGCTTTAAAATCGATTTTGAATTTGAAGATAAAAGCCGCTGGGAAATTCACCCTGGCAATATGATGGAAATGCGCGAGCAGTTGCGTCCTCATTTCGATTAATGTCTATTTTGGCGTTGGTTGTCGATTCTATGCATCAAACGCCTACAAGAGGACACCGTATGAATATACCAATGGAACGACTCCAATACATTGCCGATCTCTTCCTCCGTTGTGAGAAAGTAAAGCAAAACCCATGGACAGCGTTTACGTTTGCTTTCGAGTTTAATGAGGGCCATATGGCCAACTCTGGTTTCATATACAACGCAGAGGCAGTACGCCCTGCCTCTGCCGAAATAGAAGACGATCCTTTGTTGTTAGACGACACTTTGCTCGAATTTCGTGAGGAAGTTTATGAGCAATGCGACTGGCGTTTTATAAAACTGCTGTTTCAAATGGAAAGCGAAACAGGGCGCTTTAAAATCGATTTTGAGTTTGAAGATAAAAGCCGCTGGGAAATCCACCCTGGCAATATGATGGAAATGCGTGAGCAGTTGCGCCCTCAGTTCGATTAATCGCTATTTTGGCATTGGTTGTCGATTCTATGCATTAAACGCCTACAAGAGGACACCGTATGAATATACCAATGGAACGACTCCAATACATTGCCGAGCTATTTCTACGCTGCAAGAAAGTACAGCAAAACCCATGGACAGCGTTTTCGTTTGTTTTTGAATTTAACGAAGGACACATCGCTAACTCTGGTTTCCTATACAATAACGATAAAGTAGAGCTCGCTACAGCCAGGATTGAAGACGACTTGCTGTTGCTCGAGGATACCTTACTCGAATTCCGTGAAGAAGTTTACGAGCAATGCGACTGGCGTTTTATAAAACTGCTGTTTCAAATGGATGGTGAAACAGAGCGCTTTAAAATCGATTTTGAGTTTGAAGATAAAAGCCGCTGGGAAATCCACCCAGGTAATATGATGGAGATGCGAGAAGAGCTGCGCCCTCATTTCGATTAATTTACGCTCTGCCAATATTATTAAGTCTTTGGTTCTGGCCCAGCACTTTTTGTATAACTGACCAGTGCTTTTGTAAAACAAGGCCGCAGAACAACTTATAATCAACCATAGCGCCCTGCAACCTGATGCAGGGCTAACTGCTTGGTTATAGGAACATGGGTGCTTTAAGTACCAATTCAACGCGACGGTTGCGCTGCATATTATCGTCATTGTCGTTTGCAGCCAACGGAGCGACCGGCCCGACACCCACCGCTTGCAATCGCTGTTGGGTTATTTGGTAATCACGAACTAGGGTATTCACTACCTCTTGAGCGCGCCGACTAGCTAAGTCTTGGTTGTAGTCAAATGCACCTTTGTTATCGGTGTGACCAACCACATACAAAGAAACATCAGCCCTTTGCGTTAAGAACTTTGCAATTTCATCCAATTGCGCTTTTGAGCTAGGTTTAATGGTGTGTTTATTAAAATCAAACTCAATACCATACAAAGAAACACTGCCTGTGTTTTGTATTTCTTTTAAAAGATTATCACTGTCGATATTTAAAGCTACGTGGCTAACGCCTTTTTCTTCAATAATATCAACCACCAACTCTACACTTTCCTTGGCCCTACGTTGTAGGCTGTACATCGATGTGTATAGCTTGCCATGAGGTGTGTCTTTCTCAGCTGTGAACAAGTAAAAGTTGCTTTTTTCAGTCATGTTATAGATATCAGAATCATGACGCTTAGCAAAAATGGTATCGCGGTAATTATCACGCAAGATATAGTTGCCACAACTACGTGCTTGGCACTCATAAATAATGGTGAACCCAGCTTGGGTCAGTGCATTCATGTAGTTTTTATGGACTGCATAAGGTCCAACCGTTTTATCAATACGGTAATTTAGCGTGGTCACTTTACCGCCGACGGTGCGCACCGGGATTGATTTTTTATACTGACCGACAATTAATGGGTAGGGTTCATAATCACTCACGCCGCTGCTTTTGATATAACTGCCAGGGAAGCGCTCGATTAATGGGTGATCAGCACTGCCTTTTGCATCTTTTTCCTTGGCTTTTAGCTGACTAAAATCCAACGCATCAATCTCAAAGTCTTGTTGCACGCTAAGACCCGCATCAGGCATAGGCAACGATGCAATTTGTTCATAGCCTAAGGAAAGCCCTCCGCTGCGCTCTTGTTTAGCAAACAGCATAACTGCACGTGGCTGCTCATTCACTGTTTTCATCGCTGACAGATAGCCAAATCGGTTTTCCTGCACATTGTAATAACCTAAGCGATACAACACTGTATCGCGAAAGGTATCATCAATTAGCCGAGCGTAAGTGCGTTTATCACACTCCTGAACGCAATAAACCTGTATGCTAAAACCCTTGGCCTCCAGCTTGGCTTTAACATCAGCAAGTAGGTGTGAAAAGCCGAGCTTAGCGCTAGGCTCAATCTCCTGCATATAAGCGCGATACTCCCCCGCTAACTCTATATGTTGATCATCTTTGCCTAGCACTAATACAGGCATATAGCTGTAATGGGCGTCAGCCTTGGTGCGGCCGCCTTTGTATTTGTCGACGAATAGATTACTTTGCGCAAGGCTAGAAGTGGTAAGTAACAGTAAAGCGAAGGTAAAGAGCAAGCGAACCATTATTTTCATCCTTAAATATAATTAGCCTTATTAATACTTATTACCGTATTTAAATCAACTAGTTTCAGTAGCGAAAGCAAAAAGGCGGCGGCACCGCCCTGCTCTTGCCTTACTGATGTGAAATCTTGGTTTACTGCAAACTCAACGCCCTCCCTCGGCGCTGGGTTAGTGGCGATCGTGCTCGTATCGCCCGCACCGGGCCATAGTGCTTGTTGCCTTTAAACGGTTGCCACTGGCCATCCGACGTTTGTACTTCAATGGCGAACCCGGGAAGTAAAGTAAAGGCATCGATATAGCCTTGTTTAGTGGTGCTTGCCGCCACTGTGGGAATGCGATAAAAACGCCCATACTTTTCTAATTTAGCTATTTCCCGTTCGCCAACTAAATGAGCAAAACGCTGCCAATCCTGCTCTCGTTGCTGTTGGCGTTGCGCATCGAAAAACTCGGTGTCTACACTGTAACTGCGACCGGCCACATACGGCAGTGCCCACTGCGGTTTGTGCCAAGCACGCTCTGCTAACGCCAATAAGCGCGAATACAGCATGTACTCTGCTTGTCGGTCTGTGCGCAGCATCTCCGACCAAAGGTGTCCTTGCACACCTGCAAACTGCACACCGGGTTGTAAAGACGATTCACTGTCATCGGCGTGGTACGGCTGATTTTTTACACTGCGCCATATCTCTGCATGTGCGGGCAGATTATCAGGCATAAACTCAAACACTTTGCGCGTATCAACAGCCCGACTGGCCCAGTGATTACCACGCTCTTGCGGGTGCGATTGATATAGAAAATCAAAATAGGTGACATCTGGGCTGGAGATCACCACATCCCATCCTTGATTGGCATGCTGATGGGCAACCTCATGACCATTGTCACTCAAAGTCGCCCAGGCGTTACTTTGCACGTGAGCTGGCATATTTGCTAAGCGCACATCGCCCATGCCATCACTCCAACCACCTACTTTAATGCCTTTATTAGCCAAAGATTGACTAATCTTTTCAATAAAATAACCATTGAATGAGCTAAAGTCCGCGACCTTCTCTTTGAGCTGTTGGCATGCCGGTGACGCCAGCCAAGCTCCGGCCGTTTCATCGGCACCAATATGATAAGTGTGCAACGCCACTCCCGCACGCTGGTGCAAACGCTGTACTTCCAGCAGTACCTTATCGATAAAGCGATAGGTTGACGGCAAACAAATATTTAAGGTGTTGTCGTTATAATGCTGAATAGAGCGGTATTGCGTACGGTCTTGTGGCTCCACTAAACGGTACTGACGGGCGCGCTGCGTGTCACCTTGTGCCAGCAAACGCTGATAACGAGCCTCCATCGCTTTAATAGCGGCACGTGAGTGCCCGGGCATATCCAGCGAAGGCACCACTTCAATATGATGGGCTTGGGCATAACGCAAAATATCAATATAATCTTGCGCGCTATAAAAACCATTTACCCCACTGTCACTAAGGTGGCCGGCGCCCAACTGGGGCAACAAGCAGCGCTGCTCTGCTAAATCTAAACAACGTGTTGCCGCCACCTCGGTCAGCTCCGGTAAACCATCAATGGCAAGACGCCAGCCTTCATCATCTGCCAAGTGCAAATGCAGCTTGTTAAGCTTATACGCCGCCATTTGCTCAATGGTATTAAGAATAAACGCTTTAGTTCGAAAATTACGTGCTACATCAATGTGTAAACCACGAAAGCCATAATGCGGCGCATCTTCTATAGCGACCCGTTCCAGGCTTAAATCGTCACTATTCAATAACCCCGCCACACTTTGCAGCCCGTAAAAGGCCCCGGTTGCACTGGGCGCTTGAATAACAATGCCCTCACCACGCACATTGAGTTTATAGGACTCAGGCGGCGCGCCTGCTTGCTCGCTGACATGAATTTCAATACTCATCGCAGCTTGGCGCTCATGAACGCCGAGGGTTGCTAATCGTTTTAACGCCGCCTCGATGGGGCCTCGCTCTATTCCCTTTAATTGCAGTGTAAAACCTTGGCTTAGCGACAGCCGCCCCGGCGCCGTACGCGCAATGTGCTGTGGCTGTGGCACCAAGCCCAACACGGTATCACGGGGCTTTGGACGTACTTGATGCTGATATAAATATTCAGCCCCCATCCAAGGGGTTTTGTCATCATCACTCACTCGTAATTGCTTGATACCGGTGAAAGCCTGTAAATAGGGTTGCTGCTCTAAGCCCGTAGTGTCATCAACAGCGCTTTGCGTGCTGGCGATCACCTGTGGCTCAAGGCGGTGATCAATATCGCTTATCAGGTAGTTGGGCATAAACTCCGAGCGGGTGATTTGCGATTGTTCAGTGTAAAAACGCACGCTTACGCCCGCCTCACCAAAGCCGGTAAACTGCGAAGTGGCACGGATGCGGTGTAGATCACCGTTAACATGCTCAATAGCGAGCTGCTTCCCCTGCACCGCGTAGATAGGCATCAGCTGGCTAAAATAGATGGCCCAATCGCTCAGTGGCTCTAAATCCTCGGCGTTGGCTAACGACAGTGTCAGTTCACTGAGGTAACACGCCTCTTTTTGCTCAGGACAACTATCAGGATTGGCATCAATCAAGGTGTAATGTACTTGTAGTTGCTGCGCCAAACGCTCAAGCTGCGACGCCGTGATCGCTTGCGCGTGGGCTGCGAAAACAAGCAACAATAAAATTAGCTTACGCACAATAAACCTCCTTGTGTGGCAAATGGGTGTGACGTTCAAATAACGCATATGCCCCCAGCAGCGGCGCATATTCCAACTGCCCGGGGCTTAGTTGCAACGCTTCAACTAAAATGGGGTGAGCCTGCTTACTGAGCGCGTGCCGCATGGTTTCAGCAAACAGTGAGTAAGAGCGTGCCACGGAGCCGCCAAGCACGACTTTGTCTGGGTCAAAAGCCAGCATCACTTGCGCCAAGGCATAACCTATGTGTGTACCTAGCTCAGTAAATAACGCCTTGGCATAGGCATCGCCTTGTTGCGCTAACAGTGCCTGCTCGCCCCCTTCTAAACCTTGGCGCTTAAAGAATTGACCGCTGGTATAGTGCTCAATAATGCCATCGCGATAGGGAAAGCTACCAAACTCGCCGGCCGCCGCATGTTTGCCGCTATACAAGGTGCCATCGATGACAATGCCCGCGCCAAGGCCGGTGCCTAAGCACACGCCCACGAGGTTTTGCACTTGATGGCCGCCATAACAATACTCGCCCATGGCAAAACAGTTGGCATCATTGTGCACCACCACCGGTAACTCAAAATGGGTCTGTAACAATTGCTGTAAAGCAACGTTGTGCCAACTGGGAATATTCACGGTTTCCAGCACCCGACCTGATTGCATTTCCACCATGCTCGGAACGCCAATGGCAATGCCTTGGCTGTGCTCATCGATGGTACTGCGCACTAACTCTAAGACAAATGCATTGATTTGTTCTTTCTCCCCTTGGCAGGGCACTGGGCGACGAATCGGGGCGCTGAGATTCACGCCATCAACACGCGCTGCCAGTGCTTTGGTGCCTCCCAAGTCGATGCATACAACATTTTTCATGAAGGACTCTTTAACTCTTCGTTGGAAACGGATTTTTTAAACAGATTAAGGGTGTGATTGCGCACCAGCGGACGCGCCCAAATGCCCACGCTAAAGATATAAATCAGCGGTATAAACAGCACTAGAATGGCGATTTGTAAGCTCCCTATACCTTGGCTGATTGCGCCAATGATTGGCGAGGCCACGGCGCCGCCAATAATGCCAGTGCAGAGGATCCCAGCCACAGCGCCATGCCCGGCTTTAAAAGAATTGAGCGCCAAAGAGAAAATCACCGACCACATAATGGACAAGAAAAACCCACAGGCAGGAAAGGCCAGCACCGCCAGCGATTGGCTGCCAAACAGCGCTACAACTAAGCAGAGCGCGGCACCCACGCTAAAGAACATCAATAACTTTTGCGCATCCACACACTTAAGTAGCACTAATCCAAGTAAACAACCCAGGGTTAAACTCAACCAAAAATGACTTACCACCGCTGCGCCCTCAGTGTTGGGTTCTAAGCCATGTTGTTGCTGTAAAAACACCGACATGGAATTGGCAATACCTTGTTCTAGGGCAACATAAGCGGCGATTGCAAAGAAGAACTTAATGGCCGTTGGGTTTTTAAAGTATTGCAGGCTTTGTTTGGCGCTGAGCCGTTCATCGGCGTTGCGCTGGGCTCTTTTAATGGGCGTTAGCGCTATCCAGACCAGCATGGCCACACTTAATGCCGCAAACAGCCAATACATACTCAACCACCCCATATTCGCGGGAATACTCGGCGCTATCATGGCTCCAACACCTTGCCCAGTTTGCGTTTGCTCAAGTAATTGTGAATACACCAAAGGGGACAACGTTGCAGCGCCACCAAACATCAACTGCGCCAACACTGACAACAGCGCAAAATGCTGGCTACCGCCGCTTTCGCGCAATAATGGGTTAACCGCTACTTGCAGTAGTGCCATAGCTGAGCCGAGCAAGAACAGCGCTGTCATTGCAACCGCAAATACCGGAATAAGCACAAACGCCACAGCGCCTAATGCAGCGAGTAAAAACGCCAACAACATCACGTGTTTCTCGCCCCAAGATTGCACTAATAACCCCGCCGGAATGGACATGACTCCGTAGGCGATAAAAAATGCGAACGGGAAAAATCCCGCTAGCGTTAAGCCAATATCAAAGCTATCAATAAGCGCCGGAAATATCGGTCCGAGGATATTGGTAATAAACGAAATCATAAAAAAGGTCGCGAGTACTAATACGACCACAGGGATATTAGTTTTCATTGTTCTTCCCTCTGTGCCTTAAAATAAAAGGGGTGATGGTTTATACGAGCCGGCCTGTGGGCAAACAAACACAATGCTCAAGGGGAACCACGACCATCACCCCAAACGGGTTATTAATTCTCTTTTTATGCACTGCCAGTATCGCAGCCTTTTGCCACTACTGGCGGCACAATTCAGTGCCTTACTAATACTATTCTCACAGCCTTAAAACCTGCTCATGGACGCCAAAATGAGTCTCGCATAGTGTTTTTACATAGGCCTTGGCGGCGCTGTCGATTTGCGCCGGGGCGCACTCAAAAGGCTGAATGAGGTGCGTGTCGCGATAATCCATGCCCGCTAATAGGCAATACCAGCTGGCTCGGTTATAAGCCTGCTGATGACGATGCTGATGCAACCACTGGTCGATATCTCCACCGCTGCGCCAACGCTGTAACAGCGGCGCAATTCGCGGGCTTTATGCGGCTATTCCCGCACTGGCTAACCAATAGGGCGTATCGACACGACGGCTGGTGGCGTAATGGCCGAGAATATAATCTTTCACGCCCAACACGAGGGTGTGTAATTCATCATTAAGCTGCTGCGCACTGACCTGGCCTTCAATAAATTGACTCAGTAGCGTGATGCTGTGTGGCCCGTGATCATCAGCGCGGTGGCCTCCAGAGGCTCGATAAAGCTCTGTGCTAGGCCAACGGCCATGACATTACTGACTAGTGCGCGGCGCATCATCCCCACTCGCATGTGCAGATGTTTAGCGCTGCTGTGATACTCACCCAAGGCTTGGCGCAATTGCAGTTCAGCCTGCTCCGCACTTAGATATTGACTGCTGTAGACATAGCCATTGCCACAGCGGCTTTGCAGTGGAATGTGCCAGCGCCAACCACTCGGCATCGCTTGAGCATGGGTGTACACCGGCGGGTTAGGCAGCGCCTCAGTGGCAAAAGCCACGGCGCGGTCGTTGAGTAACTCATCGTTAAAACTAATAAAGGGCTCTTGCAGCGCCTTTTCCACCAGCAATGATTGAAAACCACTGGCATCAATGTAAAAGTCCCCCTGTAGTGTGCGCCCATCCGCCAAGGTGACATGCTCAATACGCTGGCGAACTTGTACTTGCGAGACTGTTCCGCTGATGTGCTCAACACCACGAGCGCAGGCATAGGCGCGCAGCCAATCTGCCAGCTTTTGCGCATCAAAATGATAGCCATAGTGCAGCGGCCGCGCTAATGCACTGAGCGCTTTGGGAGCACGATTTTGCGCCGCCAACTGCGCCGCTAAAAAGTACCCATCAGGATGGGCGGGCACAGCAGCCCCGCGACGTCTGGCATTGGCGTTAACAAAAAACACCTCCGCCGTTTTTTCATCTAACTCACTAAAGAAAGGGTGAAAATACTCACTGTCATCGCCATTCCAGTGACTAAAGCGGATCCCTGCCTTATAGGTGGCGTCGCAGGCACGCATCCAACTGCTTTCTGTCACCCCTAAGTCGGCCATAAACTGTTGCAGATGTGGCGTGGAGCCCTCGCCAACACCAATACGACCAATGTGTGCAGACTCTATCACCCGCACCGTTTTATCTCGGTGGTGCTTACTCAGATAGGCGGCGCACATCCACCCGGCCGTGCCTCCACCCACTATCGTGATGGTATTAATGTTATTCATCGCCCTGTTTGCCCAGCGCTGAGGCTGGGCCCTTGATGGTTAGAACTTATAGCTGGCACTGAGGTAGTAGCGAGAGCCAAACTCAATGGTGTTTTGCGTTAAGTCATAGTTGGTATCGTAAGATTGAATGACCTCATTGGTAAGGTTCACCCCCTCTAAGCTGATATCAAGGTTTTCCATGGCGTGCCAAACAATAGATGCATCCCATTGTTGATAGTCATCATTGCGTACCGCTTGTGCGGCGCCCACACCTATCCACTCACTGCGCCAGTTGTAGGCGATACGCGCACTGATGTGGTCGTTCTCGTAGAACAGCGAGCCATTAAATGAGTTTTCCGACACCCCAGGAACCATTTCTGTGGCGCCATCGGGGCGGGTTGTTTCACTATCAACATAGGTGTAGTTACTGACAAAGCCAAAACCATTGGCAAAGGTATGCTGCAATTGCAGCTCTAAGCCGGTGACATCACCATCGCCATTACTGCGGGGTCGGGTGACGCGGCAGCTATCATATTCTGAAGGTTGAGCGCCACAGCCATCGACAAACTCCACCTCTTCAGTGAGAAAGACAACGTTGTCAATTTGTTTCACAAAAGCGGCTGCTGAAAACAGCGATGCCTCAGTAAAATAGTATTCAACCCCGAGATCGGCTTGGTCAGCCTCATAAGGTTTTAGATAGGGGTTGCCGCCGTTGGCAGAGCCAAAGTTTTCTTGAATGGCTAAGCCGGGCTTCAGGTCGCTGTAATTCACCCGTGACATCACACTGGATGCGGCGGCGCGCACAATAACGTCGTCGCTGACATCAAAGGCGATGTTGATGCTTGGCAACCAATTATCGTAGTCCACCGTTTCTTTAAAGGCTTGGCCATCGGCATAGCCAGACGAGGTTTGCTCGGTGTCCACATAACGTAAGCCCATGTTTCCTCGGAAGTATTCGCCGCTGAAATCACTTTGCACGTAAAGCGCCAGCATATCTTCATCCACGCCGAAGGTATCGCCCAAAGCAGGTGTTTCAATCAGCTCTCCCGCTTCATATTTGCCACTGATAAAATCCCACCACTGGTCTTCATCAAGCTTGGCATAGGAATCAAGAATATAGCCGCTACTTTGCGAGTGAAGATCAGTAAACACGCCATCACTCCAATTGCTTAAATTGCCATTGGGAACAAAGCCAACCACATCGGCCGGGTTACGATGAATCGCTACCCGTGAGAATTCACTGCTATTGACCTTCACCCCGGCTTCAATACTGGTAAACAGATCGCCGCTGAGCAACCATTTGATATCTGCTTGGGCGTAGCGGATATCATGCTCTTGTACGGTAGTTTGAAAGTTGGCCTCTTGGGCATGTTTAAACTGACTGGCATCGGTGGCATCGAGTGAGCTCAGCCATACTTGATAGGGGCCGGTCGCATCATAGGTAAAGCCGCCATCGGTGCTATTTTGACCATTTTCAAATGCCGGATCGCCGATTTTATCACCCTCGTCAGTCGCCGGTATCCACCAACTGGAGGCGCCGAACTGCGTACCGCCATCGGAGGTAGACTGACCCAGCACGGCACTTACTTCATAAGTATCACCAATATACTTACCCGATAAGTTCAGCACATCGGCTTTCATATTAACGGCATTGCGCACCACCGGATTATAAATAATCGAGGCGTAGGCAGGCGTAATGGTCGCTTGCTCCGTGCCGCCAAGGGCATTATTTTGCACGTTTTCAGAGCCGCTGCCACGCCCGCCGACGGTCAAAAAGTTATGGTTTACATGAGGGTTATCGAGCTCGAAGCGAAAATAATCAAGCACAAACTCGGTATTATCGGTAGGCGCAAATTGCGCGGTTAATTGCGCACTGGTGCGCTCGCGCTCAGCTCGAAAAGCCTGCGAGCCTATCGCCCACGCGCCCACTGTCGATTCTTGCCCTGTGCCTGGGTCTGCTGCAAAGTATTCATAATAACTACCGATAGACTCCAGCACATGGCGCCCGGAGGTCAGTTGCTCGATGGAGTAAGAAGCGAGAACTCCAAAGCGCTCTTGCTCATCTTTCCAGCTCGCTAAAAATGCGCCACCCGCGTCGGTTTCATCGTACAGAGACCCACGCGCGAGCTCAGCGGATACCATCAGTGTGTTGGTGTCTAAATCTAACGGCTGGCGCGTGGTCAAATCCACGGTGCCGCCTAAGGCCCCTTCCTCGATGGAGGCTTTGGGTGTTTTGTACACTTCCACCGCCGATACTTGCTCAGCAGAGAGTAATTCCATATTAAATGTACGCGTTGCAGGGCCTAAGTCGTACCATGAGGTGCTGGCCACTGATTGGCCATTTAACAGCACTCTTGATTGTTCAGGCGCTGTACCGCGAATGGTCACCCCGCTCACTTCACCGTATTGGCGGTCCACGGTAACCCCAGAAATACGCTGTAAGGCATCACCAATGTTTTTGTCAGGGAATTTACCAATGTCTTCAGAGGTAATGGCATCAACTACAGCATTGGCAAAGCGCTTAGTATTCATGGAAGCTTCCAACGAGCGGCGAATACCCCTCACTTCAATGGTTTCCATTTGCTGGTCATCTTGCGCTAACTGCTGTTGTGCATAGACGCTGGGAGTAATAGCCATGCTAGCGAGTAAACTTGTGGTCACGAGTGCAGCCACTCGGTTGATTTTAAAGCGGCGTTTAGGTGTTGTTTTCATTGTTATGCTCATCTTCTTCCTTACTATTTTTGGCTTATTCAGAGTAAAGGCATGAGCGTTTTTTAAGCGGTACGATTCTATGCACTGATCATACTTTTCTCGCAGTGTTGCGGTTAAGCTGTCAAAAAAGCGTAGAACCAAAGCACTATAGCGGCAAACGAATGATAGGTTAGTATTGAAGTGTGAGAGAATAGGCGCACACAAGCGCTGGGGAGTTGCTGAAATAGCAAAACAATTAACAAGGACAATAACAGTGGAGGTTAGCGCGTGCGTGCAATGTGTGAAAAGGTGATCCCCTCACCAAACTGCTCTTGGCGTTATTGCTTGTATCGCTTGCCCGAAATCCCATTCAATTGGCATTACCACCCCGAGTACGAAATATGCTTAACCCTCAATAGCCGTGGCGTGTGCCATATCGGCGACTATATTGCGCCCTATGGTGACTGCGACTTGGTGTTGCTTGGCCCTGAACTGCCCCATACTTGGCAATCGAAAATCAACACTGACTTATCTGAGCAAATTGTCCATGTGGCACAAATACCAGCACCGTGGTTAGAAAGCATGGTGGCTCAACACCCTGAGCTGCAACAACTTGAAGAGTTACTCAGTGGTGCTCGCCGAGGCCTGCGCTTCTCGCAACAATTAGCAAAGCAATGCCAAGCCTTGTTCGAGAACATGGAACAAGCCAGCCCGTTACAGCGCTATGTACTGTTAATGGATATGCTAACGCGCATGGCACAATCCCAGTATGATTACCTTTCCAGCGCCGGTTTTCGTTTTGATTACCGCCAAGACCCAGCCAAAGACAAGTTTGACCGGGTGATTTCCTTTATTTATGACAACTACACGGAAAAGCTCAGCGCAGATATGCTTGCCGAGCATGCTCACATGAGCACCAATCACTTCCATCGCTTTTTTAAAAAACGCACCGAGCGTACCGTGACCGAGTTTATTAATCAGCTACGCATTGCCAAGGCGTGTAAGCTACTCATTAATACCTCTTCGCCAATTACGGTGATCTCCGATCAATGTGGATTCAATAACATTTCTAATTTTAATCGACGCTTTCAAACAATAAAGAACTGCACCCCGAGCCAATTTCGCGCGCGGCTTCAGCAGCGCGCACTGATCTAAACACCGGAACCTTCTCCCAGGCACTATTAGAGCTTACGCACAACCACGCCAGAGCAGCCGCACAGCGCTATACTGATACTGTTGGCGTTTTATAGCAACTGTACCAAAAATTAAAACTCATTGACTTTATAGCTCACAGTTGCCACAGTTAACTTATTGAGTAAAAAGACATTACTGGAGGCGAAATGGCTAATTGGCTGAGCGCAAAAGTGACCCAAGTGAAGTGGTGGAATGACAAATTATTCTCGCTGGTGGTCCACGCCGACATCGCTCCTTTCACTGCGGGGCAATACACTAAGCTTGCGTTAGAGGTAGACGGTGAGCGTGTGGCCCGGGCCTATTCATTTGTTAATCCTCCTAGCAGTGATGACCTCGAGTTTTACTTAATTAAGGTTGACGATGGTGCCCTATCTGAGGCGCTGGCCAACTTACAACCCGGTGATGAGGTACGCATCGCCGAGCAGAGCACGGGCTTTTTCACACTTGATGAAGTGCCTAGCAGCGAGCAAGTGTACATGCTTAGTACCGGCACCGCGATTGGCCCGTTTTTATCAATACTGCAACAGCCCCATGTATGGCAAAAATTTACTCACGTGGTGTTGGTACACTGCGTAAGAGAGCAGCAAGATTTAAGCTATCAAGCACTGGTTAAACAGCTGCAACAGCAGTATCCACAACTACACTATGTGCCCGTGGTCACCCGCGAAAATGTCGATGGCATGTTGAGTGAGCGTATTCCTGGGTTAATAAAAAGTGGCAAACTTTTTGACCATGTTCAGCTCAGTGCCAGCCCAAATGTGACACAGTTTATGATCTGCGGTAACCCTGAGATGGTAAAAGACACCAGTGCCTGCCTTCAAGAACTAGGCTATACACGCAACCGACGGCGCACGCCAGGGCAGATCACCGTAGAGCAGTATTGGTAAAAAAGGACCAACAAATGAAATACCTAATTGTGTCATTGCTATGCCTAAACTTTATTGGCAATGCCTACGGCGAACAAACGCCGCTTGAGAAAGACCCAGCGCAGCAACAAGCGCTTGAGCAAGCCATCAAAAAAGCCGAAAAGAAAGCGGTTAAAAAGCTCAGTAAAGAACAACAACAAGCGGTTGCAGTCGTGGATGCCTTAGTGGATGCTTATAACAACAAAGACATCGACACCTTCATTAGCTACTTCGCTGAGGATGTGGCGTTTTATATGTTTCCCAACGAGTTGATGTTCACTGGCAAGGAGCAACTCATAGCCCGCTATGGCTTAATGTTTAAAAAATTACAGTGTGTAAATACCGCCCCTATCAAGCGTATTGTTCATGGTAGCTTTGTTATTGACCAAGAGCTCTCAGAGTCGTGCAGTACAGACCCTGAAGTTATTGATAAACGCTCTGAGGTGGTCACCAGTTATCAAGTGAAAGACGCCAAAGTACAAAAAGTGTTGTTTTTTAAAACTACCAGCTAAACTGCTAGGTGTGCGCAAGTAATTGAGGAAAGCCATGGCAGCAAACACCCCACCACAGATACAGTTATTATACCGTGTTGAACCGGGATGTTTGGGGCCGGATGGCAAAGATCACATAGAGGGATTTTGTGCCTACGCACAACAGCATATCAGCGCTCCCGAATTTGCCACTTACCGTTTTGTGCCGCGTTACGATAAAAGCAAAGATGAAGTCAGCTACACGCTACGTAATAAACGTTTATCATTGCAACAGGCCGAGCAATTTCTCGCTCATTTTGGCAGCCAACGTAGTGATTTTGAAGAACATCTAGACGAACAACTCGCCGAAGCCATCGACCAATTTTTACGTCCCAGCTAGGGGCGTAGCAGCGGCTACCCTCCCCTAATACCTTTAGCCATTAACGATTTCATTAAAGCTATCGTTGTCATGTAGGCTGGCAAACGCGCTTTCGTGCAACAGCTCATTGCGCAGATTAGGCGAGTAGTCTAAGGCCATACGAATATCCGCCAAGGCATCGCTGTGCTCGTGTGTTAGTGCGTATGCACAAGCCCGCTGCCAATAGGCATAGCCATAATCTGAGTCAATTTCTAGTGCCTGATTACACAAACTAATTGCCTCTTGGGTATCACCAAGCTCGAGTAAGGCATCCGCCTTATAGGCGATAGCTTCAACATCTTCAGGCTTACGATTGAGGATCTCGTCGTAAATCTCAACCTTGGTAGCAAAGTCACTCTCTAAATTAGCACGCATCCACAATGAATGAATTTCGTTGGTGATGGTGATCTTCTTCTGGTTGTTGAGGATTTCCTCTGAGCGACCTCGAAGCTGCTCTTCCAAATCTTTTAGGCGCGCTTCATATTCGTCGGTAATGGCACTGACGCGGGAGTTAACAATGTCTTCAACCTTATTTTTTACATCGCGTAGTGAGTTCCACCCAACTAACACCAAAATTGACGCCGTCGCGGTGAGAATAAAAAACACATTGTTAATGGTGTCTGTGGTGTAGACAATAGCGCGATCAGCGGTTTCTAGCTGCGCGTGAGCAATCTTTTCGGTGTATTCGGCACGCAAAGCCTGTTGGTCTTGGCGCACCGCCTTGAGCTCATCGAGGATGTAACGCTCAATCAACGGGCGATACATGGGCTCATTTAAATCCTTAACCACCTGCTGTGTTTGTTGCTCTTGGTTCGGTGTTAGCCCTTTCGCCTGTTGCGCCGGCAGCGCCGATTCGGGGGTATTGGCATAACTGCTGGCCATAGTGCCAAAAACAAAAAGTAAGCCGCTGAATATAAAGCAAACTAACTTAGACATGCCTATTTCCTTTTTTATAATTCTCTCAGCCCCTATGATGCCAGTTTGCTGTGTTTCAGGCAAAAAAAAGCCAGCTACAAAAGTAACTGGCTAACCTGCTTAACAACAATAAAGGTTCAAAGGAACATTAACAGGAGTGAGATTATAACTTAGCAAGATGTCCCTGAACCCATACTTAATTGATTTTGCTAAAACTTAGTTTATCTCCTAGGCTTATTTGGGACGAAGGATTGAGTAGATTGATGTGAAGTATTGGCTGTTATTATTACCCCTTGTGAGCTGTTTGAGCATAGCCCAGAATAAGGTTTTTTTGGTAACCGAGCAGTTGCCGCCATTAAGCTATGTTGATAAGCAGGGCCAGGTGCGAGGAGATGCCACCGAGCGCGTACAGCAACTTATGCATCATGCCGGCCTTGATTACAGCATTGAAGTGTTGCCATGGAAGCGCGCCTACAAACAAGCAGAATCCTCTGCTAATACCCTTATTTTTACCATATTAAAAACCCCCACACGCAGTGAGCGTTTTGATTGGTTATGCCCTCTGGTTCCTCCTTTGGAGGTTTATCTGTATAAACTCAAAAACCGTCATGACCTGGCCCCAAGCTCTCTGGCTGACGCAAAATCGAGCTTAGTGGGCGTGAGTCGTGGCTCGGTTGCACATTCTTTATTACTCAATCAAGGGTTTATCGAAGGCAAAAACCTGATGGTGACGACCAATATCGATGTATTAACACAAAACCTCCGTAATGGCCGGTTAGATTATGTGTTATTAATTAACACCTCAGTGCATGATACAGACAATATTACCGCAGCCCTGCCGGAGAATTTTAGCCGCGACCTCCCTGCATGCTTGGCAATTAATAAGCAATCTGACCCACAGATCAAGCAGCGATTAATGGCTTCGTTCACTACGTTGAGCGCTACAAACTTCCACCAACCTTGAGAAAAGCGCCAGTGTCATATTGGCTAATGACACTGGCGTTGAATACAGGCCGTTAATCAACTAACGCGATAGGCCACTGCCCCATTTCTCGTACAGCATTCATAACCGTCACAACTTGCTGATGACGGCTTTGCTCATGCGCGCGAATGGCAACCGAAGAAAATGGCTCTGTGGCAGATATGCGGGCGATGTTGCTGGCGATTTGTGAGGTCTCGATATTCCTCCCCGCCATCACCACATGGTTACTGTGAGTGACTTGAATCATCAAGGTTTTATTTTCTGCTGACACCGCTGAATTAGACTCGGGACGAGTAACGCTCAAACTGTGCTCGCGAACAAAGGAGGTTGTCACCACAAAGAAAATAAGCAGGATGAAAACCACATCAAGCATTGGGGTCATATCAGCTTGCGCTTCGGTGTTGGTCGGTCTTTTTCTATTCATAGCATGTTCCTTTTTATTAGACTCCTTATTCACCCTAGACCACGAATGAAAACACTTTGTTACATTAAAAGCGTATAAACATTTTATTTTTATGATCTTTTTGTGCTTTTAGTGATGCAAAAATAAAAACAGTGCGGTGTATACCTCTGGCTGCGTTTGTCTCACGCACTTTTGTATTGTTTTGTAACAAGCTGGTTGTTTTTATTTACGTAGCCATGGCTTATGCTCACAGTAGCCAAGTAAATATGGATATAAGGAAAGGGCAATGAAAAACTTACAAAAACTCGTAGGGAGTTTAAATAAATCAGGCGCACTAAGCGGCTTCCTAGGCGGTGTCGCTGGCGGCGGTCTAAGTGGCTTAGCCACCGGCAAAAGTGGCAAAAAGACATCTAAGAAAGTGATGAAGTATGGTGCCCTTGCCGCCATTGGTGGCCTTGCTTGGAAGGCATACCAGCAGTATGCACAAAAAAGTTCAGCTGCTGAACCAAGTACAGCACATCAACGCTCAGGCAACTTTAATTATCACTCGACTCCTATGCAACAACAAAGCTTTGAACACGTTGTGGAAGATGACAACGAAGGCGGTCAACTGCTGCTGATGCGCGCGATGATTGCAGCCGCCTACGCCGATGGTCATATAGACGAGCAAGAGCGACAACGCATTTTTGCGCAAGTAGAAAACATGGACTTGCAAACCCATGAAAAAGCCATGTTATTTGATGAGCTGCGCCAGCCCATGAGCTTGTCGGAGCTGGTTAATGCTGTACCAAATGCGCAAACAGGTATCGAAGTCTATGCCGCCAGTGCCAGCGCCATAGACCTGAGCCAACCCATCTCTGGGCAATATCTTGATGCGTTAGCAAATAAGCTCTGTATCCCACAGGAATTAGTCAACAATGTGCATCAACAACTGACTCAGCAAGCGCGCCTAGCCAGTGAGTAACCGTTGAGTGCACGCTAGAGTGACCCACGCGGCGTCACTCTCTGTTTATTTATCAAGCCACACTCCCCCCTCGTTTTTCACGGCATTTGAGCCGACAAATAAAAAAGATTGATGTTATTTGAAAGTTAACTGAGAACCACAAGGTCTGTCTTAGCTGAGTGATGAAACGGCCGATTCGCATTCACGAACTTCCCATAACTAGGTTGCCTTTGCCAGTGCAAAACGCGCTGTGATCGGCATATGAATAACAGAGGATTCGAGATGAAATCGTTGCCAAAAATGACCTTGAGCGCTCTTGCACTCACACTTTGCCACACTGCGGGCGCTGCTGAACTTGATGTGCGAGTGCAAAACCTAACCCAAGGTATGTATTTCACGCCCCTGCTGGTGGCTGCCCACGATAGCAACAGTGAATTGTTTCGCGTTGCCACTGCCGCCTCCAGTGAATTACAAGCCATGGCCGAAGGCGGTGCCATCGACGATCTTGTTAACCAAGTAGAAGTCGCTGGCGGTGATGTGCTTGCCAACCCCGCGCAAGGTTTGCTTGCGCCTGGACACAGTGGCGAAGGCTCCCTCACCACCAGTGAAAGTAATACCTATTTATCGCTGGTGGCGATGATGCTACCCACCAACGATGGTTTTGTTGGCCTTAGCAATTGGCCTGTGCCGAGCGAACCCGGAACTTACCATGTATACCTTAACGCCTATGATGCCGGCACTGAAGCCAACGATGAAATACGCGGCGGCGGTGCCCCAGGTGTGCCTGGTATGCCGGTTCCGCCGCCTTTAGAGGAGCTTATTGGCAATGGGGGCAGCGGCGTCACCAACGAATTGAGCAATACGTTGGTGCACATTCACCCCGGTAACCTTGGCGATGACAGTGCATCAGCGGGAAAAAGCGACATCAATAACAGCGTCCAGCGATGGTTGAACCCTGTCGCTAAACTAACAATTACTGTGCAGTAGGGGGTGAGCATGCGTTTGCAAACACATTTCCCTCGAGCACTGGGGTTAAGTGCTCTTGTGGTACTTGGTTTAAGTGCCTGCGGCTCTGATAACACAAAACCCACGGGAGCAACTGTGGACACGCCAGAGCCGGTGCAATATCGTTATCAGGTCACACTGACCAATTTAACGCAAGCACAACCATTGAGCCCTGTCGCTGGCGTACTGCATCAGCAAGGTCAATTTTGGCGTATTGGTGAGCCGGCTTCAGGTGCTCTCGAAGCACTTGCTGAAGGGGGCGATAACTCGGCGCTGCTAGCAAAGACAGAGGTGATTGCACACTATGGTGGAGAAGCGTCTATCAGCCCTGGTCATACCGATGAATTTACCCTGTCAGTAGAGGATGTTGCTGATAGTAAGTTGACCTTGGCAACCATGTTGGTCAATACCAATGATGCGTTTACGGGTGTTAACGCCGTGGATTTAACGCCGCTGGCTGCTGGGCAAAGCATATCGCTCTATGGCCATGGATATGATGCTGGCACCGAGGGCAACTCTGAACTTGCTCAGTTTATCCCAGGCCCTGCCGGTATGGGTGAAGGATTCAACGCAATAAGAGACGACACTAACTTTGTGGCTTTGCACCCTGGCGTGGTAAGTGCCGATGATGGCTTAGCGCAATCGGCTTTAGGCGCTCAACATCGCTTTGACAACCCGGTGATCAAAGTGGTGATCACGCGCACCGAGTGAATCACATTCATATCTAGGCGTCACACCCACGAGACATAACCGCTGGGTGTGAACTCACAACTTTTTACGCCAAACTGCAACGGCACTGAATACCTGCTATGTGACCTTGATGCTTACGATTCGGTGTTAAGCGGGGCATAGGCAACTGTATTTCTGCCAGAGTCTTTAGCATGATAAAGCTGCACGTCGGCGGCTTTTATCAACGCTTCAATATTATCGCTGATGCCGTAGGCAGCCCCGATAGAGACAGTAAATGCAATGCTCTGCGGCGTTAATGCCGCACCTTGAGTGTGCACAAAGCGGCGAAAAGCCTCCAGTTTTTGCAAACAGTGCTGTGGGCCTTCAGCGGCAAAATACACCGCAAATTCCTCACCGCCCATACGTGCGACTTGCTCATAATCAAAATGCTCACATAATGCCTTACTCAATGCCTTGAGCACCTCATCGCCACCATCATGGCCGTAGCGATCGTTCACCGCTTTAAAATGATCAACATCTAACATGGCAATCATACTTGGTTGCTGTTGCTGCGCAGCCGCCTTTAGAGATTTGTTCACTTGGCTAAAAAAATAACGCCGATTCGGCAGTTCGGTTAAGTAATCCGAGTTTGCCTGGCGACGGATGGTTCGGATTTGCTCGAGCATTTCTACGTTTTGTCTTACCCGACAGTAAAACTCTTCCGGGTTAAAAGGTTTACGCAGGTAGTCGTTGGCACCATTTTTTAAAAAACGCGCCGATAAATGTGCCGACTCCACCCCAGAAATACCGATAATGGCAATATCCTCTTCAGTGTAAATACGACGGATCTCGATGCACAGCTCCTCACCTCGCATTTTCGGCATTTCACTGTCAGTTACGATTACGGAAATATCGTTATATCGCTCAAGCATGGCCAAAGCTTCTAAGCCGTCTCGCGCTTCCAACACCTGGTATTTATGGCGCTTGAGCAGGCCACTCACATAGTTTCGGGATGTCGCGGAGTCATCCACCACCAATATCTTTATCTTCTCATTGCGCGGCAAGCGCTCGAGCTGACGCTTTAGATACTGATAGGCCTGCTTGTTTTCTTTGGTGATGTAATCAATGATGGGATGGCGGTCTACAATTTCTCGGGTTTTGCTCTCTAAGCTGCCGGTCATCACTATGGTAGGAATTTTCGCCTTTGTACTACAAGGTATGGCCTCCCCCTGCGGCGCATCGGGCAATATAAAATCGACAATAGCGCAAAAGTAATTGTTTTTTGCAATCAGCGCCTCGGCTTTCGCTTTAGAGTCAGCGATATCAACCTCATAGCCCGCTTGCAAACAAATGTGCTTTTGCACCCGGGCGATAGTAGGGGTGTCTTCTACGATAAGGATTTTTCGTAGCACTATCCGGCGCTCCAACTGGTGCTCAATCGATAACTCAATTGTTAGCCCTACTGGCGCTAAAAGCAATCTTTACATTTGAACCTAAAGCAAAAATATTGTTATTTAGAAAAGACGTACAGAGGGCTTAAAAAGATACCTGCCCTGCATGCTTAGGTTTGCCTAGAACCGCAAACCTAACTTCTATAAAGTATAAAAGAAAACAAGGACCATCATGTATATAGGTGAAGTTGCCAAAAGGACCGGGTTATCCGTTAAAGCCATCCGTTTGTATGAAGCCCGAGGGTTAATAACCGCACCACCAAGGCAAGGGCGCTACAGGGTGTATAACAAGTCTCATGTAGAAGTGTTGTTATTGATTGTGGAGGCAAAAGCCTTAGGCGCGACTTTGGCAGAATTAAAAGACGCGCTTATCTACAACAACGGCACGCTTGATTGGTCACGGGTGCACGGGTTTTTAGCTGAAATTAAAAACAAATTACTCACTCAGCAATCCGATATTTTAAAGCGTATAGACGCTGTAGAGCGCTGTATATCCACCCTCGATTCATGCCCCCATATTCAGCACGCTTGACTCTGCCCCTAGGGGCAGAGCTTAAGATAGTCATCGAGTTTTCACCTTACGGAAGTAAACCCGATGACAAAAAATATCCTAATCATTAACGCTAACCCAAAACGCTCAAGCTTTTGCCAACACTTAGCAGATACCTATGAATGTGAAGCGAGGGAGCAAAATAATGCTCAAAGAGTTAACCTGTCGGCATTGCAGTTCAATCCTAGCTTGGATTGTGGCTATGATGATGAACAACCTTTAGAACCTGATTTACAGGTATTTCAGCAACAAATTGCCTGGGCAGATCATGTTGTGATCGTTTCGCCTATTTGGTGGGGCAGCCTTCCGGCAAAATTCAAAGGCCTGTTTGATAGAAGTTTCCTGCCCGGGTTCGCATTTAAGTACCAAGGCTATACACCCCTGCCCCTACTCACCGACAAAACCTCTCGCCTCGTCTTAACCATGGATGCACCGCCGCAGAGCCTGCAAGACCAAGCCGCATCGGTTATTGCACAACTCGATATATTCACCTTACAGTTCAGTGGGTTTCAGCCCAGCGCAGTGAGTTTATTTGGCTCACTAGTAGCGGCCTCTGAATCCGAAAAGTCTGCTTGGGTAAATGAAATAAAGCAATTAGGCCGAGCAGCGAAATAGCTTGTACTGACTCGAGCAGCTTCTGTTTCAAAGGGTCAGAGTTGTTGATTTTTATCCCGAGCGTTAAATGATGCCGACTTCCTGTCTCCGCCATGCGTTTTTAACTCAATGGTATGCCCCAATTGCTGCTCAATCTGTTTCTTAAAACGCTCATCCCCCAGTACCCAGGTTCTTTGCAGGGCATCTCGAATCTGCGCGACGGAATAATCCGGCATCTGCGATTTAAACAAGGCTTGGTATGCCAGCTTTCGAGCTGATTTGTCTTTACCTAGAGCCTGATAGACAGGATGTTCCGTAATCAGTTCTATTTGCTTGTCCAAAGCATTATGGCGATAACTGGACCAGGGGTATTCAGATGGATGAACAACCATGTTCGCTCGCACCGGGTTCAGTTCAATATACCGACTGACCAAAAGCAAATATCGGTCGCTATCAACCAATGACGACTTATAGCGTCCTTCCCAAAGTGTTCCTGTCCGCCCATAAGTATTGTTCACGTAGCGGACATAGTAACGTCCTAACGATTGCATCAGTTGGCTGACGCCCGTTGCTGTAGTAGGTGTCATCAATAAATGAACGTGATTAGTCATCAACACAAAAGCATGAACAGAGACGTCAAAGCGACGACTGTAATCTTTCAACTTGTCCAGGTATACGGTGTAATCCTGTTCCGTAAAGAAGGTGACTTGACGGTTATTTCCACGCTGAACAACATGTTGCGGAATATAGGGTAAGTTTAATCTCGGCCGACGCGCCATGGCCTTTCCTCCCTGAAATAGCCAATTGCACTAAAAACGTAGCGCAACTCAGCAATTTCAACAACTCTGCCCCCTTATCGATCTAGGAGGGCCATGATTCTATTTTTTATTTATTTTCATAGACATCAAATAAATTGTAATTGCGAAGATAAACAGTGAGATTACCCCAAGGTAAAACTTTTCTTCGTTCTCCATATAAACATTCATCGAAAAGACGCCAAAAATGACTGATGCTATATAAAACAGCCAAGTCGCAGGCCCGTTTTTTGTACTCGCAAAAAGCTTAAAATATATAAATCCCAAAAATGAGCCTACCTGAAGAATAAACAACATTTATTTCTCCACCTTATTCAATTCACCAACAGCTTTTTGTAACGATTAATACAAATTTCAACAACTCTGACCCCTTGATGATTGTGATGATTGAGGAGAAATAATTAAACTTTCCACTTCTTAATCAAGCAAAGCAATTTGTTATTTACCTCCAGCCATCTTGGTAGATATTTCTTATCAAATGATGCAAATATTCCTCTGTTAGATTTGCTATCGAGATATTCTAATTTGCATGTACTATTCACAGGGCCTTCAGTGCAGTGAATTAGAACATCATCACCGTGATTGTTTTGAGCGTGATATGTCACGCCACTATTGTTTGCATTTTTGTAGGCTGTTAATCCATCTGTATCTGACTTGTCATCCCTTTTTGACAACCCATACTTTAATGCATTTTTGAGGCTGTTATTCGCATCTAGTCGACCGCCACCATTAACCACTGTCCAGAATGCTGTGACTTGATTTGGGTTATATGGTCCAACTGTTGCGATATTGTCTCTGTCACCGAACCCTGAAAAACTTGGAAAAAAGAAACTAATTTCAATCATGTTTTCTTTTTCAATTCTATCAGGTAATTCATCGCTTGGTGAAAGGTAAGCTTTAGGAATATCAAAAGCTTCCCCTCCCATCAATACCATCGCACTTTTCCGTTCAGACATTCTGATCTCTTCTCCTGCATAACTGTAACTAAAGATGATGATGGTCAGTAATGATAAAATAAGCGCTAGTCTAAATTTTGAAAAATAATCAGTAAAAGCAAAGTTGTTCATAGCGCTCTCCTAAAACTCAATTAAACAGGTACCGCAAGCCCAGTCGGCTTGAAAAGCCCCCATACTACCAAAGGTCCTTGGGCCCTCTTTATACAAACTAGGGTTTGACCAATGTCTTCCTACAGTTGTTTTAACTGCATGGCTGTAGCTTTGCCTAAAATTGTTTAATTCGTATGGACTGCTTTTTATTAGTTGTCCAACAGTTTCATTATTAGGGCCGTAAGGTAAATTCCAAAAATAGGATGAGCCGCCCCAGCCACCAATAGTCTGCCCACAGTTACTCAGAGCTACCTAATGTCAGACACAACAAGCTGATTAAATTGTGGAACACCACCACTTCTTAGCACATCTGATATGACATTTTGAGCGATGGAGTTCGAAATGCCTTGCAACATTTCCGGGGTGGCAGTAATACCATCTATGGCTAACCCTTTAGTGGTAAAAGCCCTTATCCAAGTGTTGGCTGGTGTATCTTGGTTGAGGTTTATTTCAATCGCCTTCTCAAACCAATACTTGGTAACATCAGCGCCAACACCATCTAGTCCCTGAATTTCTACAAGAATATAGCCGTAGGCACCTCCATAATCTTCATCTTTGAAAAAGCCAGCAATGTTGCCTAGTTGCTCATCATTAAAGGAAGCTTGCAATTTCAACAACTCTGGACCCCTTGATCCGTGACCCCTTGATCCGAAGTACCAAGGCTATACACCCGTGCCCCTACTCACCGACAAAACCTCACGTATCATCCTAACCATGGATGCCCCGCCGCAGAGCCTGCAAGACCAAGCCGCATCGGTTATTGCACAACTCGATGTCTTCACCTTACAGCTCAGTGGTTTTCAGCCCAGCGCAGTGAGTTTATTTGGCTCAGTTGTAGCGGCCTCTGAATCCGAAAAGTCTGCTTGGGTAAATGAAATAAAGCAATTAGGCCGAGCAGCGAAATAGCTTTCGATAACTTTCTTGCTCGATAATAATGTAGCTTAGGCCAAGCCCTAACTTCATTAACAAGGTCTACTTATCATTTACAGCACAGTTTTACTGCTGGTATCGGCTCCTCATACTTAGTGAGGGCCGTTTTAGCTGTTCTGGCAATCGGGCTACATTTACTATAAAAATAAGCCAAAGCGGTCATTTTTTTCAGACATAAAAAAGCCCCACCTAAAAGGTGGGGGCTTTGGGTTAACGTATTTACGTATTACCAAGGAACTCTGTGCGCACTGGCCATGGGCAGATGGCATAGTGCACTGCAAAGACGTTACTTTGCGTTAACTAAATTTATTTAAATTGATTCAAGCGCGATTTTAACCATTTCGTTAAACGTGCTTTGGCGCTCTTCCGCTGGGGTTGCTTCGCCGGTGATCACATGATCGCTCACAGTAAACAACGCCATGGCTTTGGCACCATATTCAGCAGCTACACCGTATAAACCAGCGGTTTCCATATCCACCGCTAACACACCCAGTTTGTTTAGCTGCTCATAAAAGCTGCCATCGGCCTGGTAAAAGGTATCGGTGGTGAAAACATTTCCTACTTTGGCATCAATGCCTAAGTCGCGAGCTGCACGCACACCATTTTCTAGCAAGCCAAAATCGGCAATCGCGGCGTAGTCGTAACCACTGATGCGAGCGCGGTTCACGTTAGAGTCGGTGCTTGCGCCTTGGGCAAAGATAACATCACGAATTTTGGTGTCTTGGGCAATACCACCACAGGTGCCGATGCGAATAATGTTTTTAACGCCAAAGCTAACAATCAGCTCACGCGCATAGATAGACATAGAGGGAATACCCATTCCCGAGCCCATGATGCTCACAGGCTTACCTTTATAGGTGCCAGTAAAGCCAAACATATTACGTACACTGGTTACTTGTTTGGCATCATCCAAAAAGTGCTCAGCGATGTATTGCGCACGAAGTGGATCGCCTGGCATAAGTACCGTTTCGGCAAAATCACCTGGGGCTGCGCTGATGTGTGGCGTGCTCATATTCTATCCTCTTGCTATTCGTTCTTAGCGCTCTAGCGCCGCTTTAAACCCTGTACCATAGTCTAGCTCAGGTAAGTTAAACCACTGCGCTAAGGTTTGCCCCATATCAGCAAAGGTTTCACGCTCGCCCAGCGCCACCGGAGTCATCCCCGGCCGATAGGCAATGACTGGGACATACTCACGGGTATGATCGCTGCCAGCTGCAGTGGGATCACAGCCGTGATCCGCAGTGATTAACAATAAATCGTCGTCATTCATTTGCGCGAAAATACGCGGCAAAAAGTCATCAAAGGTTTTCAAAGCTTCGGCATAACCGATAGCGTTGCGACGATGACCATATTTTTCGTCAAAATCCACCAAGTTGGTGAAAATCAGACTGTTATCCGGCGCTTCAGCCATCACTTGCGCGGTTTTCTCGAGCAAGTTTTCAAGGCCCGGCGCTTTGTGTTTTTGAGTGATGCCTTGGTGCGCATAAATATCAGCAATCTTGCCAATACTGATCACCTCACCACCGGCTTGCGCGAGTTTATCAAGCACCGTAGGCGCCGGTGGCAACACCGAGTAATCACGGCGGTTGCCGGTGCGCTCAAAGTCGTTGCTGCTCTCCCCCACAAAGGGGCGGGCAATAACGCGGCCAATGTTATGCTCATCAAGTAGTGTCCGTGCAACTTCACATACTTCATAGAGTTTATCTAGGCCAAAACTTTGCTCATGAGCGGCCACCTGAAACACGCTGTCACTGGAGGTGTAACAAATCGGTTTACCGCTGCGCACATGCTCTTCACCTAACTCGGCGATAATAGTAGTCCCCGAGGCATGGCAATTGCCTAAGATGCCAGGAATACCGGTACGCTCAATCAGCTCATCAATGAATGTTTGCGGGAAACACGGTTGCTCAACGGGAAAGTAGCCCCAATCAAACAACACGGGCACACCGGCCATTTCCCAATGCCCTGAGGGCGTATCTTTACCACTGGAAAGCTCTTTCGCATAGCCCCAAGCTGCTTGAGGTTGTTGGCGTTCATTAACGGTAATGCTCGCCCCCGATGCAGCCTCACATGCATCAATTAACCCTAAACGCGACAAGTTTGCCAATGCTAATGGCTGGCCCTTATCTTGCTCGTATGCCTGCAAAAGATGAGCGAGTGTGTTGGCGCCAACATCACCGAATTTATCAGCATCTGGAGCTGCACCGATACCTAAACTATCAGCCATCAGGATAATTGCGCGTGCCATACTCACCTCACTTTTGTGGTTTTATGGAACCACTTTAACGACTTGTTACTAGGCGACACAGGACAAAAGTCCGTGCTTTGTGGGTTGCTATGAATGCAGCCGCAACTGACGATGGCTGTTCACATTCAGCGGACATAAGTCCTTATTTTGACCACTTAATAATAGCTACATTTGTCGGAATAACGTGAGGATTTGCGTCACTAAGGCGCTAGACAGCAGTAAAGGACGACATCTTCAGAGATTAATAGCAGCGAATTTGCTAAAGTAATCCTTTATCTTACATCAGTCTGGGTGCTTGTCTGTGACACAAACGATTATCGCGATCGCTGGTGCGTCTGCATCAGGGAAGTCGCTTTTTAGCCAAACAATATATAACGAGTTGGTAAATGAACTAGAGCCGGGGGCCATCGCCATTATAGAGGAAGATGCCTATTACCGTGATCAGTCTCATTTACCGATGGCGCATCGTATTAAAACCAATTATGACCATCCCGATGCGTTTGAGCATGAGTTAATGGTGACTCACCTACGCAATCTGCGTGCGGGAGAGTCAGTTGATGTGCCAATTTATGATTATAGCGAACACACTCGCAGCGCCGAAACGCGTCGAGTGTCGCCAGCAAAAATACTCATTGTAGAAGGTATATTGTTATTAAGTGACCCAGCACTTCGCGACGAATTTAACATTAAGGTGTTTATCGATACGCCACTGGATATTTGCTTGATGCGCCGAATGCAGCGCGATATTGAACAACGTGACCGCAGTTTGCAATCGGTGGTTGAGCAATACAAACGAACAGTGCGACCGATGTTTTACCAGTTTATTGAGCCCTCGAAGCACAGCGCCGATTTAGTGGTGACCCGAGGCGGTAAGAACCGTGTAGCAATCGATATAATAAAAAGTAAAATCAAACACCTACTACAAGAATAACGGGAACATCGGGCATGACAACATTAATGAGCTTGGTGGGTATGCTAGCCCTACTCGCCATCGCTTTCGGCGCTTCAACGAACCGTAAAGCAATAAACCTGCGTACGGTTGGTATCGCCTTTTTATTACAAGTCATCATCGGTGGCTTTGTATTATTTTTTGAATTTGGCAAAAACATACTCGCTAAGATGTCGGCTGCGGTCGCGCAAGTGATTAGCTACGCCACCGATGGCATTACGTTTTTGTTTGGGCCATTGGCCTCGGAAAAAACACTGGGCTTTTTGTTTGCCTTTCAAGTGTTGCCGGTCATTGTCTTTTTCTCCTCCTTGGTGGCGGTATTGTACTACCTCGGGGTGATGGACTGGGTTATTAAAATTCTCGGTGGGGCGCTGCAACGGTTATTAAAAACCTCGCGTCCAGAGTCGCTCTCGGCAACGGCAAACATCTTTGTTGGGCAAACCGAAGCGCCACTTATTGTAAAGCCGTTTATTGCCTCTATGACTAAGTCAGAGTTGTTTGCGGTAATGGTCGGTGGATTGGCGACGGTAGCAGGCTCAGTGATGGCCGGTTACGTAAAGATTGGCGTCGATTTACAGTATTTGATTGCCGCAAGTTTTATGGCGGCGCCAGGTGGTTTCCTTATGGCAAAAATGATTGTGCCAGAGACAGAAACCCCGAAAGAAGATTTGGCTGAACTGGATGGCGACCATGAGCAGCCCGTTAATGTTATCGATGCAGCCGCATCAGGCGCTTCAAGCGGGATGCAGCTTGCTTTGAATGTAGGCGCTATGCTGCTTGCATTTGTGGCCCTGATTGCATTGCTTAATGGCGTATTGGGTTGGTTTGGTGGTTGGTTTGATTACCCACAGCTCACGCTACAAGAAATTCTCGGGTACGTTTTCGCACCGGTAGCCTGGTTATTAGGTGTACCGTGGGACGAAGCCATTATTGCCGGTAGTTTTATCGGCCAGAAATTAGTCGTCAATGAGTTTGTAGCTTATTTAGACTTTATAAATTATCGCGACCAGTTAAGCGAACACACTCAAGCAATTGTTACCTTTGCGCTGTGTGGTTTTGCTAACTTGTCTTCGATAGCCATTTTACTAGGTGGGATTGGCGGTATGGCGCCAAGCCGGCGAAAGGACATCGCACGCCTAGGGCTCAGAGCAGTGTTGGCAGGATCTATGGCCAACCTCATGAGCGCCGCAATTGCTGGGTTTTTCCTCTCTATTGCTTAGAAACAAAGAGAAGCCACAGTTGCAAAACAGGGCCTCCTCGGCCTAGGTTATTGTTTTAAGGGGTTAAGGCAATAGCTAACTTGAACGATACTTCACCAAAGGGCCGCAAGGCCCTTTTATCGTTTAGGGCAAAAAATCATCGCAATTCGCTGTGAACTTATCTATTCTAAAAACAAGTGCTGTGTCTTTGGTTTATCGCTTTATGGCTTTGTTTTTGGCTCGCTTTACGCTGTGGGTAACGATTTTATTATCGACCACGCGCATTGCTGCACAACCTATTGAAGTGGTCACAGAGCTGAGCCCACCCAACCAATTAGTGATCAACGGTCAAATAGGCGGTAGCAGCACCGATATAGTCCGCCATGTGCTCTCCAAAGCCAATGTTGATGCCACTATCAATATGTACCCTTGGGCACGCGCTTTTCACCTGGCACAAAAAAAGCCTAACACCTTACTTTACAGTGTTGCCAAAACCCCCGACAGACTCGATAAATTCCAATGGTTAGGCAAAGTGGCATATTTCCGCTTAGGTTTTGTTACCTTGGCTTCACGTTCTGAAATTAACTTACGCCAAGTGAACGACGCTCGTCCTTATCGTATTGCTGTGCAGCGCGGCGATATCAGCGCCAAGTTCTTTGCCGATCGTCAGTTTAGCACCGTACAAACCGCTGATATTAAACATTCCTATCGACTGCTGCTTTCGGGCAAAGTCGATTTAGTAATTGATGACCCCAATTACCTGGGTGCTATGGCCAAACAGTTTAATGTCCCCGCCAAGGAGCTACGCTTTGTCAGAGATATAGAACAGTTGAGTGTATATGGCTATCTCGCCGCCCATGTCGATAGCGACCCACAATTGGTGGCCAATATAAAAGCCGCTTTCTCAGCAATCGAAAAAGCGGCTTGGTATCAACAAAAATTATATAATCCGTATCAGGATGTATTAACGCGTTAGCACTACGCGGTAACGCGCCTTGCCTTCGCGGACATGGTCAAGGGCGGCGTTGATATCATCAAACTTAAAGGTTTCGATTTGTGGAGCGATGTTATGCTGCGCAGCAAAATCGAGCATTTTAGCAATGGTTCCTGGGCTGCCCACTGGGGAAGCAGATACACTGCGCTGACCCATTAACAAACCAAACACGCTTAAGTCTAACGGCTCAAGCGTAGCGCCAACAAAATGCAAACGGCCTTTGGGTTTCAAGGTATTGATGTACGCATTCCAGTCAAGCTTCACATTGACGGTGGAAATAATAAAGTCGAACTGCCCTGCGGCCTCTTCTAGGGCCTGCTCCGAACGCGAGTTAATAATGTGATGCGCACCCAACTCTTTGGCTTCTTTGGCTTTGCTATCACTGGAACTAAAAGCGGTGACTTCGCAGCCCCAGGCGTTTAAAAATTGCAGCGCCAAGTGGCCCAAACCACCAATACCAATGACTGCGACCTTATCGGTAGGTTTGATATCGAACTGCACCAAGGGGTTGAAAACAGTGATACCGCCACAGAACAACGGGCCTGCCGCCTTGGCATCAAGCCCCTTAGGCAGTGGGATCACACTTTTGCTTTGCGCGCGCACTTTATCGGCAAAGCCACCGTGGTGAGCAATAATAGTCCCTTGCGCACTGGCACACAGGTTTTGGTCGCCATCATCACAGCTCGGGCAATGACCGCAATAACCGCTGTGCCAACCTAAGCCTACCGTTTGTCCAACTTCAAGATTACTGACATCGCGGCCGACTTTCTCAATGCGCCCTATCACTTCGTGTCCGCCCACCAGCGGATATTCACTCATCCCCCACTCGTTATCGATCATCGATAAATCAGAGTGGCAGATACCACAGTGATCGACGGCGATTTCAACTTCATCGGCGGCCAGCTCACCCGGATCATATTGGTACGGCTCAAGCGCTTTACCTGCTTCCATCGCAGCATAGGCGTTAATTGTCATTTTTTGCTCCCGTTTAATAACTCAGTACTGAGTGAAAATGTACTGATAACAATGGCATGTCGATCAACTTAATGCAAAATCATAATCGGGTTGCACATTTAAAACTCAAACTCTAGCGCTAAACGAACGCTGTGGTCTTTGCCGCCATGACCTACTTCGGTAATAAAGCCTGCCTCCCACTTTAGCTGTCGCTGCCCTGCAAAACGGTGCAAACCGATAAATCCAGGGCCGATGCCAATAAAATCTTCACCGCTATATAGCTCTATTGCAGGTTGAAATGCAGCACGCCAGCGATAGCGATATTGACCTCGAAACTCACTTTCCCATTCACTATCTATATCCGCGCCCCACTCATAAACCGCAAATGCATTAAGCGTTAAGCTGGTCGATCCAAATTCTTTTTCAAATAATAGCCCGGTGGTAAATTCATAGGCATTTTGACGATGGCTTTTTTCTACTTCAAACAGGGCTCCAAAATCAGCCCAATAACGACCTTGCTCCACAACTTGCCAGCGCAATTCAGTTTCATAAGCAGCAAGACCAAAATCACCATTGTCATCGCGCTCACCCACCGCATAAAGCTCCACACTGAGAGTCTCGCTAATAGCGCCGCCGCCGCCAATGCGCTGCGCCAGCACATTTCCAGCGTCACTTTGATGCGACACTAAACGCCATTCGAGTTCCTTTTCATAGGGTAAAACATAAGGATGATACACCTTATCAACCACCATACCATCAGCCCAACAGGGCAAGCTGAGGAACAGCAATAAGCCACTAAGGTAACGCATGACTTCTCCTTCGTTGCCAATAGGCGGCAAGTAGCAAGAGAGCTCCAGCGCCAAGATAAACACACACAGACAATATAGATGGCATCGCCTCGTACCCGATTAAAATCTTTAAAAGTCGCCCTATTGGACTATGCTCATCAAGCCACTGACGACCATCAAACAGTGGTTGTGGCAAGGTGATAAGCCCAGCGCCAGCGGCGATATCTAGCGAAGTAATAAACTGGCCACTGACATGCAAGGCAAAAAGCGCAACACAGAGCCAACCATTTAGCCATTGTGCTAACCAGGCTAGTAAAAACACGAGCAACACCGCCATACTGAGTACAATGCCCACCCCTAAGCCAACCCCCAGCAACACACTGGTATTGAGTTGCAGCTGCATTAACCAAGGTACATAGTGGCTTAAATACAAACAGGTAGCGCAAGCAAACAGCGCCAGCATTGCAATGAAGTTACGAAAAAAAGCCAGCCCGCCAGCACTTAGGGTCAACAACACAATCAACAATATTTGTGAATATTCAAAGCCTAAATAGTTAAACCCTTGACTCAATTGCTCAAGTGCAGCGATATAAGCTGCGGCGGGCACAGTGACGAAAAAAGCAAGCGCCCCCCACTGTTTGCCTTGAATTTTTTTATCGACAAAGTAAATTGCAAAAACGCCGATAATAGCAAGCGGCAACAGCTGGTTAATGGTCACGATGACACTATTGATCATTGTCCCTCCTGAGGCGCTTTGACGATAACGACTCCCCTAGCTGTATCCGGTGAGAATTCACCAAAAAAGGCATATTCGCCTGGCGCTAGTGGGCCAATGAAAATAACGTTCACACGTCCGGGGAAGAGCACTTTTTCACGATTTAAATCAAAGCTGTCAAATTCCTCCGGGGTAGCATCGTGATTGCTGACCAATAACCGTACTTTCTCCCCCGCCGGAATTTCCAGGCGTGAGGGATAAAATAAATGGTTTTTTAGGGTTAGATGAAACTCTTTGAGCTCGGCCTTAGCGGGTAAGCTCAATAGCAACACAATCCAAATCAGTCGCTGCATAAGGTATCTCGCTGCCTAGCCAAAGTGACCTGTACCTGCAGACCGCCCCAGGGACTGCTCATCAATGCCAGCTTACCTTGATATAATCCGACAACATGCTGCACGATAGCCAACCCTAACCCTGCTCCTGGTATATGGCTTGGGTGACTATCCCCACCGACACGGAAAAAGCGGTCAAAAATACGCTCTCGAAGATCAGTAGCAATGCCTGGGCCTGAATCGCTGACACTCAGTATCACCTCAGCGCCGAGGTCTTGCAGCTCTATCACCACTTTACCCCCTTCAGGTGTGTACTTCACGGCGTTACTAATAATGTTTTTTATCATCACTGAAAGGGTAAAGGTTTCACCCTGAATGTCACGGCACTCTCCATTTAAGCTGATATCCAACTGTTTCTTTTCAATTTGCGGATACAACTCGGCAATACAGACTTGGCATAACTGTGCCAAGGATTGCGGCCCGAGCTTATCCTGCCACTGGTGTGAAGAGGTGCGCCCCAGCGCGAGCATTTGTTCAACTAAATGGTTTAGCCGCTCTACACTCTCCACGAGCGCCTGCGCATCATCGTCATCATAGCGCTGCTGTAAGTTATGTAAGTTAATTTTCATTGCGCTTAGCGGTGTGCGCAGTTCATGTGCGGCATCACTGGCAAAATAACGTTCTCGCAAATACGCTTGCTCGGTGCGATGCAAAAGCTCATTAAGAGTTTGCACAACCGGCTTAATTTCCGACTCATTGGGTTGCATCTGCAACAAGGTGAAATCGTGAGCGGCCCGCCCTTTCAATTCCTGTGACAACTGCGATAAAGGCCGCAATGCACGTTTCACTACGATACTAATTAACAGCGCCAGCAGGGCCATACCCCACAACATAGGCACCACCATGGCCATGATCAGCTGCTCACTGAGCGCAAAACGCTCAGCGATGGGCTCAGCAACGGCAACACATTGTTGGTTTTGACAATACGTTGCCACTCGCAGGCGTTGTCCTTGTGCATTGAGGGTACTCATGCCTGATTGCTCAGGCTGCGTCATCCAAGTTGTCGAGCCAGCGACAATATCGCCCTGATGCCAACGTTGCCAAATGACATTAGGTAAACTCTGTGGTGCTATCTCGCCACTGTGAAAAAGAACCTCGGCCTGGGTATGCAAATGTGAATCAAATAACGTCTCGGCGCGGGCTAAACTGCGTTGGTAGCCCTCAACCAGAGCCAAAAATAAGGTCAAAACCATCACTGATATCAATAACAACAAAAGTTTCGCACGAATACTCATCATCGCTGCGCTTATTGAGGCTCACGTGCGAGGACGTAGCCAATGCCCCGCAATGTTTTGATCATGTTAGCTGGCAGCTTTTTACGCAAATGGTGAATATGGACCTCAATGGCATTTGAGCCGAGTTCTTCGCCCCATTGATATAACTTTTGCTCTAGCTGCTCCTTTGATAACACTCGGCCTTGGTTTTCCATCAATGCTTTCAGCAACATATACTCCTTACGCGGTAAGGACAGCGGCTGCTCGTGAACCCAGGCTTGATGCGCAGCTAAATCAAGACGCAGTGCAGCACAATGCAGTAAACTAGAGGTGACGCCACTGATACGCCGCGACAACACCCGCAGTCGAGCAAGCAGCTCATCCACTTCAAAGGGTTTCACAAGGTAATCATCAGCACCTAAATCAAGGCCTTTAATCTTATCATCTAAGCTGTCTCGTGCCGTTAAGATCAACACCGGCAGCGGCTTTTTGCGCCCTTTTATCTGGCTCATCAAGGTGAGTCCATCACCGTCGGGCAAGCCTAAATCTAAAATCACCATGTCAATATCGTCGCTGGCGATATATGCGCGAGCTGACGCTAGGTCTGATACCGACTCCATCGCGTAGCCCTCATTGCCTAATGTTCGCGTCAGCCCTTGATTCAAGAGCGCATCGTCTTCAACTAACAACAGCCGCAACCCAACTCTCTCCTATTAACGGCGTAATTTACGCTCAACTTTAGCTAATAAAGTGCTAATTTCCTGCTGCCGATACTTATCTGCAAGCGGGCGAGCCAAGCGAGGTGGTGCGGCTTGGGCCTTAAGCAGATAGGTTTTGGCTTCTTTATATTCTCTTTCATCATAGAGGAACTGAGCATAAAAGTAATTAACGTCAATGCCTTCAGGGTTGATTTGCAGCGACTTCTGTAGCAGTTCTTTGGCTTTATCATCGTCACCGAAGCCGATAGGCCAACCCGGTACTTGCGCATACAAGGTCCCCAGGCTAGTGTAAGCAGAGCCTTGTAAAGCACTGCCATCTAAACGGATAGCGTACTCCAACTCTTGCTTCGCTTGCTTTGCCAAACCCAGGGCACCTAGCCCCCCTTTCGCACCAGCAAAACTGGAATAAATAATACCTGCCCAGATATGACCCTCTGCATCTTGTGGAAACTTGTGGGTGTAATCTTTGGCAGTCCCCATCAGCGCTTCAAAAGCCTGCTCTTGGTCATCATCTTGTAGCTCATAATTAACGTGTGCCCACTGGCTCATCAGCTCAGCGACACTGATAGGTGGTTCATCTGCGTAGGCTGGGGAGTGGCACAGTGCCACAGTGAAGATCAAAGATAAAAATGATGTTTTCATAGCTCACCTCATTAGCTTTTTAATAACAGGAAGTTGCTTGGCTAGCGCGTTATCAACCAAGGTTGGCCATAGTGCATTTACCTTGGCGAAGAATGATTCTTTCTTGCCAACACTGCGTTGGCGCTCTGTAGAGTCGAGTAGGCGTATAAATTCATCGGCTACATAATCAGGCGTATCCATAGCGTTACCGAGTGCCGTGTTAAGCGCTACCACTTTGTCGCTGTTGATCGCCGTGTGTGTTGCTCGTGGGGCGAAGTATTTGACGGTAATCGCGCTGTCGCTGAGCTCTCTAGCTAATGCTTCGCTAAAACCACGTAATGCAAATTTGCTCGCACAGTAATGGCTTTGCAGGGGGTAACCGATGGCGCCGAATGACGAACCAACATTAATAATGGTGCCCCGAGCTTGGCTCAAAGCCGCCAATAACCCTTGGCTCAGCAGCATTGGCGCACGAATATTGACGCTCAACATATTATCGATTTGTGTAGTCGAGAGCGTCTGTAGGGGCTGCATACTGTTGACACCGGCATTGTTAATGAGCAAGTCACAACGACCAATCCCACTAAGTAAATCAATAACATGGTTAATATCATTGGTCATTGCCAAATCGACACTGAGCCCGATATGGTGACCACATTGAGGACTTGGCAACTCGCTTATTAAAGAATCAAGCAGCTGTTGCTGGCGCCCAAGCAGCACCAAACGATAGTGACGTTGCGCTAAGCGTTTGGCGATGGCTTGGCCGATGCCGCCAGTGGCTCCGCTGAGTACGGCGATAGCTTGGCTCATGCGCTCACCTGCTGGTCACGGATTTTGGCGAGACCGTGCTCGGCGCTCAAAGAGTGAAAGATATTCCCATAAAGGTGGTAAAAGCGCTGCGCCGCATGGATGATCGCATGTTGATCATCTGTATCAGTAATACGATTCATAAGCCCCTGAAAAAACTTCACATGTTCTTGGTCTAAGGCGCCATGGGAGGTGAGATAAGTAAACGCCTTTTGAGGCAGCGCCAATGACGTTTTTATCTCGCTTGCAGCAGAATCTGCAAGTGCTATCGAGGTTCCTTCCAGTACATGCACCATGCCAAAAAATCCCAGCGGATTGTTTCGCGCTATGGTGTCGTAGGCATAACTCACCATCAGCTCTGTCGCCATAGCTGGCTTACTGGCCCGGGCTTGCTCTTTATCAAAGCCGCAAGCAGCAATATCATTGAGTATCCATTCTTGGTGCCCCAACTCTTCCTCAATGTATTCGGCAAGCGCGTCTCGTAGCCACTCCTTGTGTTCAGGGACGCGTGCACCACAGGCCATAAGTAACGGCACAGTGTGCTTTACGTGATGATAAGCTTGGGTTAAAAAGGCGACGTACTGATCTAAGCTCACCTTACCGGCCAATGCTTCACTAATAATCGGCGCTGACAATAAATATTGACGTTGCGCCTCGGTTTTAGCCACTAGCTGTTCAAAGAAGGTCATTTTGGGTTGCTCCTGGTATAAATCATTTAAAATATCGCTGAATGCGTGCGCGATAGCGGCGCGTTTTGGCCGATGGTTAGCACTTAGGTGCCCAGCGTCCACAGATAAAGGAGTTGCAAGGCGGTGGTAACGCATGATTTGCGCATAACTTGGCAGTGCTTTATTGACACGCGCTAGTGCGCTGTTTAATTGCTGGTCGGATACATTTTCAGGCGCCCACAACAACGCCACAAGGTGGGCTTGAGCCTCGCCAAATACCACAGCCTGAGTAACTGCAGTTTGGTTTAACAGTTCAGACTCCGGCCACTCGGGGGAAACATTGCGGCCATTCGCTAAAATAAGGCGGTTACTTTTTCGACCGACAATAAATAACTCACCCTTTTCTACGCGCACGAGATCGCCAGTTCGATAGTGTTGCTCGGTAGGGTGTGGCTCGCCGAGATACCCCAAAAAATGAGGTGCGACAAGACATAACTCGCCATCTTCAATATGATATTCAACATGCTCTAGTGGTCGGCCGACACTCTGTAAGTTATTGCAGCCTTTAGTTGCAAGGCTCACCACCGAGCCGGCCTCAGAAAGGCCATACCCCTGATAAACAGGCAGACCCAATTGCCTTGCGCGTGCGATGAGTTTGGCACTGACTTTGGCCCCACCCACAGCGATAAACTGCAATGACGTAGGCACGTGCCAGCCATTCTCAGCCCCTTGCACTAACCCCTTAAGCAATTCTGGAACAAGGATCAACGAGTGCGGTGCAAAGGTGCTGATATAGGTCAACAGCCGCTGTGGTTGTACAAGCTCGATACCATCGAATCCAAGTGTTCTTAAACTTGGCGCATGCACTTGCCCTCCCGTCAACAAGGGTGCATACATACCAGCCACATTTTCAAGCAATACCGCGAGGGGAAGTAAACACAAATGTTTCGCCCGAGTCAGGGTCGTGCGTTGCACGAGCGAATTGGCAACTTGAATGAGCTGTTTGTTGCTCAAACACACCCCTTTTGGGTTGCCCGTAGAGCCCGATGTAAAAGTGATCTTCTGGGTGTTTTTAGGAAAGGCCTGAGCTTGCTGCTTATACTCAAGCTTTGTCAGTCGCAATTCAGTGCCTGCCACCCACAGTGATTGACCTTGATGACAAGAATCGCTGAGCACATAATCTGGCTGAGCAGTATCTAGGGCATGCTGGCGCTGTTGTGGGGTAAAAAACGCAGGGAGCGGCAACGCAACAACGTCTGCTTGCTGCATGGCCAAATCCAATACCATCCACGGTACGCCATTATCTAGCTCTAATGCGATACATCGCGCCGACATTATGCTTAGCTGTTGTGCTAGCTGGTATACCGCGAGTTCGAGCTGTTTAGCTGTCAAGGTGGTATGCTCGTCACTAATGTGGCTGCCCGATGGCAACGGCCATAACTTGTGGTTCATAGCATTTTCCCCTGCCAAGCTAGGGTGTTCACTTCCTCACTTAGGCTGTTGGCCAGTGTTTGTAACTTAGGCGTGTTATCTATGTGCTTACACACAGAATCTATATCGACGCGACATACTTGAGGGCGGTTAAAGTAATAACTTCCCCAACATCGCCCCTGATCGCTTAAACACTCGGGTTGAGCGTCGCACACGACCTCAAACGGTGCCCCGATCCGCGATAGTAAAGCGCGTATGTGGGCCGTGGCGCAAAAAAGTAGGCTTTTTTTATGTGCTTGTTTCAACGCCTTAGCAAGGATCACAAAGTGAGATAATGTAGTCTCGCTGTGTGTCGACACTAAGTTACCCATTTCTACACATTGCTGCGGCGCTATCTGCCACTGTTTAAGATATGACGACAAAGGCCGAGGCAGATAGTTCTCTATAAACAAGGGCTCATTGGCACTGCGTAGGCCGAAACAACAATAGCGCTCTTTGGTAGTCACCAAACACACCAATAACGGCATAAATTGGTTGATATCCGCATCATAGTGCTTGGCAAAGCCTTGACGGATCCGCGTACATAACACCTTATAATGATGGTGCTCTAACGTGGCCGTAAAATACCCGGTGGACGGAGGTCTTTTTGACGTGTTCAGCGACTCTGGCGCATGTCGCTGTTGGTGGTTTAACGCTATCGACTCCATAACCTATCTCGTTTTACTTATGCTATGGAATCAAGTTAGTGAGCCAATCTTAAGTAAACCTTAAGGGTGCTTAAAAATATAAAAAGGCCATGATTATGGCCTTTTTGGTGGGCGTATTATTGGCAGGCGGGATCAGAGCCGGTTCGGCGCCACACACCCCAGGGACCTGATTCTGAGGGGACATCTCCTTGTGTCCACCAGCGTGCCTGATAGCGATAGCCATTGTACGTGACCTGATCGCGACGATAGTAAATGGTATTAGCGTCCCAATTACCTTTACAGACGCTGCCGCCATCCACTGCGTTAGCCGAAATTGCCGCGCTATATTGGCGTGGACTCTGCTCGACACTGAAATCAAGCGTTACACCCAAACTCCCGGCAGCTGATGCACCAAACTCAACACCAACGCTACAACTTTGATTCGCTGGCAATGCTGCAGCGCTGCAGCTATCTAGCGCTTTGACAACAGTTGATGCCACACCAGCGCTTGATAGGCTCACGGTGTTGAAAGTGACGGCGCTGCTGCCGGTGTTGGTAATGGTGAAAGTGTGCTGTTGTGTCTCTCCCAAGGTAAAATTACCCAAGGATTCGTTTTCTGTATACGATAAAGACACTGTCGGTGTGCCTGAGCCACCGGTTATCCCATCAATCCAACTGCGTAAGTCAGCGACATCAGCGTACACCCCGTAGTTGTTTGGTCTGGCGCACCCGATCCCCCAACTTACGATACCAAGCTGCACCCTTTGCCCACCGGAATTAATCACAATAGGGCCACCGCTGTCGCCCTGACAGGCATCTTTTTGTCCTTGCGAATAACCAGCACAAAACTGGGTTGCGCCGACATTGTTATAAGATCCCCCAGATTGGCGACACACACTATCGGACACCAACGGTACATCTACTTCATATAAGGTACTCGGTGACGAACCACCTTCACTTAAGCGTCCTAAACCTGCAACAGTGAGTAAGTCACCGTTATTAGCGTACTGACCTATCGACCCCTGTGCCATGGTTACCGCCTGGCCTTGATTTGGAAGACGTGCCAGCTTTAATAGCGCCACATCGTATCCCGTTGACACTGAGGCGAAGTTCGGATGTACGTATACTTGCGACACGCCAATACGATCACCATCACTGCCGCCGCTGCTAAACCCCGCTACTTTTACATTCAACGAGGAAGCTGAGCTGCCATCAACACAGTGCGCTGCCGTTAATACATAGCCATCTCCGATGTAGCTCGCGCCGCAAAAGGGAGAGCTACCATAACGTGATAATAACTGAGTGAAAAAGGGCCAATCTGCGGTGTTAGCAGGATTGCCGCCGACAATAAGAGGGCTCACTTGTCCCGGCCCATCGAGGTATTGTTGAGCATGCACTGCTGCACTAGTAAGCATAACTACGGTCACCCCAGCGCAGGCCAGAGCTCGTTGAACGGGGTTGAGGGTTGTTGTTTTCATTACCTTGGTCTCCTTGTTAGTTCGAAGTATCAATATAGGTACGAAAACAACAATGTAAATTTTTTGTTATTGAATATTATTCAAGCGTATCACTCCTGTTGTTCACGCTGCATTTAAATTTCATATGATTATTACGTTATATCAAAACTTTTCGTCATTCTTTTATTTGCCTAACAAGCCTTTACTACACGCGTGCGTATCTAAAAATTTACACTTAGCGCAGCTTAGACCAGTCCCCTGAGTTGAGAAAATAGGCTGCGGTTCTATACGAATAAGCAAAAAAAAGCCACCGGGAGGTGGCCTTATAAGTGCTAATCGCGCCCTTATTTTTGTCGCCGTAGCCCTAGCATAGCGAGCAGCAATAATGCCCAACCACCCATGGAGCCACTGCCACCTTCATCACTGTCTGAGGGCGTGGGCTGAGGCGCGGGTTCAGGAGCTGGCTCGGCGATATTATTGACACTCACCTGCGCATCTTGCTGAGCAATCAGCTCGCCATCGCTCACCGTCACGGTGAATTCCAAGGTTTGCTGCGCACTGACTTGTGGTGCATTAAAACTGACTGTGGCCGTGTTAGCTGCGCTGAGAGTCACGTCAGGCCCAGCAGTTTGTTGCCATTGATAGCTCAAGGTATCACCGTCAGCATCTTGCGCATCAGCGCTGATACTGACCTGCTCTCCCTCATCAACACTTTGCGCTGGTATCTGCGCAATAACAGGAGGGCGATTATCACACCCTTCCACGTCGCCGGGTACAACCTGATAAAACACCTCAGAGCCGATCCCCGCAATACTGACATTGTCTATCCACCAACCGGTATCTTGTACGCTGCCATCGGAGCTAATACGAAAACGTAATTGCACTTGCTCACCTGCCAGTTGCTGGCCAAAATCAATGGTTTCCATATTGCCAAACACGCTGTCGGTGCTATTGCGCCCAGTAAACACAGGACGCTGTTGCAGCGACTGAGCCGGGTTCTGGTTGAGTTGTCCATTATAGCCGACAGCGAACTGCCCTCCCGCCTCGGTGACATCTTGCCAACCTTGATCATTGATGTTCACTTCAACGACCGCGCCATCCCAAAACTCTTCTAGGGCATAGAAGTGCCAAAAAGAAACGCGAAAGTCTTGCTCTTCAGCAACCGTAAACGCTCGCGTAGTCAGAGCCACATCGGACTCGAAGCTATTGTTGCGTAAAAATAAGCTTTGCTCGCCCAGTTGCACACCTCCTTGTTCAAAGGTGTCGATGATATCTGAATTATCAAAGCTTAATGTTTGCTCAGAACCCACCGTGTCTTTGAGCAAAGAAAGCGCTAAGTTCTCTTTGCTCAATGCCGCTAATTCCATGTCATCACTTTGACTGGCATCGGTGAGAGGCGCATCCGCAAAGGCAATATTTACTGTAAACGTCTGGGTGATAGGTTCGGGACGTTGCACACTCTCACCATCGTCAGGGAAGCTAACCTGAAGCTGCAAAGGCGAGGCGATATCAGCATCATTTAAGCTCACATTGATGGGCGTGCTTTGAGCGCTGGCAAAGGGCTCAATGCTCACCACTTCACTCTCACCGCCATTGCCTAGGGTTACATCTTGCTGCGATAGCACGCTAAATTGCACAGGAATGTTATTAAGCGTTTCACTTCCGGTATTACTAATTTGCACCGTCAGCGTACCGGTTTCACCAATATCAAGGTAGCCATCGGCGCTACAAAAGCTCACTCCTTCGGGGTCGAGCATTATTTGCTCGGCACTAAATGCTGACGCTTGTGTTTCATAGGACTCGACCACGCCATCTAAAGTAGTACTGAAACGCTCAGGCGATTGCGCACCCAGCCCCATCCCACGGTTGGCAAAGGCATTCAGTGCGAGGCGATAGTCGTCGACGTCCTCTGCGGCAATGGCCGCTAATAAAGCATCTCGTGCTTCGGTGTAAAGCGGAGAGACCGGGGTCATTTTATACCCGGCAACGAGATAGCGCGCCATGCGTTGTTGGGCCTCGCTAAAGCCATGTTCATTAATCAACGCCACGTAGCTATCCCACAGCACAGACGCCCATAGCTCACCCGGCGCATGAGGTGAGGCGACACTGGTAGGTGGTAAACCAACGTCACCACCTGCACCTTCAGTGATATGCCTAAAGTTCAGTGGGTTGATATCTTGATTCGGCGTATAAGGAACACGACGAATACCAAAGTAAAAATCCTCTACAAAGGTGCCGGTAGCATAAGGCTTGGTAAAATCGCTATTACCCGCAATTTGCGCATCACTGGCTTTAGCAATAAACAGGAGTGAATGAAAATCTGCCCAGCCCTCGCCCATAGCACGACCTTGGAAGTTACCCAGCCCTGAGCCGTTGCCAATCAAACGGTTGCTGATGTAATGCCCCCACTCATGAGCGATTATACCGTTATCAAAGGTGCCATCTTTCAACGGGTTGGTATTAAACATTCGCACCGTGACCGAGCCCAACAGCATGGCATTATACAACTGTTGGCCGTCATCGAAGCTGAGGCCCATATTGCCAATGGTGACGGTGGCGTCCTCACCGCCCATGGGGGCTGGGGTGCCATCATCGACATTGTTAGTGACAATAGCGCCTAATGCGCCAGCATCTTGTGCGTTTTTAACCTTCACCGTGAAGTTACAACTGCCACGCTCGATAATAGCGATTTTATTCGCCAAGGTGCTGGGGTCAGCAGCGGCCTCGCACCCATCAAACACACTGCCTGAATCAACATCGTTGCCATCGTTAAAGCGTGCAACCTCGCCAGTGATATCAAATTCTAAAGGGCCAAAGGCCGAGCGCTGCGATGAGCTCAAAGTGCCTATTCCTGTCGGCCCGATAACACCAAAATCCTGGCCAACTTGGGCGTCTTTGGAATTATACAAATACATTTGCATTCTTGGGCTGGCGCCATCTGCAGGGGTGGCCATATTGGCGTTATTCAAACCACTGTAATCTTGTGCCTGCGCCTCTATCGGGTCACCAGCAGCGCCGCCTCGGCCATAATTATCTTGTTGAGCAACACCTGCCGTCTCATCAAAGCCGTAGTCGTAAAAAAAGTCATGCAAAAAGTTATTCATGTAAAAAAGGTTCACCACCGCCGCTTTTACGTTGCCTTCAGCAGTCGGAGCTAATTCCGGATCAATGGGGTAGTCAAAGGTGAACGCCGAAGTCGTCTCGGCACTCACATCGTCGGAGGTAAAACCTTGGGGAGCATTGATATCTGCATAAGCAAAAACGTTGTTACCCTCGGTGCGGGTGGCACTCTCGCCAAGCCATGGGTCTTGGGTTGAAATCGCCGAGTAATAGGCAATATTAACCAGCGGTGCAGCTAGAATAGTAGTTTCGTCGGTTTGATTCGGGCCATCGGCGGGGATCACATCACCATGCGGCCCCTCTAGGGGATAACCGCTTTGCACATCAGCGTAAACTCGGTAGTTATACTCCGTGGCATGACTGTGCAAATTGTTTTTAAACAGCACTTTACCGGTGTCGCTGGCAATCACATAAGCAAAGTAGTCACTCTCCAGTGAGTCGCTGCGTTTGCGTTCCACTTCAACGTAATGGGCTGCTTTCAACTCATCGGCAAGTGGATAAAACACCGCCTTCACACGCACATTGTCAAATTGTTGCTGGTCGCTGGCACTGCGTACTTCAAAATGGTTATAGCCTTGGCGAATACGGCGTGCATCGAGTTGTACCGGCACATCACTGAGCTCGGCAATAGCCCTAAGCGCTGCCTCCTGCTCAGACGAAAATGCGCCAAGGGCGGTAAAGTTCTGCGCGCTTTGCGGTACATCAGCAAAATATCCGGCGCCAGCAACGAGGCTACCTTGACGGTTGAGCATAACGCTGTAGCGGCGATTAAATACTTCAATACCTTGCACAAATTGCTGATAACGCGCCACGATAGCGCCAGTACCTATGTCATGCCAGTCATTGAGGCGCACATCCACCTGAGATGATTTGAGCGCACTGATGCCGCTGAGCCGTTGCATATGCGTGTGTGCACGGTTTTTTAAATCTGTGACTTGGGCAGTGGCAGGTGCCGCCTTAGCTTGACCCCACACGAAGGTAGCGCGCTCTAAGGTATTATCAAAATGAGATTGATGGCCACTGGCCGTTGGTTGCTGTGCTAGCTTTCGTTGCGCCACGGCCAGCGGCGCTGCGGCCTTGGCCACCGCTTGATAATGGTCTTGGCCAGCCTGTTGTGGCGCGCTATGCAGCGTTAGCGGCATACTCAATAAAGCAGCGCTCAATGCAGCGGTAACTGCAACGCTTGAAGCCGTTCGCGTTAATTTAAAAGAGTTACTGCATTGTTGAGATTGAGCCATAAGTCACCTTGCGTTCGCGGTTATATCGGAGCTACCTTAAAGGTAGACCATATTACTAATACACATTCGGAGTAATAATGCGATCAATTTATCTCCTACTCAGCGCGCTATTGCTAACCAGTTGCATGCCTCAGACGCCGACTTCTGCCACTGCACAAAAAAGCACACCTGCTGTTTACACGCTAAACAACAACGGCGATAAGATTCGCTGGCAAACACCTCGCTTGCAAGCTGGAAACAAGGTATTCAACGTATCGACAGGTGAATATGGCACGGTAGTGGGCGATATTGTTGTGACCAGCCAAGCTTTACCCGCTGACATGCTGCGCGCTCGATATAAAATAAACAACCTCTCTGGGAATAACTATCGCTTAACCCCCATAAATAAAATTGATTTAGCCGCTGAGATGATGCAACTGCAACAAAACGAAGCCATCGACGTTGTTGAGCTATTAGTGGATTATTCAAGACCAAACCAAGCGGCTATCAAATAGTCATTTATTGCTACTTATTACAGCTAAAAACTGTCCGCACATCATCGCTAGGCGATTGTTTTTCATACGCTAACCGTGTAGCCTAAAAAAATAATTAAGTATTTGGAGCGTTATTGTGACATTTACGCCGCCCTAGGCTTTTTCCTTCCTTTTGTGCACTACACTTAGTGCCGCAACCTTTATTGTGCGCGCAGTATGCGAACACACTCAATAACACAATCATTGTCCATTGGGACAACGAATAGTTCGTGCCATGTTATCGAGGCTGTGACGCTAAGCTTTTCAGCGTTTGTAGCTTACCCGAGGGCGCCAACTAGTAACGCGTTAGGTTATCTCTATGTTTGAACACGTAAAACAAGACTGGTTTTCTAATATTCGCGGCGATGTGCTTGCTGGAATCGTAGTGGCGCTTGCACTGGTGCCCGAAGCCATTGCTTTTTCCATTATCGCCGGGGTTGACCCTAAGGTGGGGTTATACGCCTCTTTTTGTATCGCCGTGGTAATCGCCTTTGTTGGTGGTCGTCCGGGGATGATTTCGGCAGCCACCGGTGCCATGGCGCTGCTGATGGTCACACTCGTTAAAGAGCACGGCTTAGAGTACTTACTGGCCGCGACCCTACTCACTGGGGTGCTGCAAATCATTGCTGGCGCACTGCGCCTCGGTGAGCTAATGCGGTTCGTTTCTCGTTCGGTGGTCACCGGCTTCGTCAACGCCTTGGCGATATTGATATTTATGGCACAACTGCCGGAGCTCACTAATGTCACCTGGCATGTGTATGCTATGACCGCTGCTGGCTTAGCTATTATCTATTTATTTCCCTATGTACCCGTGGTCGGCAAAGTGATCCCCTCGCCATTGGTATGCATCGTATCGATGACCATTGTTGCCATGGTTATGGGCTTAGACATTCGCACTGTCGGTGATATGGGCGAGTTGCCAGACACCCTCCCGGTATTTTTGTGGCCGGATGTGCCTTTGAACCTCGAGACTCTTAGTATTATCTTCCCCTACTCTGTCGGTCTTGCCGTGGTGGGCTTACTGGAATCGATGATGACCGCCACTATCGTCGACGATTTGACCGATACCCCAAGCGATCGTAACCGCGAGTGTAAAGGCCAAGGTATAGCCAATATTGGAGCTGGCTTGTTCGGCGGTATGGCCGGGTGTGCCATGATTGGGCAATCTATTATCAATGTTAAATCCGGTGGCCGTGGCCGGCTTTCTACTTTTGTTGCTGGCAGCTTTTTATTGATCATGGTGGTGTTTCTCGATCAATGGCTAAAACAAATCCCCATGGCGGCATTGGTGGCAGTGATGATTATGGTGTCGATTGGTACTTTCTCGTGGTCGTCTATTCGCGACTTACGCACCCATCCATTATCGACTAATGTGGTGATGATCAGCACCGTTATCGTGGTCGTTGCCACCCATAACCTCGCCTTGGGTGTGCTCGTTGGGGTGTTACTCGCCACGCTGTTTTTCGCCAATCGCATTGGTCGTTTTATGGCAGTTACAACAAGTCATAATGAACAGCAGCACAGCGTAACCTACACCGTCAAAGGGCAAGTCTTTTTTGCCTCGGCAGAGCAATTTATTGCTGCTTTTGACTTTAAAGAAGCGGCCCCCAAAGTGATTATCGATTTAACTCATGCTCTCTTTTGGGATGTGACAGCCGTGGCTGCGTTAGATAAGGTAGTCATAAAATATCGCCGCGAAGGCGCAGAGGTCAGTGTTATCGGAATGAACGAAGCCACCGAAACCGTAGTAGACAAATTTGGCGTTCACAACGACCCCAAAGAAGTGGATAAGCTCATGGGCGGACATTAGGAGCATACTATGAAGAAAATAATTACCTGCGTGGATGGCTCAGAAATCACCCAAGCGGTCACTGACGCCGCTATATGGTCAGCAAATAAACTGCAACACCCGCTGTGTTTTTTACACACCATTGAGCGCCAACAGCAACACGGCGCGGACGACCTTAGCGGCGCCATCGGTCTCGGAGCTCGCTCATCGTTACTCAATGAGATGACAGAGCTCGATGAAAAGCGCGGCAAAATGGCGTTGGAGTTGGGGCAGCAGCTACTCGAAGATTTGGCCACACAAGCCAAACAGGCTAACGTTGAGCAAGTAGAAACGCGCCAGCGCCATGGCGATGTGATCGAGGCCATTATTGACCTCAGTGACATGTCACGGTTAATCGTTATCGGCCGCTGTGGTGAAAACCATGAAAATAACTTCAAAGCATTGGGCTCACACATTGAGACCTTGCTACGCCAGGCCAGCGCGCCGGTGCTATTGGTGCCGAAACAGTTCTCAGCACCAAAGTCATTTATGATTGCCTATGATGGCCGCGCCACCGCCGACAAGGCACTGCAGAAGGTTATCGACGGGGGCCTTTTACATGGCATCCCCTGCCACTTAGTGGCGGTAAAAAATAAAGAACGTGACTTAGCACCAAAGCTGAAGCTAGCCACGCAACGTTTGCAAGAGCAAGGGTTTGATGTCAAAGCTGAGCTGCTTGAAGGCCCTATTTACGACTCGCTGATGGCCTATAAACAAGCCAATGATATCGAGTTGATGGTTATGGGCGCTTTCGCGCACTCGAAACTGCGGCAACTTTTTGTTGGTAGCAATACCCTACGGATGCTGGAAACCTTAGATATCCCGCTGGTGGTGTTACGTTAAACACACTTCAAGCCCGCTAGGCGCTTTGCGGCGCGGGCTTTGTCTTCAACATGTGCAAAGTAAGTGATTATTTACTTGCTTTGCACAATCAACTGCCTTATAGTGGTCGCTTGTTTGCATTATCTCACCAAGCAAACCCGACACCACAGTGTCATCGTGATGCCTTTCCTTGATCCAGTCAGTTCCATCGCCACAATACAAGCCTTAAAAGTCTGACCAGAGATTTATAAGCTCAATGCCTTTATCTGTTGCAAGTAAACGCCAGAGCCTGCTCCGTGTGAACAACGCGGCCATTTCCAGACGATAATAAGGCTTATTTTTTGCGCCCAAGGCGCCCAAATAAAAAGAGTTTTATTATGTCCTATTTATATCAAAATCAGCGTATTGATATTGCGCTACCTATCCATGCTATTTCCGTGAACAAACATGCGATGGCGATTCGCCACCATCAAGGAAAAAGCTACATTGAGTTTGCCAACAAAGCCGATATGCAAGGTTTTATGCATTGGCTCACAAGCCAGTAATCAAGTGTGCGGTGCACCCAAGCGCCGCGCCTAAAAAGTGTAACGAGTATAGTGGCTATAGCCCCTTTCATGGCCTGCGCCATGGCGACTGAAAGCTGTTATTTAAGGAGCAAGCGCATGGCTACCACTTACCGCAAATACAGGCGCGCCCTGCCTAGCCTGCAATGCTGAGATGCCAGGTACTATTAAACGCCGGGGTAAACCCTTTTATGCCCTCGGGCATGGCCGCTCGGTTAAGGCAATCAAGGCGATAATGGTCGCCATAAAGTTGCTGTAATTCATCTGCTGGAACCGATTGCGGTGTACTTTGCGGCTCGGGCTGAGGGTACTCCACAGTAACCACAAGCTGCTGCGCCTGAGGGCACAGCTCTTTTAGCTTGGCGCTGTAACGCATGCGCAGAGGCGCATCTAAAGCAACCAGTGCGCCGCGATCGTAGATAGCCGTCACTCCCTCTAATTGTGCTCGTTCAAGCGCAAACACATCACCCACATACACGCAGAGGTTGCCCGCCTGATAACACCGGTGCTCACCCTGCTGAGAGATATCTGGGGTGAGCTGAAGCGCTTGAAACAACGCCCGCACAGCGTCTTCACTGAGCTCCACCGCAACCACAGCGTGCCCTTGTTGCAACAGCCACTGCACATCAATACTTTTACCACACAATGGCACAAACACTCGCGCGCCTGGAGTCAGTGTCAGGGTGGGGAAAAACGCCACTAGGTTGCCATTGGGCTCTTGTTGATCAAAGCCAATATCCCCTTGCTGCCAACGTTGTAACCAATATTCAGGATTCATAATACACTCTCAATTACTCACAATTAGACTGCCAATGTGTAGGCCGACACCAAAAATACCATGGCTCAACATGCTTTTACCCCGAGCCCGCCAGGGCTTGAGGGTGTGGCGCGCGGCTAGGCCTGCGCCCATGCCCGGCTGCACTACAAAAAATGCAAATACCACCGTGGCTAAGGCGTAGGCAATAGCAATCATTAGACTGGGTGGGCGCTGCAGCCACTGCAACATAAGAAAATACCCTAAGGTAAAGAGTATTCCAATAGCGTAATGCACGCTCCAGCCCAATGCACATTCACCACGATGCCTTGGTTGTTGCGCAACATGGTGTTGCACCATGCCCTGCTCGGGCATGTGCAGTAGCCAGCGCCCGAGCACACACAAGCGCAATGAAGGCACTTGCAGGGTTGATTTTAATAGCCATGCCCAGGCATCAAGCAAAGCAGTGGCGACCACTCCGACAATAAGCGCCGATAACAACATGTCTGTATTCATATGCGACTCCCAAAAGATATTGGCAGTAGCATATGTAATTTCACTAATAACCTATACACTGAGATAAACAACTTTAAATTTCATTTATGAAATTATGCTTGATGATATTCGTGTATTTGTTCATATTGCTCAACAAGGCGGATTAGGCGCCGCCGCTCAGGTTTTATCGCTGCCACCGGCCACGGTTACCCGGCGTTTACAACGCTTAGAGCAGCACCTTAATTGCAAACTGGTAAACCGCAGTGCTCGTCATTGCCAACTGACGCAACAAGGCGAGGTTTACTACCATGCCTATGTCGATTTGGTGGCGCAATTTGAGCACACTGAGCACCGTCTTAACGAGGCCAACGCCTCGCTAACAGGACAACTAAAGGTATTGGCGCCGATGAACTTCAGCCACGGTTTTTTAAAGCCGTTTTGGCTGCGTTTTACCCGCACCTACCCACAAATTGCTCTGCAGTTGGAACTCAGCAATGATAAGCAGGATATGGTCAACACCCAAGCGGATATGGCAATACGCATTGGCCCCCAACACGATAGCGCGTTTATGCAACAACGCTTAGGTGAAAGTGACACCTTACTGGTCGCAAGCCCTGAATTTATGCAACGGCAAAACTGTGAGGAGGTAAACACCTTAGAGCAGCTGCGTACCTTGCCTTTAATTGGCACTACGCTGCGTAAAAGCTGGCAATTAACGCACCTTCCCTCGAAACGCCGCCATAAGTTTGTGCCGCGTTTTATGCATCAATTTAACGATACCAGTTTTGTAAAGTATTTGGCTTGTGATGGCCAAGGCGCAGCGCTGCTACCCCGCTTTGAAATTATCGACGAGCTACAGCGCAATGAACTAAAATGCATCGCCCCAAATTGGCGCTCTGAGCCGCGCACAATTTATGCACTATGGCCCAGTGGCCGATTACTCAGCCACCGTGCCCAGCTATTAAAACAGCAATTAAATGAGTTTATTGCCACGCATTTACCATCCGACAATGGCTGATCGTTGGCTGCAACGTAGGCATCCAGTCACGCTCGTTTCACTCGTACAGAGTATAAAATGTGAATAAACGGAGATGTGTTTGAAATTAGTTCTTGTATTCAAAAGTTGTTCGCCAAGCCTTGCTCATGCTTTACACTAAATGCATGTAGCCTGCGAACACTTAGCCGTCATGAATTACCTCGCGCATTTATTTTTGGCCCAAAACACAGCGGATTCCCACTTTGGTAATCTGCTTGGTGACTTTCGCCGTGGTGTTAGTACCGAGCAATTACCTCGGCCTGTGTATTTGGGATTACAAAATCATTTATTAGTGGATAAGTTCACCGATAACAATGAGCAGGTCAGGCAGGCCAAGCAGTTGTTCTCACCTCAGCGCCGCCGCTTTGCCGGAGTGGCATTAGATGTGTTGTTCGATCACTTTCTTATTCGCCATTGGTCGCGCTTCAGTAGCACGGAGTTTGCTAACTTTCGCAATCACGCTTACACGCTGCTACTAAGGCGTCAGTCGCATATGCCCCAAACCATGCAACAGGTGGTTGCGCGTATGAGCGACCAAGACTGGTTTAGCACCTATGCCCACTTAGACGGGGTGGCTTTGGCGCTGGATAACATTGCCAAACGTATCCGCTTTAACAATGAGTTTGCTGGCAGCATTAACGATATTGAGCAACATATTGAGCAGTTTGAGGCGGTGTTTTTACACTTTTTCCCGCTGTTGCTCGCTCACGTCAAACGTCATAGCGTCGAAGCCAGCTCTAAAACGCAGTAATGACAGCTACCCAAACGAGCGCATAGATGATTAATGCCACGAGAACAGCGGCCGACCCTAAATCTTTTGCCCGTCCAGATAAAGGATGAATATCTAACCCTACTCTATCGACGATCACTTCAATTGCGGTATTTAATATTTCAGCAAACATCACAAAAAGTGTAGCCCCAATCACAGCTATCCATTGATATATACCGGCTTGTAACACACTAAGCGCGACTAACGATACGAGTAGTAAAGTCACCTCTTGCTTAAATGCTGATTCGTTTTTTATTAACCAAGAAAGAGCTCTTAACGAGTGTCGCAATGCGAAGACAATTCGCTTGAACCCTTTTGGCTTTTTGGTGTTGTCAAAGCGCATAGTCAACCTTCTCTCGTTTTATCATGGTGTGGTAATTCATTACTTAGGTTGTGGCAGTCGATATAAGCGCTTTTGATACGCCATCGTGCTATATAAGGCATGGGCCAACGCTTTATTTTTCAAAGTGACCAACTTATTGCCCGTTGATAACGATGTTTGCGTTTTTGATGCTTTGTTATAAGACCAATAACTAGCCCTTTGACCGGGCATTAATACCACCGCTTTATCATTCTCTAAGTATGCAAAGTTGTCGTAATACTGCATCAGCGCTCTTTCCACTGGATAATGCTTTGTAAGATCAAACCCAGTCATAGGCGTTGCTGCTTCAATACCTGCTAAGGATAGTAAAGTCACTGGCAAGTCTATTTGACTGACAAGCCGATCATCTTGAATGCCGTCAAAAGGAGAATTGAGAATAACGCCGGGAATATGAAAGGATTTAATTGGCACTGGCTCACGCCCATACACCCTAACATCATGATCTGCAACGATAAGAAACACAGTATCCTGCCAATATTCACTGTGTTTTGCACGCTCAATGAATTGACCAAGCGCCATATCGGCATATCTTATCGCCAAATCTCGCTTAACATGTTCATTGGTACCGACCGCATCGAGGACGACTTTATTCTCTGGAATATCAAAGGGGTCATGATTACTAGAAGTAAAAATAAGACTAAAAAAAGGTCGTTGCTGCTGCGCTAAATAAGAGAGTTCTTTATCTGCTTGAATAAATAAATCTTCGTCACTGACCCCCCAAGAGGACGTAAACTGAGGATCGGCAATATCATTCATATCGACAATATCCTGAAACCCATTCCCTAGAAAGAAGCTTTTCATATTATCGAAGTGGCTCTCGCCACCATAAATGAACTGTGTCATATAACCGTGCCTAGCAAGCAGCTGAGCAATGGTAAAGAATTGCTTCTGGGACTTTGATAGCTTCACCACTGAACGTGAAGGCGATGGTAAAAAGCCACTAATAACCGCCTCAATGCCTCGCACCGAGCGCGTGCCCGTTGCATAAAGGCTATGAAATCCCCATCCTTGAGCGTATAAATTATCTAGTTGTGGGGTTAATCCTTTACCACCCAAGGCGCCAACAAACCGCGCTCCCAGACTTTCCTCTAAAATAATAACCACGTTTTTACTTTGACCTTGGTGGTAAGGAGCATTAACCGTGAGTGTAGGGATATGCTCATCGCCCATTGAGGAACGAAAAGTGGATGACTTCATTATCTTAACAACCTGCTCCTCAGCCATCGCCCCGTACAAGGTCTGCGCGCTGCGTTCCGAGGCCATATTTTTGGCTGCAAAAACCACACTGTATGACGAGTTCAAAATGAGTGAATTCACTAAAGCGTCTTGAGAGAAATAAACTAGTGCAGGGTTTAAAGGACGATGTGCAAACGTACCTCGAGCTAAAACCGCCAGCGTAACTACCGTGATTAAGACTGCGAATACGCTGAAGCGACGAGACTGATGTTGGCAATAAGGACGTGGTATATAACGGATTGTAGCAATGGCGAAAATCAAGGCCAGAATGAGTGAGATTGCTGCCGCGAGAAAGTGCCCGTTCGCAAGCATGGATAGAACCTCTTTGGGGTATTGCACATATTCTATGAATAATCGATTTGGTCGAACGTCATACTGCAAGATAAATGCTGGTGTTGCGGCTTCGACCAACACAATTGTCGCAATAGTAAGTGCCGCATAAGCCTTTAATAAAATAAATAAAACGTATTTCAATTTGCGTGGTGCCATCAAGTACACCACATTGATGATTAATAGTGGCAGAGCTATATAAGCAATACTGCTCAGGTCAATACGCACACCACCTAGTAATACCAACCCCCACTGACCTACTTCCAAGCGCTCATGTTGCCAGAGCATTAAACCGAGCCGAGTAGCCACAAAAATTACTGCTAAAGTAGTTACGAATAAAATAAAGGGGGCAAATTGCCGTATGTATAATTTGAGCATGTCATCGCATTAAAGAGAATTCGTGCGGCTAACATAAAATGTGAAACTTAAGTGAAGCTTATGGCGATGAGAAAACAGTAGAAATGCGAACGCGGTAGACAAAAAAATACCCAAGCTCAGGCTCAGGTATTTTTTATTGCAAGTGAGCGTATGCGCTCAATTGCATCACAGATTAGCGCCGTAATTAAACAGCAGTAACTTGTGTAGCTTGTGGGCCTTTTGCGCCTTGTTCAACAGTGAACTGAACTTCTTGGCCTTCTTGCAAAGTGCGGTAACCGTCATCAGAAACGATAGCGCGGAAATGTACGAATACGTCTTTGCCGCCATCAGTAGGAGTGATGAAACCGAAACCTTTGCTCTCGTCGAACCATTTAACTGTACCAGTTGTATTAGACATAGTGTCTCCAAAATCTTTTAAATATAAATGTGCGCTGTTAACAGACGCGGTAATGCCAAACTAAGTACTAGCTAACACGAACGGCTTGGTGCTTAAATTCGGGTGGAACACTAACTGGATAGGACTCACGAAGAACTGAAGGACAAAAGCAAATATCGAATCTGGGTAGAACTCATCAGACAGGGGCACCTTAACACAGGCACTAGGGTTTACCTAATGTTATTTCATTTATCTGCGCCAAGCTCAGTACCTGACATATTTTGTAACAGCCTTTTATCGCAGCGCTGTCGCAATTGTAAGTACCCTTGTTATGATGTAACAGCTTCTAAAAAAAGGGTTACCAAAGATGAGAAAAATAACCACCTTGGCACTTGCCATGGCCGCAACGCTGGCCCCGTGGGTGTCAGCCTATGAAACTGAAGACACACGCTTATTGCGCTTTCCTGATATTCATAACGAACATGTCACCTTCATTTACGCTGGCGATGTGTATGTAGCAAACACCGAAACCGGTGCCAGCCAGCGCCTGACCGATCATATCGGCTTCGAAACTTTCCCTAAATTCTCCCCTGATGGCCAACGGATCGCCTTTGCTGCCGAATACAATGGCAGCCGACAAATCTACGTCATTAACCGTGATGGTTCTGGCCTGAAACAGCTTACCTATTACAACGATGTTGGCCCTATGCCACCGCGTGGTGGTTTCGATTACCGGGTGCTTGATTGGACACCCGATGGTAAACATGTGGTATTTCGGGCTAACCGCACTCCTTGGGGTAAACGCATGGGCCGCCCATACATGGTGCCTGCCGATGGTGGCCTAGAGCAGCCTCTGGCTATTCCTGAAACCGGGGGTGGCATGCTAAGCCCAGATGGCAGCAAATATGTATACACCCCGATTGATCGTGAATTTCGTACCTGGAAACGCTCGCGCGGCGGTCGTGCCCAAGATGTATGGGTGTATGATTTAGAACAAAACAGTTCCAAGCAGCTGACCACAGATCGCGCCACCGATCAGCAGCCAACTTGGGTGGGCGATAATATCTACTTTGTCTCCGATCGCGACTACACCTTAAACCTGTATCAATACCGCGAAGGCGAAGCGCCTAAAAAGCTCACCACCCATGAAGACTTCGATGTGCTGTGGCCATCAGCTGGCCCCAACGCGGTGGTGTACGAAAATGGGGGTTATTTATATCGCTTCGACCCTAAAACCGAGCAAAGCAATAAACTCACCATTAATGTCGCTGGCGTGCGCCAATATGCCATGCCTTACAGCAAAAATGTGAGCGACTTTATCGACTCTATGTCGCTGTCTCATGATGGCAAACGGGCCTTGTTTACCGCCCGAGGCGAGCTATTTAGCGTCCCCGCTCAAAAAGGCCCAACTCGTAACCTTTCCTACACCCCTAAAGGTCGAGAAATAGATGCCAGTTGGTCGCCCAACGGCCGCTATATTGCCTACATGAGCGACGAATCCGGTGAATACGAGATTTATTTGCAGGACCGCGCGGATAATAACGCCGTTAAGCAACTGACCAGTAATGGCACCATTTGGCGCTTTACCCCCATCTGGTCACCCGACAGCTCCAAGCTGCTTTTTGCCGATAAAAACCACACGTTATGGTGGCTGGATGCGCAATCAGGCAAGCAGCACAAAATTGATACCAGTATCTATGATGAAGAGGGCATTCGCCAGTACACGTGGTCACCTAATAGCGAAGACATTGTCTATGTTAAAAACAATGAAAACCGCTACGGCTCGTTATGGCATTACAATACCGACGAGCAAGACGTGACTCGCCTGACCGACGAGATGACCAATGAGCACAGCCCCACGTTCTCACCGGATGGCAACTACCTGTATTTCACCTCGGAGCGCGACTTTAACTTAGCCTTTAGCAGCTACGAGTTCGATTACATGTTTAACCGCGCCACACGCATCTACGCTGCGGCAGTGAACACTGATATAACCCCGCTGGTTGCATTGCAAAGTGACGAAACCCCCATAGTGAGTGACGACGATGCACAAAGCGATGCCGACAATGGCAACCAACTGCAAAGCACGGGCTTTATGCAACGCGTGACCGCGCTGAACGCTCCCTCGGGCGATTATCGCTCACTGCATGGCGTTGACGGTGGCGTGCTGGTGATGGCTAACGGCGCCTTACAACTACTTGGCACCGAGCACGATAGCGAGCTGAAAACCGTGGCTAAGGGCGTTAGCAGCTATACGGTATCGGCAAATGGCGAACACCTGTTAGTGCGCGCTGGCGATGACTACAGCATTATTGCGCCTAAACCAGAGCAAGATTTAAGCGCCACAAAATTGGATTTAACCAATATGACGCTGAAAATCGACCCTCAGCTTGAGTGGCAACAAATGTATGTGGAAGGCTGGCGCACCCTGCGCGATTGGTTTTACGATGAGAATCACCACGGCCAGGACTGGGATGCCATTGTTAAGAAATACCAAGGCATGGCCAATGCCGTGGCCCACCGCGCAGATTTAGATTATGTTCTCAGTGAAATCGCCGGGGAAATTAACGCCGGCCATATTTACGTGCAATCCGGCGATATGCCCAAAGCCGAGCGTAAAAACCATGGTCTACTGGGTGCCAAACTGGCCAGCCACCGCTCTGGCTATGTGCAAATTGAGCACATTTTCCAAGGCGAGAACTGGCACGAAAACTTCCGCTCTCCGCTTGGCACCACCGGTGTGAAAGCCAGCAAAGGCGACTTTATCATCGCCGTTAATGGTCGCTCAGTAAAAACTGTAGCGAACTTTTATGAGCTGTTGGAGAACACTCAGGGTGAGCAAGTTGAGCTGGTGCTTAACGACAAACCGAGTAGCAAGGGGGCATGGCAAGTCAGTGTCGAGCCGGTTGCCAGCGAGCAAGGGCTACGTTATTTGCATTGGGTTAACACCCGCGCCGCTTATGTTGATAAGCTCTCTGACGGGCGTATTGGTTATGTGCACTTACCGAATACCCATTATGAAGGTAACCGCGCCATGTTTAAAAATTACATGCCGCAAACCACCAAAGACGCCATGATCATTGATGATCGTTATAATGGCGGTGGGTTTATTCCCGAACATATGATCACCTGGTTGGCTCGCAAGCCTCTAAACTATTGGAAGCGCCGTGGTGTCGAGCCGACAAAAACGCCGCAGTTTGCGCACGATGGACCAAAAGCCATGCTGATCAACGGCTATTCCAGCTCCGGCGGTGACGCCCTACCCTATTACTTCCGTCAAGCAGGGTTAGGTAAACTGATTGGTACCCGCACCTGGGGCGGCCTCATTGGCATTTCAGGTAATCCCAGCCTAGTGGATGGCGGCCAAGTGATTGCCGCGACCTTCCGGATTTTAGATAACGAAGGCAATTGGATTATCGAAAATGAGGGAGTCACCCCTGATATTAAGGTGATTGATCGCCCAGAGCTTATTTACAAAGGCCAAGACCCATCGATTGAACGTGCGGTTGAAGAGCTGTTAAAAGAGCTTAAAGCGAATCCGAAAAAACCACTGAGTGTGCCGCCGGCCCCCAGCGAGTTTTAATTAACTTTAACCAGTAAAAATCCACCTGCTTAGCAGGTGGCTTTGACACTGCCCC
>CEVA01243655.1_pt1 | contig 130668 bp, 104 predicted proteins | sample 361521 | NCBI WGS metagenome assembly CEVA01 (sample SAMEA2622823, study PRJEB7988) | marine metagenome | isolation source: saline water (ENVO:00002010), including | reverse complement strand
ACAGGTACCATCATTCATATTCGCACCAGGATCATAATTTTCAGCTTCAGGTTCTGTACAGCCAAGAATACCGCCTAACTCAAAAGCACCAATATCTGGAGCAGACCCTACATAATCAATATCATCTGTACCGTCACCATTAAGGTCAGCAGTTCCCGCATCATATAAGGGCGAGATATTAAACGGGGGATCATGCTCCCAGCTAAAATCACCATTTCCAGGGTCTAAAAATTGAGGATTTTCATTAATATTATTCTGTCCACCGTAGTTCCACCCGCCTTCAATATTACTAAAGCTGACAGTAGCATTGGCAACCCATCCCATTATTTGATATGGACTATTATTGCCCCAAACAATAGTATTATAGATATCAAAAAATGCACTACTTTCACCTATATCTATTGCTCCATTTCCAGTATTTCCATAGAATGTAGAATTTAGTATAGACCCAGATTTACTTGAGGATATACCTCCACCATATTTATTAGCAGCAACGCTATTATTTATAAAAGTACAGCGTTCTACTTCAAAGCCCAGAGCGTCATTAGCGATGTATATCGCACCACCATGTTCAACCGAATAATTGCCCTCAAAATGAGTATTTCTAAATACAGGAAAGCTAGAGCCACCCCAGAAATTGACACCGCCTCCATTATTGTTCGCAATATTATCAACAATAGTACAATATTCAAAAACAGTGTTTGAGTTATTTGCCCAGACCCCACCACCATAACCAATCCACCATCCAGCCTGAGCTACATTATTAGCTATAGTAACATTATGAAGTGTAGCATTTAGGTTTGTACCACCATCTCCATGGGGACCATTATGGTTCCAGAAACCAAATCCACCACCCATATAAGGTGCTGAATTATATTCAACAGTTGAGTTAGACATCGTCCAATCTGAACCCTCACTTGACCATACACCTCCGCCATTCATTGACGCACTGTTGTTATAAATATGCATATTATCAAAAGTCCCAAATACCTGATTTAGAAATAGACCCCCACCATGGCCAACATCATTCATTCCATCCCAATTGGTACCTATACAATAATTATCATATATTTCTATATTTGTCATTGATACTTTAGACGCATAAACATTTATTCCACCGCCCATCATTGTTGCAGCATTATTGCGTACTATAACGTTATTTAGTGTAGGGCCATCTACCCTAAAGAGGGATATTCCACCGCCATTGTGAGAGTGGCTATTTTCAACAATAACATTCTCTATAACAGTTTCATTTTCTACCATAACCCAATCAAGGTTATCTAAATCGTTTGCGGTGATCAAAAGCCCACCCCCACCTGCACATCCATGTGCTTCGGAATAGCCACCAGTTAATGTCATATTTTCTACCCTTACATTTTCCACTTCCTTAATTACCAAAACCGCTGCTTCATCATTTGAATAGGCTTCGGCATCTAGTATTGTGGTCTCTGAATCAGACCCTATGAGATGAACATTGTCAGGCAAAACGATAGGAAATTTCTCATTATTTGTTGAGGGAGAGTAAACCCCTGGTACAAGGTTAATCGTGGTAGTAGTTCCGCCCTCTCTTACAAGAGTGAGGGCATGGCCAATGGTTTTAAATGGTTCTGACTCTGTGCCAGCGCTGTTATCATTCCCTAAATTTGAAACATAGAATGAATTGGACTCTATACAGTTACCTAAAATATCATTCTGAAGGTAGCCTGCCTCTTCCTCTATAGATTGGAGGACAAAGTCATTTACCTCGTTTGTTTCGCAATCAATATCTTCAAAAACGCTATTGCTTACATCTATGGTTCCTTCATATCCATAGGAATAGAAATTCTCACCATCACCGCTGGAATTATTTTCAAAATAATTATTTTGGATATTTAATGTCTCGGGTATATCTCTGTCTGAGTTATTTTCTTGACTATCACTCTCGCTAGAAAAGCCTCTGTCTTCGTCAAACTCAACACCTTCATCAGAGTAGTGGCCCATTGCACCTCCCTGCCTGCCACCTCTTCCTGCTCTCAAATTATCATTACCAAAGCCATTATCTAAAAACCGGTTGTAGTTTATAGTTGGATAGGCCTTATACATGAGAATCGCACCACCAGCGCGTACAGTTTGGGCATTATCACATGTCTCAACTAACATGGAGGTACCGTCTCCTTCCTGGAAGGTAAACCCTAAAATGGTCGGCTCAGGGTTTCCTCCGTAGTTCCACCCGCCACCACGGATAATAAGACAGCTCCCCTGATTGGGATTAGTTGGTTCCTGTGCGCCGCTGATAATGGTGCCCGTAATGTTATCATTATTAACCCAGTCTGGACCAAGGTCGTCAAACAAAGCGTGGCTTGACAGTGTGATCTCTTTTTCCAGAATAAGATTTTCATAATAGATACCTTGCGCAACAAGTACGGTATCACCATCAACAGAAGCATCAATACCATCCTGAATTGTAGGATAGTCTGCAGGAACTTGGATAGTTGCTGCTAATAGTAAAGAAAAAATTGAAAATAATGAGAGTATGTGTTTCATTTGGGCTCCGATATTATAGTTATAAAATATAAAATTTTCTATTTGAATGTATATTTAATATAAAAAAAAAACAAAGTATTATAAGAGTGATTTTATAATTTGTGATAGAAATCACAAATTATAAAGACTAACTTCTGTGTACTATATAAATTTTATCCATCCCAGGCAGAAACGATATCCTGATGAAGTTTTACAGACATATATTGATTCCTATCAGATTTATTTTTAATATTTCGTGACCTTGACTTTAACTCAAAGTAGGCGTCCTCCAGATATTTCTTTGCAGATTTAGATTTTTTTAATGCTTTATTGACTAGATACATATTCCAGTTTGTTTGGATGACCTCATAAGAAAGAGGTTCAAAATCATCATTTAATTCTTCAAAAGTTTTCACCAATGATGGAGTTTTTGCTTTTTCTCCTGTTTTGATTTTAACCAAACACAACCATGTAAGAGAAGTTAAACGATTTTTTGGAATATCGCTCTCGGTGTAGATACTATCTGCTTTATAAATATAAAAAGCTGCACTATCATAATTGGCTTGTTGATAATGAGTTATACCAAGGGCTTGATATCTATCTGAAAGATCGTAAATATCATCATAGGAGTTGGAGATATTAAGGGATCTTTTAAACTCCATAAGGGCTTGATCATAATCAGTGTCAAGATAATATGCCTTTCCAAGATTTAGCAATGTCTTATTTAGACCTTTCAAATCATTGAGTTTTTCTTTTATTTCAATACTCATGTTAAAATATTTTATGGAATTTTTAAAATCACCCATATCGAAATATACCTGCCCTAAATTATTTAATGTTTTGCCATAATTTCGTGTGTCACCAAGTTCCTCTTTGATTACCAAGCTTTCATTATAATATTCGATTGATTTTGAATAATCAAAATCTTTCCAATACCAAATTCCAATATTATTCACATATTTGGATATTTTTAATTTATCATCAAATTCTTTAGCTGTGTTAAATGCCTGAAGCCAATATTCTAAAGCCTCATCGAGTCTTTGAGTCTTGTAGTACAAAATTGCAATACTATTCATAGCTTTTGCCATACTGCTTTTATCATTCATTACCTTGAATATGGATAAAGCTTCATCAAATTTTATTAGTGCATCTTCATATTGTCTTTGTCTTCGTAATAGAGCGCCCTGTTTTCGTAATGATTCAGCGATATTGGTATTGTCTTCCAACTGTCTGCTTCTTTTGAGAGATCTAGAATATAGGAAATCAGCTTGAGTATAATCTCCAATCTCATAATACATTATTCCAAGTCTGAGCTGGGCAGAAATTAATTTATCATCAAGGTCAACAGACTCTTTCATCATATTTATTGCTTCTAGATCTTGCTCGCTATTGTCGCTCCTTGCATAGAGATCTATGCCCTTTAGATAAAGCTCATAGGATTTAGGATCATATTCAATTTTTCTCAGTTCGGCAGCCATGGGAATATCTAATCCACCGATTATATTTTCAACCAATACCCCAACCACAGATTGTAAACTATTTTCTTCAATTACCCAATTATTAACAAATTTTTCAACACCTGTTTTTGCTTCTACTAAATTACATCCTAAATTGAATCCTTCACTTGTCCGCTCAAGGCTGCTCCTAAATACATATTGAACACCTAAGCTTTTAGCAATATCCGATATCTCCATATCTGTATTTTTTAGTTTTCGGACTGACGAAACTTCAGAGACCAATAGGTTTGCAGGTAGGGCTTTTGAAAGACTAAAGATTATATCTTCAGTGATCGTTTCAAGATATTGATCTTGCTTGTTTCCAATGATGTCCATATACATCACAGCCACAGAAACAACTTTTGGTTTCTTAGGCATCATAAAATATCCCGCTAATCCCAGTATCAGAAGAACAGGAGCTATGATCATCCAAATAGGAGTTTTTTTATCAAGTTTTGCAGAGACTTCAGATAGGTTTGTTTCTGGAAGGTCGTGAGAAGTGATACAGTAAACTTCAACAGTTTGTCCGACACCCTTTAATTTTGGTTTTCCAAGATATTTGGTTTTATAGCTTTCTTCTCTTATTAGTGCATCATTGACTTTATTGGAAATGGCAATACCACCGGGAGCAGAAAAAGGCTCGATCCGTGCAGCAATATTCACATCATCACCGATCACATCATTTTCTGTGATTAAAATTTCTCCTTGATGTATACCGATACGGAGATTTAAATGATCAATGGGTTTTAATTTATTCTGTATCTCGATACAGCATTCTACGGCATCTGTTACAGTTTCAAAGGTTAGTAGTAGACCGTCACCGATTTCTTTTACCCAGCTCCCTTTTTTTGACTCAACCAGAGGTTTGAGCATCTCCCGCTGCTTGACTAATAGGTCAGCTGCTTTAGTTTGGTCTTCAGCTGTGAGTTTTGTAAATCCAACTATATCTGTAAAAACTATAGCGGCCAGCTTACGTTTTGGATTTGAGCCTTCAGGCATACGGAAATTTAATACATTTAAAAAAAATATTAAATCAGCTATTCAATATATTTTAAATATTCATTTTAACCTCAATAGAGCAGGGTTTTTCTAAAATATCAAGAAGGAAAATTCTTCCTTTTTTGTTCAGATTATTCCTTATCTATAGAAAAATATCAGGCAGTATATTTGTCAATAAAAATTATATAAGTTCATATATATTTATAATAAAAGGTATTATATAAATTAATATATTAAACTTCTCCACTTTGGTATTGCAGTTGTTTTAGTAAGTAGTATCATGAAAATTAATCTTGAAATACTCAAACACGCGATGGCAGCTCAAACATTTAAAAATGATTTAGTTTCCAACAATATTGCAAATATAAATACCACTGGATTTAAACGTGATATATTATTTTTGGATATGATTGATTTATACAGCACCAACTACGATAATAAAAATCGTCTCACTGAACACGGTCAGGGAACAATGAAGGAAACAGGTAACCCACTGGATATTGCGTTTTCCGGAAAGGGATACTTTGTTATGGAAGGAAAAAATCAAGAGTACTATACCAGGGATGGACATTTTTCAATTGACAGTGAAGGGTTTTTGGTAAATTCAGAAGGATATAAAGTTTTGGGACAGGGTGGATGGATTAACCTCTCCCTGGATGGTACTAAAACAGGTAATATCTCCATAAGTAAAGTAGGAGAAATATTTGTTAATGATGAATATGTTGATATGTTAAAAGTTGTTGATTTTGAGGATTATACCCATCTACAAAAAGAGGGGATCAATTTTATTTCAACAAACAAAGATTTAAAACCATTTGAACCGGAAGTATACATGTTACTGCAAAATCATTTAGAGGGTTCAAATGTAAGTTCTGTAAACGAAATGGTTGAATTGATTAGTTTGCAAAGAGATTTTGAAAGTACCCACAATGCTGTTAAAACTATTGATACAGCATTAGGAAAGGCGGCAAATGATATTGGTCGCTACAGGTAGTAAAACGATAAGGAGTTAAGCTTTATGTTAAGGTCATTAAGAACCGCTGCACTTGGTATGACAGCACAACAATTAAATGTTGATACAATCGCACATAACCTCGCAAATGTCAACACAACAGGATATAAAAAGAGTACAGTTGAATTTCAAGATCTTCTATATGACAACATTGAATCTGGAGATGCAAGCAACCAAGATGGTCTAGAAAAACCGGGTGAAATTCAGGTTGGTTTAGGAAATAAACCTATCTCCACTTTTAAATCATTTTCACAGGGAAATATTACTGAAACAGGAAATTCACTGGACATAGCAATAAACGGAAAAGGTTTTTTTCAAATAACACAACCCGATGGTTCTTTCGTTTACACTCGTGATGGAGCGTTTCGGGTGAACTCTCAGGGAAATATTGTCAATGCAGCAGGGCTTAGGGTTTATCCAGAAATTTCGCTACCTGAAGGTGTGACCAGCATAAAAATCAATCAAGATGGCGTGCTATCAGTATTAATTGATGGTCAGGTTGAACCTGAAGAAATGGGTCAGTTTGAGCTAGCTACTTTTATGAATCCTGCAGGATTAAAAGCAATAGGTGGAAACTTGTTTGAACAAACTGATGCATCTGGAGAGCCAACCTATGGATCTCCAGGCGAACAAGGGTTTGGCCTGTGTGTGCAGGGATATTTAGAAAAATCTAATGTAGATGTGGTTGAAGAGATGGTAAATCTAATTGTCTCACAGAGATCCTATGAAATTAATTCAAAGGCAGTAAAAACAGCGGACGAGCTTTTGCAGATGACCAATGGTCTTAAACGATAGAATGAAAAGAATTCTTAAATTTTCTAATATTACAATAATTCTTATTTCATTTTTTCTGGTAGAAAATCTGCCAGGGAATCAGATCTTATCTGATGTGGTGAAATCATATTATTCTCAGCGTTTCAGTATTCACTCAAAAGATATCAAAATAAAGTTCATTCATATTCCGGATGTAGATATCAATAAGCAATATTTGATAGTTCCTGAGCTAAAAATAAAATTGGGACATCAAACAATTTGGATTGAAGAACACATTTCCGGTAATACATTTCCTTTGACTTTAGATATATCAGCCAATATTCCTGTATTAGTAGCAAAAAAGACTATTCCCCGCAAAGAAGGGCTAGCTCCAGAGATGTTTTACTTTGAAAGCTGCCTGTTAACTCGAGATTATGAGCGCTATGTATTTGATAAAAAAGAGCTAGAAGGTGCAATGGCAATTCAAGTAATAAAAATGGGTAAGCCACTTACTTATTCTATGATAAAAAAACGTCCTGATATTTTTAAAGGCGACCTAGTGGGTGTAGAGCTGGTCTCCGGAAACATGGTTATAGAGACTAAAGGTACTGCAAAAAAAGATGGAAATTATGGTGGAAAAACAGAAGTAATTTTAGATAGAACAGGAAAAAAAGTTTTTGGTAAGGTTATTGGGTCAAATCGGGTTCGAGTAAAACTTAATTAAACTAGCTAGGATTTATCAGATGAGAAAAAATATTATAAGGAATAGTTTATTATTTACAGGTTCAATCCTATTTGGTCAAATGGAAGATTTTTATGTCACTTCTATATATTCAGATATAAAAGCTCATAAAGTTGGGGATTTAATTACTGTTAATATTATAGAGTCTTCCAATGCATCTAGGGAATCAAAAGTAAATAGTTCAAGTTCAACCGATATGTCGATGGACGGTAGTGTTGCGGGGTCATTAACTGATTATCTTCCTTTATTTGGTGCTTCTAGTAAAATTTCAAATTTTCTGGATGGCTCTGAGGGAAGTGAACAAAAAGATCAGTTAACAGGAAGAATATCAGCTACGATTATGGAAGAGACAAAAAATGGGTTGTTTTTTATAAAAGGCAACAGGATAGTAGAAGTAAATGGTGAAATGAACACTATAAAATTAGAGGGGTATGTTAGAGAAAGAGATATCTCAACTGACAACACAGTGTTTTCTTATAATATTGCTAATGCAGAAATTTTATATCGTAAAGGTGGTACATTGGAAAATGTAGTGAATCCAAGAAAAGTTCAAAAATGGTTTACATGGGGAATAGGATTAGGACTAGTAGGATTGGCATTTATAGGGCCTATAGCATTTTAATGAATAAAGTTAAAAAATATATTATTTTTCTTATTATAAGCTCATTTATTCAAAGTGAGGTGAGATTAAAGGATATAGTGCAAGTTGAAAAGGAAAACGCTAAATCTTTAATTGGTTATGGATTAGTTATTGGTTTAGGTGGAACGGGAGATAGATCAACAGGAATGAGAGGGGCAATTTTTACCGTACAAACAATAAGTAATATGCTGGAACGGTTTGGAATTACCATCCCAAAAAAAGAATTGAGGACAAGGAATGTAGCGGCTGTAATGGTCACCGGAGAAACACCACCGTACGGCAGGGTGGGTACCTCTTTTGATGTTATTATCTCATCTATGGGTGATGCAACAAGTATAGAAGGTGGAGTATTACTCATGACTCCCCTTATGAGCAGTGAGGGAATTAAGTGGGGAATGGCTCAAGGACCGGTATCAGTTGGAGGATATAATATTGAGACGGAAGCTGGTGAACGCCTGAGAAAGAATCATTCTCAAGTTGGCAGAATCCCCGGAGGAGGACAATTAACAAGTGAAATCACATCACAGGGAATTTCTGTTGACCAACCACTGCGATTATCTTTGAACTCCCCAGATTACACTACCGCAACAAAAATTTCAAATAAAATTAACTCAATGCTTGGTGTTGATAATCAAAATAAGTTAGCAATTCCTATTAATGCTGCTTTAGTAGAAGTGAGTTATCCTGATTTTGTTACCAGCCAAGGTGATATTTCGTTTTTTATCGCAGCCATAGAAACTTTGATGGTAGCAACAGATATTGAGGCAAGGGTTGTAATAAATGAACGTACCGGGACGGTGGTTGCTGGAGGAAATGTTGTGATTGATGAGGTGATGATTTCCCATGGTGATCTAACTATACACACTAGAAGTAAACCGGTGATTTCACAACCTTCTCCTTTCAGTGAAGAGGGGGAAACTGTTTCTGAAAGGATAACAAAAACATCAGCAGAAGAAATGGAAGCAAAGACAGGTGTAATTCCCACAACAGCATCTGTGAATGATTTAGCAATTGCTTTAAATGAAATGGGATTAAAACCCAGAGATATTATTGCAATATTTCAAGCCGTGAAGCAGGCAGGCGCTCTAAATGCAAAGCTTATAATAATGTAGAATTATAAAACTATGGAAATTACACCAGTAGAGAAAATTGACAAACCACAGACAGCTGATGCAAGGGATATCCAGCTTCGTGAAGCAAGCAGAAAAATGGAAGCTGCATTTCTAACATATGTCTTCAAAACTATGGAAAAAACCATACCCAAAACTTCAGTTTCGGGCGGGTCAAATAATAATCTTGCATCCATGATGTTTAGCTCTGTTATGGCGGATGCAGTATCAGAGCAGGGCGGAATAGGTTTGGGAGATCAACTTTATAATTCATTAAAAGAAATGGATGAGATTCCAGATTTTGATAATATGCAGATGGATAACATTTCAAATACATTGAACGCCATGAAACTTATGAAAAAAGGATTGGAAAAATAAAATGGGAAACTATGCTTTAACCAAATTTGATGATTTGTGCGATACATTGAATCTTGAGTTACAATTTTATGAAGAACTTATAATAGCAATGAAGCACAAGCAAAATTCCATTGTCCAGGGAAACAAAGAAAAAATTAAAGAGGCGATTTATCAAGAGAGAGAAGCCTCCCAAAATATTTTAAAGCAAATGGAAGTTAGAAATGAATTAGCACGTTTAATTTCAACAAAAACAGAGTCTCAAAACGGAAAAAATACACTGCTTCGTTTGATTCAAAAAGCGGATGAGAAAAGCAAGATAAAACTGATGGAGATTAGAAGAAAAATGCACCTCAGCGTAATTGAGATTGATAAACTGAATAGCGAAAATAAATACCTTTTATCTGCTTCCATTGTTCATGTAAAAGATTTAGTTAAAGTATTTTTAACTGCAGGAGAGGGCTCACACTTTCACTATGGTATTAATGGTTCAATGAAAAACGGACAAAAAGATAACAGAGTATTAGATTTTAGGATTTAACAAATTATGTCAATTTCCAATATTTTAGAAATAAGTAAAAGGTCACTGCTGAACCATCAATCAGCTATTAACACAACCGCAAATAATATTGCAAATGTTTACACAGAGGGATACACTCGAAGAACAGTTGATTTATCCAAGCTCTCACTTGGATTTGGACAAATGAATGAGAGCGCGGTTTCAAGGATGAAAAATAGATTTCTGGACAACCAGATTTGGTATGAGAATCAGGCATTAGGAAAAGAATCAATGAACGAAATGCTCATGACCCAGGTTGAAACTATTTTTGGTGAACCGAGCGATGCTGGGCTCTCGAATATAATGACTGAATTTTGGAATGCATGGTCAAATTTAGCAAACACACCAGAAAGTGAATCTGCGCGCTCTCTAGTTCGTGATAAAGGCATTTTATTGAGCAACACATTTAACCGTTTGGATCGAAATTTAAAAAATCTGCAAAGGCAGTCTGGTATAGATATTCAGCAAAAAGTGAATGAAGTAAATCAACTTATTGTCCAGCTTGGAACTGTCAATAAACAAATTGACTCACATCGCTCTGATGATTTGCTGGACCAGCGGGATGTATTATTGAGTGAGCTATCACAGAAAGTTGACATTTCGGTCACAGAAAATGAGTCCGGAACCGTTGAAGTTATTGCTGGCGGCCATATTTTAGTTTCAGAAGATTATACAAACCAGTTAAAAGGAAACACCAGACAAGATAAAGATGGATTATTTCATATTGAAATTAGAACTATAGAAGGTGATAAATCTGTTGACGCAAAGTCTGGACAGCTAGGTGGTATGCTGGAGTTTCATAATGTTCATATATCAAGATTTATGAGTTCAATAAATGAAGCAGCTATAGCGCTATCTAAAGAAGTCAATCATATACACTCTAACGGTTTTAATCTGACAGGGCTTACAGAAATGAATTTTTTTAATGAAAATGTCACAGGAGCAAGGGATTTTGGAATCACCGCAGAAATTTTATCAGATTCGACACTTATTGCGACATCTTCAGATCCGGATTCTCAGGGAGATAGTGTCATAGCCCAAGCAATTTCAGATTTACAATTCAGTAAACTTATTAAAGGGAAATCAGTAATGGATCACTATAATTCAATCATTGCTGATGTGGGAAACAAGGTTCAGGAAGCTAGATTTATTCACAATAACCAGGAAAAGATTGTTCAGCAATTACAAATTCAAAAAGCTTCGGTAACTGGTGTATCTCTTGATGAAGAGATGACTCAACTTATTCAGTTTGAACAGGCCTATGAAGCAGCAGCAAGAATGATTTCTACTTTAGATGAAATGGTCCAAACAGTTTTATCAATTAAGTAACATATGTATCAAATTACACATTAACGGATCACGGGAGACAATATGCGAATTACAGAATCAATGATAACAAAGAGTCTATTATCGAGTATAAATAATAATAGAGAAAGTATGCACTCGATTCAAGAGACAATCACTACCGGTAAGGAAGTGGACCAATCATCTGATGACCCAATTCAATTCTACCGGGCCAATCGCTTCCGCCAGGGTATTAAACAAAATGAACAATATTTAAAAAATATACAAAATGCAGATTCATGGCTTAAATCTTCTTCATTTAATTTAGAAAGTATGCTGAGTAGAGTAATGAATTTGAGAGAAAGAGCGATACAGGGGGCTAACGATAGCTTTAGCGCAGATGATAGGCTTCAGATGGCATCTGGGATTGATAACATTCTAGAGGATTTGGTGAATATTGCTAATGAATCATTTTTAGATAAGAATATTTTCAGTGGTACAAAAACAAAAATTGATGATCCTTTTAGGTTTGACGGAAATTCAGTCAGCTATCATGGAAATACAGGAAAAATAAGCAGACGGATTTCGGAAAATCTTAAAATAAATATTAATGTAACAGGGCAGGACTTGCTGGATACTGATATGTTCAATGCAGCCTTAAGCTTAAGAACTTCTCTTATAAATGATGATACAAATGAAATAAGTCAGATTATTGGGACAATAGATTCAGTCTCAGAAAAATTAATAAGTTTAAACACAGGAATTGGAACAATTCAACAGCAGTTAGAACTAGCAAAAAATCGATTGGACACTGCTAATATGAATTTGACATCATTTTTATCGGATACAGAAGATGTAGATTTAGCAAAAGCAATCACACAATATAATTCAGAGGAAATGGCTTACCAGGCAGCTCTTCAATCAACTGCAAAAATACTTAGATTAAACATAATGGACTTTTTAAAATGAAAACAGAAACTTCACCCAGTACGACTTTAGATGATACTTTTCTTTACCGGTTTCATTCAGGAGAATATCAGATGCTGAATGGAAATGGTACCGATCTAAATTTAAAAAATATAATAAATTTCAAAAATGGTATACCAGGATTTGAGAATTTATCCAAATTTATTATAGTCCCTTTGAAGGAATATCCACCATTTTATGTCTTTCAATCTCTGGAAGACCCCCCTATTGCTATGCTAGTTATTTCAATAAAATATTTTGAATCACAAGATGAAATTGCGGTTGATAAGATTGATTTAGTTCAAATAGAAGCAAACCATCAAAATGATACAGATATTTATTTTATCATAAAAATGTCAAATGAAAATAATCAATTCACTGCCAATACAAAAGCCCCTATAGTTGTTAATCCTGAAGTGCTAGAGGGGTGTCAGGTTATTTTAGAAAATCAAAAGTTGCAAATCGAACATCCCTTAGATTTAGCCTAATATTTAAACTCATTTAACACGGAGGTTAAATGCTTGTATTGACACGGAAGTCAGGAGAAAAGATTAGAATTGGAAAAGACATAGTAGTTTCCATTGTAAGCAAGGTACATGGACCTCTCAAACTGGGAATTGAAGCCCCTCGTGAAATAACAGTATATAGGGAAGAAATTTACCAGTCTATTAAAAATACAAACAGGCATTCCATTGCAAAGGAATCTATTTACTTAAAGTTATAAAAATAAAATAGATTCAAAACAAAAATAAATTATGCAAAAAACAAATAAAGAATATTTTGAATTCTCTCGTCCAGAAATCCAAGCATTGGTAAATCCAAATTCACAAAAAATATTAGATGTAGGGTGTGCATCTGGTATGTTTGGATCACAAATAAAAGAAAAATTAAGTGCAGAAGTTTGGGGTATTGAACCAGTTGAAGAAATTGGAGAAAAAGCTAAGGAAGTTATTGATAAGGTATTTATTGGGAGGATTGAAGATCATATTTGCCAATTACCTGATAAATATTTTGATTCTATTATTTTTTCGGACGTTCTTGAACACCTTGAAGATCCATATTCAATTTTAGATATAATAAAAGAAAAATTATCTAATGATGGTGAAATTATAGCGAGTATACCAAATGTTAGGCATTGGTCAGTCTTAAAAGGTTTACTTGAAGGAAAATGGGAATATCAGGATGCAGGAATTTTAGACCGAACTCATTTGAGATTTTTTACAAAAAGTTCAATAAAAAAAATGTTTCAGAATGCTGGTTATAAAATAACTAATATCAGTGCAACGAAATTTGGAGAAAATAAGATCTCACCAAAACTTTTAAATGCATTGACTCAGTCAGAAATAAATGTGAGCAGTCTAGCTGAAGAGATAAACCACTATCAGTATCTTCTTAAAGTTACTCCACAAAAATCATTGCAAGGAAAAAATAGTAATTTACCATTAGTGTCAATTATTATACTTACATACAATGCTCTTAAATACACTAAAAAATGTATTCAATCCATTATAGATAAAACTAATTATCCTTATGAAATTATTTTCGTTGATAATGCATCCACAGATGGTTCGGTTGATTATTTGAGAGGTATGATTAAAGATCATGATAACTATAAATTAATCGAAAATAAGAAGAATGAAGGTTTTGCAGCTGGAAACAATATAGGTGTAACAGAAGCCAACGGGAAATATATCATGTTGTTAAATAACGATGTATTAGTTTCAGATGTTTGGCTCACTCAAATGATTAAATCATTGGAAAAACACGAAAAAATCGGAATAGTGGGACCTGTGACCAATCATATCAGTGGAAGGCAAAGCTACAGAAATCAATATGATGGAGACAATTTTGAAGATTTTGCAGCATTTATTAGAAAAGAGAATAAAAATAGATTGACACCCAGAAGAAGATTAGCGGGGTTTGCTATGCTCATGAGAAAGGAGGTGTTTGAACAAGTCAATGGATTTGATGACACATTTGGTGTTGGAAATTTTGAAGATGATGATCTCAGTTTGAAAGTTCGCTCTCTAGGATTTAGTCTCATGGTAGATGAATCAGTTTTTATTCATCATTACGGAAGTCAAACCTTTAAGGCTAATCATATTAATATTCTAGAAAATCTTAATGAAAGATTGCCAGTTTTTCAAAAAAAATGGCCAAATGTAGACTATGAAGAATTGTTAGAAATAAAAAATCCTTTAGACAAACTACACAGTGAAATGATATATGATGGTATCCAGTCACTTGAGAATTCAGATTATGCGGATGCAGAGAACCAATTTTTTCAAATTTTGAGTGAAAATCCAATTTGTCAGGAAGCATTATATGGCCTGGTTTTATGTTTTCGTAATTCTGGTGATATACAAAAAGCAAAAGAACACTTGGATGATCTGCTACAGCTTAATCCTAATCATGCGGAAGCATTAAATCAATTTGGTTTGATTTTATTGGAAAATGGTAATATATCTGAAGCAAAAACAGCATTTATTTCATCAGTAAAGAATGCTCCTGAATTTATTGAAGTCCAAAGGAATTTAGCAGAGATTTTTATTTTGGAAGAAGACTTTAAAATGGGAATTCAAACCTACCTTACGATTCTAAAAAATCATCCTGAGGATATTCCATCCCTATTGCGAATGGCGGAATTAAACAGGGAAGCTGAAAATACTCAAGAGGCATTAGAATGGGCTAAACTGGTTTTGCAGTTAGAGCCAGAAAATACTCTAGCCAATCAAATTATAAATCTTTAGATAAAATATAAGGTTAGTATCTCCAATATTTTTATATCCGGGTATTACATATCTATGGTACCGGAGATTTTATTGTTTACAAAGGAATAAATCCATCCACTCTTTGTGATTATTAAGTTGTTCAAAATTCTATACTTTATTAAAAATAATCTAAATAAAATATAAATTCTTCCTTTTTCTGTTAATGAGGCGAAACCTAAATTTCCTCATGTCAGACCTATATATTTCAACACAAAAACATACCTATTCAGATTTTTCGTCAAGCCTGCGAGATTCAATTGTTGTTCGATTAACAGATGAGGCAAAAGGTTCTATTATCCAATCTCATGTGAATCTTTGTTCAATCTTAGACGCAGGAACTCCTGTTTACGGTGTAACAACGGGATTTGGAAAAATGAGTCACCTAAAGATAAATCCTGAGGACCAGCTTAAACTACAATTGAATTTAGTTCGAAGCCATGCTGCAGGTGTGGGTAGTCCGGTGGATAAAGGTATTGTTCGTACAATGATGATTTTAAAGTTGCTAACTTTTGCAAAAGGATATAGTGGTGTAAGGTTGGATGTAGCCAATCAGATTTTAGAATTTTTAAAATATGATATTATTCCTATTATTCCGGAAAAAGGCTCTGTTGGCGCAAGCGGTGACTTAGCACCGTTGGCACACATGGCAATGTCACTGATAGGTGAAGGAGAGGTATTTTATAAAGAAGAGATAACGGCAACAAAAGGTTTATTAAAAAGTAAAGGAATAAATCCGATAGTTCTTCAACCAAAAGAGGGATTAAGTCTTATCAATGGGACTCAATATTCTACTGCTATTGCAATCTCAGTTTTAAATAAATCTCGATTATTACTTCAATCTGCTGATGTTATTGGCGCGTTATCTGTAGAGTCAAGCTTAAGCTCTCGAAATGTATTTAATCCAAAAATTCATTCACTTAAACAACATCCTGGTCAAAAAGAAACTGCTCAAACTATATGGAATATTCTCAAAGATAGTGAAATAGTTGTTTCACATAAAGATTGCGGGAAGATACAAGATCCTTACAGTTTTCGGTGTATTCCTCATGTGCATGGAGCAAGTAAGGATATGATTGATTTGGCGTCAAATATTATTAATAATGAAATAAACAGTGTGAGCGATAATCCGTTGATTTTTTCAGGAGATGAAATTCATTCTTCTGGTCACTTTCATGGAGAATATGTAGCACAGGCAATGGATACGGTTGGAGTTGCTCTCAGTGAGATTGGAGCGATCTCGCAAAAACGTATTCATTATTTTATGAAAGGCATAGGAGAAAAAATACCACTATTTTTAGCACTTAATCCTGGTTTGGAATCGGGATATATGATGGCTCAGGTAACTGCAGCAGCATTAGCATCTGAAAATAAAACCTTATCTCATCCAGCTAGTGTAGATAGTCTAACGACATCAGCTGGACAAGAAGATTTTGTATCTATGGCACCATGGGCAGGGCAAAAGACCTTACAAATTGCTGATAACACTGCGACAATTTTAGCAATTGAATTAATGGTGTCAGCGACAGCATCTCAAGTGTTTTTAAAAGGATCTAAGCCATCACCGATAGGTATAAAAACTTATAATAAACTTAATAAGCATATAAATTTTGAGGGTGGAGATAGAAGATTAGATAAGGAGATTAAAACAACTAAAAATTTGATTATATCAGGGGAATTATTTAAATCAGTAAATGATGGTAACAATTTAAAATGAAATTCAATGAATACTTTTAGAAAGGCTCTAACATTTGACGATGTACTTCTAGTTCCACGGCATTCAAATATTTTGCCAAGTGGAGTTGAACTTACAACGAGTCTAGCTTCAAATATCACTCTAAATATTCCTGTATTAAGCGCAGCAATGGATACAGTTACAGAGGATGAGATGGCTAAAGCTATATCCCGAGAAGGAGGATTGGGAATCATACATAAAAACCTGAGTATTTCAAAGCAGGTGGAAATGGTTGAAAAGGTGAAACGGTCGGAGAGCGGTATGATTTTGGACCCTGTAACTCTAACTGCTGACCAAACCATTGGTGATGCTAAAAACCTTATGAAACACTATAGTATTAGCGGTTTACCAGTTGTTAAAAATGAAAAGTTAGTTGGAATCCTTACAAACAGAGATATAAGATTTGAAGAAAATCTTACTTTAAAAGTTAGTGATAGAATGACATCAAAAAATTTAATTACAGTGCCAATAGGAACAACTCTAGATAAGGCGAAAGAAATATTGCAAAACCACAGAATTGAAAAATTATTGGTTGTGGATGAAACAGGATATCTTCGTGGTCTCATCACAGTTAAAGATATTCAAAAAAAGGAATTATTTCCGCAAGCTTGTAAAGATGAAAAGGGTAGGCTAAGAGTGGGAGCTGCAGTAGGAGTTGGAGAAGATGGAGTTGCAAGGGCTCAAGCTCTAAAAGAAGCAGAGGTGGATGTAATTGTTGTAGATACTGCGCATGGTCACTCAGAGGGGGTGCTAAATTGTGTTGATAAAATAAAATCTTCTTTACCAGATATTTTGTTGATTGCAGGAAATGTTGCTACCGCTGATGGAACTAGAGCTTTAATTGAATCAGGTGCTGATGTTATAAAAGTGGGAATTGGAGCAGGAGCAAGCTGTACGACACGGGTTGTAGCGGGGGTTGGAGTTCCTCAACTTTCTGCGATTATGGATTGCAGAGAGCAAGCAGAAAAATATAGTAGAACGATAATTGCCGATGGTGGAATTAGATATAGTGGTGATGTATCCAAGTCACTTGCAGGTGGAGCTAATGCCGTTATGCTTGGAAGTATGTTAGCTGGAATGGATGAGAGTCCAGGCGAAACTATTCTATATGAAGGGCGTCAGTTTAAATCTTATCGGGGAATGGGATCAATGAGTGCAATGAAAAGGGGAAGCAGTGATAGATATTTTCAGGAAAACTCTGAGCCATCTAAATTAGTGCCAGAGGGAATTGAGGGAATGGTACCATACCGTGGACCGGTCAGAAATACAATCCATCAAATAATGGGTGGTTTAAGAGCATCTATGGGGTATTGCGGCACAAAAAATATAAAGCAACTACAAGAAAAAGCGGAATTTGTCCAAATTTCTAATGCAGGTGTTCGCGAGAGTCATCCTCATGAAGTGCGAATAGTAAAGGAATCACCCAACTACAGAGCACCAGATATTTAATCTTAATCTTTATAAAATTAAGATTTAGCTAGTGAATTCAGATGTTGAGTTATTTGTGATTTACGTCTAGATGCTGTATTTTTATGAATCAATCCCGATTGTGCCACTTTATCAATAAAGCTTACTGTTTCTCTGTAAAGCTTTTCTGCTTCTTTAGAATCCTTTGAAGTTAAAACACTCTTCATCAAAGTTTTCAATCGGGATAAATTATTAATATTTTTTTCTCGGCGGGATTTATCCTGCCGTTCTCTTTTTATTTGTTGTGGATGTCTGTCCATTTTATAATTATAATTCCTGTTTTAAATCGGGGCGAAGTTATGTCATCAGGAATAAGAATTCAAAAGAATATAATTAGGAATTTCATATAAGTTCATTTCATTAAATTTGCTCGTTGAAATAATTTAAAAATTGAAACCTATTTAAAATGAATAAAGATAAACTAATACAATCTGTCCCCTTATTCAGTGATTTAAACATGCCTTCTGTTAAAAAAATTACTGAAAGGATGGTGGCAAGAACTTATAATAAAGAGCAGATGATCTTAGTAGAAGAAAGCTTGGGAGAGACCTTCTTCATTCTCAGTGAAGGATCTGTAAAAATAACAAGGATGAGCGATGATGGACGTGAAGTTATTCTCGCTATACTAGGGGAAGGTGATTTTTTTGGAGAAATGGCTTTACTGGATGGAGAGGGTAGATCTGCAAATGTGGTGGCTTTGGCTGACACACAGGTTTTAACTCTCCAGCGGAGTGACTTTTTAGATATTTTAGAACAATTTCCCAAAATTGCAATACACTTACTTAAGGAACTCACCACTCGAATTCGATATAGCGATCAACAGATAGAGAGTTTATCTTTGAGTGGAGCAGAACAAAGAATTGCTATGGTATTATTACGTCTTGCTGAAGAGATGGGACAGATCAAAGAAGGAACAGTTACAATAGAAAATATTCCCTTTCAACAGGATGTTGCTAATATGGCTGGGACCAGCAGAGAAACAGTATCAAGAGTTTACAAAATGCTAGAGGAAAAAAACTATATTATTAGGAAAGGTAAAACGCTAATTATCAAAGAATTTACAATATTTTCACGTCAATTTACTTAGAGTCGTTCTCTCTTTAGTTGCCCATGCAAGATATAATTCATAGGATAAAATCCAATGACCATCTTGCTCTATCAAGAATCATTAGTAAAATAGAAAATAATGATTCCCTGCCTGATTCTTTTTTTATAAATATTTATAAAAACACATTTCGCTCAATTAGATTAGGAATCACAGGTCCACCGGGAGTTGGTAAGAGTACTTTAATAGATGGATTAATTAATGAGATATTAAAAGATAATTCAACTGTGGGAGTTGTTGCTATCGATCCAACGAGTCCATTTTCCGGTGGCTCTTTATTGGGAGATCGAGTCCGAATGAATATTCACGCTGGAGATGACAGAGTGTTTATCAGAAGTATGGGCTCCAGGGGAGATTTAGGTGGACTATCAAAAAAAGCAGAAGACGCAGGTGATGTTATAGGAGCAAGCGGAAAAGATTATATAATTTTTGAAACAGTTGGAGTGGGACAGGGTGAAATTGAAATTACAAATGTCGCAGATATTTCCGTTGTGATTTTATCTCCGGAATCTGGAGATGAAGTTCAGTTTATGAAAGCTGGATTATTAGAAATTGCAGATATGTATGTTATCAATAAATTTGACCGTCCAGGTGGAAATCGTTTATATAATCTCATCAATTCTATGATTGAGGTAAACACAAACAGAAACGGGTTTATCCCCCCTATTATTAAAACAGAAGCTAATTCCGGTAAGGGAGTAAATGATTTGTTTGAAGAATTAAAATCGCACTGGTCTTTAATGGAAGAGAAAGGTCTAATTCAAAAAAAACGTATTAAAAGATATAAGCACCGAGTTAATAATCTAATTAAAGATAATTTGCTGAAAAATTTCTGGTCCAAGGATAAAATAAATAAATTAGATAGATTGACCCAAAAAATTGATACAGATAAAAAATCTCCACATGAGCTAGCTAAGCTTTTGTTATCATCGTGAATCTTAATTCTAATGAAATGCCTTTTTTAGATCATCTTGAAGAATTAAGGTGGAGAATTATAAAAGTGCTTTTGGGAGTCATTTGCGGATCAATTTTATCCTTTATTTTTGTGGATAAAATTATCGCTTTGCTTCTTATACCTGTAAGAAGTGTCCCAAATGCTATGAATCTCCAGGTTTTACAGATTCAGGGAATGTTTATGATTAAATGGGGAATCTCATTTATTTGTGGTGGGATTATATCTTTACCTCTAATTACTTACCAAATTTGGGAATTTGTATCCCCAGGCCTTCATTTAAAAGAAAAAAAAATAGCATTCCCCTTGATATTTTTTACATTTATTTCTTTTATTGCTGGAATTACATTTGCGTATTTTATACTTATTCCCATATCTTTGAACTTCTTTACATCTATGGGATATTCTGGTATCCAAAATAATTTTTCCATTAATTATTATTTAAGTTTTATCACATGGCTTATGATTGGTTGCGGGTGTCTGTTTGAGTTACCCGTACTGATCTTCATATTGGCTCGTTTAAATATTGCAACGCCTTCATTTTTGAGGCATTATAGAAAACATGCAATGATTGTAATAATGATTTTATCCGCAATTATAACGCCACCAGATCCAGTGAGCTTAATCATAATGACAATTCCTCTTGTTTTAATTTATGAAATAAGCATTGGTGTGGCATTTTTTGCACAACCAAAATAAAATAGACCAAATACAATAATGGTTACTCTATTTTCGAAAAAACAAATACCAACTTCATTAAACAATGTTTCCAACTATATTAAATCGGATCTTAAATTATTTGAAAATGAATTTGATGATGCTTTGAAATCAAAAGTGAAGCTAATTCAAACTATAAGTCGATTTATGATAAAACAAAGAGGAAAAAGGATTCGCCCAATTTTAACGTTGTTGGCTTCAAGAGTGTGTGGAGAGCCCACAGATAATACGTACAAAGCAGCTGCCTTAATCGAACTTATGCACATAGCTACATTAATCCATGATGATGTGGTTGATGAAGCAATTAAAAGAAGAGGTTGGTTCTCAATCAAGGGAATTTGGGGGAATAAATTATCTGTTCTTATGGGTGACTATGTGCTCAGTAAATCTTTAATATATATGATTAAAATAAGAGATTTTGATGCATTAGATATCATTTCACAAACAGCAGAATTTATGAGTTCAGGTGAACTTATTCAGTTAGATTACCGTTTTAAAAAATACCCTACAGAAGAAGCTTATTTTGAGCTGATTCGCCAGAAAACTGCTTGTCTTATTGCTGCAGGGTGTGAGCTGGGTGCTCTAACAACAACAAAGAAAAAAGATGACAGAAAATCAATGCATGACTTTGGTCTTAACTTAGGTATGGCATATCAAATCAGAGATGATTTGTTTGACTTGCTCGGAGATGAATCTGAAATGGGAAAAGATAAGGGGATCGATGTAAAAAAAAATAATCTTACTTTACCAATCATTCACAGCCTTCAATCATTGGAAAATAATGATAAATACCGTCTATTATCTATCATAAAGAAAAAAAATAAAACGAATGAACTTTTTGCTGAAATTAATGATTTAGTTGAAAGGGGTAATGGATTTATATATGCTCAGAGCAAAATTGAGTATTTCACTCAAAAAGCAATTGAATCCATTAAAAGATATCCAGAATCTCATTTTAAAGATTCAATGATATATATTGCTCAGTTCAATATTTTGAGAAATCAATAATCTGAATAGCTTATGAAAATCTTATTTATAAGGTTTAGCTCTATTGGCGATATTATATTGACTACCTCACCACTTATATCTATTAAAACAAAGTTCAAGGATGCAAGTATACACTTTTTAACTCTAGAAGAACACTCTCCATTACTTGAGGGACTATCTTTAATTGAGCGTATCCATGTGGTTGATAAATCAGCGGGATACTATCAGTTAAAGTCCGTGGGGAAATATCTAAATAAATATGATTATGATGTCATAGTTGATATGCATAATTCGCTTCGCTCCAGAATAATACGCAAGATGATAAAATCTAAACCTACATATCGGTTAATAAAACCAAGATGGAATCGTTTTAAACTTTTTGAGTTTCATATAAATGATTTTTATTCAGGTTTTTCGCAACTAAATTTGTATCATTCTGTAATTAAAAAAATAATTTCTAATACAGATATCTCTTCGACACATTTATTTATATCTGGAAGTGAAAAAGAAGAAGCTCAAAATATTTTGAATCAAATAGGATTGGATGACAAACCTCTGGTAGCTTGTATCCCTGGTGCTGCTTGGGACAATAAAATCTGGAACTTAAGCTATTATTTAAAATTGTTTTCTTATCTGCGATCTAAGGGCTTTGAAATTATTTTATTGGGAGGTAAAAAAGATATTATTTGTGATGAGTTATCAAATGCGGATGAGTTTTTGATAAATTTATCTGGTCAAACTCAGTTTCGGCAATCCCTAGCAATTATATCAAAATCAAAACTTGTCATTGGAAGTGACACAGGGTTTGTCCATGCTGCGGAAGCGCTGGATGTGCCTTCGATTATGTTACTAGGACCAACATCCACTGAAACCGGGGGAGGGCTTAATAAGCCCACATCAGTAAATATAGAGCAAGAGGATGTCTGGTGTCGGCCGTGTTCTCAAAATGGAAGTCGCCCCTGTTATAGATCAAAAAAAGTTTGTATGGATGAAATCAACCCAAAAACTGTTATTGCACAAGCAGGTACAATGTTAGGAGTACAATGAAAGTATTTTGGATTGCAATTTATAACTTATTACTCTATCCTCTTTTTTTTATTGGTGCATGTATGAGTGCACTAATAAATAAAAAAATAAGGGATGGGTTAAAAGGTAGAAGGCTTACCTATTCTAGCCTATTTTCATTTAAAAATAAACTATCAAAAAAGACTGATATTTATTGGTTTCATGCAGCTTCTCATGGTGAATATGAACAATTGAAGCCTGTTATAGAAGGATTAACGGAGATTGAGCCTTCATCAAAAATAATTGTTTCTTTCTTTTCTCCTTCGGGTTTTAATAATGTAGATGACCCAGAAATTGATTGTAAAGTCTATCTTCCATTAGATTTTCCATGGAGTGTTGCTCGGGTTTTACTCCTTTTAAAGCCAAAAAAAATAATATTTGCAGAGTATGATGTATGGCCCAATTTAATATGGATGGCAAAATTAAGAGGTATCCCTACAACTGTTTTTTCAGTACATTTTTCTGATGGGACACCAAAACTATTTCCGCTGATAAAATATTTTTATCGCTCAGTTTATGGGGATATTTCTAATATTTATGCGGAAGCTCATTCTGATTTTGATATGGTAAACCAATTGCTTGGGAAAAAAACTAAATCCATTGTTAAGGTCTTAGGTAATCCAAGGTATGACCAGGTAAAAAAGAAAACTGATCAGTTTACTGAAAAGAGAACATTATCGGTATTTCTAAGAAACAAACAAATTATTGCTGGAAGTGTATGGAAAGAAGATGAAAATATTATATTGAACCCTTTGATAAAATATTTGAATGAGAATAAAAATGTTTCACTTGTGTGGGTTCCTCATGAATCAGAATCTGAGCATATTGATAGAGCTTTTAAATATTTTAGTGAGGCGGAGTTGAGTACATCTATTCACATGGAGAAGCGGTTGCCTATATTTGGAAAAACCAGAGTGGTCATTGTTGGAGTGGTGGGCTTGTTATCATCATTGTATTGGTCAGGACAAATAGCCTATATTGGTGGTGGATTTTCAACGGGAGTTCATAATGTGATGGAGCCTGCGATTGCCAGACTACCTGTTATTTTTGGACCTAAATATAAAAATTCCCATGCCGCTAGAGAGCTAGTGCTATCCAATGGTGGATACAGCATATCAAATAGTGAAGAATTTAGTAATATATTGAATAAAATATTTTCAGATAAAAATTACTTTTTGAGAACAAGTTTATCTGCAACTGATGTTATTCATAAAAATTTGGGCTCTGCCACCAGAGTTGTACGTGGAATATTGAGAGACTAAAAATATGCGAGGTGCTAAAGCTAAACTAACTGATCCCAGCAGGATTTTAACTGTTGCAAATATGATTAGTTTATTAAGAGCCTTTCTTGCACTGCCTATCATATATACTTTACAAAATCAAGAATGGAGATTGTGGACGTTTCTGTTAATTTTAGTTGGAGTTGCTTCAGATGCTTTGGATGGATATTTTGCCAGGAAAGCTCATGAGGTAACCCATTTTGGGAAATGGATGGATCCTATAGCAGATTTTATATGTCTTACCACTGTAACGTTTTATTTAGTGTTGAATGATATGTTTCCTCTGTGGTTTTTTACAGTTTATATATTTAGATACATTACAATTGCAGTACTAGCAATATATTTAATTAATCACTCTGGTTATATCATAAGTGCAAATTGGTTTGGAAAATGGGCAAGCGGTATAATGTTGTTAACAGTTGTGCTTCACATTTTTTATGTACCCTATCTTGATCTATTGAAGATTCCGTCCCTGTACATTGCGTTAGGTTTGTTATTGATTAGCTGGATGATTTATATAAAATCTTTAATCATTCATTTGAGAACTATTATTAATAAATGAGTTTTTCGAAGCTGTTTAGTGCTCTATCAAAAACAAGAGGCGCAATTAGGGGAGCCCTAGGTAGGGTCTTACAAAAACAGGTTACTGAAAGTACGCTGGAAGAGTTGGAATCACAATTAATCATTGCTGACTTGGGAATTCAAACAGTTGATGAAATCATTTCTATATTTCAAAAAGAAAAACAGGAAAATTTTCTGTCTTCGCTAAAACACCATTTGTGCTCAGTTTTGAATCATAGAGAATCGTTTATAGAAGAAAAAGATTTGCCAGCAGTCATTCTTGTCTTAGGTGTTAATGGTACAGGTAAAACCACGACATCTGCCAAACTCGCTTACCACTACACTATGAATGGGTTAAATCCAATTTTAATCGGAGCCGATACATATAGAGCAGCAGCAATAAATCAGCTGAGGCAGTGGTCTAACAGATTGAATGTACGGTTCATTGCTAATGAGCAAACAAAAGATCCTTCGGCTATTCTTTATGATGGATTAATATCGGCGAAGACTGCCCAATCTGATGTGGTCATTGTGGATACCGCAGGGCGTCTTCATACCTACAAACATCTAATGGATGAGCTAGGTAAAATGGAGCGCATTGTTAAAACTAAATTTCCGGAATTTACTTTAAGGTCACTTTTGACTATTGATGCAGGATTAGGGCAAAATTCACTGCAGCAGGCAAAGAAGTTTCAGCAGTATATTGATATTAATGGAGCAGTTTTGACAAAAATGGATGGAACTGCAAAAGGCGGAATTGTCTTTCCGCTATATACACAAACCCAGATTCCGGTTTATTTTACTGGTTTCGGTGAAGAATTGGATAATTTATCTCCATTTAATATTGAAGAGTATGTAAACTCAATGGTTGGTAATTAGTGTAATACTTTAGGTATATCGTTTAAAGTTATATTATATGAGAGAAAAAATAAACAATATCAACATTGTCAGTTTGGGTTGTGCTAAAAATCTTGTTGATTCTGAAATTATTATGGGTGGGTTTTCAAGATCAGGATTGAATATAGTTGATGACCCGAAAAAATCAGATGCTATTTTGGTTAACACATGCGGATTCTTAGATATCGCAAGAGAAGAATCAGTAAATACTATTTTAGAAGCTGCAGAGCTTACAAAGGATAATGAGAGAAAATTGATTGTTATGGGATGTTTGTCCGAGAGATATTCGTCTGAGCTGCAAAAGGAAATACCGGAAGTAGATCGATTTTTTGGTACAAACGATCACAGTCAGATACTTTCCTATTTGACTGGTAAAGATTTTATGAAGGACGATCCGCTATTTTTTCGTTCTCTTCTGACACCATCCCACTATGCCTATTTAAAAATTGCTGAAGGATGCGATAATGGATGTTCATTTTGTAGTATCCCTATAATGAGAGGTTTGCAAAAGAGTAGATCGGTTGAGGCAATTGAGGCTGAGGCCAACCGTCTTGTGGAGAGTGGAGTAAGGGAACTTCTTATAATTGCACAGGATACTACCTCCTATGGATGGGATCTAAAACCAAAAAGATATCTAGGAGAGCTGCTTAATGTATTGGATCAAATAGGTGAACCATTGCGCTGGATTCGCCTTCATTATGCTCACCCTGCCCATTTATCAAAAAAGACGATGGAGGCCATGGCTTTGTCAAAAAAGGTCTGTAAATACATAGATATTCCCATTCAGCACGCATCAGATAATATACTTAAGTCAATGAAACGAGGGCTAAACCAGGAGGGGATCAGAAAACGGCTAGATAAATTGAGGGAATTCATTCCCGAAATTCGTCTTCGCACGACCTTGATTGTGGGATTTCCTGGTGAGACTGAGGATGATTTCAAGGAGTTATGTGATTTTGTTGAAGAGCAGCAATTTGATCGATTAGGGATATTTACATATTCAGAGGAGGAGGGAACTTCTGCAGCATTTTTGGATGATGATATTCCCCGTGAACTAAAAGATGAGCGTAAGGAGGAGCTGTTATCTATTCAGAATGACATCATGCTGGAAAAAAATAGCAATTTAGTTGGCAAAGACCTTAGTGTTTTGATTGATAAATCAGGAGAAACAGTTTCTGTAGGTAGGACCGAGTACGACTCTCCTGAGGTAGACCACATTGTTAGAGTGGAAGGAAAGCAGATACCTGGAGATTTTCTCAAAGTTAAAATAACCGATTACAATGAGTTTGAGCTAGTGGGAACAGAGCGATAACCAAAACTATCAAAATGAAAAACTTATCCTACGCTGAATTTGAAAAGGTTGATCTAAGAGTAGGAAAAGTTATTTAAGTTCAGAAATTTCCAGAAGCACATAGACCAGCCTATAAACTAAAAATAGATTTTGGAAGAGAAATAGGGATAAAACAATCAAGCGCTCAAATTACAGAGCTATACTCTAAAGAAAAACTAATTGGTAAATCGGTTGTGGCAGTTGTGAATCTCCCACCCAAACAAATAGGAACTTTTATCTCGGGATGTTTAGTCACCGGTTTCAAAAATGAAAAAGGAGATATCGTATTGGGTGTTCCAGAAAAATCTGCTCCGCAGGGTAAAAGACTTATTTAAGAATTGCCTTTATTTTTTTTCCATACTTTTATCAACTTAGACAAAATTATTTTTTATGATAAAGTTGTTCAATAGACAGTCATACAAACCAAAAATTATTAATTCTCTGCCATTGCATCCAATAAATTATCCGTCGTAAGTTTGGCATTATGGCAGAGTTTCGCATCCACACCGACTTTAAACCAATGGGGGACCAACCTAGCGCAATAAAACAATTGAGCGGTGGTCTGAAAAGAGGGGATGACCACCAGGTTTTGCTTGGGGTTACAGGCTCAGGAAAAACATTTACATTGGCAAATGTTATTGAAAAAATACAAAAACCTACTTTGATTATTTCACATAATAAGACACTTGCAGCTCAACTTTATGGGGAGTTTAAGCAGTTATTTCCAAAAAATGCGGTAGAATTTTTTATTAGCTACTATGACTACTACCAACCGGAAGCTTACATGCCAGTCACGGATACTTTTATAGAAAAAGATTTTTCAATGAATGAGGAAATTGATAAGCTGAGATTAAAAACAACAAGCTCTCTGATGGAGAGAAAAGATGTGATTGTTATCAGCTCGGTTTCCTGTATTTACGGAATAGGCTCACCATCTGATTATAAAGATCAGATCATTTATTTGAAAAAAGGGGAGACCTTCCACCGTAAAGAAATCTTTAAAAAATTAGTTCAAATACATTACCTAAGGAATGATACTGTTTTGGAGCGAGGGAACTTTCGTGTCAGGGGTGATCTGATTGATATTTATCCTGCCTATGAGGATGTATGTATTCGGATTGAATTATTTGGAAATGAAATTGAAAGAATTTCCACTTTTGACCATCTTACAGGAGAAATTATTAGGACTTTGGACAGCATATTTATTTATCCTGCCAAACATTTTGTGACAGATGATGAGACTATATCTAGAATTATAGTTGAAATTCAAAAAGAATTAAATGAAAGACTGCTAGAGTTGAGGGAGCAGGGGAAACTATTGGAAGCCCAAAGATTGGAACAGAGAACCAACTTTGATATGGAAATGATGACAGAAATTGGATATTGTTCGGGTATTGAAAATTACTCACGATATTTTGCTGGCAGAAAACAGGGAGAGAGACCCTGGACACTCATCGATTTTTTCCCCAATGATTTTTTGACAATTATTGATGAGTCCCATGTTTCATTGCCGCAAATCCAGGGGATGTATAATGGAGACAGAAAAAGAAAAGAAACACTAGTTGAATATGGATTTAGGTTACCCAGTGCCTTAGACAATCGTCCATTAAAGTATAGTGAATTTTTTGATATTCAAAACCAAATGGTTTATATGTCTGCAACTCCTTCTGAGAGAGAGTTAAATTTGAGCGGTGGAAGTATTGTGGAGCAGGTTATTCGACCCACAGGGTTGCTAGATCCTGAAGTTGAAATAAGAAAAACCAGAGGGCAAATTGATGATCTGATTGGCGAAATCAAATCTAGAGTGAAGCTGGGAGAAAGGGTACTGATAACGACACTGACAAAACGTATGTGTGAGGATTTAACCGAGTATTTAAAAGGGGTTAATTTAAATGTTCGATATTTACATTCTGAGATCAAAGCTCTGGAAAGGGTGAAAATATTGAGGGATTTACGGCTGGGAAAATTTGACGTACTGGTAGGTATTAATTTGCTTAGAGAGGGGCTGGACCTTCCTGAGGTTTCACTGGTGGCAGTATTGGATGCTGATAAACAGGGATTTTTACGGTCTCAAAGCTCTTTAATGCAGGTTGCGGGGAGGGCCGCAAGACACATCGCGGGCAAGGTAATTCTTTATGGTGACCATGTATCAGAAGCAATGAAGCACCTTATCAGTGAAACTGGTCGAAGACGGATGATTCAAAAAGCATATAATGTAGAAAATAAGGTTACACCTAAAACGGTATATAAATCCATGGAAGATGTTATGCATGCAACGGCTGTAGCTGACTCTATAGGTGGGGGTGATGTGGATAAAACTTATGTTCAAGATGATAGGAATTATAGAGAGATGGATAGACATCTTGCTCTTGATATGATGAGACAGGAAATGATTTCAGCTGCCGATGAAATGGAATTTGAACGGGCAGCGTTTTTAAGAGACCAAATTAAGGATTTGGAAAAAGAACTAGATTCCCAAAAGAATGCAAATAATTATGAGCCATTCATTAGTGACGGAAGCTCTGAAAATTGAATATATTAGTGACAGGAGGTGCAGGTTATATAGGTTCCCATGTGGTAATTGAATTATTGGATAGTGGATATGATGTAACGGTGTTGGATGATCTTTCGCTAGGGTTTGAAGAAAATGTGGACAGACGAGCTGAATTTATAGAGGGAAATATTTTAAATGAACAAGACCTAGAAACTGCATTATCTATCCAGCCGGATGCGGTCATACATCTTGGGGCGTGGAAGGCAGCAGGCGAATCCATGATATATCCAGAAAAATATACATATAATAATATAGTTGCTACTCTAAAACTTTTAATAGCGATGTCGAAGGCGGGTGTCTCTAAAATTATTTTTTCCTCAACAGCTGCTGTATATGGTTATCCCGAATATCTTCCTGTTGATGAGCTGCACAGAATAGACCCCATTAATTATTATGGATATACTAAAATGGCAATAGAAGAAAACTTAAAGTGGTATTCAAAGCTGAAAGGTATTTCATTTGTATCTTTGAGGTATTTTAATGCGGCAGGGTATGATGCGCAAAGCCGAGTTGTAAAAATGGAACGGAATTCTCAAAATTTACTTCCCATTGTTATGGAAATTGCATCAGGGAAACGTGATATATTGGAAATATTTGGTAGTGATTATGATACACCAGATGGAACCTGCATTAGAGATTATATCCATGTCTCTGATTTGGCTTCTGCACATTTAAAGGCATACAATTTTCTTAATCAATGTGGTGATAATTTGATTGTGAACTTAGGAACAGGAGATGGGCACTCAGTGCTTGATGTAGTTAAAAAGACTGTGGAAGTAACTAAACATCAAATTCCGTATAAATTTGTTGATAGAAGAGTGGGAGATCCTGAATCTTTAACCACATCTTTTAGTCTAGCAAAAAAAGTTTTAAATTGGTCGCCAGTTCACTCTGAATTGAGATATATCATCGGGACAATGTGGAATATTTTACAGCCAAAAACAAATTTACTTCATCCCGAAATAGAATCATCTTGAGCAATGGATAAAGATAGACTCCAAAAACAATATGGGATCATAGGTAACTCTGAAGTAATTCAGCAAGTAATTGACCTAATTATGCAGGTAGGACGGGTTGATATTACTGTTCTAGTTACTGGTGAATCAGGGACGGGGAAAGAGCTGATAGCAAAAGCAGTTCATGGAATTAGTAAGAGGAATCAAAAAGAGATGATAACGGTGAACTGTGGTGCAATCCCTGAAGGAATTATTGAGAGTGAACTATTTGGACATACAAAGGGCTCTTATACGGGAGCAGGATCAGATCGAAAGGGATACTTTGAGTCTGCTCATAAAGGTACCATATTTCTGGATGAAATTGGAGAGATGCCACTTGACACACAGGTAAAAGTACTCAGAGTATTAGAGAGCGGTGAATTTATGCGTGTAGGAGATTCAAAAACACTCTACACTGATGTCCGTGTCATTGCAGCTACAAATAAAAAGTTAGAGAGTTTGGTTAAAGAAAACAGATTTCGGGAAGATCTATTTTATAGGCTGAAGACTGTAACTATTGATATTCCTCCTTTGAGAAATAGAGTTGAAGATATATCACTTCTCGTGGAGCGGTTTGCTCTATTATTTTCCAGAAGCAATGATATTCTTTATAGAGGTTTCATGCCTGAAGCAGTTAAAAGAATGAAACAGCATGATTGGCAGGGAAATGTAAGGGAATTGAAACATTTTGTTGAGCGTATTTTAGTACTGGAAAAAGGAGAGCGAATCACAGCAGATATGGTAGAGGGACATTTGTCTCCATCAATTATAGGTCAATTTGATAATGCTCAACTTCCAATTCCAGTGGTTCAATCTCCGGAATCTGCTGAAAGAGAGCTGATACTTAGACAGCTGTTTTTGCTTAGACAGGACGTTGAATCAATAAAACAATTACTGGGGTCTCGTGCACCTCTGATACCTGCAGGGGAAATCGACCATTTTCCTAGGGCTAATCAATCTATTGACCTTCCAGGAAAAATAGATGAACATAACCCAAACAACATAAGGGGAGAAGCTATTGGAGAGGCAAACCTTCAGACGCTCGAAAGAGAACTGATTGTACGAACCTTAAAATTTCACAATAATAACAGAAGGGCTACAGCTAAAACTCTCGGGATGAGTGAGAGGACTCTCTACAGAAAAATCAACGAATATGGAATTGAACCAAAAATTAAGAAGTCTATCAGATAAAAACAAAATGAGCTCTAAAATCAATAGACTATTATGCTATTTAGGTGGTGTACTTTTCATGGTAACTTATTTAGTAAACTGTGGGTTTTATTCCATGGCAGGATCTATACCTCCTCACATTCGTAGTATATCAATTCCCTTGCTAGATAATGAAACCGCAGAGTTTGGAATTTCTGAAGAGATCACTGATAATTTACTTGAGAAGTTTACTGATGAGAACATCCTTCGTGTTGTTGACGAAGAAAATTCAGATTCTATACTGAGGGGTTCGATAATTCAAGCAGAAGATATTCCATACACATACTCCAAAGAGGAAGTTGTTGGTGAATACCGATTTACTATTTCTATTGATGTGGAGTGGGTTGATGTAGCAAATGATAAGATACTTCTGCAAAAAATATTTAAGGGTTGGGGTGCATATGGGATTGGTGGTGATATAAGCACAGATGAAATTGATAATGATGGTGATGGATTAACAGATGATGAAGATAGTGATGAAATCGGAGATGCACGTTCTTTTGCAACAAAAATTGCAGTGGGTAAGATTGCTCAAGATATTTTAAATGATATTTTAACAACATGGTAAAAAATGGAAAAACTTACTAAAACAACAATTTCACAATTAAAAAACTTTGTAGATAAGACCGTTACCATCGATGGATGGGTTTACAATAAAAGAGTAAGCGGAAAAATTTGGTTTCTTCTCTTGAGAGATGGTACGGGATTGGCCCAGTGTGTTATAGTTAAATCTGAAGTTGATTCAGAAAACTTTGAATTGAAGAATATACTTTCCCAGGAGTCTTCCGTATCTATCACAGGGACAGTCCGTAAGGATGATCGTTCGGTAGGAGGATTTGAAATTGGAGTGCAATCAATTTTGGTTCACCAAATTGCGGATGAATATCCTATATCTCCGAAAGAACATGGAACTGATTTTCTTATGAATAACAGACATCTGTGGATGAGAAGCAGAAAACAGAATGCAATTTTAAAAATTCGCCATCACGTTATAAAAGCCTGCAGAGATTTCTTTGACTCAAACGACTTTGTCCTGATGGACTCTCCTATATTGACCGCCAACGCTGTTGAAGGAACCTCAGACCTGTTTGAAGTAGGCTATTTCAACCGTTCGGCTTTTTTAACTCAAAGCGGACAGCTATATGGAGAGGCTGGCGCAATGGCCTTTAAAAAAATTTATTGTTTTGGCCCAACTTTTCGAGCAGAAAAATCAAAAACCAGACGACATTTAACTGAGTTCTGGATGGTGGAACCTGAAATTGCTTATTGTGATTTAGATGAAAACATGACCTGGGCAGAGAAATTTGTAGAGTATATTGTCTCTCATTGTATAGAAAATTGCAAAGCTGAGTTAGATATTCTAGAGAGAGATATTTCAAAACTGGAGAAAATTAAAACACCGTTTCCGCGAATTACTTATGATGAAGCTGTAAAAATTCTAGAGAAAAAGGGTGTGGACTTTCAATATGGTTCAGACTTTGGGGGGACTGATGAAACTTTAATTTCTGAGGAATATGATTGTCCGGTTATGATTCATCGCTGGCCCGCAGAGATAAAAGCTTTTTATATGAAGCGTGATAAACAGAATGAGAATCTCGCTCTTGGAGTTGATATGTTGGCTCCTGAGGGTTACGGTGAAATTATTGGCGGCGGTCAGAGAGAGGATGAGCACGATATTCTTGTGGAAAGAATTAATGAGCATAAGCTGCCAATTGATGTTTTTGGATGGTATTTGGATTTGAGAAAGTATGGCTCAGTCCCCCACTCAGGTTTTGGCCTTGGAATTGAGAGGGCAGTGACATGGATCAGCGGAATTAGACATATACGTCAAACTATACCTTTCCCTCGAACCTTGACCAGGTTAGAACCGTGACAAATTTTAGTGGAAGAATATCTGTTTTTGGTGGACGAGAGGTGTCAGATGAGGATTATGATGTCACAGTTGAAATAGGCAAAAAATTAGCAGAAGAGAATTATCTTGTATTTTGTGGCGGAGGAAATGGTGTAATGGAGGCTATCAGTAAAGGTGTGAAAAGAGGAGGTGGAACCTGCATTGGAATCCTCAAAGGGATCACAGATGAAGAAGCAAATGACTTCGTCTCGCTTGCAATCCCAACGGGCATCGGAATTGGGAGAAATGTGATCTTAGCCTATAACTGTGATGCCGCAATAGCAATCAGCGGAAAATACGGGACCTTGAGTGAGATTGCATATGCACTATCCCTTGATAAAAAAGTGGTTGGATATAACACATGGAAAATTGACAATGTAGATATTGCCTATTCTCCTGAGGAAGTGATCAAGAAGATCAATATGATAATGAAATAATGAAATCTCAAGAGCAATCTATTTCATTCAGGGTAACAGGAAAAGTACAGGGTGTCTGGTTTCGGGCATTTACTCAAGATAAAGCTTCTTTAAAAAACGTTACAGGATGGGTAAAAAATGAGTCAGATGGTTCTGTGATTGGTGAAGCAGAGGGAGTTAACAGTAAAATAGAAGAGTTTATCAGTCTTCTAGAAAAGGGGTCTCCGAATTCCAATGTCGAACACGTGGACATTGAGGTCAGCTCTGATCTAAAAGGATATAATGATTTTCATATACGACACTAAAATATTTTGATGGTTTCTCAGTGAAAATCGCTCTATGTCAGGTCAACCCGAAACTTGGTAATTTTACATATAATTTAAATAAAGTAAAGTCATTTTATGAGAAGGCAATCAAAGCTGGTGCTGAACTGGTTATTTTCCCTGAAATGGTAGTGTGTGGGTATCCTCCCCAGGATTTGATCTGGGAGAACGGATTTGTTTCTGCCTGCGAGAGCTCTATCCAAACCATAGCATCCTTTTCTAAAATACCGCTCATTGCCGGTTTTATACGAAAAGAGAAAAATAAGATATTTAATAGTGCTGCCCTATGCAGGAATGGTGAAATTGTATTTATTTATGATAAAATGCTTTTACCTACCTATGATGTGTTTGATGAGGACAGGTATTTCAGTCCGGGAAAGAATGTGGGGCTCACTGAGGTAGATATCGGAGGTAGACCTAAGAAAATCGGTATTCAGATCTGCGAGGATCTGTGGGATATGGATTATGAATTGAAGGTTACCAACGAACTTGCTCAAAGGGGAGCACAGATGATCATCAATATTTCTGCTTCTCCATTTCACGATGAGCAGCCACAAATTCGAAAAACATTAATTGAAGAAAAAATTAGTGAGACCAATACCCATTTTGTCTATTGTAATTTAGTTGGTGCCCAGGACGAACTCATTTTCGATGGAAATTCAGTTGTGTATAATAATAATGGTGAAGTGATAGGTTCAGGCCAGTCCTTTTCCGAAGATATTGTCTTTGTGAACATGGACTCAACAAATATTATCACTGAACAGGTTTTCAACAGGGAAGAGAGCCTCTATTCTGCTCTTTGCCTTGGGGTAAAGGATTATTTTGATAAAACTGGCCATAAAAAGGCAGTCATGGGGCTCAGCGGGGGAATCGATTCTTCCCTCACAGCCTGCATTGCAGTGGATGCACTGGGAGAGGAAAATGTGTGGGGCATTACAATGCCATCAGAATTTTCCAGTGAGCACAGTCTAACTGATTCAGAAAAATTAGCACAAAACCTGGGGATATCTGTGCGGTCCATACCCATAGAAAAATTAGTTAATGATATCACTCGATCATTAAAACCAATATTTAAGAATGCACCCCCAAGCGTAGCCGAAGAAAACATTCAGGCACGGATCCGTGGGCTTTTGCTCATGGCTATATCAAATAAATTTGGCTGGCTGGTTTTGACAACCGGCAACAAGACCGAGCTTGCGCTGGGATATTGTACACTCTATGGTGATATGAACGGGGGATTGGCTGTGATATCCGACCTATCAAAACAGGAGGTGTATGCTGTCTCTAGGTGGGTTAACGAGAGCGCAGGATTTGACCGGATCCCCGAAGACTGTATCACAAAGCCGCCATCTGCAGAGCTGGCACCTGATCAGAGAGATCCCTTTGACTATGATGTTGTAAGTCCTATTGTAGAATCCATAGTTCAGGACAGGCTCAGCATTAATGACCTGCTCCAGCAAGGATTGAAAAGTTCATTAGTATTGGATATTGCAGGACGGATCAGGCTCAATGAATATAAACGACGCCAGGCCGCACCAGGCCTGAGGGTTTCATCCAAAGCTTTTGGTATTGGCAGGAGATACCCTATTATAAATCATTATAAAAAATAATTGGATAAAAAATCACTTCCCCCTGGTTCACTGACCAAATATAAGATCATTTAAATAGCTATAGCCAAATAGAGGCTGTGGAACTAATTTCCTGTTTTCTATCAAAATTTCCTATATCTCTCTGATTTATGTTTATTTATCTTTAACTATAATATACTGTAAATAAATATATTGTTAAAGTTACATTGTATTTAGAATTATATAGTTTGTATTGTTTCAATTGGTATAAATATTGTGAATATTTAGTCGAGAATATGATTAGAACTAAGTGACGCACAAATAATAATGATTAGTAAACAATATTGTTAAAAATTATAGATTACTATTGTTTTTTATTGATTTATCTTCAACATTATTAAAATATATAGGATTTCTTACATTATTAGATTTTATTAAAAAACGAAATGATAGATGAAAATTTTATAATTTTTAGTAAAATTTATTAAAGACATATGAAAATACCGTCGATATACAAATTGACCACAAAGATTCCGGCGGGAGAACCGCCGAGTTTAAGTATGTCAGAAGAAAACAAAAATAATCGGAGGAAAAAATGAATATTAAAGGTCAACTTTCAAAACTTTTCACCCTTATAACTATGAGCGGTATAGCCTTTGCAAGTACTGGGAGTTCAAACCCAAGCACTCTGCCTATTGGCGCAACAGATAGTGAACACTATATCCAGACCATTACAGTTACCCTGCAGGGTAACGGTGCAAACGACTGGAACACTGATTATGATTTTGGTGATGGTGCTGTAACGAATGATATAACAATTACATTTCCCGATGATGTCAGTTTAGCTGATACAGATGGTGATGAAGATTATTGTAATGAGATAAGTATCTCTTACGTTACTAATGCTAATGTGGATCCGGCTTGTCATAGCGCTGAAGCTAAACAAATTATCATAGATTTACAACAGGATGCTAATACTGATTTACTTGCAAATGCAGACAAATTTATGTTTATTTTTCCTGTAACAACAGTATCAAATGCCACAGATGGAGATGCTGCAGAATATACAATACAGTATGGTGACGGAACAGTTGAGCAGGGACCAGGTAGTTCCATAAATGTCAGTTTAGCTGACACTGTCTCAGCGGTCACATTTGCAGAAAATTATACGAAAAATACCGTTTCTGGTGCAATTGATGCAAGCTCTGACTATGGGGATGTATTTCCTGCTCCTTCTGTTGGAGCGGCGGCTGTTACTTTAGCTCTCCCCGATTTTATAGAATCATTTGCTGGGGAACACATTGATGGTGACGCAAACTGGGACGGTATAGAACTTGATGATGGAGATGCAGATGATATGGACTATGAGCTGTGGATGAGCACAGATCCCACGCTGAATACCATTCCGCTTGTTGATACTACTACTACAACTTCAACTGCTGATGTAACAGCAGAGTGGACCTATACATTGGACCCTGATACATTAAATGGTGTTGTGCAACATGCATCTTCGATCATTTCTGTAACTGGTGCGGCTTGCGGAGAAATGGCGAGCAGTCAATATAGCTTGGGTTCCGCCGATGGTTCTAATCACAATGTTATTACCTTTGTTGCCGACGCTACGGGAACTGGGGGTGATTTAGCTCCAGATGAAGAAGTAACTGTTAAATGGCGACAGGTTGATAATGACATATTTCTTTTAACCGCAAACCATCTTGCTGCAGGAGATTTATCAGATCAGAATGAAGACGAAACTTTTGCAGGTATTCAATTTGATGGGACGCATGCTGATTATTCTGCAGGATACAAGTTTTATTATGTTACCTCCAACTTAACAGCAAACTGGGTCTTGGGCGCAAGTGACAGCACACAGATTATACACAACCCGGTTTTTGATGATAATGAGGACGGTACAGATGAAACGGCTGTAGACTATACCGCTGATGATTCATATGATGGTGACGCTGGTGACAAGCCCGTGGGAGGAATGTACGTGAGCTCTGATGTCTTGGGTGAAAATATTGTTGGTAAAGATGGTGATGTTCCTGGGACTTCTTTATCTGAGGCAGATATTTACTGGGAAGCGGACGACCTAGATGATGATGCTGCCACCATATCTGTGTATGTGGATACAACCGGCGCAAGCTGTGCTTGTAGTGATGGTACAGATGTAAGTGCAAATGATGATAATCAGACTGCCTGTGAGGCAGCAGCGTGTGATGATGGTACAAACTTTGGTGTTTATACTTTACCAACCCTGACAGGATTGACAGCTGACTATTCAGTTGCCATTGATGATGCAGGAACCTGTACCTGTGCTGATGGTACGGATGTTACCTCATATGATGATGGTGGTGAGGATGCGTGTACCGCAACGACTGACGCTGGCGTTGGAATCTGCGATGATGCTGCTGCTGCAACTTGGGCAGCAAGTAACTCTTACACATTTTCAGCATACACGGATGCAAGTACTTATGAGGCTGCAGGTAGTTACTATGTCTATCTGTATCTCTCTGATGGAACGAACACCGCACAACAACAGTTGAAAGATACTGGTGATGATGCATTCCAGATACATGTCAAACACCATCCTTATTTCAAATTTGATCCCTTTGCTGCTGCTATTACTTTTGATGATGGACTTAAAGAGGTACAGCCCATACTCTGGAGCGGTTCTAACCATGACGGTGACTGGGACCTAGATGATGATGCGACCATCTTGATTTATGCAAGTGATAAAGTATGGTCAGAAAGCGGTGCACCCGATGATGCTTCAATATTAGCAAACCTTGTGAGTGGAGTTTGTGATGATGTTAGCTATGATAATGAAACGGATTGTATTGCCGATGCCGATTGTGATAATAATGGAACCGCTGATGATGCCTGTACCTGGACAGCTCCAGATCCTACTGGAACAGTTTTGGTTGCCACGATCACAGATGATAGTGATGGACAAACCGATAATATGGCAATGTTTGATGTTCGCAGCTCCGGTCTTGCACCTGATGTTGAATATCATATCTACGCGGTTATTTCTGATGATGACAATAGTTTGGTTATTCAAAATAACTCCGGTGGTGGTGATATGACGAATGCAAATGAAAATAATCGAGGCATAACTTTGGAGCATTCAACATTTTTTATGCCTATTAACCCTGTTGCAGGGGTAAACCAGGCACTAAATGCTGCGGACTCTTATGAGTTTCGCTGGAACGGTTTTGATAATAATGGTGCCAATCAATTAGTACATATAGTACTTTGCACATCAGACGGGGTAGTATCGGACTATACTACTTTTGAAGCTGAAAATTCTAATATTTGGGTTACTTCAACAACTGGTGATCCTACTGATGATGATGTTGTTGATGGATCAACCCAATCAAGCTATGTATGGAGTGTATCTACTGCTACAAAACAGGCAAATGGTGACGGTGCTTTTGCTGAAGGTGAATACTTTGTCTATTACTTTTTCTCAGAGGATGGTACATTTGATGATGATGAATATCCATACCAGGCAGATGGTAAACTGACTATTGGTCTCAATGCAGATGCTGACGCTTCCACTATGATTACATTCAGTCCGAATCAACCAACCGGTCAGGTGGGTGATGAGATCGAATTTTCGGTTACAGCTGATGATGGTGATGATACTGCTGAATTGATCTCACTGTCAATTCAGTATGATAACACTTATTTTAAACCCTCTAATACATCCTGTGACTGTGGTAACGGTGTAGATGCAAGTGCTTATGATGATTCTGAGGCGAGCTGTGAGGCTTTTGTGTGTGATGATGATGATGCTTCTAATGATCCTGACGACAATGCAGAATTTTCATACTTTACAGCAGTCACCGGAAGTTGGAATGGTGCTGAACAGGCCGACGCCCTAGTTGTAAATGGAACCACGGATGAGCTCAGATGGGCATCCTGGTTAGATGGTGGAGATGATTTGGAAGCTGGCGGAGAGGTCGTTGCGAAATTTACATTGGAGGTTATTGCAGATGGTGCTTCGAGCGCTGACACTCTGTTTGCTAGTACCGTTGCCTTTAATAATAGCCCCACTGATGAGTTTGCAACAGATATTATTATTGCTAATGCACACACAAGCATTTCACCCTTGACAGTTGACACTGCGTATGTTCAACTGGTTGCCAGCGGTCAGTTAGCCGGATATATTGATGTACAGGGAAGAACCGGTGGCGCAACCACTGTTACTGTGGCTGCTACCCCGGTAGGATCCTATTCCGCCTCTGTTTCATCGACCGTTACCCTGGGCACTGACGACTCTTACACCTTGAGCGAGATCCCAGCAGGAATGTATGATGTGATGGTCTCAAAAGCTGGTTTTCTGACACAGATACAGGAAAATGTTAAAGTTATACCATTTGTTACAACCAACCTGAATTTTCAGGGTGACCATGAGATTCCCGGAGGCGATGTTGGTGGATGGACAGATGAGAGCGGTAATAATTTACCTGATAATGAAATCGAAGCTTCTGATGCTGTTCTTATCTCCGATGCTTTTAATAGCACCAGTACTGATGCTAATTGGAACGCATATGCTGACGTGGATGGTAGCGGAACGGTCTATGTTGATGACCTCAACTATGCGGCAAAAAATGCTAACGTTAACGGAGAGGGAGCAGTTAACAAAGAAATACAAATTGAAGCAGATAATTCAGGTGCTGTGATAGCTCTGAACATGGTTGAAGAGAATTTTGACCGTGTTGTCTATAGTGTAAGCGCTAGCGGTATCGGAAGTCTTCATGCTTATTCAATAGAAATGATGATCAATTCCAGTGACTGGGAAGTGCTCAACATTTCAGATAATCTTAAGAATAATGGCGATGCTATTCACTTCAACAAGAACAATGGTTATCATTGGACCGCTGTGAGTGCCCTTTATGGCAACGGTTCTACTGTGATCTCAGAACTGAGTGTCATTGAGCTGAAGCCATTGGTTGATGATCCTTCCGGTCCGGTCATTAATAATGTTACACTCATAGATGACATGAACAGATCCACCAAAGCTGTTATAAGCAATAATGGATCGGTCATGCCCTCTGAGTATGCCCTAGAACAGAACTTTCCGAACCCATTTAACCCTGTGACAAACATTGCTTTTGCAATCCCACAGGATGGTCTTGTAAAGCTCACGGTCTTTGACCTCATGGGCAAAGAGGTAACGCAATTAGTTTCTTCCAGTCTTCCTGGCGGTAACTATACGGCCAACTGGGATGCCACCAATACATTTGGTAGCAAGGTCAGTTCAGGATTGTACTTTTACAGCTTAAGCGTTGACAATCAAATGATTGCTACACATAAAATGATTTTGATGAAATAAGTTGACAATCAATATCCTTGGTTAGTAAGAAGCCTCTGGAATACCAGAGGCTTCTTTTTTTTTTAGTAAAATAGAACTAATTTTCCTCACCATCTTTTATCCAAAAAGTGTTTAATCGTATCCATATATCTTTATTTCTTTTTCTATTTATTGGGGTTGGTGAAGCAGCCGATTGCTGGTTAGAAACATCCAATAGTACTGACAGCAACTATACTATTGGTGATACAGTCGCTTTGAGTATAGTAATGGATACAAATGGAGACACACTAAGAGCTCATGAATATTTTCTGACATTTGACCCGGCTATTTTTATGCCTGTGATGGTTGACAGTGTTCCATTTTTACCGATAAATTTTGGTCAGGGCTGGTTTAAATGGGCGAATGATACCCATGGTGATGTATGGGGTGAATCAGATATGCTTAACGGTATCTCCGGGTTTCAATTGGATTATTCATATTTGACAATATCAGAGTCATATATCAGCGGTATTGGGATTGTGGCATCTTTTAGTTTGGTTGTTGTTAATATTCCTAACAATGAGCTGCAATCAACGGATATAGTATTTGATGATGATGATTCTAACTCAAGAGTAACAAGGTATAATAATAAATCAAATGAGATGCATACGTTTAACAGTGCACAGGGGATTACAATATTTATTGAAGGTTACTCCATCTACCCGGTTATCCCTGATACGTTATTATTACCCGGCGAAAGCTTTATAATTGATCTGGATGACCACTTTGAGAGTAATGAATTTAGTTTTGCAGATGCGGTGTGGTCATCAGAGATTATTCAGCCTTTGGATGGCGCTAACATTGTTATTGATGAACTGACAAATATATTGACCCTAACAACAACGGTGGGGTGCAATGGGATCTTAGCAGCATCCGTATCATTAAACATTCCCGGCCAGACCCTTGTTTTTTCCCAGGATTGGACCCTTGTGATAAACCACCCCATTCGATTTGTGGACCCCTTTCCGACTATTTTTTTTCCTGAAGACACCGACCACTTTGTCCATTATGATTCCCTGTTCATTGATGAAGATAACACCCCTGAGGAGATAGCCGTTTGGGATACATTGGTTACGTTGAATACACCTACATATACGAACTATGATGATAATGACACTATCTGGTTTTCGGCAGAACCTGATTGGCATGGCATAGCAAATACAAGGTTCTTTGTTCAGGAACCATTGGGCAGGCTTATCGAGAACCTTTTAGTGATCATAGTGTTAAATGTTAATGACCCCCCGGTCCTTGATTTTTCCGGTGTTAGCAGTGATTCTACTCTCGGGGACACGCTTATTCTTTACCATGGCACGTCAGATACTGTCGACCTGAGAGAATTTGTATATGATGTCGATGATAATGAATTTTCATGGAGCTTTGAAGAAAATTCATATTTAGAGGTAGATATTCTGGCAAACGATATATTAAGGATTTTTTTACCTTTCACCCCTTTGGTTGATACTCAATTAGTTGTCAATGTTGATGACGGAGATACAACAGTTACAAGGCCGATCAATATTAAAATACGCTCTATTCCTCCTCAGATATTATTGACCGAGCCATTGCTTGTTCATGCCGACAGTAGCTACTCAATTGATCTGGAGACCGCGGTATCTGACCCTGACACTCCTCAAGATTCTCTGACCTGGGAGTTTTCCTTTTTGAATCCGGAAGGGGCACCGGATACTAATGTTGAGTTTGACTATAATTTAGAATCAAATATGCTTACAATTAATTCCATCCACTCACAAAACTCTGAGGGAACTATCATTTTGACAGTCAGAGAAAATTTTGACTTCGGGAATGTCGTGACCGTTGAGCTTCCCATACTCTATTTTTCTTCCAATGCACCCCAGGTATTGACACCAGATATGATATTCACTTATCCTGATACTCTTATAGCTGCTCTGGACCTGGATACCCTTGTTTTTGATTATAATGATCCACCAAACTTGATAATTTGGAGTTTGTCAGGTATTAGTGAACTGGAAGATACCTACATAGATTCGGTTGATCATATTTTATATATTCAGACAGGTACCGACTTTTTCGGTAAAGATACGCTCACCCTGGCAGCAACTAACTCTCTGATGCTATCGGACACTATAGAGATTATTGTGAATGTAATTCCATACAATCCTTACCCACAGATCAGTATTTTACCAGATACAACTGTATACTGGCACTCTGCTTCAACGTATTTATTTGACCTGGATGATTTTGTACTTGATGAATCTACCTCTGACCAAGATATTGATTGGACAGTAGCCTATGATACAGATTCAATTGATGTGTCCATAAATGATGCGAACCAGGTATTAATTACCAGCTCTGATTTAACGGGAACCGTTTCAATAATTTTCACCGCAGAAAATGATGTAGGATACTCATCATCAGACACTGTGAACGTACTCATTGTTCAAGATGAACCACCCAATTGGGAGCAACTCTTAAATATTGAAATGTCTAGATTAATTCCTAACGATACACTTTCCTATCAGCTCTCAGATAGATGTGAGGATGACCTTACAAGCTCTAACAATCTGATATTTGGTGTGGAGACGGATACCACAATCTTGAAAATCGTTTTAGATTCACAAACAAATGTTATGCTTGAGCTTCAGGATACGTCGATAGTAGATACAACAACAAGCTTAACCTTCTACGCTGAGGATGAACATTTTAATATTTCAACCTCCAACACGGTGACCCTAACAATAATAAATGGGTTTGCACCTGAATGGGGAAGCCTACCTTTAATCACCTTTGGGAACGACACAACGTATATGAGTGAGTGCCTTGAAGAATGGTGTGAGGACCCGGACACACCTGATTCGTTATTGACATTTATCGTTGAGAGCACCAGCCAGGATTTATATGCCGAAGTTATTGATGGTCCAGGCTGCAGCTCCCTCTGGCTGGTTCCATTGTCTGAGATACAGGGCACATACTTTCTTATCTTGCGAGTGGAAGATATCCAGGGAAATATTTCATCAAAATTAGTTACTGTAACTATTTCTGATCAGGTTTTACCATCGGCAGACCTTTCCTATTTTATCACACCGGGATTAAACAGACGGTTACACTATATTCTCACATCTGATGGTTCTGTTCAGGATTTTACGAACTCATTCTTTTTAGATGATTCACTGTTGGGCTCCCTTTCCTTTTCTCTAATAGACCAGCAGCCTGAGCTTCAGCTCTGGAACGCACCATATAATTTTTTGGAGTCCGGTCTTTATGATCTTATTGTTTATTTAACGGATAATTCAAACAACACGATGATTGATACTTTATCCCTTTCTGTTTCTCTTCCCAGTTCTGAAGGAGGGAGGCTCATTAGTTCTTCAGCTAAATTGATTTTGCAATATCCTAACGCAGAATATTCAGAGAATCAAATTTTTATTTTAAAGGAAAACATTGATATGAGTGAAGCATTTTTTGAAACAGAGCAAACATTATACTCTATTGAATCTAATATCTCAGCTGATATTGCTTTTGTTGCAACGTTCACAGGGGAAACGGATGGGAGTGATTATTATTCTTTTTATAGGGTGTTTGAAGGGCAAGGCATACTCGTCCCCACCTTTATAGACAAAGATGGAAAATTTCAGGCTTCAGTCGCTTTAAATAGCCATTTTTACATTGGACGATCGTCAAATCCAGCTCAAAGTGTTGCTCTACCTCAAGATAATATATATTGTTATCCCAATCCATTCAATTCAGTTATCAGTATCATGTTTTTTATGCCGGTGGTGGATGAAGTTAAGATTTCGGTTTATAATATTTTGGGTGAACGTGTGTTTAGCTATGATCATGAGGCTGTACCTGGTTTAATTACACTAAACTGGGATGGTAGAGATAATAATGGGCAAAATTTGCCTACAGGACTTTATTTTTACCATTTATCTGCGGGGAGCAAACAGATGACGAGTAAAATAACGATCTTGAAATGATTAAAATGAAGATAACAGCAAATTTATCAAATAATTCAAAATGGTATATATTTCCATTCTTATTGTTACTCATAGCATGTCCAACTGAGGATGAACCACCCGAGCCATCGCCACCTGATCCTGCAGAGTATATCGAGAAAGGTTGGGACGATCTTTCTTCAGGTTTTTATGAGGATGCCTTAGAAAATTTTAATGAGGCACTATCAATAAATCCTGAGAATATAGAGGCCACTATTGGAAAGGCATGGTGCCTATTTTTTACTGATAGTGGAAGCTCTATGGATATGATGAGATATCTCTTTGAGAAAGGAGTGGATGACTCTACATGGGCAGCCAATGCTAACTGTGCTCTGTCAATTGTTACTTTTGCTCAGGGGCACTATACAACTGCGATTGCTTATGCCGATTCATTATTATCAATTGCCCCGGTTTATGTGCTCGATTTTTATACAGAGATTGATTATCATGATATTCTGCTTGTAAAGGCACAGGCCCAATTCTTGACACTTGAGTATAATGAGGCAAACATAACCATGACACAAATAAATCCATCACTGTATCTTGATCCTTCCCAAGATAGCTGGGAAGTAAACGGGACACAGTATTTTATATTTGAATCAGCCCTATCAGCTATTATTGCTTCAGTTACGTCAGAGTATGATTCCGGAGGTTTTATTTCCATTGGCTGAAGAAATCAATTGGAAAAAAAATCCTTCGTTCCATAATTATATTCCTCTTTTGTTAAAACTTTTAATCTAACAAATTTTTTTATATAAATAGTAACTTTATATATATTATAATATACATTATTTACTTAAATATAAATATAATATATAATTTATTTGGTATAACTGTTGTATTTATTCAAATAGAAATATGATTATTTACTTATATAGATGGATTTTATCTGGTATAATATCAATTATGCTGGTATCTTTGTTTAGTGGATGTAGCAAAACGAATAATGTTCCTACATTAGAAATCTCAGTTGAGGATAATACGCCACTTCCGGGCTCCACTCAAACATTGACCGCTACTGTTACTGACCAGGATACAGCGGATATAATTTCGGTCACATGGGATATCACTCAAGGCAATCCCTATGCAGCAACTGGTTTAAGTATTCAGTATACCGCTCCGGGCTTTGAAACTGTTGATACAATAAGGGTGGAAGCAAATGATCAAAATGGTGGAATTGCAACAGAGACTATAGTTATGCATGTTACAAACGGTTCTCCAATAATTGAATCATATACAGTAAGTCAAGATGCAGTACTCTTGGGAAATGAAGTTACTCTTGTAGTCACTGCATCAGACCCTGAATCATTGCCGCTAACCTATCATTTTTCTTCTTCAGGCAATGTTGGTACATTTCCCAACCATGAACCTGAAGATTCGATAGCAATCTGGGAGGCTCCCTTTAACCCCGAATTGGCCGAGGAATATGATTTGTATGTTACTGTAACGGATTCTATAGGGAAATCAACATCAGACACTTTATCAGTCAATGTTTATTCAGAGCATGGAACCATGTGGGTTGTAGATAGTGGTCTTAAATCAGTAAGAAAATATGATGAAGATGGTAACTATATTTTGAGTGCTGAGGAAATATTTGAATATCCCGTAGCAATTACAAATAACCATCCAGACTGGTTTGGATGCTGGGTTGCAGATAAGGGTCTGGAGAAGATAGTTGAAATTAATGAGGATGGCTCTACGATACAAACCTATGATAACCTTTCAAATATTACCGATATTGACTACCATGAAAATACAGGTACTATTTGTGCGCTAAGTAGGGCTAACAAGACCCTCACACTCATTATCGGAACAGAAGTAAAAACTATATATGGATTTCAATCTCCCAATTCAATAGCTGTGAACCAAAGATCAGATGAAGTTTTGGTATCGGATTACGGACTTAGGCAAATTATAATAATTGATCTATTACCGGAAAATGGAGTATATCCAGATTCTGTATCAATGGAGCACTACCTTGGTCAACTAGACGGATTCCTTAGTGGACCCGTTGCAATTTCTATCACAAAATATTCAGAAGCTGACGGTTTGATGATTTTGGTTGCCGATGAGACTAATAATCGCATTCAACGAGTGCCATATTTTTCCTCTTACAATAACCCTTTGTCTCCAATTACAGATGTAACTCAACCTATTGCGCTGACCACAACCCTCAACTATACATGGATAATTGAAGAGGAGGGTCCGGTTCGATATTTTGATACATTTGATGCTTCTTCTTCTTCTGATATTGCTATACTTGAAGATTTAACAAATTCAAAACCCAGAGTAATTGCCGGTGATTATTTAAAAAATGCAGTTTGGATTGGTGATAATACAGAAAATAAAATTATTAAAGCTCGCCATCTAAATGGTGATATTGTTAATGAGTCTAGTATTACAGTAATAAATTTTGTAGAAGATATAGTAGTCAATCGTTAAATCGTACCAGATTTATATCACAATTGTATGCCTATGGAAAGTCAGCAATATTTGTTACAATGTAAATTACATTTTAGTTATCTTTTACCTATATATATCATTTATTCTTATACTATCAAAAAGAATACATAAATTCAATTGATTATAAAAATTCTTTTTAGGGAATTTTAATAACCAAACACTATTCTGATGAATCAATGAGTGTGAATTAAAAATTATATTAAATATTTTGGATTAATATGAAAATAAGGTTCACCCAATTTATATCAGTAATATTACATATATCCATTTTGGCTGTTGTTTTTTCACAGTCTTCCAATGGTGGCTTTGAAGTTTTCATGTATTTCACCGATGATGAGGTACCTTTTGGACCCAACCCTTCCCATGTGACCATTTTTGGATCTAATGATAATCTTGATGGATGGGTACATACCAATGGAAATACGTTGAGATTTAGTGATAAAAATTGTCCCGACATATCTGGTCCGATAACACTAACTTCAGGAAGTAAAATTCATTGGGGTGCGTGCAATCCGGAGGATTTTACAGATTCTCTTGGTGTTTCAATTATTGATACCATTCCCAAAATCAGTTATGGTCTTCAAATGCCCCAATTTGTTGATCTTATTAAGAATAATGCTTCACTAATTATACAGAATGAAATAATGATAGATCGGAAAGACATGAGTGATACACTAATAATGACAGAAATAAAATTTGTGGAAAGTGGTGGGTTTTATTCGACCCAATGGTGGTATCTCATTCCTCCGGTGAAGAGCCCCTTGGAAAGTTTTGCTTTTTATTATGATTCAACTTCCAATGGGCAGAGTGTACAGAAAATGTCTTTGCGCCTTGTTACATTTGATGTGGACAGTGAAAAATGGATAGATGCATATGATTATATCAATAGTTATAACCAAACACTGGCACTCATTGTCAATAATTTTGATATAGATGGTAACAATGTATCTAAGTCAATAAAAAATTTTCGTAAAGGTGATAAAGTATTTATTGAATCTTTAACAAGCAATAAAATACTATCTTTTGTTATGGGCTCTGATATTATTGAAACTCCTTCAGAAAATATGATGCTTGTGGATTCTGTTAATTATAGTTTTTCATCGGTTTCAGGATTTTTTGATAATGAACTTATTAAATTGTATCAAAAAAATAACGAAGGTGAATTAAACCCTGAGATACCATTCAATGCATTTCAATTTTTCCATAATCACGGTGATAATGAGTCACACCAGTGTCAGGTTGATGGTTTCCATCATTTTGATTATCGTTACTGGCTGTGTTCCGATAAATACGACTCCGATAGTTGTATTGAAACAAATACCGGAAAATCTTTTGTGGTCTCTCCTCCAACCTACCATCCCTATTCAGGTCCGGAAGTGATCTATATAAAGGGAGGTCAGGTGTCTGTTAATGGTGTTGTAAAAGGTCAGTACACAATTGTTACTGATGATTCTATCCAATACAAAAGGCATGATAATAGTTCACTCTTCGATCAGGTCTGGGGAAATATATGGCTTACCGATGATGTGGTGTATGCTGATTCTGGTCCAAATGGTGCAGTTGTGCACCCTGATTCAGGCGGAACAAACAATATTCTACGACTCATCGCAGGTGGAAACATAATTATTGCCAATACAAAAGAAAACGGAGCTCATAATTCGCAATATGGAAGAGATATCAACATAAATGGAGCATTGATGGCCGTTCATGGTGGATTTTTAACACAATACTGGCAGAATTCGGTGTCTGACAGTAGATGTCCTGACTGCAGCCTGCCAAATAAGAATGGTAATTGGGAATTTTCTCTTGGTGATGGACGAGGAGGTTTTCGAAATCAAGCTAGCTCTAGTATTATAGAGCCAGTGTACACTGGCTCAAATGATCTACGAGGTAAAATCCATTTATGGGGATCTATTGCTCAGAAAAAAAGAGGATATGTTAAAAGAAGTAGACCCGGTCCCTATAACTCCTCATCTGGTATTGGATATGACAAGAACTACCATTATGATCACAATTTTTTAAAGAAAACCGGATCAGTTATTATTGAAAGCGATAGAATAGTTCAAGTTGATTTTGAGTGGATGTCACTGAAAGGTGAGACCCCATTTGAACTTAATTTTGTCCCTGAGGGTAATTACAGAATTTCTTTATCCAGCCCAGGGTACCTCACATTTGATGATACAGTCAGTATTGAATGGGGAAAGCAAAAAAAGGTATTTGCTTCATTGAAAAAAAAACAAACCATTAAAGATAGGGTTGGATATTTTGCACTAAGAAGAAATCTTTGGGGGTTGTTTAGCGGTGCATTATTGACTTATGGAAGTTATCTAAAAATAAGTGCAAATATTCAGTATGATGAATATCTTTCGGTAGGAATGTATGCCGGAGATCTCCACAATGCAATTGATAGGAAAGACAATATGAATAAATATGCTTTTGGCCTCGGTGCAGTATGTATGTTACCAGCAGTGTACTATGGATCAAAAACGAATGAATTGAACAACTTATTAACAAATAAAGAACCAAAAAAATGAGGACCTCCACGTTTTTATTTTCATCATTTATACCTTTATTTGCTGGTTTATTTATTTACTCATGTGAAAGCGATAGGTACTGGTCTAATCCCCATGACCCAAACACAGATTTATTACCTGAGGATTGGCGTCCAAAAAATTTAATTATTCTTAATAATTCAGATAATGAATTCGTCATTCATTGGGAATATGATAGGGAAAATATTGGGGGATTTCAGCTTGAGAGTAAGAAAGATAATGAAGACTGGGAAATTGAAAATGCCTTTATAAATAAATCATTGAGAAAATTAATTGTACAGTTCAATGGTACACCTTTGGATTCAATGGATATTGATTATCGAATAATGGCATATGCAGGGTCAAATCAATCTGCATATGATACCACAATCATCAATGAGAATGCTGTAAAAATAGTTGGTGTTGATTATGATCTAGATTCAATGCACATTTCTTGGGAGAAATATCTACTTAATGATTTTGATTATTATCAGATTCTTTCCTCTGAAGATAGTTTGGGTATAAAGACTATTATTGATACGATTTTTCAGATTGATGTAACATCGTTATTAATAGATGAGTATAATCCATTGAAGGAAAACTGGTTTTGGTCAAGAACTGTAACTGAAACTGGGAAGGGGTTTATTGGCGAAGGAAGGACAAATATTGTTGAATCCGCACCGAATCCTATAGATATAGTTTCTGTAGAATATGATTTGACTAAAATGATGGTTACTTGGGAAATGTCTGATGATTTAGATTTTGCATCCTATGAATTGTTGGGTCCAGATAATCAATCAATGAAGTTTACAACTAGTAGATATGATACAAATTTTATAACAAATGATTTTGATCCCCTTAAGGAGAACTGGTATAGTATAAAAGTTACTGATTATTGGGGTTTAGATTCCACTGGTGAAGGAATGACAAATGATATTGATGAACCTCCTAACTCTATAAGTATAATATCAATTGAATACCAGATAACTCCTTTGCAGATGACAATTTCATGGGAGTCATCCCCTGATTGGGATTTTTTATCATATAAAATACAATATTCAGATACTTATTCTGGTGAAAGAATAGATATTGATGTAATCTCAGAAATTGAAACAACCACTTATGATATACTAGAATTTGATCCAACCATTGAAAGGTGGTATTGGCTTGTAACCACAGATCATTGGGGACAATCCACATTTAGTGATGGTTATAGGGTTTATGATGAGCCGCCATCTCAAGGCATGCTCCATCCAATAATATTTGATGATGGTTCATTCTTTATAAAGTGGAAAAAAAATCTAGATGAGGACTTTGCATTTTACAGATTGTTTGAATCGGGGGTACATAATAACAACATTCCAACAGAGATATATTCTACAGTAAACAAAACAGACACCTCATTTACAGTCACAAATATAGAATCAAATGATTATCGTTATTATCAGGTGATCTATGAGGATATATGGGGGGCACAAACACCAACCAACATTGAAAATGGTATTTCATATAAACGTTTTTATAAAACATTTGGTGGACCCAAAAATGATGTGGGAACTTCTATAAAAGAAATATCTGATGGTGGTTATATCATTGGGGGATATACAAAATCTTTTGGTAGTGGAAGCAATGATGCACTTATACTAAAAATAGATGCTGATGGCAACGAACAGTGGTTGAAAACTTTCGGAGGAGTACATAATGATAGAGGTCATTCAATTCAAGAGACTAATGATGGTGGTTTTATTTTAATTGGAACTACAAATTCATATGATAATGGAAGTGATATATGGCTCATAAAAACAAATAGCGAAGGTGTTGAAGAGTGGAATCAGGTTTATGGTGGAACAGGAACTGAAGAAGGCTATTCAGTCCAACAAACATATGATGAGGGTTACATTATTACTGGATATACTAATTCATTTAATAATGAAAGTTTTGATATATATTTGATTAAAACAGCAAGCGATGGTACTGAGGAGTGGAGTAAATCGATTGGTAGAGAAGGAATAGATAAAGGTTATTCAGTCCAACAAACATATGATTTTGGTTATGTTATTTGCGGTATTACTGCCTCACTTAGTAACGAATATGATTCTGATATATGGTTAGTTAAGACAGATTCAAATGGAGAAGAAATATGGACCCAAGCATTTGGTAACATTTCAAATGACTATGCGTTTATGGTTAAACAAGCGAATGATAATGGCTTCATAATTGTAGGATATACAGAAATATTTGGTGGTGAAAATGAGGATATTTTTCTAATTAAAACTCAAAATGATGGTCAGATTGAATGGAATCGTACTTTTGGTGGAAACGGGATTGATCATGGTTACTCTATTATTAATACAATTGATGGAGGATATATGATTATTGGATTTACAGAATCTTTTGGTGGTGGAAACAAAGATGTGTGGTTAATTAAAACTGATTCAAATGGTATTGAACAATGGAACCAAAATATTGGTCAGGATAGAATCGATCATGGATATTCTGTTCAGCAAACAAATGATGGTGGATTTATCATTACAGGGTATACAAAATCGGAAAATAATTATGATGATATATTGTTAATTAAAACAGACCCTTTAGGAAATACTCAATTAGATAATTAACCGATTAAAAAATATATTTAGATATTATACAAATTGGTCTATATATCCTAATTGTTGTTTACCGAATAGTCATTCAGAGTTAATTTGAATCCATGGATATTCCTGTACTACAATCTGTGGATCGTACCTCTGTTTTATGGAACGGAAGCAAATACCTTTTTTTTGGAGGATATGATTATCATCGGCACTCGATCCATCCAGAGGTTATCGCAGCGTTCCAGCGTGCATCCATAGATTATGGAATTAATAGCGGAGGCTCTCTCTGGACAACAGGGACTCATCCCCTTCATAGAAAACTAGAGAGCTCGATTTGCAATTTTATCAGCGTAGAAGCTGTCGCACTTTTGCCTTCATGTTATTTAGCAAATCGGAGTTTGATACAATATTTTCTCCAGAATGTATATGATATATATTATCCTGAGGTATCTCACCCAAGTCTTAAGCCACCTGTAAATACAGTTTGCTACTCTTATTCAGATTTAAATATACTGGATATCAATCTAAAAAAATCACATAAACCATTAATCATAGCCGAGAGCATCATCAATAACGGAAATTCAATCGCGCCTATCGATCAGTTGATTCAGCAACATTCAAATGTAGTTTGTATAATAGACGATGCACATGGAATAGGCGTAATTGGAAAAACTGGAAGAGGGATACTTGAAGAAGCTAAAGTACACCACCTAAATAACTTAGTTACCGGTTCGTTAAGTAAGGGGATAGGTGTCTTTGGAGGTTTTATTGGAGGGTCTAAAAAGTGGATTAATAAAATAAAACAATTGAGCAGTGTTTATCAGGGGAGTTCCTCCTTGCCTTTACCTGTGTGTGCTGCAGCCATAAAGTCAATCCAAATCTTAAAGACAAATACAAAAAAAATTAAGAACTTGCGGAAAAATTCAATTTCCTTTAAAGAGAACTTACTTTCGGGTGGTATTGATATTGTAATATCACCAACCCCTGTAATTGCAATAAAATTTGAAAATGAAAATCTTATAAAAGATTTAAAAGATAATATGCTAAAAAATGGAATATTTCCATCAATAATTAGTTACCCAGGAAACTTAAAAGGTAATTTATTACGGATTGCAATATCAAGCCTCCACACTCAGGAAGATTTAAATAATTTATCTTCTGTTTTATTGTCCTCACTGTGATTTTATTATCTCGTTAGAAAATTTAGGGACAACTCTGTAATTTCGTACATGGAATCTACACAAATCAGAAATTTTTGTATTATTGCACATATTGATCACGGGAAGTCAACTCTGGCTGACCGCTTGTTGGAGGAGACTAAAACAATTTCAAAAAAAGATATGAAAGCCCAGGTATTAGATAGTATGGACTTAGAGAGAGAGAGGGGAATCACTATCAAGAGCCATCCAATAACGTTACAGTATGATCACACTGATGGTATACAATATACTTTAAATTTAATTGATACACCTGGACATGTTGATTTTTCATACGAAGTTTCCAGAAGTTTGGCTGCCTGTGAAGGCGCTCTTTTATTGGTGGATGCTTCCCAGGGAGTTGAAGCTCAAACGGTCAGTAATACATATCTCGCTATAGAAAATAACTTGACGGTTATTCCGGTGATAAATAAGGTAGATTTACCCAACGCACAGGTTGAAGAAGTTAAAGAACAGATTCAGGATTTGATTGGATGTTCTGATGACGAAATTATTTCTATAAGTGCAAAAACAGGTTCAGGTATTAATTTAGTATTTCAAGCTATAATTGATAGAATAAATCCTCCAGAGAATAATATTAGCTGTCCAACACGTGCGCTTGTATTTGATTCAATTTATAATAACTACAAAGGTGCGATACCCTATGTAAGGGTTTTTGATGGAGTTATAAAACCAGGAATGACCGCGTCATTTTTTTCTCATGGTTTTACATATGAGATAACGGAAGTAGGAAATTTCGTTCTAAAACAAATACCAAAGCCTGAATTGAGATCTGGTGAGGTTGGATATGTTCTGGCAAATATCAGAGATATTGGCCATATCGAACCGGGCGAAACTCTCACGCTGAAAGAGAGTAAAGCGGACACCCCACTTCCCGGATATGAAAAAATGAAACCTATGGTTTTTTCTGGTCTATATCCAGCAGACACTGAGGATTACGATCAGTTAAGAAAATCACTTGAAAAACTAAGACTGAATGACGCGTCATTTACGTTTGAGCCAGAAACTAGTGAAGCGCTTGGTTTTGGATTTAGATGTGGATATCTTGGACTACTGCATATGGAGATTATACAAGAAAGGCTTGAACGAGAATTTCAAATATCATTGGTGACTACATCACCAAATGTTCGTTATGTACTAAAACTAAAAGACGGGGAAAAGAGGGAGGTTGATACCCCTGCAAATATGCCACTACAGGGAGAAATTGAAGAAATTCATGAACCAATAGTTTCTGCTGAGATTATTACTCCAAAGGAATATATTGGAGGGATAATGACTCTGTGTCAGAAAAAACGAGGACTCTACAAGACGACTCACTATTTGTCAACTGGGAAAGCTCAGCTTCTTTATGAGTTGCCATTAGGAGAAATAATTTTTGATTTTTATGATAAACTGAAAACAATCTCAAGAGGCTATGCCTCTTTTGATTATAATCATTTAGAGTTTAGAGAAGCTTCCCTGAAAAAACTAGAGATTTTAATTCATGGAGAGCCTGTGGATGCACTTTCAACTATATGTCACTCAGAAGATGCCTATCATCGTGGTGTTGCACTCTGTAGTAAGCTTAAAGAGTTGATTCCTCGGCAGCTCTTTGAAATAGCTATTCAGGCATCTTTAGGAAACAGAATTATCGCAAGGACCACAGTCAGGGCCTTAAAAAAAAATGTTACAGCAAAATGTTATGGTGGAGATATAACAAGAAAAAGAAAGTTATGGGAACAGCAAAAAGAAGGAAAGAGGCGTATGAAGTTAGTTGGCAAAGTAGAAGTTCCTCAAGATGCATTATTAGCCGTTTTAGCACTTGATAAAGCCTAACCTCAGCTCCTATTTTAGGGAGTCTCGAAAACCAATATATAGTTTTATTTTATCTGTCCCTCTTTTTTTATTATATGAAGTTGGCATAATTCTTATTAATTCTGAGGACCTTCCTATCCTTAGAAACGGAGGAGACGTATTAATTCGGAACTTTCTTGAATCTTTTGGATTTTTAGGAATTTATAGTACGGGAATTTTACTGATATTAGGATTTTTATTGGTGCTATTTATACAAAGAAATACACTTTTTAAATCTCCCTATAGAAAGGATGTTCTTCCTAAAATGGTAGCAGAAAGTTTCCTGTGGAGCTTGGCTCTCTATTTTTTTATGGGAGTCTTTCGTCAAGTGTATTTTTCCATAACAGTTGAGAGCGCCTGGTTTGCACAGATAGTCATGTCACTTGGTGCAGGTATATATGAAGAAATAATTTTTAGACTACTGCTCATTACTTTTTTTGTTAAAATAATTCAAATTATATTTAGCTGGGGTAAAAATACGAGTTTGATCTACGCTATCCCACTTTCAGCGGTACTCTTCTCTTTATTTCACTTTATTGGTATTTATGCAGATGCACCAAATTTTCCTTTATTCTTAATTCGGTTTTTTGGTGGTTGTTTTTTGGGATGTCTTTATCAGCTACGTGGATTTGGTATAGCAGCTTATACGCACTGTATTTATGATTTAATTGTTGTTATTTATTTAACAATTTAATAAATGAAAAAAAATAATTCCTCTTTCAGTGTCAAAATTCTTCTACGTAATTTTTTATTGAGCTATGAATAATAAAATAACATTGTATTTTTTCTATGCAATATTTTTTACTGTATCCTTATTTGGAGCGTCTCTAAAATCATTAGAGATTACTTTTTATCCTGAGTATTATTATTCTGGAGTTATGGTACAAGTAAAAGGAGAGGCACAGGAAAACTTAATTGGAAGTTCATTTGATTTTAGTGTTCCCACTCAAATTGATTCATCTTTTCTATTTAAGGGGTTGTCTGATAGTGACCCTGACTTTCTAAAGTTGAACTCTTTTGGAAAAAACAACGAGACATGGATCTCAATACCTGTCGAACAAAAACGGTTTGCGTTTTTTCTATTTTATAATCCATTTGATATGACAAAGCTGACCCGTTTATTTGATTATTTGCTCAAAACTAGCTTAAATATATCTGAGCTATACATAACTATTCAGGAACCGCTTAGCTGCAGTAATTTTCAAATTACAGAGGATAAGACAACACCAATATCCGATCAACATGGATTTACTTTCCATGAGGCTCGCTATCTAGATATTAAAGCATATCAAGTTAAAAGAATATCTGTATCTTATCATAAAACAAACTCAAAAACCTCCATGGAAATATTATCATCCATTTTAGTAGATGAGGGAGAAGATAAATTATTAGATGAGAGCAAAGTAGATCGAGTAATCCCCCTCAGACACCGCTTACCATTGTGGGAGCCTCTAGCTGTTTTGGGTGGTTTTTCAATGGTAATTGGATTTCTATATATTAAGTCTAACAAAAATAGAAAATCGATATTGGGAAAATATTGCAATAACTGTGGTATTGAATTTAAAAGGGAAGATAATTTTTGTTCTAAATGTGGGAGGAAACGGACCTAAATGTGGCCAATTATTTTTGATTTTGGAACTTTTACAATTTTTGGAAGAGAAATGCATCTTGCTATTTATTCCTATGGATTTATGCTAGTGGTGGCGTTTTATACCTGTTTCTTTTTACTTCGCGGTGAAATGATCAGAATAGGTAAAGAAATATCAATAGCATCAGATATTATTTTTGCAGGAGCTGTCGGAGGAATTCTGGGGTCAAAAATTTATTATCTAATTGAAAATTTTTCTGATGTTTTGAAAGATCCTTTTGGTATGATTTTCTCAGGCTCAGGATTGGTATTTTTAGGGGGATTGATGGGTGGTACCCTGGGGGTTACATGGGTAATACATAAAAATCAATTAAAGTGGTTAAGAATAGGTGATATCGTTGCACCTTTATTAATTCTTGGATATGGTATTGGAAGAGTCGGTTGTTTTCTTGTTGGTGATGACTATGGTATTCCCACTCACAAACCCTGGGGTATCATTTTTGAAAATGGTCTACCTCCAACAACCTACCAAACATTTAAATATTATTATCCTTGGATTAGTTTGGAAGGGTTTGAGCAGGGTTTGCTAGCTGTATATCCAACTCAGCTGATGGAAACGGGTATAGCCCTATTAATTTTTATATTTTTATGGAAAAAAAGGAAAACTATATCTTTTGAGGGACAGCTATTTTTCACATATTTGATTTTAGCTGGTCTTGAACGATTTTTTATTGAATTTATTCGCACAAATATCAGATATTTTATTGGATTAACTGGCTCTCAAATAATTTCGATTATTATGGTGTCAATCGGAGTTTATTTTTTGTTATATTATAAAAATAATCCTGACTCACAGTATTCTGAATAAATATTTTTTAAATAGTACTATTAATATTTAATTATTTTGGGTTCTTTTTTGAGTTTATAATCCAACTTATATTGATATCTTTTGTTGAAATTTGTAAGAAAGAATAGGTTGTTTTATAAGAAAAAAAAATGATATATATTTTTTTTAAAAGAAAGACCTTTATAGTTTTTATAATTTTATTCCTACTCATCAACTCTTGCGGAGTAAAAAGAGCATCCATAGGTGCAGACAATGAGCTCGTAGTAATCGCATCACTAAAAGATAGAAAATCTACTGAGGTTATTCTACAATATATTTTTGATGATACAGTTTTTACCCCGCAACCCGAACCCGTCTATAAAATTAAATTTATTGAGCCAAAAAATTTTGAAGATCTAAAACAGCAGACAAGTCTCATTGTTTCATCATTTGGAAATGATCTAAAAAACTCTGGAACAAAATTAGTTAGACAATTGCTAGGTGAGAAAAAATTTATAGATACTATATCCGGAAATAACCAATTTATTATATCTAAAGATCAATTCGCAAAAAATCAATTATTTATGATAGTGAACAGTCCCAATGAATCATCAATATTGGAATCTCTTAATGGAAAGGAAAATTGGATAAAAGGTCTGTTTGAAGAGAAATATAACTCAAGACAAAAATCATTTCTATTTAGCGATGCAAGGCAAACAGAACTAGAGCAAAGACTTTTGGGTACCTATTTTTGGAGTATAAAAATTCCTTGGGGTTGGAATATAATTAAGGAAGTTCCTGATTCAAATTTTATTTGGTTGGGAAAAGAATTACCTTATCAATGGATCTCTGTTCAGTGGGAATATTTAAACAACACGCTAGATTCTTCAACCGTTAATAATATGGTTTATACATTTCCAAAGATTAACTATAAAAATATTCAGTTTAATTCTTATAAATTTAGTTTAGTCCAAGGTATAAATGATACATGGTTTGATTGGGAAGCTTCAGGTATTTGGGAATCGATTCAAGAGGCAAAAGGTGGCCCATTTAAGTTATTTATCAAGATAGATAATTTAAATAAGCGAATATTTTTGATTAATTTCCTTATTCATTATCCCGGTAAAAATAAAAGCAATTATATTAGGCAGATGGAGCTCATTGCCTCAACAATAAATTTTGAAAATATAAAGTGAAAAAGATATTAATTACAGGTGCCTCTGGGCAGCTAGGAAGATCATTTATTAATAATGTTTATGGTAAATATCACATTTTAGGGACTGCAAGGAATTTAGTTGATGGAATCCCATTTAGTGAAGGTGATATTTCAGATAGAAGCTTTATCACAAAAATTATAGCAGAGTTTTCACCTGATATTATCGTACATTTTGCTTCTATGACAAATGTTGATAAATGTGAAATGTATAAGTCTGACGCTAACAAGGTGAATGTGAAGCCTGTGGAGTGGATTCTCAATGTGTATTCAGGGTATTTTGTGTATATCTCAACTGACTATGTTTTTGACGGAGTAAATGGACCATATCTTGAAAATGATCAAAAAAAACCTATTAATGAATATGGAAGGACAAAACTCAAAGCTGAATCTCTTATTCAATCTCAATCAATGAACGGATTAATTTTACGAACAAATGTACTATTTGATTATACTGTTTGGACAGGCGCAAGTTTTGTAAATTGGCTGGTAAAATCTTTAAAGAATAGAAAATCAATCACTGTAGTTACCGACCAATTTAATAATCCAATATGGACAACCGACTTGGCAAATATATTAATTGAACTTATAGAAAAAGAAGTGACTGGTTTGTATCATACAGGCGGTGATGAGTATATATCTCGATATGAATTTGCGAAGATGATTGCCCAAAACTTTAAACTAGACGCGTCTTTAATTTTACCTATTTCAACCGGGGAGTTAAATCAGAAAGCCAAACGACCATTAAAAGGAGGACTGAAAACAGAAAAAATAGAAGATGTACTTGGAGTAAGTTCACCATCATTGGAAAAAGCGCTAAAAAAAATTATATCTAGCGAATGAAAATTGTAGTCATTTCACCTACATATAACGAAAGTAAAAACATTGCCAAGTTGGTAGAAATTGTTTTTAGTATTAACTCTGATTATCATTTACTGATTGTAGATGATAACTCACCTGATGGTACAGCTGATATTGTTGAAAGCCTTCAAAAAAAATATAAAAATCTCCACCTAGAAAAACGTCCGGGTAAAGCTGGCTTGGGAACTGCTTATTGCTATGGATTTAAATGGTCGATAGAAAATGGGTTTGATGTCATGGTTCAGATAGATGCAGACATGAGTCATGATCCCTGTGAGATACCAAAAATGGTTGAGCTACTTAAGCATAATGATTATATTATTGGAAGCAGATATTGTGATGGGGTTAGTGTTGTGAGGTGGCCAATTAGACGATTAATATTAAGCTATGGAGCAAATCTATATTCCAAAATAGTAACAGGTATGCCTATATCAGATGCTACCGGTGGATATAAAGTTTGGAAGAAGCAAGTATTAAATTCAATTAAATTGGACACTATCCGTTCACAGGGGTATTCTTTTCAGATTGAAATGAACTATCGCGCATGGAAAAATGGGTTTAAATATAAAGAACATCCCATTATTTTTATGGATCGTACAATTGGAGAATCTAAAATGTCTAAACTAATTGTTTGGGAAGCAATCTTTATGGTTTGGAGATTGCGATTTTCAAATTTATTTGGAAAAATAAAATGAGTCACTATCTAAACTTTGAAGAGCCTCTCCGTCCGCTAGATAATGTTATTGATAACTTGAGTGCAGAGACTGATATAACTGTTCAACAAAAAGCAAAGCTCCAAAGTTTAATGGATGAAAGAGACAGGAAAATAAAAAAAATATTTTCTAATCTGTCCAGCTGGCAGAAAGTGCAGTTAGCTCGCCATCCTCAAAGACCTTATGCAATTGATTATATAGATTACTTGTGTCCCAATTTTATTGAACTTCATGGGGATAGAAATTCTTTCGATGACCCAGCTGTTGTTACAGGATTTGGTAAAATAGATACCCAGCCTGTTGCAATAGTTGCACAACAAAAAGGTCGAAATACCAAGGAAAATCTATATAGAAATTTTGGCATGATGAGACCTGAGGGCTATCGTAAAGCGCTAAGAGTAATGAAATTAGCAGAAAAATTTAATCTACCAATTGTTTGTCTTATAGATACCCCTGGAGCTTATCCGGGAATTGGAGCTGAAGAAAGGGGGCAGGGACACGCAATCGCTAAAAATATAAAGGATATATCATCTTTAAACGTTCCTATTATCGCTTTAGTGATAGGAGAAGGTGCAAGCGGCGGAGCGCTTGGGATTGGTATTTGTGATCGATTTATTATGATGGAAAACACATGGTTTTCTGTAATAAGCCCTGAGGGATGTGCATCTATTTTATGGCATGATGCTACGCAAGCGTCAGCGGCAGCAGAAGCACTTAGGCTAACACCTGAATATTTATTTGAATATGGAATTTGTGATAAAATTATTAAGGAGCCAATAGGAGGTGCCCATAGAAAATGGGATGAGTCCTTTGTAAAGGTAAAAAATAATTTACTTAATCAGTTAAAAGAAATTAATAACATCGGTACAAATAATTACCTTGACCAACGAATTAATAAATATAATACGTTAATTAGTATTGAATAAGGTTTTTCTTTTAAATTAAACTTCCTATTTCAGTTAAATAGAAATAGTTTTAAATTCGTAGAACTTACTAAACACATTTATTTTGTGGAGATAAAAAGTATGATACACTTTTCACTTAACAGTAATCAATTCTTAAAAAGAAGTATACATTTTTTGGTTCTTTTATCCTTTGGTTTTCTTTGTGCTGAAGAAACTGCATACAAGGAATTGGAATTGGAGCTTGATTTAGAATCCCGTTTCCTCAGTAGGCTTGAAAGGATTGTTGGTAAAGATAAGGTTATGCTTGAGGTGGATATTTCGCTTGAATATAGAGATGTTAAATCAAGTGAGCCGCAATTATCCTTGAGACGAGTTACAGGTTTGCCACCTCGCCCTGCAAAGTTGCCTGGATTTGCAAGAATTACTCAGGAAATATCAGATAAGAAGAAAGATAAAAAGCTTGAGATGACGGGTATGATGGTTAAGTTGATTTTGGATGGGAGTCTTTCAAATACTGTAGTTGAAACTGCAAAACAGGTGATCCTAGGGCATCCAGTATATAATTCTGTAGAAGGAGCTGAGTTAAGAGTTGAAACGGTATCTATGGCAGTTACGCCTGACATATCCAAAAGCTTAAAAGATGTTGCTGATGGGATGAATCGTTCAGTCAATAGCCAGCTTTTAACGGATAGCCTTAAGCTAGTTCAGGATGAAAAAGAATTCACCTTGGCTTCTCAGGAAGTAAAAATCACAGGAATTGCTATTGTTGCTTTTGGATTAATTCTTATTATTGGCATATACATCTTATTGAGAGGAATTGATAAAATAGTAGGGCAACAGGAACGAAGTAATGATTTGTCTGTCAATCTATCTTCTCCTGCTGCAACTCCTGCTGCCGCTGCAGAGGGTGATAAGGAGATGAGTGTAAGTATAAACCATCCCATTGAGCTTTTACCTCCATCTGAGTCAGAAGAAAAAGATGAAATTGCCAGACCCTATTCGCCTTTCGCTTTTATGCGCCAAATTAGTAATGAGGCTTTATGGGAGATGTGCAAAGACTCCTCAGCAAAAACTATTGAAATATTATCAAACTATTTACCTCCGGAAAGAACAGCTTATATTCTTAATCAACTAGATGATAATCGTTTGAAGGAGGTTTCAAAAGATTTAGCTAAGAGTCAAGTTTGGCCAAAAGCTACCGTTGAAACGATTAAACAGGAATTTGTAGAAAAGTATAAAAATTTAATCAATCCCGATGAAATTACTACAGGTGGTGTGTCTGACTATGCTAATTTGCTTACCTCTTCATCCCAGCTTAGTGGGCTTTCAGATAGAGTTTTAGATTTAATTGGAGATGAGACAAACGGTGGTTTAAGAAAAGAGGTGTTTCCCTTTAGAGATATTATTGAAGTTAATACAGATGATTTGAAATCAGTGCTTCAAAATGTTGATAGAGGTGATATTGCATATGCATTATTAGAGCAAGATGAAGACTTAGTTGAAAAAATTCTAGGTGCAATGGAACCTAGCACAGCTCGTAGTATTAACAAGAGAATGAACTTGCTTGAAAATATAACTCCAGATGTTGTCTTTGGAGCGCAGCGGCGGATAATAGATGCACTAAGGCCAGTAGTAAGAGGAGAGGTAGATGAAAATGCGTAATAACATTTTTCAAAACCTTTTTTCGATGAAATTATTGTGTATACTTATTGGAGCGTTTTTGATTTATGGTTGTGGTGCAAAGCGATATGGTATGGAACATGTAGACCCAGATACATTTGAAAGTTTAAAGGAAATGGGTGCTTATTATGATTGGTGGCTAGAAAACATGAAAAAAGAGAGGAAGAAAGAACTCGAAGATGCCCAAAAAGCATTAGATAAAGAGCTGACTAAGGCTGGAAAAAATGCAAAGAAAAAATCTAAACAAATTCTAAAGAATAGAGAAAAAATATTGGCTGATTTTGAAGAAAATATCGAAACATGGAAAATGAACCGAGCAATAAGAAAAAAATTGATACAGCTGGGGATGGAAACTTTAAAAAATGACTATGATAGACAAATTATGGAGCATGATGAAAAATTACGGAATGGTCTATCTGGTGAATCAGAAAGAATTACTAATAACTACAAAGATCAGTATTTTTCAGAAGAAGCACAGATGATTTCTAGGTTAGAAAAGGCACGTAATCTGATCTATGACCAGCAGGATAGGATTTCAAGTAAAGGTGAGACCACAATGCTGAACGCACAGATTCAGATTCAGAAAAGAGATATCGCACAAGTGGAAAGAGAGACAGGTGCATTGGAAAAGGAAATTGGTAATTATAATGACAGAGGTCAGTTAACAGAGACTGATGCGCTATCAGCATTTGAGTTTATAAACTTATCAGCTGAATACTTTTATGCAAATGATTATTATGAAGCTATGGTAGCATGTAAGATGGCGCTGGATATTGAGCCAAATATGTATGTCGCACTTGCACAATTGGGATCGATTTATTACATGATGGAATATTATCAAGATGCAGTTGTTATGTATAAAAAAGCGTTAGAAATTAATCCTGAAGCAACCGATATTCAGGTATTATTAGCAGATTTGAAATCAAGAGCCAATTAGGAAAAAGTATGAAATATTTTAAAATAATTTTATTTTCGGTCTGCTTTATTTTGGTCTATGATACTGTTATTGCACAGGATAATTCTAAACCAACCAAATCAACATCTTCTTCTAAAAAAGGTAAAAAACTTAAAAAAAGAAGAAAGAAAACTCCTCGTGTTATTTTAAAGAAATTTTCAAGAGATAGTTTAAAAATTGAGAAGGGATATAAAAAGGAACTTCTAAAGATTAAAAGATCTCGTATAAAAGGGTTACGAGATGCTAAAAAAGGATATACTCCAGAAGTTAAAGCAGAGATAGAAAGAGATAACAATACATTAGAGGCTTTGGTTAGGGATAGCGGACGGTTAATACAAGTTTTAAAAACGAATGTGCGTTCATTGGAATCCGGTCTAGGCTTTTTGGGAGATGACCAAAAAGTACAAAGAGCGGAGGTGTATGACCAAATTTCTCAATATGAATTTGATATTCAACTACTTGATACTTTGGGAAAAATTATAACAAAAGGGGTGGCATTGGACTCTACTTTAACTCGAAAAGTTATGAAATCTCGTGCAATGACCCTTGAATTAATGGAAAAACATAATGAGATATATACTGAAACAGTTTATAATAAGAAAATAGATTTATTAGATTCAAAATTCCGTGAGCGTATGAGGAAAACTGAGGAGAAAGTAAACTTTATCTTAAGGGATGTTCATAAGAGGGAACAAGAGCGTATTACAGAGATGAAAGAAAATTATGAAAAGCAAATAGCTCCTCTGGAAATGGAAGCTCAGGTACTTCAGGATAGTTTAGATGTTTTGGCAATTCAAGCTCTTACCGGTGATAAAACACTAGATAGTTTATATATCAGAAGAAAAGAGGTAGAAAACGAGAACGTAGATTTAAGCAAAAGTTTAGCTGATCTCCAAAAGGGAGTTGGAGGAGCAACGTTTAATTTTGTAACACTTCTCTTACAGCAAGCTGAAGAGTCCCTTGAATCAAATGATTTGGAATCAGCTGAACAAAGATGTCTCACTGCAATATCTCTTGCACCTGAATACCCAAATAGCCATGTACGATTGGGATCAATATATTTTGTAAAGGGTGATGAAGACAAAGCTAGAGAAGCCTGGAATCAAGCTCTCATGTTACAACCAGATAACACAGACTTGAAAAAGTTTATGTTTGTGCATGGATTGTATTAATACTAATATAAATAAATAATAGATATAAAAAATCCCACAGTAATCAGTGGGATTTTTTACATTCGGAAAACTGGTGGGTTAAAATCTAAGATAGGAGATTGAAGGGAAATTTTTAATCCCTCAGCAAGATATTTTCTAGTTTGATTAGGTTCAATTATTCCATCATCCCATATACGGGCACTAGAGTAATAGGGACTACCTTCTATGTCATATTTATTAAGTACCGGATTTCGTATGGCTTGTTCTTCTTCTTTTGTTAGAGATTTGTTCTTTGTTTCTAATTGTTCTTTTTTTACCGTCACCAAGACATCTGCTGCTTGTGGCCCTCCCATTACGGAAATCCTAGCGTTAGGCCACATCCATAAAAATCTGGGTTGATATGCTCTCCCTGCCATGGCATAATTACCAGCTCCAAAGCTACCACCGATAATAACTGTAAGTTTTGGAACATTTGCAGTAGATACTGCTTGTACCAATTTAGCACCATCTTTAGCAATTCCTCCTGATTCTGCTTTCTTCCCAACCATAAATCCTGTAATATTTTGAAAAAATATTATGGGAATTTTTCTTTGACAACAAATCTGAATAAAATGAGAGCCCTTTAAAGCAGATTCACTATATAATATTCCGTTATTTGCAATAATACCAACAGAAATACCATGTATTTTAGAAAAACCAGTAACCAATGTCTCTCCATAGTTCCGTTTGAATTCATGAAAAATTGATCCATCTACAATTCTCGCAATAATCTCACGAACATCAAATGAATGCTGGTGGTTTGTACTTACTATCCCATAGATTTCTTCTGAATCATAATCAGGAGATTCATATTTATTTTGGTCAAAAATACTATGACTATTTTTAATATTACTCAAAATATTGCGGCAAATATTTAATGCATTTTCATCATCTTTAGCAAAGTGATCCGCTACGCCACTTTTTTTTGTATGGAGATTTGCTCCTCCTAATTCTTCAGCTGATGAATTTTCACCAATAGCAGCTTTTACAAGAGGCGGACCTCCAAGGAATATTGTACCTGTCTTGTCTACAATAATAGATTCATCAGACATTGCAGGGACATATGCACCTCCTGCAGTACAGCTTCCCATAACAACTGAGATTTGAGGTATGTTTTTTGAAGACATCTGAGCTTGATTATAAAAGATACGTCCAAAATGATCACGATCTGGAAAGACTTCAGCCTGCTTTGGAAGAAAAGCACCTCCGCTGTCAACAAGATATATGCAAGGCAGATTGTTTTCCATTGCAATTTCCTGAGATCGTAGATGTTTTTTTATGGTAATAGGAAAATATGTTCCACCCTTTACAGTAGCGTCATTTGCAATAATCATACAGCGTACATTATTAATTTTTCCGATACCAGCTATTATCCCTGCAGCAGGTAGATTATCATCATAAACCTCATGAGCTGCAAGGGGAGATAGTTCCATAAAATACTCATCCTTATCCAAAAGTAAATTTATTCGTTCTCTTGCTGTAAGTTTGCCTCTTTTATGGTGTCTTGATATTGAATCTTTAGTTCCCATTCTCTCAATATTTTTGATAGTTTTTCTAAGATTATAACTGAGATATTTATTTTTTTCATAATTCTCAGTAAACTCTCCAGAATTAATATCAATTATTGAGGAAATTTTATTCATTATTATTTTAGTTGTTCTAATGCGGAATTTATGAATAGTCCAGTGTCATTAAGTTTCTCTCTATTGATACCAGTGATAAATCCCTCTCCTTCAATTATATCTACCGCTTTCTGTGTTGATATATTTCCTTTTGCACCTGGTGCATAAGGGCATCCTCCAATACCCCCAGTAGATGAATCAAACGTACGAATACCATTATTCAAACCGCATTTTAGATTTTCGACAGCATTTCCAAAAGTATCATGAAAGTGAAGTGCAAAATCTGTAGCGTTATATTCTGTGAATAACATATCTAATAGAGATTGTACATGAGATATTTTCGCTTTTCCAATAGTATCACTTAGAACAAACTCATGAATAAAATCAAAACGATAGAGCTGATCAAGAAGAATTTTCACATTCTCTGGTTTGATAAAACCTTCATAAGGGCAATCCCAGCAGGTTGAAATGTACGCTCTTATTCTAATATTATTGTTCTTCGAAAATTCAATAATATTTGAAATCCTTTCTAGACTTTCAGTAATGGTACAATTGGTATTTTTTTTATTGAAAGTTTCACTTACAGCAGTAATCACAGAAATTGAATTTAAACCATGTTTAAGTGCCCTTTCAGCTCCCTTGAGATTTGGAACAAGCGCAGTATAAGTAACCGAATTATTATAATTTATTTTTTTTGTAATTTCGGAAGAGTCTGCAAACTGAGGCACCCAATCTGGATGTACAAAACCTGTTATTTCAATTTCTGGTAATAATGCTTCACTTAACTTATCAATGTACTTTATTTTAGTTTTTGTAGGCACATGGATTCCAATACTTTGTAGCCCATCTCGAGGTCCCACCTCTACCAGTTTTACAAAATTATTGAATCGTTTCAACATCAACAAAAAATATTAATACCTAGATTAGATTATCAGTTCAGAGAATATTACATTAGATAATGACAATTAAAAACTCATATTGAAATGATAAATTGTTTTTAAAAGTATGAATTTCTGTGATCTATAATTTCTGCTTTTGATATCTGTTGATCCAGCCATTCATTAAAGGAGCGATTTTGTTTTTGAGTTACAAGACTCTTTCTGATCCCATCCTTTTGGATTTCGAATTGACTGGAATCTATATTGGCCACCTCTAGCAAATGTACAATAGCATGCCCTCTAGACGTTTGCAATGGACCCAATATATCTCCAGATGAAGCATTCAATAAAGCTCCTACTATATAATTACTTTTTCCTATAGATTTAAAACTCCTGTTGAGAGTTTTAGATTCACTGTTTACTTTTTCTAATCCATCATATTGAATTATTAAATCATCCATTGTGGTTCCACTGTTAATTTTTTCCATAAAGATGTGTGATAGAGATTCTGTTTCTTTTCTGGTAATATTATTGGTTAAATCTCTGTTTAACCTTGTTTTTACATCATCAAAAGGCTTATATCCAGGAGGAGAAATTGAATCGAGAGTTGCCACAACAAAATAGCTATCGTTTTCTAATGGGTCAGACACATCACCTAATTTATTATTAAAGGCAAATCGAATAGCATTTCGTAAAAAACCAATTCCTGATACATAATTTGCCTCCTCCAATAGACCATCTGCTGATTTGACTTCTACGCTATGAGTATCTACTGCACTCTCAAACCCATAATCCTGAGAATCATAACTAAATAAGATTGCGTTTCGTCTCAATTCATCCAAAGTAGAGGGACTTGCATCAATTTTTAATAAAATATGAGCGGCGTGAACTTGTTCTTCATCGCCCTGGTTTTTTTTATCATACACTTTAATAATGTGATATCCAAAAACAGAGAGTATAGGGCCAACAACTTCATTAGATTTTGCACTGAAGGCAGCATCTTCAAACGCTTGAACCATTTGACCTTTGCTGATAAATCCTAAATCTCCTCCCTTGCCAGAATCTGGATTAACCTGGTTGCTTGGGTCATCAGTAAATAAATTTGCCAGCTCTGCAAAATTTTCTCCTGCATCTATTCTAGTTTTTAGTTCTATCGCCTCTTCTCTGACAGACAGAGAATCAATTTGAATTGGATCTTTTTTCCATGCAACGTAGCTGATTGACCGAGTTTCTTCTTTTGAAAATTCATCTAATCTCTTATTGTACTCATCCAATAATTCATCATCTAAAGGAGCTAGAGAGTCCACATCAAGCATTGTATTTGTTATATGAATTGCTTCAATTGTGTATTCAACATTTCGTTTAATATACTCGTCTCTAACTTCTTTATTTGTTGCTGAGATAGATGAAAAAAGAACTTGCCGTAGTTTATAATCAGGAATGTATTTATTTTTCATAAATTGTTCTATTGGTGCCCATTCATTTCCTTCCGGACTTGAAATTGCTAAATCATATTTTTCTTGATCAAATTCTCCAAGAGTTTGAAATTGAGGATTTGACCTTAAAAAAGCGGGAGGATTGTTCTTTAAATGATAAACAACTTCATCATCTGTCGCTTCTATATCCAATTCCTTTACATTTTGAGCAATGATATAATCTCTAATTAGGTTATCCCAAACTTGTTTTCTAGTTTGATCTATAGACCTTTCATCTATACTTTGTCCCTCAACTCGAGATTGCTCTATACGATTGCTAACTAATCTAGAAAAATAGTCCGGAGAAATAATTTCTCCATTTACAGCACCAATCGCACTAGAGGGATCAATTCTTCCAAATAATTGATCAATAATATTTGCCCCGCCTACTAATCCTCCCACCGTCATGCTTAATAGAAACATGATAAGCAATCCCCAGAGAATTATAGTCATGCGATTTCGCATGGAAGTCATTAAAGCCATGGTATGTATTCCTTAAATTTTAACAATATAATTGGGTGCAAATTTACCGAAATGAAGTTTGTGAAACAATTGGAAGCATTAGCATAATAAAATTCTAAAGTTATAAAAATATTTTAATTTCTTATGAATTAAATACTAAAATCTTATTTATAAGTTTAATATATTTAATACAATTATGATTATAAGGTGATAATTTATTAAAATAGAAATTCAAAAATATAAATAAACTGAAAAAGATTATTACTAACTTTTGCAGTTATATTATATAAATATATTTTATTAATAGAGAACCTAAAGATAAGATTAGAGTTTAAAATTATATTTTGATATTACTTATGTGAAGTAAATGAGGAAAAAATGAAAAAAATACAAAATTATATTCTTAGTTTCTTTTTTGTTTTGGGAGTATCATATTCACAAAACTTTATTTATACTCCATCTGAAACTCATTCCAGTATAGAACTTGGAGGATTTATCGCGCCTTCAGGAACGATTCAAAATATTTCTGATGATTCGCTAACATTGGCTATAATCAGAACTGATTTGGATTTACCGCAAGATTGGACAAATAAATTGTGTTTTGGTGGTATATGTTTTCCTCCGGAGTGGGATAGTCTAGATACAGCTGATCCGGGTCCTCCATTTTATCAGTCTCCAATCCCTCCTGATAGTACAATCTATTTTTCTGTGTGGTTTACTGCCTTTTCAAATTATCCTGGGACTGCGACTGCTACCTTAAAATTATATGATTTAAATGATCCTCAAACGATTCACACCCAAGATTATATGGCAACTACAGAGAATTTTTCAATTGTTCATTATATAAATGATTGGAATTTGGTAGGGATGTCAGTCCTTTATGATGATGCCTATTATACGGATATATATCCTGATGTGATTCCTGGTACGTTATATGGATTTACAGATTCATATTATCAGACAACTGATATGGAAGAGGGAGTTGGCTACTGGCTTAGATTTAATAATGTTGGAATGACTGCAATATTTGGTGAAGATATTGAGGATGTTTCGGTTAACCTTAATGCAGACTGGAATCTAATCACTGGGATTTCAGATACAGTCGAATTATTTCAGTTTGATGATCCTGAAGAAATAATTATTCCGGGAACACTTTTTGGCTTTAATGGAACCTATGAACAGGTATCAACATTAAATCCTGGAAAAGGATATTGGATTCGTGCCATAAATTCTGGTGTAATATCAATCTCACTAAATTTTACAAGGTAAAATAATTACTCGGGGCCGTAGCTCAGTTGGGAGAGCGCAGCGTTCGCAATGCTGAGGCCGTCGGTTCGATCCCGATCGGCTCCACAGAAAATATTTGGAGTTTAGGTCGTGCTGGATGGGGAGGTAGCGGTGCCCTGTAACCTGCAAACCGCTATAGCAGGATTAAAGACATGGTGCGGCAATTTCCCCGCTTTTGAGATAAGTTAAGTGATGTTGAAATTTCAAATCGTCGTGATGGCTCATTTGTGAACTCCGTCAGGCCCGGGAGGGAGCAGCGGTAAGCAACTTGATTCAGGCACTGGCGGTAGCTGGAATGGAGTTAACTGGCTAATCAATTTTGCGAAAGGGGTTGTCCAATCATGGTGCACGACCGATTTTAAAGCTAATCTATATATAAACTCATTTAATTTCATATGTAAATTTCTCGGTGTAATTAAGTTTAAACTCAATCAATAATTCAGTGGAACATCAGATACTCTCTTTAAAATGGCGTCCTAAAACGTTCGCAGAGGTTGTAGGTCAGGACCATGTAATGCATACTTTGAAAAATGCATTTAAATCTAACCTTATTGCTCAAGCATATATGTTTACTGGACCCAGAGGAGTGGGAAAAACAACGACAGCAAGAATTATTTCTAAAGCTTTAAATTGTAAACAAAAACCTGCAATTGGATGCGCAAAATGTATATCCTGCAACGAAATATCTGAAGCCAGAAACTTGGATGTTATAGAAATTGATGGAGCATCTAACAGGGGTATTGATGAGATTAGAAATATCAGAGAACTCATCAAATTTCCACCTATGAATTCAAAATATAAAGTAATTATAATTGATGAAGTTCATATGCTAACTGGTCCAGCGTTTAATGCTCTTTTAAGAACTCTTGAAGAGCCACCACCCCATGGAAAGTTTGTGATGGCAACTACTGATATCCAAAAAGTACCTATGACAATAATATCTCGTTGTCAACGATTTGACTTTCATCGGCTATCCACCCAAGCTATTGTTGATCAATTAGCAAAAATCCTTGAAATGGAATTAATTGAAGCTGATGATGAATCACTGATTGCAATTGCTCTAAAAGCAACTGGGAGTTTAAGAGATGCTTTAAGTACCTTGGAACAGGTAATTGCTTTTTCCGATAAAAAAATTACTTTCCAACTCACTGAAAAAGTACTAGGACTTATACCTTCCGAAACATTTTTTAATGTAATGAATTATTTTAAAGAAAAAGATTCATATTTAATGTTTAAAGAACTAAAAAGTATCCAAAAGTCTGGTTTTCCACCTACAGATTTTATAAATGGATTAAATGAACATATACGAAATATGATAATTTCATCTAACAAAAACGGTACCAAATTACTTGAGGTTAATGAGGAACTAAAAACTAAGTATGAATCTTCATCAAATTTATGGGATGTTCGAGATCTTATCAGAATTTCAGATATATTAGATAAATTAATATTACAAATAAAAAGAACACCTCATCCTGATATAATAATTGAAATGGCACTATTTAAGATTTTAGAAATGGATTCATCTATTCGACTTGATGATCTTATCCATAGGATTAAAAAAACTGATTTTTCAGAGGTTTCAAAAAAGGAACAGACAACTGAGGGAAATAGCACAAAACATAATTTAAACACTTTAAAAGAAAATGTTAAAACAAACGTGTATAAGGAATCAAAAGTAAATAGAGGCATTACTGAACTTGGTAGTAAAAGTACTACCCCTGAAAAACAAAAGATAGAAGTTCAAGATGATGATAAAAAAGATATTAAAAATATATCAGATTCAAATACAAAAGATCTGAAAGAGTTATCTTTTGATTTGATTCAATCTAAATGGAGTGATTTTATTGATTATGTTTCAATCCATAAACCTTCTGTAGGAACAATACTGGATAGTTGTACTCTCCAAGATATAGTTAAAAATACTCTCCATGTGCTGATATTTGATCAGCCTAGATTTAACTATGATTTGTTGGAACGTAATAAGCCTTGGATCTCACTTTCATTAGAAAAAATTATCTCTGAACCAGTAAAAATAAAAATTTTATATCAAGAAAAGAGTGAAAAGAATGGAACAACAGTCAATGTTAAATCCAAGAATAAATCTATATCAAAAAATGATAAAAAGATTGTTTCACAAATAATTAATCAATTTGACGGTGAATTAATAAATTAGGAGATAACATGTTTAATAAAGGGAATATGTCTACCATGCTAAAACAAGCTAGAGACATGCAAAAAAAGATTGAAGAAGTTCAATCTGACCTAGAAAATATCATAATAAAATCGGATTCTGGGGGAGGATTGGTAAAGGTAGAAATGAATGGAAAACAAGAAATATTAGGACTAACCATTGCTTCGGAGGCAATCAATGAAGATAAAGAGCTACTTGAAGATTTAATCATTTCTGCTGTCAATAAGGCTTTTAGTAGTTCACAAAAAGAAGTACAATCCAGAATGAATTCTGTAACAGGGGGGATGCTGGGAGGATTAAATATCCCAGGAATGTAACTATGAATGTTTATCCCCAATCTGTAAAAAAACTAATTCAGGAATTTACAAAATTTCCGGGAATTGGAAAAAAAACTGCACAGCGGTTAGCTTTTTACATAATGTCTTCTTCAAAAGAAAATGCAGCGAATTTTGCTGCTTCTGTAGTTGATGTAAAAACAATGGTAAAGGCGTGTACAATTTGCGGTGGAATAGCAGATAATGAGTTATGCGATATCTGTCAAAATAATAATAGAGATCCATTGACAGTGTGTGTTGTGGAACATCCTGAAGATATATTTGTTTTTGAGAGAACCAACAGTTTCAGAGGAGTATATCACGTGTTAGGGGGGTCTCTATCTCCGCTTGATGGTATCGGACCTGAGGATTTAAATATACAGTCTCTGATAAAAAGGATTATTCCAGAAATGGAAATTATTTTGGCCACAAATGCGAGTATAGAAGGAGATGCAACAGCGCTTTATCTCCAAAAAATATTTTTAGATAAAAATGTGACAGTAACTCGATTAGCAAGAGGGCTTCCAGTAGGAGGTGAACTTGAATATACGGATGAAGCAACTTTGATGAGAGCACTAGAGGGAAGAACAACATTTTAAATCTACCCAACATTCTTACAATTCTGCGGATTCTATTAACTCCTATATTTATATTTTTACTATTTATGGAATTCCAATATGCCAATTTGTTCGCGTTGTTGGTTTTTATTATTGCTTCAATTACCGATGCCTATGATGGATATTTTGCCCGAAAACATCAAATGGTCACTCCGCAAGGAATGTTTTTGGATCCACTTGCTGATAAAATTTTGGTTTCTTCTGCTTTCATATCATTTGCTATTCTTGGGATAGTTGAATACTGGATGGTAACTTTAATTATTTTTAGAGATTTGTTTGTTACTGGATTAAGAATGGCAATGGTAAAAAAAGGCTTGAATATGGAAACTATAAAACTTGCTAAAGCAAAAACAGGGATTCAAATTACTATCATTATTTTTATTCTTTTATTTTTAGTTTTAAGAGGATTGCCTATTTTAGGTATAAATTGGATAATTCAATATATTTCATGGGATATAGTAATTTATTATCTAATGTTGGGTGTAACACTATTTACAACGCTAACCGGTATAAATTACCTTTATCTCAATCGGTTAAACATAAAACGTTTTTTAAATTGAGTTACCATTGACGGGGTATTCGGTCGCCCGGTTTTTTAGTTCAATATGTTATATTGGACGGGTTCCGTATGCTCCCGGTACAGCAGGAAGTTTTGTCGCACTCTGCACATGGTATTATTTGTATCCAGCTTTGCAGGCAAATTATTTTATTGCATTTACTATACTTTTATTTTTTATCGGTGTTAAGGCTTCAAGTGATACTGAAAGATATCTGTCTTCTCATGATCCAAGTGAAATTGTAATAGATGAATGGGTAGGCCAGTGGCTATCCTTATGGTGGGTAAGCCCTTCATTAATTTGGGGTTTGATAGCATTTATTATTTTTAGGATCTTTGATATTTGTAAACCTTGGCCCATTAAAAGATTGGATAGAATTTCCAGTGGATGGGGTGTTATGCTAGATGATGTGGCAGCTGGTGTTTACACACTTTTTATAGTTCATATATTAAAATGGATATATTTATGAAAGTTTCAATTATATCGATAGGTGATGAACTTTTATCAGGATTTACGATTAATACAAATGCAACATGGATTGGACAAGAGCTATTAAAATGTGGTATTATAATTGATAGACAAATAACGGTTGGGGATAACTCTGAATTAATTATAAATCAAATAGATAGATGTATCCAAAGCTCAGAGATAATTTTATTGACTGGTGGATTAGGCCCAACTCATGATGATGTTACATCTATAGCATTGTATAAATATTTTGAGGATAAACCTATATTTGATTCAGAATATTGGAAAAATATTGAAAAATATTTTACCAAAAGAGCTCTCTCTGTCCCTGATATTAACAAAAACCAAGCATTGAAATCAGTTAAAGGAAAAATGATACCCAATTCACTTGGTTCAGCAAGAGGTCTGCATTATAATATAAAAAAGACAGAGATATTTGCCATGCCTGGAGTTCCATATGAAATGAAATCAATGATGTCAAAGTATATAATTCCAAAATTAAAAAGTAGGGTTAATAACAACCTTTTTATAAATACTTTGAATACTATTGGTAAAGGAGAGTCCTCTATTGCAGAACAGCTTGAACCAATAGTTGCTCCCTACTTAAAAGTGTGTTCTGTCTCTTATCTTCCTCAAATAGCGGGAGTTGATATTAGAATTTCTTCCAGGGATAAAAAAAGATTATCTGAGTTGAAAGATAAAATTAAACATGAAATAGGAGACTGTTTATATAGTGAAAAAAATGAAGCTATAGAAAATATTTTGGGAGCTTTATTATCAAAAAATATGATGACATTATCTGTGGCTGAATCCTGTACAGGCGGCCTGCTTGGGCACACTATTTCATCAGTATCTGGGAGCTCTAAATATTTTGTGGGTGGGATAGTTGCATATAGTAATAAAATCAAAAGAGATATTCTTGGGGTAAAGGAAAAAACCTTAACTAAATTTGGGGCAGTCAGCAAGCAAACTGCAATAGAAATGGCTCAAAAAATCAGAAATTTATTTTTAACAGATATCGGAATTAGTGTAACTGGGATAGCAGGCCCAACCGGAGGAACCTCTGAAAAGCCTGTTGGTCTGGTTTATATTGGTTTATCATCTGTAAACAAGAAATTTGCTAAAAAATATATGTTCCACGGTGATAGAGATATAATTACTCATCGTACAAAGCAGGCAGCAATGGAATTAGTTAGGAGGGATCTTTTAGGTGACTGAAAATTTACTTAGGACATTTGTTTCAGTGACAGTTCCACACCAAGTTCTAACGCTGCAGGAAATGCTAAAAACCACAATATCCTATAGTGAGAAAAATCTAAAATGGAGTAAACCTGGGCAGATACATCTCACATTAAAATTCATTGGATATACACCACCGGATGCGGTTGATAAAATAAATAAAATATTAGAAGACGTTGCCAAAAGACACTCATGGATGGAGTTCACAGTTTCAGGTACAGGGTGTTTTCCGACTCAAGAGAGACCTCGAGTATTATGGGTTGGTTTAGATGGAGCAGATAAAATACTATTAAATTTTGTCAATGATATAAATCAGTCCCTTGAAAACCTTGGATTTCCGAAGGAAGAAAAGGAATTTATACCACACATAACTTTTGGGCGGATTACATATCCCCCCCCCAAAACACCTAATGTGGTTTCATTTTTAAACACAAAGTATGATCCTATCCCAATGTCCATTACCCGAATTCGTTTAATAAGCAGTGAGCTATTTCCTAATGGACCAATCTATAGTATTTTAGGGACCCATTTTTTAGCATCAAAAGAAGGAAAGAAATAACTAATGAAAAATAGCAATCAAAAAAATAAATCTTTAGATATGGCTATAACCCAAATTGATAAACAATTTGGAAAAGGTTCAATAATGAGGTTGGGAGAGCAAAAGCCTCTAGAAGAAGGGAATTCGATTTCAACTGGAGCACTTTCTCTTGATATTGCACTGGGAGTTGGAGGTGTTCCAAAGGGCAGGATTATCGAAATATATGGTCCGGAGAGTTCCGGAAAAACAACTTTAGCTCTTCATATTGTAGCAGAAGCTCAAAAGCAAGGTGGCAACGCTGCATATATTGATGCAGAGCATGCTCTTGACCCTGAATATTCAAAAAAGATTGGTGTAAATATTGAAAAATTATTGATTTCTCAACCTGATACGGGTGAACAATCTTTAGAAATAACAGAAACTCTTGTCAGGAGTGGAGCAATTGATGTGATTGTAATAGACTCTGTTGCCGCGCTGGTGCCAAAAGCTGAATTAGATGGAGAAATGGGAGATACACATGTTGGCCTCCAAGCTCGACTAATGTCTCAGGCATTGAGAAAACTCACAGGAACTGTGAGCAGATCAAATACTTGTGTTGTTTTTATCAATCAAATACGTATGAAAATTGGAGTTATGTTTGGTAATCCCGAAACTACACCAGGAGGAAGAGCTCTTAAATTTTACACGTCTGTTAGAATGGAAATCCGGAGAATAACATCTATTAAAGAAGGGTCAGATATTGTAGGAAATCGTACACGTGTAAAGGTGGTGAAAAACAAGGTTGCCCCTCCATTTAGAATGACTGAATTTGATATCATGTATGGAGAAGGGATATCCTATGAAGGAGATATCCTTGATCTTGCTCTAAAAGGAGATATTATTGAGAAAACTGGCGCTTGGTACTCATATGGAGATACTCGAATTGGCCAGGGGAGAGAAAATGCTAAAAATTACCTGAAAGAAAACCCTGAGGAAAAAAATAAGATGGTTCTGGAGGTAAAATCATTTTTAGGTATAGATGTAGGTGGATAAATATCAATCTGTATTTGGCCACTTTTTTATAATTCAATTAAAATTTCTGTGGAAAATCTTGTACTAAAAGCTGCATTACGTTTATTAAAATATCGATCGAGAAGTTGTATAGAACTTAGGACCAGACTAACCCAAAAAGGTTTTTCAATAATATCAATAGAAAAGACTATTGATTATCTTTTAGAGTTGAATTATCTGGATGATTTAAAATTTGCTAAATCTTTCGTCGAGGATAAAATCAATCAAAAAGGTGTTGGACCGATTTACTTAAAATCTGAATTGTTAAAACATGGAATACCTCAAAATCAAATCTCCATTATAATTTCAGAAGCATATGAAGTTCACTCTAAGGACCAGTTAATTAAAAAACATATTGAAAAGCGTAAAAATGCCTTAATAGATAAAAGTTCTGAAAACCAAAAAAGAAAAATTATTAATTTTTTACAAAGAAAAGGGTTTAGCTGGAACCAAATTTCATCTCATATTGATGAATCCTTCCATTATTAAATTTTATTAGTTACAATATAAATGTCATTTGAAATCTATCCATTTACAGATTTTGATATATCTGTAATTAAATCAATTTTAGAAAGGGCACCAAATGAGAGAGAGCTGAGATTTATTGGCTCAACTTTAAAACCCCTTCTAGACAGAAGATATTTTATTGACTTTTATCCTAATATCCCATTTAAAAAAGCTCTAAAAGGCCAAATAATTGATAAAAATATTGGATTATATTGGGATATATCTGCTATAGATGAAACTCAGATTATAGAATTATTATTAAGAAATGAAATTCTCAATAGAAAAATATTTTGTATAGGAATTCACACGCAAAAGAAAGATTCTATTTCTAAAATAAAGAAAATATTGGACAAATGGAATAACTTGATAAATATTCAGAATGTTTCTATTGTAACCAACCAAAATTTTTCTAATTCAAATGAAAATGGTTTTCTTTTTTCACTAGCTTCAAAAGAAAATATGGCAATATCAAATAATTCTATATCATCTGATAGTTCAATTTATATCATTAAAAATAAATCCACTTCAAAAACAAAAAACATCAAAGATATATTTCGACTTATTCAGAAGATAAAAATGAATTCCAATTATTTTATTCTTCCAACTCAATCGAAATACCCACTTGTTTTTTCAATTCTTACAGAGATAATGGATAATAATATAGGGATTGATTTTCACTTAAAAAATAAATCTGAAATTAATGATATACTATTCCAATTAAGTAAATTTGCTGTAATTATATTTGGAAATAAAGGAATATATAAAAAAATAAAAATGTTTAAACCAGCTCAATTCTCAGTTTCAAAATTAGGAAATTTAAATACTCAAGATAATCTTTCACTGTATATCAGAGATTCACAGAAATTATCTCTTCCAAAAAATATTTTTTCTTTTCTCTGGCAAACTCAAAATACTATCTTGAGCAAAGAGGAGAAAAAGAATAAAATCAATGATAAGATAGATATTAAAAAAGAAAAATTTTACAATAAAAAATTAATAACAGTAATTAAAGAATTAAACCGAAATATTAAAATATCTTTTAACCATAAAAACAATTCAATTGAGAAATTAAAACTAAAACAATCAATCAACTTCAAGGATGAATATAACGATAGAACATGGATATTAGGATTTTCGGAGTATGATCAATTTGCATTGATTGATCCAAGTTCTGCTGGAAAAATTGCTATTTCAAATGCAGTGAGAAATTTACGATGTAAAGGATTGAAACCATATGGAATATTAATTCAAAATTATTTTTCAGCTGACTCAAAGGAAATTAGAGATAGTGTAACACTCATCCAAAGCCAGGAAATTGCGATTAGACATTTTAATCTCCAATCAATATATAAAAACATAAATTTTTCCTCTAGTCAGATCTCCCAAAATATTTATATGGTTGGCAACCTTTCAGAAAAGAGCATCTTTCCTGCAAGTGGATTCAAGCAAGCTGATCAATTTATATCTATATTAGGGAGCCACAGGGGGGAGCTGACAGGATCAGTATTTCAAAAATGTTTTCCCAAATACGTGGATAGTTCAACTGTGCAGATAGATTTAAATATGGAATCCAAATTGGGTGAAGTTTTAGAATTGGGTATCAAAAATCATCTTATCCAAACCGCAACAAATGTTGGAAGAGGAGGGCTTTCAGCTGCACTTATTTCAAATTTAATATTTGGCTCTTCGGAAATGGGTGCGAGAATTAATTTATCTCGAAAACTGAAATCAGAGGAATTGCTTTTTGGCGAAACTCATGGTTTGGTTGTTATATCTCTTCAAGAAGAAGATATTATGGAATTTGAACGAATTTGTATGAACATTGGTGTTCCATGTACCACTATTGGCAGAGTAACAAATGATGGAAAGTTTAGATTCAATGAACTAATTGATATTTCTACAAAAGAGCTAAAAGATATTTATGATTGATAATTATATTACAATAGCAAATCTATTAGGGGAGGAAATCCCCGTTCGAAATATTTATTGTGTGGGAAGAAATTATATTTCTCATGCAAAAGAGTTAGATAATCCTATTTCAAAAGAGCCTATAATTTTTCAAAAATCTGTTTCTTCATTAACTAATGCTGACGAAATAGTGCTAACAGAAGGAACTTTCATCCACTATGAATTAGAGGTTGTAGTTTTTATTAAATCTTCAGGATATAGAATCAAGCCTGAAAATGCAACGAAATACATCGAAGGGTTTGCTTTAGGTCTAGACTTGACTGATAGACCATTACAAAATCAGTTGAAATCAAAACAGCTTCCCTGGTTTTTATCAAAAAATTTTAAAAACTCTGCTATAGTCAGTGCCATATCAGATTGGAAAAATCCAAGCTGGAACAGCAAATTTTGGCTAGAAAAAAATGGAAATAAAGTTCAAACAGGAAATATGAAAGACATGATTTTTTCAGTTGAAGATATTATAGCATATATATCCAATAGAATTCCGCTTGTATGTGGTGATTTGATTTTCACTGGCACTCCGGAAGGAGTAGGAAAAATAGAGAACGATGATAATTTTAAATTGGGTTTGGGAGATAAAACTATTAAATCACTAACTGTTAAATTCTAAGGTACTCCTTTCAATTTCATTAACTATTTTTGAATGAAGGTTAGAATTCGAAGCAAGAATTTGGTTATTAAAAATCGAAAAAGGTTTTCCATCTATTTTTGATATTTCCCCTCCTGCTTCAGTTACAATTAACAGTCCAGCTGCTGTATCCCAAGGCTGAAGGTCAAACTCCCAAAATCCATCCACTTTTCCGCAAGCAGTATGACATAAATCAACTGAAGCTGCTCCCAGTCTTCTAACTCCTTGAGTAATATCAGTAAAATGTTTAAATAAGTGCATATTTGTCTTCCAAAGGTCTCCATGATTATAGCCGAAGCCGGTAACCATAAGAGATGAAGATAGCAGGAATGTTTTTGAAACTTTAATAGCTATATCATTACAAAAAGCTCCCTCATTTAATATGGCATAATACAAATTATTTTCAGGTAGCTCTACTACTACACCTACGATTGGTTTAAATTCATAAAAAACACCGATGGATACTGCAAAAGAAGGATAGTTGTGAACAAAGTTAGTTGTCCCATCCAATGGGTCAACAACCCATAAATATGGTGAATCTGATTCACTTCTTCCCGTTTCTTCACTAAGAATTTTGTGGTCAGGAAAATTTTTATAAATAATTGATTTTATATTCAATTCGGATTCATGATCAGTTTTTGTAACCAGATCATATTTACCCTTATATTTTATATCCTTTGGTTTGGATAATGCTTTTAGTATTATTTGAGCAGAAGATTTTGCTGCATGCATTGCAACATCAAAAATCTGATTATATAAGATCAATAAAGTCTTCTGTTATTTATACGGTTTGTGTTCCACAGCAAAATATTCTTTTGTCATTTTTTTCAGAGATACAGATAAGAGAATGATTGATATTAAATTAGGAAATGTCATAAATCCCAAAGCAGCATCCCCAAATGCCCAAACAGCTTCTAGGCTTGCAATGCCACCCAGGAATACAAATAAAACATAAATCCAACGATAGGGTGTAACAGCTCTATTCCCGAATAAATATTCAGCTGACCTATCACCATAAAATGACCAACTGATTGCAGTAGAAAGTGCAAATAATAATACTGAAAGAGTGACAATCTTATCACCAAATCCAAAAATCCAGCTCAATCCTTGTTTAAACGCAAATGAGGTCAATCTGCTGCTGTTCAGAAGTTCTTTACCATTATAGATTCCCAGTTCTACAGCCTGATTTAGTTCTTCAACTGATTGCGCTGTCATCTTTACATAAAACTCTGTATGTTGCCATGCACCTGTTGAAATAATCACAAGACCCGTCAATGTGCAAATTAGTATTGTATCAATAAAAGGTCCCAACATGGCAACAGATCCTTCTCGAATAGGAAATTTTGTTTTAGCTGTTGAATGAGCGATTGCAGCACTGCCTTGGCCTGCCTCGTTTGAATAGAGACCTCTTTTAATTCCCCAAAGCATTGTCATTAGAATCCCTCCACCTGTTCCTGCGATGGTAGCAGGTGGATTAAAAGCCATCGTAAATATGAGACCTATACTATATGTGATTTTATCAAAATTATAGAGTAGAACTAGCACAGCTCCCGTAACATAAATAACTGCCATGATTGGAGCAAGGTAGCCAGTTACAAGTCCAATCCTTTGTATACCGCCAAGGATAACCAGTGATACGAGACCCGCTAAAATTAAACCCGTGACAATCTGGTTAATCGAGACTGAAAAACCTGTCCATAATTCATGTTTAAATGTAAGGAAATGTTCAGGACCTACTAATTGACTTATTTCAGAATATAATTGGTCAGATACTGTGAATGATTGTATTGCATTTCCAGTTGCAAATGAGCAGATAATAGCAAATGCAGCAAATGCGCCAGCCAGCCATCTCCAACTTACCCCCAGTCCATTTTCAATTGTATACATTGGTCCACCTGCTGTAAAACCGTCCTGATTAATTTCCCTGTATTTAAGTGACAAAGAACACTCTGCATATTTTAGTGTAGTTCCAAAAAATGCAGTCACCCACATCCAAAATAGAGCACCGGGACCTCCATAATAGAGTGCTGTAGCAACCCCTGCTATGTTTCCTATTCCTACAGTTGCAGATAGAGCAGTTGTTAATGCACGAAAATGGTTTAAATCGCCCTCATCATCTGGATTGTCATACTTTCCCGCAGTAACCTCAAGTCCATGTTTTAAATACTTAATTTGAGGAAAACCAAGCCAGAAGGAAACAAATATACCTGTTCCTAGAAGCGCGATAACCATTAATGGAATCGGGCTGAATGAAGGGAAACTCCATATTCCTTCAAAAAATGATACTCCAAATACAAATAAAAATAATAAAATAATCCCGAAAATAATAAATCCTGTTGTTGATCGCTGCATAATAATTCCTCTATTTAGTGAAGTGAGATATTTAGTCTATTTTTTTTTGGGGTTCAAATTAGAATGTTTCTAATTTATATTAAGAAATTAATACAGAATTAACCATCCACCAAGTGAAGTCACCAATTGCTTAGAAGAATAAATTAGATAATTAAAATAAGAGAACTAGTACACTAGTTGGATTGTGGTTGAAAATTAAAGAAAATAGATATTCAATTAAACAATGGCATTAACTGCAGGTATTGACGAAGCAGGTAGAGGATCATTAGCAGGCCCCGTTGTATCCTCAGCTGTCATTCTTCCAGAAAGTTATTCCCTTGGTGGGCTCAATGATTCTAAACTATTATCCCCAAAAAGACGATTAGAGCTGTTTGATTTAATTCAAAAACAGGCTATTTCTATCGGTGTCGGATTTGAAACAGAAAGTGAAATTGATAAATCAAATATTTTGCAAGCTACCTATAAATCTATGCAGAGAGCTATCGGAAATTGTAAGATAAAACCTGAAAAGGCCTTAATTGACGGTAGCTCACTCCCTAATCAAATCATTCCAAATGAAGGAATAATTAATGGAGATTCATTTGTCCCTTCTATCCAAGCAGCTTCAATAATTGCAAAAGTCACCCGGGATAACTATATGATTGAATTAGATACTATTTTACCTGAATATGGTTTTAAACAACACAAGGGATATGGAACTAAACTTCACTTAGAAGCTTTGAAAGAGTGGAAGTCTTCACCAGTTCATAGGAAATCATTTTCTCCTGTAAAGCGAAACCTTCCATCTATTCAATGGTATATAAAACATAACAAAATAGGATGGTTAGGAGAAAAATTAGCAGCGCTTCATCTAATAAAATCTGATTGCAGAGTAGTGGCAATGAATCAAGATTGCTCTCCATATGATAAAATTGACATAATTGCTAAAAAAAATGATACTATGTTATTTTTCGAGGTCAGGACATCGATAGATTCTTATTCAACCATATTGGAAGATCAAATAGATAAAAACGAAATAAAACAGTTATATGATTCTATCCAATTTTATATTAAAAAATATTCCATTTCTACTGAAGTAAGATTGGATTATATTTTAGTCACTCTGCTGAAGGGAGATCATAAATTTAATTGGATTAAAGGGCTCTCTTTGAATTGAAATATTTAGTAATTTTCATCAATTAATTCAGATATGAATTCTATAATAATCAAAACTTTATCAGAAATAAAGTCTCTTGTGACTCTGGTTCTTATAATTTTCCTTTTAAAGGTAACAATAGTAGAAGCCTATATTGTCCCAACAGGAAGTATGGAAAATACAATTATGACAGGTGACTTTCTTTTGGGAAGCCGATTTAATTATGGAATGAGAACCCCAGATTGGATTGGAGTTCCATATACGGATAAAGGAATTGATATTCCCCATTTTCGTTTTCCAAGCTTCAAAAAGCCTGACAGGGGAGATATAATCATATTTAAATATCCTAGAGATCCTATATATAAATATGTAAAACGTTGTATAGCACTACCAGGCGAGGAAATAAAAATTAATGATAGAAAAGTATTTATAGACGGAGAGGAATATCCGTTTCCAGATAACGGAAAATTTATTTCACAAAAGTTACCTTCTGAATATAATCAAAGAGAGTTGTTTCTTCCAGAACTTGGAAATAAAGATTTTTTAAAATCGGTAAGAGTTCCTAAAAAAGGGGATACATTTACTATCAATGATTCAACTGATTGGCGTTATTTGTTGCCAATTATACTTTCAGATGGACACAGTGCTTATTTAAAGTCAAGAGATAAAATTTTTCAATTTACCTTGATTGACCCTAATGATGTATTTCGTAGAAAAGGGAGCCGCGAAATATTTTCAGATTATTTTCCACATGGAAAGTTTATTAATCCATGGTCGTGGTCAATTAAGGATTCTGATTTTCAATTTTTATATATTAATGAAAAACCTCTAACAGAATTCAAATCCTATACTGTTAAACAGGATTATTATTGGGCGATGGGAGATAACAGAGATGACAGTTTGGACTCACGATTTTGGGGGTTTATCCCTTTTGACTATATTTTAGGGGAAGCACTTTTTGCCTATTTTAGCGTTGATTTGTCAAGTTGGAAAGGCTTTGCATCTTCTTTGTTAAACCCACTAGAATGGGGTAATCTATTTACACTTGAAAGAATGAAACGGATAGGTAAAATTTTAAAATAGAAATTAATACTTTCAACAATATTTCAGATTTTTAATTAATTTGCTGTGTAACTTCGAATCTTGATTTTGAAGTACATTCAGATAAACTAGGTTGCTGTTTTATAGGTAGCAATCTGTTCAATTTCTGCGCAAATTATAGTATATAATTAAACTGAGAGGAATAAATGAACTTAAAGGATAAGATATTTTTATTAGTAATGGTAGGGTTGACTGCAGGTGGTTGCTTTATTTGGTATACATACACCGAAATAACAGAAAGAATGAATCAAATGGAAGATGAACAGTTCACTCACGTAGATCAAGTAAACAACGAATTCAGAAAAGATTTAAAAACTCTTGATCTCCAATTTATCGGAAGAGGTAAACATGTACGTAAAGCCCAGAAAGATATTATAGCTAATAATGAAATGATTTTATTTGTATCAGATTCTCTAGGCAGTCTTATTGATGATGTAGCCTATAATTTGAACGAGTTATCACGTGATGTTGAAAAACATTTTGTATCTGTTGAACAAAACATTAGAGACATAGAAGAAGGATTTGATAGTCAGAGGCGTAGAGTTAGTAGAAGATTTTCAGATCTTGAGCAATCTATTTCTACACTTCAAACTAGTTTAAAAGAAATAGAAAGCCTGGATATTATTCAAACAGCAAAAGCAAAGGCAAATGAGAAAGAGAAAGATTAGATTTATTAAAATCTAATTGAAATAAAATATTTATATATAAAAAATTAGGGGCAGACCTCACAATGCCATTTGTGCAAAGTGAAGCTCTACCCCTTCCACATACCAATGATACATAGGAGGTACCATCGGTAGATAAAGTAACAGTTTATATAAAACAAAACAAGTATTTTATTTTACACATTTTTTATAGTTATTAGTTTATGTAATACTTGAGATTAAAAGCATGGTTAAAATATGAAATGAAAAAATTGTTCTTATCGTTAAATCCTAGATGTGCCGAGGGTCGGAGTCGAACCGACACGGGATTGCTCCCACTGGTGTTTGAGACCAGCGTGTCTACCAATTCCACCACCCCGGCATCTTTTTGTAAAAATAGATGCCAGAAATTACCAGAGCAATGCTAAGAAAGCAAAACTTTGAATTTATAATTTAAAATAATGCAAAAACTATTTCATAATGAGAGCCAAATTATTCGATTAAAACTAAAATATATTCTCTTTAATAGAAATTCTATATATATCATTTATAGATAATTATAATGAATTTATTATGTTAGACTTTAATAGGAGTAGCATATGATCACACCAAAATATTTACTACATAATGTTGAAAAATATGGAAATGAAGCTGCATTATCAGTTAAAGATAAAAATGGTAATTGGACAACGGAAACTTGGAATAATTTTTACCAAAATGTACAGCAAATCGCAAAATCACTGATTGCATATAAAGTTGAAATTGGAGAAAAAATAAGTATTTACAGCTATAATAGACCAGAGTGGTATTCATGTTATGCGGCCACGCAATTTATTAATAGTGTAGCAGTGGGAATATATCATACGTGTTCATCTGCTGAAGTAGAATGGATCGTCAGTAATTCAGACTCTAAAATTATCTTCGTTGGTAATAATCCAAACGATAATGATGAAATTGATAAAATGCCTATTCACCGTTTAAATAAAATTCTAGATGACCAGGATAAAGTTGAATTAGTTGTCTTAATGAATGGTATAGAAACATTAAACCATAAAAAAATGATAACATGGAAAGAGTTTATCACAAAAGGTTCTTCTGTCAATGATTCAGTTTTAAAGGAGCGAAATAGGTCAATCAATATTGATGACACATCTTCCTTGATCTATACATCAGGAACCACAGGAAATCCAAAAGGAGTAGAGCTTACATATAATAATTGGAAATTTGAACTCTCTCACACGAATCATTTTTTAAATTTAAAACAGGGGGAACGATATGTCTCATGGCTACCTCTTGCACATGTGTTTGGACAACTTGTTGATAATCATGTATGGATAAAAGATGCACTTCACATGTATATTGCTGATAGTCCTTTAGCGGTTGTTGATTATGCTAAGGAAATAAAACCACATTTATTTATTGGTGTACCTAGAATCTATGAAAAAATATATTCAAATTTGACGTCAGCAATTGAAAGTAAAGCAATACTAAAAGTTGGATTAAAGATTCCGTTCCTTTCCGAAGTCTTAAAGAAAAAAATGAAAGAAGCAGTCGGATTTACAAATCTCCGGTATGCTGCAACAGGTGCTGCACCTATAAATCCAGCTATCCTAAAACTATTTCAATTTTTAGATATACCTATATTTGAAGGATATGGTATGACTGAAAATACTGCGGTTGCAACAGTTAATTATCAGGGCCAAAATAAAATTGGAACTGTGGGTAAATCATTACCGGATACAAATCTAAAACTTTCGGATGATGGTGAGATCCTCTTGAAAGGTCCCTTTGTTATGAAAGGGTACTACAAAAATGAGGAGGCAACACGTGAAACAATAAAAAATGGATGGCTACACACCGGTGACGTGGGGAAAATGGACTCTGATGGATATCTGTCTGTTATTGGTAGAAAAAAGGAAATCTATGTTTCTTCTGGAGGAAAAAATATTGCTCCACTTGTTATTGAAGAGACTATGAAGTCAATACCTATAATTTCTCAATGCTTTCTTGTGGGAGATGCGCGGAATTATTGTACAGCATTATTTACTCTGGATGTTAGCGCTATACTACGGGATAAAGTTGGTATTGAAACTCAAAATATTTCAAAAGATCCATTAAAGCAATTGGAGCAATTAGAAGAACACGGTCACTCATTATCAGATTTTACCGAAAATGAAGAAATTAAATTAGAAATCAAACGGTCGGTTGATAAACTTAACCAACAGTTTTCAAATCCTGAGCAAATCAAATTATTCTCAATTCTTCCCCGTGACTTTTCAATTGATACCGGTGAATTGACTCCTACTTTAAAGATAAGACGGAAACAGATTAATAAGAATTGGTCTGATATTATAGAGTCAATATATAAAGATTGAACTTGAAGAAAATATCCTTTTTAGGGTGCGGGTCTTGGGGAGGAGCTTTGGGACTTGTATTATCAAAGCAAGGTGTACCAATCACGATCTGGCATCGAAATCAGAAAATTATTGATTCTCTCGCTCTAAATAATTCTCATTATCTTTTACCTTCCTTAAAATTTCCAAAAAATGTACAGTTTACATCAAGTATTGAGGAAGCTGTGCATAAAGCTGAAATAATTATCTTATCCACTCCATCACAAGCAATTAGAACGATTATTAAATCTTGCAAAAAATATATGAATGAAACGTCAATAATTGTGAATGTTGCAAAGGGCATTGAAACTGACACTTTAATGACAGCAAGTGAAGTTATTAAAGATGTTATAGGAAATAAATCCATCAATATAGTAACTCTGTCTGGTCCAAGCCATGCAGAAGAAGTGATTAAAGGATATCCGACAGCATTGGTTGCGGCATCCTCTAATTTTAAGATTTCAGCAAAAATCCAAAAGCTCTTTTCAAATGAAAAACTGAGAGTCTATGTTAATGATGATATAAGGGGGGTTGAATTGGGAGGGTCATTGAAAAATGTTATTGCAATTGCGTCTGGTATAGTTGAAGGAATCGGATATGCTGATAACACAAAAGCTGCTCTTGTAACAAGAGGGTTAGCTGAAATTGCGAGATTAGGCAGAGCAATGGGTGGTTTAAATAAAACTTTTTCAGGTTTAAGTGGAATCGGAGATTTAATGGTCACATGTTATAGTAAATATAGTCGCAATAGATTTGTTGGTGAAGAAATCGGTCTGGGGAATAAATTAGAATCTGTTCTTGATGGTATGACTATGGTCGCTGAAGGTGTAAAGACTACTGAATCGGTATATAGATTAAGTAAAAATTATACTGTCCCAATGCCAATTTCTCATGCTGTTTATAATATTCTTTTCAAAAATAAGAATCCTAAAATTGCTATTGAGGAATTAATGTTAAGAGAGTTAATTGAAGAATAATTTGCTTTCCTGATTTGAAAAGGTATAAAAATGTGCATAATTTTAATGATTGCCCTTGTAGTTCAACGGATAGAACAAGTCCCTCCTAAGGATTAGATACAGGTTCGATTCCTGTCAAGGGTACAATTAGAGAAAAAGGATAAATAATGTTAAAACCAAGAAAAAAAATTACGAAAAAAGAAATCAAAAAAGATCCTGTATTAGAGAGAGTTGCTACTACATATGGATTTTTTCAGAAAAAGCAAAAATTACTTACTAGATTAGGAATTGGAACAGTTGCATGTGTTTTACTTTTGTTTATTTGGAATAATCAAAAAGAAAGAACTAAGAAAGATTCTAGTAGTTTAATGACAAAGGCACTGGTTGCCTGGCAAACAGGTGATATTGATAATGCCCAATTGCACTTTGAATCTCTTGCAGATGAATATAAGGGGACACAAAATGGTAAATCTGCACTTTATTGGCTGGGAGTTATGGACTATGATTCTGGAGAAAAAGAATCTGCAAAATCATACCTAAAACAATTTGTAAAAAAGAGTTCCATTGATATCCTACTACCAAATGCGTATAATTTATTAGCAAATATTTCATTAGATGAAAATGAAATTGATGATGCACATTCCTATTTTAAAAAGTCAGTTAAATACGGTTCTGTTAATAATACAACTGAATTGTATAAATTAAATTTAGCAGAGTTTTATTTGAGCCAAGATAAGAAAGATGAAGCTGAACAAATTATTACATCTGTGTTAGAGTCAAAGGATCTATCATCAGCGATAAAAAACAAGGCAGAAGAACTAGCAGGTAGAATGAAATCTTAACGCTTAAAAACTAGAGAAAATATAAAATTATTAATTCTTTATAATGTAAAAGTTTTATATTAGTTATTTACAAATGTAAAGCTCTTGTTTTATTAAAAAAAAGGGGTAGATTCATCGCTGAAAAGTGGGCAAAAAGCCCACTTTTCTTGTCTATTGGAATGGTGACTTTAGAAAATATAATAGATTCCCTTTTGGGTGAGGATGTATTTATCGTACGTGTGGTTGAAACTATGCGACAAAATACATTACGAGTAATTATAGATGCTGAACGAGATATTTTGTTGAATGAGACTGCAGAGATAGTAAAGAAAATTCGTAGTTCAGAAGAAATACGTTCCTTGTATCCTGATGGAATTAAAATTGAAGTATCCACTCCAGGGGTTTCTGCACCTTTGGAGCTCAGTTATCAGTATAAGAAAAATATAGGTCGGAAGTTAAAGTTATTTCTGTATGGGGGTTCGAATCAAAAAGTGATAGGAATTTTAAGCGATGTGAAAGATGAGGGCATCCATTTAAACTCTAATGGACATGATATTACATTTTATTCATTTGAAGAAATTCGTAAGGCGACTGTGCAGGTTTCTTTTTAAAATATTTTGGAGGAATTTTGATCAATAGAGAATTAATTGAAATATTTTCTGAATTGGCACGGAATAACAATGTGGAACGTTCAGAGTTAGGAACCATTATTGAGCAGTTATTTTTGTATATTATCGAAAAACAATATGGAGATTCTTCTAATTGCAGTGTAATTGTAAATGTGGATAAGGGAGAAATCGAAATTTATGCTGAAAAGATAATTGTAGATGTTGTTGAGACTCCTATTCTTGAAATAACTCATAAGGATGTTGTAGCAAAAGATTCCAATATGAAAGATTTGAAAGTTGGAGATCCATTTGTCGAAGTTATCGACCCTACTTTTTTCGGAAGACGAATGATTACACATGCTAAAAATTTCTTTGCTCAAAGATTGAGGGATGTTGAAAGACAGGGAATTTATGAAGATTATGAAAAAAAGGTTGGTGAAATAGTTATTGGTACCGTTCATCAAAATTTAAGGGAAGCCATTTTCATTAATATTGAGAGAGCTGAACTAAAGCTTCCAAAAGCTGAGCAAATTCCATCGGAGTTTCATAGACGGGGCGACACAATTCGCGCTGTAGTAAAATCGGTGGAGGTGAAGGCAAAGGGTCCTGAGATCATTGTCTCCAGAAGTGATAATCATTTCCTCTATAAATTATTTGAGATGGAAGTCCCGGAGATAGAAGAAGGGCTTGTTGAAATTAGTGCTATTGCAAGACACCCTGGTGAAAGGGCAAAAATTATAGTTAATTCGCATGATAAAAGGGTTGATCCTGTAGGAGCATGTGTTGGGATGCGTGGAAGTAGGATACAAGCAGTGGTAAGAGAACTAAATAATGAAAAAGTAGATATTATACCTTATAGTATACGGTCCGAAATTTTAATATCTAGGGCCCTTGCACCTGCAAAGCCTATTGACCTATATATTGATGATGACAGAAAATATTGTGTTGCGATTTTTAATGATGATGAATTGGATGCAGCAATAGGAAGGGGTGGTGTAAATATTAACTTAGCAAGTAGATTGGTAAATTTTAGAATTGATGCTTTCGGAAAAACTGAGTATGAAAAGCAACAAAAAGAGCAGAATACCTTAATCAGTGATCTCCCTGACCTTGTCTCCGAGATTGTTGATAAACTTGAAAATATTGGTATAAATAATGTATCTGAAGTGTTATCTGCTGATGAAGAATTAATCACTGGTCCTAATGGAATTAAGCCTGAATCTCTAGAAATGTTATATAGCGCTATCCAGAATTTTTTATCTAAAGATGATTTGAATGAAGAGTCAGTAGATTCTCAAGAGTTATCACAAGTATCTGATGAAATTTTAGTTAAAGATGAGTCTAAAGCTTAGAAGTATCATTTAAAATGAGAATTTTTCAAATAGCAAAAGAATTAAATATTTCACATAAAGGAATTATTGCATTCCTTGAAACAAAAGGTGTTAAAGTTGGTCTTATGGATACAATTGATGATCAGCTTCGTCAACTTATACTTAATGAATTTTCCAAAGATAAGGAGACAGTTGACAGATTTAGAAAGGAACAAGTTCGAAAGGAAATACATGATACAAAGGTTCGCCAAAAACAGAAGGAAAAGAGTAAGCTTAAGCTATTGTCCCTTCAGGACCAAAGGTCCTTAGAACAAAAAGAACAGGAAAGAATAAGATCAAGTGAGAATGCAAGGAAAAAAAAGGAAGCTGAGAGCAAAGAAAAAGAAGATTTAGAAAAAAGAAAGATATCGGAGCAGGATAAGAAAAAAGAAGAAAATATAAAAACCAAAACTTCAAAGAATAAAAAGCGGAAAATGCGCAAAATTGAGATTGCGGATATTGAATCAGAAATAGGACAGTTAAGTCGGAAAAAACAATCCAGAGAAAAAGTTGTAAAAAATCCGGAAGAAGCACCAAAGAATGTTAAAGAAATGGTTAAAAAAACATTGGCCGAAATGGGGGGAAGGTCTAAGAAAAAAGTTTACAGAAAGGAAAAAGATTTTGATAGTCAAGAAATCCAGGATGTGACACTAAATAAACTAGAAATTCGAGAATTTTCAAATGTGGATGAAATAGCAAAATTATTAAAATCTTCCCCAAGTGAAATAATACAAAAATGTATTGGAATGGGGGTGTTGGCAACTATGAATCAGCGTTTGGAGTGGGATGTAATTGAGTTGCTTGCTGAAGATTATGGATATACAGCAGAAAAAATTAGTGATATCAGCGATGAAATGTTTTCAATAGAAGATACTAAAGATGATTTACAAAATGCCAAGAGCAGAGCACCTGTTGTGACAATTATGGGACATGTGGACCATGGAAAAACTTCATTACTCGATTATATAAGAAAAACCAATATTGTGGCAGGTGAGTCAGGAGGAATTACCCAACATATTGGTGCATATAAAGTCGAATTAGAAGAAGGAAAATATATTACTTTTTTAGATACTCCAGGTCATGAAGCCTTTACAGCAATGAGAGCACGAGGTGCACAGGTAACTGACCTTGTTATACTTGTGGTAGCAGCTGATGATGCGGTTATGCCCCAAACTATTGAAGCAATTAATCACGCTCGTTCCGCAAATGTTCCAATTATTGTAGCTATAAATAAAGTTGATAAACCAGGTTCGGATATAGATAAGGTAAAAAGAGAGTTGTCTGATAATGGAGTGTTGGTAGAAGATTGGGGTGGAAATATTCAAAGTGTTCCAGTCTCTGCAAAAACTGGAGAAGGGATTGAAGATATAATTAGTAGTATTCTTTTAGAGTCAGAAATGCTAGAGCTCAAATCAAATTTTGAAACTTTGGGTAGAGGGACAGTTATTGATTCTAGATTAGATAAAGGACACGGTCCCATGGCGACAGTTCTTATTAGAAAAGGAACTATTAGAGTGGGTGATCCATTTTTATGTAATGACTATTCAGGTAAAATACGTGCAATAATGAATGAAAGAGGACAGCGAATTAAAGAGGCATTCCCTTCAGATGCTGTGCAAGTGTTAGGGTTTGATCAGGTCCCACAGGTGTCGGATATAATTGCTGTAGTTAAAAGTGAAAAAGATCTGAAAAGAATGTCATCTGACCGTCAAAGAATAAGGAGAGAAATCGATCTTCGTAAAATTACCACTCATACACTAGATGAAATGTCTTCATTAATTAAAGAAGGGAATATAAAATCTTTACCCCTTATAATTAAGGGAGACGTAGATGGAAGTGTAGAAGCTCTGTCAGAAACATTAGGAAAAATTATGACAGATGAAGTGCAGGTGAAGGTTATTCATCAGGCCGTTGGTATGGTCACTGAATCTGATGTGTTGCTGGCTGAGGCTTCTAGTGCCGTTATCATTGGTTTTAATGTGCAGGTATCTTCCAACGCAAAACTGCAGGGGAAACAAACTGGAGTTGATATTCGAACTTACTCAATTATATATGATGCTGTGGAAGAAGTAAAAATGGCTCTGGAAGGGTTGCTTGAACCAGAATTGAAAGAAAAAATTACAGGCAAAGCACTAGTCCAAGCTCAGTTTAAGATTCCCAAGCTTGGTTTTATTGCGGGTTCAAAAGTTTCGGAAGGTATTATCAAGCGAAATGACAAAGCTAGATTAATTCGTAATGATGAAATTATTATTGATAACTGTGATATTTCATCTTTAAAGAGATTTCAAGAGGATGTTAAAGAGGTAAAGGAAGGACTTGAATGCGGAATTGGTCTCTCTGATGCTTTTAAGTATGAGGAGGGAGATATAATAGAAGTGTTTGAAGTAAAAGAAATCAAGAGGAAGCTTGAAATCACTTGAAACCACAGCGACCCTATAAAAGAACGGACAGGGTTGGAGAGCAAATTCTTGAGATTATTACAGACACTGCTACCCGATATATTAACTTAAGTCATCTAGGGTTTGTTACATTTACAGGAGTAGACCTAGCTCCAGATTTTAAATCAGCAAAAGTATTTTTTAGCGTTTTAAACCCAACCCGAGAAATTCAAACATTGGAAAAAGAAATTAATGCTTTTGTAAAAGCTTTTAAAAGATATTTAGGACCAGCTATAAGAATAAAGCATATTCCTGATTTACGTTTTATTTATGATGAATCACTGAATTATTCAGAAAAAATGAATCAAATGATTCAATCTATAAATATACCTAAAGATAATGATTCTTAATGTATATAAGCCTCAGGGTTGGACTTCAACAGATGTGGTTCGAAAAATAAAATATATTTCAGGTAGTAAAAAAGTGGGACATGGGGGAACTCTTGATCCATTTGCAGAAGGAGTTTTAATAATTGGTACTAATAAAGATACAAAATCCCTTACTTCTATTACTGCAATGGATAAATCCTATGAAGCGGTATTGGTCCTAGGAGCATCAACCGACACTCTAGACCACACCGGTAAAATCATCCAAAAAAAATCAATTCCAAATCTGAATAAAAATGATATAACCAATGTTTTTAGAAAATTGATAGGCAGCTCAATTCAAACTCCACCACAATTTTCAGCAAAGAAAGTTAACGGTGTAAGATCATATAAATTAGCTCGCCAAGGGAAAAAGGTTGTTCATAAACCTGTCCCAATACATATCAATTCACTAGATTTATTAGATTTTGATAAAGATACAATTCGATTTTCTGTATCCTGTTCAAAGGGTACATATATCCGTGTGTTAGGTAGCGATATAGCTAACTTGCTAAATACAGTGGGATATCTAAAGAAATTGATTCGAACAGCGATTGGAGAATTTTCCTGCGAGCAATCGAAACATATTTCTGAATTAGAAATTAAATGGAAATCTATAGAGATATAAACAATATTCCGACCCATAGTGCAACGGTCTTAACAATAGGAAGCTTTGATGGCATACATCGAGGGCATCAGGAAATCATAAACCGTACAGTTAATATGGCAAAGGGGAAGCAAATTAAATCTATTGTTGTTACGTTTGATCCTCACCCTAGACATATTCTAAAAAATAGCAACTCCAAACTACCTATCATTCTAGACCTGGAAAATAAATTATCCATGCTGAAAAATTTGGGAGTAGATGCCACCTTAGTAGTTAAATTTACTTCTGAGTTTTCCAAAATATCCCCAGAAATATTTTTAGAAAAAGTAATTAGAGATAACTTTCATCCACAAGATTTGATTATAGGTTATGACCACCATTTTGGATTTAAAAGAAAAGGAACTCCATTGTTTGTTAAAAAATTTGGTGAGAATTTTGGGATCAATGTGGAGATTGTTGATGGAGTCTCGGATGAGGGCTCTGTTATTTCTAGCACAAGAATTCGTGAACAAATACGTGATGGATATGTCAGACGTGCAAATTTTGAGCTTGGATGGGTCTATGGTTTTAATGCCCAGGTAGTGAGGGGAGCAGGACGTGGTCAAGATTTATCTTTTCCAACCGCAAATTTTATTCCCTTAGATTCCAATCAGTTATTGCCTAAGGAAGGAGTATATTTTACCAGAGGAAGAGTTATTGGGAAGCAATTGTATGGTATGTGTAACTTAGGCATACGTCCTACGTTTGATGAAGGAGAATTTGTGATGGAAGTTCACTTTTTCGATTTTCACAATATTAATTTATATTCACAAAATATACGGATTGAATTTTTAGAGAGGATTCGTGACGAAATTAAATTTGAATCCAGAATTGATTTAATAAACCAATTAAATGAAGATAAAACACAATGTCTTATGTTAGAAAGTAAATATTATTAGGAGTTTGTATGACATTAACTACAGAAAAGAAATCAGAGATAGTAAAACAAATAGGAAAAGATGAGAAAGATACCGGGTCTTCACAGGTCCAAATAGCCTTAATGACACAAAGGATTCGAGATCTAACTGATCACCTTAAAATACATAAAAAGGATAACCACTCCAGACATGGATTAGTTAAGCTTGTTTCTAAAAGAAAAAAACATTTGAAATATCTGCGAAGGACGAACCCTGAGAGATACACAACTGTAATAAAAGAATTAAAGATTAGAGGATAAAAAAAATAAATGATAGAAAAATCAATTCAAATTGGCGGAAGCACACTAATAATAGAAACTGGTAGAATTGCCCGCCAGAGTAATGGTTCCGTATTAGTAACATATGGGGAAACAACGATTCATGTTGCTGTAAACTCAGCAAAAGAGGCACGGGAAGATATAAACTTTTTTCCGCTTCAGGTTGAATATAGAGAAAAACATTATGCCGGAAGAAAAATCCCAGGCGGTTTTTTTAAAAGAGAAGCTCGCCCATCTGAACATGAAATTTTAACTTCACGTCTGACAGATAGACCAATACGGCCTCTCTTTCCAAAAGGGTTTAAAAACGAAACTCAAGTTATGATTACCGTTCTGCAAAGCGATGGCGAAAATATGGCAGATGTACTAGCGGGAGTAGGTGCTTCAGCAGCGCTATCTCTTTCGACTATTCCGTGGAATGGGCCAATTGCTAGTGTGAGAGTGGGGAGAAAAAACGGAGACTTTATTTTGAATCCAACACGAACAGAGCTATCGGAGTGTGATCTTGACCTCATTGTCTCTGGAAATGAAGAGACGGTTGTAATGGTTGAAGGAGAGGCAGATGAAGCATCCGAGAAAGAAATTTTAGATGCTCTAAAATTTGCTCATTTAGGAATTAAAAAATTGGTTGATCTTCAAAAAGATCTAGTTAGCGAATTATCTGTTGAAAAAGACCAAATCGTTTTACCCGATGAAAATGAACCTTTAAATGAAGCCGTAACTAAATTATTGGATAAGAAGATTGATGATATAGTTAAAATAATTGATAAAAAGGAGAGAGCCGGAGAAAAAGATAATTTGGTCAAGTCAGTTTTAGAATCTCTGGAGGAAGAGTTCCCAGAAGATGAGAAAGCAATTAACTCTATAATTGAAGATCACTTTAAGTTAAAATTTAGAGAGCAAGTTCTCTCAACGGGAAATCGTAGTGATGGTAGAGCGACAACTGAAATACGTCCTATTGCGATAGAACCTGATATTTTGAAAAGAACTCATGGCTCTGCACTCTTTACTAGAGGAGAAACTCAAGCACTGGTTGTCACAACATTGGGTTCCAAAAGAGATGAACAGATTATAGACAACATGGACGAAGATTATAAGAAGAGTTTTTACCTTCACTATAATTTTCCACCCTATTGTGTTGGTGAAACTGGAAGAATTGGATTTACAGGTAGACGCGAAATTGGACATGGTAATTTAGCGCAACGGGCAATCAAGCCGATACTACCACATTATGATGATTTTCCTTATACTATTCGAATTGTCTCTGAAATCATGGAGTCTAATGGATCCTCATCCATGGCTTCAGTTTGCGGTGGCTCAATTGCTCTTATGAGTGCGGGAGCTACAATAAAGGGACATGTTGCAGGTATTGCTATGGGACTCATCACTGATGGAGAACGGCATGCTATACTCAGCGATATCTTGGGAATGGAAGATCACCTAGGTGATATGGACTTTAAAGTAGCAGGAACTCAAGAAGGTATTACAGCTATTCAGCTTGACTTAAAAATTGAGGGTATTTCATTTGAACTCATGGAAAAAGCACTCCAGCAGGCACACGAAGGCCGTAAGCATATTTTAAGCAAAATGGAAGAAGCTATCTCTGAGCCTAATGAGATTTCGGAATATGCACCACGAATCTTATCTCTGCAGATAAAGCCTAAAAAAATTGGTGAGTTAATTGGTCCAGGTGGAAAAAATATAAAAAAAATCATCGAAGATACAGAGTGTGACATTAATGTTGATGATGATGGGATGGTAACTATTTCGGGAATAAATATTGATAAATGCAATGAGGCCCTTGAACTGGTAAAAGCCATTGCAATTGAACCAGAAGTCGGACAAGAGTTTGATGGTACAGTTACCCGTCTCATGACTTTTGGTGCATTTGTAGAATATGCTCCTGGTCGAGAGGGATTGGTTCATATATCTGAGATGGATTGGAAAAGAGTTGAAAAGGTAGAAGATGTATGTAAGTCGGGTGATCCAATGAAGATTAAATTGATAAAAATTGATGATCAGGGAAGACTTGATTTCAGTCGTAAGGCACTGATTCCCAAACCAGAAGGATACAAAGAACCTCCAAAACGATCTCATAGAAATGATGATCGCAACAGAGGGAGAAAAAAGCCATTTTCAAAAAAACGAAGATTTTAAGCTTCTAAATACTTCATCCTGTTAAACGTGAAAAATACTTTTTACGTTAATACCAATATCTTGGAAATGGACTATGCAGTTCGTGGACCTATTCCTCAGAGAGCTGCAGAATTAAAAAAAACAGGACGTAAGATTATTTCATGTAATATTGGTAATCCTCAGGCATTGGGACAGCCACCTCTAAGCTTTTACCGTCAGGTTTTATCTATCCTTGAATATCCGGAATTAGTTGAAATATACAAGGGCAATAGTTTAAGTCATTGTCCCGAGACCGCTATTGAGTACGCAGAATATATTCAAGGGGAGATGGATACAGGGTTGGGAGCATATTCAGACAGCAAGGGTCATTTATTTATTAGAGAAGCTGTTGCACAATTCATAGATAGGCGAGATAATACTTTGGAGAGAAAGGGTGTTTTATCTGATCCTGATAATATTTTTCTTACTGATGGCGCTAGCGAAGGAGCCAAAAATATTATCGAACTTCTTATTAAAGATAGGATGGATGGAATCATGATTCCCATACCCCAATATCCGCTCTATTCAGCTACGATAAGGCGATGCGGAGGTAGACAGGTTAATTATTATTTAAACGAAGAAATGGGATGGATATTGACCAAAAATGAGCTAGAGGAAAGCTATGCAAAGGCCCAAACAGAAAATATAAATATTAGAGCAATTGTAGTCATCAATCCGGGGAACCCAACAGGAGCAGTTTTAAATAAGAAGTGTATCGATGAGATTGTTTCATTTGCATCTGAAAAAGGAATAGCGATTATTGCTGATGAAGTTTATCAAGAAAATACCTACGATGTAAAATTTCATTCATTCGCACAGTCGGTTTGGGAATGTCCTGAGGTACCACTTTTCAGTCTGCACAGTGTCTCAAAAGGATTCTCTGGTGAATGTGGACACAGAGGCGGTTATCTTGAGATCCGTAATATGCCGAGGCTTGAATCTACAAATCAAACTATGAATGATGTACTTTTCAGGCAAGCCTCTGTAAATTTATGTTCAAATACAGTTGGCCAAATACTTGTTTATCTGATGGTGAACCCACCTCCAATGGATTCCGAAGCAGGGAAACTGCATCAGACGGAAGTTAATACTATCCTTAGCCAATTACGTTCTAAGGCATCAATCATCAAACGATCCTTTCAGGAAATGGATGGTGTCCAGTGTTTTGGCAAAGTTGGTGCCATGTATTTATTTCCACGATTGAATTTATTACCAAAACAAAAAAATGATTTTGATTACTGTATGGCGCTGCTTGATTCTACAGGTTTGACAACGGTAAATGGAGGTGGTTTTGGACAAAAAGAGGGTACACACCACCTAAGAATCGCGTTCTTACCACCTAAATCTATACTTGAAGAGGTCCTGCCGAAGTGGGTTGATTTTCATCGTAATTATATTAACTCCTGAAATTTCTGTAGATTAAATGGGACAGGATAATTTATAACATATTTAACAAAAAGATATTTCGTTGTATCATTAAGGTTTATTGATTAACTTAAAGTAAGAGTTTAACCAAAAAAATATTCCTTGAGCCCCGTAAATCCACAGATAAAAAAATTATATTATTCCATTTCGGAAGTAAGCAAGATCACAGGATTAAAGCAATATGTATTGCGATATTGGGAATCTGAATTTTCACAGTTAAAACCACCTAAAAACCGCGCCGGAAATCGTACATACAGACAGAAAGACATTGATTTAATTCAGCAAATAAAAACTCTGCTGTATAAAGAAAAGTTTACTATTGACGGGGCAAGAAAACAGTTGCAAACTAGCTCTTCCACTGAAAAACCAGATATAACAGAAGTTTCAGAAAAGGTCAAACCTATTAATTCGGAAATTTTAGATCAATTAAAACGGGAGTTAAAGGATATCCTTCGGATAATTAATGAATGATTCATTAATATTTAGTTTTCAATTTTGAATTATCGGAGCGTGGCGCAGCCCGGTAGCGTACCTGAATGGGGTTCAGGTGGTCGCGAGTTCAAATCTCGCCGCTCCGACAAATACACATTGACGTTAAACCCTGCCTATAGAGATAAAGCAGGGTTTTCTTTTTATTCATAGATTGTCAAATATGGTCATCTGTTACCAAATAAATTACACAAAAATGACACAATTTTAAATCACACCCCCACCCACCCAGGCCTTGGGGGTCACCCCCTATATCTAATGATAATCGGCCTCTCACATCAAACAAGGGGAATAGGTCGTGATTTCCATAAAAACTCCAAATAAGTGTAAATTTGAGCCAATGAAAAGCCTTTTACTTATATCGTTAGTGTTGTTCTTGGCTTGTGAGGTTAAACAGGATACGATTTATGGATGCACTAATGAAGATGCAAATAATTTTAATCAAGAAGCAACCTATGATGACAATAGTTGTGAATATTCATATGATGGTGATTGGGAGGGACGAACATCACAGGAACGTGGGTTTGGTTTGACCATAAAAAGCAATAAAATAACATTTTTTAATATTGTCTTTATAGATAGTATAAGTTTAGGTGATTCCTCTGATAATTGTAGTGCAGGAATTAGTGCTCATATAAAATATATTGAAGAAAATAATTTAATTGAAAATAATACCTTTGATTTTCAATATTTATCTTCAGAATTAATATATGAATTTAGTGGAGATTTTATATCAACAGATTCTGCAATTGGAACTGCTGTAGTTACTGATAATATTGATATGTGCACAACTGGTAATCTCATGTGGTATCTTACCAAACAAATTGACTCCTCTGGTTAAATATTGGTAAACACTCCACCTCTTTGTAAAAAAGTGAGTATAGGGTAGATTGGTATATGAAATGGTTCGTTAAATGTATAAAAAACTATGTTCTTTTTAAAGGGAGGGCTAACAGAAAGGAGTTTTGGAATTTTATTTTATATTGGGCAATATTTTATATTATCATAATTGCCATTGAAAGAATTATAGGACTCAATTTTATTAATCTTAGAGCATTGCCTTTTTCTGAATATATACCCATAGCAAATTTCTATGAAGATGTTGGACTGTTAACTTTTTTATACAGACCTCTGACAGTTCTTCCATCTCTAGCTGTAATATCAAGAAGATTACATGATATAAATAGAAGTGGATGGTGGTGCTTGATGTGCGTTACACCTTTAATTATTATTCTCATAATATTTCTTTGCAAAAAAGGTGATGATAGTGAAAATCAATATGGTACAAACCCTGCTCACTAGTGATATATCTTGTTTCTATTTCTTTTTAAAAAAGTGGGAATGAGGATAATTGTGAATATGAAAAAAAATATATTTATAGTATTTATCTTTTCAGTAACAATCTCTTTTTGTCAAACATACCCCGGAACTATAATAGATATTACCGGTGGAAGTTTTATTATGGGAAATAATAACCAGCCTCCTATGTTCAATGACCAAGATCCTGAACATAGTGTAACTGTAGATAATTTTAAAATGGGTCAAACTGAAGTTTCCAATGAATATTATGTTACTTTTCTTAATGATATGGCAATTATTGGGAATCTAGTGATTGAAGAGGGAATACCAGGGGATTGGTCAAGTACACCTGAGGAGATAGCTAATGGTCACGCGTGGAGTATAATGGCAGATAGTACCCTGTCTGGCGTATGGTCTGGGGAAGTTCTAATTAAGTTAAGTAATATTGCCGGTGGAGGTCAGCATCCATTAAATAGATGTTGGATCGAATTGGATACAACTTCATATACATTTAGCGTTGTAGAAGGCTATGAAAATTGGCCAGCTTCTTGGGTTAGTTGGTATGGTGCGATGATGTATGTTGACTATTATAGCTTAACCCTACCAACTGAAGCTGAATGGGAATATGCTGCTAGAGCTGGTCAGCAGTTAGAATATCCTACTAACGATGGAAATTTAAGTTATAGTCAAGCGAACTATGGTACTGGTTTCGGAGGACCGAGCGGTGAAACCTATCTGACTCCTGTAGGTCAATTATATCCACCTAATCCATTTGGACTATATAATATGGCAGGGAATGTCTCGGAATGGTGCCTGGATTGGTATGATGAAAATTTCTATCAGTTTTGTGTTGATAATAATATTTATTTGAACCCTATTAATGATAATATTCCTGAAGATATTGAAAAAAAAGTACTTAGGGGAGGTAATCATACTTATCCAGGATTCGTTGCAATGAGCAGTAGTCGTACTGATACACCACCCTTTGTAACTACAGATCATATGGGATTTAGAGTAGTTATGCAAAATGGCGATGAAGAATTTAATATGGAAATTCAAACAGACTGGAATTTGGTTGGTTTACCGTTTGAAGTAGAAGACCCCTATTATCTAACGATTTTTCCAAGTGCTATTGAGAACACACTATTTTCATTTGGTGATGCTTACACAGCTGAACTAACACTAATATATGGTGAGGGATACTGGCTTAGATTCAATGAAGAAGGAAGTATCACTATATCGGGGATACCAATTAATGAACTTGCTATTAGTCTGGATGAGGGATGGAATCTCATATCTGGAATAAGTATACCTATAAATATTTCTGACATTCAAGACCCAGATGGAATTATCATTATCGGTACATTTTATGGATTTATTTCTGGAGGTTATTCAAATATAGAATATATAGAACCAGGGAGAGGATATTGGGTTAGAACCAATGGTTTTGGTTCTATTACCTTAATAGGAAATTAAACTATCCACCTCTTTGAAAGGAGTGGGATAGAATAAATTAAAGTGATAAAAATTTAGGTGACAATTAATATTGAAGACGCTTTAAGGCATTTGGAAGGGGCAGACAGACGGTTCAGTAAATTAATTAAAAAATATGGGGAACCTGACTTTGCACCTCAGAGTAATTATTTTAAATCCCTGGTTAGATCGATTATTTACCAACAGCTCTCAGGGAAGTCTGCTTTTGCAATATACAGTAGGTTTTTGAAATTGTTCCCAGTAAACGATTTCCCCAGTCCAAGTAAGCTTCTTCAAATATCAAAACAAACTTACCGAAGTATAGGACTATCAAAACAAAAATCTATTTATATAAAGGAAATTGCAAAAGCATTTGAGAGTAAAACTGTTCAACCAGATAAATTTAAAGAAATGACAAATGGCCAGATCAGAAGTGAATTAATAAAGATCAAGGGTATTGGGCCTTGGACAATTGATATGTTTTTGATGTTTACTCTTAATAGACTCGATATTCTTCCCACAGGAGATCTAGGTATTCAAAAGGGATATATGGTCTTCTATGATATTGACTTTCTTCCTGATAAAGATTATATGATAAAAAGCGCAGAGATATGGAGGCCTTTTAGAACTTTTGCATGCTGGTATTTATGGAAACTCGTTGATGATGATTTTCAATGGTGAGTATATATTCTTTAAAGCAAAAATATTTTAATACAATGATATACAACAAAAACACCATATTCCATAAAAATATGTCTTATTATATTTGATAGACAGCGATGCAAGTGGGATGTTTAAAGTTGATATTGAAGAAATAATAAGAAATGAACTAAATTGTATGCATTATTTAAATGAGGATTAAATTGAAATCATATTTATTATTAATTATATCACTGGTTTTATTTTTGGGATGCGAAGATAATAAGGAAGATGATTCTTCAGGTAACGCTTGCGAAAGTATTTATGTAGGAACCTGGGCTCATAGCGCATCAGGCACCTATGAAAATCCTGATTGCACTGGAGAGTTAATATTAGATGAAGATTTTTCTAGCTCATCGTCTCTAAATCTTTCAGATGATTGCAGTGGTACATCACAGGATGACTTTTTTTGTTCTGATCCCTCTGAAAATCCTGATATGTGTGGATTTTCTTGGTCATCTAATAATAGTGTTATCACTACATCTGCATTTGGAGGTATTTTTCAAGTAAATTATAGTGTCGATGAAGGTTCTATGAGCACATCAATCGTTGTTACCCAAATGCCAGACACATCAGATGAGTATACTGAATGTCAGTATAATAGATATACAAAGCAGTAATCTAAAATTTTATGAAAAATACTAATGTGTTTTCATCTTATTTAAACTTTTATATTATATTATGAATGTAAATGATTTATTAGAAAAGTTTAAAAGCTCTGATTTTAAACCTGACGATAACACAAAAAGTGAGGTAGAGTTTTTGGTTAGGGAAGGACAGTCTCTAGCAGGTGTAAATTTAAAATTCTCTAATTTACAGGATGCCAATCTTGTTGAAGCAAATTTTAGTCAATGTGATTTAGCGCGAGCTAACTTGAAAGGTGCACACTTATATGGTGCCAATTTTGAGAACGCATCTTTGTTCAAAGCAAACCTCGAAGGTGCAAACTTAAAAAATACAAATTTATCGAATTGCCATATCCTAGGTGCAAATCTTTCAGATACTAAATTAGACAATGTTAATTTAGGCCCTGAGGGAAAACTTACATATGAATTGCAGGCTGATGAAACTAATGACTTTGCAACTGCCCAAACCAAATACAAAGAGGCAGAGGAAATGTATAGAATTATGAAATTAACTATGCAAAGCCAAGCTCTGAGCGACGAGGCAGGAGAGATGTTCACTCGGGAAATGATATGCAAACGTAAACAATATTCAAAATTTTCCTTTTTTAGATTCATGTCAAAAATTGCTCATATAACTACCGGATATGGCGAGAATATTCCAAGAATTATTGTGTCTCTAGTTGCTGTCATATTAGTTAGCACTATTTTATATGGTATTGAGGGGGTGAACTATAGAGATGGTGTGCTTGGATTTTCAAATAATGAGTACACAATATGGACTGCCTTTGGAAATTTGCTTTATTTCAGTGTTATTACCTTTACCACAGTAGGATTCGGCGAGATTACACCCATAGGTGCTCTAGGTAAAACTGTCGCTATATTTCAGGGATTAGTAGGCGGAATTATCCTAACAATACTTATAATTGCTATTTATCGTAAGATAATGGATAGATAATTATATTGTACTAAAAATATAATTTATAAAATATAAAATTGAGGGATTCTATCGAAGCATCAGGATTTAAACGTATATCCTGTGATAGGGCGAGAGAGATTATTAAAAGTATACCGAACCTCACAATTGTAGATATTAGAGATAGAGAATCTTTTGAACTAAACCATATCCCAGGTTCCATACATCTTGACAATCAAAATATTGAAATGGTTTTAAATAATACTAAAAAAGATTTACCTATGTTAATCTACTGTTATCATGGAAATAGTAGCCAGGGGGCAGCAAAATATTTTGTAGAAAATGGTTTCAAAGAGGTTTACAGTATGGATGGAGGATATACCAAATATTCAAGCTATATGTGATCTTTAATAATCCCTAATATATAAAAATGGATAGTAATAAAAGTATAAAAAGGCTTGAAATCATCTATAAAATATAAAATTAAAGAAATTTAGCTAATAACCGACAATATCTACTAAGTCAATTAGTTTCTCAAAATCTGTGAGGGGAATTGCAGATGATGGAGAGAAATGATGTGGAGGTCTTCTTTCCATCATCTCTTGCAATTCAACTATTAATAATAAAAAATATTTGTTAAGTATACGGGAAGAGTAAAAAAAGTACAGATTCACATAGCTCAACATGTGTAGAAATCTCTTTTTGTTTCGTGATGAATGGGGAGGCCCTTTCCTGTGAAACCAGGAAAGGGCATTTTATTTTAGATTATTTGATCGCTGTAGAATACCTTCTATTTTTCCAATAAAAGTATGGCTTCCCCTGTTTAACCGCTTCAGAAAATTTTTGTCTAAAATCTTGTGCCAAGGGAGATTTTTTTTCAAAAATAAAATAATTACCATCTGGAGTCGCAATTATATCCTCAACGCTTTTAATATCTCCTTCTGTCATCTCAAATGTTTCTATCTGTTGTAATTCAACTCCAAATTGGTCCGAGAGAATTTCAGCAACTTTTTCTCCCGGAACAATATCATCCTCAAGGAGTTCACTATCAGTCATTTCTTCGGGTTCGTCATTATATTGAGATTCAATTACTTCAGGAGGTACTGGAGCGACAGGTTCAGGTATGGTTACTTCTATTTCTACAATTTCTTCTTTTTCTACGGGGAAGACATCAACGGGTATTTTTTCAATTGGAATCTCTATCTCTAATCCAGACGGTTCTTGAGTATCACGAGAGACTGTTTCTATAGTTTCCTCTTCTTTAGGTTTAGTCTCCTCTTTAGAATTATCTTCTTCATTAACAGCAATTTGAGGCTCCTGCGGTAGAATTATTGGAGTCGCTGGAGGAATCTCAATGGGAGGTGTATAGAATAAATCATTTCGAGGCGAAAAGGAATAGGAGGCATTGATATTAAAACCTTTAAACGAAGGAGCTCCCTCATTATAAAACCCGCCTGATATCACAAGATTGGAGTTCATTTCATACTGAAGCTGAGAGGTTATATTTCCGCTGAATGTATTCATAATGTTACTGCTTGGCTTAATATAGTCATGACCAGAATAAACATTTCCTAAATAGAGATTTGTTTTTAATGATAGCCCGGAAAAGAGTTTTATGATTAGGCCAAAATCAATACCACTATTTACAATTAATTTTGAAGATTTAATGGTCTTTCCTGTACTAGAGTTAGTTTCATTGGTTGACCACCTGACCAAGGAGAGGCGAGGTCCAACATATAGCCGGGTATATTGAAGAGGTTGCTCTTTATTGATAAACATCTCCATTAGCACAGCAGATTCTCCATCGACCACGGTAGATGTATCAAGGGAAAATATTGGATTTCCGTAGTTCAAATTGCCATATTTCTTTATATGTCCACCTGTGACCCAGTTTTCAGATATTCGATAATCAGCTCCAAAGGAGTAGCTCATTTTTGCTGCATCTTTTCCTTCTAAGGAGTGACCATAAGCTAAGTTATTATTTTGTAAAAGGTTAAAATTTAAAGTAACACTTGAGAATAATGTATTTTCTAAAAATGATGGGATTTGAGGTAGAATTTCTGTAGCAGCTGAGATATCGGGTATTACAGTTGGAATGATCGGTGGTGTTGGAACTTCTGGTTGAACAATAACTAATTTTGTGTCTTCATCTGGTTGAGGGCAAGAGATGTTAACTAGGTTTGAAGCTGCCATGGTTCCAGATACAATTCCATCATGAACATTAACGAGGACTACCCAGGAATCGTCGCAGTCAGTTAGCTCAGCTGAGACCGACAATTTACCCTCAAGGTCTCGCTGTATTTCGTCATTTTTAAACCACTGAATAATGGAAGGACCCTCATCATCATTGTCTGGGTCTGTATAAGTATAACTTAATTGAATGTCGTCAGAGGTTTTTGGTAGAGCAGGAGATAAGGATAAATTTTCGATTGTAGGAGGATCATTGACCGGATAAACTGTAAGGGTAATGGTCTCTGTATCTATGAGGTCTCCGTCACCAACAGTGACTGTTAATTGAGCATCTCCAAAAAAATTGTAAATGGGATCTATAATAAGAATATTTTCATTTATTGCTACCAATATGTTTTCACTAAGGCTATTCACAAAGAAATCAACAAATTTGCTCTCAGCATCAAAAGCATTTAGAGTAACTGTTAATGATTCGTCTTCATTTGTAAACTGGGGACCAATTTTAGTAAGAACAGGGGGTGAGTTAAACGGTATATCTAGTACGTTCATAACAACGGGGATCTGTAAAATAGGACTGAACTTATCAGTTGTAAGAATCGTAACTTTTGTAACAAAGGTATTAACTCCTTTGTTTTTACCATCAAACATCATAGAAATATTAGATGACTCTAATGGAGCTATAGATCCTTTTTCCTCTGAGAACACTAACCACTCTGGGAGAGGTAATGGAATTATATTATCCGGAATCGAAATACCTAAAAATAAATCATTTGGAACTTTAGATTGCCCTTCGTCATTTTTTCCCCAGGCGCTAACACTACCATTACTGTGTAGCGCAAGGTTGTGAGATTTGCCCGCATCAATTGCGATCACATCTGAGAGATCTGAAGGGACTTGAGTTTGTCCGTAAAAAGTCCACCCGGTAGTAACTCCCCAAGAGCGGACAGTTCCACTCTCCATTAAAGCAATACTATGATCTCCTCCAGCAGATACCGCAATAACAGTTGAATCCAGGTCACTCGGTACAGTTGATTGACCATATCCATTTTCACCCCACGCAGAAACAGAGCCATTTTCATGAAGAGCGAGACTATGAGAAACTCCCGCTGAGATTGCAATGACCGAATCCAGCCCTTCAGGAAGATTCAACTGACCGTAGTCGTTTGACCCCCAGGCAGTAACGGTGCCGTCATCATGAAGTACAAGGCTGTGATAGTATCCTGATGAAATTTTAATTACTGAGTGTAAATCTTTAGGAACATTACATTGACCAAATTGATTTGACCCCCAGGCAGTAACGGTACCGTCAGCATGGAGCGCAAGGTTATGATATTCTCCTGCTGAAACGGCAATAATATTCTTTTCCAAACGGGGTATCCGTATTTGACCTTGAGAATTATCTCCCCAGGCATGTACGGAGCCATCAGATAAAAGAGCCAGACTATGATAATCTCCGGCAGAGACGTCTATAGCATCAGAAAGAAACTCTGGGATATCAGACTGACCGTAATATTTCCATCCATCTGTTATTCCCCAGCTCTGAACATTTCCATCGGAAGAAAGAGCAAGATTATGATGTTGACCTGCTGAAATTGATGGATTTGTCTGTGCAATACACCAAAATAATTTCTCTTTACTCTGGTTCTTAATTGTAAAGATTTGAGATGAATCTGTGGTTCCATAGATCAGCTCGGAGAACAGCGTATCTGGGGTTATAGATATATTTTTGTAGTCTTTTGCAACTGTGGTAGTAATAAAAAAAGCAAGGCTATATAAAAGGATGTGTTTCATAATGATTTGTTTTAAGTTTTATTAGAGATATTCAGTATCTAAAAATTAACACTGAACAAAGCAAAAACAAATATGAAATCCAGAATTGTGTTTTGAGTCACATTTGTTAATAATGTCTTTTTGCTTTTTTTAAATTTATATGAAAATATGGTGAATATAAAGCTAGTTTCTAGCCTCTCTTTTAATTAAAAAACCGAATATAATTGAAACAAATTAAATTTATTACACTCTCAGGTTTGATGGTTGTTCAAGCTATTTTTTCACAACCTATGAAAGAAACTATATCATTTATATCTGCAAATCCTTTCGGTTTCAGTGATATAATTGTTCATTTAAATGAACAAGAAGAACAGGAAGTATTTGGATATTTATCTTTTCCTAAGGGATACAAAAAGGATCTTTATCCATTAATAATTGGTGTAGCTGGTAGCTTGGGTTGGTCAGAACACCACTATGAATATCTTGAAATGTACAGAGATATGGGTATTGCCACGTTTGAATTAAAAAGTTTCAAAGCCAGAGGTGTTAGATCTACTGTGGGCTCCCAGGTTGATGTTACAACTGCAATGATGATATTAGACGCCTATCGTGCTTTGAGGGCTCTCAGTGGCCATCCCAAAATTGATAAAGATAAAGTCGCCATAACGGGATGGAGTTTAGGAGGCGGTACAACTTTTTTTTCAGGTTGGTTGCCTCTAAAAAATGCTATTGAAACTGAACTGTCTTTTGCCGCACACTTGGCTTTATATCCTCCCTGTTTTGTTGAGCCAGAAATCCTTGAATTTACCGATGCTCCCATTCATATTTTAATTGGCGAATTAGATAATTGGACCCCCGCAGAGCCCTGTGTCGATTTAGTTCATAAAATAAAAAATATGGGAACCGATATAAACCTGACTATCTATGAAAACTCACATCATTCCTTTGACCGTTCAGCGGCTCCTATAATTGATAAAAATGCCTATAGCTTTACAGATTGCCGTTTAAAAATGCGGAAAGATGGAGCTGTGATGATGAATTTCCTTAATATCCCAATGAAATCTCCCTTACTTCAAAAAATTGGGTTAGCTTTTTGTGCAGAGAGAGGAGCTACATTCGGTGGAAATCCTGTATCAAGAGAAAAAGCTTTTGATTACTCTAGAAATTTTATGGGTCAACATTTACTTTCAAACTAAATTTTATTTTTAAAATAAAACATGAAGTATATGAATGACCGAATAGTAAATATACTTATTTGATTTTAATGTAATAAAAAAAAAGATAAATGAAATGAAATTATATCGAACTGTAATCCTATGCCTTATTTTCACTTTAATTTCCTGTTCGACCTCTCCTGAACTTTTTTTCATCCGTTCTTATTTGGGTATCCCTGGGACAGAAAATATCATTGAAACAGAGCAGAAAATAGACAGTGAACCCAGATCCTTTCCTCTAAAAACTAAAGAGATACCCCAAAACATCATCTTTATAATTGCGGACGGATTGGGTATTGGACAGCTGACACTTATGTTTTATGATGTATCCGATTTTGCACCATCTAAATTCTCCAATTTGGGACTTATATCGGTACACCCATCTCCACCAAGAAAGGTGCCAGATTCAGCAAATACTGCTACATCCATGGCAACTGGCGTAAAAACACATCGAGGAGGGATTGGAGTAGATGAGAATGATGAACCAGTCAAAACTGTATTGGAATATGCCGAAGAGAAGGGGATGTTGACAGGATTAACGGCTACCTCATCCATTGCCCATGCAACTCCCGCCAGCTTTGCAGCGCATATTGATAAACGAAGTAAATATAATGAGATTGCCCTGCAAATGGCTCAAAGTGATGTGGATGTTATGCTGGGAGGTGGTATTGATCATTTTGATGGAGAGCCTAAAAATTATTTTTTAAATAAAGGTGGAAAGATTATTTATGGTATAGAACCTGACGTTAATCATTCTTTGCCATTGCTAGGACTATTCTCTGATACACATTTGAAATCTGCAGAGGATGGTAGAGAAGTTAAAACATTAGAAATGGCCAAGCTCGCGCTCAAGCTACTCAATACTAGTTTCAAGGGATTTTTTCTAATGATTGAAGAGTCACAAGTTGATTTTGCAGGTCATGCCAACAATAGTGAATATATGTCTGCAGAATTACAATCATTAAATTCTGTATTACACTATTGTTTAGATTTTCAAAGAAAAAACCCAAATACTTTAGTGTTATTTACTGCAGATCATGAGACAGGTGGAATGGCAGTTGAAGATACAAAAGAGGGAGACCTGCATGTACAATTTACAACAGGACACCACACCGCAAATTTAATTCCTGTTTTTGCAATAGGTCCTGGAGCTGAGGCATTCTCTGGGGTGTATGATAACACAGATATTGGAAAACAATTAATATATTTTATCCAACAGCACAAATAATAATATGGAGGAGTATTTATGATAAGACACAGATCTCTTGATTATATTTTTGGAATGGTAACTGGAGCTTCACTGATATTTGCGCTTTGGGCGTGTACAGGGAATAATCTTAATGCAGATACAGTGGATGTCCAGGAAGTAATAATCATCAACAAAAGCTGGGACCCAGTGAATGTCAAGTTGATAGATTAAGCTAAAATATTTTTAGATTCTTTATAAGTAACAACTATCTAATTAAACTCTCAAAATTTATTATTTTAATCAATATTAACTAGGAATTAGATCATGAAATCGGTTTCAGGATTTAATTCAATAAAATATACTCTCCAAATTGCTAAGGCAGTTGGGATAAAAAATTTAATCAAAACGGTTCGATCTAAAAATGCATGCAAAACATGTGCTTTGGGTATGGGGGGACAAAAGGGAGGTATGGTAAATGAGTTAGGGCATTTCCCGGAGATTTGCAAAAAAAGTTTGCAAGCTCAACTTACCGATATTCAAAAACCCATTCCCCAGGAAGTATTTCAGCGGAATACTTTGGATCAACTGAAATCTATTTCTCCACGAAAACTTGAACGCTTAGGGAGGTTAAACACACCCCTCTATCAGAGCTCAGATAGTCAACGGCTCAGGCCGGTCAGCTGGAAATATGCTATAAAATGTATTTCGGCAAGATTAAATAAAACTAATTCAGAACGATCTTTTTTTTACAGTTCCGGGAGATCTTCAAACGAAGCAGGTTTTTTGCTTCAATTATTTGTGAGGGCGTTAGGAACCAATAATATTAATAACTGCTCCTATTACTGCCATCAGGCATCTGGTGTAGGGATGACAAAGGCTATAGGAAGCGGAACGGCAACTGTTATTCTTGAAGACTTGAAAAATGCAGATATGATCTGGGTTATAGGAGCAAATCCATCATCCAATCATCCACGTTTTATGACTGAGCTTCTTAGTTGTAGAAGACGGGGTGGAGAAGTAGTTATTGTAAATCCATTAGAAGAGCCTGGGCTTAAGAGTTTTAAGGTACCCAGCGATATGAGATCCATGTTATTAAATGATACACAAATTGCTACAGAATATATACAGCCATATATCGGAGGTGATATCGCTCTATTTAAGGGAATCGCTAAATCCTTAATTGATTCTCAAAATATAGATAACCATTTTATAAAACTCTATACTAATGGCTTTAGATCATTTGCTGAAAATATAAAATCAACTTCGTGGAATAGTATTGAAATATCCTCTGGTATTAGTAGAAGCTGTATTGAGTCTCTTGCAAATCTTTATTCTCGTGGAAAAAATGTTGTTTTTGCTTGGAGTATGGGCGTCACTCAGCATGTCCACGGAGTAGATAACGTTAGCTCAATTGTGAATCTTGCATTGCTTCGTGGGATGGTAGGGAGAAAACACGCTGGTCTTTTACCTTTGAGAGGACACTCCAATGTGCAGGGTATCGGTTCAATGGGAGTAACACCCAAATTGAAAAAAGAGATTTTTAAAAAAATTGAGAAAATGTTTAAAATAGATTATCCTGAAAGACCCGGAATGGATACACTCGAATGTTTACGTTCAGCAGATAGAGGGGAGGTTGATTTTGCTTTTCTTATGGGGGGAAATCTTTTTAGTGCTACGCCAGATTCATCTTTCGCTGAAAGATCTCTTGGTAATATTCCCTTCAAAGTTTATTTAACCACAACATTAAACAGAGGTCATCTTTATGGATTAGGCAAAGAAGCTTTTATTTTGCCTGTTTCAGCACGGGATGAAGAAACTCAGTCAACAACACAGGAATCTATGTTTAATTATGTGAGATTGAGTGAAGGCGGAATCCAGCGAATGAATAATATCAGATCAGAAATTGATATTATCTCTGAGATTGCAGATAGAGTTCTTGGAAATAAAATAATTGATTTTTCAGCGTTTAGAAAACACAGTCATATTCGTGATACAATAAGTGATATTTTTCCTGGCTTTGAATCCCTAAAGCACCTGGATGCAGGCAACAAAGAATTTCAAATTGAAGGTAGATCCTTTCATAAACCGGCATTTAATACCCAAGACAAAAAAGCAAATTTCTTTTCGGTTCAGATACCAACGTCTAATAATACAAATGGCTCATTTAAAATGGCAAGCATTCGAAGTGAAGGACAGTTCAACACCATTGTCTATGAGGAAAACGACACATTTAGAGATGTGGAAAGCCGTTGGGTTGTACTTATGAATACTGAAGATATGTACAATCTAAATCTGACAAATGGGTCAAAGGTGACACTTCAAAATAAAACCGGAAAAATGAAAAATGTGTTGGTGAAACGATTTAATATTCCCAAAGGGAATGTCGCTACTTACTACCCTGAGAGCAATGTGTTGATTTCGCTTGACCATGACTCTCAGAGCAAAACACCGGGTTTTAAGTCCGTGTATGTTCAGATCATATAGTACCATAATCTATAAAATAATTTTATTTCAAATTTATGAGCATCAAAAATTCAATTATTAAAGAAGCATGTGTTGAGACAATACAAGAAGCCATAACTGCAGAAAAAAATGGTGCTGACAGGATAGAACTATGTGCAGAGTTGAAGCATGGTGGTTTGACACCTCCAGTAGATCTAATTGAGAGCGCACAGGAGTTATTAACCATTCCCCTAAAAGTATTAATTCGACCACGAAAAGGGGACTTTATTTATAATAAAAATGAATTAGCTATAATGGAAAAGGATATTGAGATTTGTAAACATTTAGATGTAGATGAAATTGTAATTGGAGTACTCAATGCTGATAGAACTATTGATTATCCTACAATTGTCCGATTATCAAAGAAAGCCTATCCAATGGATATAACCTTTCACAAGGCAATTGATCACACTCCAGATATTATAAGTGAAGTATCTAAATTATCTCCAATAGAAGCAATTAAAGGGATTTTAACATCTGGGGGAGAAAAAACTGCATTAGTAGGTAAAGAAAAGCTTAAATCCTTGGTCAGTAGATATAGTCATAGATTTAGTATAATAGCTGCAGGATCCATAACAAATAATAATCTCCCAAAAATTCACAAGTATATTAAAGCGAATGAGTATCACGGAAAAAAAATCGTAGGAAATTTAAATTAAGGATACTTTGTAAAGTTACAATAAATAGATGTTTCTCTGTTTGATGAATCGTAATTTTAAATTAGGATTTCAAATGATTTTTATATATTCAAAACCACGGAATTAATTTAGCGTATGATTATCTCTATCTTTTTTACGAGCCACTGGTTTTTATCATTATTTTCCCAAACATTTTTTCTCCATCGCTACAGCGCTCATCAGATGTTTACTATGAATAAATTCTGGGAGAGATTTTTTCATTTATTTACATTTATTTCACAGGGATCATCATATCTAAATGCCCGTGGTTATGCTGTTCTACATCGTCTTCACCATGAACACAGTGATACTAAAGATGATCCTCATTCACCAAAATATTATAAAACTGTGTTTGGGATGATGTGGAAAACCAAAAAAATATACAGCAGACTATCTACGGACAAGATAAAAGTAAAACCGTCTTTATTAAAAAATATACCTACCTGGGATCTTTTAGATAAAATAGGTGATTCATGGATATCAAGAATTATCTGGGGAACTGCATACTTTATCTTTTACTTGATGTTTTCACCATCGTTGTGGTTTTTCTTGCTTCTTCCTATTCACTTTTTTATGGGTCCTATCCATGGTGCTATTGTAAACTGGTGTGGTCATAAATACGGGTATCGAAATTTCAAAGAGATAAGAGACAGGTCTACCAATACCCTACCTTTTGATTTTATTACATTAGGGGAACTATTTCAAAATAATCATCATAAGTACCCTAGTAGACCAAACTTTGGAATACGAAAATTTGAATTTGATCCGGTATATCCCATCATGCGATTGTTGGATAAACTGTCCATTATTAAATTAAAAAACAATTAGTTCTCTATAGTATACAATCTTTTTTTGAGCTATCATAAGATATTCATTTTAAGATAATAATTTTATAGAGTATCACGTTATATTTTGTCTCTTAGGTTTTCTATTTATGAAACCAAAGAGATTGAGTAATTTTATCAATAATTATTGTTTATTTTATAATTGAAAAATGTTTAAAAAATTATTTATCACTCTTTCCATTTTTAATCTCCTTTCAGCAGAGATCATTGAAGAAACAGGTAGCTTGAAGGAGTTTTTTAGTGGGTCTCAGGAGGGTATAGCATACGATAATTTTATCAGTCATATTTCTGAGGGGATAGTTGATACTGGATACAATGATTATGGCCCAGGCTGGTTAGATAACCAGACCAATGGTTTTGGAAATTATACTATAATACCCCAAGGCTCTCCGACAATAGAGGTCTGGAATGATATATTGAATTTTTTCATTCAAGAGGAGTATTTGGAAGTTGATGCCATACTAACCGATTCGTTAGACTCATTTCAATATGACCTTGTAATGTTTCAAGATTCAGTTTTAAGTAGAACATTTTATATGTTGAGGGAGAGGCTAGATTCTTCCTATGTTGATAATAACGGTACAGGGATCCCTGAAGATGATGTGATTGGCAGTTTTAGTAATGGCTGGGGTCTATATATATTGAATCCTAATGCACAAAATAAAAATCTTATAATCCAGGTACCACATCCCTGTGATGATTTTCTTTCTCCCTATTTGGGCATAGAGTTGTTTATACAATGTGATGCGTTTGCTTTTCAGGTCGCAGGAGCAGGGAGGGAAGTGATGTGGAGTGAGTCAGGAAGTTATAACAATAATCAATCTCTTTCAGATCCTTCACGAAATGAAAACTCTGTATTTCATCAGTTTCATAAGGTTGTTACTGACTCACTGGAAAACAATCCACCACATTCACCTGTAGTTTTACAGGTCCACAGTTTTGATAATGAAAGCCATCAAAATATTTTATGCTCCGTGGTCTTGTCTGGTGGTTATGATGCTGGTAATGCCAATAAACCTATTCGGGATGTGACAGATAGTCATCTTGATTTTGTCAATTTCACTAATGAATATCCAATTGAATCTGGGATGTATGGTGAGCATCCTGACCTTCATGTTACCTACTATTACCAGGTTCATTATAATGGCAGTTTTTTCTATGTTAGTGACTCATCATCTCATTCAATTTCACACACTTATGAACTTTTGGGAATCAATACAAACCGTCAGCTACTAGATCTCCATAATGGATTTAATCATAGCTCGGTTTTTGAGCCATTTGTCCATATAGAACTTGATGAAAAACCGCTCTTATTTGATGCACTAGATCTATCCATGGAAGATTTACTGTTTCAGGGAATGTTGCCTGTAACGTGGAGAAATTATGAAAATTATCTAGTTTATTATCAACCTTTTGTAGATGCGGTTAAATTATATTTTGAACATTGGAATACAGCTCCTGATACAACAGCCCCTCCTGAAGTATCATCTTTGGGTTTGACTAACACAACCGGTAGTTATGTGGATTTGACCTGGAATCATGTGGAAGACACAAATTTCAAAACATATCGTATATATTATGATACAAACCCTGAAATGACGAATTTCATGATTTGGGACAGTAATTATGATTCTAACCTCTTGGATATGTTTCATAATAGTACTCGAATTACAAACCTCAATTCAGAGTCATCATATTTTTTTAGGATTGAGTCAGAAGATCATTTTGAAAATGTCAGTGAATTTTCAGATATAATTATGGCGACTACAATAGACCCTGTATCTTTAAATAATTTTGATACAGCCCTTGATAGCTTAGGTTCATGGGGCCAACAGGATACAGATCCATCATATTGGTTGTACAGTGATTCAATTACATTTGAATATTCACCGTTTTCACTTCATTTGTATGGAAATACATGGAAAACAATTGAAATTGACCCCTTTCAAATTATGAGTGGACAGGTGTGGCAGATAGCGGTTCATTCAGATGGTATTAGCGAAATTCAGGGATTTGGTGTGAGTGATTCTGTAAATACACTTTTTTATTCGTTTGCCGGTTCACAGGAGCTGGATATAGAAGAATGGATTCCCGTTTATCAAGGGAATTATCCAAATAACCAGTGGAATTTATACCAGCTCCCTATTGCAGATGACTGGTATGCGTGGTACGATCACTTTCCACTTATTGAAGAATTAGTATTTATTAATGATGCAGATAATATTGAGCCTGGACACGTATTTTTTGATAATCTAGTAGATCTGACGAATGTCCTTCCGGTAGTACCACAGATATCAATTGAATATGAGATAGGAAATATTTATCGGTCAAATTCATTACGTCAGGTGGACGTTCAATTTTATTCTGACGTAATTGACCCGGACACTTATTCACACACTTATTATTGGTCTTTTGGTGATGGAGCTACAGCTACAGAAGCAAACCCTTCACATACATTTACAATTGAAGATGACCATACATATACCGTATTTATTGAAGTGACAGATCAGACAGACCGCTCAGGGTATGCCACTGTTCAGATTGAGGTAGACGAAGGTGAAAGTTCTTTCCCTCTTACTATAAATTTTGTAGGTGATATTATTTTAGCTCGTAATTATGAAAATGAAGGAGGTATTATTCCTACACTCGGGGTTGAAGCAATTTTTGAACCAACCCTTGCTCTTTTAGGTCAAAATGCAGATATAACCGTTGCCAATCTAGAGGCTCCTTTGACATTATCTGAAACTGTACATCCCACAAAACCGATTGTTTTTAAGGGAGCACCGGAGAATGTTTCCGGATTGGTGTTTGCAGGAATTGATATTGTGACATTAGCAAACAATCATGTCATGGATTTTATGCTTCCAGGCCTACAAGAAACTCAAAATATCCTATCTGATAATAATATCCTACACTCAGGAGCAGGAGCAAATAGTATAGAAGCTTATCAACCGATATTTATACAGAAAAAAGGAGTAAACATAGCTTTTCTAGCCAGCAGTGACAGAACAGGTCAATACAATAACTATCAACCCTATTTAAATGCAGGTTTCAATAAGCCGGGTTTTGCATACATGAGTCCATATTATATTTTGCAGCAAATTGAATCGGTACAAGACGTAGCAGACCTGATTGTTGTTGAAATGCATGCTGGAAGTGAATATTCAACTGCTCCTGGATATGACTATGATAGTTATTCAAATTCAAAAAATCCTACAGACTTTTTTACTCATGAAAGAGATAATTTTCAAGATGAAATACTAGAGGACGAAGAATATTCACCCTATTTGGATATACCGCACATGTGGGACAGAGAAATCAGACAATTTGCAATAGATTCTGGTGCTGATATTGTAATTGTACACCACCCTCATATTATACAGGGAATTGAAATTTACAACGGAAAACTTATTGCACATTCTTTGGGAAATTTTGTATTTGACTTATCCTATCCTGAGACATTTCCTTCTATGATATTACAAAGTAAAATCGATGGATCCGGTTTTTATGAATTTACTATAGATCCTGTAATTATAGATGATTATATCCCTGTACCAGCTTTAGGTCAGCTTGGTCTTCATATTTTGGATGATATTGCCAATAAATCTAAAGCACTGAGTACGACCCTTCACATTGATAGACAAACAGTTCAAGCTCATGTAATAATGGATACATCGTTAATGCCAGTAACAACCATCTATAATTTTGGCTCTATACCTTTAACAGAAAATGATTCAAGCTGGATATCTTCTCCTGTTTATTTGAACCGAAACGGATTTATTTCAGAGGTAGTATCCGATTCTAACTTGAGCTTATTGCAATATCGACTTGGAAAGGAAAGAGTATGGATGGGTAATATGGAGGATGAAGGATTCACATTTTGGAATGTTAACAGCTCTTGGGAATATTTTGATGATACGGTAGCATTCAGGGGTGAACGCTCAATTGGCCAAATACGTGAAGCTGGGATGGGAGATAATGTGGTTACTAATTTTGAAAAAAGGCTTTTAGTTAATTCCGATAAAAAATATTCTATCCACGGATGGATAAAGACAAACAATGGAGCAAATGTTACTTTAGAGATACGATGTTATTCATCAAGGACAGGTGGAAATATTCTTGCAACTGAATCTGCAACTCATATTAGTGGTGACACAGATTGGAATTATAATCACAAAGATGTTACCCTTACTGAAAACACAAAATTTATAGATTACAGGTTAAATAGTGACGTCCCTGAAGAGGAAACAGCGTATTCATGGTTTGATGATGTTGGATTAATTGAATGGGATGATTGGAAGAATATTATGGAAGACGAAATTGCCTCACCAAATAATTTTTCTTACATCCAATTCAAAAATCCAGACTCTCTATTAGGAGTTAATTTCCAATATATAGAAACTATATATGATAATTTAATTGTTCCAAGTCCTGAGTTCACTTCAAATGTAACGGAAGGAGAGTTTCCACTTAGTGTACAATTTAACGATTTATCCACTGGTCTTATAACTTATAGAGAGTGGAACTTTGGAGATGGAAATATTTCAAATGAAAAAAATCCATTTCACGAATATGCAGCTCCCGGTGAATATACTGTTACCTTAGCGGTACCTGACTATGATGGGAACCTTGTCCTTATGACAAAGGAAGATTATATTCAAGTAGCGGACACTGCTTTCGTCCAGGTTGGATATATTGATGATTGGAACTTAGTTGGACTTCCTTCTACTGTTTTAAATGAACACGTGGAGATTATTTATCCGGAAGCTATTACACAAACTCTCTTTCGATTTGACGAATCATATTTTTTGGATTCACTATTGGAAGCTGGTAGCGGATATTGGCTTAGATTTGAAAATGGGGGAGAAGAGCAGATACAAGGGACACCTCTGGAATCTTTAAGTATTCATTTAACTGAAGGCTGGAATCTTATTTCTGGTATAGGGAATAATCTTTCTTTTGAGGCCATCTATGATCCTGAAAATATATTAATACCCAATACTTTTTTTGGGTTTAATTTTGGTTACTTTGATGCAGACGTAATTGAAACAGGCAAAGGGTACTGGACTAGAACTTTTGAGGCGGGATTGATTACACTAGGTGGAGAGAGATTAATTAGTAAAGATATAGAAGAATCGTTCGATTTTCATTTTTCAGGATGGATCAAGTCTAATAATTTAAAATTTTACTTTGGTTTAAATTCCTTAGAGGAAAATGAATTGTTATGTTCTATGCCTCCAATGCCTCCAGAAGGTGCATTTGATATTCGCTTTGATAATGACCTTCGATGTGCTGAAGATTCAACCTCATTTTATTTTCAAAATATGCCCGCTCCACTACAATTAAATTTTGAATTAAATCCTGGAGAACACTGGCTATTTAAATATGAAAATGGGGAAGAGATTGATATGATTAATAGAGGAACTATTAGCATTGATAAACCGATTGGATCAGCTCAATTAACAAAATCCCTGCCACTTCCCGAATCGTTTTACCTGTATCAAAATTTTCCCAATCCATTTAATCATAGAACCGTTATAAAATATAATCTTCCATATCCTGATTTTGTAACATTAGCTATTTATGATGTTCTAGGGACATTAGTTACAACTCTTATCAATGGTGAGGTTTCAGAGGGGTTTCATCAAGTTGAATGGAAAGGAATCACTGCCACTAATGAACACGCAACCACCGGAGTTTATTTTATTAAATTTGAGACATCATCTTATTCTCAATCCAGAAAAATTCTTTTATTAAAATGATTTATATATAAAAAAAATATAATTCTAATAAAAAGTAAAACAATTAAACACAGGGCACTCAAATGAATTTCTATTTAGTTATTATAGTTACAGCTCTTACAGTTGAGTTTTTAGTGAACCGAGTCACGGGGATGTTAAATATTAGGTCACTATCATCAGCTCTGCCTGAGGAGTTTAAAAATATTTATGATAAAGAAAAATATAGTAAATCTCAGAGCTACACTCGAACTAATGAAAAATTTGATATGGCTGCTGATACATTTAGCTATGTTATTATCATATGTATGATCATTTTTGGATTTTTCAATATTATAGATGTCTGGGTACGAAATTTTGGATTTCAATCTGAAGTTATTAATGGACTTCTATTTTTTGGATTATTTATATTAATTCAGGATATAATATCATCACCTTTTTCCCTTTACAAAATTTTTGTAATTGAAGAAAAATATGGATTTAATAAAATGAGTTTAAGTACATACTTCTTAGATAAATTGAAGAGTCTATTTTTAATGGTTCTCTTGGGAGGGCCTATGCTTAGCTTAATTCTTTATTTTTTTGAAACTTTTGATAATACTGCATGGCTATATGCTTGGTGTATTGTATCGGGATTTATTTTGATTTTACAGCCTCTATTTACCACTTTTATTGCTCCCCTATTCAACACCTTTACACCACTTGAGGAAGGTGAACTAAGAAGTGCAATTGAGTCCTATGCTAAAAATGTTGATTTTCCAATTAGCCGGATCGATGTAATGGATGGCTCTAAACGTACATCTCACTCAAATGCTTATTTTAGTGGTATTGGAAAAAGAAAACGTATTGCACTTTTTGATACACTCCTGGAGAAACAAACTTCACAGGAAATTCTTGCAATTGTCGCACATGAGGTGGGACATTTTAAAAAGAAACATATTCAGCAGGGTATTCTAATTTCTATATTGAACAGTGGTATAATGTTTTATTTGATTTCTGTTTTTATGAAAAATCAAATATTATTTGAAGCATTTCAAATGAATCAAATATCTGTCTATGGAAGTCTAATCTTTTTTCAAATATTATTTTCTCCTTTGAGCACAATAATTTCAGTTTTTGCAAATGCTTTATCCAGAAGAAATGAATTCGAAGCAGATGAATATTCTGCGAAGACTACGGGAGAACCGGAAAATTTGATATCAGGATTAAAAAAGCTTACAGTTGAAAATTTGGGCAATTTGACTCCTCATCCTTTAAATGTATTTTTAAATTTTAGTCATCCACCTGTATTAGAAAGGATCAGGGCCCTTTCATCCTGATGAATATTTCATCTAATTTTTGTTACATTAAGCTATATACGGTTCTAGCAGGGGTTACTTTTCTAGCTGGAATGGAGCCTGAGATTTCTATTCATGGTATATCCCAAGAAAATGTGCAGATAAATTCACTAGGTAAAATTGGTGATTTTCCTTTCCCTACCAACCCTTTAAATGATAGAGCTAGAGGGTATCTACTTAAGGGAAAGGTAAAAACAGCTGTAGGAAATTATGGAAATTTTATAGAATGGCTGAACCACCCAGCAGGGCTATGGGGAGATTATACCTATCTTCCTAGAGTAGCTTTTCTAGCGGGAGTTCCAGGACAAAATTATTCATATAGGTTCAAATGGGAGGTATGCGATACATCTGCAACTGAGTTTGAAATTTGGTGTTCTGAAGAAGCATATAAAGATTGGTACTCAGAAATTGATGAGAAGTACGTTGGAGTAGTTTTTGAATCTTATGATGATAAAGGTATTGTTGGCGCGTATATACAAAATATTGCATTAGTAAATGGAAAAAATCAATGGGGGTTTCAGGAAAGTGAGTTGTTTATTTCTCTGCCAAAAGCTCAGTTATTTACTGTCGACCCTAACGCCTCAAACGTGTATGGTGATCCAATTTATAAAAAAGGTGTCGGTTTAATTTATCCGTGGGCCTTGAGGCCTAAGCTCTCCCAGAGAACCGAAGAGTTTGATGTTTATGACTATGGTGAAGACAAAGAGGAATGGAACGATGACGATAATTATGAATATTATGGTGCTTCAGTATCTGAGTCCTGGGTAACAAGATACAATGAAAAGTGGAACAGTGATTGGCAACCGGTGACGTTTTCAAGAACCAACACACATAATTTAGATGTAACATCAGGAGATATATTTGGAGATACTCCTTTCACTGATTCAAACGACCCGTATCCGCTTCTTGCACACAGCTCCTATTCAGAGACTTGGCCTGTTAAAATTACTGAATTAGGGGCTGACCCATTTTGGCCCGGTTGGTGGGCTGAGGATTATATTGATAGCTTACCTGGGTGCTCAGGTACTAGAAAAGATCCGGACTGTTGGGAGGAGGTTCCCGGTCGCCATATTTCAGATAATGATGTCTATATGGAATTTGATGATCGATGGGCTCATCAGGGAAATATTGTCAATACAAATGATCAATATGAGCAGACCGGCTATCCTATGGGTCTAAGGGTAATGGCAGAAGCACACTCTTACGGTGTATCATTTGCAGAGGATATCTTATTTGTTACTGTAAAAGTACGAAATGAGAGTGGAGATTGGTGTGCTTTTGAAAGGAATAATATAGGAGAAGAAATAGCAGTAAAAGATAAAGACGGAAATAAAATTTGCGGGAGTGCAATGGTTATGCCGGATGGTACTGTATTGAACCAAGGTAAAGGGTTTAACTATAGGCAAATGTACCTTGGTTTTTATATGGATGCCGATGTAGTTACTCTAGACACTTATGGAAATAATTTTCATACTAATGATGATGATTTCATGGAGTATTATTGGGAAAGATTTTATACCCATAACGACTCAATGCTTATTAGTATGGCTATGGTATATGATTGGGATGGTAATAGCGCTGGCGCAACTGATATCGGAGTAGTTGCTGCACAATTATTAGATACACCACTAGCAACTCGTCCTATCGATTTAGATAAGGATGGTTTTGATGATATTTATCCGGGAGAGCCACTCAAAATGACAGATTGGCATTGGTTTGATTGGTATAATCGTCCCGGAGTAGTAACCCGGGAAAGTAACACTGGGTGCCATGCAGGTTCACCAGGCTGTCCCCAAGCGCTAAACCGAGAAGAAATACATTACAAATTAATGGCAGGGGATACGACCAATCTTTCGGAAAAAGAAAAATCATGGTATTTTCATACTGAAAACCCTGATTTAGATTTAGATATTGATTTAAATCCACATTTTGACTCACTTGATGGTTTGGAAAAGGAAGATGTTTTTTTACAGGGCGAAGAAGGATTGGACTGTGTCCTCCTTTTTAGTTGTGGTCCTTTTGATTTGAAGGTGGGCGAAGAGGTGCCTTTTTCGTTTTGCATTATATTTGGTGAAAACAAATATGACCTAATTAATAACGCACGTTTTGCTCAAATAATGTATAACTCTCATTACCAGAGCTATACACCTCCTGCAGTACCTACCGTAACAGCTATTACCGATCATCAAAAAATCACTCTTTTTTGGGATAATATTGCAGAAAATTCTATTGATGCAGTTACAGGTTATGCTGATTTTGAGGGATATAAAATTTATAAAAGTATGGACGGTGGGAAAACATGGGGTAATCCAGATGATATAATTTATAATGATAACGGCATTCAGGTCGGCTGGAAACCGATTGCTCAGTTTGACTTAACTGCCAGTGAGGACAGTCTGTATTGTATATTTACGCCCGATAGTTGCTCTCAGGATGAGATTCGAGGGGTTGATGTCTCAGGTCAAGACCCTATCTCTCCGTGGTTTCATCTAGGTACAAATTCAGGATTACAACATAGCTTTGTAGATACAGTAAGAGATGATTGCCCTAGATGTGGGGTTGTAGATGGGATAGAATATTCTTATGCTGTAACGTCATATGATATGGGGATAAAGCCGCCTTACCAGCTAAATTGGACAGATGGTACTGGTGATGGATTTAGTCAGGATACAGTTTACAGTAAATCCAACCCACTTGGGTGGTCCGCCCCAAATGGATATCAAAGTATCGAATCATCAAAGGGTACTACCATTCATGATCAAAATTTCATTACTGTAAAGTCTGGATACCCTTCCAATCCTGATTTTAGACTGTCTGATATTCAAGTTGTCCCAAATCCCTATTTTGCCAGGTCCTATTTCAATGAGACTGAATATGTTAGAAAAATCCGTTTCACAAAGTTACCTCCAATATGTAGTATATCAATTTTTACCGTTACCGGTGAATTAGTTACAAAATTTTCTCATCATAATATAGAGGACAGCAATGAATGGTGGGATTTGCGAACTATAAATAATCAGGAAGTAGGACCGGGGCTTTATCTCTATGCTGTTGAAACTGAAATTGATAGATATGTAGGAAAATTTGTGGTTGTGCGTTGATTGAATCTGATTTTTACGGAAAGTACCTCTCAAAAATTCATGATTCAGATTTTGGTTTTTTTGCTGAAAATGCAGCCATTGGTATATTTGAGCTTCTTCAAAAATATGATATTACTGAAGGACACCTTGTAGATCTGGGATGTGGATCTGGAATTTTAGCAAAATATTTTATTAGTAAGGGTTATAGTGTTACAGGTATAGATCAGTCTCAAGAAATGATCTCTATAGCTAAGAAAAAAACAAAAAATGCACATTTTATGTTAGGGTCCTTTTACTCAATGAAAATTCCTTCCTGTAATGTTGTTATATCTACCGGGGAGTGTCTCAATTATTACAATAAAATGAACACAAACTCCCAACCTAAAAAATTGTTTCAAGAGATTTATTCGGCAATATCTTCTCAAGGTATTTTTATTTTTGATTTTGCAATGCCAGGCAGGGTAGAATCATCAAATAAAAAAAAATGGAGGCGAGATAATTGGGAAATGAAAGTTGAACATAGAGAAAACAAAAACTTAAATTATCTTACTAGAAAAATATCATTAAAAATAAAAACTAAAAAGGGAGAATTTCAAAAACAAGAAACTCATAGATTAAAATTATATGAAAAGGAGGAGCTGGAATCTTCACTGATTGGAGCTGGTTTTTCTCCTAAATTTGTCCATGGATATGGATTATATAATTTCCCGTTTCATAAGGGCTATGGTGGATTTTTAGCAAAAAAGAAATAAAATGATTTAACGTGAAAACTTATAAAAATATTATCTTTTTTTTATATCTATTTCTTTCTCTATCAATTGGAAATAATTCTGCTGACGAATTGTTTGAGATCATACCAAAAAAAAAGATAAGACAATTCCAGATAAATTCCTCTGGAATTTTAATTAACCTTAATGGAGAGCTTACTCCATCAAAAAAGAAAATTAATTTAAAAGATATCGAAATATTTTGCGTTTCAATTGAAAAATATTTGACTAAAAATAAATTTTATGAAGATTTCGAGTTTATTAAATCTGAAAATTCAAATTTAGGGACACAGCATTTTTATTTTCAGCAGACCTTTCTTGATATACCAGTTGAAGGTAGGTTTTTGAAAGTACATTCTAATATTCATGGTCAATTATCATCCTTATCCAATGACTATCAAAATATAGATATTAAGGAAAAAACTCCTGAACTATCCAAAAATGAGATAAAACTTATTGCAAGGAGAACGGTGTCAGGAGAAATAAAGCAAGAAATTAATCCAAAACTGATTATTTATACTTTCAATTCTATACCTAAACTGGCATTTAAGGTAAAAATAGTTTCTAAATTTGATTCTAAATTAGTCATAGTTGATGCAAATACTGGAGAAATCATCAACACGTTCTCTCTAATATATTTTGATGGACCTACAATTGGATCGGGCGAAAATCTATTGGGAGATTGGGTGGATAGTCTTTTCATATATGAAGGAAATAATTTTCCAGGTATAACAGGTGGACTCAGCTATCCCAATTTATTTTGTGAAGAATATTGCTGGGATTATGGAGACTGTGACGGAGAATCTTATGAGGGGTGTGCTTTGAGTTATGATACTGGCGAATGTCCCGTTGGCTACATCCTTGATTGTAACAATGAATGTGTCTTTGAAGAAATTACAACTTGGGCATTAGGAAATGGAGTTTGTGATGACCCTGATTTGTATGTTGATGAGGATTCAATACAATCAGGTAATTTTAATTTAATTGATGCATCAAATTCTAACCGAGAGCCGATATTTACTGTTTCCAGCTATGATACCTATTATACAGATCTATTCTTTGTTAATAGTGAATCACCTGTATTTGATTCAGAAATAAGTTCACACTCCCATCGCTCTGGGGTCAGCTCTCATGACTACCATAAAAAGACACTTGATTATTTTGAATCGTTTGGTTTTTTTGGAATGAATGGAACTGGACTTAGATTGGCAAATATCATTGATTACGGCGCGGGAGGTTGGGCAGGAATTAATAATGCTTTTTATGATTATGCTAACCAAACATTAAATTATGGAATGGGAAGCGGAGAATACAGGCCTTGGTGTGCAGGCATCGATGTAGTCGCTCATGAGTTTGCTCATTCATTCACCGCCCATACTTCAGGTCTCGTTTATCAGGACCAGCCGGGTGCTTTAAATGAACATTTGTCTGATGCATTTGGCTATCTGGTTGAAGCTAAATTTCAAAATGGTGGAGACTGGAAAATGGCTGAGGATATTACCCTAAATAATAATGGAATTAGAAATATGCAGGATCCTACAATATTTGGTGATCCTGATCATTTAGAATCTCCATACTACTATTCAGGTTCACTGGATAATGGAGGTGTACACACAAACTCAGGGATTCCGAATAAAGTGCTATATCTAGTTATTAATGGCGACACTCATTATGGTGTTAATGTCGAACCATTTAGTATAGATATATCGCAATCTCAAGAAATAGCTGGCACAATATGGTTCCTATGGAATGCGCACTACTTATCTATATATGATGGGTTTTTTGTGGCTGCTGGTAAAATGCTACAAACTTCTCAAGATATTTATCCTGATGATGAACATATTAGCCAAACTGTTTATGACTCGTGGAAATCGGTGGGAATTGATATCTTTGAGCCATTCATTGAATTATATGAAATAACGATGTTTGAAGATGGCGATGGCATAATAAATCCAGGTGAAACTACAAACATTGATCTTACTTTAGAGAATATATCTCCTAACTCTGCGGAATATATTTCAGGGGAATTAAATTGTAGTGAGCTTGAGATTTTGGATGGTAATATCTATTTTGAAGAAATATTACCATCTAATCTTTCGCAAAATGGAGATAATCATTTGTCTGTAATAGTTCCGTTCGATGTAGTCATAAGTGATAAAGAATGTTTCCTGTATATTACATTACAAAATCAAAATGGAGATGATTTTGAATATAATTTTTCATTTTCGGTACCTGTAAGGTTAGACCAAGAAGGATTCCCCCTTTCAACAAATCAGATTCTTTCATCCCCA
>CEVA01033589.1_pt1 | contig 137674 bp, 135 predicted proteins | sample 361521 | NCBI WGS metagenome assembly CEVA01 (sample SAMEA2622823, study PRJEB7988) | marine metagenome | isolation source: saline water (ENVO:00002010), including | reverse complement strand
GGGGCAGTGTCAAAGCCACCTGCTAAGCAGGTGGATTTTTACTGCTTTAAATCACATTTTAAGAGTTACTGTATCTACGCATCGCTTGTTCAAGCGTGAGAGGCATATCAAAATAATAGCCTTGCAACAGATTCACAGGGAGCGTTGCTATGTAGTCAACGTGAAATGGCGACTCCACCCCCTCAGCGACAACACTAAATCCTAACTTGTTACAAAGCTGTGACATATTTTCATATAAATAGGTGGCCTTGTCTTCGGCGTTAACCGGAAGCAAGCTGCGGTCAAACTTGATGGTATCGACATTAAGCTTACTTAAAATGTTTAAACATGAGTAGCCGGTACCAAAATCATCTACCGCACATAAAATCTGAGCGGCGCGCAATTTATCGACAATTTCTTTGGTGCGTTCAAAATTATTGTTGTAGGACGACTCAAGAATCTCAACCTCAACTTGCCCAGGAAACTTGGAGAACGCCTTGAGTACGCGGCGGTAACGACGGTTAATCAAATTATCGGGAGAAATATTAAAGCTAATTTTAGGGTTCATCTGATGGCGCTGAAACTGCAATAAATCAAGCTCTAACTGATCAATTACAAAGCTGTCCACCACATCCATCATCTCAAAGCGCTCAAGCACGTCAATAAACCACGGTGCTTTGATTTGACCGTCCGCTTGCTTTAAGCGTAATAGCGCTTCGAAGCCAATGATTTTATGAGTGGTGTTATCCACTTTAGGCTGGTAGTACAAACACAGAGTGCCTTCTTTTAGGGCACTGATCACCTTATGTAGCTGGCGTTGGTCTGCAAATTGCGCGGTGTTGCGCTTTGCGAATTGCGCTTCAACGTGGCGCTCAAGTTGCCGTCCTGCACTGACTCGCTTCACTAAAATATCGAGCTCACGCCCGCTAATATTATGGGCACTATTGGCGCGTACAAAGGGTAAATAAACAAGCGTATTGATAGCCACCAATCCCACTTGCAGTGCCACGCCAATAAAGCTACCAGTTAATAAGTAGCCGCTTAATAGCACCGGAGTGAACCAGGGTATCGAGTCAATGTTGCTTAGGGTTAAAGCGCCACTTTGTAGCAGCGCATAGGCGATAGCCGCATTCACCAATGGACAGAGTAAAAAAGGAATAATAAAAAATGGATTAAACACCACAGGCACCGCATACATCATTATTTCACTGATATTGAATAATGAAAATGGCGCGCTTAGTTTAGCAATCTGGCTCTCATGGCTTTGTTTTCCTTGTAATAAACAAGCGATTAGCAGGCCCCAAATGCCACCACTGCCACCTAAAGCCACAAAGGTCGATAAGAAGCTGTAGTTATCCAGGCCAGGCACCACTTCGAAGCCTGTGAGCTCTGCTGAGGCAAGTATGTGATAAGTGTTATCACCATGAATACCAAACAGCCAAAACACGTGGCTAAATATAATTTGCGATATTAACTGTTGCCATTGGCTCCAATCACTGTGACTTGCGCTTAACCACGACAAGCAAGCGGCCAATCCAGAGTCAACGTAAGGAAATAAAACAAAGGTCACAAAAACGGTCAGCACATAGGGCAGCATCAAATTAAGATGCTTGACCAAAAACAAGCTGACATTGCCCACAGACATAATTCTAAGCCAACGTAAGCTCAATGCGGAGCGCAACAGGTAACAACAAAATATTGGCATAAGAATGGTGTACAGCACACCGGCGCGATTATTTATACCGACCCCACCGCTATCAAGCGCGTAGATATAGCCTGTAGCGACACAAAAACAAGTAAGCACTAAAATCGGTGCGGCGAAGGTATTTAACTTGAGGTTCTTCGCCAAATAGTAACTAAAGGACAGCAATGTCGTTATCGGAAATAACGTCCATATTAGGTTATTAAAAGAATACAAATAGGCATAAGGGCCCTGTAAATGCTCGTAGCCAAGCCAGTGAGTCACCAAAGAAACTAGCGCCGCCATAATAAAGAATGGGATCAGGGCTATGTACCCTTCTCGCAGCGAGAGAATAACGGTGTTGGCCGCTAACTTGGCAGCGCCGCGAGCAAGTACATCAAATACGCGGTGAAGCACGAGTTAATCAACTTTTATTATTATTTTCTAAGAGCAGTTAAGTTAACGTTAATGAGAGGTAATGTCCATAATTTAAAAACGCAGCTCAGGTTATGCGTAAACACTCACGCTAAGCATGGACTGTACTTCTTGGCGACGCTCTAAAAACGCGTATTCTTTATACGTGGCAATCGCATTACTGGTGCGGGTATTGGCAGGTTGGTCGTAAATCGTCTGACGATATAAGGCATCCGCTAAGCGGCGACCTTGGCTGGAGTCTTTAACAGACGACGCCGACTGCTCTACAGCGGGTTTTTCTTGAGCACGCCCATCTCCCACAGGCTGTTGATTTCTTTTCAGTTCCAGCGCTGGGTTAGTCGTGAGTGAATTGACCGTACGTATCGTCATACCATTAATATATAAAAATCTAGCGACCTATTGAGTGTGATATAAACAGCGAGTTTGCGCAATCTTTATTCGCGTCCGGGTAATTTCTTCCACGTTACCGTGTCGCGAACATACACTGGCTGCGCTTCACTGGCACTGTGATGTTGGCCTTGTGCAAATCGCTCTGCCACCAGCGCCAGCATAAACTGACTATTCGGTAACGTAATATGCTCATCAACGCTAATGCCGGCTACTGAGTGAGCTAAATCGGGGTAACTTTGCCACCCTGTGCCAACCGCAAAGGCGGCATCAAAAGGGACTGCGAGTGCTTCTGGCTTCACCACTTGCTGCGTGCCTACCAGCGTGGCAAGGCCATTGATATTCTCAAAAGCACCCACATAAAGTTCGCCCATACGCGCATCAATGGCCGAAACGACTTGGTTTTCACCACGTTGCTCTATGGCTTGCTGCGCCATCATTGCCAGCGAAGAGATACCGACAACGGGCTTTTGCGCTGAAAATGCCAACCCTTGAGCCACTGAGACGCTGATGCGCACGCCGGTGAAGCTACCCGGCCCTTCGCAATAGCCGATAACATCCACCTCTTTTAGCGAGCAATTGGCCTTGGCAAGTAGCGTGTCTATTTCAGTTAAAATACGTTGGCTGTGCTGCTGTGGGCAGACATCAAAGAAACAATATTGCTGTCCTTGGTGGGTTAAGGCGATAGAAAGCGCTTCTGTGGAAGCATCGATGGCTAAAATGGTGTTGGTCATGGTTAATCTATTGCTGCTAAAAAGGCGTTTACTTCATTCATATCACGGCTACGACGCATATTCGGCAAGCTTTTTAGAAAGACTTGGCCGTAGTCGCGGGTGATCACTCTGTTATCACATAATACTAAAACACCGCGATCTTGGCTATCACGGATCAGCCGGCCAACCCCTTGCTTGAGCGCTATAACCGCTCTTGGCAGTTGAATCTGCGCAAACGGTTCGCCGCCACTTTGCTCACAGTCCTGCATTCTCGCCTGTAACAATGGGTCGTCGGGGGCCACAAAAGGCAGTTTATCTATCACCACGCAGCTCAGCGCGCTGCCACGCACATCTACTCCTTCCCAAAACGACGCGGTGCCCATTAATACCGCATTGCCATGACGAGTAAAGCGCTCAAGCAACAAGCGCTTGGACATTTGCCCTTGCACAAACACTGGATAGTCCATCTGTTGGCATAAAACCTCAGCGACCATGTGCATAACACGATAGGAAGTAAAGAGCAAAAAACAGCGCCCTTTTGCGGCGCGGATAACTTGCTGACAAATGCCCACCAGCGCCCTTGGCATGGCATCGGAATTAGCCTCGGGTAGATAGCGAGGTAAACAAAGCAATGCCTGGCGTTGATAGTCAAAAGGACTGGCCAGCATCAATGTACGCGAAGGAGATAAACCTAGCGCATCACTAAAGTGTTGTAAGCTGTCATTGACCGATAATGTCGCAGAAGTAAAGACGAAACCCGCCTCTCGCTCGCTGAGCATCTCTTTGAATTTGGCCGCTATGTTCAGCGGGGTAATATGAATGGTCAAATGGTAGCGAGTGGCTTCATACCAGTAACTATAGCCACGCACTGAGACATCAAAAGCGCGATCGAGTTGACCTTTCAATGTCATCAAGCGCTCTAACATGGGCTCCACCAATTCACTGCGCTCTAAGCATAACTTAAGTACTTGGTTTAAAAATGCTAAGTCTTTATTAACACGGTGAATCGCGTCACACAGGGCTTTATCAGTCAGCGCTTTTCGCCAGTCTCCGCGCCCGCCGTCACTGCCAAAGGCCAAACGCATATCTTTGGTTGCCGATTCTAATTTGTCCAGCGTCTTTCCCAGTTGCAACATATCACGTAATTCGCTGCGATAAAGCATGCGCGCGTCGGTGATAAATGCGAGAATTTTCTTCGTCGATATTGTTTCGCCAAAGTAGTCACTGGCGATATCGGCCAATTGATGGGCCTCATCAAAAATATAGCCATCGGCCCCAGGTAACAACTCGGCAAAACCACTGTCCTTCACCGCCATATCAGCAAAGAATAAGTGATGGTTAATGACGACGATATCCGCATCTGCGGCGCGTTGACGGGCTTTACGAATAAAACAACTGTCGAAATCTGGGCACTCGCGCCCAAGGCAGTTATCAGCAGTGGAAGTGACGTATGGCAGAACCTTGGCATCATCTTCGATGCCCACGCAATCGGCAATATCGCCACTGCGTGTTTGTGCTGCAAACTTTGCCACCATGGCTAATTGATGCATGATATCGGCGTCGTCACTTGGAACATGGGCAACATGTTGATTAAGGCGATAATGGCACACATAATTAGCGCGCCCTTTTAATAGTGCTTTCTTTTTTGCACTGCCCAACGCTTTGTAGACAGTGGGTAAATCGCGGTGATAGAGCTGTTCTTGTAACGCCTTTGAGCCCGTGGAGATAATATATTTGCCTTTGTTCACCAACGCCGGAAGCAAATAAGCAAAGGTTTTACCGGTGCCGGTTTCGGCTTCAACAATCGCTTGTTGAGAATGCTTTAATGCCGAGTCACACACCTGCGCCATGTCTATTTGCGCTTGGCGAGGTTGGTAGCCTTTCAGTGCGAGAGCCAAAGGCCCGGTTTGCGAGAATAACTGCTCGATGGTCATGGATATTGCGCTCGGTGGACAGGCGCACATGATAACGAAAAAATCAGAGGCTACCAACAGGCCAATATTATGTTGTCATTTTGGCAACGCTCGGTTAATATTCTGGCGCTAAAACAACCCTCTAAAAGGACTTAACAATGAAACAATTAGTCGTTGTCTCTACCGTTGTCGCCGCTGCACTTCTCAGTGGCTGTAAATCGACCCCACCACGTGTTGCCCAAGATAAAACGGTTTCAGTAAACGGCACTGATTATGTATTCGGTGGCGTATACAATGTCGATAAAAATAAATTAGAGCTTAGTATTAATGGTGACCCAGCGATGAAGGGCAGTTTCCCTCCATATACGCCCACGTTGAATATGAGCACCAAGTACAAAGGCGAGGAGTTTTCCAGCTACTGCTACTTCGGTTCGGTACTTCAGGAGCAAGGCGGTGCTTTTGGCGCTATTGCCGGGGTGATCCAAGGCTCCAATAATAAATCGGGTGACAAGTGTGAGATTAAAGTAGCTGGTGAAATCAAAGAGCACCTTTACTTCTAAGCGCTAGGCCCAGGTATCGAGGTGAGGCGATGAGTCCTTGCCTTTTTTCTTTTGCGTGTCTTCAACAAAGGTTTCCTGCCCACGCGTTTCCTTGTCTTGTTTGCGCTCGTTGCGCACCTTCGCAACTTTGTTATCTTTAACACCGGCAACGTGAAAAGCGCCATTGTGGTGCACTTCTAGGCGCGTTATCCGCCCTAAAAAGGGGATCATAACATCCATACCGCTTTCCTTTTATCAACACTAACAAAGTAGTTGTACCTATAGACTATTATCGGCCGTTATACCTTATACTTTAATTTTTGTAAAAAAGTAGTTGCACTACTTATAAAAACTATGATTATCTATATGCGTATTCAACAAACAACGCAAACACAGTAACGAGCATACGACCATGACAACGATTCTGACATCTATTCATCATCATCACCACAGCACCGAATAGCCTGTCAGGTCTTTCGCTGGGGGGTTATTCCTAAAAGGAACCTCTGGCGACGATATAGCAAGATTCATTTTCGCCCCGAGGTTTCCCCTCGGGGTTTTTAGTTTTATCTATTGAGGAAATGAATTATGAGTAAAAACAAACGTTTACGTATCGCAATCCAAAAGTCAGGGCGTCTTTCCAAAGATTGCCAAAACCTGCTTAAGCAACTTGGCGTTAAACTTAATCTGCGTGAGCAGCGCTTAATTGCTCACGCCACCAACATGCCTATCGACGTGCTGCGGGTACGTGATGACGATATCCCTGGTTTAGTTATGGATGGCGTGTGCGATTTGGGGATCGTAGGCGAGAACGTGCTCGAAGAGGTACAAGCCGAACGCCGCAACAGCAGCGCCAGCTTTGCCGTTAAGAAACTGGCAAAATTAGACTTCGGTTACTGTCGTCTTGCTTTAGCCTGGCCACAGGAGCTCGGCGCACAAGACAAGCAATGGTTCAACGGCAAACGTATCGCCACCACCTACCCTGAAATTCTAAGCCAGTACCTAGAACGTGAAAACATTGACGCCAGTGTTGTTATGCTCACCGGCTCGGTCGAGGTTGCCCCGCGAGCTGGGCTGGCTGATGCCATCTGTGACTTGGTATCGACCGGTGCCACCCTGGAGGCCAACGGCCTAATGCAAGGCGACACTATTTTAGAGTCCAATGCCTGCCTAATCCAAAATCAGGAGCTAGCCGATAGCGATAAGCTGGCGCTTATCGACAAGCTGATGCCGCGCCTACGCGGTGTTAAACAAGCGAAGGAAAGCAAATACATCATGATGCACGCGCCGAAGGCCAAACTTGATGACATCTGCGCCTTGCTTCCTGGGACCGGACAACCCACCTTGCTTGCGCTCGCTGGCAGCGATGATTACGTGGCCCTGCACATGGTTAGCAGCGAAACACTGTTTTGGGAAACCATGGAGTCGCTCAAGGCCCTCGGTGCTAACTCTATCTTAGTCATGCCCATTGAAAAGATGATGGAGTAACTAGCATGATTGTGTGGAACTCTTTGAGCGGCGAACAACAGCAGGCGCTATTACAGCGCCCGGGAGTTGCTGCTGCCGATAATGTGCGCCCCATCTGTGAAGACATCATGGCCAAGGTGCAACAACAAGGTGATAGTGCACTCAAAGCCATTGCCGCAAAGCTCGATAAGCGCTCACCAGAGGCGGATATCTTATGTCCACAACAGGATATCATCGATGCCCAGCAACAGTTGAGCGAAGAATTAAAAGCGGCTATTGAGCAAGCATACACCAACATCAAACGCTTTCACCAAGCGCAGCAACCGAAATCAATCAGCCTGAGTACGCAACCGGGTGTTTCTTGTGAGTTGCGCTATGAGGCCATTGACGCGGTGGGCATTTATGTACCGGGCGGCAGTGCGCCGCTGCCCTCCTCGGTGCTAATGCAAGGGGTGTTGGCACAACTCAGTGGTGCCAGCACCGTGGTATTGGCCACCCCAGTCAAAGGGGGTGAGCAAGTACACCCGGCTATTCGCTATGCCGCTAAGCTATGTGGCATCACGAAAATCATGCAAATTGGAGGAGCCGCAGCGATAGCGGCGATGGCCTTCGGCAGTGAATCTATCCCGCAAGTGAATAAAATTTTTGGCCCGGGCAATGCGTATGTCACCATGGCCAAACAGCTCGCTGCACAACAGGTGCCTGGTCTTGCCATCGACATGCCTGCCGGGCCCTCCGAAGTGCTGATTATTGCCGATAGTCGCGCTAACGGTGAATACGTTGCCGCCGATTTGCTGTCGCAGGCCGAGCATGGCCCGGACTCGCAAGTCATTTTGCTCAGTGACAGCGATGAGGTCATTGCCGCCACTGAGCGTGCCTTAGAGCGACAGCTGGCCACCTTGAGTCGCGCCGATATTGCCCGTCAGGCGCTTGCACACTCAGCGCTAATTAAAGTGACTGATATTGACCAAGCGGTGCGCATCTCGAATCTTTACGGCCCCGAGCACTTAATTTTGCAACTTGGCGACAGCACCCCGTACTTAAATAATATAAAGAATGTTGGCTCCATCTTTGTCGGCGATTATACCCCTGAATCTGCCGGAGACTATGCCTCGGGCACCAACCATGTGTTACCGACCTATGGGTATTCAAAAGTATATTCGAGCCTTAGCTTACTTGATTTTTACCGCACCTACACGGTGCAAACAGTGACTAAAAATGGTCTCGTTGATTTGGCCAATGCCATTATTCCAATTGCCGAAGCTGAAGGCTTGGATGCACACGCCAACGCAGTTCGTGTACGTTTAGGAGCGTCCTCATGACTACAGAGTTACTACCGGATAATATCGCCGCATTAAAGGCGTACAGCTCGGCAAAAAGTGAAAAGCTCAGCGGCACTACGTGGCTCAACGCCAACGAAAGCCCGTATAGCAAAAGCTACAACGTCAACGCATCCAATTTGAATCGTTATCCTGACCCACAGCCGCAAGCGGTGATCGAAGCCTATGCCCGCTACAGCGAGCTGCAACCAGAACAAGTGTTAATGACCCGAGGGGCTGACGAGGGTATCGAACTACTGATGCGCACCTACTGCCAAAGCGGCGTTGACAGTATTGCGCTGTTTGCGCCCACCTATGGCATGTATAAGGTCAGCGCCGACACCCATAACATCAGCATTAACGAGCTTAGCCAAGCACAATTGCAACAAGCCAGTGCCAGCCAGCTCAGCGAGTTAGTCGGTGCTGCTAAGTTGGTGTTTATTTGTAACCCCAATAACCCCACCGGCGCGCTTATCAGCGTTGACAAAATCGCCGAATTGGCACAGCGTTTAGCCAAGCGCGCCCTTGTTGTGGTCGATGAAGCCTATATCGATTTTTGTTATCAGCACAGTGCTGCGCGGCTCATTAACACGAACGCCAATGTCGTGGTGCTGCGCACCCTTTCCAAGGCCTTTGCCCTAGCGGGGCTGCGTACCGGCTTTACCTTGGCGCAGCAAGACACCTTAGCCCCGCTGCGCAAAGTGATTGCCCCCTACCCCGTTGCCACGGTTATCGCTGACATTGCTGAGCAAGCCGTAAGTAGTGCCAACATCGTTTCCATGCGCCGACAAGTGAGTATTCTCAATACGTTGAAGGCCCAGCTGGTCGATTGGCTGCAAAGCAGCGCGGCGATTAGCGAAGTACTCACTGGGGAGGGGAATTTTGTCACCCTCCAGCTCAGGGATAAAGCCGCGATAGGCTTGGCCTATGAGCGTGGCTTGGTAATGCGCCCTTTTACCTTGTTTGGTGAGGATAATTGGCTTCGTATTTCCATTGGCAATGAACAAGAGTTAAATGAAGTAAAAGCCTGGCTGGATAGCTTAACCAGCCCAGCGCCAACAACCAAGGAACCACAATGAGCAACCCGTATTTATTCATTGACCGTGATGGCACCCTGATTGAGGAGCCAAGCAGCGATAAACAAGTCGACTCACTGGAAAAGCTTAAGCTGCTGCCGGATGTTATTGTAGCGTTATTAGCGCTGCAAAGTGCCGGTTATCGGTTAGTCATGGTATCGAACCAAGATGGCCTAGGAACTGAGAGCTTCCCGCAAGCAGATTTCGATCTGCCCCATAACGCCATGATGGATATTTTTAGCTCGCAAGGTATCCACTTTGACGAGGTATTAGTTTGTCCTCACTTCAATAGCGATAATTGCAACTGCCGTAAACCGAAAACCGGTTTACTGACGCAGCTGATGCGCTCCGGTGAAGTGGATCTGAATCGCTCTTATGTGATTGGCGACCGCCAGACCGATCTTGGGTTGGCAGAAAACCTGTGTATACGCGGTATTCTGTATAACAATAATTGGCCGCAGATCGTCACCGAGCTGACCACCGCAAATCGCAGCGGCGCGGTATCGCGCGATACCAAAGAAACGCAAATTTCGGTGGCAGTCAATCTAGATAGTAACGCCCAAGGCACTATCAGCACCGGTCTTGGTTTTTTCGACCATATGTTGGAGCAAATTCGTACCCACGCCAATATCGCTTTGGATATTAAAGCCAGTGGCGACTTACACATTGATGAGCATCACCTCGTGGAAGATGTTGGCATTGCCCTTGGTCAAGCGCTGCGCAAAGCCCTCGGCACGAAAGCGCAAATTGCTCGTTATGGCTTTGCTCTGCCGATGGATGAGTGCAAAGCCGAGGCGCAAATTGACCTTTCTGGTCGCGCATCGTTCGTGCTGAATGCCGACTTCAGCCGCGATAAAGTCGGTGATTTGGATGTGCAAATGGTCGAGCACTTTTTCAAAAGTCTCAGTGACAATGCCGCGATTTCGCTGATTTTGTCGGTTTCACCGGGTAATTGCCACCACCAGGTGGAGGGGCTGTTCAAGGCCTTCTCTCGGGCCCTGCGCATGGCCATCGCCCTTGATAGCTCTCAGCAAATGGCAAGCTCAAAGGGGGTGTTATGATTGCCATCATTAATACCGGTTGCGCTAACATTAATTCGGTGCGCTTCGCCTTTGAGCGCTTAGGGCAAAATGTCGAAGTGATCACCTCCCCGGAGCAGTTGGCCACATTTGAGCGCGCAGTGTTACCGGGTGTCGGCCATGCCAAGGTAGCGATGCAGCGCTTAAAGCAAGGCGGCTGGCAGCAAGCGATCAGCGAGTTTCAGCGGCCACTGCTCGGTATTTGTTTAGGCATGCAAATGCAGTGTGACTATACCGATGAGGGGGATACGCCATGCTTAGGGGTTATTCCGGGGCACGTTAGTGAGCTGCAGGTGGGCACGCTCAGTGCACCGCATATGGGCTGGAATCGCCTGCACATCGAGCGTGAACACCCATTAACTAAAGGGGTAAGCAGCGACGACCAAGTGTATTTTGTGCATAGCTTTGCCCATGCCTGTAATCAGGCCACCTTGGCCTCAAGTGAATACGGACAACAGTTTTCCGCCATTGTCGCCGACAATAACTTTGCCGGTATGCAGTTTCACCCTGAGCGCAGCGCTAAAGTTGGCGCCCGGTTATTGCAGAACTTCATTGACTGGCAAGTCTAAGGATTGAGTATGATTATTCCAGCATTAGATATATTACAACAACAAATCGTGCGCTTATTTCAGGGCAAGTACGATACAGCCCAATTCTACCCCTTTGATTTGCAAGCGCGATTAAGCGAATATCAGGACCAAGGGGCACAAAAGTTACACTTAGTCGATTTAGAAGGCGCGCGCGACCCAAGTAAAAAGCAATGGCAGCAAATCCAAGCAGCGACCGCACAGCTAAAGGTTCCCTATCAAATCGGCGGCGGTGTACGTAGCAGCGCCGATGTCGAGCAATGGCTCGAAGCCGGTGCAGCGCAAGTGGTTATCGGCTCCAAGGCGGTGAACGAGCAACAGCAAGTTGCTCAGTGGATCCGCGAATATGGCGCGCAGCACTTCGTTATCGCCCTTGATGTGAATAAAACGGACACTGGCTGGGCCCCTGCAACACACGGTTGGCTGCAAAGTGCAGATGTCTCGTTGTTTAGCTTAGTTGACTACTACAGTGATCTCGGGGTACAGGATTTCTTATGCACCGATATCTCCAAAGATGGCACCATGAGCGGGCCTTCATTTGCGCTTTATCAGCAACTGCAAGAGCATAACAGCCGTTTACGCATCCAAGCCTCCGGGGGCGTAAGTTCCTTAGAAGACATTGCCAAACTCAAGGCCATAGGTACACAAGGCGTTATTCTTGGTAAATCCTTGCTTGATGGCGCATTCAACGTTGAGGAGGCGCTGGCATGCTATCAAAACGCATAATTCCCTGTTTAGACGTCAAAGACGGCCAAGTAGTTAAGGGCGTGCAGTTCAAAGGCCATGAGGTAGTCGGTGATATACTCGCTTTGGCAGAGGCTTATAGTGCAGCAGGCGCCGATGAACTGGTGTTTTATGAGATCAGTGCCAGTGTCGAAAAACGCCTGCTAGATGTGAACTGGGTAGAAAGCATAGCCCGGCACATCGATATCCCCTTTTGTGTTGCCGGTGGTATAAAATCAGTGGCTGATGCGGCCCGCGTCTTGGAGCGCGGCGCCGATAAAATTAGCATCAATAGCCCGGCCATCGCGCGCCCCGAGCTTATTCGCGAATTACACGATGAATTCGGCAAACAATGTGTGGTGGTGGGCATCGACAGCTTTTACGATAAGGACAGCGATCAATACCTGGTGTATCAACTAACCGGCGATCCCAATGCTTCGTCGCGTACCCGCTACAACACCTTGGAATGGGTCGAGCGCGTGCAGCAGCTCGGAGCCGGAGAAATCGTACTAAACTGTATGAATCAGGACGGTGTGCGCAACGGCTATGATATAGACCAGCTGAGCAAGGTACGCCAACGTTGCGATGTGCCGTTGATTGCCTCAGGAGGCGCAGGGACCATCAGCGACTTTAGCGATGTCTTTAACCAAGCTAATGTTGACGGCGCTTTGGCGGCCAGCGTGTTTCACAAAAACCTTATTAATATTGGCGATTTAAAACGTCACCTCGCCGATAACAACATAGCGACTCGATTATGCGATTAGATATTAGCAATGTAAACGAAGTAAATTTTGCCAAAGCGCCGTTAATTCCTGCGCTGATTCAAGATGTTGATACCGGACAAATTCTTATGCAAGGGTTTATGGATCAAGCGGCGTTAACGCACACCTTAGAAAGTAAAAAGGTCACCTTCTATTCACGCTCGAAACAGCGCCTGTGGACCAAAGGAGAAAGTTCTGGGCATTATCTCCACGTTGAGCGCGTGTACACTGATTGCGACCAAGACTCCATTTTAGTCTTTGCTCGCCCAGATGGGCCCACTTGTCATTTAGGCACGCAAAGTTGTTTTGGCGATGCAAAACCCAACTTAGGGTTTTTAGCCGAGCTGGAGCAAATTATCGTTGCCCGTAAAGACAGCGATCCGCAAAGCAGTTACACCGCCTCGTTATTTGCCAAAGAGCTCAGCCGTAGCTGTCAAAAAGTGGGCGAAGAAGGCGTCGAAGTAGCCCTGGCTGCCATGAAAAATGATAACCAGGAACTGACCAACGAAGCCGCTGACTTGCTTTATCACCTAATCGTGCTGTTGCAACGACAAGGCTTGTCGTTGTCTGAGGTGGTCAGTTGTTTACAATCACGCCACTAAGACCTATTAATTGACAGTAAATATTGCCAGCATGGCCTTTGGTTGGGTATCCTGTGGGTACCCCAATTAAGGAACTCATTGGCATGAAGGCAATTTATCCTACCTTAGCGGCGCTGGTTGTTATTAGTGGTTGCACCAGCCCGCAACAAAAAGAGAATCAAGCATATGTCGACCAACTCAGTCCCTGTGACAAAATAGAAGCGCTTGTTGGTGCATATGACAACCAATTTGAGGGGTTGAAGCTTGGACGCATTCAATCAAAGTACATGGATAGCTGGCAATCACGCTATAACTTAATTGGTGAAAGCTGCCAAATAAGCGCGCTTAATGATAAAACCATGAACTATCATTGCCAAGAAAGTTATAAGGATAAAACCCAAGCCCTTAGCATTCATAACAAGGCGGTGGAGTTCACTCGTCAGTGCTTGGGCGAAAATTGGTTTGAAAAGCAAAAAGAGTCTGCCAACTCACTACGCACGACCTTTGTGCTTGATGAGTCTGCCCCCGTTGTTTCTATACATACTGGTAAATCTTTATCAAAACGAACCCCATGGATGACCTCTTATGAGGTAGGAACTAGCGTTAAATAAGGCATAAATACCACTGCTGCAGCGGCCTCTTAAAAAGACAGCGGCCGCTGATGTCATCTGGTTGTCATTTTTTCTACATCTTACTGCCTTAAATATTCGCCACACTGGCCCCATACCCATCACAGGAGAGGATGATGGTTCCTATCTATGTCATTAACTTGGCTGGCAGCCAAGAACGCCTGGCTCGCGCCGAGCAACAGCTTCACGCCCAACAACTTGACTTTGAACGCATAGAGGCGGTTAACGGCAAAACCTTAACTGCAGAGCAAGTGTCCGCTGTTTACAGCGAGGCGGCTAATCGCCGTCATTTTTATCGCCCTCTTAGCGCCGGTGAAATTGGTTGTTATTTAAGCCATCGCCGCTGTTGGCAAACCTTAATACAAAGCGGTGCTGAGTATGCGGTAATTTTAGAAGACGACTTTACCTTGTGTGGTGATTTAGCCGACAGTATTTCGGCAATCATAAACACCAACATGGCTATCGATATCGTTAAGTTATGCAGTTATCAAGGCCGGGAGCGGCCCGTGAAGTACAGTACCCAAATCAGTGGTGAGCAGCACTTAGTGGTGCATGATAAACCCATGAGTGGCTGCTGTGCTTATGTCATTAGCCGCCAAGGTGCGAAACAGCTATTAGCTCATAGTACCAAGATCAGCCGCCCGGTAGATACCGATATTCAATATTGCTGGGAAACCGGTGTTGATGTTGTCAGTATAAAACCTTATCCCGTTGCTCAAGATAACTTTTTTGACAGCGATATCGCCGCAAAAGGACGAAATAAACCCAAGCCCTACCCACTGCAAAAACAGTGGCTGGCGCTGACCACCCTGCCAGCACAAATCATAGCGAGAAAAAACTTAATTAAAAATCTCAAGAGCCACGCTCAGCACCTAGATTCTCGCTCTCATTAAAAATGGCGTGCAGGTAAAGCGCACGCCACCTTATGCGACTAGATTAAATCAACGCCCATCCAGGCTTTGAAAAGCGCTTGTTGCGCCGCTGTCGGGTTATCGACGGCCTTGATAGTCGCTGCCTCATTGTATTCGCCACCGAGTGTTAGCGTGGTGGTGCTTAAGTTATCTCTGCGAAAGTAAGTGATCTCAACTTGCTGCCCCACCGCGAATTGCTCAACCAGGGTCGCTAAATCGCTGCTGACTCGCTTGCCGTTGATAGCCACGATACTGTCCCCTGCTGTTAGATTTGCTTGCCAAGCGGCGCCATCTCTACGCACATGGGTTAACTCAATCAAGCCATTGTCAAGCTTACCTTGCACATCTAGCGATGGGTTTTGTTTGGCATCTTCTGAGTAGGTGCGCTGCAGCCCCACCGTCGCCAATAAAGCATCAAAATCTACTTGTAATGGGCTATCAACATGATTTTGCCACCACTGCGTGTAATCTTGGCCGCTGATATCCTTGAGAATGGCCAACACATCCGCCTCGTTGAACCCTTCAGGCAGGCGATGGCGCTTATACAGTTCACGATGTACATCGCGGTAACTCACCGCACCATCAGAATCGCTTAGCAGCTTTAAATCTAATACCATGGAGATCAACGAGCCTTCAGAGTAGATATTGGTACTAAAGTTACGACCATGGTCGCCGCCAGCATTAATCCATTTATCAAAACTGGTATGCGCTGCACTTTGCACCTCGCGTCCGGGCGTCTTCAAATGGCGGTCTATGCGCTTACCCAAATCTTTAAAAAACTCTTTTTTGCTCATTAACTCACTGCGCAGCAGAAGGTGATCCTCAAGATAGCTGGTCGACCCTTCAGCAAGCCACAATAAACGCGAGTAGTTAGGCTCTAGGTAATCGTAAGGCACTAACCCTTCGGGGCGATAAGCTTTAACGTTCCAGGTGTGAATAAATTCATGGGCTGCGGTGGCGATAAAGCCTAAATAGTCTTCACGCTTGGCGAATTTGTCACGATGGCGTTGAATGATGGTGGAGTTCAAGTGCTCAGTCGCACCGCGAGCACCAGACGTTGCATGCACCATAAACACATAACGCTGATACGGGTAATCATCCCAAATGACATCACCGGTCTTTACCAAGGTGGTTAAATCCGTGACCATTTTTTCGGCGTCATAGTTACCTTGGCCCCAAATCACGAGCTCATAATCGCGCCCGTCAACGGCAAATTCATAATGGCTGTTAATACCGCTCTCAATGGGGGAGTCCACTAATACATCGTAATTATTGGCGATAAAGTGATGGTCATTGTCGCCATTATCCATTCCCGATACGGAGCGCCATTGCTTAGGAACATCAAGCTGCACAGAAATAGGCTCGTTGCGGGTTGCCTCACTAAACATAAAAAAGCCAGAGGCATCAATAAAAGCATGACTGTCGTCAATGTGGCGCGAACGCAGGCCTAGTTGATTGGCATACACTTGGTAATTCAAGGTCACCGCTGTGGGTTTATCCAAAAAGATGCGCCACGTGCTTTTATCCACTTTTTGCCATTTCAGCGTATCACCTTCACTGTCTAGGGCCTCAAAATAACGCACACCATTGGCGAGATTTAATATGTCGTAGCGCCCTGTGCGCCATGCTGGTAGCTTGGCATCAATATAGCTTTGTCCGGTTTTATCAAATTGAACCTGTACATCACCAAGGTGGTGTGTACCGTCATCGATAGTTAATGTGTATTGCGTATCTGCCAGCGCGCAGTGGCTAAGGGCAACCATAGTGGCCCCCAGTAAAGCTTTTTTCACGTTGAAACCTAAAGAGAAATTACACTATGGCCGTCACCCTACCAAGTCGGGCGCACAAACAACAAGCATTTGCGCCCAATTACTGATTCACAACAAAAAATCGGTGAGTAGTTCAGAAAAGCGATGAAAATTGTTGTACACTAAAATCTATAGTAAAACAGAAGGAAAACGGGTGTGTCTGAGCAGCTCGACGCCTTAAGAAAAAAGCTTAATTCCGCCGTCTCTCAACGGCAAACAATCGAGAACACCCGCCAAGAGCAAGTTCGTACCCTCGCGCAATTTATTGCCAAGTTATCTTTGGTGTGTAAAGGCATGGATATCGAGCTAGATAACCGTCTTGCCGCATTTAGAAAGTTGTTACACAAAGGCGCCAACTATCAAGACCTGCTCCCTGTGATAGACGAACTCACTGACTTACTTTCTCGCCATGAAGCCAATCTGGAAGCACGTTTTCGCGCCTTGCATCAGGGTGTTCAGGCGGCGGGCGTTAATTTGCAAAAGCGTAAAGGTATCCCCGCCGAGCTGAGACGCACCCTGCGCCACCTACTGAATACTGAGCTGGTCGACGCACAAACCGCTGTCGACTTTTTGCCGATTCTAGAGCGCTTAGTCACCATATACGACCAAGTGATGGCCAGTCGTAGTCAGCAAGGGGATGATGTTCCAAGCGATAATACTCAACTGCAGCCCTTAATTGATGAGCTTAACGCGCTGAGCAGTGAAATCTCCTTAGAAGGGGAATTGGCTGAGCATCTACGACAATTAAAATCACAAATTAATGCTGCCAGCACAATCGATAACTTACTCAATGCCAGTGTTGAAATTATGCGCGTCATCGTCTTGAGCCTGAGTAAAGAGCGCCAGTCTGCTCAGCACTTTCTTGCCGCGTTAAATCACAACCTGTCGGAATTGCAGCAAGCCATCGCTAAAACCAGCGACCGCTCTAAGCAATTAGATAGCAAAATCAGTGCTGTATATCGCCAAATTGATGAAAACATCAATCACTTGAGTGAGCAAACCGCGCAAGCGACCGATATTCAAACGCTTAAAGAAACTGTTGAATCTAAGCTCTCTGCCCTGACCGAGCAATTACTGAGTAAAGAGAAATTAGAGGCGCAGCAACGGGACACCCTAAGCCAAGCGTTGCACAGTATGCAATCTCAGGTTGAGGCGTTGGAGCAGCAAGTTGCACAATATGAAACCAAGCTTGAGCGTCAACGTCTGGTGTCGTTGCAAGATGGGCTGACCAAATTGCCAAATCGTATTGCCTTTGATGAGCGCATAGATCTCGAGCTGAAACACTTTAAACGCCATCAGACCCCGTTGTGCTTGGTGGTTATTGATGTCGACCATTTCAAGTCCATTAATGATAATTATGGCCACAGTGCCGGTGATAAAACCCTACAGGTATTGGCCACGGCGATGAAAAAATCGATTCGCAGCACTGACTTTATTGCTCGCTTTGGCGGTGAAGAGTTCGTAATGCTGATGCCAAACGTGTCTATCGATAACGTTGTTCGTCCGCTAGAGAAGCTGCGCCACACTATTCGTAGTATTCCTTTTAAGTTCAAAAACGAGCAGGTGCAAATCACGGTGTCTATGGGGGTCACCCAAATTAATGCCGACGACACTGCACTCAGTGCTTTCGACCGCGCAGATAAAGCGCTTTATGAAGCCAAGAATGCAGGGAGAGACCGGTTAATTTTGTCCAGTTAACCGCCAAGGCATTGCGTTATTGCTGTGACTGTGTCAAAAACAACTCAAGCTGACCATATATTTTAAAGTGCTAGCCATTTTTAGCACTCGCCACATGCATTAAATTAAGGAGCAGCAATGCAAGTACAGCTTAATCCTACTGGCGTATTAAACCTTCTTTCACAGTTAGAAGTGGATTTACTCGCGCAATCGACCACTGACCGTTATCGACTCTTTCGCAATTGTGCGCTCGCAGTTCTTAATGTGGGCAGTCATACCGATTCCAGCGCCGAGATTTACGATCGCTTTCAGGACTTCGACATTCGTTTAGTCGCCCGCGAGCGAGGAATCAAAATAGAGCTGACTAATCCCCCTGAAACCGCTTTTGTCGATGGCGATATCATTCGTGGTATCCATGAGCATATTTTTTCAGTCATTCGCGATATCTTATTCATTTGTCAAAAACACCAAGCAATGGTAGAACCCGATCCAAAAGCAATAACTCACATGGTCTTCGACATGCTTCGCAATGCCGATGCCATGCCAGTGAACACCGATCCGAACATGATAGTGTGTTGGGGTGGCCATTCTATTAATGAAATCGAGTATAAATACACCAAAGAAGTGGGCTATCAACTCGGTCTGCGTGGCCTGAATATTTGTACGGGGTGTGGTCCAGGTGCCATGAAAGGGCCAATGAAAGGCGCAACGATAGGCCATGCCAAGCAACGCGTTGACAACCCGCGTTATCTCGGCCTCACCGAACCCAGCATTATCGCTGCAGAGCCACCCAACCCGATTGTTAACGAGTTGGTCATTCTACCGGACATTGAAAAACGTCTGGAAGCCTTCGTTCGCGTTGCCCATGGCATTATCATTTTCCCAGGTGGCGCAGGCACTGCAGAAGAGCTGTTATATTTACTTGGCATCTTGTTGCACCCGGAGAATCAAAAGCAACAACTGCCAGTGATACTTACCGGGCCCGCACAAAGTAAAGACTATTTCGATGAAATAGTCAGCTTTGTACGCGACACCTTAGGCGAGCAAGCACTGGACAAATTTGAGGTGATCATTGACGACCCAGCATTAGTCGCCAGTAAATTAAAAGCGCAAATGCAAGATGTGCGCGACTATCGTCGCCAACAGGGTGATGCCTACTACTTTAATTGGACGCTGCGTATTGAGCCTGAATTCCAGGCACCGTTTGCCCCAACCCACAATAATATGGCGTCTTTGAACTTGCATTTAGAGCAGCCTAAGCAACAACTTGCCGCCAACTTACGCCGAGCTTTCTCGGGGATTGTTGCTGGCAATGTTAAAGATGAAGGGATCCGCGCCATCAAACAGCATGGGGTGTTTGAGCTATCTGGCGATCCTGAGTTAATGCGTAAGATGGATACCTTATTAAGTGCCTTTGTGGCCCAAGGGCGCATGAAGTTGCCTGGCAGCACCTACATCCCTTGTTATACCATTAAGACATGATGCACTTTTTACTTATTGATGCGCTGAACTTGATTCGGCGCATTTATGCGGTGTGCGAGTCTCAACATAGTACTGATAGCGACGCTGCCATTGAAGCAGCGCTGCAGCGAACCAGCAACGCCATTAATAAGCTAATGCACCAATATCAGCCCCATTATGCGGTTGCGGCCTTCGATGGACAAAGCAGCTGGCGTCATGCTTACTACCCTGATTACAAGATATCGCGCAAGCCGATGCCAGAGCGCCTAAAAACCAATTTAGACCGTTTTGCGCAGGCGTTTCACGCCGCCCAAATAAGCACCTTGAGTGTAGATAACGAAGAAGCGGACGACGTATTAGCTACCTTGGCGAGTAAAGCGCCGCAGAGCATGCAATGTATTATTGTGTCCACCGACAAAGGCTACTTGCCACTGTTAAGTGAGCAAATCAAAGTATATGACTACTTTGGCAAATCTTTTCGCGATGCTCAGCAGGTACAGGACAAATACGGTGTTAGCGTGGCGCAACTGACCCAGTATTTCGCCTTGGTCGGCGACAAAACCAATGATATCCCAGGTGTAAATGGCATAGGTATAAAATCAGCAAAGGCATTACTCACCCAGTACGACAGCGTTCAACACGCCCTAGCGCAAGCACCTGAAAATAAAATTCAGCGACAATTAACCAATAATTTGCCACAGTACGTGCGCGCTTTACATTTGGTATCGCTGCGCTGTGATATTGATCTTGGCGTAAGCCTAAAGCAGTTTCGAGTGCACAACGGGGCGCAGCAAATTGTTCTTCCACCGCACTCGACTTCGCAAAGCAGCGCCAAGCCCGGTATACTGAGTTAAATTGGCTGGTGGACGCAGTATCACAATGTTAAAAAAAGTATTACGTTATGTGGTGTTAGGTATCGGTGTGTATGCCCTGATAGCGACACTCGTGATGACCTTTTACAAGGATGACCCTGGCTCCATGGTATGGCAGGACAGAGAAGCCTATAACAAACGGTTTATCGCGAGCCTCGACTCTGCCGATTCAATGCCCATTGAAGAGGTCCTTGATACCTTAGGTACACCGGATCTAACCTTTGTAAAACGCCGAGGCGATGATATTTATCAAATAGTCTTTTATCGCACTCAGCACAAAAAGGCCGATGGCATCACCACCAAAGATGAATGCACCGGGCTGCTGTTTAAAAATAAAAAGCTTTTAGTATGGGGGCAGCAAGCCGAGCTTGCCTATGACAAAGTCGACTTACAATCCTAAATACGTCGAGCAGTTCGACCGCGTTATTGACTATGTAGTACGCTTTGATAAAGCCGCACTGTCGCGCTCGCAATGGCCTAGCTTATACCCTGCCCTGCTCGGTCTCAGCGAGCGCTTAAGTGTATTAGCCCATAAGCAAAACGGTTTGTTTCAATGGCTGCTATCGACCCACATACAAAACCTTGCTTATGCACAGAGCCTACGTCTAAAACGCGTCGCCATCGTAGCCGGGTTGTGCCGCGCTCATAATTATCACCGCAGTGATACGCAAGTAATGATGATGGCGGCGCTCAGCGCTGACATATCAGTACTATCGCTGCTCAATAAGCGTCATAATGGCGAGGCCCTAAGCAGTGCAGAGCGCCAACGGTTTAGCCAAAGCGCATTACTGAGCCTGAAGATGCTGTCGCTCAGTGGCGAAGAGCAACCTGCGCTAACGCAGATCATCGCCAAGCTAAAACGCTATCGCCGCGAAATTATCAGCCATCAACGCGCACCTTTATATGATGGTTATACGCGTATTGTGGCCTGCGCCAGCATTTTAGCAGAGCAAATGACAGCAGCACGGCCGTTACACCTCTTTAATGCCTGCGCGCAGTTGTATAAAGCCACTCATAATGTTGCCATACAGCAAGACTGCGATACGTTGGTTGACTTCTATTCTCCACAACTTCTTGGTTCGCGACAGCGCTTTGAAGAGAATGACTATTTATACATGGGCTGCCACCCTGATGGTCAGTATATTTTCACCGATGCGCAGGCGACTAAGTCTCGTTTTCGACTGCTCGCCAACCCTCACTGGCAATACCGCCAACCGGTGCGTTACCGCAATTGGTCGTCAGTGAGTGCCCGCGCCAGTGTCCCTGTGCAACGCACTAGCTCCGACCCTCAGGCGCAGCGCGATCATGATGCCATCGTCGCACAAATTCGTGGTGCCCATGGTTATAGCGATATTGAGAAAGTCATCGCACAAGACGACACGCTCGTTGCGCAAATCATGATGCAAGCGAGCCAATATAATCGCGGTGCACAAAAGGCCAGCTCTTTGCGGCACGCGCTTTCCATGGTAGGGCTTTACAGCGTTGGGGATTTTATTGCCCGAGTGATGTTGGAAGAAAAGATGCTGCAACTGTGTCACCCAATGGCACAGTTTCTACAAGCTCGAGTACACAGTGCCATTCGCATCGTTGAAGATATCGCAAGGCAAACAAAAGACCTCCAGCATGAGCGACTATCAGCCTTATTGCTATGTTACTTCAATTTCTTTATTTTTGAGTGCCCACAGCGGTTGTCTCGTACCATTGCGTTAAACCCGTTGAAAACACCCATGCAACAAGACATAGCGCGCCCGTTGGCGACGCTCCTTGGAGTACAACACTATGATAACGAAGCGTTGCGCCATTATTTGACCCGTCATATTGGCAGCAATGAGTGGGTCAATGCGTTATTAAACAGCGAACAACAACCATTTGACCAGTTGAACAGCAATGCGCGGCTATGCTGTACGTTAAAAATCATCTTGTTTTACACCTTCTCCGGGCCGGCAACGGCAAGTGCTTGGCAACAGCAGTTGGTTAAGCAAACTATGGTCGATTGGCAAGGGCCCAGCACCAAAATCGAGCGGCTGGTCGATCGTGCCTTATCTTGCGCACCACACAATGGCATCTAACTGAGCTTAATTCACCATATTTATAGTCGGTATAAGGTATATTTAAAAGCCATATACTGGAAAAATAACGCCTTTGCTGCTATAAAACGCCCCTGAATTCTCACGTAAATTTATCCACCCTAAACGTTCATTTTACTGTTCTTGGCAGCAGCGTTGGCGTCGTTGGTGGACACATCTATCAGTTTTAAGGAATAGGTTACATGGCTAAGCAAACCATTAGCGTCATCAAAGGCGATGGCATCGGTCCAAGCATTATCGACGCGGCAATTGAAATTCTTGATGCCGCCGGTTGTGAGTTTGATTACGAATACATTGATGCTGGTCTAGCCGCGCTTGAAAAAACTGGTGAACTTTTACCACCAGAAACGCTCGAAGCCATTTCCCGTAATAAAATCACTCTAAAGGGTCCATTAACTACACCTGTAGGCGAAGGTTTTACTTCAATTAACGTCACACTTCGTAAACAGTTTGGCCTATACGCTAATGTTCGCCCAGTAAAGTCCTTTGCTGGCACCAAGGCGCGCTATGACGACATCGACATTATCACCATTCGTGAAAATACCCAGGGTATGTACTCTGGTTTAGGCCAGGTGGTTTCAGAGGACGGTAACGAAGCCGAAGCGATGTCTAAAATTACTCGCGATGGCGCTGAGAAAATCGTCACCTTTGCTTACGAGTTAGCACGTCGTGAAGGCCGTAAAAAAGTCACAGCTGTACACAAAGCAAACATCTTGAAATCAACCTCAGGGCTGTTCTTAAAAGTGGCTCGTGAAGTGGGTGAGCGTTACCCTGATATTGAATCAGCGGAAATGATCGTTGATGCAACGTGTATGAAACTGGTCATGAATCCTGAGGAATTTGACGTTATCGTAACCACTAACCTGTTCGGTGACATCCTTTCGGACTTATGTGCTGGTTTAGTAGGTGGTCTAGGTATGGCCCCAGGCGCTAATATTGGCGAAGACGCGGCTATTTTTGAAGCTGTTCACGGCAGTGCTCCAGATATTGCAGGCAAAAACCTGGCAAATCCAACATCGGTTATTCTTGCAGCCATTCAAATGCTTGAATACTTAGACATGGGTGATAAAGCAGAGCGAATTCGTGCAGCAGTTGCTGATGTCATTAAAAGTGGCGACCGCACCACTCGCGACTTGGGTGGCGAGCACGGCACCACAGACTTTACCGCTGCCGTTATTGAGCGTCTGTAAGCAGGAAAAAAACACTGCATACAGGTGGTCATGATGATTGAATAACCTGACTAAGACCGGTTCGGTACCGGTCTTTTTTTTGCGTGTAACTTTATCACTAGGGCAACTTTATTCTAAACAGGTTAATTTAAACTCTCATTACGTATTTTTTATTCGAATTTAGTGTTATTCGGGGTTGACAGTGTGCTTTCAAAAGCTTAACAATAGAAACCATTGTTGAGTATAAAAGTGTTTACCCATGTTTAATGTTGTCGTTCTCGTTGTGATTCTCGTGGTGGTCTTAACCAAGACTGCGGGGCCTACGTGAGCGAGCATATAACGCTAACAAACCCCCGCCCTTAAGCGGGGGTTTTTTTTTAAGGAATGAGGATGAATGAGCAACAGTTTAACGGTGGAGAGTTAGTCGTCGCCGCGCTAAAAGAACTAGGCGTTCAATATATATTTGGTTATCCAGGGGGGTCGGTATTAGATTTATACGATGCGCTCTTTGAGCAGCGGGACCTTGAGCACATTCTTGTGCGTCACGAGCAGGCAGCTACGCACATGGCTGACGGATACGCCCGTGCGACCGGAAAAGTGGGTGTGGTCTTGGCCACTTCCGGCCCCGGAGCGACTAATTGCGTAACCGGTATTGCCACTGCCTACATGGACTCTATCCCCATGGTGGTGATCTCTGGGCAAGTACCCAGCAACCTTATCGGTGACGATGCCTTTCAAGAAACGGATATTGTCGGTTGCTCACGGCCTATCGTTAAACACAGTTTCAACTGCCGCAGCGCAAAAGATATTCCCACTATGCTTGCCAAAGCATTTTATATTGCCAGTAGCGGTCGCCCGGGTCCGGTTGTTGTTGAACTCCCTAAGGACGTACTTAACCCAACCCAGAAATTCCCTTTTGAATTTCCAGGTGACATCCAGATCCGAACCTATAATCCCAACAAGAAAGGCCACCCAAAACAAATTAAAAAAGCGGTCAATGCGGTTCTTAACGCTAAAAAATTGGTCATTTATTCAGGAGGCGGTATCGTTCTCTCCGACACCAGCGATAAGCTTACCGAACTGGTAGAGACGCTTAACGCCCCTTGTACTAATACGTTAATGGGACTCGGTGGGTTGAGCGGTGAGCATCCAAACTTTATCGGTATGTTAGGCATGCATGGCACTTTAGAAGCAAACAAAGCGATGGCCAATGCGGATGTTATTTTAGCTCTAGGTGCTCGATTTGATGATCGGGTTACCAATAACGTGAATAAGTTCTGCCCAGACGCAACCATAGTCCATGTTGATGTTGACCCAACCTCAATTTCTAAAACTATCAGCGCCCATATTCCGGTGGTTGGTTGCTTAGACACCGTACTGACACAATTATTAACCGCTATCAACACATCGAACATTGCCATTGATAGAAGCGCCCAAGAAGATTGGTGGCAGCAAATCAATCGTTGGCGTGAACAAAAATGCCTTAGCTTCAGTGCAGGCAGTGACAAAATCAAGCCACAAACGGTTATTCAAAAGCTTTACCAAGCCACTAACGGCGATGCCTACATCAGTTCCGATGTGGGTCAGCACCAAATGTTTGCTGCCCAGTACTACCCCTTTAAAAAGCCTCGCCAATGGATCAATTCCGGAGGCCTTGGAACCATGGGGTTTGGCCTCCCTGCAGCGATGGGCGTTAAGCTTGCTTATCGTGATAGCGAGTCAATATGTATCACTGGAGACGGCTCCATTCAGATGAACATACAGGAGTTATCAACTTGTTTGCAGTATAACTTGGCGGTCAAAGTTGTATCACTGAACAATCGTTCCTTAGGCATGGTGCGTCAATGGCAAGATATGATGTACAGCGGTCGTCACTCGTCATCTTACATGGAGTCCCTACCTGATTTTGTCAAACTGGCGCAAAGCTATGGCCATGTTGGTATACGCGTTGATCATCCCGATGAGCTTGATGGCGCCATTGATGAGATGCTTAGTATCAGCGATAGGTTGGTCTTTTTAGATGTGCGTGTTGATGAGCTAGAGCATGTTTACCCGATGCAAATCAAACTAGGCGCAATTGATGATATGTGGCTGAAAAAAGGAGTGAAAGCATAATGCGTAGAATATTATCAATCTTATTAGAAAACGAGCCTGGCTCACTTTCGCGCATCGTCGGCTTATTTTCCCAGCGAGCTTATAACATCGATAGTCTCGCGGTGGGCACCACCGATGATGCATCGTTATCGCGCATTACTATTACCACGCAGGGCGGCGATCGTATCCTTGAGCAAATCCTCAAACAAGTTAATAAATTAGTGGATGTGCTCAAGGTCATTGATTTAACCGAACAAAGTCACATTGAACGTGAATTGCTATTAGTTAAGGTTGTAGCCCAAGATGAAAGCACACGCGCAGCAGTAACCCGAGTTGTTGATGTATTTGGCGGCGCCATTTTGGATATGGGGCGGATCAGCTATTCATTACAACTCGCCGCAAGCACTGAGAAGCTAGAATCGTTTTTGGATACCTTGCGCCATGAAACAGAGGTCATAGAAATGGTGCGTTCTGGGGCTATCGGTTTGGGACGTGGCGATAAAGCCTTGAAAGGGTAGCAACAAGACGGCTAGCATCTCATTGACTAATTATGAATTGCAGAGCTTTAAACGTAAAAAAGGGCGAAACCGCCCTTTTTTCACAATTGTTAGTAAACTGATTATGAGTTTACTGAGTCTTTCAGACCTTTGCCCGCTTTGAAGCTTGGGATATTCGCAGCAGCGATTTGGATTTCTGCGCCTGTTTGAGGGTTGCGGCCGGTACGAGCTGCACGCTCTTTAACTGAGAAAGTACCGAAGCCTACTAGCGCGACAGAGTTACCATCTTTCAAAGAGTTAGTCACCGCACCTGTGAACGCGTCCAGTGCACGGCTCGCCGCTGCTTTTGAAATTTCTGCATCATTGGCGATCTTTTCGACTAATTGAGCTTTGTTCATTGTTTGATTCCTATTCGTTATTTTTTTGCCTTAGCAAATCTATCATTATGCATTTTTACTGACTTGGCAACCGCAAATCACACATTTTCTGAAAAAGTTCTCCTCTGGAGAGCCCTTAGGCACAGAGTTTTAGCGTTTTTCTATCACCAGCGTGATTTCGCCAACCTCCAATCCCAACTTATCAATTGCGGTGCGGTTGATCAACCTAGATTCTGTGACAAGGTACATCCAATCGTCTAGGTCTACCGTCATGGTATCGCCGTCATAAGGAATTTCGAGGGTGTACTTCCAGTTGAAGGCACTGCCTCTGGTTACCCCTTGCGCGGTGCCAACTACATCATTGGCGGTCCCAGTAAGAGTGCCATTTTCACCCAGCTCTATGCGCCATACACGGGTGTCCTGCTCGCCGTCTTGATAATAGAACTGCTCATCAATAACGCCCTTGTTTCCCTGCCATGAGGCCTGCATATCAACGCGAAAACGCCGTGTGACCTCGCCTGAGTAATCTTGCACTATGCCATAGGCAACTAACTCACCGGAAAAAAACTGTTTAAAATCAAATTTTGGTTCAGTTCCTTCATAATCCTCGATGGAGGCCGAACAGGCAGTCAATATCGCCAATACAAACACACCTAAATAAACGCGTAATGACTTCATTCACTTGCTCCTATTAACTTCTGACGTAGTTTTGGCTCGCTGGTGTTCGGCGACAACCATATTGCCAAAAACGCTTCGCTAAAAGCCTGTTGCTCGATGGTTTGTAACTTTTCACCGTTATAATAAAAAGTACCCACGCCCTGCTCATTGGTCTCAAAAGCCAATGAATCCCCTTCTGTGATATCCGGCCATAAGCCTTGTAATGTATCGCCATATTCACTGACGTACTGCGCCTTATCAAGGTGTCGCCACTGATCAAATGTAGCTTTGACGATGTCGCTTGCTTCTATATCTCTGAGATAGGTGAGGGTCAAGCGCACTGGATGCTCTCCGCCTTGGTAGTCGCCATCGGTCGTTGCTAACTTAGCGCGGTATAGGTCCCAGAACATATAGCTCATAACCCCTTCACCAACCACCTTGAAGGAGACCTGTGCCCACGCCGATGATGGCGCCATAACACCCAGGGTTAATGCCATAATGATAGGAAGGTATTTCATGGAAAATCATCCGTAATAACTAGGTATTGTCTTCTACGCGTCCTGCAAGGCGATTGATCACAATAATCACGGTAAAAGCACTGGCCCAGAGCAGCCCATATACAAGGTAGAATTGCCACCAAGGCAAGGGCGTTGACAGCACGTCAAAGCGAGCAGCACCTAGGTAGCTAAATGGTGCACACACCCAGCACAAGACAAAGCATTGCCACAACGGCAATCGCGTAATGAACCGCAATGAATGATTGATAGTTAGCAGAAGGGAAATCCATAATAAGACGAGCCACCAGGGTATCCAAGCACCTTCGAATTGCAGTAGTGCAAATTGCGCAGCACTCGTTTCGAGTAATAAAGCAATGGGGAGACTGGCAAGTAACAGTATGTCTTGCTTGCGCTTATCAGAGAGCGCAAGCATCATCACAATCAGCGCGGCCATCATTGGCAACGCATCGTTTTGCCAAAAAAAAGCTGCCCACCAGCAGCTTTGAAACAAAATAAAATTAGTAGCTAAGCGCCACATGATCATCACCACCGTTGAAGCCTTGCTTACGCGCACTTAAATGCACAGTGCTAATTGCCCGCTGGCGAAATGCCCCTTCGCAATAAGCCAGATAATACAACCAAAGGCGATAGAAGGCGCTGTTGAATTTAGCTCCTTGCAATTGCGGCCACGCCTTTTCAAAGCGAGCGCGCCAATCAGCTAACGTCCGAGCATAATGAAGGCCAATATCATGTAATTCATGCATGACCAGGTCTGTGTTTTTACGCAAATGCTTACTCATTTCATCAACACACACCAAACACCCGCCAGGGAAGATGTACTGTTGAATAAAGTCAGTTTCTTTTACGTATTTACTGTAGCGCTGGTCATTAATGGTGATAGCCTGAATAAGCATGGCACCACTGGGCTTTAGAAGGCTGTTGCATTTGCTGAAGAACTCACCGAGGTACTCATGACCTACCGCCTCAATCATTTCTATAGAGACAAGCTTGTCGTAGTGTCCTTCAAGCAGTCGGTAGTCTTTCTTTAATAGGGTAATTTTATCTTCTAAGCCGTGCTGCGCGATTTTTTGCTGCACATAGGCATGTTGTTGATCTGAGATGGTTGTAGTCGTTACATGCACATCATAGTGGGTAGCGGCATAGATAGCAAAGGCGCCCCACCCTGTGCCAATCTCGACAACCTGGTCGCCATCGGCCAACTGTACACGCTCGCATATCAGTTTTAATTTATGTGCCTGCGCTTGCTCAAGGGTTGCATCTGCTTGAGGATAAACGGCACAGGAGTAAAGCATTTCATCACTTAAAAACGACTCATATAATTCATTGCCCAAGTCATAATGAGCAACAATGTTTCTTTTGGAGCCTTGCGTGCTGTTACGATTACGCAAATGCTTGAGTCGGTACGCGATTGCGCTGAAAAAGGCGAAGCGACCTTCGAATTCATCGAGCTGGTCTTGATTGAGAACAAAAATCTCCACCAGGGCCGTCAAGTTATCGCATTGCCAATGGCCATCGATAAAGGACTCCGCCGCACCAATACTGCCGCCAAAGGCAAACGCATCGAACATACGCGCATCGCTTATATCCACACGAGCTCTAAGCGAAGAGGTGTTATTGCCAAACTGATAGCTCTGATCACGAAAATGCATTTCTACATAGCCGTGTTCTAAGGTTCTCATTGCTGCCAAGACAAAGCGTTTAGCGATCTGAGACTTCCAACTGATTGATTTTTTTGCTTCTACTTGGGTAACTCTATCCATCTTTCTTTCCTGGGTGAGCGTAAAACGGCACACGCTTTAACAATAACCTTAATGCTTGCCAGTATATCCCGCGCATGACACTCAGTGTCATTATAGGAAAACGCCGCAACACCTTAGTGAACGCACATCGCTCTAACCCTTGGTGTTGCAATCGCATGGTGGCATCAAATAATTTCTGCCGCTGGCGTTTGTTCTCAATATGGATAAGCATCGCCCGGTTTTTGGCTTTCACTCGCCAATGGTAATGCATATCCAAATTCATAAAAGGCGATACGTGAAACTGCTTTTTAAAGTTCACTTTAGTTTGTAAATCAACTAAATAATAGTGACGCTCATTCCAAGGAGTATTACTCACTTCGGCAACCATGACACTGAAATCGCTGTCACCACGATAACGATAAAAGTAAAAATTGGCCGGAGAAAAGTAAATACCGCAACAGCGCAGCTGCACCAACATGTAAACTTGGGCTATCTCTTGCTCTACGCCCAGTTGCTGTGCTTTAAGCACAGCGCGTTCAAACAGCGAGCCGTGCTCATCACGCAAGTAATCGCCTTGGTTAAACCGCAGCACCTTCCAGCCATGCGTCCCAACCAAAGGGTGTATGCCATCAAGCTGCTCTGGGTGCTGAGTATCAACCCACATCATATACAGTGGGTAATTAAAACCATGATAAACGGGCTCAAAACGCCGATGACGCACATCGCCAAGCATGATGGCGCACCCTTGGGTCAGTAGCGGTTCCTGCACGGTTTCAGTGCTCAAAGTCGATCCCTAGCGCTTTGGCCACATCTACAGCACTGCGCACGCCATCTTCGTGAAAACCGTTGTACCAGTATGCGCCGCAATAGTAAGTGGCTGAGAGGTTTACCTCATCTCGGCGTTGTTGCGCAGCGATACTGTCGCTGTTGAATACAGGGTGATGATAAGTGAAACGGCGCAGCACCTTACTATCGTCAATAGCGTCATCACAATTGAGAGTCACACACAACGGTGGGTTACTATGCAAACCTTGGAGGATATTCATTTGATAAGTGACAACTGCGGCTTGCTCGGTGTTGTTATCAAGGCGATAATTCCAGCTCGCCCACGCTGCACGACGCTCAGGTAACAAGCTAGTATCAGTATGTAGGACAACAGAGTTGGCAGTATAAGGCATCGCGCCCAGCACTTGCTGCTCGCTTTCGGTGGCATCGCCTAACAACGCAAGGGCCTGATCAGAGTGGCACGCAAACACCACCGCGTCATAGTGGTAAATCTCACCACCTTGCATATGAATCGTCACGCCATCTGGGTGCCTAAACACCTTTTCTATATTCACATTTAGGTAGATATTGTCTTTAAAGGGTTTCGTTAGCGGACCGATGTATTCACGAGAACCGCCAGGGATCACATACCACTGTGGACGATTGGTAATATCTAACAGGCCATGGTTGTAAAAGAAGCGGATGAAGAACTCGATGCCAAAGTCTTGCATCTTTTTGATCGACGTTGACCAAATCGCCGCCCCCATAGGCAAAATATAATGATTGCGGAAGAAATCGTTAAACCCATGCCTATCAAGGAAGCGACCTAAGGTGTCGCCTTGCTTATATTCGCCGCTGTGATAAAGGTCCTTACACAACCGGTTGAAACGGACTATTTGCCACAACAAATGCCAAAACTTCGGTCGCAATAGATTGCGACGCTGGGCAAACAAAGTGGTCAATGTATGGCCATTGTATTCAAAGCCTGTGTCCACGTTGTGCACGCTAAAGCTCATTTGTGTAGGCTTGCGACCTATGCCAATTTCAGCGAGCAACTTTTCAAAACGCGGGTAGGTGCGATCATTAAAAACAATAAAACCAGTATCGACGCTGTGTTGCTGTCCGCCGACTTCAACATCCACTGTGGCGGTGTGGCCACCGATGTAATCGTTCTTTTCGAAAACATCAACATGATACTTCTTGCTCAACAAATAGGCACTACTGAGGCCCGCAATACCACTACCTATTACTGCGATTTTCTTCACCGCACCATTCCTTTTGCAATTTTGCGCCACAGCGGCCAAGGCAGCACGCGCAGCAGTTTTAAAATAAATGTGAATCTTTTTGGAAAATGAATCTCTTTGCGCCGTTTTTGCAGCCCCTTATACATGTATTCAGCGGCTTGCTCTGCACTGACGGCCATGGGCATAGGGAAATCATTGTTATCGGTCAATGGCGTTTTCACAAAACCTGGGTGGATAACGCTCACGTCAATGTCTTTGAGATCCACAGCCAGGGATTTTGCCAAATAAGTCGCGCCTGATTTTGATGCGCCATATGCCTCGCTCCGCGTCAGTGGTAAATATGTGACACTGGAGGAGACAATGGCGAGGTGGGCACCGGATTTAAGTTTCGGCAACAGCGCCTCAAGACAATAACCAAGGCTCAGAAGGTTGATGGTAATAACGCGCTCAAATAGTGCGCTGTCAAAATGACGCGCATCATCAACGTATTCGCAGTTACCGGCGTTGAGCACCACCAAGTCAAGCTCGTCTATGTCGGTGGTGGCTGATTTAATAGCCTCTAATTCGGTGACATCAAACGATAATCCCTTAATACGCCCTTGGCCTTGACTGTCTTCTAACTCTTTAAGCTTTTGTTCGTCTCGCCCACACGCTATAACATCGTGTTGCTGCGCATAGCGCTTAGCCAGAGCTTCACCGATACCCGATGTTGCCCCTGTGATTAATACTTTCATAGCCTAACTCCCTGCTTTGTTGTCAACGAGCTTGATTACTTTGCCAAGCAAAGGGATATGTCGGTATAACATAGCGCCTACATCAAAGTAATCGCGATGGTGGATGACTTTGCCTTGATCAAATTGCAAAAAGCTGTGCCCTGCAACCGAGACCTCATTGCCACCATTTAACTTGGGGTGTGAAAAGCGCATGGTCCAATACAAGAATGCATGATTATCAAAAGCAAATTGTTGGCTAATATCAAATGTGCAGTGATTAACATTGGCATACATGTTGGCGAAATATCGCCTTAGTTGTTGCAACCCTTTAACTTCATGAAGGGGGTCTTGGAAATGAATGGCTTCGCCATAAACTTCATGCAGCAAGTCTAGGTTATGCTTATCCAAACGCTGATAAACTGACACAAATTGCTCAAGCGCGTTATTCATCGTCCACCTTAAATCGTGCTAAGGCACGTTCGCGTGCCGCTTTATGATCAACTATCGCTGGCCAATACCTGTTGCTTTGAGTTGCTGCTAGATATTGGTGCGGAAAGTGGATCTGCTTAGCAGGCACTTTTTCTAACTCTGGTAGGTACTTACGGATGAATTCGCCATCTGGATCAAAACGTTCACTTTGCGTTATCGGGTTAAAAATACGAAAGTAAGGCTGCGCGTCACAGCCGGTGCTTGCCGCCCATTGCCATCCGCCATTGTTTGACGCCAAGTCACCATCAATCAGGTGACGCATAAAAAACTGCTCACCAGCGCGCCAATCGATGAGTAAATGCTTGGTCAGAAAGCTTGCCACCACCATACGTAGGCGATTGTGCATCCACCCTGTTTGCACTAATTGTCGCATTGCTGCATCCACCAGAGGGTAACCCGTTCTTCCTTCGCACCAAGCGTTAAAATCTTTATCGCTTTGCCGCCATTTCACGGCGTCGTACTTGGCGTTAAAGTTAGCGTGTTTGCATAAACGCGGATAAGCAACAATAAGATGGCGATAAAATTCTCGCCAGATCAATTCGTTGACCCAACTAAAGAGGTTACTTTTTGCGCTTTGCAAAATATCAGGGTGGCGCTGCTGTACATTAACGAGCAGTTGTTTAACGCTGATTATTCCAAGTGCCAAGTATGGGCTCAACCCGGAGGTGCCTTTAATCGCCGGGAAGTCTCGCTGCTGTTCATAGGTGGTGAGCTTATCGTCAATAAAGCGCTCAACAATCGCGCTAAGTGAGTCATCGTCAACCGGCCATTTTTGCGATTCACCGTCACTTTGCAAACAACGAGGCGTCTGCCACTTTATCGCGTTATGTAACGACGGCCATGACGGCAATGAAAAGTGGCTTTGCTCATACTGCTTTAGCCATTGACGCTTAAATGGGGTAAACACGCGAAACATGTCACCGCTTTTTGTACACACCGAGCCTGGCGGGGCAATTACATCGCCATCAAACCAATGAAACTCGAGAGCTAATTGCGCACATTGGCTGTCACGCTGGCGTTCATTCACTTCATATTCGCGGTTGGCATAAACATGCTTGACGCTCAAGCTGTTACATAACCCTTGTAACGATGCGGGTATGTCACTAAATTCATCAACATCCAATACGTGCAAGCGAATACCTTGCTCACTCAGGCGCTGACCCAAATAATCGACACGTCGCAGCATGAGATCCCGTTGAATGGGCGCCATGTCGTGCCGTTGCCACTGTTTCTCGCAGACAAAGAAAACGGCGTCTTTTGCGCCGTTGTTTAATGCTTCAATTAAAGCTTCGTTTGCATAAAGGCGCAAGTCGCGCCGAAACCAGAACAATGAACTCATTTAAATACCATACCTCAGCTTTAAATCGTTTGGGTGGGGATTAAAGTAGACTTGTTGCGCTAAATAGGGATTTGGGTGCACCGTAAGGTGATGACGCAATAATGTCAGCGGCACATATAAAGGCACAAGCCCTTGGCGGTAGTCTTCGATTGCCGCACGTAATTCTTGCTTTTCCTCTTTACCGAGGTGCTGTTTGAAATACCCCTGCAAGTGCATCAAGGTATTAGTATGTGCTTTGCGCGACGCAGGCTTTTTCAACGCATTCATTAAGCCAAGGATATACTCATCGGCAATAGCTTCGATGTCATCCCCTTCGATACTGCCGAGCAACCGCCCTAAATCACGGTAGGCTTGATAGTTGTGACTCATCAATAGGTATTTATGCAAAGAGTGAAAAGTAGTCAGCCGATGAGCGCTTAATCCTGACTCACGCAGCTTGCGCCAACTATGGTAAACATAAACCCGCATAACAAAGTTTTCGCGCAAGTGCATGTCATTGAGTCGGCCATTTTCCTCACAAGGCAGTAGCGGATTAGCCTTCATTATTTCGGCGCTGAAAAAGCCTACACCCTCTGAAGTATTGCCCGTCCCAGCTTCATTAAAGACCTTGACTCGTTCCATGCCACAGCTAGGACTTTTAGCACAGAATATAAACCCATCGAGATGTTGGCCCTGATTCTGTGCCACCTGCTGTCCGTAGTTTTTAAGGTCGTTGCCAACCTCGCCACTGCCATCAGGGCGACACACGGTTATCACGTCGTCTTTACGCACTTGGCGAATGGTCGGCCTAGGAATGGGTAAGCCAATTGCCACTTCTGGACAAAAGGGCACATACTGCACGTGCTTTGCCAGCTCATCCATGCAAAAATTAGAGCGCTTGTGCCCAGAGTCAAAGCGAACTTTTTCGCCGGTAAGACACGCGCTAATACCTATTTTCAACGATTTATCCATTAATATATAAGCTCGCCAATGGGGTTCAGCAATTTACTCAAGCCTTTATTGAAGTGTAGTGCACTATTGACTACTGCCAAGCACAAACACCCCTGTTCGGTGTAAGGAGTATGGTCGTGCTTATGATCAAGCCATATAAAATCGCCTGGTTGATACTCTCCTTCTTCGTCGGTAAAGGTGCCATCAAGCAATAGCGTCAACTCAAAACCTGTGTGCGTATGCTCGGGAATAGTCCCCCCTGGAGCAATGTACAATAGGCTAGTGCGGATACTGCCCTCATCAAGCTCCAGGCGCGAACGCGCGAGCTTGCCGGCCTGAACAAATCTCGACATGCCCACATGACTCAATGCACGTGGTAACGTGATGTTTCTATCACCAACGGATATTTGCTTTGCGCTTTGAATGGCAAAATCATCGACGTCTGTATCTGCAGTAATATCACTGAGCATGGCGCTCATCTGCGCATCAAGCAGCTCTTGTGACCCGGTGAGCTCTTCACCGGCGTCATCTGTAAACGTTTGTTCACCAATGCGCTGCTCTAATGCTGCGACGGTGTCGCAACAGTCATCGCAAAGCTCAAGGTGAGCTGAAATTGCCACGCTCAGCGAAGCTGGCAATGCGCCAAGCACATGTTGTTCTAACAACTGTGTGTTCGGGTGAAATTTAATCATGCTCTGCTCCCAGATGATTTCTTAGCTTTGAGAGCGCCAATCTTAACCGCGACTTCACGGTTCCAACTGGTACGCCTAACTGCTTCGCAAGTTGCTCTTGCGACATTTCTTGAAAGTACACTCCCTTAACCACCTCCTGCTGGGCGATGGGAAGCTTGTCTATATGCTGCTGCAAGAGTTGACTCTGTAAATGATCGCCAAACACTTCTTGCTCTTCTTCATGATGCTGCACCAACGGCCAGATATCTTCGCTTAAGGTATCTTCTTTATTGCTGCGCATTTTGCGCAGCGCATCGAAAGATGCATTACGCATTACGGTATAAACCCAAGTCGTCGCTGCACCTTTACTCGGATGGTAAAGGTGAGCTTTACGCCAAACTGACGTCATGGTGTCTTGCACCAGCTCCATCGCCGACGCTTCGTTGTTGTATTGCTTAATGCCAAAGCGTTTTATCTTTGGTGCGAAATAAGAAAACAGCGTTGCGAATGCGCTTCTGTCCCGATGCTCTGCGACGCGCACTAACGCATCTGACAAATGCTCAGTTTCACTGCCCATGTTTCTTCCTTTGCTTTGATTGCCACCGCTTGGTGCAATACTTTGCTGCGGAGACTTGTTACACGGCTTGTCTAACACGCTTTGCAATCCCATTGGCTGCCTCAGTAATGCTTTTATTTGTGAGATTTACGCAAGGAGTGGCGCGATAGATCATCGCTCGTTGAAATTAATTACAGTATGGAGGAAGTCGAGCAGTTGTTCAAAGTTGTGATCACGGATTATTAACTTTTTTTGATTATAATCAACAGGTAATATCTCTAACCAGCGATAGGCAACCCACTTGGCATCGTCGTAGTTAGGGCAATCATATAGGCATTTAAGCTCTGGATTATTGTCTAACACCCATTTTAACGCCTTCGCCAAATCGGTAAGTTCAACCTCAGGCACGGTCGCAGTCTCTATTTCAGTGGGGTGGGTACAATAGCGTAAGCCGTTATCGAGGTAGGTTATGTTGTCTATGCGCATCAGGCTTTCACCTTGCACAGTGATCAACAACTGGCCTGTCGGGTCTTGGTCAAAATCGATAATTTTAACTAGGCAACCAAATTCGCTTGTCTGGTCGTCATTTTCCTTGGCTAATGGGGTGATAACAAAGCCGCGTTGTTCGCGCAGACACTCTTTTACCATGTGAATGTATCGCTGCTCGAAAATTTTGAGCTTGGTCACGCCCTGCGGCAACAACACCAGCGGCAGAGGGAACACGGCATACTTCATAATAATCCTAGGACGGTGAGTAGTGCGTATACTACGTCATGTCTGTTAATGCCGATCAGATAGCCAATGAAATAGTTAGGGTGAGGACAACTACTCTCCCCACCAACCGAAATTACGGCAGACACTAATGCCTAGGTAGGTACCAAACAAACTTGCTACGGGTAGCAGCATAAGCCCCAGTAAGGCAAAATTAAGCGTCATCACCCTGCTCCTTCGCATTCGTTTTATCAGACGCTTTATCTGATGCCTGGCGCTGCTCGGAAAACAACGCCTGAGTTGCATCACGTAGTGCCTGTTTCTGTGACTGGATGAGCGATGAATACGCTTCGTTTGCAGCAGAGCGAACAGCCTGTTCAATTTCTTGAGTGAGTGAGTTCGCATTTGCCATTGAACTTACAAATAAAGCGGAAGTCAGAATTGTTGCCTTGGTTAACGTTTTCATGATGATGTTCCTGTTGTTAAGGTATTGTTTAATTAGTCGCATCATCTATTACAAAGGTTGTGCCAGAACCAATAAATTTTTTAAGTGCATGTAATAAATGAACTTTTATTTTCCAACAGGCAAAATGGAAAATTAGCCACATAAAATAAAAACTATTTTTTAGCTTTTTTCACACTGCAATTAGCGAATTAAACCAACCGAATTTTTGTTCCGAATTAACACCTTTATTTGGGTGTACATGTGTACGCTGAACGGTTATAGTTGGTTCGTCGTAGCAAGTAATAATGAGTTAAAACAGATGCAAGTGAGTGGTTATTCGCCGTTTGAAGAAAAGTTAAACTGGTTAAGCCATGGTCTTGGTGCCTTACTCGCTATTGTGGCCTTGGTCGCTATGGTGCTCGTCAGCGAATCCATAACCGCTGTGGTAGCGACCAGCGTATACGGTGCCAGCCTCATTTTAATGTTCGTCAGTTCAACTCTTTACCACGCCAGTGTAAGTGACAAGGCCAAACGCGTCCTGAAAAAGCTTGACCACAGTGCCATCTACCTATTAATTGCCGGTACGTACACGCCCTTTTTATTACTTGCGCTAGGCGGATACTGGGCCTGGATAGGCATGTTTGCTATTTGGGGGTTGGCTTTATTTGGCGTGATATTCAAATTAACCGCAAAAATCCCGCGACCGAGAATTTCTTTGGCCACCTACTTAGTGATGGGGTGGATAGCACTTGCGTTTATCTATCCGCTTTATCTTGCACTGCCCGGTGGCGCGATGTGGTTGTTGGTATTGGGTGGGGTATTATTCAGTGTGGGTACCTTGTTTTACAGCGCCAAACATCGCCACCTCAGCCATGCCATCTGGCATCTATTCGTGCTGGTTGCCTGTACCTGCCACTTTTTGGCCATTTACCTATACATTATTTAGTTGCCAATAACGCACACTCGTTGTTAGATATGCCAAGCGAAACGGCGCATATTGACCTTCCCGTCGATTACAAGCACGCCTTCGCCAAGCAGTGCTTGTTGTTGTCGTGTGAACCCATCACTGCCTTGCGCAAACGATATTTTGCCTTGGCTGTTTACCACCCGATGCCAAGGCAAGCGAGAGTCAGAGGGTAGGTTTTTAAGGGTATGACCCACATAGCGGGCATAGCCTGGTAATCCGGCTCGTTTAGCTACTTCACCATAACTGCATACCTTGCCTTTAGGAATGGCGGCAACCACTTGATAAATCATCGCGGCTTTATCCATGGGCTATTTCCTGCAACTTTGTCCACACATGTCGAGCTACCGGACCGTGATGACGGGAATGTCGGCGAAACGCACGAATCTGCGCGCGAAACGCGTGCTCCCTATCGCTAAGATGAATCACTTGCAGTTGCCCGGTCGCTATCTCTTGTTGACACAAATCGAGACACATTAAGGCCCAGCCCGCCCCCGCAAGCAACATGGAGCGCAACGCGAATATATCGTCGAGTTTCATCATCGCCGCTTGATTTAAAAACGGCATCCGCCCACTTTCGAAATGCAGATCACTTTCAAACATCGCCACACAGGGGTAACTTTGGAGTTCTCGGTAACTGATCTGAGTTTGTTGAATAAGCTCCGGTGAAGCCACAACACCGACTTCAATATCTCCAAGCGGCAAACTTTCTAAGTCGCCGGTGGCGTGAAAAATATCAAACCAGGGGCCAATCCCTAAATCACTTTTTCCGCTATTAACTTGCTCTAGCGCGGTGAATCGCCGACCACTGTCAATCTCAAACTCGGTGTGAGCAAAGGCATGATAGCAATCGCGCAGCAAAATACTGAGCTCTTCGCCAACACAAACTTGCTCGTAACTGATACGAAACTTTGGCTCATTACCGTTAGCTAATTCGCTGGAGAACTCACTCAATTCGTCCATATCGCGCAGCACATATTGAGCACGCCGACAAAACGCCTGACCTTGTTCAGTGAGTGAAAACCGATAACCTTCGCGATTGACCACAGCAAAACCGACGCTCTGCTCTATTTTCTTGACCATCATCGTCAGCGCCGGCTGGGTTTTATGTAAACGCTTTGCCGCCTCACTGAGCGAGCGACACTGAGATAACACATCAAGTACTTTTAGCCATTCCAGCTTCATAACATTACCTTATGAAGTTATAAGTAATTTATAATTTTTATTTTAGTCTACGGCAAAGTAAGCTAACGCACCAGCGTGCTCTTATACTGGCATACATACACACTATTCACAGGGAGTCTCATTCATGTCTCGCAGTCTATTCGTATTAGTCTTGCTCGCGATGATTTCACTAACGGGGTGCTCACAAGAGCAACCCAAAACCGATAAAAAGCCGCCTATCAGGCCGGTTAAACTCTTTAGCGTGGGTCACGCTGATGAAAAGGTTATGCGTAGCTTTCCTGCTGAAGTAGTCGCCCACCAAGGCTCCTACTTAGCCTTTCGTGTCAATGGAGAACTTATAGAATTTCCCGTGTTAGCGGGTCAGGAAGTGGAAAAAGGCGAGTTACTCGCTAAGCTCGACCCTGAAGATTTCCAGCTACAGTATGAAGAGCGCAAGGCCCGTTATGACCTAGCTCAGTCGCAGCTAAAGCGCGTAAAAACACTTTATGAGCGCAACATTGCCAGCCAAGCAGAACTCGATGAAGCAGTCGCCAACGCCCGAGTTGCCGAATCGGCATTCAATATTGCTAAAACTAACTTAGACAACTCAGAGTTAAGAGCGCCTTTCGCCGGTACCGTTGCCAAAGTATTCGTTAAGAATTTTGAAAACATTCAGGCAAAGCAAAATATTTTACGCTTAGAAACTCGAGATTTAATGGACGTAGTTATCCAGGTACCCGAGAAGTTGGTGGCCCGCGTCAACAAGGATACTTTGTATCAACCCACGGTTATCTTTGACGGCTATCCAGATAAAGCCTATACGCTCACCATAAAAGAATACGACACCCAAGCCGACCCTGCTACGCTGACCTACAAAGTGGTATTTTCATTACCCGTGCCCGAAGATTTTAACTTGTTAGCGGGGATGAGCGGCCATGTGTATATTGATATCAGTAAAATCACCGGAAATGCCGAGTCATGGCATAAAATTCCGGTGGAAGCGGTCTTTTCTGACTCGCAACAAGGCCTAGCGAATAACAGCTATGTATGGGTCTATAAAGACGGCGCTGTGCATAAACGCCAGGTGGAAGTCGGGCAAATGCACCGAGACGGACTAGAGATACGCTCAGGCCTAAATAGCGGAGAGCAAGTAGTGGCCGCAGGCGTACACTATCTCAAAGAAGGGATGCAGGTGCGCCCATGGCAAAAAGAGCGAGGCCTATAAATGAATCTTGCTGCATTTGCCATTGAACGCAAAGTTATTAGTTGGATGTTTGCGCTGTTTCTGCTCATTGGTGGAACGGTCTCTTACTTTTCTCTCGGACAGTTAGAAGACCCAGAGTTTACTCTGAAAAAAGCCATGGTGATTACCCTCTACCCTGGGGCCTCACCGCAGCAGGTCGAAGAAGAAGTAACATATCCAATCGAAAATGCGATTCAAGAATTGCCCTACGTTGACTATGTCACCTCCATTTCCTCTAACGGCAAAAGCCAGATTACGGTGGAGATGAAAAGCACCTATCGCAAAGAGGATCTAAGACAAATTTGGGATGAACTGCGCCGCAAGATTAATGATGTTTCGGCATCTATGCCGCCAGGGGTGTATCCCAGCCAAGTCATTGATGACTTCGGTGATGTGTATGGTGTCACCCTTGCAGTGACCGGTGATGGCTACTCCTATGATGAGCTTAAAGACTATGTTGATTTTCTCAAGCGTGAACTGGTGCTGGTCGATGGCGTTGGCAAAGTTACCGTAGCCGGCGAGCAGCAAAGCCAAGTGATTGTCGAGGTGTCAACCCATAAGCTCGCGCAACTGGGACTCAGTCCTGAGCGCATCTTTTCCTTGTTGCAAGCGCAAAACACCGTTTCTAACGCCGGTCGCGTTATGGTCGATGGCGAGTCTATTCGCCTGCATCCCACCGGCGAGTTTGACAATGTTGTTGAACTTGAACATGTGCTTATTTCTAAGCCCGGTGCCAGCGAGCTCATCTACCTCGGCGATGTCGCCAAGGTCTATCGCGAGTATGCTGAGGTGCCCTCGCATATGGTGCGCTACAACCAACAACAGGCATTATTAATTGGTCTTTCTTTTGCCAGCAACGTCAATGTCGTTGACGTGGGTCAACGTATCGATGCCCATTTAGCAGAGCTGGAGTATCAGCGTCCCCATGGCATGGAAGTCGCGGCTATTTACAACCAACCCCAAGAAGTCGATAAGTCGGTGTCTAGTTTTATTATCAGCCTGGTCGAAGCGGTGGCCATTGTTATCGTGGTGTTGCTGCTATTTATGGGGGTCAAAAGCGGTATTTTAATTGGTGGTATTTTGCTGCTCACCGTGCTCGGCACCTTTATCTTTATGGTGCTCTTTGATATCAACCTACAACGCGTCTCCCTTGGGGCGTTGATCATCGCACTGGGGATGTTGGTGGATAATGCCATTGTGATCACCGAAGGCATTCTTATTAATATGAAGCGTGGGCAAAGCAAACTAAAGGCAGCAGTCAATATCGTTAACCAAACCAAATGGCCCTTACTTGGGGCTACGGTTATTGCCATTACCGCCTTTGCCCCCATTGGCCTGAGCTCGGATGCCAGTGGTGAATTTGCCGGCAGCTTATTTTGGGTGTTGATGATCTCGCTATTACTGAGCTGGATCACCGCCATCACCCTTACGCCGTTTTTTGCTGATGTGATGTTCCGTACTCCAAAAAGCAAAAACCAAGCACAAGCAGGCGATGAAGATCCCTACCAAGGGTTTTTATTTAGTGGCTATAAGTTTATCTTGCGCCATGCCATGCATTACGGCAAAACCACTATCGTATTAATGCTAATCCTTTTAGTCGGCGCAGTGGTGGGCTTTAAATCGGTCAAACAGTCGTTCTTCCCTGCCTCTAACACGCCCATGTTTTACATAGATTATTGGCATTACCAAGGCGCTGATATTCGCACCACCAGCAAAGGTATCGCCAAACTCGAGCAGTTTTTACTCGAGCAGGAGTTGGTTGAGGAGGTCACCGCCACCATAGGTCAAGGGGCACCACGCTTTATGCTGACTTATGCACCAGAAAAACAATACCCTGCCTATGGTCAGCTGATTGTTCGGGTGAAGGACCGAGAAGCCGTATTGGCCATGATAGCTAAAGTGCGTGACTACGAGCGCAATCATATTGTTGATGCCAAGCTAAAGCTCAAACGCATGGAAATCGGTCCATCGACCGATGCCAAGATCGAAGCACGCTTTTCTGGCCCCGACCCTGTGGTGTTAAGACAGTTGGCTGAGCAAGCGAAGCAAATTCTCGCAAGTGACGCTGGAGCCTTTCACATTCGCGATGATTGGCGCCACCGCACAAAGCTCATCCGCCCACAGCTCAATGAGCAAAAAGCCCGCCGTTTGGGAATAAGTAAAACCGATTTAGATGAGTTGCTGCTCACCAGTGTGTCGGGTAAGAAAGTGGGACTCTATCGCGATGGCACCCAATTGTTGCCAATCATTGCCCGCTCTCCAGAAGACGAGCGTTTAAACGTTGAATCACTGCGCGACTTGCAAATCTACAGTCCCGTATTAAGGGTGTTTGTGCCAGTGACGCAAGTGGTCGATGACTTCACCGTTCGCTGGGAAGACCCTCTCATTATGCGCCGCGACCGCAAGCGCACTATTACCGTGATGGCGGATCACGACTTGCTTGGCGATGAAACCCCTGCGAAGTTGTTCGCCCGTGTGCGTGGCGATATCGAAGCCATCCCGCTCCCCCGTGGCTATGAACTGCAATGGGGTGGCGAGTATGAGTCTGCCAACAAAGCACGCTCAGCCATTTTTGGTTCGCTACCACTGGGTTATCTAGCGATGTTCGCGGTCACCGTGTTGCTGTTTAACTCGGTGCGTAAACCTCTGGTGATCTGGGCCACAGTGCCTTTGGCCATCGTCGGTGTCAGCGCTGGCTTGCTGGCCATGGGCGCATCCTTTGGCTTTATGTCATTGCTGGGGCTATTGAGCCTCTCAGGCATGTTAATTAAAAACGGCATCGTGTTGTTGGATCAAATCAATATCGAGTTAGCTGCGGGTAAAGACCCTTATGAGGCGGTATTTGACTCTGGCGTTTCCAGGGTTAGACCGGTTTCAATGGCGGCTATCACCACTATTTTAGGGATGATCCCGCTGCTATTTGATGTGTTCTTTAAGTCCATGGCGGTGACCATCATGTTTGGTCTCGGCTTTGCCACCATACTCACGCTGGTTGTGGTCCCGGTGCTGTATTGTAAGTTCTTTGCCATACACAGCCACCGTCGCAACGGATGATACCAGCAGTGATTAAAAAGCCAGCTTAAGCTGGCTTTTTTCGTTACCGTTCAACCTCTATCACATCGGCTATGGCTAATGCTAGGCGTCGATAGCCTTGGTCATTAAGATGAATGGCATCGGATTTGAAGCGGTTATCGCCTAGCAATTCAGACAATATATCTGCCACCAGCACCACCTGATACTGCTCGCTTAATTGTTGATATAACGGCGCGTCAGACAAAAACAAAGACTTGGTCGGCACCGCCACTAGGATCACCGCAATCCCTTTACTTTGCGCATGCGTTATCATCGCGCCTAGATTCGCTTTTGTTTGCCCACTGTCTTGGTTACGCAAAAAATCGTTTCCACCTTCCAGTAACACCACGGCTTGAACCTGATGCGTGTCTAGTGCACGTTTAAAGCGCTCAAGGCCCTGCGCTGTTTGCTCGCCAGAGACACCACTGGCTATCACTTCCAGCCCTGTTAGCTGAGCGAGTTGCTGGGGATAGGTGCTGCTTTTTGCACCCACCGACACGGTTAAACTATCACCGAACGCTAAAATAGAATCGCCAGCATGCAACGTCACTTTGTCTGATTGCGAGCAACCGGTTATAAAAACAAGCAGCACAAGGCCAATACAGCGCATCATTTCTTTAGCCTCAGTGTTCCTTTCACCCGCTTGTTTGCCTTACTTTTTGCCTTGTGTACAGGCGCTGTGCGAGCCCGAGACACGGTTTTGCGCTTTGGTTGTGCAGTCTTCGATGTATTGGAATGTTGCTCAGTGGGCACACTGTGCTCAGTTTTAGAATGCTCTTCGGTTTTACCCGAGTCCGCTATTAGATCGTTAATAGTGGCCATTTCTGCATCACTTAAATGACGCCATTGACCGCTTTTTAGTCCGGCTAATGTCACATTCATGATGCGCGTGCGCTTGAGGGTCACTACTTCATAGCCAAGATACTCGCACATGCGACGAATTTGCCTATTCAGGCCTTGGGTGAGTATGATGCGAAAACTATCCGGCCCGGTTTGCTCAACCTTACATTTCTTGGTAACAGTGCCAAGAATGGGAATACCCGCGCTCATACGCTCAACAAAGCGCCGATTTAAGGGCTTATCAACCCGCACTTCGTACTCTTTTTCGTGGTTATTCCCCGAGCGCAATATTTTGTTGACGATATCGCCCTCGTTGGTGAGGAAGATAAGCCCTTCGGAGGGCCTGTCTAAACGGCCAATAGGGAAAATACGCTCGGGATAATTAATCGCTCGCACAATATTACTTTTTATTTTCTTTTCAGTGGTGCAAGTAATACCCGTTGGCTTGTTGTAGGCGATATAGACACGTTTGGGCTTAGTTTTAAGCGCTTTACCATCAATGTGAATGGTGTCGGCATCAGTCACTTTGTCGCCCATTTGTGGCGCATGACCATTTACGCTGACTCGCCCCGCACTGATCAGCGCATCCGCTTCACGGCGCGAGCAAAATCCGGTTTCACTTATGTATTTATTAAGGCGCGTAGGTTGACTCATAGTTCTACTTATTGCTTCTTTTTCACCTGCGCATTGTAAAGCAGTTACCAACAAAAATCAGAATTAAAAGTGTTGATTGAGGATACTTTGCACATCAAAGGGATACTCATCAAGTGTGCTGTTATGGGTTCTCGTATAGCTTTTAAAATCAATTTGCTGCCAATTATTGGGGTCCACCAAAGGAAGGATACGCTTCACGTTCCCCTGATGCGCGATTGCCAGTTTAAAGCGCACTTCTTGAGTGCTGCTTTTCGACACTGAAAAACGGTGATCATAGGCTTTGACCAAAGCCCAGGCCCCCATCAAAAAGTGCCCACCCACCGACGCCGTCTGCCTGCCATCACCTATAGCGCTCAAGGAGTCGGCCAGCCAATCAAAACCGCCGATAAACATATCTTTATTTACTACTTTGCCATGTTGCTGGGCTTGCTGTGCAGCCGCCATCGCCATGGCGTCCGAGGCGCACCAGATGATACTTAACTCAGGATAGCGCTGTAATAGTTTGGCTGTTTGTTGACGGGCAATTTCTTGCTGCCAACGACCATGCACAACTTGCACTAGTTGTCCTGGGTGGTCAGCTAAAAAGTCGCGTAATCCATTCACACGCAGGTTTGTTTCTCCTCCGTAGTGTCCCCCTATCGCAGCCACCAGCGGTGACTCTATGCCTTGCCCAACGGCTTTTTCATGTAAAAAAGAAGCAAGTTGCTGACCTGCGTGCTGGTTGTCATGGGAGAGCTCCGCTAACCAATAATGGAAACGCTCACCAGGCTTTCGCACAAGCTCCCGCTCTTGTTGGGACAGTGTCTCTTCCAACGTGACAAAATAAACCCCGTGCTGCTCCAATAACTGCATAGACTGACCATTGCCGCCGGGGTAATTGATAAGCACCGCATAATCCGGCGCAGGATGAGTGGCTAAATACCGAGCAATGGCTCGATGCTGAAATTCTCGATGACCGTCGCCATAAACAATGTCTAAATTGATCTCTAAGTCCCCGGCTGCTTGCACCGAAAAGGTCTCTACTTTATGCCAAAAAGGGTCGCCCGCTGTAGATGGGTTAACAAACAGCACCCGCATTGCGCCCTGTGCGCTAAAGCAGGAGAAAACTAATAAGATGGCAAATAAGATAACATGGTTTTTCACAGGGACTCCTTGGCTAGCGCTTAGTATAGTTTATGTTGATGGTCTTAGCGCCATCGCTGTACTGCTTTGCGCCAAGCCCATTCTGCCGGGCCTTGAGTAAAGATGCGCAGATACGCGTTCGCACCGAGCAATTGCACAATGATAATGGCAAAGGCCAATAGCGCGTAATGCGCTAGCGCAAAGTTTTGTGCGATATACAACCCAAAGTAATGAGTAATGACCAGCATCAATGCGCTCTGTGCCAGATAACAACTGAGCGATAAACGCCCAACATTGGCAAGCAGCCTAATCCCTACACCCATACGTAAGCGTCTACGACTGAGCCAATGCAAGGCAACCAACGCCGTGATTGTGCCACTAATGGAGTTAGCAATAAGACTTAGCGTCGCCGTGAAGCTATTACCATAGCCAAGATGAACGCCGCTGAGCAGTAAACAGAGCAGCAACCCAGCTCCGACAGAGAGCTTCACCTGATGTGACCAAGGCGATGATAAAAAACCACTGCGCCATGTCGCTGCAATCAACAGCATCGCCCCTAACTCCAGCCACAGCACAGAAAATAGGGATACCAAGGTCATCAGCAGCATATTGATAGCGTTGCTTGAGCGCGTAGCTAAAAAGTGAAAATTATCTTGATTAAGATACCCTTGGTATTGCTCGTCGTCATAGGTGAGTGCAGGTTCAATATATAACCCACTTAAGGTCAATAGCACTGCACTTCCAACAACAATAAACAGTATGCCTTGGCGCAGCTGCTGTTTCGCGGGTGAATCTAACATCGTCACTAACAACAGCCCGGCAAGGGCATACCCGAGTAAGATATCCCCCGCCCACAATAGCATCCCATGCACCAGACCAATAACCGCTAAGCAATAGAGTCTGACGCGTAAATAGTGCATAGGTTCGTCGCGTGAGTCCGTGGCACGGCGCTGCCACTGGACAATTAACCCCACCACAAAGAGCGCCACAAACAGTCCCCGAAAGCGCCCATCAAGTAGTAGAACCTGTATGCCATAGAGCAGCGAGTCGACTAAATGGGTACCGGGCGGTGCGATGTAACCATAATCGAAATAAATGAAAAAAGGGGCATTCAAGAACAACAAACCAAGGATGGCTAGCCCACGCAACGCATCAATTTCAGTGCGCCGCGCATCGGTGATTAATTGCCGATAATACCCTTGTTCGGCGAACAAACTGGCCTTAGACACTCCCCCTCCACGATACAAATAGCGCTGACATTGTCGATAAAAAACATTACCATAGCACGGTTGTATTTATACGCGGTATCAGTTTCATGCATTCCTTCATCTGTTGTTCCCCCTCTAATAAGCACCGCTTGCAAAAGGGTTTTACCTTGATTGAACTCATCATCGTGATAGTTATTCTGGCGGTGTTGAGTATCACCGTGTTACCACGATTTTTAAATTTACAAAATGATGCGCGCATAGCCGTACTAACCAATGCGCAGACCAGTATCGAACAGGCGAATACACTGATGCAGATGAAGGCGCAGATGCCTAGTTACCGAGCCACTGCGGTGACTGGGCGCAATGACCTGATTGATGTTGACTTAAACCGAGACGGTGTCATTGACCTCAGCGACGACAGCCCGGATGTGAGGTTGAAATGGTTTTTCTTAGATAATACCGATGTCGTCAAGCGGGTGGAATTTAGCGACGCCTTGGTATTTGAAGAACAAGGCATCGATTTTACCTATATTGGCTATGACTTTGATGACGACGGCGCGGTGCAAGATGACCAGTGCTATGTACTTTACACACAAGCGCAATCTGCCGATCAGCCACCTACTTATGCACTCCAAACAACAGGGTGCTAAGCGCTATCGACGCGCTTTACAAATCATCGAACATTTGCGACCAGGTAATGGCCGATTGGTGTAAATTGGGCAACCCCTCATCACTGATGTTGAGCGGTACACAGGCTCTTTGCATCGCCCACCAACTACCAGATTCGTACGCTTTTACTAGCTCGAGCAGATAAAACAAGGTGTTGTTTTCCCCATTTAGCGCATTGGCAATATCATCGGGGAAAGGCAATTGCTCTACAATGCTTTGCATGGGTCTATCGAGCATGGCATCAATGAGTGAAAAGAGCCCTACAAGGAACGCGCTGCTACTGAGGTGGGGGAAATAACGCTTTGCTAATAGCTCACAGAAGCGGGCGCGAATTGACGACATCTTGGTCAGCTCAAGCGGTTTTTCGTGGGCGATATGGGCGGTCACTATCAGTGACACAAAACGCCGCACCCGCAGCTCGCCAAGATACACCAAAGCTTGCTTAATGGAGTCCATACGCTCTTTAAGCGGAAACAGCCCAGAATTGATAAAGCGTAATAATTTGTAAGCTAAGGCGGTGTCTTGAGAAAACACCTCGCTGAGTTTATTGAGATTAATATTGGGCTTGAGGGTCATGCTGTAAATCATCATGATCAATGCCGAACGAGCAACACAATCGCGCTGTTTTACCATTTGCGGGCGAGCAAAATAATAGCCCTGAAAAAAATCAAAACCGCGTGCTTTGGCTTGCTCGTATTGCTCTTGCGTTTCTACTTTTTCCGCTAGGTACTTTATATTTGGATACTTTTTTAACACTGCAAGGGTTTGGTCTATTTCCTCAAAGCTGCTGTGCATAAGGTCAAACTTAATAAGCCGCACTAGCTTTAGAAACTTTTCCCATTGTGGGTGGTATTGAAAATCATCGAGCGCCAAACGAAAGCCACGGTGAAACAACTCTCGACATAACTGATAGTGCTCCTCACTGGGCTCAACAGTCTCGAGTATCTCAATCACCACTTTATCGGTAGGAAGAAACTCCCCTAAACGGGCATGTAGCGATTGCTCACCAAAATTGATCAGTGCTTTTCGCCCACCGGTGAGAAATGATAAACCTTGATTGAGCTGATTGTCATAGATCAGTTTGGCTGTCGCGGTTTTATCCTCGACATTCGGGAAGCGGTTATCTTCACCATCGCGAAACAACAACTCATAAGCAACCACCTTCTGTTGCTTGTTAAATACTGCTTGGCGCGCTACAAAAACGTCCAACCCTGCTCTCCTCGGCTACCAAATTCGCACTCAATCTTCACTACGACGCAAGTATACCCACCGCAAAAAACTTCACAATCGAACAAAAGCATAGGGTTGGAGAAGAATTTAACGCTTTACCTGGGTGTTAAGCATGGCTGAAGATGAAAAAAACACCAACAAATCGACGAAAAAGCGCAGAATTAAGGTCAAGTTACTTGTTGTCAGCACACTTTGCCAGTAATGTTACAGCCTATCAAAATGAAAGAGCCCCACCCTTCTTTTCATGATTACACAGTGCGAGTCACTGCACTCTCCCGGGGACGTGGCTTGCTCATGCGATAACTGACAACAATAACTTCCTGATAATGGAGTAAGCAATGCGTTTATCTATGATTGCCGCAGCGATTGCTGCGACTACCCTAGTTACAGGCTGTAGCGAGCAACCTGCTAACAACGAACAAAACCAAGCTCAAACCGAACAAGTAGCCAAAACCACCACTGACGCTGTACAAGAAAATCTCTTTTTAAGCCCTAGTCCATTGCAATATATGGCGCCCGAATTTGATAAGATTGATACCAGTTTATATGAGCCGGCATTTGATGCGGGGATTGAAGAGCAACGTGTTGAGATTGAAGCTATCGCTAACAATTCTGAAGCACCTACTTTTGAAAACACCTTGGTTGCAATGGAACAATCCGGCGCCATTTTGGACCGTGTACGCGCCGCTTTCAACAATCTCTCGGGTCTTATCTCAAATGATGAATATCAGCGTATCGATGCCAAAATGGCGCCGGTATTGGCCGAACACCGTGACAATATTTATCTAAACAAGGCCCTTTTTGACCGTGTTGCTGCTGTTTATGACAACAAAGACACGCTGAATAAAGAAGACCAACGCCTGGTTGAATATTACTATAAACGCTTTGTGCGTGCGGGTGCTAAGCTCGACGAAAGCCAAAAGCAACGTATGCGCGAGATTAACTCTGAGCTTTCTAAGCTCAGCACTGAGTTTTCGCAAAATATCTTAAAGTCATTCAAACAAGACACCATCTTAGTCACAGACAAAGCGCAATTAGCGGGTTTAGCTGAAGATGAAATTGCCAGCTTAAAGGCAGCTGCCGAAAAAGCAGGAAAAGACGGCTACATGATCACCTTGGTCAACACCACCCGTCAGCCCATTCTTTCAAGCCTCGAAAATCGTGAGCTACGTGAAAAAGTGTGGCGCACGTCATCACAGCGCGCGCAACAAACCAATGGCCCAATTGCTATTAAAGAAGCGCAGCTGCGAGCAGAAAAAGCCGCTTTGCTTGGTTTTGAATCATGGGCACATTACCAGCTAGACGATCGCATGGCGAAAACGCCGGATGCAGTGTTCACTATGCTTGATGATCTTGCTCCGAAAGCGGTCGCTAAAGCTAAATCTGAAGCTGAACTCATTCAAGCAGCAATCAAAAAAGACGGTAAAGACTTTGAGCTTAAGCCTTGGGATTGGGCTTATTACGGAGCGAAGGTGCGCGCCGAGCTATATGACATTGATGCAAGCTTAGTAAAGCCTTATTTCGAAATGAATACCGTTATTAACGACGGCCTGTTCTTCGCCATGAACAAGCTTTACGGCATTACCATGAAAGAGCGTAATGACTTGCCAACCTACCACGAAGACGTGTTTGTGTGGGAAGTGTTCAATGAAGATGGCAGCTCAATTGGCCTATTCTACCTTGACCCTTATGCTCGCGAAGGTAAGCGTGGCGGCGCGTGGATGAGTGCCTATGTATCGCAAAACCACCTTAAAGGAACCAAGCCTGTTATTTATAACGCGCAGAACATTCCCAAGCCAGCTGAAGGTCAGCCAACACTGATGACCTTCTCTGAAGTAACAACTATGTTCCACGAGTTTGGTCATGCCATTCACGGTTTGTTCTCCGATGTAAAATACCCATCGCTTGCCGGTACGGCCACTGCCCGTGACTTCGTTGAATTCCCGTCTCAGGCTAACGAGGACTGGAACATTGAGCCGAGCGTACTCGCTAACTATGCTAAGCACTACAAAACTGGCGAGCCTATCCCTCAAGAGCTGCTAGATAAGTTATTGAAGTCGCATACCTTTAACCAAGGTTTTGATACCACTGAATACCTAGCCGCAGCGTTGCTGGATATGGAATGGCATTCTATTGCACCGGGTACCAAGGTTGAAGACTTTGCCCAGTTTGAGCAAAACGCGCTTGAGAAACACGGCATTGATTACTACCCAGTGCCGCCGCGTTATAAAACCTGCTACTTTAGCCACATCTTTGCTGGCGGTTACAGCGCGGGCTACTACGCCTACCTTTGGACAGAAGTGTTTGCAGCGGACTCGTTCGCACATATGCAAAACGAAGGTGGCTTGACTCGTGAAAACGGTGATCACTATCGCAAAGAAGTACTCTCGCGTGGTAACAGCCGTGATTTAATGCAAAGCTACATTGAATTCCGTGGTCAAAAGCCAACCACCGATGCATTGCTTAAACGCCGTGGTCTCGTGGAAGACAGCAAAGAGTAAATAAACGCTTTATAAGCGCATCATAACGCGGCCCTAGTGCCGCGTTTTTTATTGAAAAAATTCATACTCAGGTAAAGGCATCCCTACTGTGGCCCTGCTATAATGCCCAGCGTTTTTCCACACCATCCAGATTATGATAAAAAAAACGCTTATTACCCTTATTTCCCTCAGTGCAATCGTCCTTGGCGGCGGCGCTGTCTGGTTGAGTTATCAGTTATATCAGAACAAGTTTGTCACTCTAGATCCACAACTTAAAGAGGTGTCGGGGATTGAGTTTGATAAACGTGGCCGCTTGTGGGCCATTAACGACAGTGGCGATGGCCCATTTCTCTATCAGGTCGATGACAAAGGCAAAGTGCAACGGCGCGTGCAAGTGGTCAATGCCAAGAACATTGATTGGGAAGACATGACCCAAAACGAATTTGGTCATTTCTTTTTAGGCGACTTTGGTAACAACGATAATCTGCGCCGCTGGCTGACAATTTATAAAATAGAAAACCCCATTGATATTAAATCTGATGAAACCAACGCAGAGATCATTAAATTCACCTACAAAGAATTGTGGGAGCAGCCGCTTACGCCTGAACGTAAGAACTTTGATTTAGAAGCCTTTGTTGAGTATCGACACCAACTGTATTTATTTACCAAAAATAGAACTCAACCATTTGATGGTAAAACGAACTTGTACCGTATTGGCAATCATGCGGGTAATTATGAAGCGCAATTTATCGCCTCGTTTCAAACCTGTACCACCGCCGAAAAGTTATGTTGGGTGACATCCGCAGCCATGAGCCCAGATAGGAAAAAGCTGGTATTGCTAGACTCCACCCATTTATGGCTGTTCGAGAACTGGCAAGGCGATAATTTTTTCTCCGGTACCATAGATAAGATCAATCTCGGTTTGGTAACACAAAAAGAAGCCGTCACGTTTTACGACAATGACACCCTGGTTATCACCGATGAGGAATTTAATGGGATTGGCCGCAATGTCTATGTTATAAAATTAACACAACAACAAAGAGAGCGTGTCAGCGATGGCTCCAAAGCCTTGTAGTATAGCGCCTCACTGACCACCTATTTAAGGAGTAATAGGGTGCTAGATAGTCCTATGCTAAAACAAATTACTGAATCCTTGGATACCGTTATATTCAGCTACGGTGGCTCCGCGTTTACCCTAGCGACCTTGATTCAGATCCCACTTATCATCGCCGGCGTGTGGCTCGTTGTGCGCTATATCGGTCGGCTTATCCATCGCCGTATTATACAAAAGCGAATGGGGCCAGATGCGGCGCTTTTATTCAAACGTATCTATTTGGTGCTGTGCATCATTATTATCATCTTTACCACCCTTGAAGTGCTTAATATTCCGCTCACCGCATTCGCATTTGTCTCCGGGGCCGTGGCGATTGGCGTTGGTTTTGGCGCACAGAATATTATTAACAACTTTATCAGTGGTTGGATCCTCATCGGTGAGCGCCCTATCCGTATCGGCGACTTTTTAGAGGTCGGTGATGCCAAGGGCGTTGTGGAAACGATTAACACCCGCTCGACCCGCATTCGCCGTAACGATGGCGTGCACCTACTGGTTCCTAACAGCCAGCTGCTAGAGAATACCGTAACCAATTGGACACTGATCGATACCATGGCGCGCACCTATGTTCGAGTTGGCGTGGCCTATGGCAGTGATGTGAATTTAGTGGCTCAGCTTATCACCGAAGTGCTAGAAGAGGTGCCCACCGTACTCAATAACCCACCCCATAGCGTTATTTTTGAAGATTTTGGCGACAGTGCTCTTATCTTCGATGCAGTCTTTTGGGTTAATGCGGAGGCCGAGTCCAACGTACGGAAAATAAAAAGCGATATCCGTTTTGGAATTTGCGCAAAATTTGCCGAACATGATGTGGTTATCTCATTCCCACAACGAGACGTGCATATTGATGGTGAGTTGCATATTCGCCAACAAAAAAGCCCCAACTAGTGGGGCTTTTTACTTCGCTTAAATGTGCTTAGAAAGCATCAACGACCTTGTGTAACACTTCTACTTTACTGGCTTTAACCAAACCAGAAGCTTGTAACTGGTCATTAAGTTGCTGCAATTCTTTGGCCGTCGCTGGCTTAACCAAAACGGTGCCATTAGCAAACTGTTGAACCATTTGTAAGTCGAAGGTGTTAAGCACTGCGTCAATATCGCCCGCAGGGATGAGCACTAAGTTGCCGCTTACTGTAGCAAATTCACCACGCAGGGAGTGGCGCATTACATCGCCTTGCCACAGCCCCTCACGGTCACTGGCTACAGCGCCATCATTGGCTTGCACATAGGCATTCGTGCCCTGCACGCTCACAGTTTTAGCCGGATCGGCTAAGTAAGCAGGTACGATACGGACATTGTCCACCTTTTCATACAGACCTACGCTGGCTTTTCGCTCTAACTTAGCGGCACTGATCGCAGGCACATCTTGAGTGCTTAGCTTATTATCTTGGTCCATAGTCGATTTTAGCGTTGTAGCATGAACTGGCGCCATAATCGCAGCGCTTAGCGCTATTGCAAGAGTTGTTAACTTATTCATTATTATGCTCCTTATTGACGACCAGTTACACGTAAACCCCATCCCTCGAGGACAGATTCTGCCTCGTTCGGGAAGACCACGCTGGTTTGACCGTTCATACTAAACGCAACTTGATTAGGCTGCGCCGTATCAACGACTTTCACAGTCCAGGTTCCTTTCGCACTCTCGCCATAGAAAGCGTTTGAGCGGAAATGCACCGTTGGCAAGTGAACATAACCTTGAGCAAAGTTGAAGTTGGCATCCAATGCTGGGTAAAGCTGCGCATGATGAGACGCAAGAACCACACTCTTAGTGCCACTTGGCGAAGTCACTTCGATAGCCAAGTCTGAACCCGCAGAGCTTTGAATCAGGCCCGGGATTTCTGGGTGACGGTAATCGGAGCGCATTTCTTCGTTAGCTACTGTGAAGCTAAACTGCATTGCTTCGATAGTATAGTCATCCGCCACTTCGATGCTGTGCGTTGCACCTGCCGCGTTATTATCTGGAACCACTAGGGCTAATGATGCATCATCATTTTGAACACCCGCTGAAAGCCAGTCTGATTGCAGACGCTCGCCTAAATCAACATCATAGTTCAGCGCCATTTTAACCGCTTCACCCGCATTCACACGGCCAAAGCCATAGAAGTTATTGAAGTGGTAACCTGCGGCGTTTTCTACCCAACCTTGGTGAGCGACAAACTCGCCGTTAGCCGTATTGAGCGTAACAGCGGCGTTATCAGCGTCAGTCATGCTCGCCGTTGTCGCCAAAATATGTTGAATGTCGCGAGCGCTTAAATCTGGGTTAGCTTCCATCAGTAGCGCAACCACACCCGCCGTGTTTGGCGCCGCAGATGAGGTACCGCTCATGGAGTTACTGTAGTGACAGCTTGGGTTCATCGGGTGGCCCGGGAAGTCAAAGTTCTTATATCCTTCTAGGAACGACAGTGGCACACCCCATGCTCTCTCTAGGGCATCCATCATCGGCAGTCCCGACGCACCTTGCAAGCAAGTCATTTCGTCCGTGGTGACCATTGCTGGCTCCCAGCTGCCGTCTTCACCGGCAGGGGCCGCAATAAACATAGCACTACCGGCAATAGAATAGCTTGAACGTTCGCCATTGGCTTTCAGTGCCGCCACAGAAACACTGTGTAAGCTACGGTTAGCCTGCGAAACGTTGAGATCAATACAGCTTAGGCCGATGTCATTAACACCTGAAGAACTACAGTAATTGCCGTTGTGGCGGCCTTCTTCGAAGTCGTTACCCGCTGCGTTAATGCTTAAAGCACCTTTGCCATCGCGCAACACATCGCTGGCGTAGGCCATGTTTGCCTCTTCGAACGGGTCCTCTGGTAAGAACGCCGGTGGGTTATAGCCATAGCTACGGTTAAACACTACCTGCTCATGGTTTTGGATACCACTGGCAGGTAAGCCACTGATCAAGGCGCCCATGTGCGCGGCATTTTGGTTGGGAATATCCAGGTAGTTCATGGAGATAATTCCCGCATCAGGGGCCACACCACGACCACCCACACCATTGTGTGCTTTAGCCGCAATTAGGCCCGCCACCGCAGTACCATGACGCGATGTTTTATCGCCGGTGATGGTCGGGTTAGTTGGGTCGAGGGCGTCATCACGCAGGTTTAAAGAGCGGTGAGCAAGCACGTTATCAGCCAAATCTTCATGGCCAATTTCTACGCCTTGGTCGACCACGACGGCAATACTGCCTTTACCCGTGATCCCCAGTTTATACGCTTCCAATACATTCATGTCCGCACCGGCAGCGCGGCTAGAAACAAATGAATCCTCGAGTTGGGCGAAGTACGCTTCTTGGTCTTGCTCGGCGATGCCATTAAGCACAGCAAGCTGTTCTTTGAAGATATCACTTTGAGCAAAAGCGCGCTGCTCATTGTTGTGTAAGTGCCACTGCTGCGCTGCTAATGGGTCGCCAGTAACATCGCTGATAGTGATGCTGCCAGTCGACGTTTTACCATTGGCGGATACATCGTAATTGATAACAGCAGGCTGCCCTGATAAAGAGGTGTAGATAAACTCTTTGTCTTCGCCAAGTGCTAAAGTGCCGTGTGAGAACGTATAGATACCGTCTTCGGCCGCAACCACCTGGTCTTCGTCATAGAATGTCAGCGTGATAGCATCGCCATCTTGATCGTGAGCAATCAAGGTGCCGGTCATCGGCTGCCATTGTTTCACTCCCTCAAGACTGACTTCCCCAGCTTTCGGTGCAGTATCAACTACAGGTTGATCGTCGCTGTCGCTGCCACCACAACCACTTAATGCGATAAGCATTGCGCTGGTCAAGGCGCTTAATTTTATTTTATTGTTGTTCATTGACCTTCCTTCATTGTGAATGAAGGAACCGAATTTACGCAAATAGGAACATACACTCAATAGAGTATTTACATCTCTTTACAACTAAAGCATGAATTTGTCATATTTTGGTGTAAGAGTTCAAAAAGCCAGCACTTTAAGGTTATTTATTGAACCTCAAGGCAACATTTTCCTACATTAGCGCTTGAATTTTGTTTCTAAAATGACTGATGAATTGGTGCGCTCAACGCCATCTAGGTTACCAATATCATCAAGCAAGTGACTAAGCTTTTCGAGATTTTGCGCTTGCACTACCGCGATCAGATCAAACTCGCCACTAATAGCATATAAGTCGGTAATCGCATCTATGTGCTTGAGTTCAATGTTGGTTTTCGTGGTGAGCTTTTGTTTCACCTTAATCGACACATGGGCTGACACCATGGATGATAAATAGGCGTCACCATACTCGACACTGTAGCCTTTGATAACGCCACTTTCTTCTAGCTTTTGCATCCGGCTTTGTACCGTCGAACGAGATAAATCCAGTGCTCTGGCCAAATCAGAAATACTGGCGCGAGCATTGGTGCGCAGCAAGGACAACAACTTTTCATCTTGTGCGTTAATCATTTTGCATGCCTTTTTCGTTAATTTGATGGCTATTATAATCAATTTTAACAATATGGCACTGCAAATTGAACTTGATTAACGGCACCATAGCAGTAAGTTTTAATGAATCTATGCTTGGTTCAGCAATGACTCGGCCAAGCACAGTAAAAATAAAGGTGTGTCATGCAAGTAAATCGTGAACTATTTAATGAAGTAATGGTACCAAACTACAACCCGTCAGCGGTTATTCCGGTAAAAGGGGAAGGCTCTCGCGTTTGGGACCAACAAGGTAATGAATTTATCGATTTCGCCGGCGGCATCGCGGTCAACTGCCTCGGTCATTGCCATCCAGCTCTGGTTACTGCATTGAAAGAACAAGGCAGTAAAATCTGGCACCTTGCCAACGTTATGACCAACGAACCGGCTCTGCGCTTAGCGAAAAAACTCACCGACGCAACCTTTGCCGATCAAGTGTATTTTGCTAACTCCGGCGCTGAAGCCAATGAGGCAGCGTTAAAACTAGCTCGTCGTTGGGCGTTGGATAATTTCGGCGAAAAGAAAGCAAAAATCATCGCGTTTAACAAAGGCTTCCATGGCCGTACCTTCTTCACCGTTACCGTGGGTGGCCAAGCCGCTTACTCTGATGGCTTTGGGCCAAAACCGGGTGAAGTGGTTCACTGCGATTATAACGACCTCGAGACTTTTGAGTCGTTGATTGACGACGACACCTGTGCAGTGATGATGGAGCCATTGCAAGGTGAAGGTGGGATCATTGCCCCTGATATGGACTTTGTTAAAGGCGTACGTGAACTGTGCGATAAGCATAACGCGTTACTTATTTTTGATGAAGTTCAAACCGGTGTTGGTCGTACAGGTGAGCTATACGCCTACCAAGGCCTAGGCGTAACACCTGACATTCTGAGCTCAGCCAAAGCACTGGGCGGCGGCTTCCCTATTGGTGCCATGCTTACCACTAAAGAGATTGCCAAACACTTAAAACCGGGCACGCATGGTTCAACCTACGGCGGTAACCCACTGGCCTGTGCGGTCGCTGAAGCAGCATTTGACACGGTAAACACACAGCAAGTGTTAGAAGGGGTGAAAGTTCGTGAACAGCTATTCCGTGACGGTCTCAATGCTATCAATGAAAAGTACAACGTGTTCAGTGAAGTACGTGGTAAAGGCTTGCTACTAGGCGCGGTACTTAACGCCGACTTCCAAGGCCGCGCTCGTGATTTCCTTAATGCGAGCGTTGAAAACGGCCTAATGAGCTTAGTCGCAGGCGCCGATGTAGTTCGCTTTACGCCATCGTTGGTGATCCCTGAAGCGGATATCAAAGAAGGGCTAGCGCGCTTCGAAAAAGCCGTTGCTTCGCTGGTTAACGCCTAGTAACCACACGGCTAAGAGCCTACTTATGTTAGTACTTAGACCTATTCGCGGCGATGACTTCGCCGCGCTAAAACAAATCGCCATCGAATCGGGCCATGGTTTTACCTCGCTGCCCGTCGATGACGAGTTGTTACAAGCAAAAATCGAGCGCTCAGAGCGCAGCGTTGAAAAGCATGTCAATGGCCCCGGCGATGAGGGCTACTTGTTCGTACTGCAAGATACCGAAAGCGGTGAAATTGTCGGCACCACCGGTATTGAGGCGGCGGTCGGTATGAGCGTGCCGCTGTATCATTATCGGCGCTCCACGTCGGTGCATCACAGCCCAAGCTTAGATGTTTACAACCGCGTAGATACTTTGTCGATGTGTAACGATTACACCGGCTGTTCGGAGATCTGCACCTTATTCTTGCGTGAGCCGTATCGGCGAGGACTCACCGGTCGCTTCTTATCGCGCATCCGCTTTTTGTTTATGGCCGAACACAGCGACCGTTTTAGCGACACCATCATCGCAGAAATGCGTGGAGTCAGCGACGAGCAAGGCCATTCGCCTTTTTGGCAATGGTTGCAACAACACTTTTTTAGCATCGAGTTCCCTCAAGCCGACCACTTGGTAGGTTTAGGTGACAAGACTTTTATTAGTGAGCTGATGCCGAAACACCCCATTTACGTCAACCTTCTCAGTGAAGCGGCCCAAGCGGTCATTGGCCAGGTCCATGACAACACCAAGCCGGCGTTACGACTGCTGCAACGCGAGGGTTTTGAGCACCGTGGCTATGTTGATCTCTTCGATGCTGGGCCAACGGTGGAGGCCAAGCTAGGCAATATCAGCACCGTTCGCCAATCGAAAGTATGCCCAATTCTCATCAAAGAGCAGCTTGAACCGCAGGCCACCACTTGGGCGTTATGTAACGATAAGGTCGCCGATTTTCGCGCTATTTTTAGTGATGCCGTTGAATATTGCGACATCAAGCACCAACTTTATATCAGTGCCGAGGCTGCTGACACTTTAGGCGTCAGCCAAGGTGATTCAGTGCGCTTTTTCGCACTCTCTAGTCGTTAAGGAATGGCTATGAATGTTCAATTTATAAATAACCAATGGCTGGCCGGTGAAGGCCCGCGTTTTGAATCGATCAACCCCGCTACAGACAGCGTTGTTTGGCAAGGCCAAGGCGCCAGCCCAGAGCAGGTCGATACCGCGATTGCCAGCGCCCGTGCCGCACAATTTGCTTGGTCGCAGAGTGCACTTGATGAGCGTATTGCCGTACTCGAGCGCTTTGTCGAGCAGTTAAAGGCCAATGCCGAAGAGCTCGCCACCACCATCGCCGAAGAAACGGGCAAACCCATTTGGGAAACGCGCACCGAGGTCGGCGCCATGACCGGCAAAGTGGCTATCTCGATTCGCGCTTACCAGGAGCGCACTGGCACGGTAGAAAACCCGATGCCTGGAGCCAAAGCCTTTATTCGTCACAAGCCCCATGGCGTGGTGGCGGTTTTTGGCCCTTACAACTTCCCAGGCCATTTACCCAATGGCCATATTGTACCTGCCTTATTGGCTGGCAATACCGTGGTATTTAAACCATCAGAGTTAACGCCTAAGGTGGCCGAGCATACTCTCAAACTTTGGCAACAAGCTGGTTTGCCAGCTGGGGTTATCAACCTAGTACAAGGTGAGATTGAAACGGGTAAGGCCCTGGCCTCACATCAAGACATTGATGGCTTATTCTTTACCGGCAGCTCGCAGACCGGGCACTTATTGCACCAACAATTCGGCGGCCATCCGGGCAAGATCTTGGCGCTGGAAATGGGTGGCAATAACCCATTGATTGTCAAAGGTGTCAGCGACATCGACGCCACGGTCCATGACATTGTGCAATCAGCCTTTATTACCTCAGGTCAACGCTGTACTTGCGCTCGCCGCCTATTCATTGAGCAAGGTGAACAGGGTGATGCCATTATCAAGCGTTTACTTGAAGTAACCAGCAACATTAAAATTGCCGACAGCTTCGCCGAAGAGCAGCCATTTATGGGCGCGATGATCAGCAAAAAAGCGGCAGCGGGCATGCGTGCAGCGTACGAGCAATTGCTTGCACAAGGCGCTACGTCACTGCTGGAAATGCAACACCTTGATACAAACACCGGTTTTGTTAGCCCCGGCATTGTTGATGTCACTAACATCGATTTAGCCGATGAAGAGCACTTTGGGCCGCTGTTAAAGGTGTACCGCTACAGTGATTTCGACAGCGCCATCAATGAAGCAAACAATACCTCATATGGTCTATCAGCCGGTCTTTTAGGCGACAGCCAAGCTGATTACGACTACTTTTTAGGACGCATTCGCGCTGGTATCGTTAACTGGAACCGCCCCATCACCGGTGCCTCAAGTGCCGCACCTTTTGGTGGTATTGGCGCCAGTGGCAACCACCGAGCCAGTGCCTATTATGCCGCCGATTACTGTGCCTATCCGGTAGCGTCGGTGGAAGCACCCACGTCTACCTTGCCGGAAAAACTTGCGCCGGGCTTAATACTCTAAAAGAATCAAACGCATCTATGTGTTAAGGAATTATTATGCATAACAATGTAAACACACTATTTGAACACTTGTGGGACAACTACCTTGAAGTGACTCCATCAGCCGTTAAAGTACACGAGCTACTAGGCTCGACTCAACGCGATGACGTTATTAACGACCATATTGCGCTGCGCACCTTTAACTTGCCTAAGGTTGGCTTAGAAAAGCTCGCTGCGCACTTTAAAGCCGTGGGTTACAAAGAGTGTGGCGAGTATCACTTCGAAGCCAAAAAACTCTACGCCAAGCATTTTGAGCACGAAGACCCGACTCAACCTAAAGTGTTTATCTCTGAACTGCTTGTTGAACAGTTCTCAGATGAGCTACAAAAAACCGTTCATGAGATGGTCGATAGCATTGATGAAGACGCCGTCACTGCAGACAACTTCTTATACTCTGGCACCCATTGGGATGTCAGCTATGAGACCTATCAAAAGCTATTGGCAGAAAGTGAATACGCTGCCTGGATGTCGGCTTGGGGTTATCGCGCCAACCACTTTACCGTGAGCATTAACCACTTGGCGCAATTTGATACCATTGAGCAGGTGAACCAAAAGCTTAAGGATGCTGGTTTTAAACTGAATACCTCAGGCGGTGAGATCAAAGGCTCTCCAGAGGTGCTACTAGAGCAGTCATCAACGCTAGCTGACGATGCCAAGGTGGCTTTTTCAGACGGTGAAAAAGCGGTGCCAAGTTGCTTTTATGAGTTTGCTCTGCGCTACTTGAAGCCTGATGGCGAAATCTACACCGGCTTCGTCGCCGCTTCAGCGGATAAAATCTTCGAAAGCACCAACGCCCGTTAAGGGTTAACGGTGCTTGTACTGAGTCTTGCAGTATCCGCGTTCAATACGCGGATCACGCAAGGCTTGGTGTTTACTTTTGCGACCACTAACCCGCGCTCGCCAAAGACGAAAACTCCCCGCCTTTAGTTCACGACGCATCAGTTTTATTACCGCTTTCTCATTGAGACCGTAGAGGCGTTCAATGGCCTCAAACGGGGTTCTGTCTTCCCACGCCATTTCAATAATACGCGAATGATCGCCAGCACCTCTGTCCATCGTATCTCCTACTCATTGATTAAAATAACCACGCCTATTAGCCATAACGGCAACAAGGCTCATGGTGCAGTTAAACCTTGGCAAAGGTGGGAAAGATCACTGTGGCGCACAAAAAAGTTAATCTTCCTTATAAATATTGTCCGGTGTGTGGCTTGCGCTTTACGTGGCGTAAAAAATGGCGCAACAACTGGCCTTCTGTACGCTATTGTTCGAAGCGCTGCGCAGCTAAAGGCGTAAGCTAAGCACTTTATTATCAAGGTGTTTTCTAGCATACTTAGCGCATATATGCCGCTATTGGATTTTACACTAAGGAAGGTTTGCGCATGGGTGCAAAGCAAGATGTTACTGCCGAGCTACTACCGGACTGGGATCACTATATTGCTAGCGAGCCCAGTCGGGCCCTAGCGGATATTTATCAGCGCGCAGGCGCTCGCAGCCAAGACATTCGCAACTGGTATTGGCGCAGTATTCAATCCAAACGCCGCGCCTCATTAACGGTGCGCATTTTGACTTTCTCTTTGGTTATTCTTGGGGCTTTACTGCCTATTTTTGCCGGTCTATTTGAGCATTATCAACAGCGTCTATACCTAACCCAAGCAGGTGTCGGAGCGCTTGCTCTGGCGGGACTGTTACAAGCGGCAGATCGTATTTTTGGTTGGTCCAGCGGTTGGATCCGCTATATTTCCACGGTGACAGAAATGGAAAGCCTAAGCCGACGCTTTGAGGCCGACTGGTCACAGTATATTTTACACCGCCACCAGCCATTGCAGCAGGACGATGTCCGTGCCCTGTTTGATTTGTCGCGCCACTACTTAGCGCGCACCGCGCAATTACAAAAAAGCGAAACTCGGCAATGGGTGTCAGAGTTTGCCACCGGCAATGAATTGCTCGGCGAACTTATCCAACAATACCAAGCACCGTCGCAGCCAAGCGAATCAATATCAGCGCCGTCAACCACGCAACCGGGTGCCCAACTTGGGGCGGTGAATGTTAAGGTGGAATTTAGCCACAGTCCCTACTGCTACGCCATTGCCATCGACGATGCCACCCCGATACGTTGTTGTGCGCAAACATGGACGCAGCGCCATCTCGCACTTGGCGCGCACATCATCAAAATCTATGACGAGCAAGGTAACGAAGTGCTGGCGCAACAAACTTTTTATGTGAGCGCGGCACAGATCGCCGAGCTCACTATTGCCTTGCCGGCACGCTCAACATAGCCTTATTGGGCTGCGTGGGTATTGCTGTGTAGCAAGTGTGGCAACGCTTTGACCTGATAGGCTTGAAAAAGTTGGCCGCCGTTATCTATGATAATATCAATGCTGGGGTGAAATTGCTGTGCAAACACCTGCACATCTGCCGGCGTGGTCCATAAGTTTGACACTACCACCACCACTTTTTTGCCTTGCTCGGCGAGCTTATTCACCCGCTCACGGCTCACTTTACACTGACGCGCCGTATCCGCCTTGCGCTCTTGCCAGTAACTCTCGCACCATGTGGCGCTAAATAGCACTGCATCTGCCAAAGGGAGCTTTGTTGGCGATGGGTTATTTTCTCGAAGCATCTTGGTTGGCAGTGGCTGCGCGTTGGCCAATGCCATGAGTGCCTGGGCCAACTGTTCATCGCTTTGATGGCTGCGATAGACTAATTGCCCTTGGCGGTTAAACAGCAAATGCAATGGCGTCCCCTGCAAACCGACCTGGGTTGCTAATTGCTTGTGCTCATCCTGAGCAATCGTCATACCCAGTTGAAAACGCTCAACCACCTTACTAATGGCGTGCGCATCATCGTTCAGGTCGATGTTAACGGCAACAAAGACTAATTTATCGCCAAAATCTTGATAATGCTGCTGCAATTTTGGCATTTGTTGCATACACGGGCTGCACCAGCTTGCCCACATCTTTACATACAGAGGCTTCGCCCCCTGCAACTGCGCGAGAGACACCGAGGTTCCGCCTTGTAACTCTTTTAGCTGAATGCTGTGCAATGGTGTGGCGTGGATGAACCAAGAAACGAATGTGAAGGTCAAAAGTATGAAGTATTTCATTGTTGCTACCTAGTTATTGCGATGGCCCTAAATTAGCAATATGCTGGAGGCAAAGCTTGAACAAAACCGACAATGTCATGACCTCGCCCACACGCATATTGAGCAGCCAGTATTATCGTCCTTTAAGCGACTTTGCCCTGCATATAAAGGCCCTGTCTGTAGGTGGTGTGGCCCAGGTATGGCAGGCGCGAACCGGCGCTGAACAGCCCTACTCGCAGCAATTGTTACACGCTGATGCGCGCATGGGCTTGCTCGCAGTTACGCAGGGTCAGGCTTATTTAGGCGAGCAGTTATTAACGCCGGGGCTGTACATCACCGGTTGTCAGCAGCATAGCAAGGTGTTGAGCTGTGCAGCGGGCACTCATTTGCTCGGAGCCCGTTTTCATTTGGCGGCACAGGGCAGTTTCATCAGACAACCCGCCGCAGAGATGGTGAATCAATGTATTCGCATTGATGATATCGACACCGCCCCGCAACTGCACCGCGCCGCGCGATTCAGTGAAGCGCAACCATTTTTTGATCTGATTAAAACCCTGAGCAGCCATTTACCCCGCCAGCAACAAGTGCTCAGTGGCGCCGCGATTGAGGTGTGCACCAACTCCGCCGATTTAGCCGAGCAACTGGGTAAAACCCCGCGCACTATCGAGCGCTACTGCAAACACCACATTGGCATTTCCCTGCGCAGCATTCATAAACTGCAACGAGTGGCCCGCGCCCGCGAGCGCATTAAACATCAGCGCCAAACGTCTTTAACCGAGTTGAGTTATGCTCTAAATTTCGCCGATCAGGCTCACTTTAGCCGTCAGTTTAAGCAAGTGGTTGGGCTCAGCCCGCGTGATTATCAACAACTCAAATGGGCTAATCGCCCGGCCTAAAGGGCTGAGCAAACCGAGCGTGTATTAACGCACTGTGGCCCTGTTTGTCTACACCAACACATAAACCATCTTCCGCCAAATACAGTGCGCCGCTATACCTGTCTGTGGCAATGTCAGCAATGTGCGCCATCATTGCATCTCCCCCGTATCGGGCACTGAAATGGGTGAGTATCAGGCTCGGCACCTGGCGCTGTTGGGCATAGTCACAAATTCGCTCAACGTCGCTGTGGCCGGTATGAAACCCAACCTTGTGCAAATCTTTGGCGGTAAAAGTCGCCTCATGAACCAATAGCTGAACCCCTTCGATAAGCGGATCTAAGCATTGCGGCTTTTCATTATCGCCACACACCATGACGCTACGCGCTGGCCACGATGGATAGGTATATTGGCTGGCCGTTAAAGTGCGGCCCTCAAAGGTTACGTCTTCACCACGTTGCAGCTGGTTATAATGGCGTCCTGAGCCGATATGGTGGCGCTTGAGCTGTGCTATATCCAGCTTTAATGGGATGGCATGCTCGTCAAAGCGATACGCTTTACTTGGCACCCGGTGTTGTAGCGCGCAGCTGCGCACTGTGGCCCAAGAGCCTGAGTACTCATCAAGGGCGCCATAATCATAAAGCTGCAAGGGAAAGTTCAATTGCCAATCACTGAGCTTAAGGGTGGCACTGACAAACTCCAGCACCTGCTGTGGGGCAATGATGGTAAGTGGCGCTTGGCGGCCACTGAGTCCGGCCGAGGCAAGCAGTCCCGGCAAGCCATAGCAATGGTCGCCATGTTTATGGGTAATAAAGATTGCTTCAAGGTGATAAAGACTGAGCGTGGTTTTTAATATTTGATGCTGCGTTGCTTCACCACAATCGACCAAATACCAAGGCTTTTTATCCTCTCGAAACACCGCGTAGCCTGAGACATTGCGCGTTGATGTCGGTGTGCCCGAACTACTACCGAGAACCTGGACCTGCATTGTGGCCTCCTCGAACAAATGAAGGTGTTGGTTGATTTTACGCACCTTACCCCCAAAATATAAGTAACGACAGCAACATTGTGAGAGCCGCGATGAAAAACGAAATAGACAGTAAGACCCTGCTGCGGGTCTATGAACATATTCAAAAGCATGGTGAGCAAACCGACGAGGGCAAGTTCTATGAGGGGCTCACGGCATTTTCTGATGTTGATGGCTATACCGTCTATCTACAAGGAAGTGGTGTGCTAATGCGCTTTGGTTTTCACAACACTTATCACCTTGATTACCAAAGTGATAAGAACAAAGAAGATTTCATCAAAAAAATTGAGGCGATAGCTAAACAAGCTTGATCGCTGCGTCACTGTGCCTGCGTATATCCTTCCATAGCAGTTTAAGGAGATAAATGTGCGCAGGCCTCGAGGTCCAAGAAAGACCCCCAAGACATTACAACACCACAGCGAGCAAGTAGTCGCTGCACTAAAAGCAGACCCGAGTAAGCTCGAACTGATCAAAGATAACTTGGAATATTACCGCCAACAGCGCCATCTCAAGCGCGGCTTTTTACTAGCAATCGAGCGTTTCGATTGGGTTTTTAGCGCGCACAGCGATGTCGACGAAATCTGCGATGCCTTGCTGCGCGACGATTATATTGGCAAACGCTTACGCCGTTATCCCCTGCTCTACAAAGGGGTATTGGATGATTAGCTTGGTGTGGTTAAAGCGTGATTTGCGCATTAATGACCATGCCCCTATTCATTTTGCCGCGCAAAGCATGCGCCCGGTGCTGTGTCTGTACGTGATTGAGCCCGAATATTGGTGCCTTGATGACACCAGCAAGCGCCAGTTTCGTTTTGTTGCGCAAGCATTACGGTCCTTGGCTACTCAACTTGAGCGCATCGGCGGGCGATTATTAGTGCGTCGCGGTGAGGCGTGCGACATCTTAGCTCGCATCCATCAACATGCGCCTATCCATACCCTGTATAGCCACCAGGAAACCGGCAATTCGTGGACGTACAGCCGAGATAATCAGGTGTTTTCTTGGTGTCGTGAGCGCAGCATTGCCATTGCCACCTATCGCCAACAGGCGGTATTTCGTGGCGCGATAGAACGCGATCATTGGCAAACAAAGGCGCAGCACTGGCTCAAGCAACCGCAATTAAAAAGCCCCACACATATAACGAGTTTGCTTAGCCATCATGACGGTTTAGCATTACTCGATCACTATCCGGGCAACGATAACCTTATTGCCAGCGGTGCCCAACATGGTGCCCACGCCTGTGCCTTGGCCACCCAGCAAAGCTTTTTAGCAACGCGCATGCATCACTATCGCGGCGGCATTTCCTCGGTACTCAGTGCCCCCACCCGGTGCTCTCGTTTAAGCCCTTACCTCGCCTATGGCGTGATCAGCCTACGCGAAAGTATTCAGAGCCTGGGTGCTATCAAAGGCGCCGCAGGCCATAAACGCGCGGTATTGGCCCGTTTGCATTGGCACAGTCATTTTGTACAAAAGCTTGAGTCAGAGCCGAGCTATTGTGAACACGCAGTGCACCGCGACCTTATTCATTTACGCGCCGAGCAGTTCGATGAGCAGCAATTTTTAGCCTGGTGCCAGGGGCAAACGGGGGTGCCCTTTATCGACGCCTGCATGCGTTTTTTGCATCACTATGGTTGGATTAACTTTCGTATGCGCGCCATGCTTATTGCCTATGCCAGTTACCAACTCTGGTTAGATTGGCGCCAACCAGCGGCGTTTTTAGCAGCGCAGTTTGTCGACTACGAACCCGGTATTCATTATCCCCAAGTGCAAATGCAATCGGGCTGCACCGGTATCAATCCGTGGCGAATGTATAACCCAGTGACACAAGGACAAAAATACGACCCGCGCGGCCATTTTATTCGCCGCTGGCTGCCCGAGCTGAGCAAGGTACCGAGCGCCTATGTGCATACCCCGTGGTTATACAATGGCCTCAGTCATGACACCTACCCGCGCCCGAGTGTGCTTCCGGACATTGCCCTGCGACAAGCGAAAGCGCGCATTGCCGATTACTATCAGCGCCATGTGAATAGCCGCGAGACGGCGCGCGTGGGCCATCAACATGGTTCTCGTAAACGCCAGCGCAAGGCATCAAGTAAAACAAAATCAAGCAAACAGCTGGGGCTATTTTGATCCCTTAGCACTGTTGGTGCGTAACTATGATTGCTTTTCCCTAAAGCATTATGCCCCTGAGCGGGCAAGCAGAGGTGCCCACCTCTGCTTTTTTTTTTGGCTATCCATCGCGCGCTGCTCGGCTTTGACCGATAAACGATGACCGCTGCGCGCAATAATGGTATCTTTTGCGCCATTTGTGACTCCAAGGACAATAACAGGTATGAGTAAAGCAGTCTCATCTGACATGCCAGAACAACAAAAGGGGTGGTTTAATCGCTTTTTAGCAACGGTCGAGTTTCTCGGCAACCTGCTGCCTCACCCTATCACTCTTTTCGCACTTTTTTGTGTCGCCATTGTGGTTATCAGCGGCATAGCCGACTGGGCCGGCCTCAGCGCCATAGACCCGCGCCCTGAGGGCGCTAAAGGACGCGACCCAGATGGTGTTATCGAAGTCGTGAGCTTATTTAGCGCCGAAGGCTTGCGCCGCATCTTTGAAGGGTTAGTGACTAACTTTACCGGGTTTGCGCCGCTAGGCACAGTATTAGTGGCCTTACTAGGGGTGAGCGTTGCTGAACACTCTGGACTACTGTCGGCGGCCATGCGTGGCATGGTGATGGGTGCCTCTAAACGGTTAGTGACATTTATGGTGGTGTTTGCTGCGATATTGTCAAATACCGCATCTGAGCTCGGTTATGTGGTACTCATTCCCCTTGCAGCAATGATTTTCCACAGCCTTGGACGCCACCCTCTGGCCGGTTTAGCAGCGGCGTTTGCCGGCGTTTCCGGTGGCTACAGCGCCAACCTTTTATTGGGCACCATTGACCCATTGTTAGCAGGGATCACCACCCCAGCGGCACAAATGATTGACCCTGACTACCAAGTGGGTGCTGAGGCCAATTATTACTTTATGTTTGTATCGGTGTTCATGATTGCCATTTTAGGCACCTGGGTCACTGAAAAAATCGTTGAGCCGCGCTTGGGTAAGTATGACCCCAGTGAAGCCAGCATTGATTTGGGCGAGAATAAAATCGACCACCTGAGCAAAAAGGAAAAAACAGGCCTAAAATGGGCAGGCTTTTCGTTTGTGCTTATTGGTGTAATTTTAGCGTTCACCATTATCCCCGATGACGGTATCTTGCGCCATCAAGAGACCGGCGAAGTGAAAGGTTCACCGTTCTTAGAAGGCATTGTGGTGATCATATTTATCACCTTTGCTATTCCTGGTTTTGTTTACGGCCGTGTGGTCGGCTCAATGAAAAATGACCGCGATATTATTGATGCCATGAGCAAAAGTATGGGCTCGATGGGCATGTATATCGTTCTGGTGTTTTTCGCTGCGCAGTTTGTCGCCTTCTTCAAATGGACCAACCTCGGGACCATCTTAGCGGTGAATGGCGCTGCCTTGTTGCAAGCGCTGAATCTAACCGGGCCTGAGGTGTTTGTGTTCTTTATTCTTATGTGTGCCATGGTGAACTTGAGTCTCGGTTCATCATCAGCGCAATGGGCAGTAACCGCGCCTATCTTCGTTCCTATGCTGATGCTTATTGGTTATGCCCCGGAAACAATCCAAGCCGCTTACCGTATTGGCGACTCGGTGACTAACCTTATTACCCCGATGATGAGTTACTTCGGTCTCATACTTGCGGTTGCGACCAAATATAAAAAGAATATGGGTATTGGCACCCTCGTCGCGACCATGCTGCCTTACAGTATGCTGTTCTTCCTCGGTTGGGTGTGTTTGTTCTATTTATGGGTCTTCGTGCTCGGCATGCCAGTAGGCCCAGGCTCGCCCACCTACTATCAACCTTAAATAAGAAATGCCGGCCTCCTGTCGGCTTTTTTGTATTTGCCCACATAAGGAAAGAGAAATGGGGTGATGCGGCATTGCAGAGCAGTCGCATTTGCGTATAGGCTCAGCGAAATCGCGACGTAAAAAACCTCTTTCTAAAAGCGCAAGCTGCCGCTAAAAAACCATAAGGACAACATTGATGAACCTTAAATATTCTACAACATCCTCAGTATTAGCTTTGTGTGCGCTCTGTTTGTCAGCTTGCCAGCATGCGCCTAAGGAAAATGAGCAGGCAAGGCAAACGCGCTGGATAAACCCCGATGTGTTTGATGCATCAAAACATACCGACGGTAGCTCATACAGTTTTGAATTTGACATGACGTTCACTGCTGTTAATGGCGAAAATGTAACTGTTACAAACTGCCTTGAATTAGCTCTGTTTGGTGAGGACCGAGTTAGTGCGCCAGAATATACTTACTGGCAGTCAATAAAGATCGACTGCGAAGTAGTGGAAAGATTTTATCTTAGCTCCGAAAACGCTGTAAGCTTTTGGCCTAAGTCATTGGACTATGAGCTAATTAAACAGTTTCCAGCAACTGCGATTCCCTATTTAGGTGGTCAAGCGCTCGACGGGCGCACTGGCACGCTTTCAGCCTATGACGCCAGCCTTAAGTTTATAGAAAAAAAGAATGACAATCAGATTCATGTCGAAGTCGACAATATGGATGTGTATTACGTTCAGGTGGCGCGCGCAGATTTTAATCGAGACGGCATTCAAGATATTTTTGTTCGTATGGATTGGTATGTCAAAGATGCGTTTGGTAAAGGAATCGATTGGGTGGTGTTAACGAAACTATCACCCGATGCAGCCCCCATGATGCTTTGGCGAAAATAGAGCACAGAAAATGGGGGTGTGATCTAACAAACGGCTTCAGACAGACGCCCTAGCCTACGCTCTTTTTGTGGTTTCGCTGTGCTCTATAACCCCCCAAGAGGTGTTTAAACGAATTACTCAAAAGAGCGAACTTCGGCCGTTCAAAATTGCTTTTCTATTTCGTCAAAGTACATTGCTTGCATAGTCAGGAAAACGACTCAATCGCTTGTTTTTGTCCTAAACAAAAGCTAGAACTACTGCATTTTAGTAGTAATGGCAATTAGTTAAGAAGTTTGTTACAAATGAGTCATTCAGAAAAGCGAGCGACGCTGTGGTAGAAAAACGCGCGATTCGCTCGCTATAAACATGTTAGGTACACATGGATGGTTCAGGCATATTCTTAAATATTGGCAAAAGTATCCTAGCTCTCGCTATAGCACTTTTCGTTATTTTTTGGTTCCCAAGTCCTGCTTTTGATGGCTGTTTTCCTAATAATAATTCTTACGTATGTAGCCAATGGCCCAAGATATTTGCTGGGTGTGTGTTTATCTTAGTTTCATACTTTCTAGGCCCTAAAAGTAAATATTACTATTTTCCTGTTCTCATGCTTTTCGCATACATTGGTAGTGCGGAGCACATCAGGTTTAGTGGCCAACTTTTAGATGTCCTATATCAAATACCGTTCCAAACATTTTACTACGGTGGCATCATTGCTTTAGGAGTAATAACTGCGGTAAAGTTTATAAAACGTAACTGGGTGCAAAGTGTACCTAACAAGCTAATAAATAAGGACTAAAAACAGTTTGCTGTTTTTAGTCCTTATTAGGGCGTTAGCTACTAAAACTGCTATGAGATTTTTAATATTACTTATTCTTTTTGCATTTAGCTCTAGGGTGGTTTCTTGTCCTGTTGATAATAGGTCAATTATTGAGCTCTTTAAAGATGCGGAATCTGTTTTCGAGGGTGCAATAGTCGAGAAGCGTTGGGCTGATTATGAAAGCTTTGTCATATCTAAAGCTGGCTCAGAAACCACTTTATTAAACGATGCCTACTTCTTTAGAGCTATACCTATCAAAGTATTTAAAGGCACTAAAGATGTACCTCTGCAAATAGTTGGTGGAAACTGTAATAATGCAGTAGTAGAAGGTAGGAAAAGGTATTTACTGTTTGTATTTGAAGGTGGATCAGAAAGCTCTGCTTTCGAATTCACTGAACTAACAGAAGAAGAGCTGGCCTATTTAAATATGGCAGCTAGCAAAAAGATTAAATAGCCCACGAAAAACGCAGGCAGGAAACATTGTGAGAAGCACAATGTTCCTTTTATAAAAAGCGTTATTTTTTAAGCCAACCTGTAATTTTAATATTTTATAAACACAATTTAAAAGGAACTTTAATGAAAACAGTTACAAATGGAATAATCGTAGATAAACGTATAACAGCCAAGCGATAAAACTCTATTGAACACGGAAATATTAACAACGTAACATCTATAGTAATTCATCGAACTGCAGGTTCGAGTGCTACTTCATCGCTGAATGCTTATGCAGCGGGGCAAAAAACTGGAGCTCATTTTTTAATTGCAAATGATGGAAAGATATACCAAACAGCTAGTTTAGAAAAAGTATGTTGGCATGTTATTATCTTATATTCTAGATGTGCCGACGAAAAATCATGTGACCCAAAAGAATTAAAAACTGTTAATAGTTTACTGCACCAGAAAGGGTTTTCATTTTCCACAAGAGTAAGAAATGTATCTAGGCATGAGTTAGGAAAAGCTTATCCTCTTCGTTATCCTTCAAATAATGACTTATTAGGAATTGAGGTTGTAGGTCGATTTAACAAAACTACGAACACCTTTGAAAGACCAACAAATGAACAATTTAAATCATTGAAGCTATTAGTTGATATATTAATAAAGGAGTTCTCTTTAAATTTAAATAAAGATGTTTACGCACATGGTGTAATTGCTAGGAAAAAGAAAGCAGAAGAAATTCAGCTGCTTCAATACTTAAAAGTTGGGGTCGCTCCATGATAAAAAATATCATTTGTATAGGTGCTGTTTTTTTTATTACATCTTGCGCCTTTAATCATGAAAATAAAATTCAAATATTGACTTCAGAAAAAATTGTAGATATTACCAAGCAGGGATTTGAGCTTTGTGATAGCTTTCGATTGACAGAAAGCGAAATTAATTTGTACTTCCAAACAGCCGAGGAAGTCAGTAATGAAGAGGCTCATGGAGAGTCAATTATTATGCCATGTAAATATTCAGGGGAATTAATAATGAATAAGGAAGTCTATTCATATGAAGTTTTTGCTGGGGGCGCTGGTTATATTTTCGATGACAAAGGGTCGGTTCTAAAAAACTTTATTTGCAAAAATAATAATTGCTGTAGCAATTTTTCAAACCTGTGCTAATACGTTTAGAGGTTAACAACAAATGAATAAGGCACTTAAACGGAACTGAGTCGGTGAGTTAGTTTTAACTTCACTATACAAGTCCGTTTAGTGCGGCGTTACCGAATAAATACTCTACCGTGTTTCTGTCCAAAAGTGAGTTTAACCGACCGTACTTCCTCACTCATAGCTGAGCGTCAGATCTCTTATGACCTAATTAACTTAAATACAAAAAACCAGCGGCATAATGCAGCGGTTTTTTTTATTGCTCCAATGAAATATGGACATGACTATTAGTTGGTCAGGCATCACTAACCTAAACCGCTACTTTCTAACTTTATTCTGTTGTTTCCATCTTTATTAAGCATCTACAGCAGCGAAAGCGAAGACTATCTAGGCTCAAATGGTGCGCTGTGCTAGGGTTAGTTTTTAATATTCGCCATGGAGGCTTGTTCAGTGCGTACACCTCGCAAACTTGCTGCCCATTACCGGGCCATCGTCAGCAGCATTGGTTTTTACCCTGCTATTATCATCACCTTGCTGTTGTGTTTAGCGATGCTTTTGGCGAGCATCGAATATCATGAGCTGGTGATGGCCTTAAAATCACAGTGGCCGATGTTGTTTGTTGCTGATTTAGACACCGCTAAAACGGTCCTTAACATTCTCGCCGGTGGTCTTATCTCGTTGACGGTGTTTAGTTTTTCTATGGTGATGGTGGTACTTAACAACGCCTCGTCCACCCTTTCGCCTCGGGTATTACCCGGGCTCATTACCATGAAGTCGCACCAGTATGTGCTGGGGGTGTACTTAGGCAGTATTGTCTTTACCTTGGTCACCTTGATGAATATACACGCTGAGAATGGCGATACCCAGCCGCCATCCCTGGGCACCTTTATAGCTTTAATGCTGGGGCTGTACGCCTTGGCGCTATTCGTATTTTTTATTCATTCTATTTCCCGCTCCATACAAGTGGACAATGTGCTGAACACACTGTTTTCGCAAACTCAGCAACAACTGCAAGCCATCGCTCAAGCGCAGCAGCCTGACATTGCAAAAAAACGCCCTGACTATACCCAGTGGTATCATATAAAAAGCCCTCAAGCTGGCTACTTTAAAGGTGTACATACACAGCAATTAAGTAAAATTTTGGCACAGCATGACCTTGAACTGGTGGTTGAGATTGAGCCTGGCTTTTTTTGTGTCGAAGGCTTTCCCTACTTAGCGGTGAATAAAGATATCAGCGATGACAGTGAACTTTGTGAGCAAATTTGTAAGTGCAGTGTTTTTTATATCGAAGAGTATATCGGCGATCATTACAGTTACGGCATTCGCCAAATTGCTGAAATCGCTATTAAAGCGTTAAGCCCAGGGATAAACGACCCCGGCACCGCTGTTAAAGCGGTAGACATGTTGAGTATTTTAATTATCACTCGGCTGCGCATTGCCGATCACAATTACACCTTGGCGCACAGCGAGGAAGAAACGGCCCCTAGATTGTGGTTCTATGAGCCCAGTGTCGCTACTTTATTAGAAGATAACTTTGACCCAATCCGCCACTACGGGCGCGAAGACACCACCATTTTGGTGAACCTTCTTGAGGCGCTAAAAAACATTCTGTTTGTGTGCGATGGTAATAAGGCTTACGTCGATGCTTTGTATCGCTATGTACAAGCCACCGTATTCGATGCTGAGCACAACATCACTAACCCGTATGAACGCAAGCGTATTGATGAGATGCTTGAACGTGTCAATGAAGTCGCGAAGCGGCGCGGTGATGATGTTCATTTAGCATTATCACCGCAGCAACAAAGCTAAAGCTGCCAAGCGTAGCTGATTTTGGTAAAAAATGTACGCTCAGTGCGTTGCAGCTCATCCAGTGAGTCATCTTGATAGCCGCTGTCGGAATAACCGAGATAGAATACCGACTGCGGATTCATTTTATAGGAATACACCACCTGCGAGCCAAAATCGCGATTGCGCTTATGCACTTGCGAGTAAAGGTAGGCTTGCTGGTTGCGGTCAATATCTTCAAACTGCCAGATAACCTTAAGCATGCTGCGAATATTGAATTTATAGTAAAGTCGCAAGTCCCACTGCTGGGCACGATAAACGGATTGCTCATCAACATCGAGCTCACTGTAATTGTAATTCACCTTAAGCTGCAAATGTTGGTTCACATCCCAGCTCAGGGAGTTTTCAATATCGGCTCCCTCACCAAGGCGAGCATTGCTGTAGTCGATACGTGAACCGTAATCGGCATAAAGCACATAGGTTAAATCTTGATGCGGGCGAATAGAGAACTGCACATAGCCATTATTTTGGATAAAGTATTCGCCGTAATAAAGCTCTTCGCTATGCCACATACCAAGCTCGTAAGTAGAGACTAAGGGCCCTTCAGCATATAGATAGCCTTCAAATTCTTGCTCAAGTAAATCGCCATCTAAATCAAAGCTTTTGTCCCACTCTAAATCATATTGCCACTTAGTGATGCGGGCGCCATCGTCACCGTACCAGGTTTGTCCGCCACCGAGCACATACTCGCGAAAATCAGCTTTAGGTTGATAGCCCATATCGGCGCGATAGTCTTCATCAATCTGTTGATACTCGCCGCGCAAGTTGTAATCACGCTTCGTACGCTCAAGCGCCAAACTAATTGCCTTGCCGGACTGATTAGCAGCAACGTCCCAGTTATCGACAAACAGCGCGCTATTATCGGTATCGGCATAAGACAGTCCGTAGTTAAAGGAGTCGCTGGCATTAAGGGCGTAGGTGCCATCGAGGGCTGCTACGGTATTGTGATAATCTCCCCCTTGGCGCTGCGTAAGCGTCACCCCTACCCCACTGCGCTGTCCCCAGTCATAACGGTAACGCGCCACCGCATTGGTGACATCATCTTGCAGTTGCGCCAGTGATGAGCCTTGATTACCCGGCAATAAAACAGAGGGGTTGGCATCATCGGCCACTAACGTGGCATAGGTATGCGCGCCCTGCTTGCCGGTGACTTTCACACCATAATCCGGCTCGGCGATGGTGCGGCTGTAAAATAGCTCTTGCTGGTTGGTGCGAAAATACGAGGAGCCATCTAAGAAAAACGGTCTTTTTTCGGCGTAATACAACGAAAAGTTGGTGTTTACATCAAGCTGCACAGCGTCAGCTTCTACCTGCGAAAAGTCTGGGTTAACCGTGGCATTAAGCAAGGTTTCATCATTGATACGCCAGCGTAAATCGGCGCCCACTTCAACATCAACATCGCCACTTTGCCAATCACCGGGAACGTGCTTTTTACTGTCGTGGCGGCTAGCACTGATATGCGGCGTAAACAACACATCACGATGCTCAGTGCGATTGGCAAGCCCGGTGAGTTTATCAAACTGGCAAAAACTGCATTTTATATCAAGGTCAAAGCCGACATTAGACAAGCGATAGAACACGTCCCGTGGGTAATTACGTGCAATGGAAATGCCCCAGGTGATGGGTTCATCTGTTTTTGGCAGGTTTAATACCGTCAGGGGTATTTTCATTTCCACCACATACCCATCGCTATGAATTTGCGCGGCGCTGTACCAAATGGCATCCCAACTGGGGTCTTCAACCCAGGTATCAAAGTCGGTCGCGAGAATATCGCCTTGAGCACCATAAGCATTAACGAAAAACTCAAAGGCATTGCGCTCATCATTTAGGCTATCGATGATGATACCGACGTTGTCGTCCTGCCATAACTCATCTCGGTCTCGCAAAGCTCCGCGAATAGCCTCAGGGTTAGGGTCCTTGGCATCAATGCCTAAATATAAGAATTGGCCATCATCGAATAAGTAGGCGGTTGTATTGACTGGGGAGGCAGCGCGTTCGAGGGGCTCATTCTGAGTGTTAACAGCGATTTGCGTGGCATTTTTCCACACATGCTCGTCAAGATTGCCATCGAGTTTTACTTGCTCTTGCAGGTGTGCCAGTGCAAATTGTTTTGCTGGAGGGTATGCAACAACTGTTGCGCTGAAAAGGCTGCAACCCGCAGCCAATAATAACACGAAGCGCGCCATAAACGTCCTTATTGGTACTACACCACTGTCTGCGTGGTAATTTTACTTTATGTTAACAAACAAAAAACAAATTACCACCCCTGTGCGGTGAACTTTGTACCTTTTTTAATTTATAGCGCGTGGCTGCCGTGTGCGGTTTTATAGCTTAACTAACGTGCCCTTAAGAGCCACACCGGCCATTAAAAAGCCAGCCCCACACTCAAATTGTTCACTGCTTTTAAATTCACGCTTTTTATAGTACGACTCAATACCCACGACGGCATTCATGCCTTCGCGCTGAGCGCGCTCTTGCAGTGCTTTAAGCGCACTGAGCATCACCCACTCACAGGCTTCTTTGTCTGATTTATTAAAGGCATTGGTTTTCTTATTGGTCATAACCTCACCGAAGGTCTCTTTCGCCGCGCTGTGTGGTTGATCGGCAAAGTATAGGGGCACATCCAATAGCGCATCCTTAGCTTTCGTGGTCGCTAATAAGTCGGCAATAGAGTACTTGCCGATATCATCACGAGCCGCCACACTGTGCGATGTTGCGGCCACAAGCGCTGCCATTAATAAATATTTTTTCATTTCTTATCCTCTGTTGTTATAGAACTTCCATGCCAACCCAAAGCCAAAGGCAACACTGTGGTTGCGCTCCACCAGTGGGCTATCACGCCACTTTGCATCCTTGATGCGATAATACTTTACAAACCCGCCAAACCACCAGCGTCTTGAGTCATAGCTTAACCCCAATGACACTTCTTCACCGCCATACCCGTTACCGCTAGTGTATTCGCTGCGCAGTGAATTAGCGGCCGCCGTTGGCACTGCATAAAAGTAGTCGGCGTATTGTGAACTGGCATAATTAACTGCCAAGCGGCTGGTTAACGTGATGCTTTGTGCACCTTGTTGCCACAATCGCTGCCGCCACTGGGCATAAGGTCCAGCCTTAAAGCCAATATCATCAATGCGGGTGAAATCCGTCGCCAGTGCCTTACGGGTAAACACGCCAAGCTTAAAATAACTAGGTTGGTTATAGTGGCCGACAACATAATAATCCAATGCGGGGCCCAACTCGAACACCCAGTCCAAATCGTCCATGCCTTCGCGCGCTTTACTCTCACCGCTGTCTACTGCAATTCCAGCAGTGGCAGAGATATCCAAATGCCAATTATTATGCTGCCATAAGTAACCGGTGGCGCTGCGCCTATCAAGGTTTAAGCGTTCGGAGCGATAGCGCACATAAGGCACCGGCAATATGTAGCTTTTTGACTCACGGGCACCGATATAAAGCGGAATATCCGCATGAAATACCCCCGCTCCAAGCTCAAGCTCTGCACTGACACTCGAAGCGCTGTACAGCGCTAAAATAAACGCAAAGCACCGCGTTAACAGGCTCATGGCATGCGCTTAAAAATCAGGGATGTGTTAATGCCACCAAACGCAAAGTTATTACTCATGACATAGTCACACTGTAATTTGGTTGGCTGGCGCAGATAATCCAGCTGCGCGCACTGTGGGTCAACACTTTCAAGGTTAACAGTAGGCGCAAACCACCCCTCACGCATCATTTCGATACTGGCCCACGCCTCGATGGCTCCACACGCGCCTAACGTGTGACCCAGGTAGCTTTTTAGCGAGCTAATGGGCTTACGGCCAAGGGCATTAAAGGTGGCATGAGATTCGGCAATGTCGCCGCGATCGGTGGATGTGCCGTGAGCGTTAACATAGCCTATTTGTTCGCCATTGAGCTGGGCATCATCAAGGGCCATAGTAATTGCTGTTTGCATGGTATCGCTGGTCGGCTGGGTCACATGCTCACCATCGGAATTACAACCAAAGCCAACAATTTCCGCATAAATCGTCGCGCCACGAGCTTTGGCGTGCTCGTACTCTTCTAAAATCAGCGTTCCCGCGCCCTCACCTATCACTAGCCCATCGCGGTCTTTATCAAATGGCCGGGGCGTATGCTTAGGTGCATCATTACGACAACTGGTGGCGTATAAGGTATCGAATACGGCGGCTTCGGTCACACAGAGCTCTTCGGCGCCACCGGCAACCATGGCTTTTTGTCGACCGAACTTAATGGCCTCATAGGCATAGCCAATGCCTTGTGAACCCGAGGTACAGGCGGAGCTCGTGGTGATCACCCGGCCTTTAATACCAAAAAACACGCCAATATTAACTGGCGCAGTATGAGCCATCATCTGAATATAGCTGGTTGCAGTCACGCCACTCATTTGCCCCGACTTCATCATATCAGCGAAGGCAATAAGCGGCGGCGTTGAGCCGGTTGACGAACCATAGGCAATGCCGGTATCGCCATTGGTAAGCGACGGGTGTTCAAGCAAGCCTGATTGCGCCAATGCCCGCTCGGTAGCCACCGTGGCCATTAGGGCGACACGGCCCATAGAGCGCACCATCTTACGCTTATAGTGGCTGGGGCGTTGGAAATGCGTCACCGGCGCCGCTAATTTGGTATTCAAATCAGCCACATCTTGCCATTGCTCCATGACTTTAACGGCGTTGTCGCCCTTCTCAAGGGCACTGCGCAGGCTCGGCCAGTCATCCCCTAGTGCCGTAATACAAGACATCCCTGTAACCACAACCCGTTTCATTACACTAACCCACCATTGACTGAAATAACTTGGCGGGTAATGTACGCCGCCGGATCAGAGGCTAAAAATGACACCGTTGCCGCGACCTCTTCAACATTGCCCATACGCCGCATCGGCACATGTTTTAATAGCTCCTTGGTATCGAGCTGCTCGGTCATTTCCGTGGCAATCAACCCAGGGGCGACACAGTTGACGGTAATTTTACGTTTTGCCAACTCCAGCGCTAATGCTTTAGTGGCACCGATGATCCCTGCTTTGGCGGCGCTGTAATTCACTTGGCCGCGATTGCCAGCAATGCCAGATACCGAAGCCAACGTAATAATACGCCCACCCTGACGGGCACTGACCATTGGCATAACCGCCGGGCGAACAACATTATAAAAACCATCTAAGCCAGTGCTAATAACCGTGTCCCATTCGTCGTCGGTCATCGCCGGAAAAGCGGTGTCACGCGTGACTCCAGCATTACACACCACACCATAATAAGCACCATGTTCGGCAATATCTTGCTCTATGCTTTGGCGTGCTGAGTCTCTATCGGTGACATCAAAGCACAGTACTCGCGCACTGCGGCCCATGGCCTGGATTTGCTCACTGACTTTTTGAGCTTGCTCACGCTGGGTGCGACAATGCAAGATAATGTCAAACCCCTGCTCAGCAAGGGCCAGCGCGATGGCCTTGCCTATACCTCGGCTTGAACCGGTGACTAAAATAGCTCTACTCATTGGTTTTCCTTAATAAACTTCATCGGGTCGGCAGGCTGAAATACATTAATTTTGGCTTCGAGATAACGTTCGTTATCGCATTCAATGGCGCAATCGAAAACACTGAGCCCGGACTCGTCCTGCACCACTTGCGTGACATAAATATCCAGTGTGCTGCCGAGCTTAAAGATCGGCTTTAAACAACGGATTTTTCGACTCCCTAATAAAAAGCCAATTTTAACTCCACGCTGGTGCTGACAATCGTGAGCACCAGCATAGGCGGCGATACTCTGCGCCATGTATTCGCTGCCGATATAACTTTGCACCCCTTGGATATCACGCTGGTAAAAAGCACTGTCTGGGGTAATGGTCACCTGGCAATGGGCGCTGTCACTAGCAAACGCGATCAGCTCATCTATCAACACCATGGGAGGGCGATGCGCCAGCAATTCGCTTATAGGTCGATGGTTGTTGGTCACGCTATTTCTCCAATAATGATACTGGCGTTATTGCCGCCAAAAGCAAAAGAGTTACTCATACATGTTTTCGGCCGTTCCCGGGTGGGTTGTTGTACAAGATTAATTGTCGCCAAGGAGGCATCAAGGGCGTAGCCGCTATGATATGGCAGCGTTAGACTCTTCCCTAAACGTTGCTGCTCTATCAGCAGCCAACATAATCCAGCCTCTATTGCGCCGGCAGCACCCAAGGTATGGCCAGTAAGATGCTTCGAGGAGCTCACCGGCGTTTGCGCGCCGATGACATCGGCAATGGCCCGAGCTTCCATGGCATCATTTTTTACCGTTGCAGTACCGTGGGCGTTAATGTAATCAATATCTGTGGCTGTCAAAGCCGCCTCGGCCAGCGCTTTTTGCATTGCCGCTATGGCACCTTGACCTTGCGGCTCAGGTGCAGACATATGGTACGCATCGGAGCTACTGCCACAGCCTAATAACGCACAGCGCGCTGAGCCAAAATCCGCCGAGCGAGTCATAATGAATAAGCCCACACCTTCGCCGATATTAATGCCATCACGCTGCTGAGCAAAAGGTTGGCAAATACCGGCGCTGGTCGATGCCAGCGCTTTAAAACCATTGACGGTCAGTTGGCATAAACTGTCAGCGCCACCACAGATGACCGCATCAGCGAGCCCCGCTTGTAACATTGCTTTGGCGCTGCTCAGTGCTTTACTACTAGAGCTACAGGCGGTGGAAATACTGTAGCACGGCCCCTCTAAGCGAAGCTTATCGCGAATATACTGCGCAGGGGCATCCAATGATTGCTGGTGGTAGTGATATTGCTTTGGCCAGCTACCATGGCGGGCCCGCTGCGCTCGAGCACGCTCACCATCATAAATATCAGCAGTGCTGGTGCCGATGATTACGGCAATACGATGCGCTGCTACGCGGCTGCGCAGCGTATCTAAGGTATTAGTCAATTGCGCCAAAGCAAGGTCAATCATGGCGTTATTGCGCCCGGTGCTATCAAGGGGCAAATTGGCGACCTGACCTAAATAGGGGGTCATGCCCTCGTTATCTAGCCCTGCGACTTGAGCCAAACCGCTGCGCTGTTCGCCGCTCAGGGCATCGAGATGGGCACGGGTATCCGCTCCTAATGCGCTGACAAGCGCGAGGTCGTTTAACCAAGCGTTCATAACCCCACCTCGGTAAATATAATTTGGTATTGGTGCATATAATTAGTTAACGTTGTTGTGGCGCCTTGGTACTCTATGCGCAGTAATAGCGTGTGAGCACGTTTAATTTCCCTCACTCGGGTCGCGCCGCGCTGGAATTCCTGTATTTGCGCCCCTTTTAACTGCGCCTTGAGTTGCTGCATCGGCCAATGCACCAATTGTACATCGGCCAAAATGTACTCCGGATCAATCGGCAGCGTGGCTAACTGAGTGCTTACGCTGATTTTCTCATCATCACTATAGGCCATAGACAACAGCGGGATACCGGCCCCCGAGGTCAACACTAAGCGCAGCTCACCGCTTTGATTAACGGCCAGTTGGCTCAGTAGTGTAGCACTGCGCTCAGCCCGAGAAAAAGTCAGCTTTTTTTGCCACTGTTGCTGATGTAATGACGGCGGTGCAACACCCATATCGAAGCTCACTCCAGCGGTTAAGTCAACGCTATTGGCGTTGCGCTCTGGCACCGCAGTACAGGCCGATAACACGGTGACAATAATTATCCATACAGCCCGCATTATTGAGTTTCCATGTTACACAAGGTCGCAAGCACATCAAGACGACGCTCACTTTGTGCCACATAGGGATTACTTTCATCCCAGGCATAGCCTGCCAAAATGGCGCTGACCATACGCCGCACATCACTGCGTTGCTGTGGGTAAAAAATAACATCCTGAAAGCGGCCATCGTACCAAGCGAGGACAAAGGTTTTAAAGCACTCTACCCCTTGTTTAAGTGGTTGGGCGAAGTCTTTGTCAAAATCCACTTTTTCGCCACGCAAAAAGCCATCGACAACCGGCGCTGCCAATGACGCCGATTTCAACGCAATCGTCACCCCGGATGAAAACACCGGATCAAGAAACTCCCCGGCGTTCCCCAATAACGCATAGCGCTTGCCATACAAGCGACTGACATCCGCAGAATAGCCGCCTAAGCGCTGGGTATCAGTAATTGCCTGCGCCGAGTCAAGCAACGCTGCGAGATTCGGCTCCTGGCCTACCAGGCGCCATAAGTTTTGTTGCCCACTGAGGGCCTCGTCAAAGTACTCGGGCTCACCCACCACTCCTAAGCTGGCGCTACCATCGGCGAAAGGGATAAGCCAATACCAGATGTCGCGATGCTGCGGGTGCACGGAAATTAAAATTTTGTTTCTATCAAAATTTGCGGCGCTGATATGGTCGTTGATATGACAGAAGTAGGCCGTTCTTGTGGGCAAACTAGAGCGGCGCTCTAGCTCAAGTAAGCGCGGCAACACCCGGCCAAAACCACTGGCGTCGAGCACAAATCGTGCCTGCAGCCGATAGCTTTGCTGCTCGCTGGCCACGGACAGTTCGATATGCTCATCATGTTCTTGCAGCGCTTCAACTCGATGGCCGTAGCGAATCTCCACCCCCTTGGCTTGGGCGGTATCAGCGAGTAGCTTGTCAAACGCTGCACGTTTGACTTGATAAGTAGTGCCACGCCCTGCAGAGAACTTGTCGGTAAAGTCGATAGCGGTATCAGTTCCTTGATAATGAAACGCGGCGCCATTTTTAAACTGAAAACCCAGCTCTTCGGCATGCTTGTCTACGACCTCGTCCATGCCGGCTTCGCTAAGGTAGGCCATGCATTGCGGCAGTAGACTCTCGCCGATGGAAAAGCGCGGAAAATGCTGACCTTCAAGCACCACCACGTGCCAACCACGCTGGCGCAATAAGGCACTGACTAACGCCCCAGAGGGACCAGCACCGATGACCACAACGTCCGTCTGTTCAGTCTGATTTATCATTTTTATTCTCAATACTTAGTGGCGCTACCCAGTAAACAACAATAAGCCCGATCAGCACGGCAGCACCAAATTGGCTGATAGCGGGGGTATTCGAAAACACTAACATCGCGAATACCGCCAAGGACGACAACGCTGACAGGCTAATGGCAACAAAGGTGGTCGGCTGGCGCCCTGATTGCTGATAAAAAATAAAATAATCAACAGCTAACGCTAACACTAAGATAAGCCCCAAGGTATGAAATACCGACAGGGGCATAACGACCGCAATAAGGGTTACCACCAGCAACGCGCTGAGCGCCAACCAAGCAACCATGGCAGCCCCTCTGCGCAGGCCAAAAAATGCTATAAATACAATGGCTATGGCCAGGACTGCGAGCGCTAAAGCCCAATGAATACTGTGATGAAAGTGCGCTAACATGGCGCTCAGCTGGCCGGGCACATCCACCAACTGCATATCTTCAAACTCTGCCAGATAACCGCTCAGCGAGGCATGTTCAAGCGCGCTGACGGTGCTCAATGAATAAAAATATGGGCCTTGTTTGATAGGCGCAAGAAATACATCGGCCAGTGGCCCTTGAGCAAACTGCTCATAGCTCAACAGGGTATTGGCATCCGCTGGTAGCGCGGCGCCGCGTAATTGCGCCAAAAAGCTAAACCGGCCCTGCTGCTGCGCCTGGCGATAAAGCGTTAAAGCCTGATGTTGGCTTTGCTGGCTAGGCAGGGCCACGCTGAGACCCTGAAATCGCCCTTGATGCAGTTGCACAAAACTGCGCACGCGCTCTTCGTTTATTAATAACTGCTCGATGCTTTCGCCTCGCACTAGCACCTGAAACGTTGGCCCATCACCATTTAAGTACAAGTGATGGCGCTTTTGCGCTTGCATAAGCTGCGCTGAGCTTGCATTAAAGCTGGCGATAGAATCGTTGACGTGTGGCCACTGCACACTCAGCAACAGGCCACTCACGCCCGCAAGAGTCAAAGCGATGACACCTTTGCGCCGGCGCAGTCGAGCAAACAAGGTTAATGCGCAATCAGCAGTACTCAGTGCCAAGGGGCGTAATTGCGTAGGTCGCTGAGCGCGGATCACCACAAAGCGCACGAAAAACCAAGCGCCGCACAATCCAGCAACAATAAAAATAGCGACATCTTGCAATAAGCTCATCGGCGCGGTGAAAAAGCAGGCGTAGCCGAGTGCTGTCGAGCCAAGAGCCAGCAATAACCCGCGTTTCAGTGCCACGCTGTAGCTATTGCTTTTTTTGGCTCTGTCGCTCAGCGCATGCAGCGCGTAATCGATGGCGACACCAATTAACGTCGTGGCGAACACTAAACTCAGCACATGCAGTTGTTGGCGCAGCAATAAAAGCGCTAGCGCGCCTGCGAGCACTGCGCTGCTTACGGTTAATAAACTCACCCACAGTGGCCAAACGCCGCGTATGGCGAGCAATACAAAAACAGCGAGTAACACCAGGCTCGCCAAGCCAAAGCGATTCATCTCCCATTGCGCTTGCTCCGCGTTTTCACTGTTGTGGAATAGCACTCCAGAGTATTCAATCTCGGTTTCTGGGTGGGCTTGGCGAAGCGTACGAACAGCGCTGACAAGCTCCGCTGCCAGGGCATTGTTTTGCCATATTGTTGCTGTCGTCGTCACCTCACTGACCAGCAGCCAAACGGGAGGCTTATCTTCTTGGCGCCATTGTAACTTACCATCGACGAGCCCTAATTGCTGACCTGTTGCAAAGGTGTCTAAAAAGCTAAAGGTTGCTAAGGATGGGTCATCACTGATACTGCTTGATAACCAAGGTGAGGCAGTCTGCGATAATTGCCGCTGAGCATAGTGACTAAAGGCCGTGGGTGAGCGCAGCGCTTGTTGATAGCCCTCGCTCATGAGCGCGCCACGATAAGGCTGGTAGAACTCGGTGATACGCTTAAGTGTCGGTTGTACTTTAACCTTAAGCGACGGGTGTTGTTGCAGTTGCTGCGCCAGCTCATGATAAGCATTGACCGCCGTTTTGCCACTGAAGGAAAACACCAACTGGTTTTGCGCCGTACTTGATAGCTGCTGTTGCGCGCTATAAAACTGCGCATCGACGGCTTGAGTGGGCTGGCGCTCCAATAAGGCCATCATATCAGCACTGATACGCACTTCTTTCAGTGTCCACACCGCTACTGTGCAAAGCAGCAGGAAGGTGGGCCACAGTACGATGCCTACAGACCTTGCCCAGCTGCTCACTGCGTCGCTCCATTAGGGGTAAGGATGATTTCAGTGCGAGTGCCTTTTCGCTCATACAAGCCAATAAAACGCACCTGCTGTTGGTTGTCTTGGCAGCTGACAAGGTGCGTGAACAAGCTTTTTAACTCTTGGCTCTGCGCCAACAGTTTAAGGCATGACCAGTGCTTGGCGGCAATCCGCTCGGGCCGGGGCGCAGGCTCGCTAATAAAAAACTGCGCCAGTTGCTGCGGGTCCTGCTGTAATAGTGCCTGTAATAAGGAGCTATAAGCACCACTTTGCGCCTGTTTAACAAACTGATCCTCACCTTGGCGCTCGAACACGCCCTCACTATCAATACGCAGTACATTTTCTATCGGCGTTTGGGTGTGCCACCAAAGTTGCTGCGCCGTGAGGCGATAACTGCCGGTGCTGACAAAGGCGTTATCAAAGCCAGCGAAGTGCTTATGTTGCTCAAACTGCCCTTGCTGCGCCGCTGTCATAAAGGAGCACAGCATCATCAACACCGATAGCCACTTAGTCACGATAGCACCTGCGCTAGCTTGTCACTGATAATGCGTGGTGACACAAATTGCATCTCTTGAGTGGCTCTATCGACCGCTACTTGCACGGTATAGGCCTTCGTGAGGCGCTTATTCGAGGCACTGTCGAAGATCACATAGTCAATTTTCAGCCGTGTTTCATATTCTTTTAGGTAAGCCTCTACACGAATGCGCTGCGTAAAAGAGGCCGAGCCTACGTACTTAATACGCATATCGACAATAGGCCAATCATAACCAGAATCGCGCATTTGCAAATAGTCGTAATCGAACTTGCGCAACAACTCACAACGCGCAACCTCAAGGTAGCGGGCATAATTGCCATGCCAAACGATTTGCATTGGGTCGCAATCGTGAAATGGGATCTCAATATCAACGGCTGCGCTCAATAGCGTATTTTTATTATTCATAAAGGGTCCAACGCTGGTTTTGAATGTACTCGACGGTTTGCCGAAGGGTGCTCTCCAGTGGCCGGTCTTCTTCGAGATTAGCAAAATAACCACTGATGTCTTGATACATGCTAGCAATGTCAGCGCTGAGTGCGCTTTGTTGCAACTCGCCGCGCTGAATACGTAGTCGCAGACCTTGCACGGCCGCCAACAGCGTGCATGCTAATACTTGCTCGGTCAATTCCAACACCCGCAGGCAATCCCTAGCGGCGATGGTGCCCATACTCACCTTATCCTGATTGTGACATTCGGTGGAGCGGGAAAAAACACTCGCCGGCATGGTTAACTTTAACGCCTCGGCGGTAAACGCCGATGCACCGATCTGCACAGCTTTAAAGCCATGGTTAATATAGCGGCGCTGCTGTTGGGCATCACTCAGGTTACTGGGCAAGCCGTTGTTATAACGGGTGTCCACCAAGGACGCTATTTGCCGGTCGGCAAGATCGGCTAAATTAGCCACCGCATTTTTCATGCTGTCCATGGCCATGGCGATATGGCCGCCATAGAAATGCCCGCCGTGCAGCACATGCTCCCCTTCACCATCGATAATGGGGTTATCGTTCGCGGAGTTCAGCTCATTTTCAATAAATTGTCGGAACCACGGCAAGCTATCGGCCAATACGCCAATAATATGCGGTGCGCAGCGAATAGAGTATCTATCTTGCAAGCGGTCGGCATTGCGGGGGTGGCTATAGTGGTTAAGGTCGTCTCGGATCCACTTTGCCACTTGCTGTTGGCCGCTGTGCGGTTTCACCGAGAACAGAATCTCATCAAAGTGATGGCTATTGCCTTTAAGGGCGATAGAGCTCAAGGCGGTAATACGAGTGGCTAGCTTTACGGCATAACTGGCACGCTCAAAGGCAAGGCAGGCCACTGCGGTCATCACCGCTGTGCCATTCATCATCGCTAAGCCTTCTTTAGGACGTAGCGTAATCGCCGTTAAGCCGCTTTGTGCAAATGCTTCTTGGGCGCTCATTACTTGCTCGTTAAAGCGTACCTCACGCTCGCCGACTAAAGCACCGGCCACGTAAGACAAAGGCGTTAAATCGCCACTGGCCCCCACCGACCCCTCTTGCGGGATAAGCGGTAAAATGTCGTGGTTAATCATATCACGCAGTAAGTGCAACAGCTCCCAGCTAACACCTGAGTAGCCTTGCGTCAGTGATGCTAAACGGGTCGCGAGAATCGCCCGCGTTTGCGCAGCACTGAAGTGTGCGCCTAAGCCGCAGCCATGAAAGCGGGTTAAATGCAGCGGCAGCTCTTTCACCAAATCCAGAGGAATATCTACGGTCACCGAGTCGCCATAGCCTGTGGTCACCCCATAAATGACGCCCTCTTTTTCTAAGAGTTGATCTAAAAACGCAACCCCTGCATCAATCTTGCGCTGCAGATGCGCTGAGGTGCTGATCTCTGCGTTCACTGAAGCATGGGCAAAGGCGACAATATCTTCAATGCGAAGCGGCTTTTCGCCGAAATGAATCATTTGACGGCTAGACACGAATTAGCTCTCCTTGTGGCGCGCGCTGTGCTCATCACGCTGCCAAAAATCAAAAAAATTAAACCATTGGTAAGGGTACTGCTGCACAACAGTCTCTAGCTCCTGCACGTAATCTTGGATTATTTTCTCCAGCGCTTGCTGCCTGCTCTTGCGTGGTAACGACAAGCCGTCACTGTATTTGTTAAAGTGCACATCAAAGCCGCGTCCGTTGCGCATGCAAAATAGCCAATAAATGGGGCACTCCAGTAGCGCAGCTAAAATAAAAGGCCCTTGCGCGAACGGCGCGGGGCGGCCTAAAAATGGGCAGTATTGCACGCGCCCGATTGCCGTGGTGCTGGTTCTATCACCGACGATAACCACAAACTCCCCCTGCTCAACCTTGGTTTTCAGTAAAATTGCCAAGTCCGGGCCGAGTTCACTCACCTGGATAAGGTTTACTGACACATTAGGGTTAATGCGTTGCAAGGTGCGGTTAAACTCCACTGCATGATGGGTAAACACCAACACATTGATTACGCAGTGGCTATGGCGCATACCTAACGCCCGGCACACCTCCAAGTTTCCCAGGTGGGAGCCAATAAAAATAGCCCCTTGCTTATGCGCCACTAAATCATCAAACAAATGCTGATTACGGTAATTGATTTGCGCTGGGCTAATGCGACCTAGCCAAGCATCTATTTTATCAAAGGCACTATCGGCAAAGGTACAAAAATGTTTCAGCCCGGTGCTAAAACGCCACGGTGGCTGAGTGCTGTTGTAATCATGTAAATTCTGCCAGTACTGCTTTGTGGCTGCGCGCGCCTTGCCCCCGGTAAGGTAAAAGTAAAACACCACAGGAAAAAGAAACACCCACAGCACCTTGCGACCAAAGAGCTTGTAGACCGCCAATAAAAACTGCATTCCCCAATAACTGCCGCGTTCCTGCATTTTCGACCAATGTGTTTGGCTCATGAGTCTACCCTGGGTTTGCGCAGCAATAACTTAGGTAGCCGAGGCAGCATGGCGAAAAATAATCGCGTATGCAGCCAGCTAATTTTGAGATTATCGTGCAGCGGCTGAAAGTGTGACACGCCCTGCTCTGGATAGATCACCTGGGTATCGATAAACAGCGAAGGAACACCTCGCCAATACAGACGCACCATGACCTCAATATCAAAATCCATACGCGTCCCCAAGGCACGGCTATCAAACAAGGCGATACACGGGGCCAGTGGATAAACACGAAAGCCACACATGGAGTCTTTAATCGACAGGCTCAGGGTTTCCACCCACACCCAAAAGTGGGTGATATAGCGACTTAAATAGCGATGCTTGGGCACCGACTCATCATACACCGGACGACCGCTGATAAGGCAATGGGGGTGAGCCTTGGCTTTAGCGATAAGCTTTTGCATATCGGCCAAACAATGTTGACCATCGGCGTCTACTTGCAAGGCATGAGTGTACCCTTGAGCATAGGCCCAGCGCAGTCCGGTTTGCACCGCCGCGCCTTTGCCACCATTAACCTGGTGCCTAAGTAAATGTAAACAATCAAAGCGCTCGCTTAACTGCTGCAAATAACGCTGTGCTGAAACTGCACTGCCATCATCCACCATCACAATATCTAGGCCCATAGGCTCAAGTTCAGCAATGACATCGGCAATCACCTGCGTATGGTTATAGTTGGGGATCACAATGCACAGTTTCATGCGTCACTCGCAAACACAATACGACCGCTGGCATGCTGGCCTTTGTGCGAATAATACCGAAAAGTGAACTTATGCTCGCTTTTTTTCTCAAGCGCTAAGGTCACCTCCAGCCCCGGGGTCATGACCACCTGAAACTTGAGGACTTCGACATTTTCAACCGCATTATGATAGCCAAAATATTTGCGTCCATAATGGATAGCCCAATCCAGTTGCACCACCCCGGCCAAAATCGGCGCATCGGGAAAGTGGCCCTTAAAGTAATCAAGCTGGGGCGAGAGCGATAAGGTGAGCAATACCTCATCCGCTTGCTCATCAACGCCAACAATATCGGGGTGAGTGACTTTAAAATCAGTCAAAATACGACTCCAGTTCACTGGGCACTAATTTGCCTTGTGAGTTGTAGGGTAAGCTTTGCAGATAGCGCCATTTACGCGGCAAACAGACCGCTTCAAATTCTTGGCCAAGGTACACTTTTAGGGTTTGGCTAATATGTTTACGCGGACATTGTTCAAACTGATGTAGGCCCTCGCGAGTGAGTACCACAAGTGCGCCAAGGCGGCCCGTACTTAGCTGCATAATGGCCGCATGCTTGACCCAGGGGTGAGCTATTAGCCGGGCCTCCATACCCACTAGGTTCACCCGCTTTTCCGCCACTTTAACAGTGCGGTCGGCGCGCCCTAAAAGCATAAACTCGCCGCTGCTTAACAGCTGAACTTTATCATCTAAGCGCATTGGCTCGTCTAACAATGGCGATTTTAGTGTTAGTTGTCCGCTTTGACGCACCAAGGCAACACCTGGGAATGGCTGCCAAGGTACAGCGCCGCTGGTGCTGACTTGGCGATAAGCAATGCCACCTGTTTCTGTGCTGCCATATACTTGGATAATGGCGCGCTCAAACTGCTGATACAATTGTGTTGCATCGCTGTCCTCTAGCGGCCCACCGGAAGAAAATAGCAGCGCGATATTGCTGCGCTTGCCACCGAGGACATTATCTTGCACTAGCCGCGAATACTGCGCTGGGGAGGCAATCAGCACCCAGTTGTTAGGCGCTTGGGAATCAATATACTGCGCTAGGTGCTCAGGATAGTGGAACATTGGTCCGTGCCAGCAATGGCCGAAACGGGCGGGCCACAATATTTTAAAAAGTAAGCCGTAAATATGCTGATGAGACACCATAGCCACAAACCGGGGTGATTCAGTAGCAAGGCGAGCCATAAAGGTTTGCTCGAGTGTGTTAAGCTCGCGATTTATCGCTGTCCAAGTTTTGTATATGGCTTTCGCGGGCCCACTGCTTCCTGAGGTAAAGAAGACTAACCGGCCGCTTATTTTATCATTTGGCCAATAGATATTGTCATTGCGTTGCTCGGCCAATGATGAGGTGGACGTAGCGTCGACTTCCTCATCAATATAGCTAAACCCGCCTTCAGACGCTGCACTGTGTTCGCCGCAAAAAAATGCACTTAACTCACGCATTCTCGCTAGAGTTTGCGGTTGCGCATTAGGCGGTAAGATAATGTCTATGGGGGTTTGTGCTAACGCCATGAGGCGGATAAAGAATTCAACGCTGTCGCTATGATACAGCACCACCGCTGTGCTAATATCCAGCTTTTTATAATGTGCGCTAAACGCATTGATACGCTTAACCAGTGTATCAGCCGTGATGAAGGCGTGCTCGTCACTGGCACAATTTGGCGCCAATAGGTCGATTAATTTATTTAAGCTGTCCATTGCTCTTTAACCACATTCTATAAGCAAACTCACCGCCACCCAAAATGCCCATCGCTATATACGCGACTAAGCCATTGTACACAGTCCAAAGCACCATATCTTCTAGTAGCACGGTGTAGGTCGCAAAAGCCGCATTGAGCACAAAGAAAACGCACCATATTTGCGTCACTCGATAGGTGTAACGCACGCCTTGATCGCTTAATTGTGGCTCGCGCAGTCTTGCGAAGCGCTCTATCATGCTGGGTTTATGCACCAGTGTATAAGCAAACACTGCCGCCATAACAAGATTAACAATCACCGGATACCATTGCAGTCGCTGAGGCTGTGCGCTCACTAAGGCACTGGCCACTAAAATAACGCCTGCCACGGAAGTGGGTAATAGCCAGCCACCCAGCACTTGAATACGCAAGCTCAAAGCGGCACGAATAATAAGCAAAGCCAATAACAGCCACATGATTTGTTGACTATATCCTTGGGATAAACCGAGATACACCAATACAGGGTAAGCCAGCAAACAAATAGACAGCAGCGTGTTAATAATTGCTTTGAGCATGAGGTGCCTTAAGCGACTAGTTTATGTACTTCATCAACCACATCCGATACCGTGCGTACCTGCTTAAAGGCTTCAGGTTCGATCTTTTTACCGGTGATTTCACGCAGCTTCACGACTAAGTCGACGGCATCAATGCTATCGAGATCGAGATCTTCATACAAGCTGGCTTGCATGGAGATATCATCGGCTTCAATTTCAAAGTCGTTTTCTAAAATGCCACGTAATACGTCGTAAATTTCAGCAGCGGTTTTCATGTCTTCTTCACTCTTAGGCGTTGTTGCGGGATTGTTCGATAAACTCGGCGAGCGCATTAATTGAGGCAAAATGCGCTTTGGTTTGCTCTGAGTTGGCATCAATTTTCACATTAAACTCTTTTTTAATCGCCAAGCCGAGCTCTAAAGCATCGATGCTATCTAGACCAAGACCGTCAACAAACAAAGGTTCGCTGTCATCAATGTCATCTACGCTGACATCTTCCAGGTCTAAACTGTTTATAATTAGTTGTTTTAGTTGTAATTTTAACTCATTCATAATTTTTCTACTTGGTTATGAAAATAGGTTTGCAAATACCGAGTCAGGGCGCGCGATTGCACACTTACCGGTTGTTCATCATGCAGCCATGGCTGCGGCTGCTCTTTGGCAACTTGCAGATGCATGTGCGCTTTGACGGGCGCCACTCGATACCAAGGCACCCCTTTCGTTAAAGTGCTCGGCTGCATGGTAATTAACACCGCCCTTATGGGACATTGTGCTCGTAAAGCAATATTTGCCGCTCCACGCTTAAAACGGTTTAGGCTGCCACCGTGAGAGCGCGTACCTTCCGGAAAGATAATAAGGTTATTACCTTGTTCTAAAGAGCGCTCACAATCTTCGAGCAGACCTTGTGGGTCAGCATTACTTATATAGCCAGTGCTTTTTATCACCCCACGCATAAACGGGTTTTTAAATAAGTGGGCTTTAACGACACAATCAGCATTGGGAATGGCAGATATCAGCACCACTACGTCAATTAGGCTGGGGTGATTAGCCAACACCAACTCTCCTTTTAGCGTTTTTAGCACCTGTTTGTCATACACGTGAAAACCAATAACACCCAATGTATCCATCAATGCCACGAAGAAGCGAAAGCTATAATGCACCACTTTTCGAGCCCGAGCTTGACGCACATGCGGGTCTTGATAACACATACGTTGCAACGGGAAGACCAATACACTGAGCACAACACCGCCAAGACCAAAGACACTGAAACAAAACCCCGTGCCCAGCACACGCCAACAATAGTTCAGTTTACTGAGCATAATGCCAACGCCACTTTCCTATATCTATCGACTGATTGTGGATTGCGGCGTGCGCAAACCGTAACGCCGATAAAGACGGTTCTGGTTGAGCATCAAGTAACTCTTGAAGGTCATAGCCATGCCCATTGATATTTTTTTTCAATACTAGGGCAACACAATGATCCACCTGTTCTTCGTCAGCGTATTGGGCGTATATGTCAGGGAGTGCCCTATCCACATGAAGAAGTAAAACTCGCTCAGTATCACCACTGTGTAGCTGCAAGTAAGCTTCGATGAGCGCACTTGAGAAAGTGCTCCGACCACCTGCGATCGCACTTACTGCAGCGGTATTGTTTGTTAGTATTGATAACAAACCGGAAACTGCATTGTGTACGGAAAGACCAAATTGAGTTGGCGACAATGGCTGCTGCTCAACTAATTGCTCGAGTAAGTCAGACGTTTTATGTAAATCGCCATGACGCGAGGAGAACACAACAGGCATTGCGTGTGCATCTGTATTAACCATATTGGCACAGCTAAGCGCCATTTTCGCAAATAAGCTCAGACGCCGGCGCTGCATCGGCTTCACCCAGCTGACATCAATGTTGCTGTTGATTGTTGCCAAAGAAGCAATAACGTCTGTCATTGCTGGGTCTTTGACCTCAGCCGTCGGCGGCACATACATCGCTAACTTTTCAACAGCACACTTCATCGCTAAAGTCCGTTTTCCACAAGGGCGCAAATAGTACTGGATTGTTATTTAAATAGCAAAAAATGTAGCACTAATTAACTGCAGGTTAAGGGAGTGAAGTGTCCATGCGGCGCCACGGCTATTGCAGGTTCTCAACAAAGAAGTGAATGGCGAGTGCGCAACGCGCACTCTAGCTTTGGGCTTGGTTGCTCTAGATATACACGACGTCCTGTTTATCAACCACTCGCGGCTGCGCGTCGCCAACTAGCTCACCGCGTTGCAATTGCGCCATGAGCGCCTGACCTTGGGCTTGCTGCTGCTCGCTCAGTGGCACATATGGAAGTCTAAACACCGGTTTAACCGCTGCGGTCATCGCCAACGCGGTGTTGATGGCAACCGGGTTGGGTTCGCAAAACAGCCACTGCATGAGCGGCTTAAGCTCCTCATTGCGCTGCGGTTGTGGTGTGCGCATCAAATCGCAAAATAACTCAGGTATCAGGTTAGTTGTTACTGAAATCACACCGTGAGCATCAAACTCATGGATCGCATCATGCGCTTCGTCGTCATTGCCTGACCAGCAAGCAATGCCCTGGCGCTCGTAGGCGGCAATACGTTCATTACCACCGCACTCCTTAACGCCGACAAAGTTTTTATGCTCTGCAAGCGGAGTCATAATATCAGGAGTCAAATCCTGACCCGTACGCCCAGGTACGTTGTAAATAAACGCAGGGCCAATATCAAGAAGGCGGCTAAAGTGCTCCTTCAACCCCGCCTCAGAGGTACGCCCATAATAAGGATTAATCTGCAACGATGCATGCATCCCTGTTGCGAACCCATAGGTGGTTGCTTTAATCGCTTCGCGGGTGTTGTTACTGCCAGTGTTCCCCACTATCAATAACTTATCTGCAAACTGCGAAACACTGTGGGCAATAAGCATCAAGTGCTCTTCCCAATTCATCAGTTGACCTTCACCCGTAGTACCGCCGACCACAATACCATCAACGCCAGCGGCGATTTGTCTTTCAACTAGTTTATCGAAGGTGGATAGGCACACCTCACCCGATTGTGTATAAGGCGTTTTTATCGCAGTGATCACACGAGCTTGGCGTATTTTTTCCATTGAGCGCATAGAAATAATCTCATTTATTCTTTTATAGCAACATTTAATCATATCCATCGTCGCAATGGCAGATGTCTATGACTGATTGACGTGTTTACGCTAACAAATTATACACCTTGCATCTGAATTGCATTTGAACCACAATAACTGTACATATATACAGCCATTTGAATTTACCAATGCATCTACTCGACTACCTTGAACAGTTCTACTACCGCGAAGAGTCATTGTGTCAGTTGCTCGGTGTAGAGCAAGAACAATTACAACACTGGCAACACTTACGCATATTTCCTCAGGCCAGCTATAGCCTTGAGAACAGTATTCAGTGCCACTCTTACCAAGGGATCTTTCCCTGCCAAGTATTTTGGCAGTATTATCCCGTAGCCATGCAAGATTGGGGCAGACAGCTGCAAAAGTCCGATATTGAAAGTGCTAGCACAGCATTTATTCTGTTTGCTCAACGTGCGCAGGGGGCGTTACAAAACTTGCAACAAGACGGCGTATTCATTGATGAGAGTTATACCGAAGACTTTGACGAGCGCCTCACCCACCTTTGGCAGCAATTTCTCACTGGTCAATTCGGCACACAAACTCGCAATGGGCAAATAGAAGAAATCATGCAAATGGATGCATTGCGTTATAGCATTGATACTATTACTGAGGGACTCACTGTTCACGCTCTCGACAAAACCCAACGTCAACAGTTACACCCTGTTATGAAACAGTTTTCCAAAGTGTTGATTCAGCCGCCAAGTCATGAATATGACCAGTCTTTGCGTGCTCGCTACCTGGATAAATTGACCATGAAGTACGATTTATCAGTAAAAATGTAGAGTGGCTGTGCTACATCACGTGCTTACAAGTATTAGTATCAGGTCAGTACGCCTTTATATAACTTGGCGCGCTCAGCCCTATTTATTTGCTAATCAGGGTGCAAAATAACGCACCCGCCTCTACTAAAACAGCTCTTCAATGCTAAACATCGCTGTGCACGGCTTCTGGCCTGCGCGTTGTAATAGGCACGTCAAACAGATTCTCGTCAAACAAATAAGAATTAGTTGCAACAACCTTAACCAAGTGATATGTTATTACATAATTAAGGAGGTATTGCTATGAAACCTAATATTCACCCTCGCTACCAAAAAGTGGCCTTTCATGATACATCAGCTGATCAATACTTTGTTATTGGTTCAACCATTCACACTGACAGAACCGTAACTCTTGATGGCGTTTCCTACCCTTACGTCGCTATTGATATTTCTAGTGCGTCTCACCCCTTCTACACCGGCAAACAAAAAGCCGTAGGTAAAGATGGCCGTATAGCTCAGTTTAACCGTCGTTTTAAAGGCTTAGGAGCAAGAAAATGAAAGTATTGAGCTCGTTAAAAAGCGCTAAGAGTCGCCCCGGTACACAAGTGGTAAAACGTCGCGGCCGCGTATTCGTTATTTGCAAAACTAACCCTCGCTTTAAAGCAGTGCAAGGAAAAGGCGGCAAAAAGCGCAAATAATGTAAAATAGGTGCGTAAATAGCCAATTGACTGTTTACGTACCAGTCTAAACTTTACTGTTTGTGGCCCTATGCATACACTTAAATCTCTTCCGCTATTGCATGGTCACAATGAAGTATCTTCTGTTTACACTGCTCTGTTATATCGCCCTCGCCTTTATCAGCCCCCAAGTCGAGGCGCAAACTGCATCACCAGCGCTAAAAGCCTACTTTGTGAATCCCGGTCATCAATTTAATAATGCCACGGGTTTATTTTGGCGTGATGTGAGCTCCGCCATGAACAGCGTCGCAGAGGATTTAAATATCGAATTGACGGTGAGTTACGCCAACCGAAACCACATCTTAATGAAGTCGCAGCTACGCCAAGCAATGAGCAGTGATGCCGACTACCTTGTTGTGGTTGACGAAAAAAAGGCGGTAACACAGTGGCTCAACGGCGCTCCCGAGATCACTAAGCCTATTTTGTTTATATTTAACGCCCCAGATGACGAGGTGTTAGAAACTAAACCACAATGGTTCATTGGTTATCTTGCCCCCAATAACTTCGACGCAGGCTATCAGTTGGCAAATGCTTTATACCACATTGCGAAGTCGCGCTTTGCTCATGGCACAACCCTCAACTTATTAGCCCTGCATGGAGATTACAGTACCGACTCGGCAATCAGCCGCAAGCATGGCTTAGAACTTTTCTTACGCCAGCACCGCGATATTAAGTTAGTGCACAGCGATGTCGCTAATTGGTCTCAAGAGGAAGGGTTTCGAAAAAGTATCCGAGCCTTAGCCCGGTTCAAAGAAATTAATATGGTGTGGGCAGCCAATGACCCCATCGCCAACGGGGTTGTGCGTGCAGCCCGTAATGCTCGGGGAGAGACTCAGCCTGTTATCGGCGGTATCAATTGGGACAAGGTCCCGAGCAATGTCAGTGCAGATGTATCTGTCGGCGGGCATGTGCTATTGGGAGCCGCTGCGCTTATTGCTCTTTACGACGCCCATATACTTGAGCAGCCCTTCGGCTCTGATGCCAATTACCCAATATTCGCCGCCAATGATCCGCAATTTACGCCCCTTATTAATGCATTGCATAATAAGGGACTCGGGGATATCGACTTTACTCGGTTTAGCAAAACTGCAGCGCAACCGTTAGATTTCACTTTATCCAACCTCGCGCAATGCTTAGCATCGCGCTGCCCTTAAGAAGGCGAGTATTAATTGTTAGCCGAACAATAGCTCCCAGAAGCCTGGCGGTTCATGCAGCTCATGATACTTTTTACGCAGCGTATCAATGTCTTTAAGAGTTTCACGGGCAGCCTCAAGTTGCCCTTGAGCAAGTTGTTGCTCAGCCGAGGCTATACGCTCAAGCACCTTATCCAACCCCTGTTGAGATTGCTCTGCTGCTTTTGAGAAGCGTGCTCGTTTGGCCTCTTGTACACGCTCTTTCAGGTCCTTCAGAGCATTACTCATGATTGTCGGTTGCTGCGCCTTCATTGCTTGTTTGTAGCTATGACCCATGTTTTTCATCACCGCTTCAAGGTCGACCTGCTGAGATTGAGCCTGGGACAAACATGGCAAAGTAAATAAAATAAGGGCGCCGAAGCGCTTTAGTAATGGCAACATAGTTACATCTCTTGTCTTTTGAGTCGCTATTGTACCGATGCATCGACAGGACACAAGCGCCCTGTCAATCCCCTTTACACTTCGCCTCAAGTACTGTCGGTTCACTGTCTGGCTGGGCGTATTGTAAGCGCCCCAGAGCGTGACCCACATGATAGCCATCTAACCCCGCCACCGCGACCGTTTGCAAGCTGTTGAGGTCGATATGGCCATCTTCAAACAAGGCCGGCTGCTTAAGTACCACCTGTTCGATTTCACCGATCAACATGATGGTGCCGTTGTACTCTATTGGCTGCTCGCTTAGTAGCTTTACGCTATAACAAAGCTGACTCTCGAGCACACTGGGCGCGGGGCAATCACCAATAAATTCGGCAGTGAGGCCAGTGGCTGAGAACTCACTCTCACCTGCAGGGTATTTAGCCGATGTTTGATGCGCCTGCTGCCAAAAAGACCGGTGAACTTGGTTCAAAGTGTACCAACCGGTTTCCCGAATATTGGCCAGAGTGTGGCGCTCGACCACGTCCGGTCGCATGATCATCCCCACCAGCGGTGGCTGCGCCCCTAGGTGTACCACTGAGCTGACAATGGCAAGATTATGCCGCCCTTGATGATCTGCAGTGCCCACTAAATTGGCACTTTTATAGCCAGACAAAGAGTTAATAAAATGAGCGCGATACCGCGATGGCATCTGCTCAATGTCGTGTTTACTAAAATGCATAAAAACGCTCTAAATAAGTTAAAATTGAATAGCAGATTTGTCCCAATCAAAGTAGCCGCACTCAGGTAAATCCTGTGTTTCCATAGTGAGTTCGCGCAGCCGCTGAGCAACAAACGTAGGCGTAAACAATTTGTGCTCAGGAACATTTTTTTGAAAAGGTTTGGACAGTGGCGTGTCTGTGGTGCCAGGATGAAACAGCACGAACTTTGCTTGTTTGTGGGTGCGTCGCACCTCCACAGAGGCGGTTTTCACTAACATATTTAGCGCCGCCTTGGAGGCTCGGTAACTGTACCACCCTCCCAATCGGTTATCGCTAATGCTGCCAATTCGGGCGCTGAAAATGGTTATCACAGACGGTTCATTACGAGGGACTAACTCCGGTGTATGCTTAAGCCACAACATGGGAACTAGAGTGTTAGCTCTTATCACCTCATTGAATTGCTGTTCATTAAAAGCCGATAAGGATTTTTCTGGAGCCACGCCTTGGCCATGCAAAACGCCATTGCAGATGTAGATATAGTCAAATCGCTGCCCGTTGAGCTCTTTCACCCACTCATTAATAGCCTCATCGTTATAATCAACGAGGGAATGCGGGCTGCGCTCAAGTTGGCTACGCGAAACCGATGTAACCTCCACCTGTTGCTGTTCAAGGTCCTCAATAAGGGCTTTCGCAATTGCGCTGGAAGCGCCTATGATCAGCGCCTGTTTCATGACTTGGGATTGCGACATTGGTTGTTCGCACACTGACTCGGCATTAATAGCCGAGAAACAGGGAGGCGATAACGAGCGAAGAGTCGGTACGCGATATCCGCAAACCATTTAATGACCGGCCAGCGTAAAACAGCCAGCCAACGCATCTTGCCGACTTGTCGCCACACTCGCACTGTGGCATCTAAACCTAGGTACAGTTGCCCTTGTTCGTCCACGGCATGTAAAATACGATTAGCAGCGCTAAATTGCACCTGCGGATAAGCGGCCATGGTATGACTATCGTGAATATCAACGAGCTGAACTTCATCTCGCATATCCGCTTTTTTTAATTTTCTCATCTCCGCCGCACACAGCGGACATTGCGCATCATAGAATAAGGTGATCATACTTACCTCCGCAAGCAAGTACGCACCATAGATGGAAGAAGATCAAAAAAGCCCTTGGCCGGAGCTCAAGGGCTTGTGTGATGCGTTGGCATCTATCAGTTAACTAGCATTACGCAACGTGGTGGTTTCGCCATCAGCGCGCTCACCATTAGGGGTTAATAAGTTCATATCGTAATCAAACTCATCAACACGAATAGCCAGCTCACGCTTGTTGTTATAATCAATCAGTGAAGCGTACTGCTGCGCGTCAATCACATTAGCAGCTAACGCGTTGTCGAGAGTTTCGCTAAAGCGTACGCCCGAGCGGATCTGCTTCGACTTAATAGCCTTGCGCACTTTCGCTAGGCTGTCTAGGTTAGCCAGTTTTGCTTTGTAAGCTTGCTCATTAATGTCATGGCCATCACCTGGCGTTGGCTTAACGAGATGCGTCAATTGCGCTTTAATATTGGTATCAAGCTGTGCTTGCTTCGCCAGCTCACGCACCAACTCGTCGCCGATTGCAGGCATCTTATAGCCATACTGCCATGTCAAAAAGCGCATGAACTTACGCGTACCAGACGCAGGGAAGTTATCCAAAAATGCATGCAATGCCTTTTCCGCCTGCTGCAAAGCCCAACGAGTTGCATAGTGGAAATAAGGAGCTGCTTGCTCTCTATCCTCAGCACTGACTTTTTGCTCATAGTATTTAATGGATGCCATGGCTGCATACATGTAACTCATCACATCACCTAAACGCGCTGACAACATTTCTGCTTGCTTAAGCTTGCCACCTAACACCAGTAGCGAGAAGTCGGCGTACACAGCTAAGCGAGAGGATAGCTTATGTACCGCTTTTTCATATTCACGCACCTCTGGCAAGTTTGACTGACTTGACGCTGTAAACGGGAGCATACCGTGCTTAAACGCACGAAGTGCGTTTGCCGTGCTATAACCCACAGTTTTGCGCAAGATGCGATTAAACGTCGCGTCGGCATCTTTTTCCTGTGAGTGAATCGCCTCAACCATGTTTTGCAGATACGGGTGACAACGCATTACACCTTGACCAAAGATCATCAGGTTACGCGTCAAAATGTTTGCGCCTTCAACGGTGATAGCGATAGGCTGCGCCACAAAGCCGCTAGCTAGGGTGTTTTGCGGGCCGCGTTGAATCGCTTTACCGGCTTGGATATCCATTGCTGAATTAAGCACATCGCGACCAATTTCAGTCATGTGGTATTTGGCAATAGCGGTTACCACTGATGGCTTCAAGCCCATGCCAAGTCCTTCGGTGGTCAGCACTCGCATAGCTTCTTGCAAGTAAGTTTTACCGGCAATATCCGCGAGTTTTTCCTGGATACCCTCAAATTGGCCAATAGCCAAGCCGAATTGCTCACGCACAGCGGCGTATTCTGCTGCGCCTTTAAAGGATACTTGTGATACCGATACGCCCAGTGCAGGTAGTGAAATACCGCGCCCCGCGCCTAAACAACTCACCAGCATTTGCCAACCACGACCAATATTCTGTTGTCCGCCGATGATGAACTCCATCGGGATAAAGACTTTCTCGCCGCGTGTCGTGCCATTATAAAAACGTACGCCCATCGGGTCGTGACGGTTACCTAATTGCACGCCAGGGTGGTCATGAGGAATAAGCGCACAAGTAATACCTAGGTTTTCTTTGCCACCGAGTAGCCCATCAGGGTCAACTACTTTGAACGCCAAACCGAGTACAGTCGCAATAGGGGCTAAGGTGATATAACGTTTATCCCAAGTGACCTCAAGACCCAGTACTTTCTTACCTTCAAACTCACCTTCTTTAACCACACCAATATCTGGGATACCACCGGCGTCAGAGCCGGCCTCAGGGCTAGTTAGCGCGAAGCAAGGAATGTCGCGGCCATCAGCCAGACGTGGTAAATAGTGATTTTGTTGCTCGTCAGTGCCGTAGTGAAGCAGTAACTCACCTGGGCCTAGAGAGTTAGGCACCATGACCGTCACTGCCACCGCCGAGGATTTCGTTGAGATTGTCGCAACGATAGTAGAGTTTGCATATGGGCTGAACTCTAAACCGCCAAACTTTTTCGGGATGATTAACGAGAAAAAGCGCTCTTTTTTGAGAAATTCTAGAATATGCTCAGGGAGATGATTACCCGATTGGATTTCGGTCTCGTCAATCATCTCTAGCAATTGTGCCACTGGGCCGTCGAGGAATGCCTGCTCTTCGGCACTCAAGGTTGCCGCTGGCACATCGCGCAGGGCGGCAAAGTCAGGTTTACCTCGGTAAATCGAGCCCTCTAACCAAACATCACCAGCGTCTAGCGCCTCTTGCTCGGTAACAGAAATACTCGGAAGGATTTTTTTCAATTTAGTACGTAAGCTCATAACCAACTCATCAGACCAGTTAATTTACCCACTATTACGGCATAAAAATACAAACAGATCAATTGGTCCAACCAGTTTTTTAACAGAAATTTCAATTCCCGTTTAAGTTGATGCAATTAACGTATTGAAATTAAATGGCTTTAAGCGCACAGTTGTACGCTGAAATTTTTTGTTATTTACCTTGGTATCGGCTGAGACGAAAAAGGCAGGCGAGCTGTAAATCAAAACAATGGCCAAAAGCTCGGGTAGTAAAGATAGGAAAAGGCACAGAGCCTGTGTTAGAAGGCACCGAATTTTACTGGGAGTAACTGTGCTAACACATCAGGTGCAATTGCCAGCTCAACGCCCCGCTTGCCTGCGCTGACATAGATACGCGGCTGTTGCAGTGCACTTTGATAAACAAAGGTCGGCAAGCGCTTTTTTTGCGCAAATGGGCTGACTCCCCCAAGCACATAGCCGGTAATGCGCTCAACTTCACTCGCACTGGCCATCGCCACCTTTTTACACCCCACTAATTTTGCCAGTGCTTTGGTATCGACCGTGCGATTGACTGTCGTAATGGCGACAACATAGTCATTATTCGCGGTTTTAAGAACCAAGGTTTTGAACACGCTTTCACAATCTAGAGAGAGCTTGGCAACGACTTCCTGACCGTAATTGTCAGCTTGAGGGTCATGGCTAAAACTGAGCAACTCGTATGCGTGTTTGTGCTTTTCTAATAGGGTCACAGCGGGGGTCATAGTGTGTCCATATCTTTATCATCTGTAACTTAAAGCATACTGCGGGGTTAGTTCTTTGTCTATGTTTCAGAACCTAGCTAACTATATGATAACAAGGCTCTTATGTTAATTCTGTGTAACTTTAATCTAAGTTTCATAAAAGCTTCGTTAGGATGTCATGAAATCACTCATAAGGGGTTGTCTGCGTATTGATTAAGTGAGCCTCGAGGGATATGATAATAGCTATCATTTACACTTATACTTTTCGGTAATCTAATTATGAAAACATGGTCACACTCTATAAAACTTGCGGGCCTTGGCCTTGTTCTAGCCTCTGCCTTAGCCACTCAACCTGCCTTTGCAAACGGCCCAATTGGTGAGCACGTAAATCACCTACAGGAAAACTTAAAAGACTATTCAGAAGAAGTTGAATGGATGGTTGGCAAGGTTGATACCCTAGTCGGCAAATATGAACAGCAAGGCAAGAAGTCAGTAAACAGTGATGAGCTCATTGAATACTGGGAATCGGTTAAGTTCCACAGTGCCATTGAAACTAATTATGTGCCGGTTTATGCCTCGATTTGGCAAGGTTTGTACGGTGTAAAAATGGCCATTGATAATGGCGAACCTAGCAGCAACGTGCGTACCCAACAACAAGCCATGAATGCAGCCTTGTGGCAGGGTCTTGGGGCTGTTAAACTTGCCGCGCAGTACCAACAAAAAGGCTTGCTTGAGAGCGTTAAAACCACAGCGACAGAGTCCATGACCCAAAGTGCGACCATTGTTGAAATCAAGCATAAACTAGACCGCGTCGTTGCCAAATACGCAGAGCGCCTTAATGAAGAAGCGACCAGCATTGTCCACGATACCTACTTGCACCTTTTTGAAGGCGTAGAGGGCACGCTGATTGAGCAAGACGCTAACCTCGTTGAAGTACTAGAAAAAGATTTTAACGTTACGCTGCCTAAAGCCATCGCCGATGATAAAGGCGTTGATGCGGTGCGCAACGTTGTCATTGATATGCAAACAAAATTAGACCGCGCTAAGGCGTTGATTGAAAAAGCCGAAAAAGCACGTAAGGATGTATTTTAAGTGAAGCGTAGGACCTTTATTCAAGGCCTAGCTGCGTTAGGGGTGGCTGGTGCCTTGCCGCTGCCTCTGTCACGTGCATTTGCCGCGACCACAGCCAGTCCTGTTTCTGTTGATCAGTTACCGCGTTTAGAGGGGAAGCTGACGCTTTACCTCGGTCGCGGTGAAGGTGGCCTGTATGAAAACGTGTTACAAGCCATCCAAGACAAAAACCCCAAACTAGAGCTTGGGATCCGTCGTGGTCCGACTGCCGCTTTGGCTAATACTATTGTGGCCGAAGCTAAAATGGGCGTGCGGCGCGCCGATTTATTCTGGGCCGTCGACTCTGGCGCTATAGGTCTGGTCACCGATGCAGGCCTAGCTCATCCCCTACCAGATGATCTGTCTGCCCAGCTTCAGCCCCAGTTCCGTTACCCTGGTTGGGCACCGGTGACTGGCAGGGTTCGCACTTTACCCTACAACACTGAACGTCTCAGTGCTGAGCAGATCCCAACGGATATTATGGATATTGCCGAGAGTGACTTGAGCATCGGTTGGGCACCCGCTTACGCTTCGTTCCAATCTTTTGTCACGGCCATGCGCCTCATAGAAGGTGATGACAAAACCGCTAAATGGTTAAAGAAGGTGCAACAACGTGCCAAATCCTACGCTGGCGAACTGGGCGTAGTGATGGCTGTTGAACGCGGTGAGGTAGATATTGGTTTTGCCAACCATTATTACACCTTAAGGTTGAAATCCGGTAAGCCCGATGCCAATTTAGCGTTAGCCTTTACCAATGATGATGCGGGCTGTTTAGTCAATGCTTCTGGTATCTTGGCTCTGAGTGAGGACCCATTAGCGGTGAACTTTATGCGCTACTTACTAAGCGCCGAAGTGCAAAGTTATCTCGCCCAAGAAGCCTATGAAATTCCACTTATAAGCGGTGTTTCGCAGCCACAAGGGCTGCCGCCACTGGCCAGTATTTCACCACCCAAAGTAGACTTAACGCAACTAGCAGATTTGCGACCGACTCTCGACTTAATGCGCGCCAGCGGTGTGTTGTAATGCGCCTACCTGCGTCTTACCCTCTAGCGCTGCTCGCGGCGCTAGTTGCTCTAACCCCTGTGTATGTGCTGCTGAGCTTAGCAAGTGACGCTAACACCCTATTTGACAGTCATAATCTCGAGATTCTCGGCAACACCTTAGCGCTCATGGCCTTGACCGTGTTGGGCTCTATCCTTATCGGCGTACCCTTGGCGTTTATAAGCGCTTATGTGCATCTGCCACTGAAGAAGTTTTGGCTCGTACTTTTTGCCGCTCCCCTCGCTATCCCGAGTTATATCGGTGCATTTACCTTGTATGCCGCATTCGGTCCCGGTGGCGAAATAGAAGGGTTGTTTGGCCTGACCACCGCGCCTTTGTATGGCCTCAGCGGCGCAGCGATAGTGATGACCCTTTATACCTTTCCTTTTGTGATGATGACCACCCGCTCGTCGCTATTAAGCTTAGATGCCGGTATGGTCAACGCTGCGCGCACTTTAGGAATGTCCATGACCGGCAGTATTTTTAAGGTGATTTTACCGCGCGTGGTCAATGGTATCGCCGCCGGCTCGCTACTGGTGGCGTTGTATACCTTATCCGATTTTGGCACCCCAGCGATGATGCGCCTGGATACCTTCACCCGCGTTATCTACGTTGAATACAACGCCTTTGGCCTAAACCGAGCAGCAATGTTGTCATTACAGCTGATGTGCATTGTTGGCTTTTTATTGTTTTTAGAATCACAGATAAAAACCGCCACCGAGCGCCATGGTCGTGCGCTTATCCTGTTCCCCAGTCGCTTGCAGTTAATGGGTTTATTTACCATTTTCACACCTATTCTGATGCTTGCCATTGGTTTGCCTTTGGCTATTTTTATGCTTTGGCTCGCCCGTGATGGCGTTGCCGATTTTGACATAAATATCGCCTGGAACTCGGCGTATGCTTCGATTATAGCCGCGCTCACCGCCGTGATTGTCGCTATCCCCGTTGCCCATGCAGCACTGACCGGCAAGGCCGGGCGTATAATGGAGCGCGTCACCTACTTTGGTTTTGGTATTCCCGGAATTGTTATGGGCACCGCATTGGTTTATGGTGGCCTGCAATTACCCCTGCTCTATCAAACCCTCGCTTTATTAGTGATTGCCTATGTACTACGCTTTCTCCCTTTAGCCGTAGGTAGCATTCGTACCAGCACTGAACATTTGGATGGCAGTTTAGTCAAATCGGCGCGTGTATTAGGTGCTTCTCCGAGGGAGGCCTTTATGCGCGTGACTTTGCCCCTGACTGCACGCGGCATTGTCGCTGGTGCTGCACTGGTATTTTTAGAGTCTATGCGCGAGCTCGAAGCAACTTTATTGCTTGGTCCAACTGGCTTTGAAACCCTGTCTACCTACCTATGGCGAGTGTATGAGGCCGGATATTTTGGTCGCGCAGCAATTCCAGGGCTACTTCTAGTAGTGATCTCCGCCGGCGGCCTCGCTATTATGCTTTCAGGCGAGAAACGCAGCAGTTAAACGTGAAGAGGAAACCTAAACATGCTATCTGTAAGTAAGCTGTCTATCGATTACGGTAGCAATCGCGTTGTCAGTGAACTCGACCTGGCCCTTGATAAAAGCGAAATCTTGATGCTCGTAGGCCCCACAGGTTGTGGAAAAAGCACGATTTTACAGGCCCTCGCCGGGCTTATTCCCATCAGTGAGGGGCAAATCGATGTTGGCAAGTGGTGCGCTACCCCCACGCAAACGGTGCCTCCTGAAAAACGCAGCGTAGGTATGGTATTCCAAGACTTTGCGTTGTTCCCACACCTAAATGTGCAGCAAAATATTTGCTTTCGTTTAAAAGACCACACCTTGGCCGATCATTGGATTGACTTACTTGGCCTAGAGGCGTTTCGCGATAAAAAGCCAGCCACCCTCTCCGGCGGCCAAAAACAGCGTGTTGCCCTGGCACGCACCTTGGCGCATCAGCCAGATTTTGTGCTACTGGATGAACCTTTATCAAATCTAGATGCAGCGCTCAAAGACACGCTACGCTGGGATATTCGCAACGCTTTGAAAGAAGCCGGTGTGCCCGCCATTTGGGTGACCCACGACCAAGAAGAGGCGCTCTCTGTGGGCGACCGCGTCGGGGTACTCCGCGATGGTAAAATTCAACAGATTGATAGCCCAGAAAAATGCTTCAGCATGCCTAGCAATCGCTTTGTGGCACGATTTTTGGGCGAAGCAAGCTTTATTCGCGGACAACATCAACACCACCAAGCCAGTACCGCGATAGGAATAGCGCCAATAGCAGGCATAGACGACAGCGCAGCGGAAGTAGATGTGTTGTTGCGCCCAGACGATGTGTTATTAGCGCAAGATACAAACAACAGCAATGGTGTTGTTACTTGGGTCAGGTTTGAAGGCGGCAGCAGACTGTGCGCGATTGAACTACCTTGCAAAACCACGGTTACCAGCCGCGTGAGCCATGAAATGCTAGTGCGCCCTGGCGATAAGGTGCATGTTTCCTTAAGCACCTCACACCCATTAGCCGCATTCACAATCCAGAGCAGCACCTAGTTACGGGATAAAACTCGCTCTCACCGCTGGTTGTGTACTAAGGTTAGTTAAGGTATACGAGCAAGTGGGTGAGAGACAATGCTGAGTCGAAATATCCGCCTTGCCAGCTTAGCGGTCGTGGCGGTACTCCTTACGTGGCTGATTTCAGGTGAGTACGATTACTGGCAGCATCAACGTCAATGTGCAGCACGGTGCGAGCAACTAACGCGTAGCGCGCCATCCGTACACGAGGTGAGATACCAAGAAGATGTGCAGTTGTGTCGTTGTTCAGACGTTACAGAACAAGCATTGCTGCTCAATTAGATACAAAAAAAGCGCCTTGAGGCGCTTTTTTACTTTGGCGAGCTCACCCTTACTTGGTTAAGTCATCAAAGAACTTTTTCACCCCGTCTAAGAAACCTTTCTCCTTCGGGCGCCACCTACTCCCTAAGTTTTAAAGCTCGCATCAAGGAAAGTGACCCTTCAAAAAGCTTACTGCCAAATTTTGCTCACTAATTACTCGTCCATGATTCAATTTGCTATTGTTCGTACTCTTTCTTTTAATACGACTACAGGCCAGGCCATATACTCGGCGTCATCAATCAGCGGCCACGATTCAGAGGCTAACCACGGTCCGTGACAATCATCTTTAATCTGCAAAGAAGCCAATTGGATTTGATCACCATTAATCTCATAAGCGGTTAATACCCCACAATCCCCTAAACCACGATACTTATATGTATTGACTATGCTTCCACCTGCCAAATCTCTGCGAATATTCCCCCACAGCAAAGATTGATGAAAGCGATAATAGGGTGCCGCATCCAACTTACCCGAGATAACTCTTTCTATGTTAGCCGAGGCCCTGTCAACAGCTTTAAACTGTGGAAAGGAAAGTAAATTAAATTTCCCCGAATTCTTTGTGGTTTCGAGGTAGAGTAACTCCCCAAAGTTATTATCCTCCATTGCACAGGTGACAATGGCCAAAAGTCGCTCGTCCCACCAACGGTGAACTGAGTAACCATGAAGTTGCTCAGCCTCAAGATAAGGTTCCATGTTTTCATCACATCTATCCGGCCACTGTATTAACCGCTTCCACTGCGCGCGTGTTTCCTGCCAGGATAGTTCTGCGCCTTGCTCATTTGCTAATAGCGACTGCCCGAGCAGAACGTAAAAAAATAGACAACGAATTATGCCTTTCATACTTTTCCTTGTAACAATTCACAATATTATAGGTGCACATTTATAGTGCGGCTCTACTTTAATTGTTACTCCTCTTCCTCTAATACCACTAAAGGCCAGCTTGCATAGTCGCTCTTTTTAATCAGCGGCCACAACTCTGGTGCTAGCCAAGCCTCGGTGCAATCTTCTTTGATACGTAAAGACGCCACCTGAGGCTGCCCCTCAACAATTTGGTAAGAGGTCAATATGCCGCAGCCTCCGGCACCACGATAGCGGTTCTCATTGGTAATGGTATAACCCGACATATCAGTTAAGATGCTGCCCCACACTAAAGGGCGCTGGAATTGGTAATAAGGTGCTGTCCCCAATTGACCTGATAGCACTTTTGCAATCATGGACTCTGCAGACCCTGCGGAAATAAATTGTGGGAAGACAAGCAAGGTAAACTGATTCGACGCTTTCTCCGTCTCAAGATAAAATATGACGCCGAGATTATAGGTTCCTCTTGTACAGACAACCTGAACCAAACGTCGACCTTGAGACCAAGGGTGAACCCAGAAACCTTTAAAATGTTTGGAGAAACTTATGTCACTAACTCCTTCATCGCAAGCATCTGGCCATTGTATTATCTGCTTCCATTGTGCCCGCGTCTGCGGCTCAATAACTGTGCTATTGTCGCGCTTATTATTTTGTTGCTGACTAAGCTGATTGCTAGGTGTGGCAAAGCAAGCTGAGAGGAACAAAAAGCTTGCAGTTAACAGTATCCACATACAGTATTTAGACATAATCTGTGACCCTTATTTAGTTCAGCGAATAGCAGTAATTGGCTGGGCGGCCAGCCGTAGTAAAAACTCTATCTTATTAGCGTACTCCGCTATTTCCTCCGCCTTATCTTGCCCATTTATAATACGTCTTGCATTTTTGTAATCTGTTTTTGCAATATTGATATAGTGCGACAATTTTTTTCTGGTGAATGAACCGTGACGCATACCATAAGATATAACCTTATAGGCAATATCTTTTTGTAACGCTAAGTCAGGATCTATATACAACTTATTGTCATATCCAAGTGCTTTTCCTATTTCCAAGTAATTATCTTCCCATGTAAGCTGGCAGTAACCACGGCCATAATAAATATTTTTATATTTCTTATTCTTTTTACCACGAATGCCATGGCTATCAACCACTTCAATTTCGATGCCATAAAGTTTACCTTGTCCCAAAAGATTCTCTCTACAAGGTATAAATGAGAATTCTGTTTCAATATAGACTGTAGCCAGCATATAAGCGGCCCATCGCAAATCGGTAACATCAGCGTCAGACTGCAAAGGGGCAAAAAAACCTAAAAAGTCTTCACCTTTGCTAGTGGTCAAACCTAAATATTTTTGAAAAAAACTTTTGAAGTGTAAAGCAGTAATCGTTGCTATGCTTTCCTTAGGTACAATATCAGGGCCAAATAAAAAAGTGCGTAAGTCAGTTGGTTTTGATTTTTGTTCCGCCAGCAGCGCATTAAATGTTTTACCTCTCGGGTCGACTCTACCATCGGGCGACTCCACCTTTAGGACATTCGTTTGAAATCGTTTTATGGCACTAATTAACTCAGGGGTCACATAACCATTTACAACTAACCGAGCAAATCGCTGGTTCTGGTAATTTTCTTGGTTATTTCTTACGATTGAACTTGGCACAACCAATGTATGTAGGGCCTTTAGTTGGTCGCAAACGCTTCTTGGTCCTCTTGGGCCTATACTGAAATCCTGTTGGATACCAAGCGCAGAAGCTCGGTTAAGATCACTCTTTTTCTTAAAATAGTCTTTAAGTAATTTTTGTACGAGTGCTACATCTATAGGTTTATTTATGGCTCTTTGGCCTACGGAATTTAAAACCTCTATCTGCTGCTTAAGCTTTTGCATCTATGTTCATCCTTGTCAACGTTGTTTGCTGGGTCTTCGGGAGCTTTCTCCATAAAGCATACTCACCGCAAGAGCGCTATAGTAAGATGATGTTAAAAACCTTGTCAAACGTTAAAGCAAATAAGCGAACGCTTTAATAGATTATCATCTTGTATAAACTCATAACCGCTCGCTATTCATTTTCTTTTATTAAGCTATTTTTCTTTAATTATCACAGACACTCTTGGGCGAGGTCGTTTTCATTGTTGTGCTTGCTTGTGATTATGCCCAATGGTTATAGAGGATTCAGTTATTTTTTGGCTCACTTAAGGCTGTTTTCTTTATAAACAAAATAAGTTTGCAGTGAAGAGCACATCGACAAGCTTTGTTTTTTATAAAACCAACAACGAATACAACTAATATATTCACCAGATACAAAAAAAGCGCCTCAAGGCGCTTTTTTTACTTTAACGAGCTCACCCTTACTTGGTTAAGTCATCAAAGAACTTTTTCACCCCGTCGAAGAAACCTTTCTCCTTCGGGCGGTATTTTGAGCTGTCTTTACCCAAGCTGCTTTCTAACTGCTCAAGTAACTCGCGTTGCTCACTGTTAAGGTTCACTGGCGTTTCAATCACCACCTTACAGATTAAATCACCTACTGAACCAGATCGCACTGACTTGACCCCTTTACCGCGCATACGGAACATCTTTCCAGTTTGCGACTCTGCTGGGATTTTCAGCTTAGCGCGACCATCTAGCGTTGGTACTTCAATCTCACCGCCTAACGCTGCTGTGGTAAAGCCGATAGGTACTTCACAGTACAGATTGTTGCCATCGCGAACAAAGATAGGGTGTTCGCGTACACTCACTTGTACATAGAGATCGCCTGCAGGCGCACCATGAGCACCGGCCTCACCTTCGCCAGCAAGACGAATACGATCGCCAGTATCCACTCCTGGGGGAATTTTCACCGACAATGTTTTGGTGCGTTCTACGCGACCTTGACCATGACAACTATCACAAGGGTCGGAAATAATTTGCCCCGTCCCCTGACAAGTTGGACACGTCTGTTGCACTGCGAAGAAACCTTGGCGCATTTGTACCTGCCCTGCACCATGACAAGTATGACAGGTTTTCGGTTTTGAGCCTGGTTTGGCACCTGAGCCATCACAAGGCTCACAGGCCACCCAAGTAGGCACTTTGATTTCGACGTCTTTACCACGCACTGCCTCTTCTAGGCTTAAGTCCATGTTGTAACGTAAATCGGCGCCACGTTGTTGGCGTGACTGACGACGACCGCCGCCAAAGATGTCTCCAAAGACATCCCCGAAGATGTCACCAAAATCGCCTGCGCCACCGCCAAAGCCGCCGTGGCCGCCACCGCCGCCTTGTTCAAATGCTGCATGGCCGAACTGATCATAAGTTTGGCGTTTTTGCTCATCACCGAGGACTTCATAGGCTTCTTTGACTTCTTTGAACTTATTTTCAAGCTCTTTATCGCCGGCAGTACGATCCGGGTGATATTTCATCGCCAGGCGCTTATAAGCCTTTTTAATATCTCGGTCACTGGCGTCCTTTGCTACGCCAAGGACTTCGTAATAATCGCGTTTTGACATATCTACCACTACTGTTAATAAATGCAGCAAGGCTGCAAAGTGAAAAAGGGTTTACCGTTGAGCCTTAGCCATGGCAACCCTCATTCCTAAAATCTACATACACTAAGGGCGCGTCAAGCGATCTCGCCAGCGCGCCCTTACAAAGTTCAAGACTTATTTATTCTCGTCTTTCACTTCTTCAAACTCAGCGTCAACAACATCGTCGTCTTGCTTTGCTTTTGATTGCTGCTGTGCACCGGCATCAGCGCCACCTTGCTGTTGGGCTTTCGCTTGCGCGATTTCCATTAGCTTTTGTGACTTCTCAGCAAGCGCTTGGGTTTTCGCATCGATTTCTTCTTTGCTTTCACCCTTAATCGCAGTTTCAAGTTCCGTTAACGCACTTTCGATAGCTGTTTTATCTTCTGCCGGTAAATCATCACCCGCTTCTTCGATTTGCTTACGTGTACCGTGTACTAAAGCATCAGCTTGGTTACGCGCAGTCACTAGCTCTTCGAACTTTTTATCTTCTTCAGCGTTTGCCTCGGCATCACGTACCATTTTTTCTACTTCATCATCGCTTAGACCTGAAGAAGCTTGGATAGTGATTTTTTGCTCTTTACCTGTGTCTTTATCTTTTGCTGACACATGTAAGATACCATCAGCATCAACATCGAAAGTGACTTCGATTTGCGGCTCGCCGCGACGCGCTGGACGAATACCCTCAAGGTTGAACTGACCAAGCGACTTGTTGTCGGCAGAGCGCTTACGTTCACCTTGCAGCACATGAATCGTTACTGCATTTTGGTTATCTTCCGCTGTTGAGAACGTTTGCGACTTCTTCGTTGGAATGGTCGTGTTTTTCTCGATCAACGCGGTCATCACTTGGCCCATGGTTTCGATACCAAGAGACAGTGGGATAACATCAAGCAGAAGTACGTCTTTTACGTCACCAGCAAGAACACCACCTTGCACTGCCGCACCCATAGCTACTGCTTCATCTGGGTTTACGTCTTTGCGAGGTTCTTTGCCGAAGAACTCAGTAACCGTTTTCTGCACTAATGGCATACGTGTTTGACCACCTACTAGGATAATGTCATTCACATCACCGACCGATAAATCGGCATCCGCAAGTGCTTTTTTCAGTGGCTCGATAGACTTGGTAACAAGGTCTTCAACCAATGACTCAAGTTTAGCGCGAGTCAGCTTCACGTTCATGTGCTTAGGACCGCTAGCATCGGCCGTAACATAAGGTAGGTTCACCTCAGTTTGCTGTGCACTTGAAAGCTCAATTTTAGCTTTCTCGGCGGCTTCTTTAACACGCTGCATCGCTAACGGATCGTTATTAAGCTCAATACCTTGCTCTTTTTTGAACTCTTCTACTAAATAGTTGATAACGCGGTTATCAAAGTCCTCACCACCTAGGTGCGTGTCACCATTGGTTGCCAGTACTTCAAAGGTGTGCTCGCCTTCTACTTCGTCGATTTCAATGATAGAGATATCGAAAGTACCACCACCGAGGTCATACACGGCAACCACGTTGTCGCCTTTTTTCTTATCCATACCATAAGCAAGCGCAGCGGCCGTTGGCTCGTTAATGATACGCTTAACTTCTAGACCCGCGATACGACCTGCGTCTTTTGTTGCTTGACGCTGTGAATCGTTGAAGTATGCAGGCACAGTGATTACAGCCCCTGTTACTTCTTCACCTAGGTAATCCTCGGCGGTCTTTTTCATTTTCTTCAAGACTTCAGCAGAAATCTGAGGAGCAGCACGCTTTTCGCCTTTTGCTTCGACCCAGGCATCGCCATTGTCTGCTTTAACAATCTTAAACGGCATGATGCCGATATCGCGTTGTACTTCTTCGTCTTCAAAACGACGACCAATTAAACGCTTGATTGCAAATAGTGTGTTAGTCGGGTTGGTTACCGCTTGGCGTTTCGCCGGCTGACCTACTAGCGTTTCACCGTCTTCAGTGAATGCGATAATAGAAGGAGTCGTGCGATCGCCCTCGGCGTTCTCAATTACGCGTGGCTTATCACCGTCAAGTACTGCTACACACGAGTTAGTAGTACCTAAGTCGATTCCAATAATCTTACCCATGAATCTTCTCCAACTTCAAAATTCTGTTAACGTGTTCGATGACTACTAGATAGGGGCCGCTTTTGTTAATTCAAGCGTCATAATTAAAAAAATTTCGTTTTTTTGTCATTTTTTTCAATTTTCCCCCTCGCCAAGGAAGAATTTGCCGTTAAACTGGTCTGACAAGTTTGATTAAGGTGAGACAGATGACCTTTGATACCCTATTGGCCAGCGTGACTGGCGAGAACCAACAAACGCTCGAATTTCCTGCTTCATGGACACAAGGGCGCACAGCTTTTGGCGGCTTGTCTTGCGCATTAGCCTTGCAATCCATGCTGAAACATTGCGATAGCGACCGTATTTTACGATCGTTTAGTGCGCAATTTATTGGCCCCATTGCTCCAGACACGCCCTTTACCCTGACCTTCCACCATTTACGCGAAGGCAAAAGCTCTAACCAATACAGCGCAACCATTGAGCAGCATGGACAAGTGTGCTTATCTGTCCAAGGATTATTCGCCAAAGACCGCGCCTCCGAGGTTGAAGTGCCAGTGGCCGCTGTGACCGTCCCTAAAGCCGCAGATGCAGAAAACTGCTTACCCTATGTAGAGAATGTCATGCCGGCTTTTTTTCAGCATGTGGACTTAAACCTAACCGAGGGCAATATGCCTTACAGCGGCGCCGAGTGCACTGACCTAACAGGCTGGATGCGCTTTAAAGGACAACAGCAGCAGTACGACTGGACCCATGTCATTGCCCTGATTGACAGTTGGCCACCATCGCAATTACAAGCATTTAAGCAACCGGCACCAGCAAGTAGCATGAGTTGGCATGTAGAGTGTTTAACGCTACCTCAATTAGCGGCGTCACAATGGCTAGGCTTGCACGTACACACCACCGCCGCACATAACGGCTACGCTTATGAAGACGCCACTGTTTACTCGGAGTCAGGGCAGGTGCTTGCGCGCTCTAAACAAACTGTGGCCTTATTTGCTTGATTGACGCTGAGCATACGATGGCGCGCTGGCAAGCAATGCTTTGTAGCGCGGTGTTTTTTTAAGCTCTGCAAGACCTTGGTTGAAGCGCTCACGCAGCTGTGAATCAGTAAATACCACGTGTCGGGGAGAAGGAGGCCAAAGTGCATGGATGGCAACTTGCTTTGTCTGTTGCCCCTGGCTCATTGCAAAGGTGTGTAAGTAATACTGAAAAATGCGCTTCTCCAACACAACCACATCCACCCACCCCTTCATGAGGTGGTCTATTTGCGCATACTGATTGACTACCTCATCATAACTCAAGGCCTTAGTAATGGCCTTGGCATAGTCAGGTCCAAGGTAGTTTTTTGCATTCTGAAACGCAAGAATGCTTTTACCATGTAAATCACTGAACTGCTCAATGCTGAAGTTATGCTCAGCTAAGCTAATAGCTACATTCTCAAAATACAATAAGGGCTCACTGTAGTAGCCTTCGAGCCCTGACTCTTTCGGAATATTAATCGCGCCGCTAATTTTACCTTGGCGTAACTGCGCCTCAGCACGGCGATTGCTTAAAAAGTGCAATGTTAATGGCCCAAGCTGCGCTTTTTCCAAAGCATGTTTGATAATGTCAATCTCAATCCCATGGTGTCCATCTTTAAATACATAAGGTGGGATGTAGGCACTAGCGGAGAGCTCCACAGCGTCATCGTCGGGGTTATTGGCAGCATTTGCCGTGCACATAAACAACATACACAGCATTAGCTTACTGACAGCTAGCCAGTTATTTGTTGCCAGACCCCTTACCATAACCCGTCCTTAGTCACTAGGAATTACATAAAATAAGCGCTATGCTCTAACATTAGCAGTTAACTGGATAAAGTTTGAGAAAACATGCAACTGGCCTGCCCGCAATGTGATCTAGTGGTCGATGTGCCGCGACTCCGAGCCAAACAAGTTGCCCAGTGCCCTCACTGTCACTCGAGCTTAAATGCAAGCAACGTCAATAACGACCCTAAAGTTGTAGCCCTCACCCTGAGTGCCATTATTTTATTATTGAGCTCAGTGTTTTACCCTTTTATTTCGTTCTCCAGTCGAGGCATCACGCAAACCATGACCTTGCCTGATGCCGGACGCATGCTTTTTAACTACGACAGCACCCTGTTAGGGATATTTATTGATATCAGTATCATTATCTTACCCTTGGTGATGTTGTTGTTACTGCTGCCTTTGCACTTAGGTTTTTTGCGCACCTTGCCAAAGCATTGGGGACGTAAGCTGCTGAAATTGACCCTGGCATTGGATACCTGGGTGATGTCGGAGATTTTCCTCGTCGGCGTATTGGTCAGTATGGTTAAAATAATGTCTATGGCTGACATTACCTTTGGTATTAGCTTTTGGGCCTATGGCGGGTTTGTGCTGACATATATAGGTGCCCTATCTTACGTCAACCGTCCTCGACTGTGGCGACAGATTGCCCCTCATAAAGAGGTCGCTGTTCCAAAAGGAGTGAGGGCTATTGATGTCAATCTACGCGCCTGCCATGTTTGCCAGCAACTTACCTACGAAAAATTATGCCCACGCTGTCATAGCACTACGCATTATCGCAATATGCAAAGTGTACAAAAGGCCGCTGCCTGGCTGGTGACGTCGATACTGTTGTACATTCCTGCCAATGTACTGCCTATCATGTATACCACCAGCTTGGGAGACAGAGAGCCATCAACACTAATTGGCGGCGTAATACTGTTGTGGCAAAGTGGTTCATACCCCATTGCTTCGATTATCTTCCTTGCCAGTGTGGTGGTGCCATTTGCTAAAGCATTGGTGCTTGCGACCTTATGCGTGATGGTTTATCGCCAAGCCAGCCGCCGCTCTATGGTGTACACTCGGCTATATCAGGTTACTGAATTTATTGGCAAATGGTCGATGATTGATGTATTTGTTGTTGCTATCTTGGTAGCCTTGGTACAGCTAGGCAACCTGATGTTGGTCGAACCCGGGTTGGGCGCGTTATGTTTCGCAGCGATGGTTATTTGCCAAATGATGGCGGCCCATGCTTTTGATCCACGTTTGATTTGGGATCCCCCTGAAAAAGTGAAGAGAGTCGTGAATGAGTAATACTGCGCGCATTAAAACGGCGCCTAAACTGTCCCCTATTTGGCTGATCCCTATCATCGCCCTGTTTGTTGGTGCATGGATGTTACTGCAACACCAACTCTCACAAGGGCAAACTATTTACATCAAAATGCCCCATGCTGAGGGCATCGTTGCAGGTAAAACAGAAATCAAAGTTCGCAGTGTAAAAATAGGCACTGTCGATGCAATTCGATTGGCGTCAAGCCGCGACCATGTCATCGCCCGAGCTCAAGTAGATAACCACTACGATAACTTACTCACTGAAGATGCAAAAATATGGGTGGTCAAACCGCGCGTGGATGAAAGTGGAGTCACCGGCTTTAGTACTTTATTTTCGGGTGTTTATTTAGAATTCGCCCCCGGGGAGAGCAAACAGCTTACCGAGCGCTTTGAATTGCAAGAGGAGCCTGCGTTGATTGCCAATGATGTCAAAGGCGGGCGTTACAAGTTAATCAGCCGAGATGCTGAAGTGCTCGAGGTGGGCACAGGGGTTTACTTCAAAGGATATAAAATCGGCCAAATCGAAACGGCCAATTTTGATTGGCAACAACAAGTGATGCGTTACGGTTTATTTATTAATGCGCCGTACGAAAACCTAGTGACATTGAACACGGTCTTTTGGGTTAATTCAGGACTCGAATTTGACCTATCCGCTGATGGCATCAACGTCAAAACAGGGTCAATCGCTAAAATGCTAAAGGGAGGTATTTCGCTGGCCACCCCGGAGGGCGATCCTCCAGGAGCCATCGCCAAGCAAGATCATACCTTTAGCCTAAGTGACAGCTATAAAGCCGCATTAGAACAGCGATTTTATGATTACCAGCACTACCTCATTGAGTTTGAGCAGTCTATTCGCGGCCTACGAGAGGGGGCGCCGGTCGAATACAGGGGCATGCGCATAGGCACTGTCGAGCAAGTCCCTGCTGAGGTTATGATTGATGGTCGCCCTGCTCACTTTAGCAATACCAGCAATGCCGTTCCGGTACTTATACGTATCGAGTATGGACGCCTGTACCGCGACTCAGCACAAGCGAGGGAGTTTTGGCAATCCCATGTTGATGAGCTCCTGCAACAAGGCCTTAAAGCTTCTTTGAAGCCTGGCAACCTGCTTACTGGCGCCGTTTACGTTGATTTTGATATCTACCCTGATAGTGAATTGGTCGGCTTAACACAACGCGGCGACTACACTGTTTTCCCCAGTACCTCCAGCGGCATCACGGTGCTGGCCAACCAAGTTAATGATGTACTCAATAAGGTGAAAGGCCTTCGTATAGAGGAAAGTCTGGCTCAGTTTGAAAGCACCATGGCCCGTTATGAAACGCTTGCTGTGGATATGCGCCAATTCATGAGCGACCCGAGTATGAAAGCGCTGCCCAAAGAGTTTACCCAAGATATGGCAGATATTAGCCAAAGTATGCGCCAATTTGAGCAAAGCATGGAGCAATTTGAGGTCACCATGGCGAGCTTCCAAAATGGTTCGAAAATGTATCAACAAATGCAGTCTTCACTTGAGCAAATGCAGCGCCTAATGGATGAACTGCAGCCCCTATCGAAAGGGTTAAAGGAGCAACCTAATATGCTGATCTTTGATAAAGAGCTGCCTGCTGATCCGCTGCCAAGGAGTGATAACTAATGCTTCGACTTATTTTATTACTGATGCTGCCATTACTGGTACTAGGCTGCGCCACAGACTCGCGAACTAGCAATATCCGCTACTACCAGTTAGATAGCGCGCTGTTTAATAACAATCTGCTACGCACCGATGAGCAGACCCAACATCTATTGCGTTTAAGCCCTATCAGTTTACGCGGTAACCTTAATAACCGTGCCATGGTGGTACGACGCTCACCGCAAGAAATATACAGTGCTAATTACCATTTTTGGGCCGATAGCCCAGCACTCATGCTCGAAAGTAGCGCCCAGTTGCAGCTAATGGCCACATTAGAGCAAGTGCTGGTCGTCAAAGGGGCTGATATCTACGCCGAGCAGCTGCAGTCATCGTTTTATCAGCTCGATATCGACATCGACCATTTTAACGGCGGCCTCGATAATAATGCAGAAATAGCAGGCTTGTGGCGTTTATCTCGAGTTGATGAGAAAGGTAAATTACACGTACTCAGTATGGCGCGCTTTAGCCAAAGCGAGCCGCTGGCACAAGATGGCTACGCTGCTTTGGCATCCGCCCTGAGTAAAGCATGGCAAGCCAGCTTAAAAGAGATTGCTAACGCCCTTCCTCAGCACTTTAATCAAGGCTAAATCAAACACATAAAAAAGGCTCCCATGGGAGCCTTTTCTGCACATTATTATCCAGTCAACTACTGCTGCCAGCTGATTTGCTTTTGGAAGTCAGCCACCGATTCTACCTTGGTTTGCTCAGGTAAATCAGCGAAGTCCTTGTCGGCAAATTTACTGCCACGAAGCTGCACGTTGAGCCTTGCGGCTTCTGGGTTCATCATCGTTTGCTGGTAGAATGCTTGGATGTCTGCAAGCGTCAGTTGCTCGACCGCCGCAATCAGTTGGCTACGGCTGTTGAAATCAAACTGTTCACGATACCAATCGGTAATAAGACGTCCAAGTTCATCTTTTAGATTTTTTGGCTGCTCTTTGAGCGCCACGAGAGTGGCATTTTTGAGCTGCGCAAACGTCGCCTCATCCATCTCATTAAGCTCTTGTTGATATTGTTGCTTGAAGCTATCAAAACGGGCCTGCATTGCCTTCGGACCTTTGACCGGGGTTTGAATAAACAACCCTATGGCGGCATAGTCCTCAAGTGGACGAGCGATAGCACCAACGGCGTAAGCCAGCTGCTCTTCAGTGCGCAGTTTATCAAAGGCCACCGTACGGAAGTGCCCTTGTAATACCGCAGCCGCTGCTTTTTGCGCATAACCTGGGGTCGGGTGATAAACCATATCAATAATAGCGACATCAGCCACCTCTATGTCTTTATGAACAACATAGGTTTCGCCCTGCTTAGGTTGCCAAGACTGAGAACGTGTATACTGGCTATCTTCTTTTTGCGTCGGCAGTGCCTGAGTAATATTTTTGGCAATAACGTCAATGCTGCTTTGATCATAGTTACCAAAAGCAAATACCCGCACCGCGTTATGCGTCAACACTTGGCTCATCAATTGCTCTAAGTCCGCGACCGTAAGTGATTGCGCTTTGGCAATCAGTGCCTCGGTGTCGTAACTGCCAGAGCGAACTAGGTTGGAGTACTCATCAAATGCTTGGTAAAAAGGAAATTGCTGCTGCGCATTGTTTAGTGCTCGTACATAGCGGTCAATGGCTTGATTAAATGCTTGTTCATCGACTTCAACCTGCAAGTTGCTTAGCGCTTCACGTAATAATTCTGGCTGTTTATCGGTGAACCCGCCGACAGTGAGAGTAAACCCGTTACCAGGGTCCATGCCTACCGACATGCCAGCAATAGAGGCCTCGGTTGCCAACGCGGTTTGCGACAAATTGTATAAATCGGCCCACAAATTCATTAACACCTTCGCAGTCATATCGTTTTGTGGCGCTGGTGAATTAACATACACCTCGACCAACCCCTTAGGCTGCTCAGCAAAATGTTGGCTCGGCTGCTGCCAGATTTTGATACCGTTTTTATCGTAGCTCACAACCGGTTTAGTTTGCGCCGCGTAGCCACGGGTTTTGATATCAAAATGCTGTGGCAGCAGACGATTAACGCTGGGTAAAGACAAAGCAAACTCGCTTGCTTGCTGCCAACTTGCTTGCTCTTCGCTGCTGATATCTTCAATGCGGTATTCGCCGTCATAGAAGTGCAGCTGGCTATCGGTTTGCTCTTGCTGAGAAATATACCAAACTCGCAAGGTCTCACCGTTAAGCTGTGTCAGCACATCCTGCACTGCCTGCGGATTAAACTCACCATAATAGTAAGGCGCGTTAATTGCGTTGGTGAGCGGATAATCCTGCATGCTTTGCGTTAACGAAGAAACATAGCTAAATTCATCGCTTTTCTCTAAGAACTGAAACTGATTATTCAGCGACGTTCGAATTTCGTCGAAGTACTTCTCATCAACACCATTTTCCTTGATAAGCTCAATGTAACGCATAACCGTAGCAACGATTTGTTCGCGGTTTTGCATCCCTGCATCTGTCAGTTCAATATCCACTGACAACGCGCCATAATTGCCGTACATATTCGCTGATGCATTGGCACTCAATTGTGAGACCCAGCCCTTATCACGCAGTATTTGCGCTGGAGAGCCTGGCATTTCATTGCTAAGTAAGTAGGCCACAAAGCGGTTCGGCTTAAGGGCAAACTTATCCATGTTATTTTTAATCGTGAAATCAAGCTTCAACTGTTTCACATCTTCATTGGGCTTGTAGTAAATACGTTTGCCACCTGCCTCATCAAAATCCAGTTCAGCCTTCACTTGTGGCTCTTCAATGTTTTTATTTTCGATATTGGCGAAATATTGCTTCGCTAGCTGGCGCATTTCATTGAGTGGGCGATTGGAGATCATCGCCACTTTCATTATATTCGCGGAGTAATACTGGTTATAGAAATCAACTGTTTCTTGGTGTAATGAGCTCCCTTCTTTATCGCCCAACGTCTCTAAATTACCAATCAGGAAGCGGTTTGCTGGGTGCTCACCCATCATTTTACGCGCGAGTTTAAACTGCCCGAAAAAGTCCATTTCCCGGCGCATCGACCACTCAGCATTGACCGCGTTTTTCTCTTTATCAGTGTACTCAGGGTACAGCTTTGGCGATTTGAAAAAGTCACTAAAACGGTCAAGCCCCTCAGCGTAGGCATCGTTATTCACTTTGAACATATAGTTGGTGATATCGAGCCAGGTATAAGCGTTATGAGCACCGCCATTTTTGGTCATAAAGTCACTGTAGCCCTTGGTATCGGGGTAGCGTTCAGTGCCTAAAAACAGCATATGTTCGAGGTAATGCGCCATGCCTTGTTGCGACATGGGGTCGTGCAAAAGCCCAACGCCCACACTTAATGCCGCCGCAGATTTCTCAGCACTGGGGTCAGAAACCAGCACCACATCAATGCCATTGTCCAACGTCAGTGTCTCGTAGGCCCGCTTGTCGTTAGGGCTCACAACTAAGTTTTCCGGGATCAATTGCTGAGTCAGTTCGCTTTGTGAAGGCGTCGATGTACTTTTACAACCAGCCAGTACGGCAAGGCTCAGGGCACTCAGTGCTAATGTCTTTTTCATGAATTTGTCTCTTATAAGTGGACGTTTTCTTTTATGATCAAAAATCACTGATGAAAATGCAATGAAAAAGCTATCAAGTTTGTAACAATGTATGAAAACACTGACTACCTTTTCTGGCACTCGAATAATAAGAGTAATTCAGGTATGGTCTGGGATGTTTATAAATAATAACGAGTAATGGGAGATTAACGTGCACCAATGGCTTATTTTGGCAATGTTCGCGCAAGTACTGTTAACCCTTGTGGTGATGGTAATAATGGGGCGACGTCGTTTTGCTGCCGCACGCAACAAACAAATTAAAATGCAACAATTTGCCACTATGGATCTCGACAACGCCCCGGAATCAGTGCAAGTGGCCGGGCGTAACTTTATTAACCAATTCGAAATCCCAGTTTTATTTTATGTTGCGGTGCTCACTGCATTAATTACACAAACCACCGGCTACGCTTTCACCGCCTTGGCTTGGGGTTTTGTACTACTGCGCCTTGCGCATACTGTGGTCCATATTAGTAGTAACCACCTAAAAACACGTTACTACCTCTTTTTGTTTGGTTGCATCACCGTGCTGGCGATGTGGATCATGTTGGTGTTGCGCATGCTCTAATACCCGCCCAAGAAACGGCGCGCTATCGATACCCTAGCACGCCGATTAGGCTTGTCTTACGCGCGGCGCCAGCGAATCAACAAGCTAAGAGGTAACAACCACCAAAATGCACCTGAGCTTGAATCATCACCTGGCTCGACAGGTTCATCAATTAAGGTATTTTCAACTGGAGTCAGGTTTGCCGCCGAATTGGGGTCATCATCAATGACAATAACGTCGTTAACAATAACTAGGTTGTTTGCCGTTAGCTCAGCGCCTTGCTGGCATTCGTCCGTACTGTAATCAACGACCGGCGTGCTAGAACAAGTAGGCAGCGCATTAATGGCTTTAACAACCTCCATCCCCTCACCTATGACCTGACCAAACACCGTAAATCCACCGTTTTGCAGATCTAAGTTACTACTGTTATCGGCGACATTGAAAAACCACTGACTTGACGCGCTGTTAGCGTTGCCACTGCGTTTAGCCATGGCGATGGTGCCAGCGACATTGGATAGCACAGGCTCATTATCTACCGTCCCTTGGGATTCAATGGCCACGGCCCCGCCATCGTAAATAAACCCGCCCCCCTGAACAATAAAATCCTGCTCGGAGCGATGCAGGTAACTAAACTGATAATCACCACGCTCAACATAACCTAGAAAATTAGCCACTGTTTTTGGTGTATGCTGATCAAAGAGGTTAATTTGAATGCTGCCTTGGGAGGTTTGCATTTCAACGATAGTCGCGTGAACAGGTTGCGCAAGAGTAAGCCCCGCTGCGACCAGACTAAAGCCAATAAGTTTATTCATGGGATTTCCTATATTGTTGTTTTAAGCCACTTTACATTGACTCAGGCCATGCTTCCATGAGGCACAGTGAATAACAACAAATTGATACCTGGGGGTAAAACCCAGTTACAAATTGGTTAACAACATATAACTATAAAGTATCTTTTTGAGATTTTTTAAAACAGATTCGACTTATCAAACTATCAAGAGTTCTCTACTATGTGCATATCATTTGAGCAGCTAAAAACAACAACTATGGATAACAGCAACAACCTCATTTGCGACTTTGGTGTCCACAAAGGCGAGTCGTACCGCCAAGTGCCTGCATCGTTTTTAAACTGGATGGTTGGTGTCAATCATCATCAAGCACCCGTAGCACGTGCTGAGTTACGCCGTCGTGAACAAGCGGCACTGGCCAGCGTCTCGTCTTATGCAAGTCAGCACAGTGAGCCAACTAGTTGATCTGTTGCGGCTGAGCCCGGTTGCTTCAACAAATATCTTAACTGGGGGATAAACAGGCAGATTTGCACAGTCCGTCTCAGACTAGTGAAATTGTCATAAAATTTAATTAAAATCAGGCGCAACGATAATCGCCGATAGGAATCCCCTGTGCGCCTAATTACTCTTTCAGTGCTTACACTGCTCAGTGCATGCTCTGCCTCCACGCCGACACCCGAGCTACACTCCAACTCCGCACAAGCGCACTATATTAGTGTGTTTCATACTAACGATCATCATGGCCGTTTTTGGCATAACGATAAAGGTGAATACGGTATGGCCGCGCGCGCAACATTACTAAAACAATTGCGCGCACAAGCTAAACAACGAGGCGATACCGTGCTGTTGCTCTCAGGGGGGGATATCAATACTGGTATTCCTGAGTCTGACTTACAACAAGCGGAACCTGATTTTAAAGCTATGACATTGTTAGGCTACGATGCCATGGCCATTGGCAATCATGAGTTTGATAACCCATTAGCGGTATTAGACAAGCAGCAGCGTTGGGCCGACTTTCCGTTGCTGAGCGCAAATATTATCGATAAACGCAATGGCGAGCCTGCTTACACTCCTTATACGCTGATACAAAGAGATAATCTAAATATCGCTATTTTAGGCCTGACCACCACCGACACCGCGAAGATTGCGAACCCTGATTTTATCGGTAATTTTGATTTTATTGAGCCCGCAACCGCGACCAAAAACATACTTCCTAAAATTGAGCGTCGCAACCCTGATATCGTTATTGCCGTCACGCACATGGGCCACTACAGCAATGCTCAACACGGCATTAACGCGCCCGGCGATGTAACCTTGGCTCGCAACTTACCCAAAGGGGCGGTGGATATGATCATCGGCGGCCATTCCCAAGAACCAGTGTGCATGGCGGCAAAGAACAGCAACAATGATGATTACCGCCCAGGCATGCCCTGCCAGCCAGATAATCAAAACGGTATTTGGATCATGCAAGCCCATGAATGGGGCAAGTATGTGGGTCATGCCCGATTTAAACTACTAGATGAAGAGTTGACTCTTGAAAGCTACGAACTGATCCCAGTAAACCTTAAAGATGCGACCGGTGAATGGGTCGGTGATTACATCAACAAAGACCAAGAAATGCTCGACTTTTTAACTCCTTATCAGCAAAAAGGCCAAGAAAAGTTAAGCGTGACTTTAGGGCATACCGAAGTTCACCTTCAAGGCGACAGAAACAAAGTTCGCTTTGGACAGACGAATTTAGGACAGCTGATCACCCAAGCTCAAATGAATCATGTCGATGCTGATTTTGCAGTCATTAGTGGCGGCGGTATTCGTGACTCAATCAGCCAAGGAGATATCGATTACAAAGATATTCTCCGTGTACACCCGTTTAAAAACCGCATTGGCTACATTGAATTTAGTGGTCGTGAGGCTTTTGCATACATCAGTAAAGTCGCATCATACCCTGTTGATTCTGGCGCCTATGCCCACTTCAACCAAGTGGCGCCAGTGTGCGAGGGGGATGAATTGGTATCAGTGCGCATTGACGGTCAGCCGTTACAGCTAGATAAGACCTATCGTATGAGTATCAATAGCTACAATGCGGCAGGTGGCGATGGCTATCCGCGTTTGAACACCGACACCCGCTTCGTTGACACTGGCGACTCAGATGCCAGTATTTTGAGCAACTATGTAAGCAAGCACAGCCCAATTAAGGCAATGAAAGTGCCTCATCCGGTTACTTGCCAATAACCTCAAAATCATCGTCATTGATGGCCCTAAGCCCATAGTGATGGACACGCGAGCGTGACCCTTCACCATGGGCTTTAGGCGGAAAATAAGGTTCTTTATCTTGCGAGTCTGCTGCAAACACTTCATCCAGTGCAGCACGAATTTCACTCAGCGTTTTCTCTAAACTATTGCCAAAGTTGGGACGCTTTCTAATCGTGTGTCCTAAATCGATAAGGCGGCCAAAATACTTATGGGCCAAATCCAGTAGCTCTTGTGGCACCTCTTTATTTTGATTTAACGTAACCTCAGGATATTCAATGCCAAACTCCAACAGCGCCAGATAAAAACAAAGGGGCTTGTTCGCCAATTGCACCTGCCTGCCCTGCTCACCATAGCGTAGGCTTTTATCCGCTAAATCAATAAGTAGTCGCTTGCGCTCAAGTATCGGCGTACCCGCTTCTCGCGCTTTATCCAATTTGCTTTGGAGGGTTTTAAACCATGCTCGCATGGCGACAGACAGCAGCAGCACGATGAGTATAGGCCAAGGGCTCAGTAGCTGGGCTAGAGGCATCACCGCTGGTGACAGCGTCACGGTGAACGTCTCCCCACCTGTGCGAACGAGGTTAAAGCTCTCAAGATTGCTTGTCTCATTACCGAGCGTTGTACCCGCTATTGCATGCACTTGAATGGCGTAACCTTGTGATGCGAGGTGAGTGTTGAGCTGCTTGAGATAGTGCACCACGCGCTTGCGATCGCCCGGTACCTCCAACAACCTATTGGGTAGTCCAATGTATTGAGCATCCAGGGCTATCCGTGTTTTGACCTGGGCTATCGCTTGTTGCTGTTGATGATGCCAGCTATTCAATGCTCCCACCGCGTAACTGCAGTAAGCGATAATCATAGCCAAACATGCAAATAATACCGTGGCGATATTGGCATTAAAGCGCCGAACCCAGCTGTGCACGTGCTTCAGCAATGCAACTTTAATCGCTCTCACAGCGGCTCTCCTTGAAATGTTGCAGGTGCTGAATCACTGCATTGCCAATAAGGTTTGGCTTGTTTAAAGTATTGTGCCGATTGCTCTTCTGCTTGGCTTAAAATAGCGCCCTGAATAGCGCAGGCTAAGTCAGGATTGTCACTGGCTTGGCGTAAAAACCAATGGCTACCACTGATATTGTCACTGATTGCGGTTATATAATTTGCAGAAAAACGCTCGTTATCTGCTTGTTGCCAATAAGAACTAATGATATCCACTTCACCTAGCGCTAACTTATCTCGCAACGCACTGTGCGAGTTCACAAAAGTGATATTCAGGCTATTCATATTAATATCCAGCTCCTTAAACACCTGCTTGGGCATAATGTGACCGGAGCGACTGGTGGGATATTCAATTAAGCCAATGCGCTTATCAAGAAAGTAGCTTTTCTCTAAGCGCGGCTTTTCTTTACTAGCAATAAAGTAGGCCGTGTAAGAAGGATAACCGACAAGGGGTGAGTAGCCATAGGTTTCGTGAGCGGTAAAGGCACTGAAGAGGTTTTCCTTGGCAAGGATTAAATCCGCTAAACCTTTTCCCAGCACATTCACCTCAAACTCAGAAGAGCCTCCCCAAAAAGCTTGGACAGCACCGTATTGCTTAGACACAGTGGTGTCCTTACATAGCGATTGAGCCAATCGTTTGACGACATTTTCGCTTGGGGCAAACAACGTAAGCTGCGTTTTATTTTCCGGCTGGGTGGTATTACAACTGTAGTGAGTCGCTATAACATTACCCAGTTGCGTAGTTGCCAAGGTAAAACGCATTGTTCCGATAAGGTAACTAGTTAACGCCAGTACCATTAATGTAACCAGGATAAGCGCAGTGTCACGTCTGTTAAATATGCTTGTCACGGGCTTTTGTGCTGCTTTTATTGAATTCAATTACTATTTCAACAATTATAATTACTTATTGCAATAGGTAATTTTATTTATAAACCATAAGCTTTTGTTTTATATACTTTATTAACAAGTAATTATGAATCCCATCAAGTCCTGTTTTTTCGCTTAAAAATCCGGACAATTTGCCTTCACTTAAGCAAGCCAATAACGTGACGACAACAATGAGTTTACAGTTCAATTATACGCATCTGAGCAAATTGACGCTTATTTGCACCCTCGCTTTTGTTAGTTTTTTCGCAACGAAAGTGAGCGCTTGGGGCGCCAACGGTCACCGTATTGTAGGAGCCATTGCTGAGCACCATTTGGATGCTGATGCAAAGCAACAGGTGTCTACCATTTTAGCGGGCCACAGTATGGCCAGAGTCAGTACTTGGGCTGATGAAATGCGCTCTTCCCCCGATACATTCTGGCAAAAGCAGGCCAGCCCTTGGCATTACATCAATATCGACTCCGCTGAGGAATTTACGCACCAGCACTTCTCAGCAAAAGAACACAAGCATGATGTAAAAGACGCCTATACAGCCATCCTAACGGCTATGAAGGCACTGCGCTCACCAAAAACAAGCCAACAACAGCAGCAATTCTATTTGCGTTTTTTAATTCATATTATTGGCGATATTCACCAACCTATGCATGTCGGTAATGCCGAGGACCGAGGCGGTAACCGCATCGATGTCACCTTCTTTCGTGAGCAAACCAATTTACATCGTTTATGGGATACCGACCTTGTTGAGAGCCAAAAGCTTTCTTATTCCGAATACGCAGACTTCCTATGCTGCGTTGATATCAAGGCAATCAATAAAGACCTGGATATTAAAAAGTGGCTCATTGAGTCTCACCACTTAGCGCAAGACATTTACGCCAATACCGGTGAGCAAGTCAGCTACGACTATTTATTTACCTATCGTCCAGTGATGGAGCAACAACTGCAGCGTGCGGGTGTACGCCTAGCAGCCGTGCTTAACGCGCTATACGGACAACAATAGACCGAATTAATAACAATAAAAATATTCACTCGATTACACACTGTTTAACCAATGAAACAAAACACGGGAAACAACATAATGAAAAACGTTCGCTTAACGAAAGTGGCCGGCGCGCTCGTACTCGCTTTGGGCGTGTCAGCAAACGCTTTCGCAGCCGATACTTCATCATCAATGCGCGGTAAGATCACCACGCCTAAAGGCGATGCTGCACCTAACGTGCAAATCTCAGTGATTCACGAGCCTACCGGCACGGTGAGCACCTTTACGACTAACGATTCTGGCGCGTTCATCGCCAAGGGTTTGCGTGTAGGTGGTCCATACCGCATCCTCATTGACTCAGATAAATACAGTGATGCAGAGCTGGAGAACATCTACCTTGAACTAGGTGAAACTCGCCGCGTGACTTCTCAGCTTGAGCCTATCAACGTAGAGCGTATCGAAGTATCAGGCTACCGTATTTTGCAAAAAGCAGGCGGTTCAAGCAGCGTATTTGGCCAAGACACAATTGCTAACACTCCGAGCTTTAATAACGATATCAAAGACATTGCTCGTTTGAATCCGTTAGCAAGCATTAATGGTAGCGGCGAGCTAACCATTGCCGGTAGCAACCCAAGAAGTAACAGCTTAACCGTTGACGGCATCGGCCAAAATGACGATTTCGGCTTAAACTATGGCGGTTACCCCACTGAGCAGCCACCTGTTGCACTTGACGCTATTGAACAAGTGTCAGTGGATACCTCACCGTTTTCAGCGAAAAAAGGTAACTTTGGCGGTGGTGTTATCAATGCGGTGACTAAATCGGGAAGCAATGAGTTTGAATTCACCGGTTTCTATGAATTCACTAACCCAAGTCTTGCTGGAGAAGTAGAGAGTATTTCTCAGGTATACGCAGATGGAAGACCGGTACTCGACGAGGATGGTCGCCGCACCTTCGAAACAACGAAGACAGACCCTATTCAATCTGAAAAGCGTTTCGGGATCAGCACCGGTGGCGCCATCATCGAAGACGAATTATTCTTCTTTGTTAACTACAACAGCTGGGCCAGTGAACTGGAAATGGACTATGGTTTTGAAGGCTCAGGTGCTACGCACGAGTACGATACCTCAGAGCAAAACTTTAATGAGTTCCTTTCTGTACTCGACAGCACCTACGGTCTGAGCGATGAGCTTGGTGGTGACCCGGAAGATACCAACGACAGCTTACTGGTAAAACTAAGCTGGAACGTAGCTGAAGATCACCGCGCTGATTTCACCTACCAATGGCAAGATGACGCCGACGAGCGAAACTACGGTACCGGTGGCGACACAGTAATGTTGGCTTCGAGCCGTTATACCTACGAAACCAAGTTTAACAACTTTGCTGCTAAGCTATACTCAGATTGGTCAGGTAATTTCTCGACCGAAGTTGGTATTGCCTATAAAGATGTCAGTAGCGACAGCCTCACCAACTCAAGCATTGGTAGCGTTAAGGTAGAAGAATACTATCGCGGCCCAGCCTATCAGTTCGGCACCGATGAATATCGTCATAAAAACCAATCGGAAACGGAAAACCTCACCCTGACCTTCGATGGTACTTACTTCTGGGGTGACCACGAAATCAATTTTGGTGCTCAGTACGAGTCACTGCGCCTATACAACCTATTTGCAGCAGGTTCATTAGGTGTGTGGGAATTTGATAGCCTAGAAGGTTTCCAAAACCGCGAAGTGGGTAACTACAACGGTAACTACGACTTCGATTATAGCAATGCCTACACTAATAACGCCGATGACACGGCTTATGACGCACGTCGTAATCAGTTTGCTGTGTATGTTGAAGACAAATTCTACCCAACTGATGAGTTGGAACTTACTGTCGGTCTTCGTTATGAGCGCTTATCATCAGATGATAAACCCACGCTAAACGAAAACTTCCTAGCCACTTATGGGTACTCAAACCAAGAGAACCTTGATGGCTTAGATATTATTCTGCCGCGCGTTGGCTTTAAATACTACGCGTCCGAGAACCTCACCATCAATGGTGGCGTAGGTCGCTTCCAAGGCGGTATTCCAAACGTTTGGTATAACAATCCATACCAAAATGATGGTCTAACTTATGTAGCAGCCACTTCGCAAGCGATTGCGGATTACTATTCACAAGACGGTGTTGAAGCGGATATCACCCGAGTACCTGAAGCAATCCAAGCTTCTATGACTCAAGGCGCGGGAAGCACTAACTACACCGACCCTAACTTTGAATTACCGTCTTCAATTCGTGCTCAACTTGGCTTTGAATATGAGTTTGATTCAGAGCTACTAGGTGATGGCTTTAGCTGGACCGGTGAAGCGGTTTATCACAAAAAAGAAAACGAAGCAGTATGGCACAATACCGCTTTGGTTCCAGTGGGTGAATCAGCTGACGGTCGGGTGATTTACGAGAGCCGTTATGATGGTGAGCGTGAAGAAAATTACGATATCATGATGACCAATGCTGACGAAAACGGTCGCTCAGTGATCCTAGCCACGGCACTTGCCAAAGAGTGGGACAACGGTCTGTATGCGTCTGTGAGCTACGCGCACCAAGATATTACTGAAGTAGCGCCTGGTTCATCATCACGCGCGATCAGTAACTATAAGCATGCGCTAGTCGAGAGCCGCAATATTGATACTGTGGGCCGTGGTCACTATGAAGTAGAGCACAGCTTTAAAATTAACCTTCGCTACAAGACCGAGTTCTTTGAAGGTTATGAATCACAGTTCAACATGTTCTTCGAGCGTCGTTCGGGTCGTCCTTACAGCCATTCAATGGGCTTCTACAATGATTACGACTTCGGCGATATCGGCAGTGAGTTCCAAAGCCACTCAGCCTACCTAGCCTATATTCCATCTGGCGCTGATGACGCAGCGGTCAACTGGGATGAGTCACAGGTGACGTGGAATGAGCTAGAAACCTTGCTAAACCAAGCTGGCATTTCTGAGCGTGGTGAGATCATCGGCCGTAACACCGGCACACAACCTTGGGTAACCACCATGGATGTAAGCTTCAAGCAAGAGATCCCTGGGTTTGCCGAAGGCCACAAAGGCCAGCTTTACGTGATGGTTGAGAACTTCGCGAACTTACTTAATGATGATTGGGGCGTAGAAAAGCGCCTAAGCTATTCAGACCAAGCAGTCTATGACTTTGGTGGCTTAGATGACGAAGGTCGCATCATCATTGACCGTCGCCACAATGGCTTCGACACTCGTAACTACAACTCTATTTCAAAGAGTTCGTCGGGTTGGCAAGCTAAGATTGGTGTACGCTACACTTTCTAATTAGTTAGAAAATCGCAACCTCAAGCCCACCTCCTCGGTGGGCTTTTATACCTTTTTCTCCCACTTCCCTAGGGTTATTCGTGATCATTATACCCCTGACACTCTGGTGTGCTTTTATGCAACCGCCTCTCTCAACAATATATACATGCCGCTGCTGGTTAATACTCCAACTTACAGTTTATAAACAAAGTTCAATCTAAAGCGGACAAATGGCCTTTAATTTGCTGAAAAAGAGTGACTAAGCTGGCTGTAATGGGTACAATTTGCCCACTTTCAACAGCCACTAAGCCAAGCGCATCAGAGTGTGTCGATATACTGGCATCTATGAGTCGATGAACTAGGCTTAGCTGTTAATATATTTAAAGCAAGTAACAATAAGAGTCACGCCGTTGAGCAAGTTAAGAGCTTATTTTTGCAATAAAATGTGCAATTTTAGCTTTCCGCAATACCACGGTAACAATAATAGTTTTTAATATCTTACGATAATTAATGACCGTCTAACTAATGACACTTAAACACGGGAAAACAACATGAAAATGCAACTTAGGAAATCGGCACTGTCGATGGCCATTGCCGCTACTGTGGGCATGTCTTCAGGTGCTTTTGCTAACGAAACCGCATCCTCAGTCAAAGGTCAAATCACTGGACCAAACGGCAACCCGGCTGCAGGCACTGAAGTGACCATTATTCACTTGCCGACAGGCTCTGCAAAAACCGCTGTAGTCAATGACGCTGGCTACTTTAGCGCCAAAGGCTTGCGCGTTGGCGGCCCTTACAATGTACTGATCGACTCAGATAAATTTGAAGACCAAGTCGTTGAAAATGTTTATCTATCACTGGGTAAAGAGTACCCAGTAACAGTGCAACTTCAAGCGAAAGGCGATATCGAGCAAATCGTAGTCACTGGCCGCCCTATTAGTTCATTTTCAGGTGGCACCGGCCCGGCCGCGACCTTTACTCAAGCAGATTTAGAATCAGCACCTGCCATTAACCGTGATATTAAAGATATTGTACGTGCCGACCCACGTATTTATGTGGACGATAGCCGCGATGCAATTCACTGTGGTGGTGCTAACCCGCGCTTTAACAGCCTAACCCTTGATGGCGTTCGTATGAACGACAACTTTGGTTTGAATTCAAATGGTTACCCAACGGTGCGCCAGCCGTTCTCGTTTGACGCGCTAGAGCAAGTCGCTGTTGAAATGGCCCCGTTTGACGTTCAGTACGGCAGTTTTACCTCTTGTAACATCAACGCAGTTACTAAATCTGGTACCAATGAGTTGCACGGTGGCGTATTCTTTGATTACACCAATGACTCGATGAAAGGCGACAGCATCGACGAAATCGATGGCGACATCGATAACGGCAACTACACCGAAAAACGCTACGGCTTTAATGTGGGCATGCCACTGATTGAAGATAAGCTATTCTTGTTCACCTCTTACGAGAAGTTGGAAGGGGTAAAACAGTTCGATTACGGCCCTATCGACAATGGTAATATCAGCCAATCAGATATCGACCGCATTCGCCAAATCACCAGCGATGTTTATAACTACGATATCGGCGGAACGCCAGGCAGCATGCCTATCGAAGATGAAAAGCTGTTGGTAAAACTGGACTGGAACATTAACGAAGATCACCGCGCCAGTGTAGTGTATAACTACAACGATGGTTTTGATCTTTCACAGTCTGATGCTGACAACGACGAATTGGCATTCTCTAGTCACTTCTACGAGCGTGGCGCAGAGTTCTACTCTATCGTCGGTTCACTTTACTCAGACTGGTCGGCCAACTTCTCAACTGAAGTACGTATCGGCAAGTCAGACCTAGATGCTCGCCAAGAGTCACTTGATGCGGCCAGCGGTTTCGGTGAATTCCAAATCAGCTACGGCCCCAATGACGACACTGTATACATCGGCCCGGATGATTCACGTCAGTCAAACGACCTTAACTGGGATAACCTGACTGCGAAAATCTCAGGTACTTACTACCTTGACCAACACACCATTACTGCCGGGTATGAGTATGAAGATTTGAACGTGTTCAACCTTTTCGTACAACACACCGAAGGTGAGTTCCGCTTCGACTCAATCGAAGATTACGAGCAAGGTATCGCTGATCGCGTTTATTATTATAACGCAGCGGGCAGCAACAACCCGAACGACTTAGCGGCAGAATTCTCATACCAAGTGCATACTCTATACGTTCAAGACGAATATAGCTTCACCGATATCGATGCGACCTTGTTGTTTGGTTTACGCTATGACAAATACCAAAGCGACGACTATCCAAACTTCAATGCGCAATTTGAAAATCGCTATGGCTTCTCTAACCAGCAAAACCTAGATGGCGTTGATTTGTTGCAACCGCGTGTTGGCTTTAACTGGTTCGTAGACGATGCCCTTGAGATTCGCGCTGGTTTCGGTCTTTACTCAGGTGGTAATCCGAACGTATGGGCGTCAAGCGCTTACCAAAACGACGGTGTAACACAAATTCAATTGCGTGCGGATGACGTCGATCTGTTCAATACAGCAATGACCAATGGTGATACTCCGGGTTACGGCGTACCACAGTCACTGTTTGATGAAATCGCAGCAACCACACCGGGCGCAGGTGATTCAGCAACTCACTCTATCGACCCAGACTTTGAAATCCCGTCAGAGTGGAAATACTCAGTCGGTGCTACGTACACCTTCGAAAATGACTATGTTGTTAACTTAGATGTATTGCACACGCAAAAACAAGATTCAGCGTACCTACAAGACATCGCTTTGCGTGATAGCGGCGAGACAACCTTTGACGGTCGTCCTATCTTCGAAAGCATCGAAGGTCGTTATGAAGAGTACATGCTCACCAATGTGGACGGCGATGATGGCGAATCAACCATTATCTCGGCAGCACTAAGCAAGTCATACGATAATGGCATCGACTTCACTGTGGCCTATGCATTTACTGATTCAGAAGATGTAAACCCAATGAATAGCTCAGTGGCGGCATCGAACTACAGTAACTTCGCAACCACCAATCCGGGTATGCCAGGGCCGGCCACTTCGGATTACGAAGTACCGCACCGCTTTACGTTGCGCCTTGGCTACACCCAAGAGTTCTTCGATGGTTACGAAACTCGCTTCAACCTACTCGGTCAAGCAAGCGAAGGCTTACCTTACAGCTACGTGTTTGATACCGCAGACAGTCAGTTCGGCGATTTCAACAACTACGGCTATGGTTCACGCCAACTCCTGTACGTACCGTTGGAAAACGATCCAAACGTTGTTTATGACATGAGTGCCGAAGACCTCGCTGCATTCAATGCATTCATCGAAGAAGAAGGCTTGAAGCGTGGCTCAGTGACCGATCGTAACTCCGAAAATGCCGAGTGGTATGTGAAGTTTGATCTGAAAGTAACGCAACAGCTGCCTGGCTTCGCAGAAGGCCACAAAGGTGAAGTGTTCTTTGTCATCGACAACCTAACTAACCTGTTGAACGACGACTGGGGCACTTACAAAAAAGGCTCATTCGTAGGCAACCGTATGGTTGATATGAATATCGACAGCAACGGCCGTTATGTTTATACCGGCTTTAACGATGGCAACCAAGACACGTCTGTACAACGCGACGCGTCACTGTGGGAAATGCGCATCGGTGTTCGCTATACGTTCTAATTGCTAGTAAACACGATCATAGAAGGCTCACCTAAGGTGTAATGCCGATCAGTTAAGCAATTGACATTTGGCATAATAGGAT